>WLWD01005847.1_pt1 | contig 420336 bp, 251 predicted proteins | sample 6712731 | NCBI WGS metagenome assembly WLWD01 (sample SAMN12718690, study PRJNA576275) | sponge metagenome | isolation source: marine sponge | host: Mycale hentscheli | place: New Zealand: South Island, Marlborough, Capsize Point | collected 2014-11-01
TTATTATTATTTATTATTATTATTATTTCTGCCTAGAAGATAAGTAATAGTTATGCCATGGCCAACCGTCCCGATCCTGAGGGCGAAGCCCGAGGGATAAGGGCGGTGATTTTCCATAACCCCGATGTTGCCATGGCACAACTGTTTTATACCATAGTTGCTGCTACTACTACATATATATTATTCATTTGATACAGGAGAATATCACGAGTCTGTTGGCTTAGTATTTACCGCAGGCACGAGAGTAAATACCACCAATCAGACGAGTGATATTCTCGGGTATCCAATGGATAATCAATTTATTAGGTACTGCTCATGCGCGAATACCTTGGTAACAATTCTATAACCTAGGGAATAACTATGAACACAGGTGATATGGAAAAATATTGCCCTAAGCCACATCCTGTTTACTTTAATGCATTTTCTATGTGGCAACAGTTATCAGGCTCTGTTCAGTACCTAATAATCTCTCATATCCACCTATATGGGACCAGCCCTACCACATATAACTCTCCTGCCGCTCTCATACCACAGGAATTTACCACAGCTAGCTGCTTTACTGCTTACTGCTGAGCAGCCCAGGTAGAGTTAGATCTGGAGATAACAGCTGGCAGCTACAATGCTAAAGTAAACTTGCTAAAGTAAACTTTCTGGCTTGCTTCAATTGAATTTTAATTGAATTTTAATTTTGGGCCCGAAACACGGAAGAATTCGATTGACACCACACCGGGAAAATATCATAGCCCCAGGAAAAATCACCTGGAAAATATCACTTTTAATCCATGGGTGTTACCTCAGCAACCATGGTATAAGTTATAGTTAAAGCATGAGCGCTTAGTTTCTAGTCGATTTATTGCACGACAGCCCGAGGGCCGTAGGCCCGAGGACTGAGTGCGATAAATGTACTAGGCACTAAGCGCTCATGCTTTAACTAGTTTAAATACCGGGCAAGTGTTATTGCACACTTGCCAAGTTATTACACCTGACAACAATATAGCAACGGTATTTAAATAGAAATAACTACATAGCACAATAATTCTCTTAATTCAATCACTTGCTTCACTCACTCACTCGCCAATAAATAAATGAAATATAAATAGTAGCCTATCTCGTTTCCCACAAGTGAGGGAGGGGTTTGGGGGGAGGGGGGAAAGGGAATGTATCGTTCATCAATGAAAAGTGTATGTCTACATACTTTAATGCAAATATAAAATTGCAGAGTAATGTAACACATAAATTAATAGAAGTGACAGATAAGTGCAGTTCATTTATATATAGTTTGTGCGTGTGTGTGTGTGTGTAACAGCTTCTTGTCTCCCCTCAAGTTTTTAATAAGTGAGACGACTGGTACGTAGTGATAGGCTAAAAGTCGTTGAATAAGATCACAAAGCTCCATAGGTGAGATGTGTATGTCCTTTTGCCCTCTGTGTAGGTCTTATGACCAGAGAACTCAAGCACTTGGATGTCTCCCGTTACCTTCCCTCTAAAGATCTGCAGGGCGAGATGGTAAAGGATCTCTGTGCGGAAATTTTTGAGCGAGGCACCCGGGTGAAACACAACCTGCGGAGAGGAGTATGGTTGCACCTGCTCAAAGTCTTTCACCCGAGTCTCACCTCCAGGGAAGAGAGGGAGCAATACATGGGGAAGCTGAGAATGGTCTATGACCATCTTAAAGGTTAGATGTTGCTATACGGTTGTCAGTGATAGCGTTTTAAATTGGGAGTGTTAGTTTCAGAAGTTAATTTTTGTTGTTGTTGTTGTTGTTGTTGTTTGCTTGCAAACCAATTCCGTTACAGTGGACAATTACAATCGTTTGGGTACTATTCTGCTATATAGATCCTTTACCACATGACCATCTTATTTTTATACATGTATTGGTGTGTGTTAAAGTCAGCCCCTCCCCCCCCTCCCCTTTTTTATTTATTTATTTTTTAACCTTTGTGTTTTGTTGTTGTTGTTTTTTGTTGTTTTTTGTTTAGGTCAACGGGTAGGCCAGAGTCATTTAGAGCATCAGCAGCTTGTGGATGCCGTGTACAGAGATGCCATCCGCACAGATTCTGACCACCCGTTCTTTGCCAGTTGCCGGCCAGTAGACAGCAGTTACATCAGTCAGCATTACCACCAATCAGAACACAGCGCCAGCAGCATCAGCACTGGTGAGGACAACATCCAGAAGCTCATCAACATCATCGTCATCTACACTCTGGAGCACGGCGAGGTGGCTTACACCCAGGGCATGACAGACATCCTCAGCCCCATCCTCTATGTGATGAAAAATGAAGCTGATGCCTACATTGTTTTTGCAGCCGTTATTAATCGGATAAAGAAAAATTTCGAGCAGTGGTGTGCTGGAACTCTGCTGAAGCTACAACGGTTCCGTCACCTTTGTGCTGTGCTTGACCCGGAACTTTACCATTCCTTAATCAACAATATGGAGGAGGACCCTTTCATTCTTTTCTTTGGAATGGTTCTGATTGAATGCCGGAGGGAGTTTTCTTTTGAGGACTCCTTTCACCTACTGGAGACCATTTGGGCCACAGAGGCATGCATCACAGACTCTTTCTCGTTATCCTCAGATAAGTCTTTGGCGCAGTGGGCAGGCTATATGACACTGAACTCTCCGGAAGTGCTGCAGCAGGTGTTTGATGAGTCCGGTGGCCTGTACTCTGCTGAACCACTGCACCAGACTATGTCAATGTCATATTCATACTCCAGAAACCCGTCTCTCTTGTCGTACTCTCCAACTCAAGCTCTACCGTTTCTGACTCGACCCAGCGAGTTCGGGCCAAGACTTGGCGAGCCGAGTTCCAACCCCCAAGAACAGCAAGTCATAGTTGAGGTTCTCTCGAGCTCACCTCCCCTGCATTCTCCGTCTATCAACTCCTCCCTCTCTGGCTCTTTGGTTGAGTCTCTGAATGCTCGTAAGGAGCTGGAGGGCAGCGGCTGTACTACATCGCCACTCCGACGTAAAAGGCAGCAGCACAACATGGACGACGACCAGCTCACTCTAATCAGCCAGGATCGAGTGGACTCGAGACTCAGGTCTCAGTCGGACTCTAACCTCCACAGCATTTCTCACAGCATGTCTTCCCAGGCGCGAAGTCCCATGATGAGGCGGAGCATGTCACCTCAATCCACGCCCATTGATAATGCGCTGGTGAACCAGAAGCTTGACACCAGTTCTTTTTCTCACTCAGAGAGTGAACTTTACGACAGTTTCAGCAACAGCAGAGTGGTGACTGCACAACATTCATCTTTGACCCAGCAGCCTTTTAGAAGCAGGAGCAAGAAGCCAACTGAAATGTCAGACATGAGCAGCGTGTCGAGTGGCACAGCTAGTGCAACTGGTCTGGTCTCAAGCTTTAGGTCTGGAGAGGATGTAAAAAATGGTGCAGCCTTTCCCACCAATGCCAGCCTCACTGAGAAGACTTCTTCTGCAATGGCCAATGGTAATATTTCAACAGCTGAAAAGCATGAAGAAACTGATGATAATGGATTGCCTAATGGTGACAGTTTAAGGAACTCAATACCTGTATTTTCACCTGATTCAGGAGTTAATTCTGAGACTCTTCTTTCCAACGGGCTGCCACCATCTGGTGCTGGTGTGACTGGCTCAGAAGTGGAGGAAGGTAAAGTATTGCCAAAGAAGAAAGTAAGCATTCCTTCGGCTGTGGGGAGCCATAATGAACCACACGTCGTATCAGACAGCACTTCTATGAGCCGGCAAGATGTTCTCTCTCACCCAGTGAATGCGTACTACTCTGACCATGTGGGCCCAGCTATGGATCACCCTAGGAAGCGAAGTTTGAAGCAAGGAGGGAGAGGGGTGGGCGTGGTGGAGCATGGAGGTATGATCACCGCAATAGGACACAGTTTGAAGAACTCACTCCTCCCTAACCGCAAGTCTGCTGACAGAAACCCAAGACCAACCGAGTCTCTTCTGAAACCTGGGAGGGAAGTGCGTTCCAGGCAAAAGACACCTGGGGATCAGAGAAAAAGCAGGATGTCTACTTCTCCAAAGAGGATCCACGGCAAATCCACGCCTACTGATCACTCTATCAACCCTACACCTATTCAATATGACAGTGATATCCCCTCCAGTGCCAGAGTCACTCCTGTGGCTTTCTTTGACACTATGGAGAAGCTTGCCAAATCTGCCTCATCCAGCAGAGAGTCTCCTATCCGACCCCTAGTGTCCCAGAGGAGAGTACAGTCAGATGACAATGGAAGGACTGAAGTTGGACCAAGCCAGAGAGCTAATGGCCTTGTGGATCAGATACAGGATGTCGACGCAGGAATTGAGGAAACTTTAGAAGCCACCAGTATCAGATTTGACAGACCTTCAGAGCTTGAAACCAGCATCATGTCCCAGTTGGTGTCAGCAGAAGACGGTGCTCCACGGATCACGAGGGAGGAGTCTCTCTCCGTGCCATTCTGTGAGTGTTATTCACTGTTTGTTTGCCTGGCCATCTTGGTGAGAAAGAGGGATGAGATCATGCAAGAGTCCACGGACTTCTACCGCTTGTCAGAAATCCTTAATTCCCAGGCTGGAATGCAAGACTTGAACGAAACTCTTGGAATTGCTCGCAAGCTCTACAAGACGTACAGAGACTATCAGGCGGACACTTTCAAATGGAGTAGCAACAGCATTGACTGCTGGTTGGATGACACTGGATGATTCTCTATTATGTTCCAATACATTTTCTTGTCATTTCTCACCTTCTCTTACTCCCTCCCCCCTCCTTTTCCCTCTCATCAACAGTCAAGTCAGGTCTGAGTGGTATGTGCCATGAATATTTTCTGTTATACATGTTTTTTATTCATTGTTTCGTTTAAAAAAATGCGACCTCAAACATTCCATTAATTATATTTTGTTTAATTACTTCGATATGTTATTTTTGAAAATTCTAAATAAATATTATCCACTATTAAGAGAATAGTTTAGAACCAATGACCAGCACTTGCCAATAAACAACTGTTTCTTTTAAAAAAAAATAATAATAATAAATGTTCCTAGAGGAGAGGAATGGTGCAATTAGTTATCATAGGTCAGTGGAACTGCTCGTCACTCCGTGGATGAACTGACGAATGATTTTGGAGCACTTCTCAGGTTGATCTAGAGTCATGGCATGCCCACAGTTCTCCACCACAACCACCTGAGAACCTTTGATCAGTCTCCCAGTGATCCCGGCTCCTGACGGATGGCATATCTAAATACATTGCAATAAGGTTATTTCTGAACATTTGAGTGTATTAGTTCAATACAGAGTCCTTAAGACAGAGAAAACTAAGAAAGGGAAAGAGAGATGCCTGACTGGAAGGGGAATGGGGAGGTACTTACCTGGTCACTGTCGCCCCATAGCACTAGTGTGGGAGCCTTGATATTGTCTGCCATTGAATATATACGACTGGGATCATTGCCTTCTTCATCTCCAGTCAGATCTTCCAAAACTGAACAGACAAACAAACAAACTATTAATACACAAAGTCCAGAAGAAGTGACTCTAATTTAAGCTTACTTTCTCTCATGTAACTATAGTTTGTCTCTTGGACTTTCACAACAGCATCCAGGAGTCTCCTGTGGTAAATGTATGGCTTGGGGTTGTACAGGACCAGCTCCAGCATCTCCTGGAACTGCTGCCCATTGTGTGGCAGCACTAAAATGTTGCCTTTCTCCAGCTCATCAAAAAATCTAGTCTTCACGCCTTCAGGGAGCTTATGCACAACTAGAAAACCACCAAATTAAACAAAGCAATGTTATTTTAAATTCTTACAAATATTATAAATTTTTGTGACAAAAGACTGTCAGAAGTTATTTGTTGAGATTTAGAGTGTGGCACTAAAGCTAAACAGAGTTTACATTTTGACAGTTGTGGAGCTGAGAATTCTCAGTGTTGCACTGCTCTTGATTCTCCGATTGAAAACTAATATTATGATCCTATTTTTAGTTTATACTTTCTGACGTAGTACTTCCTGTAAAGCATAAAAATTAAAAAAACCCCAAAATATCAGTGCATTCATTTCATTTTTTTTTTGTATTAAAAAAAAGAAGAAAGTATGGCTACAGGAATGCTTACTATTGAGCATCTGTCCACCCAAAATGTTTCCATAGTACGGGGTTCTGAAGCTCAGAATTCACCAACTAGAAGGTGAATAAGCCGTGCACTCTGTCTGAAGCCTATAACAACTGAGATCATTGGAAATTGAGCTTCAGCCAATACCGTCAGAAACAGTAAGTCTGAACTTTTAGCTCTACTCTTGGCGGACTAATATACTTGTTTTTTGAATAAAAAGTTTAGTCTGATGCGCTTTAAAATTCAATTTTTCTCCACAGAAAAGAAATAAAAAAGAATTCATACATTTTTTCATTATATCCAACGTTGTCATGAAAATGACAGGAAAAGGGTTCAACTGGTAACCACAAACGGTCTAGCATACAAAAGTTATGCCAACTTCTAAGTACACTACTCATGTAACTGTAGCATTCTTATCAGCTGCTGCACTGGTTCGAGGCATGGGAACGTATTTTAAAATATTCTTCGAATGTACACTTGACATTTTATTCATTCTGACGCCATCTCACTGTTATTACACTTTTCCCCAACTGTGCACATGTTGAACAATTTGTTTGTTTTTTTAACTATGAGTTAGATGAAACATTACAAAATTGAATCTAACTTCAGCTTTTCACATAGTCGTTTGAAAGGGTTGCAGATAGCAAGACACACACACACACACACACACACACACATATATATACAACACAAACACACCTGGTATACACATGATGGAGAGGCTCTCAACTTCCTCTGGATAAAGAGAAGCATATGAAGCAGAAATCATGGAGCCCATCGACACTCCTATCAGGTGGACATTCTCCAGCCCTAGAGTGTGTACAAACTGCAGGGGGAAAACAACAACACAAACACACATGGCACACTGGCAGCATTTGCATAATCCACAATATCATCTCACTCGCTATAGAAACATAATAATCCGAGCGAAACATACACAATCACTTGTAATTATTATATATTTTGATGATAGTTGTTAATAGGAAGTAATAAGACTGTTACACAGCAAGTCACATGGTGGCTACTTTACAACTCTTGCGTACTAATCAACATGTTGGACCACAAGGGATTGAAATCATGTGATGCCAAGCTACTACACGTTCCTACAACAAGCAGTATGTCATCACCAGCTGTAAGAGGTCACCCACCACTGCCAGCTAGCTAAAGACTTACACTCCTAGTTACACACTTCTTCAGTTACCATATTTGGGGATCCCTTGATACTATATTTAGATGTTAACTCTGAAACTTTATTAGGGATTGCTCCTTGATTTTCATTCTTGAGGAATGATGCCCACACATGACATAGTTTTACATTGGGTGGGTCAGCCCAAAGGAATGTGTATTGGACAAGAAGAATCATGGAATTAGTTCCACCAGACTATTGTAGTATAAGGTTGTACACAATAAGATACTTCAAAACTGGCAAAAACTGGCACTTAAAAAAGAAAAAGATAAAAGAAAAGAGAATAGCAGACTGTAATGTCCCAACAGCAACCATAGCATCTGTTCAATCATATTTCAACAGAACACTTGGTACACATAGTACATGTATTGTGTATGGCAAATTCACTCAGCATCATGGCAATACACTAGTCTCGCGTAGCCAGACCCTTTACCAACCGAAACCGCTACGCGGGGAAGGAAAGGGTCTGGGAACATACAATACAACGACTTGTTCAGCAGCACCCCAAAAAGGGTGCTTAATTATCACATTCCAGCAAGCTTGCGGTATACTGTGACGTCAACATCATATCTGGGAGGGTGAGAACGTTGCGTGACTTCGTCAAACTGGTGAAGTTGTTTTCGTAGACTATTTATAAGCACTCCTGGCAAGCAATAAACGTACCAGCATGAATAGGAGAGCTGCTACTTGGCCGTGGCAGTGACATCATTGGCTACCGCAAGCATTGGAATGTGATAATTGGAGCACCCTTTTTGGGGTGCTCCTGAACAAGTCGTTGTATTGTATGTTCCCAGACCCTTTCCTTCCCCGCGTAGCGGTTACGGTTGGTAAAGGGTCTGGCTACACGAGACAAATGCTAGTTGATAGCATGTGCATCATTCAAAACTGCAAACTCACATCGTGAAGTTTTCTGGCCATCCCTTTAGCCGCGTAGTTCCCACCTGGCAAGAAGCCTGACTCTCCATGGCCGGGTAAGTCCACCATCACTATCCTCCACTCTGGGGGGAAGTAGGAGGCTATGGGCATCCACATGATCTTGTTGGCAGAGAAGCCGTGCAGGAACAGCAGCGTCACTGGTGGAGCTGCCACAGTTTGTGGCGAGCGAGTCACTGCACGTTCCAAGTAACTAAATGTAATGCCACCAGCTTGGACAAACTTGCGCCGCAAACCAGCCATGAAGAAACTACCAAACCTAAAATTAATGTGTAACAATTACTACACCATACTCACTTTTACTACAGCTAAGTAAGAGTAAAATTAGATGTATTCTCTCTTTCACATGCTTTTATAATACATCTAATGAGTAAAAGAAGGCTGAGAAAGAAATTATGAAGATAAAGTTGCACTGTAATAGTAATAGTTCTATGACTTAAAATTGCCAACTATCTAGACATACTTGTTGAAGCCTTGTACCAGAAGGTAAGGATATATATAGTAGAGAGTGGCCATGATTGCTGCAGCTGCGGGCGGCAGCATCAGCGACATTACTGGTAGGAAGTCCAACATCTTAAAAAGCAAGTTAGAATCGAATGCACAACACTGACTCCAGTCGATCTGCTGTGCCACACCTCAAGCGGCTTTTATATCAACGCTAAATCAGACCACCGGAATGACCTCAATATAGAACGAAAGGTCGTCTACAGAGCCCATCAAACCGGCCAGATCACTTCCGCTCCCGGGTGACCATTTCAAAACAAATCACAGAGGTCGCCAGAGCTCCAGGGCACATGACCGCAATTGCAGTATGGAATTCAGCGGTTAGTCACAAGAGCAGACTACACGTACTAACATTTTCATTTCATTATCCATCACAAGTATAAGCAGGCCAACTGCTCCCACACAAATAGATGCATAGAGAATAGGTCACATTGGAGTGCATGAAAAATAAATAATAAAAATAGTTTATCTTTTAAAACATGTATATCTTTTGAAATGAACTACTATTGAGTATGTATTAAGATGAAGAAAGTGCAGTATTAGTTTAATGAAAGAATAAATCAGTGGCCAATTGAAGATCCTGCAGATAAAAACAACAACACAAGGTTAATCAACAAACAATAGCAACAACATTGAAATAACGCACAAAGACAACAACGCAACTCTGACACGTAAGACTAAAATTATAAAATTCCACTCGCCTCTACTAAAGCTTCCTTGTCCCACTGCATTCTGTGTCTGAACACGAGCTGCTCAAATGTAGAGTGCAGCTTCTCCATCTCCTCCACATTGATGTCCTCAGCTTCCCTCACAACCCTCTCGTACAATTCTAACAGCCGGGCAATGTCAATGGCGACGCGGCGATTTACCTGTGGCGGACTAACCACTTGCTCACAGGTGCCAGCATGGTCCTTGATCGATACGGAACTACAGTTCTTCACACCTGAAATATTACACACCGCAACGTTCCCATCCACTAAGTTGAACTCCTCAGACTGGCCGTTCACGAGAGTACCCTCTGAACTCTTGAGCAAGCAGCTGTCAGCTGGTTTGGCTAGTGACTGGATTTCTCTGGTGGGCGTGGAGGTGCGACTGTGAGATCTGTGGTTAGTGCTGCTGCCAGTAACACTTCGACTCAGTACTTTGTTGTTGAAGTTAGTTCTAATCACAAGGTTGCTGTTCTTGTTCTCAAGATTCAGTTCCAAGTCAGTCACGTCCGAGCCACTCATCCGCTCTTCCATCTTCTCCAGAAGCTGGTCTTCCCAAGGTCTGATGATCTGCCGACGGACTCCAACATTTGCCAGCTTCATGGAGTCCACAGCGGAGGATGCGGTGGTGGCATCGGTACACACCCCATTGTTTCTCACATCCCTGCTACTGCACGAGCTCCCAGAGTGGTTGCTGTGATTCCCTTCGTCTATAAACATGACACTCTCAGACCGCACACTGCGCTCTCTCTCCTCCCGGGGTTCACTGGTAAGACTCACACTAGAACGGTCCTCACCCCTGGACTTGCGGCTGGTGTTGTTGCGAGCCTTGATAGGACTGTAATAAGGGAAGCCAGGCTCCACGGGCTGTAGGCCCAGCTGTCGCAGACTCCTCCTCGGGGCGTCGTACAAATCAGACTTCATGCTGTGGCTGACCTGCATCGATGCACTGGCAAAATTGCCATCTATACGCAATTCCACCAGATCCCGATAATTACCTTAACAGTATTAAGCAACAATATCATGAATTTATATCTGCACACTCAATCACAGTACATTCTGCTTTACCTACTAGTCTCTGATGGGTGGACTCTATCTCTTCACATTGCTAAAAGAAAAGAAAAATAAAAAAAAAAGTAACAATAATAATAGAAAAATTAATTCAGTCCTAAAATGTTTAGCCACCGGTAGCCCAGTTTTATTGTATGCTGCCTATCTTCTAATCTAACATACCTTCTCAAATTCTTCGCTAAGTTCATGGTCTAATAAAGAGTGAGCCATATCCTGCAGAGCTGTTGCCCTGTGCCGCAGTAATCTGCTCTCTGGATCATGCTCTGGATTATATCTGCACATGAGAACATTTCAAAGCAAGAACATAATCTAATTTCAATGGGCAGCGTATTGATGCAACATACTCTAATGCATTTCTGGCAATGAGTTCTATATCTGCAATCCATTGCTTGGGCAGAGTGTAGCAATGCTCGTCAATCTTCTTCATCATAGTACCCAAGTCCATTGGATACGTGATGATCTCGTGATAGTCTGGGACCTGGCATAACAAAGAAACAGGGGAAACAAACAACATAATCAGTCTGAACATGGTTGCATTTTGACATGGGGTTAACGGAGTCCACGGATTTAGCAACTATGTACAAACACTACGAGTGCACTTCAAAGATAAAAAAATAAAATACTTAAAAGAACTAATAGTATTCACGATTTGTTGGTATAGTTTTCCCACTGGACTAGCTGGTGCATGTGCTAGTCTCATGCTACATTGCTCAATGATTAGTCTCTTTTATAGCCTTAAAAGCTTCCATTTGTTCATAATGTTAAAGGCAGTGCAATTATTTCAAGCCCTGGAGTTTCTGTGTGAGGATGGTACCGGATATATCAAACAAAAAAAAACTTGTCCTTCGCCTTACCTACAAACAACTAGACTATAACCAACTCACATCCGCTGGCTTGACAGGTTTCCCAAACTCCTTAAACTTCCTCTCCGCCAGCAGTTTGTTTGTGGCATCCCTGAGGAACATGCGCAGTTCCCGCAGCACCGCCTCTCTCTGTCGGGTCAATCTGGTCCACTCATCCTTTGTCAGAACTTGAGGCTTTGGAGGAGAAGCTACTGGCAGCTCCTCCATAGGAAGATCTACATTGAAGCCGAAATAATATATATATATATATATGTGTGTGTGTATGTATGTATGTATAGGCTACACCGATGTGGAGGTTGGTATGGGATTTACACAACCGAGGGCCGGAGACCCGAGGATAGTGTAAATCTCATACCAACCGAATGTGTAGTGTTGCAACCGACTTGTACCATGGCTCTAGGCTATAGGAAACGCACAAAAACTAATTTTGATTGGACAGTTTACTTATTCACCTCCTAGGAGGTGGGTATGAAATATATTCACTGTGAATTGAGCAATCTGATTGGACAGTTTGAACGTACCATGGTACAAATATAATATAATATATATATATATATATATACAGAGTATAGAGGTTGTATCATGAAAAGAGGCGGGCTTTACACAACCATGGGACAAAACCATGAGGATAGTGCAAATCCTGCATAGACCAACCGGAGTGGTGCAACAGACTTGTACCATGGTTCTAGGCTATAGGAAACGCATCGTTTCCTAGGAGGTGGGTATGAAATATATTCACTGTGAATTAAACAATCTGATTGGACTGTTTGAATGAACCACGGTACAAATATATACACCCATATTAGAAATGACAGATAAGGATAAGCCACGGACAATCAATACTTCTCGCACTATCTCCTGATCTGACATCCATACATAACAAATGCCACGCCTTCACTCAACCACACCCACCCTCCTACCTGATAGTAGCGTGGGCACTGGCGGAGGAGCCTGGAGTGGCTTGACAAGCAATATGTCATAGAAAAACTGCTTCCTCTGGACTAAACTCGGCGTAGGCAACATGAAGGAGTGTGAGCTCGCATCTCCAAAGACATCCCTTAAATCTCCAGGAAGCTCCTCCCACTTGCACTCAGCAGTGCCCAGAATGAAGAGAGGAGTGGAAGGTGGGAGGGAGGACAAGGAGGCCAGCAAGGTCACCTGGACCGTAGCAGAAGTCATCTTCCACCAGCTGTCCAGTCTGGGCAGATATAGAACAGATGGCACTACTCGTGAAGCTTCACGTAGAATCTGCACAAAACAACAGAATAGAAAAGTTTGTGTAGAATGATGCACACAGCTAGCAGCACAAGGATGGATGCATGCTAGTACAAGTTACTGTCAACAGTAAATTAAACACAATTATGTGATCACAACCATCGTGCTTATCCATTCATTCATTCTAGTGGAACAAAATAATCTACCCAATAGTATTTACAGCTAAAAAATAGTCAAGTATATAACCATAATGGTGATGTTTAAACTTTGTGTTGAAGTCCATTGCTAGTGTCTCAGATATAATACTGACTAAAGGTGAGTCTTAGAGGTCGTACAACTATTGCAGATGAGGCAAGTCTACTGTAACAACTACTGTATATTGGTTTTCAGCCTATAATTACTGAATCACAAATTTTTATTTGCAAAATTACTACACAAATATGCCACTATAAAAACTAACTATGACAATTATATGTGTGACCATGATATGTCATACCATACCACAAACAACATTGCTTACAAACTCACACATTACACTTACCTGTGTGCATGCTTCTTCTGGGGATTTAGTAGAGGAGCCAAACACAGTCAAGAGGTCCACAGTCTTGACAGGGAAGTCTTCCAGTGCATGCAACAGAGCTGGTGCCAGATACATGCTCTGACCCATAGCTGGCAGGCCGCACAACAACAGCCGAGGGTAGTGGACGGTTGGGGGTTTGTGAGGATGAGAAGCAGAACCAAGATAACGACACAACTCCATAGAATGAGAACACGAGTCAGAGCTCCTTTCAGAAACCGATCTCTTCTCTCTTTCTTCTTGAAGGATACTACAGCTTCCTTCCCGGTGGAATGAACCATTACGAGCGCCTTCTCCCTCGGATGACAGCTCAGTCAAGTCAAAAAACACCCGACCAAGATCCGACGGATGGAGCTGACTCTGGCACAAATCCTGGAAAGACGATTTCTTCCCGCGCTGCTGTGTCTTCCTGGAGTTGTTTGGAATAGATTGGTTCATGCGGCCTTGCTGCTGCAAAACTGATGTTTCGGTGTAAGGACCAGCCTTGGAGGCATGGAAGCTGTTGGACATGCCACTGGTCCCTGTGGCATTGCTGGGTGAATGAGGCTTGTGAGACGATTTAGAGTTGGACAAATAATCGTTGGAAATCGACCTGTTGATTCTGTTTCTTTCAAGCACTCCGCTTGTCTCGGCCAAGGCAGACGGCAAGTGGTTGGCAACACAGTTCCCTGATCCACCACTCCATTGGGCGGCGGTTGGAGGACTTTTCTTGCCGAGTTCCTGCAGGTGCTGGCTTATGCTTTGCAGCTTTGAGTCCAATTTTTGTACCAGAAGTTCCAACTCCTTGGAAGCGTCTCGCACAGATTTCCACGCGGGTGAGAAAATAAAACTTACCAAGCCAAGGAGAGATCTCAGTGACGGCACAAAGACACAGTGAAGGTGCGGGGGGAGAGCGCGTGCCACAGAACTGTCAGAGCGCTGTGCAGTGGGGACAATCATCTTGAGGGCATTTTGGAAATCGGTGGAACTTATCCTAATCTTGGTGGTATCCAGAACGAGCTTTTCCGTGCTGTTGTAAATCTGGGGGTAGCGTCGCCTGAGGGCAAACAGAGCAGCTTCTGTGCACAAGGACCTGAGGTCAGCTCCGCAGTAGCCCACAGTGTTGTCCGCAAGCTCAGAGATAAACTCTGGCTTCAACTTAGGGTTCCAAGCACGAGTGTTAATAGACAGAATGCTGCACCGATCCTAATAAAAAAAATAAAATAAAAAAATAAAACGAGGTATGAATAAAATTTGCTCATCAGCACAATTTAGCAAGCAAGCTGGAAATATACGGAATGACCTCAAACATTAATTATTGATATGTCTGGGATACTCTAACTTGAGATTATTGACTTTAAAGTTATCTAATACACTGTTGTCTCTTAAGTGTTGACAGACACTAGTAGTAGAATATTTCCAAAATCTGAATAAATATTGTGCATGCACAAATCATGCTCACCTCTCTAGTAGGAAGAGGGAAAATGAACTCTCGATCAAACCTGCCCGGCCTCCTGAGTGCCGGGTCTATGGCATCTATTCTGTTGGTGGCACCAATCACCACTACCTCCCCACGACTGTCCAGGCCATCCATGAGTGCCAGGAGAGTGGACACTATGGAAGAGTGGATCTGGTCTTGCCTGCTGGACCGAATGGGAGCCAAGCCATCTATTTCATCAAAGAAGATGATGGAAGGACGAAATTGATAGGCCTGGAATAAAAAAAATAATAATAAAGGGGGGAAAAATAAATAAAAACAACAACAAAAACAAACAAACAAACAAAAAAAACACAAAAAAACAACAACACACACACACCTAAGTACTCATCAATTTCACTCTCTTGCTCACACCTACCTGATCAAACAGAAGGCGAAGCTGCCTCTCCGATTCTCCTACCCACTTGCTCAAGCAGTCTGCCCCTTTCCTCATGAAGAATGCAATCTTTTTACCTCCCTTTGAGCACTCATTAGCCAGAGCCCTTGCCACCAGAGTCTTCCCACACCCCGGGGGGCCATGAAACAAGACCCCTCGAGGGGGGTTGATCTGAAACTTTTCAAACACTTCAGGATACAGAAATGGGAAAATAATCATTTCCTTGAGGGCTCGTATGTGAGTCTTTAGACCACCAATAGAATCAAAAGAGATGGACTGGTCAATGTTCATGGGATTAATGTCTGCCAGGCTGGCCCCAATACGGACCCTATCTCGGATGACGCCCTGCGACATGTCATCGTTTGTGAAATTCATTGGCAAGCACTGCATCCTTGCCTTGCCCATACTCTTGCCTTTGCGACGACGAAACCTTCCCTCATCTGAGTCAGAATCTAAACGTGTTAAACGAGAAACATAAATTGGAGCAATGAAATGCTCTTACAACTAACAGTTGAAGACACTTAAAATAATTGATAGTTTTGACAGATAAGCATGGGAACTGAACAGTAAAAAAAAAAAAAAAAAAAAAAAATCATAGAAGAACAAGAATCACCTCATGTAAAATTCTTAATGTAACATTTAGAGGAGTTCTGGGGGAAATTGTTGAGCAATTTCTGAATAATAGCTAGCAGCTGCCTTTGAGAGAACTACATTAGGCCTTAGCTTTAGGCCTAAGGAACAGCAGGGCTGTGTAGACAATTTTTGAACACGGCCATCTTTCCTATGTAACAACACAATTGGAGGGACACTATAGTATCTCTGGTAGGGACACCAAATTAAGTGTCCCTCCATGAAGAACTTGAGGGATTTAGAATGTGACACTACCAAAGTACACCAGCTATGAGATTTGTTTATGTTCTAAATTACTGCTAATAGCACAATTAAGTTTAGCTTTGCTGTCAATTGTCTATGGATATTCACTGATGTTAGTCACTTACAAGCTCCCTATCAATTGGGCATATCAATCATGTGACTACTAAAAGATAATACAGGCCACCCTGATATTGAATCAAAATAAGAGGCTTTTAGCACGAAATTTTTTTTAGTGGAACAGTACCTATGGTCCCGCAGGACAGATATCCCTCTCCTCGAAGAATAACTGGGACAAAAAGGAACCCTTCATAATCAAAATAATATACTAACGAAGCTCTTTACACAATTATAGTTGTTGTTGGTCACTAATACGTAACTAGTGTTTACCAGAGGAAGTTGTGGAAGAATCATGATGAGCAGCTTCTCTTCTCCTGGTGCTCTTGGATGACCTGCCAGACTGGCTACTCTGGTAGGCCACAGGACCACCGCCTTTGGAGTGGTACGAAGAGTGCCGTCCCATCCTCTTCTGCCGCCTCTTGGCCGGAGGACTCCGATGCACAACCTTCAATGGAATATAAAATGTCATAAAACTAGTGAGTATTGAGAGGAAGCCTAAATCTAAGTGAAATTGTAAAGATAGTAACAATAGCACGATTTGTTTTGTCACCTATGAACACGGTTGCATAGAGTACAACTCATAAATTTTTGACAAACTGGTGCTCGTTTATACTTGTCACTTTCTTTACTTCCAATAGAATCACTAAAACAATTTCATTCAGTGGACACTACAACACACGGAAGGCTAACATCACGATAGAACATGGTCTATCATATTCTCTTGATGACATGGGTTGATAAATTATATTAGAGGTAAGCTGTTGACCATATTTCATTCAGGAATGTCGCATATTAAGCTCCAAGAGTTGCAAGCCATATAATTTTGATTCATACTAGCAGAGTTCAGTTAAAAAAATATACATATATAACTTTTGGGCTTTGATGTATTGTATGACGTCAAATGTCTCTTCCCCCCACCCAACTATGCATATGCATGGTAAAGGTTTCCCTTTAGTCAAGTGTCTAAAAGAAAAGTTCAGTACTCGCTTGAAGAACACGATCTAGAGCATATTACTCTAGTCACAAGAAAAAGCCAACACTTAGAAATACCACTTCAAAGTTAATGGATCGGCCAGTCTTCCATAGCAATCACCTCAGGCACATGTTGAAAGTGATATATGACAGGCCGCCTTTTACGAAGGTAGTATCCTCCTTCTTCTTCTTCCTCCTCCTCCTCCTCTTCAGATTGTTCTTCAGTTTCTTCTTCTTCTCCCTCCTCTGCTTCTTCCTCTTCTTCCTCCTCCTCCCCCTCTTCACCATCCTTGTTGTCTTCTTCCTCTTTCACTGTTACCTTCTTGTCTAACTCAGGAGTGTATGCATAAAAGGAAAAAATAATAACGAGGCATACAACTTCACACGTTCCACGTCTATACAATAAAGAACATCTCCAACAAGGATCTAGCAAATAATTCTAAACAACTTCGGCTGTAATTTACTTTCCCTCTCCTTGCTCAAAATCTCAAATGTCTTTTTATTCTAATGCAAGGGAGGAGAGTGTCTGCAAGCTTTACTGTGTCCTAGTAATGACTCACTTTTCTTTCCTTCCTTCTTGTCTTTAGCCTCTACTTTGGGTTCACTTTCTTTGTTGTCTTCATTCTTGGCCTGACTCAGTCTGGCACTTCGCCGAGTCTTACGGCAGGGTGAAAGCAGCTTCTCATATGGGTCCATCTCCTCCTGCAGCCCAGCCACAAACAAGCACACACTGTCCTTTAATCTACTGTGGTTTTTATTTATTTATCAAGTATAGCTACTTTTTTTTTTTCCCCTCAAAACTACAGGTGTAGGGGCTACAAGAGTAGTGCAGCAGAGTACAGAATATCGCGCTAACGTGCTTTGGGGGACCACTATATCTATGAATACAGTATAAGCTTGCAGACAAAAAGAAGCCATAGGATTACTAAACAATAAGCATGCCATTGTTGTGACAACAAAATAAATAGCCACTTGTTTGTTGATAAACGAATAGCACTACTTACGTGCATACGAGGTCTGCCTAGAATTAGAAACTAAGAACAGCTCACTTGCCCATATGTGGTGTCACACCACCACGCAACTTGTACGCATTCTCGTGTGCTGGTGCCTTTTATGTAAACTGTCCTATTAGAAGGCAAGTTTGTAGATGTGACAATGTATACAGCACCCATACTTGAACAGAAGAAGGCACAGAGAGAAAAAAATAAGTAGTGTAGTAAAGTTTATCAAGTGATGCAGTCTTTAAATAAAGTTGATTAAATACGTACCAATTCATGAGGGAAAAAATGGGCAAATAATAAACCCTTTCCCACCCCAATTGTTGCCAGATATTTATTAGCTTATCAGGGCCAAGACACAGGAAGATATTGAGCATTTTCATTAACTTGTGAACTTTCTCCTTCATCAAAAAAAAAAGAAAAAAAAAGTCAGTATCTTGAAATCTGGAAATGTATTGTTGGGATGCTGACAACCTGTGCTGTGATAATGTCTAATTAAATTCCTTTGCTACAATGATATTTCATGAAAGTACAAAGTACAGTATTGCGTATAACACAGTAAGCATAATAATTTGACACTCAAATCATTCAAGGTTTTCATAAAAACACCAATGGTGTGAACCTTTAGTATGTACTTGGAATCCACAAGTATTACTCACTACATTATTACGGCAAGACAAAGCATGGTACATGTGATTAAGTCACCTGGCCTGCAGTGCAAGTCTCTCTAATCTTTCATGAAAAAAATCCAAACAAGACACAAATAATACAGATTTAGCTCTGACATTAAAGGTAGAATGTTATGTCGAAGAGAGCTTGGTGAAGTAAGGAAAGGAAAAAGTTGGAGGTGTAAAACGAGAGTGAAAAACAGGAAGTATTGCGAGCATGATGAAACTTTATTTTTCATTGTATGTCACATAGCTAAAAAAACAGCTGAAGAAATTATTATACACAACGTAATGGGTCACACTATACGTCCACCCAATACACGCATAGTGAGCAACCTCCCAAACTTCATACAAGACCTGAGAGAATCTTGCTAGCTAGTCAATTAATGCCACATTACCATCAAACAGTCGCAGTTGGGCAAGGTTCTAGTCTTACCTCTGACATGTCCAAGTCCTGATAGGAAGGTCCTGGGTTCAGGATCTGCTTGTCCATCTGAGACACGTTGAGAGTTGCAAAAACCAGTCTCTTCTCTCTCTTGCTGCGACGCAGTGGTTCCTCATAGCTAATCACATGACCACTCATTCGCCGCCGCTTAATACCAGGAGCCTTCCTGCATAATTAACAACAACAATAACAATAATAAACTGCAATTTCGGGAATATCATGTGGCTCAAACCAACCTAAATATGTATTTTCCCAGCAATTGTTAACCCAATATAATAAAAATTTGCATCTTACCTCATTAGCTTCCTTTTCTTCGTTGCATGTTGGCCAATTACTATCTCCTGTGACCTTGGTCTGCCTTTCTTGCGCTGTATATGTGGCTCTTCCAATTTCAAAGTGTTGTCTGTGTTGAAAGACTCCTGGGTATCTTCATCATTTGTAAGCTCAAGGTCGTGACTATAAAAAATACCACATAAGTAACACCCACAAGTACCACTCTAGACATACACAGCTAGATACTTTGTCTATACCAAACCGTGAATATTTAATACAATATGATTGCCAACTAGATTAGGAGCAGCAACAATTCAATGAATAAATAAATATACTAAAAATTACAAACTGCTAGCATAAAAATTCAGTGTTACTTCTGATAAAAATGTTAAAAAATTCCTGGGTATCCTCATCATTTGTAAGCTCAGTCATGACTATAAAATACACATGCGTAATACCCACACGCATACTTTGCCTCAACCAAACTGAAAAGTTGTTAACAAGCAAAAAAGAAATTAAGTTGTCCAAGTTTATTTTAGGAAACTGTAAAACTGGTCTGTCAAAATTTTTGTAATGGCCTTATCACACCTTTCCTCGATTATCCTTAGTTCAACCTCTTCACATAGACAGCTAATGGAATGCCTACATTTGGAGTTAACAGGATTACTTTTAGACATTCAACTTACGTTGTTGAGCCCCTCCTTCGTCCACGCCCTCTGGGACTAATGTTATCCATTCTTTACGACAGAAACGTGACTCTGTTAGAAGTGGCACAAAGCTACACTACTAGAACATGCCAGTCCCCCGTCAATCTCTATTTAATGCCCGTTCCCCGCAACTGAGACACTTCTACGAGCTTCCCAATCTCTTCAGGATAATTCGAACAGCGAGAACCAAAACGGGGCACAAGTGTTTAAAATGACGTCTTAGACTGACAGTATCCAGGACAAATTTCTAGCCGGTAAAGAGGAGTTTATAGGAGGAGTGCCTGCCCACTGATATTTGGCGGGAAAATATTTGATACACGCTACCAAAACCCGCCCACAAGCCTCCATAGTCCCGCGCCCCTGTAAATGAGGTAAAGGTCGCTACAACTACGAACTAAAAATGGCAAGTTCAACTACTTTCCTAAGAAATGCAGTAAAAGTTCTTTCAGAAAGTAAAGGATTTGACAGGATTTTAAAGAATGTAAGTAAGTAGTCACTCTGTGGGAACTTAATTGAGCCTGTAAATGAGGTACTGATCGTTGTTAACATTGAGAAATAAAACTTATGCTGGTAAGCCAACTTAATTTTGTAAATCCAAGTCTCTAGCATAGCAATGAGGTCATGTTAAATTGCTTCCTTGGCATTTACAGTCATAAGATATCCACCATATTCTCTGAGTTGTGGGAAAGGATTGGCCTATAAGCTTTCTCCTACACTTGGAACATTATTTTAGGTGCCAATCTGATTCGACTCTTCCTTATTGCTGAATTTAATGGTCAATAAAAATCTTCTAGTGTGTTCTGATATGATATGTGCAGAATATGACCTTCCTTTGCATGTTAAAAATAGAGCTTTGAGGCTAAAGCACTGGTGACCTGGATGTCAAGAGTTCAGTTTATGCTTCCCCCCTCCCCTTCATCTTTCATTTATCCAGTCATTTGGGAAGAGAGACATCCCATAACTCATTATACTACTAAAATTATGTGTTGTACATCTGTTACTGAAGCTTGGTCCTTATTTGCAATTTAGTGATTGTTTCAACACTACAGCTGAAAGTTATATCTGCTGATGTTGGCAAGTGTGAATGCGAGCTCACAGTTGAAGAGTCTCACACCAACCGGTTTGGCTCCTTGCATGGGGGCGTGACAGCGCTACTGGTGGATAACGTCTCGACTTATGCCATTCTAGCAAGTGATAGCCACCCTGGGGTCAGTGTGGATTTAAATGTAACGTAAGTTTTGACCTAATATGTTCACTATGTCGTAGCAATCATAATTTTTAGGTTCCCAGGACCTATGTCACAATGACACAATAAATCCTATAAAATATGTTGTAAAAGTTTACTGGTTTAAAAGTGAAGACTTTATTACGAGTGTATCGGCGTAATCTTTTAAAAAATATCAGTTATCGATATTGGTAGTAACCTACTACTCGTAGTGCCAGTAGCAGCTGCAGGCTTAGTTGGGTAACTGATTCTTCTAACTAAAGTTTTTTTGTTTGTTTTTTGTTTTTGTTGTTGGGGGGAGGGGGCTGGTTGTTTTTCTCACTGCTGTAGAATTTTTTTAAGTGGCAGATATTTCTAGCCAATATTGGCCATTATCTATATTCGTGTAACTCCTTGTTTTAAACTGGCATAGCTTCTTGTGTATACTTATTGAAACTACTATACGGGTTGAGCGGGCTCTATCTGGTTTGCCATATGAACCATTGTCATTGTGCGCAATCACTTCTCAATCAATAAGGACAGAGCCTTACAATCTCTGTCTGCTAGAGTCATTTAGGAGTGGTTACATACAGTGTGCATTATAGTTGTACCATTACAACACACCAGTTATTTATAGCCATTTTATCGGTACCTATATTCCCAGGTTTCATTTTTGTATTTTAATCTCTGCATGTTCATAATGTTTGCAATCAGAGGAATGATATAATTGTATACATATGTATGTATATATTATATATACGAAAATAGGGCACAATGCAAGTCCCTTCAAAAAATTTTTTCATTCACCACAATTTTTCATTCAGTTTATGTCATCAGCATCCAGATCTCAAATTCTCATAGTTTTATAACAATAGCTTCAATGTTTAAATCCACATGCTTCTTTGATAAAATTTTAAGAAGTAATTGACCTTCATTGTGCCCGATTTTCCTGTGCACGGTCACACACACACACACACACACACACAAACACACACATAGTTGGTAGTCCTGTTCAAGTTATCAGTAATGTCTGTATATTTGGGAGCCTTTACCCATTGGTGAGAAGTGTGTGCATGAAGGAGGAGGGGTAATGTTTCCTGACCATACTGTATATGGTGGATGAGGGCCAAGCATCCCATCATTAGGCATGCCACTCATGTGACTTACAACCCAAAAAGCTTGCACTGCTATTTAGCCACTAGAATGGGGTTAACATAGTACACATTTAATGGGACTTCCCAATTTTTTATTCTCCCATGTGATCAAGCAAGTTCATTGCTCAGCTTCCTTCTCTTCCTGTGCCAGGTGTAGTAGATGAATCGGGGAATAGTTCAGCATGTTCATGGATAAACTCTACTCACAATTGTTCCCACATCGCTATTTATTTATTTTCAGTTTATGTCATCTCAGAGTTTAGACCAAACACCCAGTGTTACACATGTAATTGGAAAACTCAGAGTTGAGCCTTGGCTATTGTAAGAAGCTGGGTCAAATTCATTCACCACATAATGGTAATTATTTATGTAGCTAAATGTTCCGTGGTTGTTTTGTGGGCACACCAGGCCAATGGTGGGGAAATTTTCATTCTAAGGGCTGATAGTTAGCCTGTCAGAAGCCAATGATCCGTGTGTCCAGCAGTGGGTTGTGGTGATCCATGAATTTTATTTGTGTGATGTTGTATTTCTCCCAATGACTGCATGCAGGTATCTCAGTGGGGCTAAAGTGGGAGATGTGCTGAGGGTCAAGTCTGAGTGTATCAAGAAAGGAAAGACTCTGGCATTCGCAACAGTTGACATTATGAGAAAAGAAGACAACAAACTCGTTGCCATAGGAAGACAAACAAAATACGTTAACTTATAAGGTCTTTTTTCTTTCTTTCAATTTTGTCACTATTGTTTTTAGGTCAATAAATTAATCAATTATTTTAACTGTTTACTGATAGCATTAGTACATTACCAGATAAACTATCACTACACATGCAGTCACAAATACAATTCAGATAGTATGTGGCATTTCAGCCACAGTGTGTGTGTGTGTGTGTGTGTGTTCAAGAAATAGTTGAGCATAAACAGGACATGTAATGAATCAAACCTGTGTCTGATTTCAAACAGGAAATACACTTGAAAAATTGGTTTACCTTTGAGGTCCAAATAATAAAGCTAAAGTTTGACTCTCACAAAATTGCATGGTCTGCCAGTCTATCTTTTTAGTTTCTTCAAGCCATTCCCACACTGACATAAGCTTTTTGACCACAAATAGCTTCCATTTCTCTCAAGTAAGAATACTCACCTCACAGAAGACGTATGCTCAGTTCACAAAACAGCTGGTGAGACTTCGTGAGTACTCGTTAGTCAGTCGGCATAGAAGTTACATCCTAAATCTATTATATTTTAACAAGTCGCCCCCCCCCCCCCCCATTATATTTTAGTTAATACAGTAAAAAGAGTAATTTTTGTCATAATGAATGCACAATCACTAGAATAAAAACTCACACAATAGTTAAATAATTCAAAATATGATTAAAGAGACAACAGATGATTTGGGAGATATTTATTACTCTAATTGTCACTGAAGAAATTCCCATCGAAAGTATCCTCACCATTGTTATCCACGATTCCAGTGTTGCTAAACTCACCTGAATCAGATATTTTATTGCGCATGGCATCCAGCCTTTTCTTCAAGATGGACTCCAGGGAGTCGTCGGCTGGAGGGGCTGCACGGGCAGGAAAATCTGTCATGGAGATGTCCCGGAGCCGGGTTCTTCGAAAGGTCTTGATCTCAAACATCAATTTTTGAGATTCTTTTTTCTTCGGTGGCATCGGCAGAGTCATGGTTCGGCTCCGAGTCTTGAGGACGAATCCATACTTCAGTTCTTCTTGAATGCTACTATAGGTTGTCTTGACACTTTCGTGGCTGCCACAGCTGGAGCTATCATCGTTGACAGGACGGAGCAAAACTCCTTTCTTAATCTCATCAATAAGAGAAGATTTTGGGTCTGGCTTATTCGCCACACTTGCAGAATCTTTTTTTTTCTTGAACTCTATTTTTGGTGGAGGGGGAGCAACTGCTGGTGGTGGAGGAGGGGGAGGAGGCGGGGCAGCTACTGGAGGAGGTGGTGGTGTGTTTGCTGCCTCTTCATTCTTTGTGGAGTTGGGAATAGAAATTACATGGGAAGAAATACGTTCCTGTTTTTCCAAAGTCCCTTTCCAGGAAAGCGTCTGGGTGAGCTCTAAAATTGACGCTTCAACTCCAACATGAGCAACGTGGTGGAAATCCTGAGGCTCCGAGATTTCAACTTGCCGCTTCCTTTTTTTCGTGGTTGACCTCCTGACTATTCCATCAGGCTGGTCTTCACCAAGATCCTCTTCATCGTCATCACTTTCAGCACATAACCTCTTTGGTGCAGGTTCAATACCTTCATTTTCTTCAACGTTCTCATTCTCTACTGGAACATCACGTGTTGGAGTTATTGTACGCTTTAAACAAGCAAACAGCACTTTAGCCACAGAAGAATTGCTGAATTCTAAACCAAAGCATCCACTGGGTTTGGTGAAGATGTGAAACTCTTCACTGTACACAGTATATTGAGATGCTGTTGAAATTGTAAAACTACATAGTTTGTCGCCAGATTCAATGTCTGCTAGGCACAGAGCAACTCCATTTTTGTTGACGACAACCGCAGGAATGCCGTGCCCAATCACTTCCCACTGCAGTATGTTCGGATCAACTGAGTTTTCTTCTCCGAGCTCTTCTTCACCGTCACTGTAAGTACACTGGTGGAGAGTACATACAGTTTCAAAACCTACCGCGAGCCCGCCTTCATTGCACAATTTAAGAACGGGATCCTCACTTTCCTTTAGTTCAGCCATCCAGCTGGAGATTATTTACTGTTCGCGGCTGGTTCAACAAGTTGGTTAGTCAAGACACGTGCTTATACGAAAGAGCACGTGATCTCAAACCAGTTTCACATGACCTTATATTGCAATCTAGTTCTTCCTCCCTTCACTCCGCTGGAATAGTTCGCTATTAATATATACAAGTTTTGTGGAGAGTATTATTACTGGTAGTTGAGTATGGCCGTAAATGTCTTCAGCACGTCGGTGACTACAGAGAATTTGAGTCGCCATGAGATGCTGGAGTGGATTAACAATTGTCTCTCTTGTCATTACACGAGGATAGAAGAACTATGTTCTGGTAGAAACTGCTTATTGTTTTTTATGGCTTCTTGAATCTTAACATGTAAATGTGCAGGTGGAGCATACTGCCAATTCATGGACATGCTTTTCCCAGGTATTCAGTTAGGAAGCATAGTAGTAGTATAAAGTTACAGGAGGGGGTGTTGTAGCTGACACTTGTATAACGACTTACTTTTGTATGTGTTCAATGATCTTAAACTTGTTCTTGTTTTAATTTTATAACTTAACGGCTATTTTGATATACATTGCAGAGCACTTAATGAGATGAATACAGTGCATTATGCATTCAGGCTTGACTAGCTTTGCTATGAATATTGTAATATACTCTGTCTCTGTGTATTGTTGATCCTGGGGGGAAGGCTGAATGTAGCATGATTTTTTTTAACGAGTTTGATCAATAGCTATATAAACAAACCAGAGTGGTTAATAATTAGAGGCTCTGTCAGGACAATTAGTGAACTTGGAGTCAAATTGTGTTTTTGCCCACATTTCTGTAACTGGAGAGGCGCTAGATGGCAGTTCTATTGTGAGTAATGTGTGGCTGCTGCCACAGCACTTGGTTAGTTTGTTCTCACATACTTTGCACCAACGGCGTTACACAATAAGAATTCAATCAATCTGGAGTCAAAATGGAAAGTTAAAGTGACTAATGAGGTAGCATAAAATTGAGTGTTCTGTGTGCTACCCATTGCATTGATCCCAATCATTTTGATATTCATAAAAGCATTTTACCTTGTCCATATTTCAGCTCCCTGAAAGTTTTCATATACAATTTGACTGTATGGGCTAGCGTGAACAGTAATAGTGCTATATTGTAGACTAGTTAAAGGGTCACCAATTTCTTGTTGCCATGTTCTGTAGTTTGTTACCCATAGATGTGGTGTACGGAGTCTGTTGGTAGAAATCCTTGTCAAGAATTCAATAATAGGTTTTAAGTCCAGTAAAGGAGTTGCCAGGAAGTGGTTGTGTCTTGCCTTACCGGCTTAGCCAATGGGGTATGAGTAAGGTGATTTTAGCATCTAGTGCACTCTTAATTCTGGATTGTGGTAAATTGAGTTACTATTTCTGAAGAGGAGAAGGGAAAGGGAGAGAGAACTGTGTTATAGACCATCACTGATTTTCGTTACTTTCATTTATCCCAACAGGTTTTGAACTAATTTAAAAAAAAAAGGGGGGGGGGGAAGATATTAATTTTTAGGGTCAATTTATAGGAGTATTACATACATATCATATATATTACTCATCAGTGTTGTTGTTGTTGTTGTTTGTCTTTGTGTAGGCTGCTTAATGATGAAGAAAGTGAAGTTCAGCACCAGATTGGAGCACGAGTACATTGCCAATTTCAAAGTTCTTCAGAATGCTTTCAAGAAAGTGGGTGTGGACAAGGTGAGTGAAGGAAGTGGGCATGTAAACATTGTGCTTGTGGTGCTTGTGGTTGGAAGAAGTTGTAGGCTTCTTCCATATATGGTGACAAGTCTGGAACAACTATAATAAAGTCTAGAATGAGTGGGTTGGCATTGTAACCGGGTCTTATTTGTATTTGTAATTGGGTTGGTGTCTGTGTTAGAGTGCAGACTCACTGCATCTCATGTGCACGAACACTCACTTATCAACAAAACCCACGGTGGACTTGTTCTGTGAAAATGTATCTGCACGAGGGCAAATTTATTTTCTTGTCTTTTTGTCATTCTAGTCATAAATGCTACAAACTAATTCTTTGAGTACAGTTTAGTCATTCAAAGCTTCAGAGAACTTGGTTCATGTTTTAGTAGATTTTTTTTACACGAAGAGTCACACACATCTGTCATAATATATTGATTTTATTTCATGAAGCAGACATTGGATATCCACAGTTGACTTACAGGCAGATAGACAACTGACAGAGATTTCCAAACTAAGAACTCTAACCCTCGGGAATAGAAATGAACCCTTTGTGCACATGCTCCTCACTCTTTTGCGTTGGAAGCATTTGTTTGTATTTCCGATCAGACAGAGATAACTTTCCAAAACATTTCACTTTTTTTGTATATTGTTTAAGTCTGGTGATCATCTCCGTGTACCAAGCTAGGGACAGTTTTTGTTCTGTTACTAGCACTTTTGTGATGATTCTACTAGACTCACTCTGGGCAGTGTCACCAATGATTTGTATTATACATTGTCATTTCAAATACGGGACACTAGTCATACATATGTTATAGCTTGTCTCATTTTCCCTCCAGTGAATGCACTGAGTAAACTTGAGCTGTTTTCTGTGTGACGTTCCAGAAAATGTTTTTGAAGACTTGTATGAAGAGATACTGGGGTAAATACACTCAGAGATCATGGCATGTGTGGGGAGTAAACTTAGTCTTAAATTGAACCATGAGTGGATATGAATTAGTGTCCACACTAAACTCAACTCTTAGTGTGCTTTAGTGCTCTTAATATATATACAGTAGACCCTCGCATTTCAATTAAAATTCAATTGAAGCACACAGGCAAGTTTACTTTAGCATTGTAGCTGCCAGCTGTTATCTCCAGATCTAACTCTACCTTGGGCTGCTCTGTGGTAAGCAGTCAAGGTAAATTCCTGAGCTTGAATGTAATGTGTGTGTTGCTGTAGGCTAATAATGGCTACCCCTACACCTTCAAATAGGAAGCGTAGTTGATTAACTCTGTCGTTTACTTTAATCATTAAAAAATCATTTAAACCAATTTTTTTAAGTGGCTTCACATATCCAGAAAATTCACTTATCCGAACTAGGGCTGGTCCCATATGGGTCGGATATGAGAGGGTCTACTGTACATATATGTAATTATTAAACCATGACTTCAAGGACTTATCGCTGGTAACCGTCCCGATCCCGAGCGCAGAGCCCGAGAAAGAGGACGGCTATCTAGCGATAATTCCGGAGAAATCTCACCACAATTTTTTCGCTGAGAAACATGTGGTTTTGAATGGCAATAATTTGGGTACAAGTGCAGCAAATAGAAACACTATCAGGAATGTACCAATTCAAGCTGATTGTCTATATATATATATACACATATGGACGTAACTATTCAATGACTTTGAGCTTCACAAAGTAGGCTTGGCTGGGGGTTGATTGAAATGTTTGCTCCTATAGCAAACTTGGGAGAACAAGTTGCATCTAGCTTTATACTGACTATTATGGGAACTTCAACTAACATCTTGCAATAGAAATCTCCAGTTTGTGTGTGTGGTTTTTATTAATGTATTATTTGTTAGTGTATGTGGCGAATCTAACTTTATACTAGTGATGTGCTTGAGCACAAATGGCGAGTGAGCCTAAAGACTATACTATTTTTATATGAATGATTTTGACTTCTAACACTGAAGCTACTGAAAATAAGGTCCAGTTTTTAAATTTCGCATACACGGTAAAGGGATTTCAGTGCCATAGTAACAACTCTCTGCAACTGCTTGAATTGAAGGAAAAAATTAATCGTGCGGCTCATCCCCCTACGCACCCCATTGTTCACAGCCATTCCCCTCTGTCTTGGCCGTGAACCATGAATTATATCAACTTCACTTTATAAAGATACATTGTAACTTACCTGTCTTTCCAGTCATTCACGCTCCTACTCACCCCTTAGCCGCAGCTCTAGTAGCTGAGTTGTTTGGCACAGGTAGGGCCGGAAACCCCACCCCCAATCCGCTTGGGCTGACTGGGGCATAATTAAACGGGGTGGGGCAAGCCCCTTTAATTCCGGCACCTACGTTATCACGGTGAAACAGGGAGCTGTTCACCGGAGGTTAAAATAAAATAATAAAGAATAAAATGTCGCCCCATCCCCCTCCCTTCTTCCCTTCCCCCCTTTTTTCCAAAACCCCCCTTAAGTAAGGTGTGGGTGGGTGGGAGAAAAACTTGACTGTTTCCTTCTCTTCGTGTCTCATTAGGAGTTGTGCTCGCGCATCCACGTGGGCACTCTAATTATGCCCACCTACCCCCCATGCAGTCTATCCCCGACAGCCCTACTACACCTTACCCAACCAACTCGAGGGTATTCTGCCTGGTATTAACCCCGCCTAACCTGCTGCTAAGCTGTCAACAACAACAAAACAATACACGTTATTTAAAAGTTTTCTTTGTGATATTCTTTAGCTAAGTAGTGGTTGTAACACACAATGCTTTGACACAACTGGACATGCACCTACACAGACTTACCTTCGCGGTAGTCTAGTGGACAATGTATTTTCAAGTAAATACTGTTGCGCACGGCTTATAACCATGACAAAGAGAGCATTGACTTACCACCGCCACTAACTCGAATAGAGATGGAAGTCCCTTAAGTTTTCAAGTTTGAACTGCACCCACAAAAGAATTCAAAACGGTAAACAATTCAATTTCTAGGGTGATACGGGTACTGATTGATAAACCAGAGGATTCTGTTTGGTGCAATTTGGGACGGGGTCGACCACATAACTAACACAAAAACGCGAGGGTCAAAGTACAGAATGACATACGTACGTCCATACATATATACAAATAAATAAATAAACAAACATCCCCGATTTTCAATTGTGTTACCCCTATAAGTGTCTCGCTCGCCAATTATAATTACTCAATCCAAAAAAGAGTTTCTAGACACTTTGTCCCTCTTTTCACCACGACGCCAACTTAATCAGTATCTTTATCATTTCTTAGTGGTCAACAGGCACTAATTTGTGACAGGTGTAACGTAAAGCACATGCAGGAGTCCGTATCTGTGACACCACGTACACATACATTCATGATGGGGCTGTTCAATGCTCTATCCTACAAACTGAACAATACATGAGATATGCAGGATACCACTGACTGAGATATGCAGGATACCACTGACTGAGATATGCAGGATACCACTGACTGAGATATGCAGGATACCACTGACTGAGATATGCAGGATACCACTGACTGAGATATGCAGGATACCACTGACTGAGATATGCGGGATACCACTGACTGAGATATGTAGGATACCACTGACTGAGATATGCAGGCTACCACTGACTTAGATATTTAGGATACCACTGACTGAGATTGTAGGTAACACTGACTGAGATATGTAGGATACCATGACTGAGATATGTAAGTATACCACTGACTGAGATATGCAGCTACCAACTGACTGAGATATGTAGGATACCACTGACTGAGATATGTAGGATCCACCCTGACTGAGAGCTGGCAGGATATACCACTGACTGAGATATGTAGGATACCACTGACTGAGATATGTAGGATACCACTGACTGAGATATGCAGGATACCACTGACTGAGATATGTAGGATACCACTGACTGAGATATGTAGGATACCACTGACTGAGATATGCAGGATACCACTGACTGAGATATGCAGGATACCACTGACTGAGATATGCAGGATACCACTGACTGAGATATGCAGGATACCACTGACTGAGATATGCAGGATACCACTGACTGATATATGCAGGATACCACTGACTGAGATATGTAGGATACCACTGACTGAGATATGCAGGATACCACTGACTGAGATATGCAGGATACCACTGACTGAGATATGCAGGATACCACTGACTGAGATATGCAGGATACCACTGACTGAGATATGCAGGATACCACTGACTGAGATATGTAGGATACCACTGACTGAGATATGTAGGATACCACTGACTGAAAAAAAGACAATTATTTAGATACCACTGACTTGAGATATCCAGGATACCACTGACTGAGATATGCAGGATACCACTGACTGAGATATGCAGGATACCACTGACTGAGATATGCAGGATACCACTGACTGAGATATGCGGGATACCACTGACTGAGATATGCAGGATACCACTGACTGAGATATGCAGGATACCACTGACTGAGATATGTAGGATACCACTGACTGAGATATGCAGGATACCACTGACTGAGATATGCAGGATACCACTGACTGAGATATGCAGGATACCACTGACTGAGATATGCAGGATACCACTGACTGAGATATGTAGGATACCACTGACTGAGATATGCGGGATACCACTGACTGAGATATGCGGGATACCACTGACTGAGATATGTAGGATACCACTGACTGAGATATGTAGGATACCACTGACTGAGATATGCAGGATACCACTGACTGAGATATGCAGGATACCACTGACTGAGATATGCAGGATACCACTGACTGAGATATGCAGGATACCACTGACTGAGATATGTAGGATACCACTGACTGAGATATGTAGGATACCACTGACTGAGATATGTAGGATACCACTGACTGAGATATGTAGGATACCACTGACTGAGATTGTAGAAATAGTGTTTCCTGCTTTGTTTGCGGCAATAGCTGGGATGGCTGTCACTAATAATGGGATGGTGAAAAGCATTTTTAACATTTTTAGCATTCTGTTATTTGCAAATGAAAGATTTCACCTTGCAATGCACTTTTATAATACTTTTTTAAATATGCATGTATGTATGTAGATATGTATGTATGTATGTACAATTAAAACTTCAAATAATACACTCTCTTATGTTGTTTTCTCTACTGTGATATAATTTGAGTCACATCGAGATTCTCTTTACATCAACTGCTCTTTCGTGTATTTTGTATGACTATAACTGAAGATAAATTGGGTAGAAATGTTTGCTCTGAAGTGTTGAAGATGTATAACTAGAAAGTAGATGATGCTTTTATGAGCAGAAATATTCCTCGGCTGCTACATTGAACACACTTAAGCCTAAGTGGTTTTAACAAATTGCAGTGGTTGTTTTAGTTACAGTGTTTTAGTTGATGGGTTTACAGCGTTATTGCCATCTTATTTCATTGTCTATGCAGACAGCTCCAATCGAGAAACTGGTAAAGGGAAGATTTCAGGACAACTTTGAGTTTTGTCAATGGTTCAAGAAGTTCTTTGATGCCAACTATGATGGAGCAGAATATGACCCAGTCGAGGCAAGAGGAGGAATTCCACTAGAGACCGGTGCAGCAGTTGGCAGGATAAGCAGTATGTGCTTGGTTAGAGTGAATGTATTAAGTTTAGATGTTATTATATAATTCCTTTTACCGGTATAGTTAGGACGGCCAGTTGGGTAACGTGAAAATAATTATGGATATTTTATTTTATTTTATTCTTTCTTTTCTGTATAAAATATTCAATAAGAGGTGAATTTTAAGCATATTAAAGGCAAAACAATTTACTATATGCAAAAAAATAATATTGTATTACTACGCACAGAGAAGAGCTAATAATTTGAACTTAACGTAACTGAAGCTCGATTTCCGACGATATACACGTAATATAATTAAAGAAAAGGAATCTTGGGCCAGCAATAGAGATCCCGCCACACATTGTCCAAGATGTCCACGACTCTTTGGTTCTCTTCTTTGCTTTGCTATTTACTTGCACTATCCTTCAAAAAGTAGCTTACCGTTCCTCCACACTGATACCATGTTTGTTGTTTATATAACATAAGAAAGCACCACACTTTATTTTAGTCAATAAGTTTGCAGGCGCCATGCCCTTTGTCACTTGATGCAGGCTAGTGCCAAGTCTATCTGTTCTTTAACCTCATACTCAGGGGTACTAAGATTTGCCGGTGAGGGCGGGGTCATTTGCCAAATTTTGACAGGCACTGCAAAATTTGGCAGGCGGTGATTGGGCTTTTTAATTGTAATTAGCACTACTTAGCACCTATGTAGTGCGGTTTTACACCCTCGACCCTGCTCTCTTCACACTAGGGGAAACAACAACAACAGCACTGTCCCCAGTGGAGAACTGCCGCCTTGTCATGTAATTATTTTTATTAATAGGGAAGGGAGGGTGGGACAACTTTTCTTTTTTGTGGAGAGATGTCCCAATGGCTGTCCTCGCTAAAAGTGTCAGCTGAGTGACTGACACGCGGTCTAGCTCCTCCTGCACATGCGCGGGGCTGATCACCCTTTACCAACTGATGCGGTGGGCTTTCTGGTATTCAGTTAACCTAGTTTAATGTACCATTAAACTTCATTTAACCTCATACTCAGGGGTACTAAGATTTGCCGGTGAGGGCGGGGTCACTTGCCAAATTTTGACAGGCACTGCAAAATTTGGCAGGCGGTGATTGGGCTTTTTAATTGTAATTAGCACTACTTAGCACCTATGTAGTGCGGTTTTACACCCTCCAAATATACTCAGCCCAATCGCCACTCATTTCCCTCCCTCACACTCTCTCCCCCTCTTATTATATTATGGCTTATATTGCCGGTGATGTTAATATTAATGGTTTGAGCATGTATATGACCAGCGAGAACTACTGAGATAATCATGAGGATGACAAATGCCAACCGATGGTTCATCTGCCCTGGGCCAGAGTGCGTGTTGCTGCTGCCAGGTGCTCCCTTGGTGTTTTGATGTATAGTTGGTAGGCATTGCTCTTCCACCTTCCAAGCATCTTTATAGTGGATTCACCCATGCCTCTCTGCTGCTGTTGTAGCAGCTCCGCTTCGAAAACTGTGGCCAGAGAATGGTCTGCTGTCGACGCCAGCTCTATCCAATGCGTCCCTCACTCTCTCCACAAACCTGCTCCTCGTTAGTGGCTTTCCGTCTTTGAATAGGAAGAGAGGCCCAGGGCGTGCCCCTCACATCAACATGTACTCCAACACAGCAGTCACAGGGCAGATGGGGGAACCCGTCAGTCCGACAAATACATCCACACCAACTCTAAAAGGGTCTGTCTTTGAGGCCTTTAGTCTGACTCGTAACATAGTAGGGTTGCAGTGGTTATCCACCCTAATGTCTGTAGCTGATAGATGGCAGGACGTGTCAAAACTGTGATCGTTCGGAATAGTTATTTCCCCTGACCTGAAAAAACCAAAAAAGCAGAGTGATGCTGCTGCCCAGAGCATCCGCTCATTCCAAGTAGGTGTGCCAGTCAGCCAGGTGTCCCTTATTTTTTCCAGCAGCTCGATGGTTATAGGCTGGCGTGTGGGGGCAGCCTGATGTGAAGCTTGGACCCTTTTGATTCCACGGAGTACCAGTTCGAGCTTGGCCATACCACTAATGTGTGGGTCACCCTCGTCTTGCTGGATGCTTAGCTGTCTAATCGCTGCCAAGTAGGCCTTGATTGAAATATGGCGTAGACCCTCATTGGCAAGTGATGCTACGTAGCGACATAATGTTTGTTCATACACTGGTAAGGGTGGAATGTGGTGTGTGGTGCAAAATGACAGGTATCGTTTTTCTGCGGATTTGTATGTCCTCCTTGTCGACTGTGCTAGGGCCTGCTCCAAGTAGAAGTCCACATGTCCGTCCAACCTCTGGTGGTCCAGTCTGGTTCTCGGAGCAAGATGAGATCCAGTGCAGCCGAGGGGATTGGAGCTGCTTCCTGATTTGCCTGCGGATGGAGGGAGAGGAATAGGGGAAGATTATTTCTGGACAGGGCATCTGCTAGTACATTGTCTATCCCACTCAGATGCACCGCTGACACTCGAAAATCAAATGTAGCTGCTAGGAATGACAGGCATCTAACAAGATTCATGGCATGTGGGCTCTTTGAGGTGCCAGCATTGACAATGGCCACCACAGCTGCATTATCACACCTTGCTCGTACCGTTTTCCCCTTCCAATACTGACCCCAGATCATGGCTGCCAGTACGATAGGAGCCAGCTCTTTTACTGTGATATGTAGGCCCTTGAATGACTCAGACCACTGTAGCATAAACCACTCCCTACCCAAGTATGCCCCACAGCCCCAGTTGCCAGAGGCATCGGATGTCAACGTGATGTCGGGTGCTGCCTGGGTGCACGAGAACATCAGGGATGTGCCATTCCAGATGGAGAGAAAGGAGCGCCACCACTCTATGTCTGCACGAGCCTCCTTGTTTATGCGAACATAGTGGTCCAAGTGCTTGGCCACTGTGGATAAGTCTATCAGGCGTCTTATGTATGCCCTCCCTGGCCTAACTGCCTTGCTGGCATGGGATAATAAGCCAATTAGTGACAGCACTTCCCTCTTCTTCCCAGCCTTTCTACCCTTCCATGTTTCCAGCAGTGCTTTTAGGCGTTCTAGCTTGTCTAGTGGCAGTCTCACTTCCATTCTGATGGAGTCCAATTCCAGCCCCAGGAATGAAATAGTTGTGGCTGGCCCCTCGTTCTTTTCTGGTTCAATAGGCATATTGGCCTCGGCACAGGCGGCCAGCATTGCTGAGATATTCCCTGTGCATTCTTGTGTCCCTGGCGCGCCGATTGTGATGTAGTCATCGACATAATGCCTCACCCAGGTTGCTCCAACTTGCTCCATGATCCATTGTAAGGCATCCGCTACTGCCGTGAAAATCAGGGGGGCAGACCTCAGTCCGAAGGGCAAGGCGCGGTCTACGAACGTCTTGCCCTGCCAGCGCATGCCAAGCAGTAGACTGTCGCCAGGGTGGACTGGGATGTTGCGATAGGCTTGCTTTATGTCCATCTTTGCCATTACTGCTCCGCGTCCCAACATGACGAGGCGAGTGACAATCTCGTCGATGCTTACGTAACTGAGCGAGGCCAGTTCCTTCGAGATTCCGTCGTTTACACTGTTTCCGTGTGGGCAGGAAAGGTCTAGGATTAACCTCCATTTGTTTGGGTTGGACTTTTTTGGGATCACCCCAAACGGGCTGCAGTGGACCTCCAGTACACCTTCGTCGACTACTGACAAACGTCCCTTTACCAATTCATCATCAATGTACCTGGAGACTATATCAGGCTTGTCCGAAGCAGATGCGTGATTATTTCTGCTGGATTTCAGGCCGTTAGCAGTACCTCTATTGTAGCCAATCCGGAAGCCCCGCTGCAAGCCTCTTAGGATGAAATCGACCAGCGCTCTGTCAGGATGGCCAGCCAGGAGTGATGCCCACTTCGTAGCTTCAAGCGGTGTCACTATGTTCCTGAGCACTGTTGGTACATTTCCCCCCTCCAATTCACTACTGCATGCCTCTATTCTGAGCAACCGGCTCACATGTGTACAACCTGGACGTGGGAATAACAGAGGGATGGAGGAACAAAGGAAATAAAACAAAAGGAAGAGAAAAGGGGGGGGGGGGGGAGGGAAAGGTTGTAAATATGACCAGGTTGCCCTCGCGCCCCCACAACAATCTGTATGTACTGAGACCTTCAACGTAATAATAATAGGAAAAGAAAGAAAAATTCTATATATGTGACACTGTTTTGACTTTAGTTCTATGTTCCCTCATTGTTGGCTGTTGCCAGTGAACTTCTCGCCACGAGACTGCTTGCAACGGCTGGCTGGGTGCGGGTCACCGCATGAGCTGCAGATATGCCTGTAACGGCACTCCCTGCCAAATTTGCAGTCCCCAGCATAGCGGTTATACCTGTGGCACACCTCTCTGGTCTTGATGCCAGGTTGAACAGCCTGTCCTGTCGCTGGTCCCCATGGTCGCTTCCTAGGCCTGAGTGGGCAGGTGTTAGGGGTGTGATCTAAGGTCTGGCAGTTCTGGCACCAGTTCTCTGTGTTCAGCGTCTGACCCGTGAAGCACAGGGAGTAGATGCTGGGATCTACTTTTGCCCACGATGTGCCAGACACTCCCGCCACCTCCTGCCTGAAACTAGCGTCATACATCACCCACGATGGCCATTTGTATCGCACACTTGCCTTGGCAATAATAGATTGATAAGCCATGAGCTCGACTGCTCGCTCTGGTTGAAGTTTTAATATTACTGCCGTGTATAGGGCAAAACATTGAAGCCAGGTCGACAGGTCCGGGATGACCTTCCTCGTATGAGCCAAGTCTGCCGCTTGTACCACTAGTATGTGGCCATCCAGATCCTGGCTCAGTGGCTTCGCCTTCCCTCGGGCTGGTGGCAGTTCCATAAAATCCACGAATTCGTTGGCTCTGATCCGCTCCCATATTCGGCGTGAGATGGCTGGAAGGCCTGGTCCGACTGAGACAAGTGGTTTGGCAGTTGTCTCGGGAGTGCTGCTGCTCTTATGTTCGACTGCCCTTGTCCCATTGTTCTCGTTGCGCGTGCTTCCCGCGAACTCCATTAGCCCAACTGCTGCCAACTCCTCAGGGGTGTATCGTCTGCCCTCGCGCCCTGCAGTGTACAGACAACAATGTGAATAGCAACAGGCTCCCATACCTTTCATAGCCTGCACTATATGCTCATTATGTATTACGGCTATTCCTGTAATCCCTCTCTTTTACTCGGATTCCATCGCTACCCACCTGAGGTTTCAAGCATGCATCACTCCCTAATTGCATTATGGCCCATGCTCGCATACAGTATTAATCTGTTCCTCGCTCTGCTTGAGTCTGATTCAGCTCTCAGTTTAACTCGAGCCCGTGTCGGCTTATCACTCAACTCGAGGCTGATCCAGCTCCTGACACTGGCTTGAGCTTGTTTATGGTTCTTGTTGGTCACTCTTAGCTCCTAATATTGAGAGAGCCTGTTTCAGCTCTCTGCTCTAGTGGAGCCTGATTCAGCTCTCTACTCTACTGGGGCCTGTTTTCAGCACTCTATTCTGCTAGAGCCTGTTTCAGCTCTCTACTCTACTGGGGCCTGTTTCAGCTCTCTACTGGAGCCTGTTTCAGCTCTTTACTCTACTGGAGCCTGTTTCAGCTCTCTACTCTACTGGAGCCTGTTTCGGCTCTCTACTCTACTGGGGCCTGCTTCAGCTCCCTACTCTACTGGGGCCTGTTTCAGCTCACTACTCTACTGGAGCCTGTTTCAGCTCTCTACTCTACTGGAGCCTGTTTCAGCTCTCTACTCTACTGGAGCCTGTTTCAGCTCTCTACTCTACTGGAGCCTGTTTCAGCTCTCTACTCTACTGGAGCCTGTTTCAGCTCTCTACTCTACTGGGGCCTGCTTCAGCTCTCTACTCTACTGGAGCCTGTTTCAGCTCTCTACTCTACTGGAGCCTGTTTCAGCTCACTACTCTACTGGAGCCTGTTTCAGCTCTCTGCTCTACTGGGGCCTGCTTCGGCTCTCTGCTCTACTGGAGCCTGTTTCAGCTCTCTACTCTACTGGAGCCTGTTTCAGCTCTCTACTCTACTGGAGCCTGTTTCAGCTCACTACTCTACTGGAATCTGGTACAGCATATTTGGTCTACCTCCGCCTGATCCTGCTACTGAGTTTGGCTTGAGCTTGTTTCAGCTCTTAATACTGAACTGAGCTTGTCTCAGCTCCCTCCCAAGAGGCTTGTTTTGGCCTGCCCGACAGTACCATTGTTATCTCCCCGTAAAATTCACACCGCGCTGGGTGGAGGAGGAGATACTAACACAAAAGAAACTTACGTTCGGAGTCGCTGGGTCCGTCGGAACCTTCCGGGGCTGTCCCCTCCGTGCCTTCACCGCTGCGTGCCAGTGACTCTGGAGATGCCTCGCGAAGCTTGGCGACGACGCCCTCTACAATGGCGCTCAGATTTTCGGGCGTCAACTTTTCTTTTTTGTGGAGAGATGTCCCAATGGCTGTCCTCGCTAAAAGTGTCAGCTGAGTGACTGACACGCGGTCTAGCTCCTCCTGCACATGCGCGGGGCTGATCACCCTTTACCAACTGATGCGGTGGGCTTTCTGGTATTCAGTTAACCTAGTTTAATGTACCATTAAACTTCATATAAAATGAAGGGACACAAGTAAGATAGTGTAGTTGACTGTATAGAGCAACACTCCAAAATAATTAATTTAAACTGGAAGCTTTAATTACAAGTTAGGGTTTCTAAGAAGGTTAGGAAGCAACTAAGTTCTCCTGGTTGGCTAAGAATCCTAATTGGGGGAAGGGGGGAGAATTTTTTAGAAGTACAAGTATATATCCATTGACTGTTAGTTTTGCCAACTATTTCTTACCCTGCACTAGCCAATCATAAAACAATTCAATTGTTCTTACTACTTGAAGTACCACTAGCTCTTGATAAGCTCTCATTTACTACTGAAATTGACTGTTTTTGTTTTGTTTGTTTGTTTTATTTGTTTGTTTATTTATTTTTTTTTGTTGTTGTTGTTTTTTTTTTGTTTTTGTTTTTTTTGTTTATTTTAATTCTGGTAAAGGATTATAAATGTCATAGTAACCACTTGCAGGGCTGCATACAGAAAACCAATCTAGAAGGGGCAAAAAACAATTTTTTCTTAGATTTTAGGAGACCAATGAAAGAGTCGTAAGAGACCTTTGAACAATGCAAAATTGCTGATTTCATGGTGTAGAATCAAATAGTTCTAGGGGGGGCAAGTCTTTTAGGGGGGTGAGTGCCCCCCTCTCCTTCTTTGCCGCCCCCTCCTCCCCCTTTAAATGCAGCCCTAACTTATGACTTAATAAAACAAACATTTTTGGAAATAAACATGGCCTGTTTTGGGGAAATCCACCTAAATTCGGTGATTTTTTAAAACTAGTTACGCTTGTCTAATAATGTGTGACCTCATACCACTCTCATCATACATCTCTCATCGTACATCTCTCATCATACATCTCTCATCACACATCTCTCATCACACATCTCTCATCACACATCTCTCATCTCTCATCACACATCTCTCATCATACATCTCTCATCATACATCTCTCATTATACATCTCTCATCGTACATCTTTTGTCATAGCAAATACTATCATAGACACTACACTTATTCATTTTTATTATTGTTGCTTTTAAGAAGAAAAAAAGACAACAATAACACTGTATAAAGGAGTTGCTAAGGCATAAGGGTGTGTCATGTATTCCATATGCTATTACTGAGTGAAAGAAGTCAACCGGGTTTCACTTTAAGCCTCTTAGAGAAACTATGCTCGAATTGTACTGAATGACGCCTACTCCATTACTTTATACCATTTTATAGAGTCATCTAAACCAAGTAATCCAGGTCAGGCCATCAAACCAAGAGGATCATCAGTACCGTCTATGAAGAAGCCTAATAATACTAAACCTGTGGCACGGGTCACTCCTGGGAAGACTGCATCAGCCAAGGCAGCACCAGCATCTAAAGTAGCTCCTGCAGTTACTCAAGCGGACAGAGGAAAAGATGATGAAATCAAGAAGTTAAATGAGAAGGTGAGTGTGTGAGAAGTATGTTTAAATGATATCCATGTTTTAATTTTATATTTATAGTTAAAGGAAAACACACTTGCATTCTGTGTGACAATATAAATACTCTATAGCTATATTAAATCAAATTATTTTTTTATGTCAGCACCCCCCTATTACTGTTTGTTTTTGTTGTTGTTTTTTTAAAGTTCTCTAACTCCCTGCATTAAAAGCTATTTCATTGCATACATGCAAAAGTAACTGCTTGCGCAAATATGTAAGTAACCTAGGAAAAAAAGAAAAGAAAAAAAAAACAACGAAAGCCTCTCAATTTTCCTTTCATTGTCATTTCATATAGTTGATGGGTCAGATTACCATGGAAGTCACCTAGACATTGATAGTGAAATCGTCGGTGCCAACTTTTTAACTGCAACTTAACTTTCCGGAAAAAGCTATTTTAGCTTTAGTCGTGAGCATTAAGGGTGCCGTCACACTCTTTTAAGCGTGAAACATCTGTAGAAGGCCATGGTTGCTAGGGTATGTTAAACTTCTGCTTTTGCCTAAGCTACTTCGTTTCTACAGGCCACAAGTACTACTGGGAGAAATCACCTGTCTAAAATAAAGACTGGAGGTCAGTCGCATCTCAAGAAATAGCCCGGTCATCAATTTTGGACTGCATAGCGACTACAAATGTTTTTGAAGTCGATTGTTTATCATTCCTTACATGAATGCCATAATGATGAGCTTTGTTGGATTCCATTTACTCACCATAGCACATGAACTATTGTCGATAATTTATGTTAAGGGTGCTGTGACACTGCCCACGCAAATATTCATAATAATTAGATTTTGGTTGCTAGGGATTACTAACTTTTTTTTCTTGGTGATTGTATAGCCCCAACTAATGGTGGATCCTAAAGAGTACTGCTAATGGACTAATTAAATAAAAAGAACGGGCCTTGGGAGCCTGTTTCGTTCAAGTTACGAGCTCCTCAGCCTCAAGTATATAATCCACAACTCCTCCGCGGGTGCTGTCGCTGACGAGCCCATTCTTCGTCTATTGCTACATTTGTTGATTGTCTTCAAAACCTTCGTTGTACTTTTTCTCAATTCTGCTTCGTTTTGTCTAGTTGACTGTGCTCATTTGGTCCTCGCGGCAGCGCGCCCGAATTTTTTTCTTTAAAAAAAAAAATTGCAACGAACATTTCGTAGCTAAGGTCGTAGTCAGTCTGTGTATGAAGTTTGGAGTCATTTCTACGCTTAGTTTCTGAGAAGTAACACAAAATAGACTCCAGAACTAAATATTAGTCCACGCGATCTTTTGGCAGAAACTTGATTGCATTCAAACCACACCCACAACAGATTCAATTGATTCCCGCGGGAAAGTGAGTTCCAGGTGCTCTCTAACTTTCGGGCGCCTACCAGTTAGAAAACCGGTTTTCTGGCCGCCTCTCCCTCTCAATAATAAGCCCTACTGAAACCAGTGTGAGGAGATTATTGTGGTCTTGTTAATAGTGTTTTTCTCGGCATGGTCAGGTAAGGGAAGGTTTTTATCAAGCTAGCTAGATGCATATTCAGTGTGTGTATGTACAGTAGACCCTCTCATATCCGACCTATATGGGACCAGCCCTAGGATATGTGAAGCCACTTAAAAAAATTGGTTTAAATGATTTTTTAATGATTAAAGTAAATGACAGAGTTAACTATTGTTGAGTTATGAATGATTTCAATGTCATTTGCTTCAGGCTTGCATGTCTTTTCTAATAGATAAATCTCTAATCTGCTTCAGGAGCAATGCTGATGTGGGAGTACTCTCCTGCTGATGCTCATACCACAGGAACTTACCATAGCTAGCTGCTTAACTGCTTACAGCAGAGCAAGAGTTAGATCTGGAGCTAACAGCTGGCAGCTACAATGCTAAAGTAAACTTGCCAGTGTGCTACAGTTGAATTTTAATTGAATTTCCGCAGGCGAGGGTCTACTGTACCTATAATAGATTAGTGAACCATTTTTGCTGCTGGAAAACTCTACAGTTTCAGTTTATGTACAGTTTTCTGTACTTAGCTATTCACTTCATTTGTTTATTCATCTTTACTTAGCTAGCTTCATCACAAATATTCATCTATATTTAGCTGGCTATTTCAAAATATTTTTTATATAGAATAAGTATCATTATATTATATACATTCATAAAAATTATCACTGGTCATCACAATACTGTAAAATACAAAAAATCATGAGTGATATATCAGGAAGAAGTTTTGCACAAGAATATAAAAAATTAAAATAAGTGAGGTATTATTTACCTGTCAAAGCTTGGAGACAATCTGGGAGCCAGCGTCTGCTCTAGGGAGAAACAATACTGATAAAGTTAGCCAAGGAATACAATATCAAACAGCTGCGCTCTTTACAACTTAGGCTGGGGCGGGCCTCGGTTAGTTTTATCAATTGGTGGGCAGGAAGCTTTGAGTTAGCGGTCGTTTTTGCGAGCGGGTGCGTGTGCGTTGCTATGTCACAGCACCCTTAAAGCCTGAAAATTAAAAGTATTTCATTGTTATAGGTTCGACCACTTATGGCCAAGCCAAGCCTTTGCAAAGTAGAAACCAAATTCCTGAGCAGTATGTGAGAATAGAAATGGTAATTATTCTTTTTGTACAAGAGGATTACAATTCAACCATGCCCCGCCCAAGCTGTACCCGTGCAACAGTAAATGTGGCACAGCTGCATTTCACGGGCTTTAATTTGTTGCAAAAATGAGGCGTGATTTTGTGGTAGATAACACTCTTTACGGCACCAGATTAAGGGTGGCCGCACATAGCAACGCGGACTGCCTGTAGATCCGGACATTAATTTATTCCCCGCCAATACCCTACCATTCGATAATACACAAGCAGAAACAATCGCGCGGTAGTAGCAGAAGTATACTATGCGAAGTTGTGGTGTTTTAGTTTAGCTTCTTGTTGCTTGTAGCCGTTTACAGCAATTTTCCATACGTCGTCTAAACTCACGTGGCAAGGTGCACCAGGCTGCCTCTCCTCCCGTAGCTGTTCTCCAAGCTCTACATACCTGAACTCAAGTGGATGGATCCAGCAGGCTCAATTTCTAAGGAGCGAAGACTTCCCAAGCTGCACAGACCTAATACCTTCACCCCGGACTATCTCCAAGAAACTCTCTCTATTGTTATATTGATGTTTGTTTACTCTTGATATAGGAGGGCTCTTTTTAGAACCAATACAAACCAATAGGGGGGGAAGTGCTCGCGTACAAGGAGTACGAGACATGAGGGCGGGGCTATTTCTTAAGCTTTGCGAGTGGAATTAAAGTTCCAAATTTTATATCAATTTTTCTTGGAATCTAATAATGAGAACGACAAAAAAAAAATTTACATACGGGTAAACCTTAAAAAAATGAACTGCACCACAACAAGAATTTTTCAATATCTTATAAATAGAAGAATTGCAAATAAATCATAAAGAAATATTGAAATGGAAAAGAACTCGTTGTCTTGCAAGTATCGGCTTGGCTAGTAGTGCACCAAATTGTAGAGCTCCAACTTACCGCACCGCTCCAAAAAAAGTGCTACAAAGTTTTATAACCAGGCCCCGATATTTCTTCCAGATTCGCTCTAAAATTAGTGAGCGGTGCCTTCAGCAGGTACTTTGTCCTTGTGTTGTAGTGGAGAAGCCCCTGTAAGTATACAATAGTAGTAATCGTGCATAGCAACCATCAACAAAAAATTGCGTAGGCGGTGTGCGGCCACCCTTAACTTCATGCTATTAGTGATGTCTAAGTCATGCGGTAATCATGTAATCCAACTTTGTTCCTTGAGTGTCTCCTGCTACAAGATTCAGCAGGCTAGTCCCATTGAGGAGTGGGATGCAAGTGTGTAGCTTTGCAATGTGCAATTGTTATGTGGATTTACTAGTGGTGCTTTTTTGTTGTTGTTGTTGTTAGTGTGTGCCCCCCCCCCCCCCCCTACCGCCTTGTACTCACTCATATTTATTCTTAACAGGTGGCAGAATTAGAAGAGATGATGGCCAGTTTAGAAACTGAAAGAGACTTTTACTTTGGCAAACTGAGAGATATAGAGCAAGTATGTCAAGAGGACACTAGTAATCCAATGGCAGCACCGATTCTGGATATCATGTATGCAACAGAGGCAAGTCAAATGTTTCACTCAGCAGAGTCCCTGTCCTCTAGCTGATTTCAGTGTTTCACTTTCAATTCATACCACATTTATACTTGTGTCTTATATAGGAGGGATTTTCCAATCCGGAAGGTGTTGAAGGCGACGAGCAACCTGCTATTGAAGATGAACTCCCCCCTGAGGAGTACGGGTATGAGGATGAGCAGGAAGAATATTAGTAAAAATTTTCATCACATAGCAACATTTGGGAAATTATTTTGTGTTTGTCACCTTTCAAATGCACACAAAAAAAAAGCAAAAAATATATATATAACATTTACACTGAATTTATTATTTTTGTTTTTTCCTTTATTTGATGACATTTTCAGTCATCTTCATTAACCATGGCTGGTGAGTTACATCATGTTTTATGTATGTAGATAAATTTTTCGAGTTTATTTTAACATCTTGACGATAGTAAGATTGAGATATTTTGTTAGTGGATAAACCAATTGTAAAATGCAGTTTTCTAGCATTTGAACATCTAAAATTTGTACCATTATTGAATCTGAAACTGTAAAATATGGTCGGCTTTAAAAAAATACAAACAAACTGGCTATTAAATACGGACAGCTTTGCTGCTGGTTGTTTGTCTTCCTCCAAGTCATCTTGTGGTACCATAATGTTGATGTAGCTTCTTTGCAATAAGCTCAGTGGGGCTGTGAGAAATAGTGTTCTAATGGTTGACTGAACATGGTTGACTGAAACTAATTTAAGGTAGATGAAATTGAAAAGAAAACTAAATCGAATACATAATACCTTCCAACAATGAAGTATTTTAGTGGACAGGCTAAATTGAATAGCCTAAATGACACTGTAGAAAAGAGGGGGAACAAGATGCTTGCCCTGTCAGCTAACTACTGATAGTACATCATCAACTTCTGTATTAGACCAGGTAACTAGAAATGTTGAGTGATATATTTTACCTTGGAAAAACCCCTTTATGTTGGGATTTGTACAGTTGCATTATATGGTGGCTATGGCCGCAATTGTCCATATCCTGATGTGGAAGGATATTGAACAAGTCCTTGCAAAATTACTAAGCAGCTGGAGACTGTAAATCCCAAGTTCCAGCCCAGTACACTGCCACCAGAATTGGTCTATGGGTAGTCTGGCGCTCTTCTATCAGCAACCTATAGCTATCCTATCACTTCCTAACTAGCCTGAAAGTATTCAAGGAAGTTATAATGAAAGTTAATTAGATATTAAGCTAATAAGGTATGGTGCGATAAAAGAAAGACACAGACCAACTGGGTGGAGTGACTACAGCCGTCCACCCACATAGTGGAACATAAAAAGAAAGGGGTGTGTGCTTGTGCTCAAAGTGATACCACGAGAGTGTCTAAAGTTAGTTCTGAATATTTAGTTCTAAAACTGTGAACCAGTGTGGTAGCTGATACTGTAGCAGCTGACCACAATTACACTCCAGTCAAGCACACCCAGCTCCTCTCCCTGCAACAGTTCTATTGGTGGCCCCACACCTGAGAATAATGGATGCTGCAACATTATAACAAGCTAAATTACTTAAAAGATGGTTCCTCTAAAAAAAAAAAAAAAGAATAAATAAAAAAGAATGGCTCTTGGTGCTGGGCAACACAAACTCTTAACTATTTGTTTTGTTGTAAACCATTTACTATTTACGAATAGATCTATATAGCGCTATTAAAAAAAACACCCAACAGCTAATATCGACACATGCTAAGTACTTGCTGTGAAAATAGAAATCTGCATGAGGACGAGGAAGTAGCTATTACTCTCAATATGGACAAGCAACATAAATAAATTGGCTTCTTTTTTTCCTTTTAGTCTTTCTCACATGACACAGAATTAGCCTTATATTGAGTACTATATTTTTCGTTGAAATGCAGCATATCTGAGATTAGGCCCTGCTAGATTAAACTAGCATTCTTTCTGTAATAATAGACATGAAATTTGCATAGTGAAATAATTCTAGAATAGTATAAGCATTTTTAAAAGACAATTATAGGTCAATAATTGTGATCCAGTATGATAGTTGATTGAGTTGCTCAAGAACAGAAACCATTTAGCATGATTCTCCAGATGACTTAGCTACTCTGAGTCTGAGCTGATTTTGCTCCCAGTATTTCAAACTTTCCCATTTTGGAAGTACAATAACAGAGTGGCCAACACTAACCCAGCTTCTTTAATCCAATAATGAAGATCAGCCTTATAGCCACATTTCTTAATGCTTATCTTAATATAGCCACATTTCTTAATGTTTATGTCTTTTTGTTGTAAAAGAAAAACTATTTTAATATGGACTGATTATTATTTTATTATTCTTTTAAGTACTCTTTTAGTAGTGTTGTTTTAGTTAACTAAAACTAAAACCAAAACCCCTTAGTTTTGGGGTATTTTACTTTTGGTAAGAATAACTAAAACTAAGCTGTAGAGAATATGAAAAAACTAAAACTTATTATTTTAGAAGACAGTAAATTCAATAATAACTAAAACTACCAGTAGAGTGGAGGACAAAACTAAAACTAAGCAATTTTATTGTAAACAATTCACCTTGAATTATGTCATTATTAAATGAAAATATAAATTCCCATCAAGTAATTATTCTCTAAACTACATAACAAATACCATACTTTATTAATAATACCCAAGTTTTCACAGAAATATACGAGTCTCATTATTGCAGAATTTGAGAGGCAACATAAATTAACTTAAACTAAGACAATTGATAGTATAACTAACTAAATCTTCTACATGGTATTGAAGAAAAAACTAAAAACTAACTAAATCTTCAGGGAGAATTTGGGGAAAAAACTAAAACTAAGCATTCAAGATATTTTTTTAGTATAACTAAATTGCTAAACCAAAACAACACTGCTTTTAAGTGCTTTTATTATTCTAGAATTATTCCACTATAACATTTCGTGTCTATTATTCCATAAACAATGATAGCGTAATGTGGCAGGGCCTAAAGGTCACAGGTTTCAAGCAAATTTTTGTTTAAACTGTCTATCTTGCTAATTAATGCAGTCACAATGCTTGAGAAATACATATAGGTCAGTAATTGATAATAATACTTGATACTACCTGGTTAGTATAGCAGGCAAACTAGATGTGATTATTTCCTAGTTACACTTAACTTTAAGCAGCAAAGCCAGCAAACTGACAGCAATTATATTTTATTTACTTTAATTCATTTCAGTGTAATTAGACTTATTGACAACTGTTTTAGATTCCAAAGCTGACATTGTAAGAGTTAATATTTAGAATTGTTTCAGTGTTTTGTCCGACAATGGAGATCACACGCCATAGTTTATCCAGCATTACTTTTAAGTTTCTTGTCTTCTTTCTTAATACACATATTATTGCATTCCATAGTTTCTTGTCTACATTGTTCTTATTGTCCTCATTTTCTGATCTAACAGCTTCAATATTGGGTGGTTCCTTTATCTCATTTTTTTTCTCTGTCTTTGGTTCTTTTAAATTCATTTCCTTGATATGAGCAAGTTTTTCTCCTTTGCTTTAATTAACAGTTTCTGTTGATTTTTTAATTTTAGATGCTTTCATTGCCTTCATTCTTTGTATTAATGTTCAGTTTTCTTCAGTTCAGTTTTTAACCTTTCCTAGACCTATTGTCCTACTTTCCTCTGCATATAAGCAATGCATTGTTTGCTTGCATATTCTTAGTAGCATCTCCAGTCCTTGTAGTGCTGGTAACTAGCACTTTCCATGCTTTCCTTGTGACTCCTATCTTACTGGTTCTTGTCCATACGGCATCTCCCACCACACTTCTGTTGTCAATCTTTTCTCTCCTTTGTTCAAGTTCCTTTGTGTTCCTCTCTTCCCTTGTGTCCTCTTTTCCCCCCTAACGTTTTTCTTGGTATTGAAATCCTCTTTCCTTACAGATTTCATTTCCCGTATGTCTTTTTCTTCCCTCTCATCTTTCTCATTCATTACACCCTTCTCTTCCCTATTCTCCTCCTCTTCCCTCTCATCCTTCTCTTCCCTCTTATCCTTCTCTTCCTTCTCATCTTTCTCTTCCCTCTCATCCTTCTCTTCCTTCTCATCTTTCTCTTCCCTCTCATCCTCTTCACTCTCATCCTTCTCATTTTTCTCTTCCCTCTCATCCTTCTCTTCCCTCTCATCCTTCTCATTATTCTCTTCCCTCTCATCCTTCTCTTCCCTCTCATCCTTCTCATCTTTCTCTTTCCTCTCATCTTTCTCTTTTCTATCATCCTTGTCTTTTCTATCATCTCTGTCTTCCTTCCCATCCTTCTCTTCCCTCTCATCCTTCTTTTCCCTCTCATCTTTGTCTTCCCTCACATCCCTTGCTTCCGTCACACTATTTTCTGCCATTACAATGTCCACCAACTCTACTCCATCCTTCACTTCTCTTAAGTTTTTCTCTTCCCTTGTGCCTTCCATTTCCCTCGCTTCTTGTCAAGTGTGTACACAGTGCACTGATCTACAATGTCTCCAAGACATGATGGAGTACTTTCACCCATATCGAGATTACAGTCTGACCTTGTGACTTCCATCTCATCCTGAACACGCAGCTTCTCCTCATGCTTCATTGCATAACATTCCTGGAATGCTTCCTCGGGAAAACTATCCTGAGATGGCAAGAATAAATACTCCAAGGCAGAATGCACCATTGAGGGAGACACCTAAAATTAATACAACATATTGAATATTCTTTATTTGCTTGTTTTATCTCACCATTTTATCTTCTTGAATCAGGGTTATCTTAGCTCCTCCAGGCTACACTCACAAAATACCATGTTTATATAATGGTTAAATTGTAAGCATAAATAATATAACACCTTGACATATTCCATGTCCTCTAAGTTGCAACCACCTGAAAACTGAGAATAAACACAATGCACTCAATAGTATGCTAAACTGAAGGATAAATGTGATGTATGCTACACATGATAAAACAAACCTCTCCCTTGGAGGATGCTGAAGTTCTTTTCTCAGCAGAGAAGAAGTTGAGATCGGACAATACTTCAGCCAAAAGGTCTTCATCTTCACTGTCCCAGTCATCTTTGTATGTGTCACAAATATTTTCGTACCTGTAGATATAATACAATAGCTACATCTTTTCCTCCATTAATATTAATAGTAGCTATGAAGGTGACTTACCCTCCTTAGTATTCCTGGATTCTTGTTAATTTCAAGAATCTTCTGGATTCCTCCCAGGTATCAAGCTTGGGATAATAGGAATACTTTGGCTCCACCGCCGCCATGAAATCTGTTTCAAGATAGCTAGATAAATAATTCAATTTGCTCTCCAATATACCATTCAATATATTAGCTAATTTTTCAATGTAAACTTAGAATGTCTCCAAAAAATTTCAATAAATGGATAAATGCTTTGCTGCAGCTAAACCTCCAGACATTTAGGGATGTAGATTAGAAAGTTAAAGACTTTTAATACACTCAGCAAGTGGGTTTCCCTTCAAATTCATAGGTTGGTTGGTAATGATTTACAATTTCTTGTCAGTTTTGATGTAGCCGAGTTGCTCGAGAAGAGAAACCATCTAGCGTGATCCTCCAGACAACTTGCTGACTCTGATCCATCCTTAGTTGATAGTACTACCAGTATTTCAAACTTTCCCATTTTGGAGTACAATAACAGAGTGGCCAACATAAACCTGGCTGCTTTAATCATATAATAAAGATCTACCTTATGACCACATTTATGTTCTGTTGTATAAGAAAGGAAAAAAATCAATATTTTATAGTTAAGGATTATATGGAGTGATTGTGCAAGTTCTCTTGACTGGATGTGGTAGTGCTCAGCCTGATCACCTCTGGATATCTCGAATTATAGTCCACCACGATAAGGTAATGTTCACTGTTAATCTCAAAAAGATCTGAACCCACTACTTGCCAGGGACACTTAGGCAATGGTGTTGTCATAAGTGGTTCTCTTCTTACTGGAGCCACCTTTGCACATTCTGAACACTGATGTTTGACAAAATTTTCCACTGCTCTTGAAACTCCTGGCCACCATACTGAAGCTCTGGTAGTCAAACCATAGGGAAACAAATGAAGTAGCTGAAATTGAAAAATATGTTGAAATAACCACATCAACATTACCAGCATTGGGCAGTCGACTTGATAAATATTGTCAAGCACAGAGAAATGATGAAATATGCAGGCAAGTGATAGAGTTTTGCGGAAATGGATGGCCACAAAGACAACGAGTCAAAGGTGTGTTAAGTCTATATTGGAAAGAGAGAGGTTCACTAACCATGAATAACGGTCTGTTGATGTACAATGATCGAATAGTTATCCCTCAATCTCTCCAAAAGGAGACAATGATGAAAATTCACGAGGGACATCAAGGGATAGAGAGATGCCGAATGCGAGTCTGAGTGGAGCATGAGATAATGCATCTGCTGTGTGCAGTTCTTTCCCCGCTACATGATGAGGGGTTTGTGGTCTGATTCAATCTGAAATTTTGTTCCCAAAATGTAGTCATGAAATTTTTCGCACGCCCACGTAGTTGCCAGAGCTTCTTTTTCAATTTGTGCATAATTTCTCTCTGTTGATGACATAGCATTTTTCGGACTCAACAGTTCCCGCAATGGTAGACTAAAGTCAGCAAGACTACTTGAAAATTTACCCATTTGGTTGGCCATACCCAAAAACCTTCGCAATTCTGTTATATTAGTTGGGGGTTTCATCTCAGCTATTGCAGTCGTTTTTGCTGGATCTGGACGGATATATACCTTAGCTATCAATGACTTGACCAAGAAAATTGACACTTGTAGCTTTAAACCGACATTTATCCCAGTTAAGTGTAACATTTTGACTGTAGTAAACGATCCAGCACAGCTCTAAGTCTTGAATCGTGCTCTTCCTCAGTGCTGGATACATAGTCCAGTCGATCCATGTAAGGAAGGCCCTGCATTATGTCTTGTACTCCATCAGCTTCCAATGGTTAGTATATCATCTGTTTTGCTTACCACCCCAGGAAGACCGGTTAATACTTTCGCACTTCTTTTCTGAAAAACTTCGGGGGGGCTAGAAATTCCAAATGGGAGTTTTTTGAAACAATATCTACCAATATTGGTGTGATAAAAGTAGTCAGTGGTTGCCATTGTTCGGCTAGCGGTATCTGCCAGAACCCGCTTGGCATCAAGTTTCGAGAAAAACGCTCCCTTTGTTATCTGTGCCAAAATGTCATCAACAGTAGGTATCGGGTGTGCTTCTCTGAGGACTCCTCTATTAAGTGGTTTTAAGTCAACACATATACGTACTGTACCATTGGATTTAGGTACCACTACCATGCCGGAGCACCATTCTGTAGGTTCCTCTATTTTTGTGATTACACCCAAACTCTCCATACGTTCTAGTTCCTCTATGACTTTCTGTCTCAATGGGAATGGAACAGCTCTAGGTGTATACAAAGCATACGGCCAAACATCTTCACTAAGTTGGATTGTATATGGATCCCCAAAATTCCCCAAGCCTTCAAACAGCTTGCTATATTTTTTTCTGATTTCTGATCGATCGGCTACTTGGCTTTCGATTTCCTCTGTTCTACACAGTAGTTGTAAACCCTTAATTGCAGGTAGGCCCAGAAGATTATTTTTTAATCCCCTAACTACAAATACTGTCTGTTTTGTAGATTTCTGGTCATGTGTGAGAGTTGTTGTGAACTGACCAATTACTTGCAAACTTTGGTGGGTTGGGCCATGGAGTATCTGCTTTTGCAATTGACTATCATTCAATTTCTTGTATGTTTCTACATTTTCAGCTGTGACTTCTGCCCCAGTGTCTATTTTGACCTGGACTGTCTGTTTTCTCACTTGTATGTTACAATGCCAAGACTTATGCTGATCAGAAGAGACTGTGTTTAAGTATGGAGATCAACCTCATCTGTTAATTGGTCTATTTCATTCATGGATACATTCTTAGATCTGCAACATGCCCCAAAATGTCCCAACTTATTGCATCTGTAACATTATACTCATTGTGCAGGACATCACCTTGGAAATGTCTCTCCCGACCACATCTGCCACATGAGGTGGTGACCTTGTAGTTACTGGGCCACGAATGGCACGTACCTGCTTTTGCTGACCTCTGAAACCAATTGTTGTCCATATATATACATGTCTACTTTGGCGCTGCTGACGTTGCTGATGCTGTTGACCTGTTCCACCCATATTGGGTTTGTTTTGGACCCTTCTTTAAGCTCTGTTTGTTGTTCAGCTATTGCTTCCCTTTGCTGTATAGCTATTTTAGCTTTCTCCAATGTAAGAGTGGAATCCCCTTGTAGTTTCTGCGAAAGATCTCTGATTCCCACTACTAGTCTGGTCTCGTAATAGTTCATCCTTAAGTGCACCATATTCACAATTTTCTACAAGACTGTATAATGCAGCGTTTGTTAAATCGTGCCCTTTCGTAAATGGTGTTTTTTCGTACCTTGAAATAATCATCCAATTTCTGTAATACAGTGTCATATTTTTTCCGTTCCTCTTCTGTAGGGTTTGTAGATAGAAGGACTTCTGCTTGATCTCCCATGCAATACAGCAGTGTATTCACTTGTCTCAGTTCACTGTCAGTGGCTAAATTTGAGGCTTGTCGGTACTGTTCGAATCTTTTCTTCCATTTGGCCCATTCATCCGGCTTTGTAAAATTAAATTGTTCTGGTGTTGTCAACCTTAACTCTGCCATTCTGGAGATCCCACTTCTGACACCATGTGCAAATTCTCTTGTATCAAAGTTCTCATATAATACAAATCAATAAGCATAACCCAAATACACAAATGTCCATACTTATATATGTTCACAACAGGAAATATGAAAGACCACAGGAAATGAATAAGATACAGGAAGTAATCAATTAATGCTAACTGTCACAGTGATTATATAATTCTCATTTTCCCTTTATTATAATGCAATTTCATGCCTATTATTCCAAGATAAATGCTAACATTCTGGCAGGGCCTACTGCTCACTAGGGCCTGCTGGATTATGCTCTAATTTTTTAGAATTATTCTTTTTTTTATTATTCCAAAAAAAAAAAAGTGTTATTATTCAAAAGAGATTAGTATATTATTCCATAAATTTCTTATTATTCTCTTATTATTCCAATTAGGAATAAGTGAAATAGTGATGACTGCAGTATTTATAGAGTTGGTATGTTATGAAATGAATGAGTAAAAGAATCAGTCTCTCTTACTGTTATACTGAATTACCCAAAAACCTTGAACATCCCTGTAAAAATGTTCAATGAATAGAGAAAACATGCTCAGCTACAGCTGAAAAAAGTTTAAGAAACTGTTTAGCATAATTCTCCAGATGACTTGCAGACTCTGAACCTGAGCTGACAGTGTTCCTAGTATTTTAAACTTTTCCCATTTTAACCCAGCTGCTTTAATCAAGCAATGAAGATCTACCTTATAGCCACATTTCTAAATGTTTATGTCCTTGTTGTAAAAGAAAAAGAGAGAAAAAAAGAAGCACTATTGATTTTCTTTATAATTAAGGATTATATGAACTGATTGTTCTCATTTTCCCTTTATTATTCTCCTAAATACCATTATTATTCTAGAATTATTCCACTATGCTATTTCATGTCTATTATTCCAGAATAAATGCTAGCATAATCCGGCAGGGCCTACTGCTCACGCACAAATTTCACATAACACAGACTGAAGATTACATAAGGACATTAAACTGATGCAAACAATAAACACAAATAACGATATAAAAGTTAATGCAACTCCTTTACATCTCAACTATAGGATGGTCTCACAGTAGCAATTTTCTCACAAGCCACACAGCAGAGTTCAATTAAAATGTTGTGGGTGCAGTGGCTGATGAAAACATTGAGTGATATTCAATTTTCGCATGCCATGTGAAAGAATTATTGTGACTAGATAGCCGAGTTTGATGAGTTCCATGACAACTAGCTTGTCTTGCGGCTATTTGGTCCCTTAACAAGCCATCTCAAAGTTAGACTGATGTACTTGTGGAAATATATAAGTTGAAATGGGTGTTTTGTATAAATCTCTCCAAGGTGAAGAAGATAAGTTTTTCAACAATTAAGAAGAATACCTACGATTCAGACATGTATTATTTACACGAAAAGAAAGCTTGTACTTCAACGAATGAAGCCCTGGGGTATGATTTCTTCAGATGGTCAAACACCACGGGACAGTCCCACAACAACTCACAACAACTAACCATGGCAGAAGCAGCAATGTTGTGGTAAGTGTTACAACCCAATGCATGTTCATGAATTTCATTGTAGGGTTTGGTCAGGATTAGAAGTGCATTTTAATAATTGCTATTTAGACCATCTTTGTCGCACCTGTTAATTTATTTGTAAAAATGTGAGGATATGAAATCTGTATGTCTTTTGTTCTGTCATTCTTGGATCTCAAACTTGATAAATAAAAATTAGCTAGCGAGTGGAAACAATTTTAGCTAAAACTTGAAAATACCTTATGACTATTGTGTTATGACCAAACTATTGTAATTATTGAAAAGCTTTGGTACGGGAACATTATCTTGCAAAAAAAAAAGATTATAAAAACAACCAGTGAGCTCACAATTAGTGCATCTACCTACCACATTCAAATATTAATCCAGTCAAAATTATAACTAATAGCCACAATGAACATTTCTAATATACCACTCAGCTTCTTTATTCTAAGCATCTGAAATAAGAGTGCTTGGTGTTTCTGGCTTATTGAGTCCAGGGTCTAGATAAAATGCAGCCTCTACAAAACATGCGATGATACCAGGAAGTGTCGGGTGATATTTTCATTGAATCACCAAGATTGTCTGCCTGGAGAGACTAAGACCTCAAAGAACTTATCATGTAGTACAGAGAACTCCCAAAGCCTTCAGGTACTCCAGGGAATTGACTCTCCTGGCCAATGTCACCTTTGACCCAGTGGTCCATCTTAACCTCACAGATGTGGCATGTGGATAGCACTCACACTCAAAAATGGATCTAACTCAAGATGGAGTAGACATATAGCTTGTGGGAAGAGATGACAAGGATTTATGCCCTGAGTCACAATACTTGGCAGTCAGTGGTTTGGACAATGGAAAGTGTCTGTACTCTTATCTACCTTCCAAACTACATGACCAAGCAAAGATAGTGGAAGTTGCTTCAGAGCAGTGGGCTGGTGGGCTGGTGGGAGGGAGGGGGAGGGGGGGGGGGGGGGGGGGGGCACCTTGTACCACATGCCAATATAATCTTATGAAAACAATTTTTTTAATTTCATGGACAATATGAAACTTTATATTGACTAAGAAAATGAATATATTGCATGCATCACATTACATAATCATACAATGAAAAATTGCCAATAGGAATTATTGCATTTGATGGCTATATCTTCAACACTTCAGAGCAAACATTTCTACCCAATTTATCTTCAGTTATAGTCATACAAAATATACGAAAGAGCAGTTGATGTAAAGAGAATCTCAATGTGACTCAAATTATATCACAGTAGAGAAAACAACATAAGAGAGTGTATTATTTGAAGTTTTAATTGTACATACATACATACATACATACATATCTACATACATACATGCATATTTAAAAAAGTATTATAAGAGTGCATTGCAAGGTGAAATCTTTCATTTGCAAATAACAGAAAGCTAATAATGTTTAAAATGCTTTTCACCATCTGTGGGCTCCCACAGCAAGGAAGCCCACATTCATGAAAGGAGAAAGGAGATGGAGAGAGAAGATAGAGAAAGATAGAAGAAGAGATATATGTTGAACATTCATGTTATTTTATGTATTCATTTTTTGTAGTAGTTGTATGGCGCATGTCAGACTTTGTTGTATTGTACACTTTTCCATTTATGGTCATGTTAGAGCGTGGAAATGTTTTAAGTGTTGACTGGTCATGTACCGTTGTTTGTTCATATCCTGTGGGTGGAGTCATAGTTTAGTATAAAACCATCCACTTTGTAAGTCAGTCTGTCCTAATATTAAATTTAAGTTCGCTTGAAAGAGATTTGCTGCGGCGGCAGACCTGGTGGCAGCGTAACAGGCTGTTCATCAGTAGTGCGAGGTTGTCACGACTGTTCCTTGGAGCTTAGGGCGACCCCACACCATCCCATTATTAGTGACAGCCATCCCAGCTATAGCCGCAAACAAAGCAGGAAACACTATTTCTACAATCTCAGTCAGTGGTATCCTGCATATCTCAGTCAGTGGTATCCTACATATCTCATGAGTCAGTGGTATCCTGCATATCTCAGTCAGTGGTATCCTGCATATCTCAGTCAGTGGTATCCTGCATATCTCAGTCAGTGGTATCCTGCATATCTCAGTCAGTGGTATCCTACATATTTCAGTCAGTGGTATCCTACATATATCTCAGTCAGTGGTATCCCGCATATCTCAGTCAGTGGTATCCTGCATATCTCAGTCAGTGGTATCCTGCATATCTCAGTCAGTGGTATCCTACATATCTCAGTCAGTGGTATCCTGCATATCTCAGTCAGTGGTATCCCGCATATCTCAGTCAGTGGTATCCTACATATCTCAGTCAGTGGTATCCTACATATCTCAGTCAGTGGTATCCCGCATATCTCAGTCAGTGGTATCCTGCATATCTCAGTCAGTGGTATCCTGCATATCTCAGTCAGTGGTATCCTGCATATCTCAGTCAGTGGTATCCTGCATATCTCAGTCAGTGGTATCCTGCATATCTCAGTCAGTGGTATCCTGCATATCTCAGTCAGTGGTATCCTGCATATCTCAGTCAGTGGTATCCTGCCTATCTCAGTCAGTGGTATCCTGCATATCTCAGTCAGTGGTATCCTGCATATCTCAGTCAGTGGTATCCTGCATATCTCAGTCAGTGGTATCCTGCATATCTCAGTCAGTGGTATCCTGCATATCTCAGTCAGTGGTATCCTGCATATCTCAGTCAGTGGTATCCTGCATATCTCAGTCAGTGGTATCCTATATCTCAGTCAGTGGTATCCTGCATATCTCAGTCAGTGGTATCCTACATATCTCAGTCAGTGGTATCCTGCATATCTCAGTCAGTGGTATCCTGCATATCTCAGTCAGTGGTATCCTACATATCTCAGTCAGTGGTATCCTGCCTATCTCAGTCAGTGTGTATCTCAGTCAGTGGTATCCTACATATCTCAGTCAGTGGTATCCTGCATATCTCAGTCAGTGGTATCCTGCATATCACGAAAAGAAAGCTAGTACTTCAACGAATGAAGATAATTAAAACTTAGTTTGAGGAGGGAGGGGTGTGTGTGGCATGTCACCCTATTCACCCCTGGATCAGCCCCTGGGGTATGATTTCTTCATGTGGTCAAGCACCACAGGACAGTCCCACAACAACTCACAACTAACCATGGCAGAAGCAGCAATGTTGTGGTAAGTGTTACAACCCAATGCATGTTCATGAATTAATGAGGTACATACCCACACACGTGTCAGTAGTATATGCATTTTAATTGAGTCAACAGGTTTATAGTGCTATGATGATTACATACTTAACTAAACCCCAACATCAGGATGGTAATCTGTGACAATCTGTTAAAGTCCACATCCTAGAACCCAGCATTAAAAGGTTAGCCGACATTAAACTAACCAGCCACACCAACCACAGCAGATGGCAGCCCAGAACAGACAGAAAGAAGAAGGTCCATTGTGGTTATGTACAGGAGGCAATGTTTGATCTGTCAATGTGAACTAAGTGATGCCAGCATGAACTCTGATATCTCGATTGCCATTAAAATAAAAAAAATTGTCTCACAAGCCTCGCAGCATAAGTTCAATTAATTCCATTATTTGTGTTGTTGGATATGATTTTTTCAAATGGTCAATCACTATACAGGACATTCCCACAACAAATGGGACAATCCCACAACAAACAGGACAGTCCCACAACAAACAGGACAATCCTACAACAAACAGGACAATCCCACAACAAACAGGGCAGTCCCACAACAAACAGGACAATCCCACAACAAACAGGGCAGTCCCACAACAGACAGGACAATCCCACAACAAACAGGGCAGTCCCACAACAGACAGGACAATCCCACAACAATTGCAAGACAGTCCATTTACAGAACTTCATCAACACAATGCAAACTATCACACACACAAAAAATCACAAGTAATAACTACTATAAACATTTCTAATAAATCAATCCACTTCTTAAGTTGAACATCAGCGTCTACAAGACGTGCAATACCAGGAAGGTTAGTATCTTCATTGGCCGGTGGCAAAAGCGGAGCAGTTGCAGATAAATCTTTAGGAGGATGGTTATTCAGGCCAGAATCCACATCACGGTTATCGGATACCAGAGAGGGAGCAGCTGTAACTAACGCTGCCCCTGTAATGGGTACAGGGGAAGTTTTATCCCTGGTATTAGAATCTGGATTAGTTATTGGTACAATGACGCTATGATTATTTGAAACTTCTTGTGGATTATCCATTACTTTAGCACTTCCTACAGATGAACCCTGGAAAGAATGATCTATTTCATTATTGGCAGTATCATGAGCTTGGAGATGGCCATCAGAATTTGACTGACCAGCAGAGTCTTCATCTTGAGTGATTTTCTTCACGTAATGGTTATATTGTAATGCGTACAAAAAAGTGCAAAGCGTAAAGAAAAATATCAGATTTATTATTAGTATAGGCAACCAGATAACAGTCCAGGTGCTTGCTCGATAGTTACATTGGGTTTCAACAGTTAAATACTCCACATCATCATTGTCACTTGTTACTTGAAGCAGTCCGTGTGTACTTCCTGCACCAAGTGGTACTGGGAGCTTACAGCTACTGATCGTATAGGAATGGAGGTCACAGGGAGGAGATGAGGAATGGTTGGTAGTAATATTGTACTCTGTGCGGACAATTTCCAAAGAAATATTGACTAATGCATTTGGTAAAACATAAAGAACTAAAATATTAGTTTTATCTTTGTGATGTAAAGAAACTTGGGTATTATTATTATAGACATCAACAAACTTGGCATCCTTGTCAAAGTTCTTTTCACCAAGGAACGTTTTATAATTGTCCTCATTAAAAAAGGTGCGAAAATATACTGAAGTATTCCCGTAGTTAATTGCTCGAACCTCTGACTCAGCATCCAAGAAGAATCTCAATGGCTCAAAGCAACCGTTAGTATCGTTGCACTGAAAATTGTATGGGATAAAGGTAGAGAAGTTAGTGCGATTCGGTGTCTGGTCTGTCAGCCATACTGAAGCGGAGAGATGAGTACTGCCAGAAATATCTACTGATAGACTGGAACAAAGGAATTTATTAACTTCAAACAAATGTGTCCCACCAGGCATGAAAACTAAACCAGAAGGATTCTGTGCAATAATAGGAAGGATTCCTTCCATAAATGTGAAAGATAACGCTAACAAAACAATGATGGGAATTCTTGTGCATACTAAAATCTTAAAATTATTGTTAAAATTCTTTAATTTATCAGAAGTATTTTGTGATGGGTTAATTAGTAAACGCCTTTCTACATCAACAGATTGAGTATGAATTGGTATTAATCTCTCCCGAGAAGAACAGGCTTCTGATGACAGTGAAGTGATGCTTCTTCGAGTAGAAGCTTGCCTTTTTTTGCAGCAATTTAGCAAGCAACCAAACATGAATATGGTAATGAATATACCCACGGCTGGAAGAACTGTAATTAAAATGAAGCCATTCTTTGAAGGATTACAATTCCAGGATACTTTGATTTTATCTTCATAAGACCATTTACCACTCTCACTATCATTCGCATTTACAGAAACAACTGCATATCCACGTGATGTGAGAGGAATAGAGTTGGCTGTCGTACAGGAATTGTATGAATTTGTAGTACAGGTAAAATTAGAATTCAAAGCATAGCTATTTAAGCTCAAGACTGAGACATCCATGAAGACACGAGATGGGTTACCTGATTTGGTTGATGTGTAGTGAACAATATAATAGGTACCTGTTTCATTTACAATATATTTCAATGCTTGCAAGATTTCACTTTCATTTGAACAAGAACTTAAGCCATACTTGTGCATCCTTGCTCCAGTGCAGTTATGATTGTTGTTCAACCAATAATTGAAACCAGTAATACCATTAATAATGCACACCTGAATTACCTGTGGTGGTGCATTCTGTAGAACACATGAATTAATTGTTATTTTGGATCCTGAATGGAGGTAAAATTCTCGCATGTAGAAATAATTTGACTCATCCAGTTGGAGTTGATTGGTTATGCAGAAATCGTTGAATTCACTTGGGGGTTCTTCAAAAGTAATGCTAACAGTAGCATTCCAGGACATGTCTGCTTGACTGTCATCCCAGTAAAATCTGGATATAGTGAAGGTCTCACAGAACAGACCTTGCACAGGAATTACTCTGGATGCGTGAGGGATCATAGTCGCACTTCCTGACACATCTGTAAAAGGTGTCGTGATTCCATTCTTACCAATATAGTTGACAACAGTTAAAACAAGTGACGAAATCCCCACTACTATTGTCACAATTAGCATGACCCATTTTGGCCAATTACACAACTTGCCCAGCTTCTTTAAACATCCACAGTAATTAGGAATTTTAAAGTGGTGAAAATGTGAAATCAAGTGCACATTAAGCAGGTGGTGTAGATGAATAGCGTGATGGCTCATGTCTGTAGTCTTGACAATAAGAACTTGACTGATTGTTATGACAGTTTTGGTTTTGGTTAAGACCTATAAAAATTTAGAATTGTCAAGCCAGAATGGAGACATATCACAGATAAGGAAGATACTCTAAGAACTCATGTGAACATTAGAATTAGGGAAGATTCTCAAAAATTCGGTATTAGTTATACAAGTGATTAAAATTTGTAAATACTAACATAACTTGAATCATCGACTATAAAATGGTTAAAAAGATGACTAATGATAAATATGCCTAGATGGAATGATAAGATAGGATTATTTGTTCAACTAGTTAGTCATACTGCCTCTCTTCACAATAACTAGGGGGGAAAAACAGCAAATACAATTTTAAAATTATACTCCAACTTCATAGCGACAAGAAATTTAGTTAGCCTGGAAGTCAATCTTCGATACTTTTGTTTATATGGACTGTATGTTTGGTGGAATTTTTTCTGTGATGATATTTGTGACCTGCCATGCAAAAAAGGAGTTCATGGATTTTTTCCAATTTTTTTCTCTCTTCAAAATCAAAGCACTATAGTATACTAACAATGACAAAGAATTTCATAATTGTAGTGTGCATACTTCATGAGAAAAGTCCATAGCAACCATTGCTATTCTAATGCGTGGGCAAGAAGCTTCATTCTCTGCCCACAATGAATGGTGACACATCTGTGTCTTGCTTTCGTCTGAATGCTCTCTCACACACACTACACTGGTATGGCTTATCTGTAGCTACACTGCTACCACTGTTCTCAATACTGTCTTCCACACGTGTCCTTCTTCTCCTCTCATCCTCTGCCACTCTAGCCTCAGTCACATCCTCGAGTCCTATCCTGCAACTTCTCCTCCAACGGTCCCATGTGCAGGGCGGCACTGAGGCAGCCAACCAAACAGTATCTTCTTGGGAAGTCTGTGGTCATCCATTCTTGCCAGGTGGCCCAGCCATCTCAGTCATCTCGCTATAACTATATCTTCCAGGGACTCCTCCATTCCAAACTGGAAGGCCACTGGACACTGCTGATGAACTCAGTCCTCTGCTGTGCTGACGTGATGCCAACTATTTGCCTCAAGCATCGATTATGAAAGGCTTCCATCTTCTTGGTGGCATCGCGTTTAGTGGTCCAGGTCTCCGAGCCGTACAAGAGAACACCCCACACAACTGCCTTGTACACCATCCTCTTTGTCTTGTAGCCATTTGTAGTAAGGGCCCCAAAAGCTCTTGCTAGGCCTTGGCAATTCTCTCCCCAACCTCTATGCCTACTCCTCCATTTGCCTCCAGCACTGACCCGAGGTACTTGAAGTTTGTCACACATTCCACTTCTCCACCTTCCAGCATTATCGGTCTCGCCTCATCTTCAGTACCCAGAGCACCTGCAACAAGTATTTGTCTTCCTCACACTCAAAGTCAATCCCCATGCCTTGATCACTTCTCCAACTCCACAGCAGCCCTTTCCATAGTGTTCCTATCCACACTAACAGCTGCAGCATCATCAGCAAACAACAGTTCTGTTGCCTTCACCTTCAATGGTCTCCTCATCCTCTCACCCACCAACTTCCCCCCACACTTATACATAACATCAACTCCAAACTCCCTGCATCTGATTCTCCACTGCTCCATCACCATTATTATTATTAACCATGATTAGCTTCTCATGCTAAAGTTACAAATGATCTCAACACTGAGGGCTAGCAAAACCACTGCAGTGTTTTAAACACAGCTTTTCACTTAGCAACTGACAAAATCACTATGAATACTAGTGGTCAATAAAGCTACTATACAGTGGTCACTAAAGCTGCGCCAACCAGTCATGTGTGTGTATGTGTGTGTGTGTGTGTGTGTATGGGGGGAGGGGGGGACAAAATTCCAAGTCATACCTCCTCGTGGTGCCTGGGGGGCAACACTAACATGACTATCATCATGATGTATGTCACATTATTCTCCTATTCATCACCCCTACAGCCATTTGTAGTAATCTGGCATCACAAATCTTTTGCCAGCCAAACTATAATGGAAAACCTCTGAGTATAAGTGCAAATAGCAGGGGATGAATCGAAGGTTCTGCTGTGACTATGAGGCATGGAGTAATAAATTAGATTGAAACTCTCTCACTTCAAGGGGTCTACAGAGAAGCAAAGGCAAAATGTGAAAAAAAAATGTCAGTTTGCTTCTCTTTAGACACCTTTAAAGTTTCAATTTGGTCTTTATGAAGGGTCAGAACTTGATAGCTAATTGTAATTTATTTAATTGACCTTTCTATTGATGTACTACTATTCACTAAACTATTTTTGGCCCATAATATCCCAGCTATTCTGACCTCTTAGCTAATCCCTTTGACTGGCAAGCGTTTAGACAATAGGTAAAGTCTTATAAATAACTCTACAAGTCAAGATAGTTAAACTTAAGATCTAGTTATAGCTAACCTTAGCTTGTAATACAACTTACCCAAAATGAAGCAACCAGCGCCGCTCCAGCATAGATACACGATTAACAGACTAAATTGTGTTCCAGGTACACTTCCGCGGTATGATACGCGAACACGGCGGCTGCTTTGGCTAAATCGGTTGGATTATAAGGGAAATTATTAACCCTCAGCGCGCATGCGCGAGAGGGTCTAGTTAGTCGTCCTGTCTGTCTGTCACGCTCTGATTTTGGAGAATACTGACAATTAACAGTTGATTTAGGTATGAACTTACTCAGGACGAAGATTTTATTGCTACTTTTTTGAATTTCGGGCTAATCGTTGATAAAACGCGAAGCTTTCAGCTCCCGCGGTAGGTTTGGAGGAGAATAGCTAGGTAGTGCTTAATAGCGCTGAGGGTTCTTAAGAAATATTAGATAAGTATGTTTATGGCAGTTGAACACACAGCTTGACAGATTTTTGGAATGGATACATTGCATACACTTCTGTGAAGTTCTGTTTAATAATAGCTAATACTTTTGCTGTGACACTGCTGTGAATTTCTGTTAACAATGATTCTGCCATTACAGTGGCAGAGACAGTGATGCAAATGGACAGATGTCACACTCCAATTGCTTTTCTTTGGAATATATTTCATCTACCAAGTTTTAAGCAATGCACACTATGTTTCCATATTGGTCTATCATTAAGATATTGATGGCAAATTTTCTCTAGTGTTATGAATATTCCCCAAAATGTTGTAAGCATAATATTCCACTCTCATTATCTTTTTTTTTTCTTCGAAACAAGCTTGGATATAGCTAAGCCAAGATAGACACCACTTCTCCGATAGACACCACTTCTCCGATAAACACGCCTCATCCTTCACACTGGTTTATGATGAAGCAAACAATTGGGGTTTTTCCAGTCCCTTAGTGTGTCACAAGCTATGACTAATATATAAGTTCAGCTCTTACAATCTTCTTTAATAGCTAAAACATTATCTTGACTTAGTTGTAGAAATTTCTGGATATAGCTTGTTAGATTACTTGGTTTTTTGACAAAATAATGAATACATACAAATTACAAAGTAAAAAACAATGGTACAATTATGCCAATGTCTTCAGTGTAGAGCATTCACATTCAATTGACCACACCCTAAATTGGAGTTACATAATATTAAAAAATATAATATATATATACAAATACTTGAAAAATAAATATTTCGAACAAATTTCATTGATTAATAAACTGCAGTTTAATGAAACAAATAAATTTTAAGAAAGGCTCAAGAAAAGATAAAATTTATGGTGTGCTTCAACATAAATGGTGAGCAAGCCAGCTTAGCTATGTATAATAATACTATGAGCTAAACATCTATATCCTCTTAATTTAGAAAAAAATTGGCTGATTATGGAGTCACTTGGTTGAGCTAATACCTCGATCCAGTGAACATGAGCCTGAACAGAGTTGTAGACACAGCGACAAAGGGTCCAACCATGATTGTGAATGCATTCCAAAGTTCTAAAAACAAAAACAAATATACACAATGTCTTGCACGTTAAACTTTAGTTGTTTTTTTACATCTTTCCTTATTTAACAAAAATAAATACATAATACATAATGCCTTGTACTTTTAAAGGGTCGCTTCCTTTACATCTTCCCTTTTTTCATCTATATAATACGCTTGAGTGTCGGTAACGACGACCGACGGTGTGTGTATTCATGAATAATTCATGAGCTTTGTATGATTTGGTAAAGCATCGCCACCTTATGGAGGTCAGTAGAAACGTGCTGGTTATTTCTAAAAAGCGGGTGCAATAGACGATGGAAGGCAGCGTAGGTCTAAAAAAAAAAGGCGAAAGTACGGAAGAGAAGGTAAAAGGCGATTAATCATAACTGAAAAGCGGATGGAATCGGCGAGATAAGAAGGTGTAGGTTTAAAATGGAAGGGAAGAGAAGGCAAAAAGGCGAGCGATTAATTATAACTAAAAAGCAGGTGGAATCGATGAGTAAAGGTGGGTTTAGTTTTCAAAAGAAAGGCTAAAATACGAAATAGAAGACTAAAGTTTCTCAAAGTAGGACAGAAATTCAGAAGCAGGAGCGATAGACAAAGGAAAAGGGGACTCCATGACTCAAGAAGAAGAGCTGAAGATAGGAAGGGTGGGGTATTAGAAAAGCTCAGATAGTTCAGAAAAAAGAGAGCAGGAGAGGGGAAACTTATGAAACCTTAACCAATGGTAGAGAATGATAACTGAGCAAGTTAACTTGGTGCTACTGCACTCTTACTTTGCAATACGTCAAGTGCCACTATGTGGCGGGTACTTGCTAGCTTTATATATTACTTTAAGCCTTTCATTCTATGTCACTTATCTTCAAACTTGCTATTAGTTGTCAGCAGCTACTGGCAAAGAAGAATTAGTGTATACATACTAATTTTTTCTTTACGTATTATGTAAACTATTGCTTAGCTACTCATTGTACTTCACAACACTATACATTTCACACTTCTTGTCATAAATACTGATTTTTTTGTCATTGCTCTAACCTAAAGGACACAATATACTTAATTGGAGAATATTTTCTAACATAATAACGGCTTCTTAAATGGATGCCATAGGAAATGAGATGCAATAACCAGTACATAATTATTACTTTGGGTAACTTTTTTCTATTCCACACTAGCTTGCATTATTTGTCTATAATAATTAACATCAATAGCCTTACCAAAGTGTGATATGGCATCATTACATGCTGTTTTCTTCACTTCACCTAAAACATCATATCCTTTCAGAAATAGTAAAAATAATAAAAGAAATGTGGTGTCATATGATAGTTTTCATATAGATATATCACAAAATCAGCAGTTTTATATAGTTAAAGATTACTAGTAAAAATTTGGGACTCACCTGAACCTTGAGTTGACACAGTATATAGTTCTAAGTCATCACTTTCAGATGCATCTAAACAAGATTACCACATCTAACTAAATCCCTCCTACCATGCACATAAGCCTATACCCACCATTCAGATCTTTCCACCACCCTCATTACAGTATCAGCCAAAGGTGGCAACTAGATCTACCCTGTCTACTCAGGCCTTGTAACTCCCACATCAACTTTGAATAAAATGAATTTGGACATTCTAATGTGGTGCTATACTTTACTCATATCTTCTGTCACATGCTATTAGTGGAGCCTGAGATTACAAGAGAACTGACCTGGGCTTGGAGTTGGCACAGTGTATTCCATGTCATCACTCTCAGTTGTATCTAGACAAGTTACCACATACATCATCAGTAGTGGTGCAATTGAAAACACATAATAGCAACAATAATAATATAATAACAATAATAATAATATAATTAATAGTAATACAATAATAAAAATAATAATAGTAATAATAATGACAACAACAACAAAAGCAACAACAACAACAACAACAACAACAATAATAATAATAATAATATAATAATAAACTGAAGTATATACATTTTACCCTTGGTTGGTGGGGTAAAAAAATGGCAACTACTATTCACAAAGCATTAATTAATGATTAATTAATTAACTGGTATGGGGTTTTTCGCCTGTCCAATGCCAATCTAGTAATATATTGCAAAGCTACAATGTCGAGATTAAATATTTGGAGCTAACCTGGACTTGGAGTTGGCACAGTGTCATCACTCTCAGTTGCATCTAGACAAGTTACCACATACATCATCAGTAGTGGTGCAATTGAAAGCACATAATAGCAATAATAATAATAATAATAATAATAATAATACTAATAATAATAATAATAATTGACGAGCAAGTGAAGCAAGCTAGACAGTGATAAGGAAAATCAGGTATATGTTATATATATATATGAATGGATGGTAAACATGTCCCAAATGCACACACGGTTCCTTTTTCTCTGTAAAACACAGCCTTTTAGGCTTGTCCCCTGTTTCTTCTAGTATATTCGTACTTAATATACAACGAGCCTGTTTCAAAAGCTACTCACTACAGTCTGTCTCAGTTCAATGGCGTAGGCTGACAGTCACCAAAGTTCCTGGTGTTCATGTTTGCTGCTCAATGAGTAGTTTATTTTATTGTTATTACATTTTAGCTTTGTTTAATTCTAACTATTCCACAACTTGTGCAGTCTATTTCTTCAAATTATATAACTTGTTATTCCTGTATGTATTCACTGGCCTCACACTAGCAGGCTCAATTATTATTAATTTTTTCCGAGTGTCCTCCTCAGCCTCGTCGGCCACTCGGAAAAAATGTATTAGCTACTCAATCACTTGTCAATACATCTCAAAATTGTCACTCCATTCATTCTTTTGCCACCTCATTCAATGGCCAAACCCAATTCACAATCTTTGTCATTCACTTTAGCTGACTATATATAGTTGGCCTCACTTCAAATCTTTTCAGTTGTGCAAGCCAGATTCACTAGAAGGCTCACCCATAGCCGAAAATTCATGAATATATCTGACTCAAAATCTCTGAAAGTACCACATCCTGAATAGTTCAGTAGCCACATAACTACATAGTTACCCACTGTAGAATGTCTGTATGACAAAGTCCTATGCATATGGTGGGGACCAGCCTTAAATGTTTCCCCACCTCTTAAAGAAGGAGGTCGTACATCTCTACTATGGTGTAGTAACTTAGACTCGTCATATAAATTATTGCCTTCATGCCTTCAAAACAGTATCACAACTTCCCTGGCAGAGAGTCAGGCAGTCCAAATCACTGCTCACTTAAAAGGAAGGTAGAAAATGCTTAGCACAAACTGGAAGCAAATTTTGGTAATGTTATTATAATAGTAAAATTGCAGAAGTACATTTGCAATTATACTGGTGATCATTACTGCTAAAAAATTTATTCTTTGCGAGTATTACAAATTCATTGGCAGAAGCAAAACTGCCATGGACTGCAAGTAATGATTTGCTCACATGATTACTAGGTGACGATATGGGTGTTACCCACAAAAACTAGTACCTATACGGAGTTGACTGCTTCATGTCTGTACGAGTAATAGCACGGGTTACCCATGCTATTTGGGATTAACATTAGGTGAAGCCAAGTGCTACTTCAATAGCTTTATAAGTGTTATTAATCCAGAATAGCACAGGTTACCCCTGCTCTCACTTGAGTAGACCAGCTTTTTTTATCATTTTCACTGTAGCTGAACTGAATCATTCACTCACTTCTCTCTCAACAAAAGGCTCCTCAAATCTGTTGGACTAATTAAGTTAAAACTGTGCAAAACTGACTATGCTTTCCAACTAGAAACTACTTGAACTGCACATTTCCAAGGCTAGCACTGCACCATGCACAACTAGCTACTGGTCAATTTTCAGTCATCTTCAAAACCATAGAGTGATAGACAGACAGACAGACAGACAGACAAGATAACTACTATAACCCCATAACCCCCTTGCGCATGTGTATTGTTTTAACTATCACAACTCACAGTCTTCTATGTGACAAGAAACCAACGGCAGCCGGAAGTATGTGTAGTATCTATCAGTGAAGCAGCCGTAGAGAACACATGATGTTGAATAATTCAGATTAACTGTTAAATTCTTTGTAAATTCTATGGGTTCACCCCATTCCCCAATTCTGTGGATTGATATCTAAAACAAACAAATTTAAGCTTCATGGCAAAATTGTGTGAGTTAGCTGTGCTAATTAATATTAAAATATTCACTGAGACAAAGACAGTAAATGAAAAATGTACTGCTAACAATTTACATGAATGGAAATTTTACTAGGCATCTGGATCATCTAAAACAAACAATGATCTCCATATGAAACAGAGGCAGCCAATCTGGCACTCCCATGCTGAAATTTAGCAAGCACCCCCCTAACACACAGTGGCGCTTGATGTATTGCAAAGTAAGAATCCAGTAACATAGTAATTTTTATTCATTGTTATTATTATTCTCTACTGTTGGTTGAGGCTACATTCCTGCACTATTTTTCCTGAACTATCTCAGCTTTTCTTATTCCCCTCCTGTCCTTTTTTCAGCTCTTTCTTCTTGAATCATGGAGTCCCTTCTCCTCCTTTGTCTATCTCTCCTGCTTTTAAATCCCTCTGTCCTTCTATCATTATTGTGGACTTATGCTACGTGAAACTTTAGCCTTCTCGTTCATAGCTACTTTCCATCCTGAAACCTACGCCACCTTTGTATTTTGTGGTAGATAATAAAGTGTGCCACTATTGGTGCTCAGCCATTGATACGTGAAGGCATCAATTGTCAAAGGTGTTGATGATGTTGCTAAAAAAAAGTACCACAAAAAGAATATACCAGTGAACAGAATTGTTATTTTCAAACTTAACTATGTATTTCGAACTGTTAGAAAAAGGTAATTCATTTTTAATACAAAAGAACTAAGTAATGGTGCGCTTGAGCACAAAATAGCCATGCTTAATTGGGTTACATATAGCTACAGTATTGTTATAATGATTTATTTTAACTGAAAACCTCAGCATACATACGCGATAGGGTTACAGTACTCAGTTTGTCTGTCAGTCATTCTGTCACACGGATCTCGAAGATGGCAGCCTCCCAAAAAAGTTAGTCATTTTTAGGCTGTACAATTGTAAGTGATTGTTGGTAACACCCCCTACAATCAAGCAAATAATTTCTTTGCTGCCTGCTGTAGTTTTGCACTGCATTTTTCTCAGTGGTTTACCAGAGTGCTTGGAGTTTTCCGTTGAAACTACGGGTGAGGTGAGTGTCTCTTGTATGTTTTTTATGAAGACAACGTTAATGTCTACCGTTTCATTGCACGAGTTGCATATCAACTTGCTCAAGCTTTATACACGTACTTGAACATACATATTGGCATATTCATATTGAAACTACTCCGAATAAATTATTCTTTTGGTCTTGTAATAGCTAACTAGTGTAAATCTGAGGGTTCGCACCCTTGGTGCTTCATCATCTGCAGCATTATCTTGCAACAGTCATTAACCTGCATGTCTCATGCTCTTTGTGTTAGGAGAAGCTAATTGAAGTTCTGAGTGCACTACAAACACTGATAGTAGGATAAAAGAGCCTGTCACAGATCTGTGACTCCAATATGCATTTTACATTATGCCTGTCATGAACTCGTGATTACCATCTACTCTAACTTCTTTTAAATGATAGAATATTTTGTACATGTCATAGAACATAACTGATGTAGCTTTTGAATTATGACAGAGGGACTGTTTAACTTAGTGCCTCCACTGCGTTGAAAACAGGGATACATAGTGTCCCTCCAATTGCACAGCTAAGAAAAGTAACTAAGTTCCATTTTGTCAGATGATGCGCTTCAATCGATTGTATTGCTAGACAGTCACTATGTTCTAAGTCAGTTTGGTGCTGCACAGCCAGTGTGAACTACCATATTTATTTAGGGTCCCAAAGGCCCTTAGTACCTTTGCTGACTTGAGACACTACAGTCTAGGGGCTTCGGGACCTTAAAATCGGTAATTCCCTCTGAGGCAGTGCTTATCTATTATATAAAACAATTTTTTTTAAATATTTACCAATTTCTTTACCAAGTTTCAACATCATAGTTGAACCCATAACTATAAGTCTAAATCACCCTTTGATACTGCCATTGGGCTTAGCTCAAATAAAACCTCTCACCTTTGCAGCTTACAGCCTTGACCTATGAACTCTCTCCAATAACATTCTAACTTTCTCCTTTGTTCTAGGACTGAGTGCTGTTCTAACTACCACAATCCTCAGTAACCCCACTACTCGCAATAAGCTCCTGGTACAAATGTGGAGATGAGCACTAGTTTCAATCAAAACTTGCTTTAAAATAAAAGCCAACAAACAAAATCTTTTAATTATCCAATAATTTTTTAAACAGTGATGTTTTTGCCCACCTAAATTTGACGAGTAGTGTTAATAAAAATATAGGCCTCAAACTAGGCCCAACTCTGCTCTGATGTAAAAGACAGCCATCAAAACACTCTGTATAAAAAATTTAGCATAGAACTTTTGGAGCTGCATGCCTTGTGCACTATAAGAATGAAGCACCAAAAGTGCAAACTCTCAGCACTACTACACTAGCTAGCTATAACAAAATCATTTCTCGGACCGAAAAAATAATGTATTTGGCTATTTCTAATCAGGTATCAATACGGCTCAAGCAATGAAAACGGTAAATACAGCTAATGGTTGTCTAAAAGAAGTATCTAAACATGCAGGAGACTCTCACTGGTATATAGCTTCAATGCGAAACTCCTGGGTTCCAGCACTCATTAACATTTAACTTTTCAACATAAAGCAAAAATTATCGCGAGCAGAAAGAAACTATTTGCTCACGTGATTGACTCACGTGATTGACGTGACGATAGGGGGCGTTACCTACATAAGCTTGAATCTATGCGGAGCTGACAGCTTGCTTTTTCTCAAAAATCAGCCTGAAATTTGAAAAAGTAGCACAATAAAAGGTCTTAAATCCTGAGTAAGTTCATACCTAAATCAGCAGTTAATTCTCAGTAATCTCCAAAATCAGAGTGTGACAGACAGACAGACAGACAGACAGACAGACAGGACGACTACTATAACCCTCTCTCACGCATGCACGCTGAGGGTTAAGGGTGCTGGCACACTCTTTGAGCGTGAAAAACCCACCAAATAGGCCACAGTTACTAGGACGCTCAAGAAATACCCCGTCACCATTTTGGACTTCACGGCAGTACTGCAAGGCTACCGCCGTAGTTTAGAAGCTAGATATTTTGTATATCATTTTCTTACCCTTGTGTGTATGCCATAACGTTGAGTTTTTGTTGAATTCTATTTTACTTTTCTATTTACTACCTTACCACGGGAAATAGTGTCGATTATTTCTATAAAATTCCGTATATAAATATCTCAATGTTATAGGGGCAACCACTTGTGGCCCTAAACCCTGGCAAAGTTTGAACCATAGCCTTTCGTCCATTCCTGAGCAGTAGCAGAGAAGATTCTGGATCCATAACTTTAGTGTGCAGAGGATTTTTTTATTGTAAGTCAACTCCATCCCACCCTAACCGCAAGGGTGTAATTGTGAGTGAGGCACAGCTGCATTTCACGGCACTAATTGACTTTGTGCTAATTTGTTACAAAGCTGGGTGACTTTGTGCTAATTTGTGAGTGACTTTGTGGTAGATAACGGAGTATTCAGCTCACTACTAAAGGCGCCCAGGTGTTGCTATGTGTCAGCACCCTTAACAACTCATATTTTCATCTGCATTATATTAAAACATATTGGCATCTGGTGGCTTTGAGAGCCAGTTAGAAATATTTTGTGAAAGGTGTGGATTTTATTATTATTATTATTATTATTATTTTATTTTTCATAATAAATTGCAGGTGTCCAGGAGCATCCTGGACAGAAAGAGTGAATTTCTTGAAGTACCTTTTCCCTCTTTGCTTAATTGATCTTTCTCTATTCATGCCTGACCATTCTGGTTTCACCCCTTGCCTTGCTCTTACTTATGCCTTATTAACACTAATTATCACTGCCTCACACACTCGTGCTATCAACTTCACTCTTGTCATTTTAGGCCCCCTGCCCTGGCCTCTCTATAAAAGAGTCAATATATTGCTACTGGTTTGTCTAGTATTCAAGGGAGGTTACATAGTGTGATTTCCTGGCCTTCCTGCCTGAGTTAACTATCATTCTGAGCATGCTACATCAGCAGGATATGCTTCAACTAAAAAGATAAATCTAGAAGAAAATAAGAAAAACAAAGGAGGGAAAAAAGAAAGAAAGAAATAAAAAAGACCAGATGACCTAAGTATTTTTTGTGTTATTGATGCTGTCACATTGTACTTGATTTTCCCATGAGACACACAAACACATGCTGCATACACACAAACACACGCATGCACGCACACACACACACAAAACAGCAAAAAGCACACACATAACAGCAAAGAGCACACACATAACAGCAAAGAGCACACACATACACACCCTAAAACAACCTTACTTGTGTACTGTTACAGGCAATGGTTAATTCTTCATATAGTAGTCCTGTTTTTCCAATATTTGCCTCCAGGTAGATGAAGTTCCTATCACATGTCATGTTGGCATGGCCAAGGACCACCCCTGGAAACATATAGTAACAAATACAGAACACTTGATTCTGAAACTATGTGCATACTTTTCTTATGTTCATGCAGAGCAATATATAAAACTGAAAGTTTTCTAATCCAGCTAGCTGCACCCAGTTAGGGGTGGAGTTGGGGGGGGGGGGGAGAGTTACATGAATTACATGTTGTTTACTACTTGACTACTTGTAGATAATGATTAATTTTCATTTCCCTCCCCCCTGTTAATTAGGCAGTCTGCATGTTGTAGCAAACACTTCAAATGGTCATAGTCGGCAGCCAGTAGACATGACCTTGTTTTGGTGTCTATACTAGTTTTTTTTGCTCATTATATTAGTTAAGACTTATAATATTAAGAATAACTTTACTGGACTTCAGTCAGCATTGGGCATTTCTAATTATAAACAATAGTTGGCACTGCTAATTAACAGTTTGTGGTTTTAAGGTATTTTTGCCATATCTCATTTTTGGTACTACCTATTTTAAAAGTTAACATTTGATAGATCTCAATGTTGCCAACATTTTGATACTAAAATTAAAACAAAAACGTCAAGGACTGAATTAATGGTTTGTGGTTTTAAGGTATTTTCGTCATATCTCAACTTAGGTAAATTGCAATATGCAGCCAGTAGACATAACCTTGCTTTAGTGTCTACATTAAAAAAAAATTATTTAGCCACTCATTAACATAATACTAAGGAGAATTGACCAGCATATGATAGTGCAATTATTGTGATGATAATATTTGTTTATTGTAACATGCAGTTCAGTTCTGACAAGCACAGAACACGGTACAAGCCAGTTTTGCACGATTACATCCACATGGTGAAGACTTGCATGGAGTTTCACTTGAGCAGTTACACCTGATCATCTGTAGGATATCACTGGGAGCTAGGGGAACGTCAGGTGGTATTGTTATAGGCTGTAATGACTTCATATTCTGTTCTTTGACCCATCCATAATCTGTGGGCTCTAACTTCTGAGGATCAAGTTTTAATGCACTCTTCCAAAGAAATGTTTGCAAATGTGCTCTCTTGATATTCTCAGTGAAAGCTTCAGTCGTAGGTGGCAATGATGCAAGCTTGGGAACTCGTGTTAGTCCTGGCTTCCCTATTTGCGCAATCCACACACCAACTCTTGCTTCTGACATGGATGTAGCGGTTGGCTGTCCATAACATTCAGCTGTGAATTTGGTTGCTTGAGTCATCACATCAGACCAATCAGCTTGAATGTTGCCAATCATATCCATGGGTAACTTTTTCTTAGTACTTTCAACATTTTCCCTTTCCCTATTCCATAGCATGCTGCCACAGTGTCACACCCACAGATAGAGAATGACCAGCTAATAGAGAAGGAATAATATCACGATGCTTCGCCACAGTAGCTTGTATGTCTATTACTTTTCTTTCCCAAATAGGCGATGCCATTATCATTGGCAATTGCAAGTTTTGTTCTAAGTAATGATGAAGCAGTAGAACGTACACATCTGTATCATCAGCAAGAATAGTCACATGCTTCTGCTCATTGATAGCAACCCGTATTGCTTGCTGTACTATGACATTATCAGCTTCTTCATGAGTAGTGGCAATATCATGTCGTACTTCTGCTCATTGATAGCAACCCGTATTGCTTGCTGTACTATGATATTATCAGCTTCTTCATGAGTAGTGGCAATATCATGTCGTATACAATGACAACACCACCACAACTGATTTCCACAGGATTTCTCTCTTGGCCAGTTATCACAAGCTTGTGTTTTTCCGTATTTCGGTGAAAGTTGGCATCACTCTGGATATCTCTGCATAAATGTCTATCAATTGCTTTTTGTTTTGTGTGATTCAGAGTCAATTTTTGAGTATCAATTTTTGAGAAGGCAAGGGCGATGAGAGGCTTAACTGGAATATCTTACATCCTTCTGCCATTCTAGCGGCTCTGGTGGAAGACTTGGTACTGAATCGTTTGCATCTCATCTGCTCTTTCTTTAAGATCGCAAAAAGAGAGAAGTGACTTCACCATGCAACAAATACTGCTCAAACACGACATTTGTAGTTTGCTGAAAAAGCACCAAGGAGCATTGGTCGCGGTTCGATTGGAAATAAGCAGATTCCGGGAGTCTGCAACCTTTGAATAGTCTTTCCCTCCCAGCGATGTCTGACCTGCAGCAGCTGTTACCAGGCAAAGCATGCCAGTATAGTGGTCCTGATGAAGAAATTAATGTATGGCACTAGTAGACAGGGAACAGTGGTGGTTGGAATCACTTCATTGGCCAGGAAGGAAGTTAAGAAGCTCCATGCCAGCAAAAAGAAAGGTACATAGCAAAATGCTGCAATACATTATTTGGCAAGTCCTCCATGCTCCTCAGATAGTATACGCCATACCTGGCATAATTAACATGCCTTGATGCGAAGAAATAAGGAAGCATGGGTTTCACTGCTTGCAGGTGAAGCAGCCAATCACCTTCTCGCTCTGCCCTTACATATAACATCATGATAAGGATAGGTTTTATGAATGCATCAACCCACATTTTTGATGTACGCATAGCTCTCATGTTCATTGGAAACTTTTTTCCAGTCAACATCTTTTCGACGCCTCCAAAGACAGATTTCAAAACTTCAGAAAGACCAGTCTCAGTCATCAATGATCCAATAGCACCCACAAAGCTCATTAACATGTGCATTCCACCCAATCTTGGGATCAGATTAGGAAACAGATCCGGATGAACTTCAACTGCAACTTTGTAAAGCTGCTGATCAGCTGTAAATAGAGTAACATTTTGTCCAATTTTTTCTGTCAACTCCTGTGCTTTGGTCATTGCTGTCATGATGGCATCATGATGAGCTGGCACCATATCAATTAATGGCAGATATATTGCTTTAGTTTTTTGGCACTAGAAATTGGCCTACTTTGCGACAAGAGATATTATATATCCATTAAACTCTGGACAGTTATCTGTCATTATAACATAAGTAATTTTTACTATCAGAATGTTGGTGACTTTGAGAGCTATCCAATGGTATATTATTTTTTTATTTAAGTAGTACCAAAGTTGAGATATGGCATAAATACATAAAACCACAAAACGTTAATTAGGAAAAGGTGGTTATTACATTTAATCAAATTATATCAAAATGCCCAATGCTGTTGAAGATCCAGTAAACAAATTCTTTAAACAGATGGTCTTGAGAAACAAAATCCACATATAAACTTACTATAGACAACAAAGCAAGGTTTTAGCAAAAAAGTGGATTTGGCTGGACTATCAGTCCTTTACAACTAATCTAATACCAAGAGCAAATGGCTACATAATTTTCTTCCTCACTACGAACTATGATAAAAATATAGGCCACATTATTGAGCTGAACTCCCAGAGAAGTCCAAAAAACAACAACACACACCTCCTTATTCTGTATTGTTATGTTTCTATTTTTCATCTTGCTAAGCAAACTCACTTCCTACGCTACAAGAAAAAAGTATGTTTATTTTAGCATTGATTTCAGGTTGTAGAATTGATCATGTCTCACTGTGACATTCTCGATGATGGTACAACTTGCTCCAGAAAAAAAACCAAAAAAAAACAACAAAAAAAGCAAATTAGCCATAGCCGTAGCTAAAAGGTGTGAAATACCACAAACCCTGAAACAAAACAACAACAACAACAACAACAGTATTCCAAGAATGAAACATTACTTGGGAACTGATGTGGAATTAATTAACTTAATTATTAATTAATTAGTGGTCATGCCCAGCACACTGAAAATAGTGTGAAACATAACGTTGTGCCACCACCACGTCCACTGTGCTCACTACTGACACTGTACTTCCCACGGCCACGGGCATCTGTTTCATGATGATTGCACATCAAACGCGCATCCAATCGCAGAGCCAGCTAGACGGCGAGAGCTAGAGGGTGCATGATTCTCTATTTAGACCCACGAACATGTGAAACTAATGTGTAAACATGACAACGAGGTAGCATTGTGGTCTGATTGCATAATAAATGAGACTAGATGACGATTCTTTGTTCATGCACAAAACCTCAGCAGCCAAGAAAAAAAAAGATATGGTATGGATTCAAACTCCTTTCTTTGCGATCACCAGCTAAAATGGAAAATCTTTCAACTGATGCATCCAATTAGCCACCAATCAATGATTCATTAACACTTGCCAAAACAAAGCTGGCTGTTTACGCATGCAAATCACCCTTCAGGATTTAACAAACAGTGAGTGTACTCTCCAGGTATCTTGCTGTTTATGTAATAGTTAAACCATTAAACCATGGGTTTGAAGAATTATCGCTGATAACCATTCTGATCCCGAGGACTAAGCCTGAGGAAGAAGGTGGTTATCTAGTGATAATTCTGAGAGTTGCCATGGTTTAACTATTTTATACCATAGCTACCTTTTTGAACAGAGTAAAGGACTAAATAAAAAGAGCGAATATTGTTGTTTTGAGGGAGGAAATATGTCCAGTTAATGTAGCGAGGGTCATTCCAAAACAAGATAAGTGAGATAAGTGCATTTGTGTTCCATTTCTGCCACCTTCTAACAAAAACAGTGGTGATTGACTGATGATATCTAGCGAGGTTCACAAAACAAGACTTTATACTCCAATAAACAATTCTCCGTGTCGGTTCTTTAGGGATAGAATGACTGCTAGCAAAGAAAGCCTCATACTAGTAAAGAAAACTAAATTTTCATTCGTAGCTTTAAAAAACATGGTACATCACTTCATGCCATAATTTTGCCGACAAAAATATTATTCTCTGGGCAATTTAGACCTTCTGTGTGGTACAAAAAATGTTTTCCACAGGTGATGGGGGATTCACACAGGGGAATAACTTTTTTAATCCATGGTTGTTACCACAGCAACTAGGGTATAAATTCTGTTTATTATAACCACGGAGAGTTCGACCTCATTGACCCTCCCCTAAAGAGACTTCGGCAAGAAGTCGAAACGTCGGGTTAAGTTTTAATTAACATAATATTGGCTGTTATAACTGAGAAAATTTGCTATTATCATAGGAAGTGGGGCACAATTTAAAATTGATTTCTCGCATAAACACCAGAAAATCACAAAGCACATGTGCTTGGAGCCCATCCATACTGATACATCTTCCTACACCACTGATTATTATAATTATCTCAGCTGAGAATGAATTAAAGTATACTCTTAAGTATACATTATTTGCAATCAATGCAAATAAGTGTTAAAACAAACTAATGATAAAATCATAACTATATTAACAAATTTACACCACAAAAATCACCTGTAATAATTTCAGGTAATAGAATGACTCATACAAAGATTTTCCCCCATGATGTGGTTAGATAAACTAGCCATTCTTAAAAGTTCCAATAAATGTACAGGAAATTATACAAACCTTATAACCATAGCAAAATTTTGTTTGTTGTTTTGTTTTATTGCTGTTGTTTTTTTTTAGTATTAAAACTCACAATTTCTATTCCTCAGACATAACGATTCTTCCGCGTTAATATTTCCTACCAGAAGAAGTAGAGAAGAGATTGCTAGCATCGCAAGGCAGGAACAGGATTCCGACTCAAGAAGTTGTAAAATTCTGCGCAGCAGATTATGTACACCGCGCGCAGCAGCTTTTAAGGTGCATGCACATGTAGTGGACCTCATATATGGCCCAACAATCGACCCCTTACCAATGAAAATGTTATGTGTGCCATGCCATCACTCGAGGGTAGATGGGGTGTGGTTTAAGATAATTACCGCTCTACTGTGTGGTGGGAGGAGTGGAGATATATATAATATATAGATAGCTGTCCCCGCTTACTCTTGTTCAGCGCTAGAATAAACGGCTACAGGTGAAGGTAAATGCTAACATTCTACTGAAATTCTTATTAAAAAGTATGTTGATCTCTTGCAGAATCTGAAATGAGCTCCGAGCAGTCTGGTAAAGTAGTAGAACCCAGCAGTGACATGATTGAGCTGTTTAACTCCACCATCGCCCAATATGATGCCACTTTCGTCATTTACTACAGAGGGAAATGGTGACCCTACTGTAAGGTGAGACCATCATGCAAAGAAATGGGTGGGGCTGGTGGAGCAGGGTGAATATGAAGTAACCATTCTCAATATTATTTTACCAGGTCTACCTCAAGGAATTCAACGATTTCTTTGAGGAGCTCCAGGACAAAAAGGTGGGAATTTTTGCGGTCTGTGCTGATCCACAGAAGCAGGTGAAGGAAGCAGAAGCCGAATGGGGGCTCCGGTTTCCAGTAAGCCACAGTATTCTATCTCTCCACTTTCCAATCATACACGTTCTTTTCCTTTTCAGTGTTATTCAGACATGACTCATGTTCTCAGGAACTATCTGGACAGCAAAGGATTTATATCAATACATATCTCAGGAGGAGATAATGCCAGCGATTCCAGTTACTACCAAGTGCACCCTCACATCAAGTTGTACAAGCACGGCGTGGCCCAGCCTGGAGTGCTCTGCATCAAACCTGACTCTACAGTCCTCTATTCATGGGCTATTGATCCAGCTTTGGTAAGGATGCCATAATTCAGCGAAGCGAGCGGAGCTGACTCTCTAATGAGTTCGCGATATATATATATTTAGGTCTAGAAATTGTTTTTGTTCTTGCGTGGGCGTACGTGTGTACCCTTTCTCCTACGCGCTTGCGCGGGCCGGGTAACCTTATTAGCAACATTTTGTTTTGTTTACCCGCCGTACGAAGTAGCGATGCCCAGTTGACAAAACGTTAGAAACGCTCGGTCAAGAGCTTTGAGGGCATTAGAAACTCCTGAAGAAAAATTAGTAAGGAGAGTGATAAGAAATGAAAAAGACAGGGCAAGGAGGAGGAGAGCTAAAACGAAACAGAAACAGGTAGCAAAGTAAAGAATCTGACAGTATTTTGTAGCCACACCAAACGTGCATGGAATAGCTGCAATTACAGGGAACATGCATCGCTCGCTTCGCTATTTTGTGCTATTAGAGCACATCACTAGTAGTAAGGTGTTTTTGTTTTGTGTGTGTGTGTTGTGGGGGAGGGGGGGGGGGGTGAAAAGTTATTCAATATAATTGTACGTGCTTATCTCTATGCACGTGAAGTATCATGCAAGCACCTTCCACCAATGTAACTCTTGTGCCTTAGAAAGTTGCATGCAGACCCTTTACCACAAGAGTCTAAGAGTACATAAGAGCTACCATTTAAATTATCAATCTAGAGGCATTTAGTGACTTTCCTTGAAATAATAATAAACTCTTGGTTAGTGTAAACAAAAGGCAGCTACTATTCACAAAGCATTAGCTAATTACTTAGCTGGTATGGAATTTTTAATATTTGCTGTATCACCAAACAAGGGCTTAGGGATGCTGTTAATCTGTTGTTGTTTTTTAATTGGTATAAACTGCACCGTAGCAACAAGTGTCAGTCTGTCATGGCAGAATATTTGCTGACTAGTAGACAGCTAGTAGTCAGCCAAAGCCAGAGACTTGTAGTATTACATCACAAGACATCTAAAGAATGTCCAGACAGGTACACTAACTTAAAGTTCGAAGTTGTGCACTGGATTTAGCACACATGTAGAGTTAGCAACTTCCTAAAAATGACTGAACTATATAAGTTCATCTTTCATAAGCTTTGCATGATTGCTAGCTTTTTTATTAATAAAAAAAATTTTTCCCCTTCCAACTACCAATACTTTATATAACTTATTAGCATATGGGAGGACTTAAATGAAATGTTATACTAATCATGTATCTATCTATATCCTTACACAGTGTCTTTAGTATTGGAAACTTAGAAAATGGGACTAGAGTGAGTGTGGTAGCATCGATGTGTTATGAGATGTCATGTGCTTCTATTGCTTGTCTCTGTTTGTTTTTTCTTGTTTGTTGTTGTTGTTGTTGTTTACAGATGAATTTGGGAGGAGCTACCGACCGCCCAATTCCAAGAGATGTTTGGACCCATGTGCAAGTTTGCCTGGCTAATCCAGATGAAGCTCCGCCTCTTGCTCCACGCATTGGTACGAGAGGAAAATGCTCCATCTGCTCTATCCTATAAACTTTGTTCACTGCTCTTGTTTGTTGTTATTGTTTTGTTGTTTTTTTTGTTGTTGTTTTTTTGACCAGTTTTGAAATCCCTCTCAGTTGTAATAGTTATTCAATTTGATGTGTTCCATGAAGAGGGTGTAGCTCAACCAGCATTTGTCTGGAGCTATCTCTCTGAACTACAACTCCATTCTGTTCAAGAATTGTGAGCACACACTGAAGATTGTGAATTATTGCAACATATATATTCAATGTGGTTGTGGCTTTATGCAAAGGGGAATGTAGAGAAACTCGCAATTCACATCGAGTTTTAGTAGATTGCATTAATTTCTAAGGTCGTTGTTTATGGTGAACCCCTTACCCAGTTGTGAAGTGGTAAAGGGTGTTTATTTGAACGAGTCCGGCCTTGTCGGTAGGTGTGTTTTGTGGTACACTGGAGACAAAATACATAGTAGCTTTTGCTGGTGTCACTTTCTTTGCTGCTGTTGAGGAGTCTGCGGCAGTATTATGGCGGACGCTGAAGGAGGTGAAGTACCGACGGGTAAGTCGATTGAAAGCAAAAATGCTTTGTAAGCAATGATACAAGTAGTCTTACCTTTCAGAAGAACAGCCTGTAAATGCTGAAGCTAACACCGAGCAGGCTGAAGGAGCAACTGCGCAAGTGGAGGAACCCACAGGGTCCACTGACATGATCGAGATGTTTAATTCCACCATCGCCAAATATGATGCCACCTTTGTCATCTACTACAGAGGGAAATGGTGACCCTACTGCAAGGTACGTGGTGTGTGTGTTCAACCACGAATTGCTTTTGGCTAAGCTCGTAGCTGACCCGTTACTTCTGGAGTATCCATAGCCAAAAGCTGACAATATAATATATATATATATTACACGAGTCACCCAGCGATTGAAAATAAATTAGCTTGCTCTCGCCATATCATGCTCTGACAAGTGTAAAAATGGGTTATTGCATTGATAAAAGAATTCTACTGGGATTGGAAACGGACCACGTGCGCCCGTAGAAACTGTACAAAACACTAATCTAAGCTGTGTAAGATTTCTTACATTCATTGGCGGTAGCAAAGCTGGTTAAAGAGCTGCATAAGGCTAGCTAACTCTGGGGAATAACTACTTCTAGGTTACTGGATATATTCTAATGTATAAAAAAATTGTGCTTGAAAGAATTGCTACCCTTTTGGAGTTATTTGACCAAAACTGGTATAATCCCTTTAGCTGGCTAGAAAAGAAACTTAAGGTGCAGGTTTGAAGCCAAACTAGTCTTAAATAAACAAATGTACTAGTAAATGCAATAAGCGTTATGATTGTGATCCCTTTTATGATGCAGGGATATGCCTAGAAAGTTTGCATTAATAAAACTTTAATCAGCGTAAGAGATCCATTTAAATTTGTCCATGTGTACTGTAATAATGCAAACTGAGCAACCTTAACATTAATTACTCAATTACATTGTGATCATCTGTGAATAGTGCACAATTACTTTCCTGCAAAGGCTATTAAACAATTTCATGTGCTTCCTATTGGATATATTTCTAGAAGATTAGTAAAAGACTGATTACTGACTCCAACTTCCTGATTCAGGTCCTAATGGTGCGTACTGCAGATAGTACGGTCTCTGTGCCACTAGTTATCATTTTTAACTCAGCAGGAAAAAAAATTGAGGAAGCTGAAAAAAAATCAGATAGCTAGTATTGTTACAGCGCCAGTTTTGTATTGGCTACTGGCGTTTCCAATCCAGGTAGAATTCTTTTATCAATGGTTATTGGTAGTTGGCGTCATGATATAGTGGTCAATAGGATTGACATGGTCAATAGGATTGACATGGTCAATAGGATTGACATGGTCAATAGCATTGACATGGTCGAGGACTAAAAGCTCGAGGATAATGGAAATAGCAATACTGACTGAACAGAATGATGCACCCGACTTGTACTATGCCACATAACAAATATATTTACTTCCTAGGAGGTGACAGGAGTAATTCTCTGCTAATGTAGCATTCTGATTGGACGGTTTGAACAAACCATGGTACAAACATGTAAATAACCCTTTAAAACTTGGCGAGGTTTGTTTAATCAATGGTGCAGCTGCATCTTACAAAGCTCAATAGTGTGAATGTGGCATATATTTGTGATTGCCAGCGAGTGCCAGTTGCATGTTTTCACATAAAATATTTTCACACATGCTTAATTTAAGCAAACCTTTTGAGTAATCATTTTTTATTAGGGCTTTGTTCTTTCAAGATTCTTGGTTGTTGTTTTGTTTTTGTTTTTGTTTTCTTCTCCCCCCCAATTCAATCATGTAACTGTCGAGTCTAGTTTGTGTAAATGGTGTTAGTGTTACACACATATGACACAGTGCTAATTACACATCAAGTTACCCAAAGCATTTCCATTAAGTTTTCTGTTCACCATTTTGGCTTTCTTGCTCTCTCTATGAAATTTATGCATACTTGTCAAATATTCTGGATAGCTGTGATCTTTTTTTTTTTTTTTTACATGTCCTTGTTTAGTGGTGTGGTTAAACACTACACCATTGTGGATTTACACCTCTGGTGGTGTTTTTAACAATGTTCATTGCTTTGCTAGGGCTACCTCGGGGAATTCAACGGAATGCTTGAGGAGCTCCAGGGTAAGAATGTGGGGGTATTTGCGGTGTGTGCAGAGCCACAGAAGCAGGTGGATGAAGCAGTAGCTGAGTGGGGGCTTAAATTCCCGGTGAGTTCTATCAGAGTGGACTAGCTTTACTTTACTTTATTGTCTGGATGTCACGTTTCACTGATATCTTGTGCTCTCTGTCAACAGTGTTGATGCAAATGGTTGAAGTACGATCAAATCTAAAATTTAGGGGGGAAAAAGAGAGAACAGAAATGAAAACAGTAGAGTATATGTAGTAGTAAACATTAAATACCGTTGCTATATTGTTGTCAGGTGTAATAACTTGGCAAGTGTGCAATAACACTTGCCCGGTATTTAAAATAGTTAAAGCATGAGCGCTTAGTGCCTAGTACATTTATCGCACTCAGTCCTCGGGCCTACGGCCCTCGGGCTGTCGTGCAATAAATCGACTAGAAACAAAGCGCTCATGCTTTAACTATAACATATTGTATGTTCGTTCTCTCTTTTATGTCTAAACAGAAATGAAAATAGTAGAGTATATGTAGTAGTAATGATATTGTGTGTTCGTTTGATTCCAGTGTTATTCAGACATGACTCATGTTCTTCGGAACTATCTGGACAGCAAAGGGTTCGTATCGATACGCATCTCAGGAGGAGAGAATGCCACTGATTCCAGTTTCTACAAGATGCACCCTCGCATCAAGTTGTACAAGCACGGCGTGGCCCAGCCTGGAGTACTCTGCATCAAACCTGACTCTACAGTCCTCTATGCTTGGGCCATAGATCCATCTGCGGTATGTATAAAGATGTCTACTCTTACTATTATAAGTGCATACATTGAGCTATGCTTGTTTTTTGAGGAGTTGGACATGCGTTTAGTTAGCATTGGTGGATTTATGCAAGGTGTGTGTGTGAGGGTTTGTGTATATGTCCTTGTTTGTGTATGTGGCCTTGTTTGTTAGTTTTTTATTTTGTTTGCTTTTGCTCTTCTTTTTAATAGCTGTACCTGTCAAAGCAGCAGTAGTAGGACTAGAACCATTCAGACTGTTTTGTGTTTTGTCCTTGAAGGCGGTCATAACAGATGGCTGTACTGTTAGCTGGTAGTGGAAGTGGTAGTGTTGTAGACACATTGCCCTGGCCCTGGCCCTGGCCAGGCTGCCAACAACTGGGCAGCTGGCCTTGCCAGCTGTAGTGTTGTGTGTTCATCTGCACGCATGACATTGTGGTTAACTGCAGCAGCTTGCTACTTCCTGAATGATGCAATTGTGTATGGTGGATGGAATGTTACTAGGAAAATAAGAAGCACAGGTTGGTCACTGTCACCATTAGCTTGTTCCTGATAGTTAAAACATTACTAGTGGTGTGCTTGAGCACAAATGGCGAGCGAGCCTAAAGACTATACTATTTTTATTGAATTATAACACTGAAGCTACTGAAAATAAGGTCCAGTTTTTAAATTTAGCATACAGGGTAAAGGGATTTCAGTGCCATAGTAACAACTCTCTGCAACTGCTTGAATTGAAGGAAAAAACAACAACAACAAAACAATACGCGTTATTTAAAAGTTTTCTTTGTGATATTATTTAGCTAAGTAGTGGTTGTAACACACAATGCTTTGACACAGCTGGACATGCACCTACACAGACTTCCTTGGCAGTAGTATAGTGGACAATGTATTTTCAGGTAAATACTGTGCGCACGGCTTATAACTATGACAAAGAGCGCATTGACTTACCACCCCCACTAACTCGAATAGAAATGGAAGTCCCTTAAGTTGTCAAGTATTAACTGCACCCGCAAAAGAATTCAAAACGGTAAACAATTCAATTTCTAGGGTGATACGGGTACTGATCGATAAACCAGAGGATTCTGTTTAGTGCAATTTGGGACGGGGTCGAACAAATAACTAACACAAAAACGCGAGGGTCAAAGTACAAAATGACATACATACGTCCAAACATATATACAAATAAATAAACATCCCCGATTTTTTCATTTTTACCCCTGTAAGTGTCTCGCTCGCTCGCCAATAATATGTATATAAAGAATTGCCAACGGTACTTGCTTAAAACAGCTATAATATAATGATAACAAAGAAGTGACCACTGCAGTAACATTAAAGTATGATCCAGTGATTATTCTGCTTTAATTTGTCTCTTAATTAGTAAAGTTATTTCTTATATTTTTGAAACCTTCAATGACAATTCTGTAGTCCTGCCAAGTTCTGTTCTGTTAGGTGATTTCGTCTAAATGTTTTAAAAAATCTTTTTTAAATCTCTCAGCTGTAGCTATACCAAACTGAATGCACGATTTACCTAGTTAGAATCTCGGCAAAAGAATTCCTCTGAAGACGGCAGAACTTTTCAGTTCTTGCAGGATCTCTTGGAGCCCTGGTACTTTCTCCAGAGACTCAATAATGTCCTTCCATTTCTCAAGGTACTTTTTTTAAGAATAGCCCATGCACTTTGGCAATAGCGCTTCTCTTACGCTTATGTTTGGTTAGTTTCTCTGCAAACTAACAAAAATGTAACTCGGTTGTTTTTTGCTTTGTTGTTGTTGTTGTTGTTTTGTTGTTGTTGTTTTTATTTATTTTATTTTATTTTTTTCATTCATAGCATCCCCAAACCAGCAGTCCAATCTATGCAGATACAGGAAGTGATGGAGTACATTCCATTGTACACTTTCAACCACAAATTATCTTTGTCTTTCGCAAGATGTAGGTTAAATTCTGAGCACTTTGAGGCTTTATATTTACACTGTCTGGATAGAGTAGCTCTTCTTCTTTCTTACAATACAAGTCTGGTGTCTGGGAAACTTTCCTGAAGTTTGTGGTGGAAGTGTTTCTTGAGGTCTTCTAAAATGGCTTTAGAATAATGGCTGTAGTAAATTTGGGTAGAGTTAGTTTTTCCCACACAGACTTCTATGATTTGTATACCATTCTGTAGCACAATGAATGCTCTACAGCATAACTAAAATAAAGAAGCACCAAAGGTGTGAACCCTCAGCGCTACTAAACACTACCTAGCTATTACAATATAATCTCGGACCAAACAAAAAGCAATCTATTAGCTATTTTAATCAGGCATCAATATACCTCGAACAATGAAAATGGTATATGGAAACGCTGTCTTCATAAGAGAAGAAGCTAAACAGGCTAGAAACACTCACCGGTATACATTTTCAATATGAAACTTCACTTCTTTCAACTCCATTAACTTCCCTGAGCATAAAGCGAACTACACCGCGGGCTGCAAGCAATTATTTGCTCACGTGATTATGACGTGATGCTAGGGGGCGTTACCCGCAAAAGCTGGTACCCACGCAGAGCTGAAAGCTTTATATTTTCTCAACGATAAGTTTATACCTAAATTAACGGTTAATTGTCAGTAATCTCCAAAATCAGAGTGTGACATACAGACAAGCAGACAGGACGACTACTATAACCCTCTCGTATGCGTACTGAGCATTACAATTTTACTTTCACAGGGCCTTTGCACTACACTCTATGAAACTCTGCCTAATTTAGTTTAAAATTTTGATAATATTGTTAGAAAGAATAAGAGGTGGTTAACAGTGTACTATGGAATGTACTCCACGTAGCACTTCCTGTATCTGCATTGATTGTATTGTTTTGGACTGCTAGCTTTATAGACTTGTGTCTGGCAACACAAATATAGGCTGCAGTGATGTGTAATGGTAAAGAGTATCTAATGGTACTTGATATCCGTTTGAGAATTACATAACTCGTTAGACAGAAGTAGAGTACTATCTAATGTCTGGTGTGTCTTTGTGTTCACAGATGAATATCGGAGGAGCTTCAGATAGACCAGTTCCGGAAGACATCTGGGCTCACGTGCAGAACTGTCTCTCCAAGCCTGATGAACCTCCTCCACCTCCTCCACGCATGCGCATTAGAGGGCGTGGCTCCATCTGCTCAGTGATGTAACAAGACTCTTCTTGTCTAAAAAAAATTTTTGTGTGTGTCAACATTTTTTTCTTTTTTTAATCCAATAGTTGTCATAGTTTCAATTTGATGTGTTCCATGACGAGGGTGTAGCTCAACCAGCATTTGTCTGGAGCTCCCTCTCTGAACTACAGCTCATAAATATTGTGAGCATGCACTGAATATTGTTACTACTTGACCTGTATAGATTTTTTTCATCTCTGAAATTTAATTTATTCCTGAGTACTAGGTAAAGTGTCATCAGTTAAGAAAAATTATTGTTTACTTGCATGTAATTGTTCGAGGGTTTGGCGCGCCAGACTAGGTTTAGCTCTCTGCTGCTTCTGAGTTCGAGATATCGCCGCCATGAGTTCTGCTGGAGGTGAGTAGTCTAGCTGCAGTCTCTGACAGAAATTGTGAAGCGTAATGGACCTGGTACTAGATCAAGCCCTGTCCTTCCTATAACTGAGAATGTGAACTAGTCTGGACCTGGTACTAGATCAAGCCCTGTCCTTCCTATAACTGAGAATGTGAACTAGTCTGGACCTGGTACTAGATCAAGCCCTGTCCTTCCTATAACTGAGAATGTGAACTAGCCTGGACCTGGTACTAGATCAAGCCCTGTCCTTCCTATAACTGAGAATGTGAACTAGCCTGGACCTGGTACTAGATCAAGCCCTGTCCTTCCTATAACTGAGAATGTGAACTAGCCTGGACCTGGTACTAGATCAAGCCCTGTCCTTCCTATAACTGAGAATGTGAACTAGTCTGGACCTGGTACTAGATCAAGCCCTGTCCTTCCTATAACTGAGAATGTGAACTAGTCTGGACCTGGTACTAGATCAAGCCCTGTCCTTCCTATAACTGAGAATGTGAACTAGCCTGGACCTGGTACTAGATCAAGCCCTGTCCTTCCTATAACTGAGAATGTGAACTAGCCTGGACCTGGTACTAGATCAAGCCCTGTCCTTCCTATAACTGAGAATGTGAACTAGCCTGGACCTGGTACTAGATCAAGCCCTGTCCTTCCTATAACTGAGAATGTGAACTAGCCTCGAGTGAATCAAGCAGGTGAAAAGTGTTTGATTGCCTGCCATCAATCACTTGTCTGTGTAGATGTTTTATGTATTATTTACCATTGCTTTAACTGCATTTCTCCCCCAGAAATAATTTTTTTTTTAATTGTTTTTTAAAATAATGTTCGTATTTAAGCCTGATGCGCCTGAGGGTATGTTAAGTAATGGAAGATTTGTATCTGTAGACATAGTGGAATGGTTCAACTCCACCATCAAGCAACATGACGCTACCTTCATCATCTTCTACCGAGCACACTGGTGACCTCAATGTAAGGTAAGGCATCATCAATATGAAATGGTTTCCATCAGTTCTATAACCCTCGCAAAGTTGTTGGTAAAGGATAGACTTGAGCTGGACCATTTTGTGTGTTGGTAAAGTACAACTTGGTCCAGTTAACTAGTTAACTCACAACTGAAGAATCACTTCCAGAGCCCAATTAAAGCTCATCTAACGCTATAGTAACTGGAGTGGAATCTCTACCATGAGAAGACCACGCAAGCAATCTCCACAAATTTCTGCTAGTCACGCCCACTTTAATTAACTTTTCACTGGACCAGTGCTTGGCAGAGCACCCATTATAATTAAGAATTAAAAGCATGAATCTGGTCAAAATTACCCCTTGATTAAATATTTCTTTTTGTGATGCTGGAAGATACTATTGAATTATGTAAAACATTGTGTTAATTTCTACAGCAAGAGTGGAAGCAAGGATCAGAAGTCGAATTTAAAACTCTGTATTTCAAGACATGTATATTTTAATATCATCCTAGTTTAGAAGGATAAAAATTAGTGATTACTGATTATTATACCTGCTAGTTCTCTGTAAGCAGTATTATTTAATACACCCTGTTTTTCCTTTGAACAATACTACTTCCGGTTTTAAGCCACACTTACTTCCTAGCCTAACCAATTTTTGAACCCAAGCCGCCCCTGAAAGATTTATTAAGTTATTATATTATTTTTATTAACCCTCAGCGCGTATGCGTGAGAGGGTTATAGTAGTCGTCCTGTCTTGTCTGTCTGTCTGTCACGCTCTGATTTTGGAGATTAGTGACAAGCTGTCAGCTCCACGTAGGTTCAAGCTTTTATAGGTAACGTCTCTGATCGTCACATTCACGTGAACAAATGATTTCTTTTTCTGCCCATGGTAATTTTTTTGCTTTATATTGAAAAGAACTGAGTGCTGGAATTCAGGAGTTTTATGTTGAAACTACAACCAGTGATATTGATACCTGATTAGAAATAGCCAAATACATTATTTTTTCGGTCCGAGAAATGATTTTGTAATAGCTAGTTAGTGTACTATAGTAGTGCTGAGGGGTTTGCACCTTTGGTGCATCATTTATTTATTATTTGTTATTATTTTATTATTATTGTTGTTATTATTGTTGTTATCGTCGTTATTGCAATTATCATCATCATCATCATCATTATTATTATTATTATTATTATTATTATTATTATTATTAATTTGTGCAGAGTCACCTGCAGAGCTTTAATAAGCTTCTTGGTGAGCTCCGGGAGAAGAATGTGGGTATATTTGGTGTGTGTGCTCAGCCTCAGAGAAGAGTGGACCAGGTCATGGGGAAATGGCAGCTCAACTTCAAGGTAATGCCACTCACAACCTGTAGCATCGTCGTGTGATGAGCATACAGTAATATAGTGAGTGTGACCACACCTACAATGTAGAGAGATTGTTCAAACATGGTATATAGCATCAAATAGACGGAACAACTAAAGATATCCATGTAGTAAATTTCATAGAATTACCGTAGATGCAGGTTGCTAAGCACCTGATTGGCACTCGGTTACCATAGATGCAGGTTGCTAAGCACCTGATTGGCACTCAGTTACCGTAGATGCAGGTTGCTAAGCACCTCGTTGGCACTCAGTTACCGTAGATGCAGGTTGCACCTGATTGGCACTCAGTTACCGTAGATGCAGGTTGCTAAGCACCTCATTGGCACTCAGTTACCGTAGATGCAGGTTGCTAAGCACCTCATTGGCACTCAGTTACTGTAGATGCAGGTTGCACCTGATTGGCACTCAGTTACACAGCTAGTTATATTATATCTTATTACTTCCTCTTTTTTCTTTTTCTTTTCTTTTTTAATCATGAATTATACACGAGTATTGTCCATTCCCTTCTCAACAAAGCTTGTAACCGTGGCCCAAAGCTGCCCAGAAATTGTAATTCCAATCACCCGACAGTTCTACCTAGGGGCTTCATTTCAAATCCTTTCTATAGCTATTCTTATTGGCTCACTTTAGTATTAAAATCATTTAAAAATAATTGCTGAGTCAACTGTACTAACAACTACATCTTCTGTGGACTGCTTCACCACACCTTACCAAGCTCGTGCTGTGTTGCTTCACCACACCTTACCAAGCTCGTGCTGTGTTGCTTACCTTATCTCTAGTACTATCAATGTGCGTACGGGAACACGTAGGTAACAGTTGGAATGTGTTGTTAGTACCGTTGATGGGGTGTGTAAAGTCCCACCACTTGAGCTCTTCTGATTACGAAGGACCAGACTGTTTACTTAAGATGGCGCTAGACTAGAACTACCCGCAACCGCTGGTGCAAGCTTGCAGTCTTGAGCAGCAGTCTTATAAAAGCGTGCACTCTCTAGCGATGTCTTGCAGAGTTCTCAGAGGTAAACAATATTTATCAACATAATTTTACAAGCACAAACATTATAAGGAGTGGACGGTCACGTCCTGCCAGAGAAACGCCTTTGCTTGGAGCTTGTGGGGTTGTAAGGCCCACAGACGTTCTGGACTTTGTAATAGTTATCTCTGGGATCCCATTGCTTAATCAAATGTGACAGGAGACAGCCAAGTCCCAACAACCACAAATAGAATAGTTATTTATACTAGTGATGTGCTTGAGCACAAATGGCGAGCGAGCCTAAAGACTATACTATTATGATTTTGACTTCTAACACTGAAGCTACTGAAAATAAGGTCCAGTTTTTAAATTTAGCATACAGGGTAAAGGGATTTCAGTGCCATAGTAACAACTCTCTGCAACTGCTTGGAAAGAAAAAAACAACAAAACAATACACGTTATTTAAACGTTTTCTTTGTGATATTCTTTAGCTAAGTAGTGGTTGTAACACACAATGCTTTGACACAACTGGACATGCACCTACACAGACTTACCTTCGCAGTAGTCTAGTGGACAATGTATTTTCAAGTAAATACTGTTGCGCACGGCTTATAACCATGACAAAGAGCGCATTGACTTACCACCGCCACTAACTCAAATAGAAATGGAAGTCCCTTAAGTTTTCAAGTTTTAACTGCACCTGCAAAAGAATTCAAAACGGTAAACAATTCAATTTCTAGGGTGATACGGGTACTGATCGATAAACCAGAGGATTCTGTTTAGTGCAATTTGGGACGGGGTCGACCACATAACTAACACAAAAACGCGAGGGTCAAAGTACAAAATGACATACATACGTCTATACATATATCTAAATAAACAAACATCCCCGATTTTCGATTGTGTTACCCCTGTAAGTGTCTCGCTCGCTCGCCAAATACAATGATAGGAAATAAGTGATGAGTCACACAAGGAAAATATGAAATAAAACGTAACTAAGTAACACGAAAAGTGCGTGCATTATAAGTAAACAATAGCTACGAGGTTCGGGGGAAGTTCAGTGATAAAGTTCGATGATCACACACTGTGAGCGTGCGTGAAAACTCCAGGCATCCTAGCAGCTGGACAGGGAGCACAAAGGATAAAGAAAGTTGTGGTTACACGGAAATCATGAATATAATTAAGAGGGAAGGGAATAGGAAATGGTCAACAGAAATAAATGACAAGTATGGATTACATCAGGTAAGGTTAAGTAAACGTTCAACGTTTGAATGTTTATGTCTAGGTGACATCTTTACGGAATCCTAGACATACTCCCGGGGCAGCTATGTTGGGCTTCTTCTCTGGGTGAAATCTTGGGATCGTCTTGGTCGGTATAGAAGGGGACAATCTTTGTTGTGGGACGTTTGTAGGTACGGTCTTGGCACCAAAGAGTGACTACGCAAACCTCGCCGTCGTCTCCTGGATGTACCTTCTCAATTACGGCTACCGGCCAGTCTTGGTTCTCAGTGTTTCATCTCGTACAAACACAAGGTCCTTGGGCTTGAGAGTTCTTCTGGCTGGCGTCATCCACTTACTCCTTTGTGCACAGGAAGCAAGGTAGGAGGAGCACCATTGTCTCCACAAGTCAGACTTGACTCGGGAGACTAAGTTCCAATGACGTAGGTCAGAGATCTTTGCAGTAGGTGGCAGCTTGGTAGGTGGAGCTCGAAGGGGTTTGCCATTGATGAAGTGGCCTGGTGTTGGGTACATGCCTTCAGAGGCTTCCTCAGAATGAAGAGGCATGAGTGGGCGGCTGTTGAGGATGGCTTCGGCTTCTGTTAACACAGTGTACAGTTCATCCCATCTGAGACTGTGATGTTGGAGCTTCTTTCTCAGCTGTTGTTTCATCATCCGCACTGCGGCTTCCCACAATCCCCCAAAATGTGGAGTTCTGGGTGGAATGTGATGCCAGTGAATTCCATTGTGGGTGGTGAAGTGACTGATGGCGTTCTTGGTGGACTTGGATTTGATGAAATCTTGGAGTTCTCGAATCTCTTCCCGGGCCCCTAGGAAGTTGGTCCCGTTGTCGGAATGTATGTCCGCCGGGCAACCGTGTCTGGAAATGAACCTGAGGGTGTTGGCTTGTTCCACTGTATCTGCTCCTGACAGGAAATCGTCAACATAGAACGACTCTTTAATAGCTGTTGAAGGGGTGGCTGTAATGATGGAGATCTGCTAAAGTTCGTAGGACTTGCGTTGCCAGGAACGTGAACACTTAACTCCAAAAGTCAGGCGATCCATGCAACAATCCAGGATGGATCCTGAGGTCGAATGCATGACGAAACGATGGAAATCACATTCTTCCGGGTTGAGGAGTATCTCCCGGAACATCTTGGAGATATCCGCAGACATCCCCACAGCATGTCTTCTGAAACGGAGTAGGATGTCTGGTAAGGGAGGATACAGGTTCGGGCCAGCTAGCAGAGTGTCATTGAAGGAGTTGTGGGTGGAAGATCTAGCTGATGCATCAAAGACAGCTCTCACCTTCGTGGTAGTGGAGAAGTCAGTGAAAACACCATGCACCGGTAAATAACAGTGCGGCGTGCGTGGAATCTCACTCTTTGGGATAATATGGGCGTGGTTCAGGTCCAAGTATTCCTGCATGACGGTGTTGAAGGGGGAGAGCTTGTCCTTGGCCCTGAGCGACTTCTCATTGGATATCAGTCTTGACACGGCTTGCTTCCGAGTATATCCCAGAACTGGTGGATCTTTTTTCCTGGGTAGTGACACTGATAATCTTCCTTCTATTCTTTTGTACGAAGAGTTGAACTCCTGGAGAGCTCTCTCGTCCTCCGGGGCATGAATAGGTGATTCAGGGACACGATCAAGCTCCCACAGCTTGCTGAGGTTCTCAAGGAGGTCACTGGGAGAGGTGCTGGGATCATGCCGATGAACTTGGGTCGATCTTGGAGTGGACTATTCATGACTAGACCCAGGGTGGTCTCCTGGACGAGACAATCATCCACCCAGAATCCTTTGTAGTCTTTCAGGAAGTGGTTGTAGGCCTTGAGGTTGAGGATAACTTGAACATCTCCACCGAGCTCAGGATCTGCTACATGGCGGCCTTTAATTCTCGGATCTGCTAGGATTCTGTCTCTGCAGGCAGGAATGGAGAGTGGCTTCAGCTTTGGATGCACCACGAACTTGACTGAGGGGACTTTGCACGAGCCATCCAGGGTCTGTAGGGTGGCTTCTGCGGAAAACTTACAGAGTACAGAATGAGAGGTATCGTTCAAGTAAATAGGATTATAAGTTCTTTTCAATTGAAGCTCACGTGCCAGGTCTTCTTGAATAGTGCACACACCTGCACCACTGTCAAGGACAGCACGAGCTCTGACCACCCTGTCGCCATTGGAGATAGCAACAAGAGCAGTCTGAAGGGAGGTGGCATCGCTGGTATCAGACATCTCATCTTTCTTGACTGGACCTGTCAAGTGGAGGACAGTTTGAGGAGTCTGTTGAGGAGGTTGGCTCTTGTGGAGCATGGTATGATGTCTTCCTCCGCATGTTCTACAGGCAAAGCGACTAGGACAGGTTCTGAAGCCATGTTGGGAAGAGAAACAATTTAGACATAATCTGTGCTCTCTTACCAGCTTGTTGCGTTTGTCTATGTCAAAAGACGCAAACGTGGAGCAACGCAGGAGTCCATGAGTTTCCTTGCATGCTGGGCAACCAGGTAAACCAGGTAGAGGCTTTCTCTGTGATGACTTGCCGTTGTGGAAGGTCTTCTGATAAGACGGAGAGGAAGGTGGCGTGGATGCTGAAGAGGAGGATGTGGTTGATTTAGGGTTCACCGGCTTTGGAGTTCAGTGAATCTACTTCTCCACTTCTTGAGGAACACTCCGAATAATTGTAAGTCCAGTGGTCCGTCATCTTCAGTGAAGGTGCGCATCCATTCAGTCTTGCAGGTTTCTGAGAACTTCGATACCCAAGATGAGGCCACGTACTTGGAGAAGCTGTCACCTACAAGGGAAATAAATCTATTGGCAAGTAAATAACCATTGTCATACTCATAATCAAGATCTTTTTTGTTGAAGTCAATTGCTGTGATAGATTCCAATCTTTCGATGCTAATGGGGAGGAGTATCTTGGTGAACCAAACTTTTCCCTGAGTAGACCCATCATTGTGGATAAATCACAGCTGTCGTCTTGAAGGTTGCTGAGGATCTTCTTTCCTTCTTCATGCAGCATGGACTTGAGCAACAATCCACGAATCTCGAGGGGACTATGTCCTTTCACACGAGTCTTGATGGCAGAGTTTCAAACGTTTGCCATTTGAGCGGGTCCTTGTGAGGTGGAAGATGAAGGAGTGGTAGGAGCTGAAGCAGGAGTGGTCGACGATGGCGGGGTATCCTTGTATGTCTTCCGGATGGAGGATGTCAATAGCTTGCCTTTATCCTGGAGGTACTGAATACTCTCTCGAAGGAATGGATTGTTTCTGGACAGAGTGCCTGCTTTACAGTAAAAGGTGGAACATTTTTCGAGCAGAGCGCGGAAGTGAGGAGAGTCTGTTTCTGATTTATCCAGGGTGGCATCCATGTCGTGGACTAGAACCTTGCACTCATCCCAGAGGGGTAGGGAGTCCCTCAACATACGAAGTGCTTTGTTCAGATCACGATGTAATTCATGATGCTTGTCACGTTCTTGCTCCTCGAGTAGAGCAGAGTCTTCGTCTTCTTGTACAAAGTCTTTGATGTCTGAATGATAGCTGTCATGATCCTTGATGTGGGCTTTGAGATCTTTGGAGAGATCATCTATATCATATATGTTTATGTCGTCCGGATGGTTGTCCTGAATTTCCATGATCTTCTTGTGAATCTTGGCAATCTGGCCGCGCTTATATGCTCTCTTGCGGCGGAGTCTTTCTAGATCACCGTTTGGTCTGGTTGGTTCATCCATCTATATATAGACCGGATGAGATTGGATAGTTAAGAGTTGTTTGTTGACTCGGAGGCTAGAATAACCAAGTCTTCGGAATTTCTGAGGTGTCAATTAACGTCTGGCGGAAGTGACGATTGATGAGGAATTTGGAGAGTGACCTTTCTGGAAGGAAGACGAGAGGTCAACACTTCACTTCAACTGAAGGAGTCAGTGTGTTAGTGTAGCTCCAATGGAGGGCGTCGCCTGATTCGTCACAGAGCGGCTCGAAGGACCAACAATGATGGGGTGTGTAAAGTCCTACCACTTGAGCTCTTCTAATTACGAAGGACCAGACTGTTTACTTAAGATGGCGCTAGACTAGAACTACCCGCAACCGCTGGCGCAAGCTTGCAGTCTTGAGCAGCAGTCTTATAAAAGCGCGCACTCTCTAGCGATGTCTTGCAGAGTTCTCAGAGGTAAACAATATTTATCAACATACAAGCACTAACATTATAAGGAGCACAAAGGATAAGGAAAGTTGTGGTTACACGGAAATCATGAATATAATTAAGAGGGAAGGGAATAGGAAATGGTCAACAGAAATAAATGACAAGTACGGATTACAACAGGTAAGGTAAAGTAAACGTTCAACGTTTGAATGTTTATGTCTTTACGGAATCCTAGACACGTTATAAAATTACTTCAAGCAGAGTCGTTTGTGTTCCGAGAAAAGTTTGTTTATTCTTGATGTCTCCAAGGACTTGCTAGCATACAGTACACATGACGTTATTTATATATTGTGTATAATTTCGCCCCAACATTGAGTCTGGTCTCTCAAGAATTCTAGCTGTCTACAAACTCATAAGTTGAAATGTCTGGTTGGTTAATATTGGCAGTTAAGTCAAGCATTTCAGAGAAATATGTATGTGTGTTACTGTATATCTTGCAAGTGCTACATTATAGCATTAGTGGTTGCTATGCCCATTCTTATTGCCGTATGCAGTGTCTGTCAGATCCCACACATGTGCTGAGGAACTACCTGGATGGAGAAGGTCTCGTGAGACTCACTGTATCTCCAAAGGACAGACAGCCTTACTACAAGGCATTCACTCACGGCATCTTACAGCCGGGAATCCTGTGCATCAAGCCAGATAGTACTGTCCTGTATTCTTGGGCTTCTGAACCAAACGAGGTTAGTAATTTTTAAATTAATATGCATGTCACCTGTCTTAAATAATGCACATCAATAAGCTCGACTAATTAACGTTTTGTGGTTCCCGGCCTTACTTTTGGTAAAGCAAATCGCTTATCACCAGTGCAACCAGGCCCCTCCTACATGGGAAAGAGAAAGTGTGGTCTCACAAATCTAGTACTGTGGTCCACACTACAATGGGTTTTCTTCTGATAGTACAAATGAACCGTATGTGCAATCTCTCTCAGTTAATGTTTTATCTTTTGTATAGACCAATCTAGATGGAGCAGTGGGTCGGCCTGAACCTCAGGATGTCTGGCAGCAAGTGCAAGAGAAACTCAAGCCCACGACGACCAGTAAATTATAGACCGACAGTCAACTGAACTCACACGCATACACACATACAGTTTAGATGTTCTTTGTGTTGTCATTGCAGTTTGTAACTTCATTGGTCTTCTTATTAGTCTTGTGTTCCATGACGAGAGAGTAGCTAAACCAGCATTTGTCTGGAGCTCTCTCTCTGAGCTACAACTCATAGTTTTGAACTGTGAGTGTCCACAATGCTAATGGCCTAGTAACGTGACTTCTATTGTATTGTACCAATACCAAAACTCAATAAACACCCTTTACATAAACTTCAGTGTTGGGCTGAATCATCAAGTCATGAATGTACAACCTAGCCTGTACACCATGGCAATATAAACTACACTATTACAAATAACAATATAAGATGATGATATTTCTCTGTACTAGTCACAAGATGTATGGAGTAGCGATCGAGTATGAGGAATAAATACTTGTACCATGGTACGTTCAAACTGTCCAATCAGATTGCTCAATTTGCAGTGAATATATTTTTATACCCACCTCCTAGGAGGTGAATAATTAAACTGTCCAATCAAAATAAGTTTTTTATGCGTTTCCTGTAGCCCTAGAACCATGGTACAAGTTGGTTGCACTCCTCCGTTAGGTCGGAATTTACACTATCCTTGGTTTTCGGCCCTCAGTTGTGTAAATCCCATACCAACCTCCACGTCATGGTGTAACTTATACATAGTCAATGTTATAAATTATCCAACAAAACTATTACACAGCTCACAAATAAATTAATTTGAGGGGTTAAAATAGCTATAATTATGATATAGCTGATTAAAAAAAAAATCGTCTTAAAAAGCACACAATTGAAAAAATATATTTGCACACATAAACACCATAAATTCTATACAGTTTGAGGGAGAATTTTTGTAATCCAGTCTTTCATGTCTTGTATCTCCTGCAGACATAACGTCAAATTTTACTTGAACTTAATAACAATCAGTGAAAGAATGTGTAAAGGCACACTAGCTAATTAAAGACTCCACCCACTTTATGAGAGAAGGAGTGGCCAAGGTCATTGTAAGTGTTGAGCTGATGTGTGGACTTGTTAAAAGTCTTGATTAGCTTGGATGTGACTTCACTAGTTTCATAAGGCACAAGATGGTCCATCTTGCCTAGGGACACATACATGTTGTGTACACATGAATTCACTGCCATTATATGCAAACACACTCTCACACAAGTGACCTCTCACTGAACACTAGGAGCCTTTACTAACAGAACAGAATGAACAGACAAGATGAACTTCGAAGACCCAACTAACAAATAACACTAGAATACTACTGTTCTAGACTATTTTAAATGCAATTTTAGAATTAAGGAAATTATCATCCTAACTAGGATAGTTAGAGACACCTTCATATTTAAATCCACACCCACCATCCTTTGGCTAGAATATTCAAAGAGGTTAGAGTTGCTTTTATAATAAGATATCCATTGCCAACTCATTACTATTGAATCTTCTAGTGCGCAATTAAGCGTAGCGGCTGGTTACCTAGTAGCAACACAACTCGCCCTTAAATGAACGAACACTGCACTGGGTATGTCTCTTCCTGCGCAAATGTCCGTTGCATGTTAATCCAGAGTGCAGTTAGACTACGCCCCAGACAATCAAAGGTAGATAGGTTTTATGTTATATGAAATTGAAGAATAGTACAATGATGAGTAAACGAATAGGAAGTCGAAAAATATTCAAGAAAATATGAAATGAAGAATGCGATGAATGGCTAGTGTGATGTATTCACCTTTAATGGCAGCCTCTCGGCTTACCCACAAGCACTACAACCCTAGACACTTCACAGTTAAGGTCTTAATTCGTCATACCACTTCACACGTGTAACAACTCAATCATACACAAATAACGCACACCAATAATGATACAGGAGAATCGGTTCATGGGGTATAAACAATTGCGATAATAATGAATACGACACGTACACATGCATACATACACTACACTCCTCCCCTCTAAGAGGATCCATGGACCACACAACAACACATATAATCACCATTTGGGTTCAAATCTGTCCACAGGTTTCCGCTCTCTACGAGGATATATCTTCTTAGCATCCACTGCAGGAGTCACTTTTGGTTCGTGCGATCCTGGAAGTGCTTCTACTTCTGGCAGCTCATCCGTTTTCGGGTCCACTATAACTTCCGGTGACTGTTTTGGAATGTCAACATCTGGTTCTTCCTCTGGAGGTGCTATCTCCTTAAACCGCTTCCGTACTTGATCTTGGTGACATCTGCGACTACGACCATCGTCCAACTTCACAGTACATGATACTGGACCAGTCTTCTTCTCAATAGTACCAGGTAACCACTTTTCTCCTTGCAGATAGTTCCGGACCAATACTGGGTCACCTTCTTGTAGCAACCTCTGGTGGGCATGGGCATCATGTTTGCTCTTCTGCTTCATCTGTTGACTCTCCACTCTTTCAGCAGTCAGGGGTCTCAGAACATCAAGCCGAGATCTTGGTCGTCTTCCCAGTAACATTTCCGCTGGTGACACTCCAGTAGTACTTTGAGGCGTTAGTCGATACGCGTAGAGCATCTTTGCCAACCTTGACTTGATACTTCCTTCCGCGATTTTCTTCAGACCACGCTTCACGATTTGGACGGCTCTTTCGGCGAGTCCATTCGATGCCAGATGATACGGCGCTGAGGTGACATGCCTGATGCCATTTGTTGCAAGAAAGTCCTCAAACTCAGTACTCACAAAGCAGGTGCCATTGTCTGAAACAATGGTCTCCGGCAATCCAAAACATGCAAACAGAGGTCGTAGCTCTTCTATCACTGCTGCTGATGTTGCAGATGGCGTGTTGAACGCTTCAATCCACTTGGAGTGGGCATCGATGATAACCAAGAACATTTTCCCGTTTACAGGGCCAGCATAGTCAATGTGTAACCGCGCCCAAGGGCGAGCAGGCCAACTCCAGGGATGGAGTGGAGCTCGAGCAGGAGTGGCGAGTGACATCTGACACTCTGAGCACAACTGGACTGTCGTCTCAATGTCTCCATCGAGTCCAGGCCACCATACATAAGATCTCGCAAGACTTTTCATCCGCACCATTCCAGGATGTCCCTCATGTAGCTCACACAGAATTGCTTCTTGGTATGCACTAGGTATCACAACCCGGGCACCCCACAGAATGCATCCTTCAAACAGTGACAACTCCTCCCTCCTTCTAAAGAAAGGAATCAGTGACGAGTCCTTGTCCATAGTGATGGGCCAGCCTTGCTTCAGAAACTGGACCACTGGTGCGAGCATCGGATCTTTCCCAGTTTGTTCACGAATTTGTTCTGCCGAAACAGGTGAATCCAGTAGATGCTTTGACAAAAGCACTAACTCCGTAGGTTCTGTTGGTGGAGGTGCTTGGACCGGCAGTGGGAGGCGGCTCAATGCATCTGCATTAGCATGGGCATCTGTCTTTCTAAACTTCAGAACATATTCGAACATGGAGAGATACATAGACCAACGTCGGATTCTTGCAGACGCTTGAGGTGAGGTAGAGCGAGCTTCTCCCAATAATCCTAGTAAAGGTTTATGGTCTGTCACGAGCTCGAACGGACGACCAAAGACATAGGGATAAAACTTCTTTATGCCAAACACCAACGACAATCCCTCCTTTTCCAATTGGGAATAATTCTTCTCTGCTCTGTTGAGTGTCCTGGATGCATAGCCGATCAGTTTCTCTGTTCCGTCTGGAGATCGATGTGCCAACACAGCTCCAATGCCGTACGATGAGGCGTCACATGCCAGCGTTAGTGGCAGCTTCGGATCGTAGTGAACTAGCAATGACGATGAAGTTAGCAACTTCTTAGACTCGGAAAATGCTCTCTCTTGTTCTGAGGTCCACCTCCATGGAACATTCTGCTTAAGGAGCTGGTACAGTGGTGACAACTTCGTGGCCAGATCCGGCAGGAATTTCCCATAGTACGTCAGTATGCCTAGATAGGACTTCAGCTCGGTCACATTTGTAGGTGTAGGTGCAGCTTCAATAGCTTCGACTTTGTCCTTCAGAGGGTGGATACCATCTGCATCGATCTGATATCCCAAGAATGAGACTGAAGGAGCCATGAACACACACTTGTCCTGTTTCACTCGCAATCCAGACTCAGCCAACCGTGCAAGTACTTTATCCAAAATCCGCAAATGACTCTGCTCGTCTTCTCCCGCAATCAAAATGTCATCCAGGTAAACTACCACGTTTGGGATTCCTTGGAAGAGGTGCTCCATCTCTCTCTGAAAAATGCCAGGAGCAGAGGATATCCCATAGGGCAATCTCGTGTATCGGAATAAACCCTTACTAGTGTTGATGACCACATACTTCTTGGAATCATCCTCTAGAAGCAGCTGTTGGTAGGCGTGTCTCAGGTCTAGCTTCGTGAACAGCTTCCCTTTCCCTAGTGTTGCCACCAGATCATCAACCTTGGGTATTGGGTACCGGTCTAGCTTGGCTACGGGGTTAACAGTCACTTTGAAGTCCCCACAAAGTCGCACAGACTTATCCTGCTTCATCACCACTACCAGGGGTGTGGCCCACTGTGAGTGCTTTACAGGCTCCAGAGTTCCCTCTGCTACCAAGCGTTCCAGTTCCTCCTCGACTTTCTGTCGCACAACGAATGGTAGAGTTCGAGCCTTGAAGTAGCGAGGTTCAGCACCAGGATCCACTTCAATCTTGACCTTCCGTCCTTTGAAGGTTCCTAGTCCTCCCTGGAAGATCCCAGGATACTTGTCCAGGATTACCTGCAAATCTCCTCTACAAGTGTAATGCACTGCAGGCCAATCAACTTTAATTACACTAAGCCAATCTCTCCCAAATAGTGAAGGACCATCTCCCTGAACGACGACTAAGGGAAGTTGAGCTATCTGGCCATTATATTCCACCTTCACATGAACTAACCCTAACACTACCAATGACTGTTTTGAGTAAGTTTGCAATTTCAGGTTAGCAGGCTGTAATGTCCTCATAGGCCACAAACCCTTGAACACCCTCTCCGACATTATGGATCTGGAAGCCCCCGTATCTAATTCCATAGTTGCCTCACATTCATCAATGAGTACCTGTACCTTCAGTGGTGGGACGTGTCCGTTTGGAGAATTCACAGCATTGAGTGAATCCTCGTAGTCCACTTCGGCTTCTCCTGCCACCGTCTTGATTCCTTGGGTTGTTTCCTTCTGTTTCCGACAGACTCTCGCAATGTGTCCTTTCTTTCCGCAACATCCACAAAATTGTCCTCGAAATCTGCAATCATTTTGCTTGTGGTTCGTGCCTCCACATCTGTAGCAGGAGGTCTTCCAAGGAGCGTCTTCCTTCTCAACTGGCTTCTTCGGTGCTGTGATTTAGCTCTTTGGCCTCTAGCCTGAATCTTATGCACAGGCTCCTGCTTAATTGGTAGACTGTTGGATTGAGGTTTCCTGATCTCCCTCATATTCCTGTCTGCTAGCTCTGAACCTTGTGCAATGGCAAATGCACGATCATATGTCAAGTCTCTCTCTGCTAGAAGCTTTCTCTGAATGGCTTCATTGTTCACACCACAAACGATGCGATCCCTGAGCATCTCATTGAGTTTGTCTCCATAGTTACAAAACTCAGCTAGTCGACGCAACTCTGCAACGAACGCTGCCACTGACTCTCCTGTAGACCTGGTCCTAGTGTTAAACTTGAACCGTTGCACCACCTCCGAGGGTGCCGGACTGTAGTGTGACGCTAGCGTAGCGGCAAGCTGCTCGAATGTCTTCTCGTCGGGTCGGGTGGGAGCTAGCAAACTCCTCAACAGTTTGTACGGCGCCGGACCGACAACCGTTAAAAACGTTGACCTTCTCTTGTCAGCGTTGGCTTCCCCAACGATACCGTTCGCCTTGAAGAAGTGCTCGAGACGTTCTACATACTGAGGCCATTCCTCTACTTCAGGGTCGTACTGCTCAATCTTTCCCAGGAGTCCCGCCATCCCGTCCTCGTCGCCAGTTTAATATGTGATGTATTCACCTTTAATGGCGGCCTCTCGGCTTACCCACAAGCACTACAACCCTAGACACTTCACAGTTAAGGTCTTAATTCGTCATACCACTTCACACGTGTAACAACTCAATCATACACAAATAACGCACACCAATAATGATACAGGAGAATTGGTTCATGGGGTATAAACAATTGCGATAATAATGAATACGACACATACACATGCATACATACACTACAGCTAGAAGAGTTGAACAAATGCAACAAAACTGAACAACTGCACAACTGATTGGACTGGCTGGGTCAGTCCACTATATACTGTAGCTCAGTCCAAGGGGGGTTGTTTTCATGAAGCTAATGCATAAATGTGTGTTTGAATGAAACTTGTGAGTGGGAGTATCTATCAAGGGAAATGATGAGGCACTTTGTTAATATTATATATAATATATGTAATAGTTATGCCATGGCCAACGAGGGGTTATGGAATATGACCGTCCCGATCCCGAGGGCGAAGCCCGAGGGATAAGGGCGGTGATATTCCATAACCCCGATGTTGCCATGGCATAACTGTTTTATACCATAGTTGCTGCTACTACTACTCTCTCATATCCACCTATACGGGACCAGCCCTACCATAAAACTCTCCTGCTGCCGCTCTCATACCCAGGAATTTACCACAGCTAGCTGCTTTACTGCTTACTGCTGAGCAGCCCAGGTAGAGTTAGATCTGGAGATAACAGCTGGCAGCTACAATGCTAAAGTAAACTTGCTAAAGTAAACTTGCTAAAGTAAACTTTCAGGCGTGCTTCAATTGAATTTTAATTGAATTTTAATTTTGGGCCGGAAACACGGAAGAATTCGCTTGACACCGCACCAGGAAAATATCATAGCCCCAGGAAATATCACCAGGAAAATATCACTTTTAATCCATGGGTGTTACCACAGCAACCATGGTATAAATATATATATATATATATATATTGTTTCCATGGAGCCCCAAATAAGTACAGTAGAATCCTGACTTCATTAGGACACTTAAAAGCTTAGCTAACTCAAAAGCAGCCAAACATATGCACAAACATTATATCACTTTCTATAGCAACCACAACAGAGACAGCAGATGTAAGCCTGCAAAAAAACTCAAAACTTTTCTCCCCACCTCACCCATGGCACCAGCATTTGGAGGTTTTCTCGACCACAAGCATTTGGAGGTTTTCTCGACCACAAGCAACCTGAGTCCCAGCATATATAAAGTTCCAGAAGTTCACAGCTGAGTCAACCAGCCCAACCTGCAGCCGGCCACCATTATTCTTCCATCATGGCTACTCCTCTTGTCTTCTTCATATCGGCCATCGTTCTAATATCATGGCATACAGGTAGAATCTACAATGAGAGCTAATTGGGTGTACAAATCTTAATTTGGTGTGTGATGCCCTGTTTCTCTCTTTTCCTTTTTTTTTTTTTTTCTTTTTCTTCCCTTCCCCCTTTCTTCTTCTCTTTCTCTCCCAGCAAGCTCCTCGGATTCATGTTCTTCCATTCCTGCCATGATTAAAAGCGCAACAACGACATCAGAGCAACTGAAAACTGCCAGGTCTTTACTGGACAGAAACACTGGCTCTTCCGGTGGTAGAGCCACTCACAGGAGAATCGTACGACTGACACTGAATCACACGTTCCGTGCACTGGCCAGACAAGCTGGAGTGAAAGAATCACCATTAGCGTACAGCACCTTCACGAGGGCCTTCCAGGAAATATCCATCGCTAGAACTGACGCTTGTGCAAATGTCAATGTCACAAGAGACTTGATCAGCGTGCGGAAATTGATCCGTCAATTCCAAGAAAACTACCGAAACAATACCGGTAAAGACCTCCATTTGCTGCGCTCTCTGATCGGCAAACTCTTATGCTTTGACTCTCTGAGAATCGAGGAAGAAGAAGCTCTCAGTCTTGCACCCCAGGCTCTACCGAGTGTCGAACCTCGAAGGAGCCCTACACTATCCCCTCGATTGGGACTAAGTTCTCTCCACAGAGCCAGGAGACAGGCGGGATGCCCACCAAGAAGTGACTGCAAATGTCCTCCCAAAGGAATACTGGATGATGGAATACTCTGCACATGCCAATTCTTCGACTGCCTTGATCGGGGCAACGTTCTAAGCAACGTTATTTTCGGACTAAATAACGACGAGTGCATTATATTCGTCATAGACACCACTGGAAGCATGACGAACGAAATCAATTTAGCGAAACACCTCATCTTGCAGTTTGCCAGAGTAGAAGAAGAAATAGGAGAATATGGCTGCTACATTCTAGTGCCCTTCAACGATGTCGGACCAAACAACAAGATTGTAGCCGAAGAAAGTAAGACAGCTCTTAAATGGCGGGTTTGCAGTGCACTAATTTACTATATATATATTTTGTTTTTTTGTTTTTTAGGTGTTGGACCAATAACTATTGCTGAGACAGGAGTGATTGGAGACTTGCAAGACTTTTACAAAGCAGTTCAAGCCCTCAAGGCGATTGGCGGCCATGATGCACCAGAGTACTCCCTCTATGCCATGCTGAAGGGACTGAGGGCTAATATCAAAGGGAACGATTATGTCTACCCCGGATCCCAGATGGTCGTCATTACTGACGCTACCTCCAAGCAGCCGGAGCTAAAACAAGAAGTCATCGACGAAGCAAATTCCAGGAGTGTTTGCATTCATTTCTTTCTGAGTGCCGGTATAGGGACAAATGATGACCTTTACCGAGACATCGCCCAAGCAACATCTGGAAACTTAATAAATGAGTTCTCAGATTGGCAACTGGCCACTTTCGCACAGTCCTATAAAGACAACCCTTGTCGACACGTTCAACAAACAAAAGGCAAAAGACAAGCACGGCGTCCCATCAGCAGGTGTCAATCCTTCAATGTCTCCGAGTTTTCAATTGCTCTCCAGGTAAGTTTTCAGGCAACAAGAGGTGGAGTTATCACAATAACTCGACCAAACCGAACAAGAGTATCTGTTCCTGTGCGGCAAGGCAAGGTTGGCTTCCATGCAGAAGTCAATCCAACACCAGGAAAATGGGAGGCGTGTGTAAACGTGGGAGCCATTGAAGTCTTCCCAACCACCAAACTCATCCTAAACACCATCGTCATCTACATCAACCATCTTAACAATATCTCCATCTCTACGCCAACAACAGCTTGTAAGTCAATAGATAGTATAAAGGAGAGATGAAAAGTGTGGGGGAGGGGGGAGGATAGGAGGGGAGGGGAGATGGTGGGAGATATGGAGGAATGCTGAGTAATACCCTCAGTTTGTTTACATTATCAATATAAATTGTGGTTGTATCATATAAATTGCTGTTCTGGACAAAGAAAAAAGTTTACAGATTTGACTAAATAAGTTGTTAGCCAGCTGTAAAATATAGTATAAAGGTTCTCTAAACCATACGCTTAAAATTACATTCCTAACATCATCCTAATAACCAGTCTTCAGTGTTTCTCTGACAAACACCAACCATTAGGTCAAAACGTACAAAATGAAACTGGTATTTAGAGTTCTACTAGCTTTAGTTTGCCAATAATTCCACCCGTATGCATAACTACTTCTTTCTCGTTACTGATCACTATCGTCTGTGTAGGCTCAAGAAGAAAGATAGCCATCATAACCTCTCAGGCAAGAAGGATATCAAACGCTGTGCTACAACTTGTGAACGAGTTCGGAATGGTGAGTCACACAATAGCTCTGGAGTCTTGCGATGGAGTTCTGACCAGCGAATTCCTCACCTTTCCCCGAGGCTCCTTCACCTATCACATTGCTGGCGTCGACAGTCACGGCACTGCCTTCAAATACAACACAAAGGTTGAGGCCTCCTTCCCCGGCTGCTCCTTCACACCATACTTCACACTCGACACCAGCGGGACCTCCGACGTCGTCTTGAAGAGGCGACAACTACTGACGATCAGATTCCAGCTCAGCGGCAACACCAGCGAGCCCTACCACTTCACTCTGTCATCTCCACCCACGACGTGGCTCAGAACGAGCATTTCTCCCAGCAGCGTCATCGTCAGTGGAGGACAAACAGTAGAGATAGCAATGTCGGTGACCCTTTCCAGCTCTAGAGCAAGTGCCGGAATAAGGAGAACCGTCACTCTGGTCGCATCCAGCGGTGACACAGTTGCCATGGCAACAAGAAGGATCATCATTAAAGAGACAGATGTGAGTTGTTATTTTTTATATATACGTTGGATATGTACAATTACAATAATACCTAACACAGGTAACAACCACTCCATGCGGCTGCAAGAATAGAGGGAGGTGTGTCTCGTTTCGAGGACGGCGGCGCTGCAGATGCCCGGCTGGGTACGGAGGACTTAAGTGTGAAAGAGCGTATTAATTATAAAACTACACTTTTCAATTTTTTATTAGATCAAATGTCAGTAGTTGAAAATTATTTGTATAATGATTATTTTCAAAATGAGATTGGTGTGTGGTAAGGTATTGTCACACTTACCTCGGCTATATTCAAGAGCTTACCGTGACACTGCAAGAATGTAGTCTCCTTATTGACTGGTGGCATAATCTAAACAACAACAACAACAACAACAACAATAATAATAGTGTAATAATAAAAATAATTGATGAAAATTCTTTATGCAGTCATTAAATGAATTCTTTCTCTCTTTCACCTGCTATTCTAAGTACCACTACTGTCCACTACTCACCAGACCAATCTTCCAACTGTTAAGATGGGAAAACTATGAATATTACTTATTTTACTAGTCATGTGCTTTAGCTTAAATGGTGAGTGTGGGAGGGTAGGCTCCGTCCACCACGGTATTGCTCTGACCACCACGACGTTGAACTGCCAGATGCCAGCCGAAGTACCGGAAGCACGGTAGATCACCAGTGACTTCACCAATACGTAAAGCCTCTAGTGAATCGCTGCCACCAGAGACTCCACCAAGTAGCTAGCTACCCGCCCTGACTGTTAACTCAGGTTGCGGGAAAACAAGTTATGGGGAATCTGATGATACGCAGGCGTGTCGAGGGTTTTAAGCCAGAAGACACGCATGCGCAGGGAAAGATGAAAAGGGGTCAAACCGGAAGACCGGGGCACAACTCAAAACATGCATGCATAATACTGATGACGTGACTACATTTACGAATACACTCATGCACTGATGAATAAACTATGCTAATAAATGATAATAACGTTCAATATGACACACACACAAATGTTTACTGTTTGCTCTCTTCTCTCTTCTTCTTTATCTTCTCCTCTCTCTCTCTCTCTCTGTCGTCTTCTTCTCTCTTCCGCCCACATCTTCCCCCCCTAAGCTTCGACCAGAGGGAGAAGCTGACAACCAATGGGCGGACTCAGATTTCAACTCAGACTCGTCAGCAGGCCAGCTCTGCCTGCTCATACCATCCGCGTTGCAATGGACAGCTCCAGGCCTATGAATAATCGTGATGTGGAACTGCTGGAGGGCCAGAGCAAATCGAAGAAGTCTTTTATTCAGACCAACACCACCCAGCAGAGCCAGACAAGGCTTATGGTCAGTCACAACAGTTATCTCTTTTCCGTAGACGTGGAACTCGAAGTGTTTCAGTGCTGCTAAAATGGCTAGAGACTCGAGCTCCATTACACTGTAGTTCTTCTCCGCACCTCGTAGTTGCCTGGAGAAGAATCCAGCTGGTAGTTCACGATCCTTCCTCACGACATGGAGGCAAGCACCAATTCCTCGACCTGAAGCGTCAGTATGAAGGACAAACGCGTCCTCTGAACTTGGAATAACAAGAACACATGAATCACACAAAGATGTTTTCAACTCACTGAAAGCTGAAGTCATCTCCTCGCTCCAGCACACCCGAAGGGGAGACTTCAGGGAAGTAGCCGGTGTCAGTGCAGAGGACCAAGCAGCAAATCCAGGGATAAACTGCCTATAATACGAAGCTGTACCTAGAAAGGATCGAAGCTCTTTCTTGGTCCTAGGCTGACGAAAGTTAGCAAGAGCATTAGCTCTGTGCTTAGGAACGGCCAAAATACCACTGCCAATCTTATGTCCTAAGTACATTAGATGTTTCCTGCCAAAAATACATTTCCTACGTTTAACAGTAAACCCTGCCTTACCCAGACAAATAATTACTTCCTCAATATGGGTAAGATGCATTTCCCAAGTATCACTAAAGATGACAATGTCATCCACATAGTTTCTGCTAAAGGAAGACACAGGTTTGAGGACACTTTCCACGACAGCTTGAAAAATAGCTGGCGCATTTTTGAGGCCAAATGGCATGCGTTGATATTTAAACTTGCAAAAAGGGCACACAAAGGTTGTCAGTTCACTTGAACTGGCATCCATCTCAAGCTGGTGAAAGCCAGCAGTAAGGTCAAGTGTAGACAGACAGTTGCAGGGGCCCACCTGCACCAGTATCTCAGCTAAGGATGGCAGCCAATACCTCCTAAGAGGCGTAACAGTATTAAGCTGACGAAAGTCTACACAAATACGAACACTGCCATCCCGCTTCCTTACCGGAACAAGCGGGCTAGCCCATGCAGACTCAGACTCTACGATAACTCCCTGGGCGAGGAGTTTGTCAAGCTCCTCTCTTACTGCTTGCCTTATACCAGAGGGAATTTGCCTTGGTGGGAGATTAACCTGAGCAGCGCCGTCTGCCAGATGAATCTGACAGGTACTTGCTCGGCATAAACCAGGCTTGTCACTAAAATATTCACCAACTCCATCTAAAACTTTTGCCAACTGATCAGAACGAAAACCTGGACAAACTTCATCACCCAATAAAGCTTTGGAAACTAAAAGGTCAGGGGCAATGCCTTGATCTTCAGCAATAAGTGTGACAGCATTCACACTGAATGGTCAGGGAACGTAAACTTTAAGATTATCTCTATGTGCAACTGTCTGGGATCACCCAGACATAGAAGATAGAACATTTTAAGAACACAATCTCATGATTGTCAATACCTCATTAACACCTAGTTAAACACTTCACCCTTTTCTCATACTATACACAAGTTGTCAGACTTAATGATATTCATGATATGTAAACCCACACTCACCTTCACTTAGTTATTTCTTTATATACCGCATGTACTTTTGATAATCTGTTGTTCACCTCTGAGACCTCTAGCAAGTACCAACGTTAGAGAGTGCGCTCTTTACAGCTACTGAGCAAGACTGCAAGCTCACGCCAGCGGTTGCGCTCAGCCTTAGCCACCACATCAAGTGAACACCTGGTCCTTCGACTTTGTAAGTAAGGAGGCCATCTGGAACGTTGACCCTCATTTCCCATGCACAGTCTATCCACAGACACACCAGAGGCTTCCTATACAGCCCCACACTATCACGCCTCATACAAGGCCTAAGGGGTCACGTTCATTTGGTCCTTCGAGCCTGCAAAGGACTAGCTGACTACTACATTCGTTCACTACTACATTCGTTCGTTCGATCGCTATTTCAGTTACAGTTTCCAACTTGTTGAGTTAGCTCTTAGTCTAATTTCGAGTTAGCTCTTAGTCTAATTTCATTTTCGTTTCGCTTCTCTCAACTCAACATGTCTACACCTACGGAGAACGACGTCTCAAGAGCAAGCCTCGAACTTCTACGCCGTCAGAGAGCACATCGACGTGGAGCGATCACTCGACTTTCCAAAAAACTCTCCCTTCTGCTCGACAAACCCCTCAGTTCTGTCCCCATACATGCTGTCAAGGAGCTAGAGAATGACATACGAGCAGACGTTACCAAACACGAGGCATTTCAGGTCGAAATGGATTCACTGCTGGATGAAGAAACCATTGACTCCGAATTTACTGACCGTGCTAAACACGATGATATACACGCCAATCTCATCTCGGAACTTCGCACCCTCGAGGTAACTTGTACTACCTCGATGGAGTGCAACAGCTTACGTTCACGCCTTCAGGAACTCCTGGATGAAGGAGATGGCATTGCCTCAGCTGAACTCGAGGGACTCTCCTCCTCTAGGGAGGCTCTCAGGATGAAGGTTCTAGGCCTACCGGATAATCGTACCATACAGGACGCCTTCGACGACATCAATGCTCTCTTCGTTCGCACAAAGAAGCTCATATCCTCCACTCCTTCGTCTTCTACGCCTACTACTTCGAAAGAGACACCGGACAAACCAAGGATGGCACCCCTCAACCTCGACATCCCGCGGTTTCATGGCGACCCACTACAATGGGATTCCTTTGAGCTTAGCCTTCAGTCACTGCTCAAGCATCGGGCTGAGGGCTACTCGGATTTGGACAAATTTGCTATTATCCGACAGGCCGTCGTTCCACCCCAAGGCAAACACTTGGTTAACGACCACGTGAAAGGAAGTTCGTCCATACCCTCACTCATTGAAGCTCTTCGAGACATGTACGGGAGATCCCAGATAGTCATTCCGATACTCATCCAGAAAATCACAGAACCACTGAAGATAGACTCCTCCATATCGGCACTCCAGAAGTTTAAGGAGCGGGTGCTGGATAACTACCGTTCCTTGGACAGTCATCTGGGGAACGACTTAGCCAAGTTCATGCCTCACCTACTACGTCCATACTTCGTTGGGGAACTTAGAAAAGAATGGGATCGTCTACTCTGCGACAAACTCCCCGAACCAACCATAGCAGACTTGAATGAGTTCATTAACAAGCGTCTTCGGTGGGCTGGTACGCAACATGCCACCAATGCCCCTCCTACCTCGTCTCCGTCTTCGCCAACCGTCCAACCTACGTCTTCTACATTACCATTTTCGCCATCTTCGCCTCGCATGAGAACCACTCCTAAGTGTGCATTGTGCTCAGAATCACACTGGCTAGGTCGTTGCTCGACTTTCATGGCAATGAGTGTCGAGGACCGCAACAAAGTGGTGAGAGAAAAACGCCTCTGTCTCAACTGTTTCACCAACGGTCACACTGTCAAGGGTTGCACCAACAAGCACTCCTGCAGGCACTGCAACCAACGTCATCACTCGTACCTACACAGAGACCAGAGATCAAGTACCTCGACGACACAAGCCACCAACCCTTCAACACCTGACAAGTCTATGACAGTCCTGTCCAAGCCCGATTCTCCAACTACACCCAACACACAGCCAGAGAACAAGGGGAATTTCGTATGTACAGTCGTCGCCTCTCTCCAGCATGAAGGCCTCAAAGTTAAAGCCAGAGCACTACTCGACCATGGCAGTGGGGCTACTTTCATGTCGGAGGAGCTGGCATCGACTCTCAAATTAAAGAGACATCCTCAGGACAGGCTGTTTGAAGGCTTCAGCCAGGGCACTGTTCGCTCTCGCTTCTATGTCGTTGCATCTCTACACTCCAACACCTCAGACTTTGTTTCACCTCCTATAGAATTTTCCGTCATATCTCATGGACTTAGTACTACCCCACCAGCTGACAGGGACCTGGTGGCGGAATACGCTGCAGAAAATGGACTTACACTATCGGACCCAGAAATGGGAGGCGCCGTGGATATTCTCTTAGGACAGGAGTACCCCTGGGACTTCTGCGGCAAAGTACAACGCATCAACAGGCACAGATACATCGAGACCAACTTTGGGGTTGGTGTGATTGGTCCTGTCCAAGGGCGTGTAAAAGTTCTGACTGTGACCTCCACCGCTACACCCTTGGCCCAGGACTTGAGCCGACTCTGGGAACTGGATCAGGTCCCGGAGTCCCTTTGTCTCAGCCGGGTGGACCAGAGTGTGGTCAATCACTTTCACGCCAACGTCCAATCCATCAATGGCAGGATCTCCGTAGCGCTACCTATCAAAGACGATGCTCCACCACTAGGAGACTCACGCAAACAAGCACTCAGTCGACTTTACTCTAACGAACGTTCACTTACCACGAAGAAGAAACTAGAAGCCTTCAACGTAGTCTTACGGGAATACCTTACCTTGGGCCATGCCCACATCATCCCTCAGCAAGAACTCCTCCTTGGAGCTCCGTGTTATTACATGCCAGTGCATGGAGTCTTCAAAGACACCTCCACGACGACCAAGATTCGACCAGTATTCGATGCGTCCGCCAAGACTACTAGCGGCTACACTCTCAATGATACACTTCACGTAGGACCAAACTTGTACCCACCACTGGCTGACATCTTGATCAAGTTCAGGAAACATACAGTCGGGATCTCTGCGGACATCAGCAAGATGTTCCGGGAGATCCTACTGAACAAGGAATACAGGAATCTTCACCGTTTTCTACTTCGCCAACCATTAGGACAGATCGTGGATTGTCGCATGGAACGTGTAACTTTTGGAGTGGCCTCCTCGCCATTCCTTGCCACTCAGACACTACGTTACCTCGCCCAACTACATCGCGACACTCATCCAAAGGCAGCAGCAGCAATTGATCATGACTTCTACGTAGACGATTACGTTTCTGGTACAGACTCTGTTCAGGAAGCCACCCAACTGCGTCTAGAGCTGTGTGATCTTCTCTCCAAGGCTGGGATGACCCTCAGGAAATGGAGGTCCAACTCCTCGGACTTCCTGGACCGGACACCAGCAGAACTCAGGGAAGAGAACACCTCCTCGCTCAGTTTGTCAGACAGCCCAACACCCAAGGCTCTAGGCGTCCATTGGGACGTGTCGACAGACACACTCAGCATTTCCACTCCTACAATCACTGTCAACGCGGATTCAACAGTCACCAAACGTACGATCGCATCTGGTACAGCCGGCGTATTTGACGTGCTGGGACTCTTCTCCCCAGCAATCGTGCCAGCTCGTATACTTCTCCAAGATCTGTGGAAACGGAACATTACTTGGGATAAGCCCGTCCCACAACACGTTCGAGTCAAATGGGTATCATGGCTTCAAGAACTCTCCAGCATCACTTCACATCGAATTCCAAGACATATGACACCTTCAGGGAAAACCATCTTCACATCATTGCACGGATTCTCTGACGCCTCCTCTGTGGCGTATGGAGCTGCCGTGTATATCCGGACAGTTCAGGATAACAACTTAATCCACACAGCACTTGTTGTGGCCAAGGCTCGCGTCCTTCCGGTCAAACATACTACTATACCGAAGGCCGAGCTGCTTGGTGCTCAGCTACTTGCCAAGTTACTGGCTCACACAGGTCAACTCCTGAATGTCCCATCTCAAGATCTTCACGCCTGGACCGACAGTGCCATAGTCCTCTACTGGTCTTCAAAAGAACCATCACAACTAGCCAAAGATCGCTTCGTCGCCAACAGGATTCAAGTGATACAAGACCTTCTTCCCTCCACCAAGTGGAGACATGTACCAACAACAGACAACCCGGCTGACTTAGCGAGCAGGGGAGTCAAGGCTACGGACTTGATTACCTCCACTCTGTGGTGGTCAGGTCCACCCTGGCTCTCCCAACCGCCTATTCGATGGCCTCTCACGAAGCTTGCTCGTCCTAAAGAAGCCACTGCAGTCCTCTCCATCTTCATCGCGGCCAACATGGATGCTAGTCAGGATCACTTCCTCAATTAACTTTGGAGTAGATTCTCCTCTTTCAATACACTTGCCAGAGTCGTGGCATGGATCAAAAGATTCCTCCACAACTGCAAGCAGAAGAATTCAAGAAACTCATCAGACATCGTCACCTCGGAGGAATTTCTACAAGCTAAGAACTCTCTACTTTGACTTTTGCAGCAACAATCCTACCCGGAAGTTTTTTCAGCTATCAAATCGGACAAACCTCTTCCAAAACATCATCCACTCTACAAGTTTATCATCACCTCGCAAGACAACATTCTGCGCATACACAGCAGAGTGCGGGACACTTCAAACATCAACGTATCACACCTACTAATTCCACTTCACGCCAAATCAACTCTCACCAAGCTTCTACTCAAGATTCTTCACAGTACACATTTTCACGCCGGAGTCTCAGCCATCCACTCTATAGTGGTCTCTACCTACTTTATTCCAGGCTTGCGCGCCCTACTTAAACATATCAGTAGGTCTTGCGCAAGCTGCCAGCGTGCCTATGCACGTCCACTCACTCAACAAATGGGACTTCTCCCTCCTTCACGTACAACACCATCATCTCCCTTCACCAAGACTGGGATTGATTTCGCCGGACCTTTCTACCTCAGACAAGGCTACACTCGCAAACCAGTTACTGTAAAGTGTTACGTGGCAGTTTTCGTTTGTCTCTCCACAAAAGCAGTTCATCTAGACCTATGCTCCTCACTCTTAACAGTTGACTTCAGGGCCACCCTCTCACGCTTCGTAGCCAGACGTGGTTGCCCCACGGATATCTTCTCTGACAACGGTTCGAACTTTGTGGGGGCCCGGGAGGAGATCCGAGAGATGAGGAGACTCCTCGGATCCAAGGACATGAGACAACAGATACATCACTTCGCAAGCCAGAATGACATCTCGTGGCACCACATACCTCCCAGGGCTCCTCACTTCGGGGGACTCTGGGAGGCAGCGGTAAAGTCAATGAAACTGCTACTCAAGAAAAGCCTTCAACCACATCTACTGAGATACGACGAATTCTACACCGTACTAGTTGAGGCAGAGTCTATCCTCAACTCACGGCCAATTACTCAGCTACATGAAGACGAGATACAACAAGGCTCCTACTTAACGGCTGGCCACTTCTTAATAGGCAGGCCACTTCGAGCTCCACCATCAGCTCCACCCTCTACAGGAAAAGTCACTTCACTTCGAAGATGGAGACTCGTAGAACGTCTTAAGGCAGACCTATGGAAACAGTGGCTCACCACATACCTGGCCATGCAAGCCCAACGTTCGAAATGGACTCGCCCAGGATTACAACTCAAGAAAGGAGATCTAGTCTTTGTCAAAGACGAAGTCCTCAGGACCAGAGCATGGCCCCTAGCAAGAATCGAAGAAACTTACTCTGGCTCGGATGGACAAGTCAGAGCTGTCAAACTGAAATGCAAAAACAAGACATATACTCGTGCATCTACACTACTGATACCTTTCTTGCCGGACGAGACGTCTTCCCAAGCCCGCCCCGGGAGTCTGTCTGGGATCACCCAGACATAGAAGATAGAACATTTTAAGAACACAATCTCATGATTGTCAATACCTCATTAACACCTAGTTAAACACTTCACCCTTTTCTCATACTATACACAAGTTGTCAGACTTAATGATATTCATGATATGTAAACCCACACTCACCTTCACTTAGTTATTTCTTTATATACCGCATGTACTTTTGATAATCTGTTGTTCACCTCTGAGACCTCTAGCAAGTACCAACGTTAGAGAGTGCGCTCTTTACAGCTACTGAGCAAGACTGCAAGCTCACGCCAGCGGTTGCGCTCAGCCTTAGCCGCCACATCAAGTGAACACCTGGTCCTTCGACTTTGTAAGTAAGGAGGCCATCTGGAACGTTGACCCTCATTTCCCATGCACAGTCTATCCACAGACACACCAGAGGCTTCCTATACAGCCTCACACTATCACGCCTCATACAAGGCCGAAGGGGTCACGTTCAGCAACTTTAGTGGGATGATTTTCACCCTTAGAGACAAGGAATGTAACTCTGGAAGACCTCTTCTTGATAGTGTATGGGCCCTCCCAGGCTGCTTGCAGGGCAGCCTTTACACCAGGTACACGCATAAGGACTTGGCTACCAATCTCAAGTTGTTTGTCAGATTTGTTTTTTTTGTCAAATGCCAATTTACGCTTATCAGCTGCTAATGACTGATTAGCTACAGCAAAGTCCTGAAGCAAAGACAATTTATCATTAAGGGAAATAAGCCAACTGTCCACATCCATTGGCTCAAATGATCTGTTACTCCACCCATCATAGAGTATGTCCAAAGGACCCATCACCTCCCAAGACAGTGGGGTGAAACACCAAGGTCTCTGTTGGGGACCTGGCGTATGGCGAATAAGGCCAGAGGCAGATACTCAGACCAGTCAAGGTCAGCAGCAACTGCCTTGGCTAACATAGGCTTGAGTGTCCCGTGCAGTCTTTCTACCACTCCATTAGACTGCGGCCTATATGGTGACAATGCAACTTGGGCAATGCCTAACATTTCACAAAGGTTACTCATTAGCTTGCTCAAGAAAATGGTGCCTCTATCAGACAGCACCTTGGAGGGAATGCCGGTCCTGCTGATTATATCAACAAAGCATTGAGCAGCCTCTGCAGCTGAGGCTGTCCTCATGGGGACTGCCTCAGGCCACCTAGTCGACAAACAGACAAGGTAAAAAGGTATTTTACACCTCTTTTGGCCTTCGGCAGTGGACCCACTAGGTCAACTGTGCGACACTGTCAAAAGGGACAGTGAGGATTCTCCTCTCAATCATCTTACTCTTTTTGTTACCAGATGAATTCACTTTGAGACACACCTCACAAGACTTAACATAGTTACAAATGTCAGTATGGGAACCTGGCCACGTAAAACACCTATTGATAGCGTGACGCATCCCTCTCACTCCAACGTGGGATGTCTTGTCATGGGCCAATGTTAAGACTTTATTCTTATAACTAGAAGGAATCACAATCCTTTCAACAGGCACATCATTTTGTAACAGTGTGTGGGTCAACAAGCCACTAGAAGTATACGAATAACCATTCAAGCCTTTCATAGCTAGGGCTCTACATGATTCGAGCCTATCATCACTTTGAGTTGCTAATATTAGGTTCTCGTGGGAAGCGATGTTTGTCAAAACAGGGCACGGAATGTCAATCATGGGGTCAACATCAGGTGTCGAACAAGTGTCATCTGAGGATTTCTCACAAACAACTGGGGTTTTGTCACAAACTCGGGTTAGACTCTGAGAAGAAATAGTTTTCCCTTCTCTCTCTGCACAATCTACACCAGCCCCACCATTATCATCACAATCACCTTGAAGTCCAGATACTGAAGCATCCATGCTCTTATTCCTGTCACCTGGGTAGGGGGTGAGTATGACATGTCAATTTGAGAGAGCCTATCAAACTCATCTTGAAAAGCAACTGGGTTAGCCTCAGAAACCTGTTGGGAATTTACATTGTGCTTGTTCTTTCTCCTTCTATTTGTCATAGACCTGGTGACTACATTCACCTCCGCCACCTCCTGGGTGGTGGAAGGATCAGTGGAAGTTTCTGGGGCCTCCACCGAAACACCACCAGAGCAGGCATCCTCCTGAGAGGATGGCTGGACGTCTGGAGTATCACCAGAGTGCTCCACCCTAGAGACAGACAAGTCGGACTCCAGGACGGCGTCCAGCAGGAGCTTGGATGCTTTGCCAGCATCCATGGGAATCGAGAACAATACAGCACCACTCAAACGATCCTCACGTGCAACAGCTACTTTGGATCGAAAAGGTCTGCCCTCAAACATGAACTCGACAATAGCAGTCTGGAGATCAACTGGGTTGCTATCCCAACCCCTAACACTCACAGACTCATCACATAACTGATCATCATACACCAGACAGCCAGGCACAACGGTGATCTCTGCACCAGTGTCCGGTATGATCTTACACATAATGCCATTTACATAGCCTTCCACATGTCTGGAGCCATCCCTAACAGCAATCCAATTGGCTTTAAATCTTCTGCCTTTCTTTACATTAAGCTTTTTGCCATTTTCAGACCTTGAATCAGAGGCATTACTGTTATTATCGACATTTTTTGAAGGGCAGTCAGGGGACTTATGTCCAGGCTCCCTACATGTGTAGCAAATGATTTGGGAAGGACTACTATTACTGCTAGGGGTGCTCAATTTAGCAGGATTACTACGACACTCAAATACCCGATGCCCCATTTTGTGGCATTTAAAACACTCATAACCAGAAGTACTACTATACCTCTTACTAGACTTAACAATACCACTGTTACCTGATGTGGTTGTGATGTGAGTGGCTTCCAGAGAACTAGCAAAACCGTGGAGGTCGCTAAAGCTTTCAATTTTACAAAGGTCCATCGAGGCTTTCTGTGAGGAAGACAACGAAGCTCTATAAGCAGCACTAGCAATAAAAACAGTAAAAGCTTCGAAAGATGGGCAAACGGTCATGATCGAATCAAGAATGTCTTTGAGACGTCTCCAGCGTTGTAGAGGAGACGATGATCTCGAAACCGTGGAGCATTCTGAGATAAACTGAGCTCCTAAAGAGACTAAGCTTGAGCCCATGTCTCGGATGAGACCCGCTTTCACTTCTTCATAAGTAGCATCTTCACGGTTGAGACTGTAGATAGCATTCAAGCCAGAGGAGGACGTCATCTTTTTGTACAAAACATGTTTCCATCTAGCCTGGGGACACCCAATTTCCCTCAGGTCACCTTCTAACTTGTTTATATATTTAATAATGTCCTGACCCTCCTTATGAGCAGCAATATCATGTATTTCTCTAGTTAGCCTGCTCTCAACTCTCTCTTCCCTATCCAACTGCCTTTCCCTCCTATCTAATTCTCTATCATCCTCATCACTACCACTATGATGTCTATGACCACTTCTTCTCACCCTGTCCCTACCAGCATCTCTATCCCTTACAAGAGCACTAAGGCCAGCTAACAAAGCCGCCATATCAGGGGAAATACCAGCAGAACCACCAGATGTAGTGGCTGCTGTGGCCTCTGAGGCATACGTATCTTCCTCGGCCATGCTAAAAGGGTATTCAAGTGTGGAATCAGAGGGGACTAGATCTACAATACTTTCAGCAACTAGTTTACTAGTCCTACGATCAATAGACCAAATGCTACGGGCTGAATTGGAGATCGGAGGAAAGCCACTTCAAAGAGGATCCGTTGTCACTCACGTATGGTGTGTGACTAACAGAGCAAGTAGGACTAGGTACCGGTGTTATATCACTATGCTCTGAACTAACCGGGAAAACTGTTGACTCTGAAGTGCAACTAACAGGCGAAGAAGAAGTATCCCTACCACTTGCAGTATCCCTAGATCTGTGCTTGGTCTTACACTTCCGATCCAGATACTCCCTTTTGCTCATCCAGGTGCACTGAAGGATTCGATGACCTGCAGCACACAAAAGGAATGAAGAACAAAAATCACACAATGCTCAGACTTCAACAGGTAATATTCACAACGAATGAACACTAACAACTACTAATGACTTATCTCGGGCCAAATGCGCACAAGACAACAACAATGCCCAAGACGAAAAGAACAAGTCGTGAGACAACACTGTTGAACAAAGATCACACAATGCTCAGACTTCAACAGGTAATATTCACAACGAATGAACACTAACAACTACTAATGACTTATCTCGGGCCAAATGCGCACAAGACAACAACAATGCCCAAGATGAAAAGAACAAGTCGTGAGACAACACTGTTGAACAAAGATCACACAATGCTCAGATTTCAACAGGTAATATTCACAACGAATGAACACTAACAACTACTAATGACTTATCTCGGGCCAAATGCGCACAAGACAACAACAATGCCCAAGACGAAAAGAACAACAAGTCGTGAGACAACACTGTACACCAACAAATGATGATACACAAATAACACTCGGACTTAGCAAGTTCCTGCTTGAGAAAATCTCGAACTCGATAACCGCGTGTAGTGCGCGTTGATTGGAGAAGAAGAAATCCAGTGATGGCGACGAAGGGAGAGGTAAGTGAACTGCGCAAGGACTCCGAATTTTAAATCAGCCGTTCCTCAGAGTTTTAAATCAGTGCAGAACAAGGACACAGACTTCTAGGTCACCGATGTAGACGAGGACGATCCACCTGAGTTTTAAATCAGACGTAGATGTCTTGGGGTAGCTCAACAGCACTTCGATAGTGTAGTAAAGACTCGTTTCTTGACCACCGCTGCCGCCAATTGTGGGAGGGTAGGCTCCGTCCACCACAGTATTGCTCTGACCACCACGACGTTGAACTGCCAGATGCCAGTACCGAAGTACAGGAAGCACGGTAGATCACCAGCGACTTCACCAATACGTAAAGCCTCTAGTGAATCGCTGCCACCAGAGACTCCACCAAGTAGCTAGCTACCCGCCCTGACTGTTAACTCAGGTTGTGGGAAAACAAGTTATGGGGAATCTGATGATACGCAGGCGTGTCGAGGGTTTTAAGCCAGAAGACACGCATGCGCAGGGAAAGATGAAAAGGGGTCAAACCGGAAGTCCGGGGCACAACTCAAAACATGCATGCATAATACTGATGACATGACTACATTTACGAATACACTCATGCACTGATGAATAAACTATGCTAATAAATGATAATAACGTTCAATATGACACACACACAAATGTTCACTGTTTGCTCTCTTCTCTCTTCTTCTTTATCTTCTCCTCTCTCTCTCTCTCTGTCGTCTTCTTCTCTCTTCCGCCCACAATTGCTATACTATTTAGTCTAAGAAAAGTTATTACAGGAGTTTTAAGTTTCCCAACACTGTTTTGGAGTCAAATAATGCTTGATCATGCTTACCTCACTGTTTTAGAAATTTTAGAAAGGTTGCCTTTTTTACTCAAAGGTGGTCTGATGAATAAAATGACTACTTCAGCGATTCCCACTAACAGTAACACAAGAAACACTCTTAGTAGAATCTTTCCCAATTCATAATGAGTCATGTTTAGTGTACAGTTTTCCAGTGCAGTTAGTCTTATGTGGCATAATGTAGATTATCAATTGTAGCACGTGGTTTTGTGAATAGGACAATGGAAAGTGGTACAAGCTTGTAAAGTATTCAGTTGTCCAATGCTATCATGCTGTATTTGTGATTTCTTTATGACTAACAATGCCAGGTAAAGGAGTCTAGCTCTAGCTCAATATGCAATCTTCAGAGTTGAATGCTTTGTCTTTTGGTTATTTATTTATATTTATTATTACTTATTATTATTATTATTATTATTATTATTATTATTATTATTATTATTACTATTATTATTACTATCATCATCATCAACATCAGAATTCGCCAGCATGATACAAGCATAAGTACCTAGACTATTCAAGACTAGTGGTTAACTATAGCTAAAACCAAAACTCCATAGGAAATAATTAATGAATAATAATACCTATATAATAATGCCAATAATAAAAACTATATTAATAATATTAATAATAATAATAATAATAATAATAATAATGATAATAATAAATTTAGTGGGTATACATAGCCCATGATAGCCACGGCATTTCCTCGCTGCAAAGCTATCAAGATCGTCCGGAAGAGGTGTAGTTTGTGGACTTCTCATTGCCAGTTTCTTGGGAGTACTTCTAACATTTCTAAATCTTTGTTTAGATGGCCACACGACAGATCAAACAGTGGCTTGTGATTTGTAGGGCACCACATTGGTGTCTTAGCTGGCCTTGTCATCGTCATCATGGAGAAGTGGAGTGTTTACTATTATTATTATTATTAATGGTATTTTTTAATTACAAAATGAACTTATGGTTGGCCTTAAGATTGGTAGGCTCCCCACAGTCCCCTAGTTACTGCACATGTTCCGCTTGGTAATCCCGGAATCTTCAAAACAGTCAACAATATCTAAATATTTCAAATGTTCCTTCCCACAGTGACTGTATAATATAACAATATTGTCCAATAAGCCAAACTGAAGTTCTGACAATCCCTTAAGACAATATCCTTGGCTCTCTGAAATGAAATATGTGCTTTCTGCATTCTAAAAGGTATATCACTAGGACAAAACTGAAAATTCTTACATGTCTCACACTGTAGGAAATGTATCAATATTATATCTTCCTAGGTATGATAGTGCCAAATTTCATAATAGTTACACATTACTTACTACTTATTGCATGAGCAACATTTGATATGTCAGACATATTTTAGTCTCTTTTGGGATTAACTACCAGCTCACATATACATCTCTGTATACATCTTAGTTCCTAGTTTTGAGTCGTTGCCCTCAATTACCTGAGTATGTTTTACGTAGTACTTTGAAGTGTGTGAAGCTGAGTTGAACTTTAGAAATAGCAGCTGGAGGCACTCTGTGGCAGTGATTACAGTAGGTCGAGTGACTAAACTGGTCAAAGGACCACCATCTTTCCCTCGCAATTATATACATACATACATTTATCATATAATACACTATTCTTTTGGAATAGCACCATAATTTTTTAGAATCAAGTAAAATGAATAATTAGAAAAAGAAAGAATATGATCTGGTTGGCTAGTCATAGTTTTACTTGTCCATTTCATAAATTACCAACTTTATACAGCTAGCTACTGTACTCAGCACCATTTCACTGATATCTAATTTAAATAATGAGAATAATAAGAAAAATAAAAGAATAATATAATTTTTTTTGAAAGATCAATTTATTAGAATAAAAAAAAAAAAGATTAAAACTAATGATTTCGAGCATAACCCAGCAGACCGTAGTAGTTATAGCAATGGGCTTAGAGTAGAGTTCCCTGAGATATTACAGCTACCTTCCTCTTGGGAAGCCTACCTAACAAAGTCAGAGCAACTACTAAAGTAAATAGCTGAGAGTGTGGGGAGCCCCCATGAATAAATATTAAGTGTTACAGCCAACTTTCTACTTTGAGTTACCAACAACCGTAGTACATTGGAGATATCTAGCATAGAATTAACCACTAAATACACTCATCAGAGTGGTATGGAAAGATATTTCACTCTCAGGTATGGTTTTGTGAGCAACTCGATCGTGAAAATACATTAGTCAGCATGTGAAACTTTTCACCATACACACTCTGCCTCATATAATAAGTATTATAATATATATTTAGTAGCGGCAAAATGATAAATTTGCATTATTATTATTTGTGGAGCTTTTCATGCATGAATCAGCCCCCGCCCCGGACACATTCTGCTCACTGGGGTGGGACCCATGAGGAGTGATGATAGGAGGAGTTGAAGTCAAGATTAACTATTTCTGGAATGACAATCTTAGAATACTGGAACTGTTTATTGTTTGTTTGATTAGCTACCTGCTTGGATTGGAATGTATGTTGTACATTGTTAGGTAGTGTGTTCACATTCAATAGCTTATAAAAGCATAGTGTTCCACTTTATCCTTGTTCTTTTTTCAAACATTTTGGCAATTGAACTTATATTAGAAATTTCCAGTAAGAAATCTTTAAGTACACTGGTTGCCACAACCTGGTGGCAGAGGAAATCTACTACTTTCTTGTAATACTTTAGATTACATAATAGCTGCTTGTAGGTTTATATCCACAGCACTGACAAAATTTGGGTACTGCACTCATTTCCCTTCCTCCTCCCCTCCCTCTCCTCATAATTTTCTACAGCTTTTGTTTATTAATTTATAATCACTCTTTCTTGCAAAGAGGAATTTTTTGTACATAGGTTCATTTTGATGTACTTTTTGATATTAGAAGGGGTGCCCGAAAAAAAATTGGTGCACGCTAAGAAGAATGTATATAGCTTGCCACCCTTCCGTTATCAATTATTGCTAGCTGAAAATGATTCTATCAAAAACCAGATTTTACAAAAAAAACAACTTTACTAGTAACTAATGACTTTAGTTTTCTTGAATGAGTGAAGAAATAATACTTTAGACTTCCAGAGTTAGTAACTAAGCTTTACTGCTTAGCTAATTAGGAATGTCAGACACACCTAAATCTAACTGTTGCCTATAGTTTGACGTAGGCGTACTCTTTACTAATGAAATAGCTACGAGCTCGTCACAAGATCAATTGAGGTTTTAAATGCCCCGCGTGCAACCTGAAAATCAGTGATTCATTTCCAATTATTGCAGTTCATTATAAATTGGTAAGCACATACCGGTAGCCAGGGGGGTTTGGCCGAACACCCCTTTTGAGTGACCGTAAGTAAATTATTTAGCCACAACTTATGGAATGTCGAATTCTGGTCAATCGTGTCTAAATCGCAATGGAATTTTCTGCTCTTTAGCTATATATATCGGGATATACTTGTATTTATTTAGATAACATATAGTACAAAAGACCTATTCATGGTTCACCGTTTGTGTACAGCTCACAGTAGTGGTTAGAAGCCTGGTTAGCCAGAACGATATAGCGCTAGCAGTTTACTGTTTATTGCCGATAATCAACAGTTGTTCAATGAATTTATTAATAGAATACATAGAACATCAGATAAATTATTAGTTTTGGCATATTTCGCTATATAAAGAATAAACAAAAGTAGATGAGGCTTTCTTGCGTTTCTACGAAACCTGAACCCCCCTGTGAAAACTCCTGACTACAGTAGCAACACTACAGCCTACGGCACATGACCCTTTCACGCGTAGCGGTTTGGTAAAGGGTTTGGCATAGGCTAGACAAATCGTTGCCACGGCAACATAAAGCCATCACAAATGGGGCGGAGACACCCAAATATTTCAATCCACCCACCTAGTATTGAGAATACCCGAAGGAACAACAAGTCGGCATTTGCAACAGCGTTGTTCTTTTGAGATGGTAAGGCCACTCTGCTGCCCTAAAGGGGTAGCAAAATCGGAGATATTGAGCAGTATTCCTCTAGAAGTAATCGATAAACCCTTGAAAGAAAATCAGCTCGCAAAAATATCAAAAAAATTATTAGAATGGCAAGTCAAGGGATCACTTTTTGGCTTATCAGAAGGAGAAATGGAGGATATTAAGGAAGACTATAAGCATAGCAACGAGATGCAGAAAGTAGCCATGCTGAGAATGTGGGCAAAGAAGCATGGAGACCAAGCCACCTTACGATTTTTGATAGAGACATCCTATGAAAGTGATTGTGAAGTCTTTGCCAAAAAAGCTGTAGAAAGTTTGGGGTATCTTCATTCTGACAAAGGTAAAATTCCATTGAGTTAGGATAGCAGAAACGAAGTTTCAATTCTCTGTTTGTTGCCACCCAGATTTGTGGCGATGACACCAGCATGATCGAGACTAGAATCGACACTATATTCTTTCTCTGAATTGTTTCTGAATGAAATAAATTGATTGGCAGCCAAGTCAGCAAATAATGCCCCAAAATCTTAACTCCAATATCTAACTCCGCACACCCCCCCCCCCCACTAGAAGGTAAATAGTTTGGACATGCCCTTTAAGCTTTAATATTCACAACGAGGCTACGATAAGCTAAATATTAACTTTCTTTAAGTATTCATAAATTATAGAGCTATTTTTGAAATAATTACTGGATAATAGTTTATTGATTTAAAAGTATAGATTCAAACGTTTTTGTAGAGAAAGGTTGCAGAAACAGCTATATAACATGCATAATTTAGTTTGACTTGGTTGATTTTATATACAGATGACAATAAGTACACACACACACTCATATGCGCATGTTCATATAACCTAATCCCACACTTGTATGTTTAGTTTTTCCAGGTATTAAGAAAAAGAGAATTGCCACCATAATGCTTCTATTATTGATGATTATTGCTGTGGTTATGTGCTGGAAGACATCATGGCTGAAACCTTTACGAAAACAACTTTGGAGACCACTGTCCCCAGCATTTCCCTATCTTAATAAAGGAATTGTAGGAAGAAGTCATGACATATCTTTAATTATGGAATGGATAGATTTTTCCAATGAAGATATTTTCATTGTAAATATTGTAGGACCTCCAGGAATTGGAAAGAGTGCATTAGCCATTAAGGTGGGTGATGAAGTCATTGCAAATGGTGTAAGAGTGTTTTACATTAATATGGAAGAAATCCAGGAGCGGCAAAAACAAGTTGTATCTTCCAAAATATTATCTTTGTCTCAGTATGACAGTAAGCAATTAAAAAATCCATTTGAGCATCTCAGACATTGGGCCAATGCTAGATGGCTAAACATTATAATTTTGTTAGACAACTGTGAGAATAGTGTACAAAAGCAGTGAGATGAATTTTATGAGGTTATTGAAGAGCTACTGAAGTATTCTGACAAAAAAATTAAAATAATTACAACCAGCCGGTCAACATTGATGCATTTGGAGAACTATAAAACTCACAAGGTTGGGCCACTAAATGAGAAAGCAGCATGTTTGTTACTTGAAAACAGAGTGCCACATTTGCTTAACCTCACTGAAAAAAGAGCAATTGAGGATTTGACTGGAGAAGTTCCTCTTGCCTTACAAATCATTGGTGCACTTCTTAATAATGGTGTAAACCCACCCACTCCATCTGAAATTATAGCTAGTTAAAAGCACCCTATTCCAACTTTGAGTCCTTTAAATTTGCAAAGGAATATGCAACTAAATGCATCAATTTCACTGTCTTATAACTATCTTGACAAAACCACCCAAAGAATTGGCCGATATTTAGCTCTATTTCCTGGATCGTTTGACAAAGTTGCTGTGATAGGAGTGCTCCAATTGGCATCTGCACAATTACGACATAATGCATACTTTATTAATCCACTGAATGACCTTATTTCTCGCTCTCTACTTGAGCTCGATACTGATTCTAATCGATATGTTTATCACAAGCTTATAAAGAGCTTTTTTGCTGCTCATGCAAAATCTTCTGAAAAGAAGAAGTTTTTAGCTGCATTTCAGACATATTTTGCCGAAGAATTACATCAATGGATTAATGAGTATGCTGTTGATCCTAAGAAAGCCATCACAAAAATGGACAAGGAACAACATAATATTCATAAGTTTATTTTATCAATACAAGATATAACATATTCCAATCAAGGTTATTATACAAATATAATTATTACTTTTCACAAAGCATTCATATCGGGCTATTTGTATCTTAAATTTAGTCCAAGGAAATTATTTAAATGTGTCAACAGAGTTATTGATAATTTAGAATTGTTTCTCATAAAGCAAGAAAGTACACATTTTATATTATACTTCAAAATCTACATTAGATTGATATTGGAACTCTCTTCATCAGTATCACTGCACGAAGATGATGAATTAGCCTTAAGTGTATGTACAAGAAGAATACAGTTTGTAGAAAAAGTGAAAGAATTAAGTAGCAGCAGTGAAAGTTATTCTGATTTTTATTCATTCATTCTAAGTTTCGACAATATTGACCAAGACAATGCAACATTGTATCATGCAAGATTGCTAGACAGTCTAACAAAAAAGGATATAAAATGTGGAGTACACAAATCGAACACAAATTGCTCGTTTATTCATATAGCTTCAGGATATTTTTCAGTGGGTGATCACAAAACTAGTTTAGCTTTTTATGAAAAGGCATTAGTAAATGATGAGATGAATACATTTGAATCAATTTCATCAGTTAAAACATTATATGATTTATATTTTGAATATAAAAATTATACAATGGTAGAGAAAATTAAAAAAAAGTTGGTAGAGCAATTGTTTGAGGATGCCAGAAATCAGCCATCATCTGTGGTTTATTCTTATAAGGTTGTTTATTTAAATTATTTAAATATACTTGATTCACTTGGAGAGAGAGACAAAGGTAATTCTATTCGTGAAACAATACTTGATGCTGTGCATGAGCTTGGTGAAAAAAAAGTGGATTTTATATCTTTGAATCAACTTTATGAAATAGCCAAAACATTGCTATATATGAATGAATATGAAAGAGTGGTTAAGTTTTCTAATTATGGCCTTCAACGCATTCAAAACACATCATCTAATGTTTTTGAGTTCATCGGATTTTCATTGTGGAAGAGTAAAGCAGCTTATTTAGCAGGGAACTTTTCCGATGCATCAAAGCTATTCCCAAATCTAATAGAATTTCTGATTGCTGAAAACTTTACAAGAAGCTATTCCAATGATTATATTGAAGTTTGCTACTATTTGATTCAATTGAGTATTTATGATTATGTTGTCGATTGCTACCTTCAAGATACCAATATATATTTGCAAAATATTTTATTTGCTGTAAATTACATGTTATTTGCTATTCCTTATGATTCTTTTGTCATAAACAATTCAACTGTAATAGTTGAAAACCCTCCATTGGAAAAATATCCTCCTATTGCAAAGCAGTCTAAACTTACAAATTTGATTTTTGAACCATCCACATCATTGGCAGACATGCACCATGAACATCATGCAATAATGTATTTTGAGCCTTTTATTGAGTTTTATGTAAGAAAGAATTTTAATATACTTTTAACATACAATTCATTTCGTTTCTTTGTAAACTTTTCTTTTATATTTTTTAAGTTGATTATAGCATACATATTTTTTATTTTTACTTACAAGTGTAGCAAAAGAATTATTAGTATTATTGTTTTTGGAATAAAATTTATTTGCTTTAAGGGACTGTTTTTTTATTTCTATTATATGTAGTCACAATAATTATATTAATTATTTACTACCAATCTGTCTCGATTATTTTTATTGTATATACAAACACTAATATTGATTAGTCCTTTAAAATAATTTGAAAAGAAAAATTCTGGCACATTATAGGGACTTAAAATGTGGAGTGCAAACATTTTGATGGTTGTTTCAATCTATGGGAAGCTCCCTTCTTCAAGATCCGCTATTTGTTATGTGGTGGAATGACTGGCTGACTGACTCACTGACAAACCCAGTTATGTAACTAGGCCCTACCAGACTATGCTTGCAATTTTTCTTGAATAATAGATAGGAAATTGCATAGTGGAATAATTCTAGCACATTTAAAAGATTATTAATGGGATAATCAATCCATATCCATGATCCATTATAAAAGTTATTATTCTAATTCCTTTTCACAAGGAAATAAACATTAATAAAGGTGTTATATTAGATCTTCATTACTTGATTAAAGCAACTGGGCTTGTGTTGGCCACTCAGTTATTGTAGTCCAAAATTGGAGAGAAGTTTAAACTGTGAGGTCGTCAGCTCAGGCTCTCAGAGTCAGCAAGTCATCTGGAGGATCATGCTAGAAGTTTTCTTTTCTTGAGCAACTCCAGCCATCGTACTGCAACAGAATTGACAAGAAAAAGTAGACTATTACCAACTAATTATTAAAATTCTTTAATGCTCCTTGTCCACATTGTTCTACAAATTTCTGGTAGGGTTTCTCATAATTGAAAGTTTACAGCTGAAGCAGAGCATATTTTCTAAATTTTGTGAACTTATTACAGGATTTTCACTAATAGAGTAGCTAGCATGCTATTATTGTATCCTCTATATTGAGTAATTCAGCATAACATAGGAGAGTCTGATCTATTTTTCTCATACATTCATATCATACCAACTTTTTATATTGCTACTGCAATAGTCACCAGGTATTTCACTTTTTTCTAATTGGAATAATATGACAATAATAAGAAAATTTATAAAAATCATGTCATTCATTTGGACACAAATTTTTTGAATAAAATAAAAAGAATATAATTCAAAAAATTTCGAGCATAATCCAGCAGACCCTATACATAACCCTGTCGTGTATGCATGTTGAGAGTTGATAATAATCCATATGTATCAATACTTAGGAAAAGTGACCAATTGCATTAGAAAAATTGAAAAATGATCAATTATATCATTGGTAGAGAACTTCTGATGAGTATTTTGATATCAAGATTATAGGAAATGTGGCAAGGTTCACTAAATACACGCGTAGCAATGAATGTAATTGGAGAACTGAATTAATTCGATAGAACTGATATAAAACCTTCTTATTATGTTATTATACCATAGTTGGCATGGTAACAGACATTGATATTTTTTTTCTTGTGTTATTCCTCTCTAATTCACCTGCTGAAAATAATTGTGTATACTACAAAAAAGTTTTAATTGCTTATGTAGGAAGTTATTATCCTTTTACTCCTCAACTCGAATTCGGTCAATCAAGTTACTAACAGCAGTCTAAATTTTAAGTTGTTATAATTTTGGTTGCAAAGACAATTAAATTGTGAATAATGATACAGTGCTTGAATAATGAATTTGTGAATGACGTATTTATTTAACTATGTCCAATCAAATATATACACAAAAATACAATAATAATATTGATATAAAAGGAATATAGCTTGCTATTATGATTATGTTCATGAGGATTGTTTCTCTACAAGCATAACTGCAGCAGAAATATATTTCACTGCCTGTGGGCATTGGATTTATTGAAGTGTACTGCTAGATTCTGTGGTGTGCTTGAGAGGAACATAGCAAGTGGTACATGTGGTTTGTACTTTGTTTCAGAATTAGAGGTTACTGCAGGGATAACTATGCAGTAATTAATTTATAGTACACTTCAGTCAAACAGAGCTTGGCAAGCAATGTTTCTCAACCAAATAGAGTGATATGCACAAATAATTAAGGCATACAGTTATAAATCGTAGTTATTTTTAGCCATTAATTAAAATCATGTTTCTTTACTGGTAAGAGACTAGCCAGCTTCTCTGCCAATGGTTAACTACGCCACCTCGGTATCTATAAAAATACTGACACGAATAATTTTTTATTGGATTATAGAAGTTGTAGTAATAATGGGCTCAGCACTACCGTGAAACTTCGAGGGTTTTACGTTACTTTGTTATGTGTAATGTTTATAGTGATTTATGATTCAACTTTTAAATTTGTATCCTGTACTCTTATGTCTGTAAGCATGTGGCACCCATTTGATTGATCTATAAATCCAATAGCTACACTAGTTATAAAAGTCTTTGTCTTGTGAATTTAACTTGATATAATCTCTCAATCACTGCCAGTAGAATGGGGAGATGAAAAGTATTAGGGGGAGGGGCGGTGTTAAGAGTGTATAGGGTACATCCCTCCCACTGAAACTAGTTTTGCTCCCTGAAAATTAATATGATCTTCATGGTTACATTTGACACAAAATTATTATCAATTTTATGGGAATGAGAAATTCCCCTGAAAATTGTAATGAATTAATTGGACTCCCCTCAAGTTTGGATCTAAAAAATACACTTTACCAACAATGTTGTAGAGATGAAAATAATATTGAAAACTATTTATCATATCAGCTCCCTTTCGCTAGGTTAATACAGCAGTATTTAGATTTCACAATTTCTTTCTCAGCCTTCTTCGATGCATTCTCTATCTTTCACAGGATTTAATGAATTAAAATATTTGGTCACCACTTGGAATCGAATCCAATACCGCTTGTATAATGCACAAGCGCTCTGCCACTGAGCTACGACAACCAGCCAGCAAACAAACACTCCAATTCTTTATTTCTACTGTTAAGGGTGTGGGAGGGCGCGGCGATCCGTAGAAGGCTTTGCTCTCGCGCACTTGGTAACAGCTTAGTATCGCTGCCACCAGAGAGCCAAACTAAGGATCAATCTAGCCGTAGCTTGGACCCTTAACCAACAAGTTGGTACGCTCACTTCAGTACTTGACTTTAGTTAAGTGTAATTGGACTCTGAAGAAGTCAGCACGAGGTACAATATATATACGGGGTACTGACTCCTCCCAACAACGAAACAACCAATCAAATGACAACACAAACAACCAATGAAATAACAGTGACGAAATGATCTATAGAGCAAAATGACTAAGTTCTGTGAGCATGCGTGGGATAATGAATAATGTTAATAATAATGTTCTCTGCATTCTGTTCTATCTTCTATCTTTATCTACTTCTTTTTCTTTAACTACTTCATGTGGGAGTATGCCCACAAAGGGTTACTGCTATGCTACAGTCTCACTCTCAAAAGACCAACGAAAATTCTCTTTTTTCAAAGGTTCTTATTATTAAAAAAAGAAAAGAAAAAGAAAACAAATTCAACGAATAATAAGAATCTTTGAAAGCAGAGAATTTTCGTTGGTCTGTTGATAATGAGACTGTAGCATATCAGCACCCTTTAAACATATAAATACCAAATTGGAGTGTTTGTTTGCTTGCTGTTTGTTGTAGTTTAGTGGCAGAGCGCTTGTGCATTATACAAGAGGTCCTAGATTCGATTCCCGGAGGTGACCAAATATTTCTGTATTGTTAAAAAAACGCCTGTGAAAGAGAGAGAATACATTTAATGAGTATTTTGATTGTCCGTGTTTAATGTGCAATTATATTTGTGTTAGCTAGTCGATTTAGTCAAGGCATTCTATATAGAAGAAATGGTGTCAGAACTTATTATTTTAGTGAAATGTTCATCATCAAAATAATGTCAGTAACAAATGGCTAGTTTTTTGTAATATAATTAGGCTGATAGGCTAGCCCTTTTGATTATTACCTTAAGCAAATCCATTAATTGTGGGTGCATGGGGGTGTGGTAATGTGTGACTGCTGGGGCATGTAATGAATATTAATTACAATCAACTGATCAATTACAGCAAACTAACTCATGAATATGATTCATGCAACATGATGAGGAAAATAGAGAACATTTGCAAAGTTATTTTATCTGTCCGTTGAGAACTTGGTAGGTACTAGCATTGTTTTTGCTGATAAGAGAGATAGCATCTGTGTATGCATATCTCTGTTGTACAGCTTCCTGTACTTCTTGGTGTCCTGACAGGTGGCCTAGCACATGAAGTTAGTACTGTCTACTAAGATAAAATGCCTTTCCATCAACTTTTTAAAGACTGATTGAGTGAGAAGAATTTGTGGTAGCTGTTTAAGCATCAGTAAGTGACATGAAGGATGGGCATCAATGGGGACCTTTTACCAACTTGCACTCTGATTAGGCCAGACCATCGTGGTGAATTCTAGAATGCGGCAGTGCAGTTTTGTAAGGCATTGGTGGAGTTCGTGAATAATGGCAGATTAAGTGAAGGCAAAAATTATAATGATTTGTTGACTCCAAGAATATCCTCCACTGCTCAATGAAGATGTCAGAAGAAAGAAATGATCTTCTGCATGTGATTTTGTCAATGCTATGAAGATGTAATAAGAAATTCATAGATCTTGTTAGTTTGGTTAAGGTAGACCCAGTTCAGGAGAGAATGTGTGTCTTCAAGCTCTAATTCCTGTTGCTTCGCAAAACAAGAATAATACAGGACCACTAACTTTAATAATATAATAATTATTATTAATATAATTCTTAATTGGAAGACTTGATGTAGCATTAAGTATTATAAACCTTTGATGAACATCCCCTGATACATTTCACATGCATTCAAATGCTTGCTAAATACTTGTAGATATCACTTTTTTACAATTGGGATTGTCCTTATTCCACCATGTTATGATAAAAAATAGGCATATTCTGTATAATATGGTAGTTGTTTATGCTGGATTCAAGTATTAGACTAAAGGACATAGCATTGGCCGATAAAGGACACTAACTTCACACTCTCTTCATGTCTCCAATGCGTGGACAGGATAGAATACAGGATGTACTGGTTATCTTGTTATTGTGTAAGGCTCTATTTTCAACTATAGTGTTGGTGTAGCTGGTCTAATTGACCATTGCATGGTTGCTACATTAATATCTCAACACTAGCTTGTAAGCAAACGTCATGGCCACCAGACACTAATGTTTATAATATGAAGTAGCTGAAGGCACAGAGTGAGGAGTAGACATAAAAGAGAAGTTGTGCATAGATTGACTCCAATCTGTATGATATAGTGGGGTTTTGGATCCACTTCCTTCCATCTATTTCTATCCTACTTTTATCTCAATTTTGAACTCTATTGTAATTCACTCATTTTTATCCTATTTCTATCATCGCACTGAGCATGTATATCTTCAACCAGTTGCTTTCTACTGATAAATGGCTGGAGTTGGAGGAGAGACTTAAGGCTTGCAATTTTTTTTTTAAGATTGTCTGAAAGATTCATATACTGTGTTTATGATGGTCTTATAAAAATATGAGGAGATAAATAACAAAAGTATTTTTTAATTGGTGCATTCAACTTTGAATCAAAGCAGAATGGGGGTTTCTTCTAGTCATTTCTTAGCAGATGTCTTCCTTTAAAGAGAAGACTCTACTTTTTCTTAACTTGTGAACATGAATTTGATTAAATCTCTTCACTCCCAATTGCTGAAGCTGTATATTAAATAATTTTAGCTTTTTAAATAATAATAATTATTATTATTAATATTATTATTAATATTATTTTTATTATATCAGCCAATAGTGACTGAACCATATTGATAAAAAATTAATCTGACAAAGTCCACCAACAATGGCAGTCATAAGCATACAATTAGCTAGCTTTGTGAATTATATAAAGCAAGATGGTTTCCTCAGTGAATATTTTGCTTACGTATTGGGAACTAGCTATTTGTGCAATAATAAAGAAGTAACCATATGAATAACAGAGTCATTATTATGATCACAAGTTAGCTCACTCTCAATTGAAACCCAGTATATAAATCTTCATTCTGCTATTGATACTTCTCTTCCTCTTCCCATTGTTCTGAAGTCAATTCAGCGTGACAATTTCCATGCATATTCAGTGGATACTGTGATATTTTCTTCTAGAGAAACCTAGTCCCTCTGATAGGAAATAAATAGGAAATACATCATAATAACAAATTACAATGATGATGATTATGATAATTTCAATGATGACAATGATATGAAAAGATGATTTTGAAAATGATGATACGTAATAAGTTGTAGCTGTAGAAATGTGAAGTGCTATTGGCTATTGTTTATTTGACCAAAACAAAACTTACCAGTAAAAGACCAACTTTGAACTAACCCAGTATCTTGGCTTACTGAGTGGGTAGCTAATCTAGATTACATTGTAGGTGTTGTTTGCTCTATTTGGTATAGCTATCACATGCCAGCTATCACCATGTGTTATCATATCAGAATAACTTTATTACAAATTAATTCCATGCAATTACAAGTTTTTTAATTTTCTTATGAAATAATCTTGTTTTTTATGTATTGAACAGATTCACTCAAAACATCCCTATCCATAGTTCGTGGAACTGGGTGATACAGCCAAGTGTCATTATTGTCAGTTTTTGCATCTCTAGCAGATAATAACAACAACAGCAACAATTGACAGAATTAAAATAAATACAATAAAATTAGGTCGTTATAATAGAGTATGCAGAATTTCGCTGGATCTATACTGCAAATTTGCTGAAATCTTAGTCTCATCCGACCCCCCTCCCTATTTTTTCTTGTGATACTGTTACCTGAGAGATAAAGAGTTAGTAACTTAAGTTCAGTCCAATTTTAATTGACACTTCACTTGCCAAACATAACTTTACCTTACAGCTTTATAGCTTTCCACCTCTTCCAGTCTCAGCTTAGCCACTGTCATGTTAGTTAATAAGACTTTTCAGCAATAAACAACAACTAAAATGAAAGGAATATTTTTCATCATGTTACAGAATTATGTTTGGCAGAGAATGTCTTCCGGGAAATTCACCATTAAGTTTATATTGACATTGTTCTTTGTTGGTTTATTGCTGGAATTGGTCATATTAACTAACAGGACTCCGACTTGGCTGAGAGACTAGAAGAGGTGAAATGTAAAGTTATGCTAGGCAAGTTATATGGGACTGAAACCAAGTTATTAACTCTTTATCTCTCAGGAAATAGTATCACAGGAATAAACATAAAAGAAAAGGTCTGTGTCTAATGCAATTAACAATGTTAGCACTATCAGGCTAGTTTTTAGAGATTAATAAACAGTGATTATTGTGCTAGTCTCAGCTCAGCCGATGCTCTGTTATTGATAACACTTATTTCAACAAACAGTGTCAATATTAACATAATCGTGAACTTCGCAGAAGACATTCTCAGCCAAATGTCATTCTGTACGGTAATTAAAAATGTTCCCTTGCAAGTCAGGATGATCAGAGTAAACTTCTACTAGATCTCTATTCATTATAAAATGTTGCCTTTTGGATAAAATATTTTGCTCCTAATTCTGACTATAAAACCACAAAACCTTAAGCCTGTCATTCAATTCCAGCCATTTATTAGTAGATAGCAACTGGTTGAAAATATGTATGCACAACACTATAGTTCAAAATTTGAGATAAAAGTAGGATGGAAAACCCATAAACTATACAAATTGGAGTCAATGTATGCACACCTTTGCTTGTATGTCTACTCCTCAATCTTTGCCTGCAGCTACTTCATATAAACATTAGTGACTGGTAGCCATGAAGTTTGTTTACAAGCTAGTTTTGAAATATTAATGTAGCAACCATGCAATGGTCAATTCGACCAGCTACACCAATACTATAGTTGGAAATAAAGCCTTACACAATAACAAGGTACCTCCTGAAGTGAACTATAAAGATGTGAGAAAAAATCTTGAATACAACAAATATATTTGTGTTTTGTGTCTTTTTACTGTTCAATAATTTGTATTTGGACTACCTAATTGGTGTAGAAATAAATCATATGACAATAACAACTGACATTCAAAACATTATCATTCAGTATTTTTTTATTATGTACAATCAGTGCTCACAATCTTATAAAGTATATAATCTAATGTAATATTAACTAGTTGATGCTGAAGTGCTAATAAGGTAGATCAAGTCTGATCTTGTTTTTCTGAGGAACAGTTACTACAAGAAAGGAGAGCAAACACCCACTTTGGCTCCCTCATACTACAAGCAAATTAGTTTGAAAAAGTAAAAGCTCATCGTGATTTAAACTGGCCAGAGATCTCAGTTTCTATCATGACATATTTCGTAGAATACATTTAGGCCCTTACAATTGTACAATTGCTGTTCAATTGAAACAAAGAGTTTCAACCATTCTCACGTATATGATGTGTATGTACAAGTTACTGCCAACTCAAGTCAGAGCAGCTACTAAATTAATTAGCTGAGAGTGTGGGGAGCCCCCATGAATTAATATTCGGAGTTTTACAGCCAACTTACTTTGACTTACCAACAATCGTAGAAAAAAACTGCTGCAGTGGAGTTACCTAGCATAGAATAATCCTCTAAATACACTCATCAGAGTGATATGGAAAGATATTTCACTCTCAAGCATATTTTTATGAGCCACTGGCTCGTGAAGATACATTAGTCTGCTTGTAAAACATTCACCATACACACTCTGATTCATATAATAAGTATTATATATAATAGTGGCTACGTGATAATTTGTATTATTATTATTATTTTGTGAGGCTGTTCATTCATGAGCCAGCCCACACCCCCGGACACATACGGCTATTAATATTTCCTACTGGAAGTTTTTAGTATAAGTTCAGTTGCCAAAATGTTTGAAAAGCAGAACAAGAATGAATTGGAATGCTGTGCTTATATAAACCAATGAATGTGAACACACTGTCTAGAAATATACAACCAACATTCCAATCCCAGCAGGTAGCTAATGTAATATCAACTACAAACAAACAGTTCTGATATTCTAGAGATGTCATTCCGGAAATAGTTAATGTTTACTTCAACTCCTCCTACCACCACTCCTCATGGGCCCCGCCCCAGTAAGCCGTATGTGTCCGGGGGTGTGGGCTGGCTCATGAATGAACAGCCTCACAAAATAATAATAATAATACAAATTATCACGTAGCCACTATTATATATAATACTTATTATATGAATCAGAGTGTGTATGGTGAATGTTTTACAAGCAGACTAATGTATCTTCACGAGCCAGTGGCTCATAAAAATATGCTTGAGAGTTGTGCATTAAGTACACTATAGCTCAATTAAAAGCAGTATAAAGTTATCTCCACCATGAGCCACCTACTGTACCTTAGAGCGTGTTCAGTACTATAATACTCAATCAATAAAGAGTTCAATAAACAGGGAAGAAGACAACTACGTAGTCTTAAGGGGAGAGAGTGTGAGGAAAGGATTAGACATTAATGGTTAATTACAAAATCTGTACTTCTGAGAGCAAATAATTTGGTTTTTGAATTCTTTATGGCCTCAAACACAAAAAATCCACAACAACAATAAACTCATCACTAGACATAAATACATTAACAGTAATTTATGTCTATCGTCAGAACAACAACATGTAGAAACTGAAATGCAGTAGAATGGTACTCTTCTCCCTCCCTCCCCCAACCTCCATCACCTATTACTCTACTACACGTATTACAATGCTCCATATTCTAACACAAGACCTCTGTGATATTTGAATAGGGAAGAAAGTGGTTTCATAATCAGTTTATTCTTGTTTATGCACAATCTGGGTAGATTGTTTAGTTGCATGCTTCTCTTTGTTTAATCCAGAGTAAAAATATTTTAATTAGAAAATACTTTAGATTACATAATAGCTGCTCGTAGTTTATATTCACTGCACTGACAAAAATTGTGGGCTGCACCCCTTCCTACTTCCCTCCCTCTCCTCCTGCAAGACCTCTGTGATATTTTAGTAGAGAAGAAAGTTGTTTCATAATCAGTTTTTTCTCATGTATGCACAATCTGGGTTAGGTTGTTTAGTTGCATGTTGCTCCTTGTCCTCAATAAGAATATTTTTTGTTAAAAAATACTTAGATTACGTAATAGTTCCTTGTCATTTTGTATCCACAGCACCGACTAAAGTTGTGGGCTGCACTCAATTCACTTCCTCCTCTTCTCCCTCTCCTCCTAATTTTCTACAGCTTTTGTTTATTTATAATCATTCTTTCTTGCAAACAGGAAAGAAAGCATAGCACGAAGAGTCAGGATACAGGAATGTGACATTAAGGGTAATTAAATGTTGAACATATATTGTGCCTCAAGGGTGCACTGAGCTATCCAAAATGCCAAGGGGCATATAATTGCCATTGTAACTTTAAAAAAATCTGAAACTTTGTAGAGGCACTCACACTATTCCTAAAACGACTGTGGGGTTCACCACCATCAGGATGAGAGAAGATAGATTTGAATGCATTTCTGTGTTGTGTATTTGTCGATTATTTGTTCTGAGCACTTGTCATTAAAGTATTGTCAAGTTATTATTTTTATCTGTGTGGTGTATGTTTTGTGTGTGAGATGGTAAAGATTGTCAGGAGGTGCCCAAGCTCCGCATACATGGTTATTTAAAAATTGTGTGCATTGTAGTTTCATTTCAAATTTATATTACCATCTGGTTATTGTTAGGTATTGGGGCAAGTTATGCATTTTAATTAAGTACTGAAGTTGAGAAACATGTACATACAAGATTCTAGCTAATGCCTTGAACTCTGGCGGCAGACTACCTAGGTACTGAGCTACGGTCTGTGTTGAATACTTGTCATGGTTATGGGTCCCCACCCAACAACCATCCTCTGTTCCTTACTTAAGTATGTACCTTAGAGAGTAGTGTGACAGGAAGTGGGTCTTTATGAATAGCGTTCAGGATGATAAGTTAAATGTTCATCTCCAACTGAAGCATTATTTTATTGAAAAACACTCTCAGTTTTAGGTTATCTTATTAGAATACAATACAAGCAAGTAACTATGAAAAACAAAACAAACATGTTTTGTGCCTGAAGATAAATGACCAGTGGTATAAAGATATCTATGACAACAGACAATTAAGCTAAATGACTAGTGGTCAAAGTCAGAAGTGTTACTTTCAACACTCCTCCTCACTTCTGAAAAATGTACTTTGGACTTGGTTTAACTCCAATCAGTGAACAAAGCTTCGAAAATTGAGTGCTAGCAAGAGGTTTGGTTAGCATGTCTGCCAACATATTTTCGGTGGAGCAGTATTGTACAGTTATAGATCCATCATTAACTTGCTCTCTAATATAATGATACTTAATGGCTATATGTTTTGTTCGTCCATGAAACTGAGGATTTTTTGTCATGGCTATTGCAGATTGATTATCCTCATATATAATGACTGGTTTTGTATATTCAATACCCATTTCACTTGAAAGCTGTCTCATCCAAACTGCTTCTTGAGCTGAGGAAGCCAGAGCCATATATTCAGCTTCTGCAGTAGAAAGAGCTACTGATGACTGCTTCTTACTTTTCCAGCTTACTGGACCACCACTGATCACAAACAAATATCCTGAAGTAGACTTGCGGTCATCGAGATCTCTTCCCCAGTCAGCATCTGAATATGCCACACATTCTCCAGATGATTGCTTTGTGTAGGTGATTCCATGCTGAATTGTTCCCTTGAGATACCGCAAAATGTGCTTCACTCCTGTCCAGTGATGCTTTGATGGATCAACACAAAACTTTGCCATTTTGTTCACAGAGTAGGTAATGTCAGGTCTTGTAGTGACAGAGAGATATGACAGACTTCCAATTGCAGACTGATACAAGTGCTGATCAAATCGTTCATCTAAATCAGTGGATTTCATAAATGTTTCACTTGGATCCATTGGTATCTTTGCAGGATTAGAATTTTCCATGCCATATTTTTTCAATAGATTCTCAGTATAAATAGGCTGACCAATCCATACTTCACCTTTCTCATCATTATGAAGAATGTTCATTCCAAGAAAATGATGCAGCTTGCCCAAATCTTTGATGTCAAATGAAGCTGAAAGTGCAGTCTTGACTTCTCCAATTTCCCTGTCGGTCTTTCCAGCCAGCACAATGTCGTCCACATACACACCAATGATGAAAATATCTCCTCCGGAATCCTTTTTGTACACACATGGATCACTAGTTGATTGAACAAAACCCATATCATCAAGTTTTCTGTGTAATGCGGTGTTCCAACATCGAGGAGATTGCTTTAATCCATAAATACTCTTGTTCAGCCTGCAGACTAGCTTTTCTTGTCCTTCCAAAATAAATCCTTGAGGCTGTTTCATGTACACCTCCTCCTCAAGTTCACCATTCAAAAATGCTGTTGTAACATCAATTTGGTGCAATTTTAGATCCTTCTGTATTGCTGAGGCTAAGATAGTTCGAAAAGACTCCATTCTTACTACAGGACAAAATGTTTCATCATAGTCTACTCCAAATTTTTGAGTATATCCTTGTGCAACCAAACGGGCTTTGTACCTTTCAATAGATCCATCAGCTTTGATCTTGATTTTATATATCCATTTGCTTCCCACAGTTTTTCGATCTCTAGGTAATTCTACTAAGTCCCATGTATGATTGTCTCTCAATGACTTCATTTCTTGCTCCATGGCCTCTTTCCAATTGTCACAATTTGACCTACTAATAGCCTCTTCATAGAATGATGGTTCCTCAAAACTTTTGTTTGCAATAGTCACATTTCCTGCTGCATACCTGTCCGGTTGCCTTCTTATCCTTTGTGATCGTCTTACAACTGGTTCTTGAACCTCTTGTTGAACCTCTGGTAGCATTTCAGATTCTTCATCATTGTCTTCTGAGTCTTCGTCATTTTGAAGAACAATCTTTTCAGCTTTTGAATGTTGCTTCTCAAGTGGTTCCAATGAATTGTTTTTCCTGGTTTCGTGAAAATATACATCTCGACTAAAAATGACCTTATTTCGTTCAGAATCATATAGTCGATATCCTTTGGTTTCTTCACCATAACCAAGAAACATGAAGTTCTTTGCTTTTGGATCAAGTTTCCTTCGTTCATCTTTGGACACATGAACATAAGCATCACAACCAAAAACTCGCAAGTGACCAACATCGGGCTTTTTTCCTTTCCAAGCTTCAAATGGTGTCTGCCCATCCAAAAAACTTGTTGGACTTCTATTCTTCAAGTATACAGATGTAGCAAGAGCTTCAGCCCAAAATGCATGTGGTACCTTTTGATCTATCAACATCGGCCTAACCTTTTCTAATAAGGTTCTGTTCAATCTCTCAGCAACTCCATTTTGCTGTGGTGTTCTTGGTATAGTAAGCTCATGTCGTATTCCTTCAGAACAAAGGTATCTCCCAAACTGTGCAGATATAAACTCCCCACCATTGTCTGTACGAAGAGTTTTTAGAACGCAGCCACTTGACTTTTCTGCCATTGTTTTCCATAATTTGAATTTCTCAAAAACATCACTTTTCTTCTTCAGCGGATAAACCCACACATACCGAGTTTTATCATCAACAAATGTTAAGAAATATTCAGCACCACCCATTGATTTCTCACCTATTTTCCCACACACATCGCTATGTACAAGATCCAGAGGATTCTTGGAGTGACTGCTAGAAGACTTCGGAAATGGACTTTTGTGATGCTTTCCACCAATGCATGGCTCACAGAGGTCGGTATCAGTTGTAACAGTGCAATCCAAACCATCAACCATTTTTTCATTTGCTAGTTTCTGTAAGTTTTGAATCCCTAAATGGCCAAATCGTCGATGCCAAATATCCTGAGTATAGTTTTGTGTTGAAATGTTAATGCAATCTTTTCTGCAATCATAGCAATCCATGTAGTATAAATTTCCAATTAGTGTACCTATGGCAGTGAGTTTTCCTTCCACACTTTTGATTTGGACATGTTTGCCATCAAATTCTACTATTTTTCCAGCCTTGACAGCTTTTGATACACTTACCAAATTGTATGATAAATTTGGCACATACAGAACATCATGTAAGTTGCATTTTCTGCTTTCACTACCTGGTAATTTCATCATCAATGACACAGTTCCTTGTTGTTGAGATTTCACTACATGACCATCTCCCAAAACTATTTCCAGCGGTTTTTTGAGAGTTTCCATCTTCATAAATAATTGTTCATCATTGCACATGTGACTCGATGCACCAGAATCAATGATCCAACTACCTGTCGTTCAAACAGACAATGCTTGACTTTTTAGTAGAACGTCCTCTTCTTCACCACTTGTCATTCGAGTAGACAATGCTTGACTTGTCAGTAGCACGTCCTCTACTTCACCACTGGTATTCTTTCTCAATACCTGGTTTGCCTTTTCTCGAGGCCCACTATCAGATGCCTTTTCCCTTCGCTCGTCTGCAAATCGTATGCGACAATCACGTTTTAAATGTCCAGGCTTGCCAAAATAGTGACACTTAAACACTCGTTTTGCTCGATAAGCTGCAAAAACTTTACCGGAATCACCACCGTCTCCTACTCTTTCTTTCATTTTTCGCTCCTCATGTAATAGTCTTTCGATTACTGTTTCCATAATGGGCACATTTGAACTTGATTCAAGAGCCGTCACTATCATGTCATATGCTTCTGGAAGACTTGCAAGCAAATGAACAACACGATCCTCTTCAGTTATGGGATCTCCAATTACCGAAAGAGTTTCAAATACCTCCGTCATGACCTTTACATGTTGTTGTACTGATTCTCCCTCCTTCAAACGAAGAGAAAACAACTTGCGACGTAGCTCCGGTTTGTTAGCCCACGTTTTCTTTTGGTATTGATTTTCAAGCTTCTTCCAAACCACAACAGGATCTTCTGGATCACCAAGTAAATATAATAATGAAGGCTGTATGGACAAAACGATTTGTGCTAAAGCTTTATCCCTTCTAGTCATGAATTTTGCCTGATCTGCATGTTCATTTTCAGGAGCATTCTCCTTTCCATTCACTATGTTCCAAAGACCATCTTTCATTAGAGCCATTCGAACTTGTATTTTCCAAGTGGGATAATTCGAATCATTCAATGGTATGATTCCTGAAGACTTTATATCAGCCGTAATTGTCCTTATAGCTACCTACAATCCCACTAAAAACTGTTGTATTTCTAATGATGACCTGGGCCCATAACCTATTGAAAAACACTCTCAGTTTTAGGTTATCTTATTAGAATACAATACAAGCAAGTAACTATGAAAAACAAAACAAACATGTTTTGTGCCTGAAGATAAATGACCAGTGGTATAAAGATATCTATGACAACAGACAATTAAGCTAAATGACTAGTGGTCAAAGTCAGAAGTGTCCACCCAACAACCATCCTCTGTTCCTTACTTAAGTATGTACCTTAGAGAGTAGTGTGACAGGAAGTGGGTCTTTATGAATAGCGTTCAGGATGATAAGTTAAATGTTCATCTCCAACTGAAGCATTATTTCACCTTTCATTTGATATGTTTCTATATGAGGAAAGTTCCAAAATGACTGAGATTTTTAACTCCCTATAATTTAACTTGTATGTGTAGCTATGTTCTTTACAATTTGAGAAAAGATATTACATACTTATATTATATAAAACTACTTCTATATTTATTGTAACATCTCCTATTGTTAAAAATAATGATAAACTACATTTTAATATTCACATTTAGTCCTGAGCAACTCTGATTTACATCTGTACAGAATGATGTATGTTCCTTGCATCATACTGCAAACACTATTTTTCATTAGGATGCACTCATGACAATTAATTCTTTAATGTGAATAATAAAAGTACGATAATAATAGCCGAACTTAAGGCCCTTAGTGTCTGGCTAACTGTGTGTGTCTCACACTCTCACAGACACCCCCTTACCTCACTCCACTTTTCCACATGTTTTGTTAGACACAGACAGTCTCTAGTGATACAGAGGCAATAACTACTTAGTGCAGAGATTGAAAATAGAACATACAATAGCTACTGTAAACAATAATTAATATAATTTAATGCATTGGTCAATCATTCTCTGATAAATTACAATTGTGCAATGATAAGCCTATAATTCATTTAATTGCTGTTTATTATTCTGACAATGACAACAGTAACTATGGCAACTACTTTTAAATTATAAAAACGTGTAAAAGAAATTTAATAAAAAGAGTTAGTGAATAGTACAATTAAACAGTTTCTTTAGTCTGATAGCCCCATCAAATCCTCCCATAACATGGACCGTGTCAGATGTCATGATACAGGTACAGTTACGTACTGCATGTGGTAGTTGTCCAGCCTGGACCCAGGTATTAGTCTGAGGGACATAGAGCTGGATGGTGGACACTGACTTCCCACTCTTCATGTCCCCACCACCGACTGCCAGTAGAGATCCTCCAATGTTGAGTGGACACAGTTGAGTGAAGGTAGTTTGTTCCATATGTTGGAACTGTCTGATGAGGAGTGTGAAACAAGAGCCTCCAGAGATACACTATAGATATCAGGACTACTCTGTCCCTCACACCATCCCCCCATGAGGTACCAGGCATCTCCTATTGTAACTGACTTCATGCTCCTCCATGGTGTTGGTGTTGATGGTCCAGTGGACCACTGCATGTTGGATACATCAAGTATCTCAACACTAGCTTGTAAACGAATTGTATGGTCACCACCAGCCACCACCAGCCAATGTTTATATGAAGTAGCTGAAGGCCAACAGCGAGGTGTAGACATAGGAGGGAAGGGGTGTGTCCACTGGTTGCTGTCAGGCTGCCACTCTCCTAACTCACTGCTCTCAGAGACATCTCTATTACTTCCTCCCACAACAACTAATTTGTTGTTGATGGTAGACATAGCAAACCACCTGGTACTGTATGGAGGTAGAGTGTGCCACTGGCAGGACTGTGTGTTGTAGGCCATCATTATGTAGTTATTCTGACCTCTGTAAGTCCCTCCTCCTCCAACATACACTATATCATTTATCTGTACTAATTGGATGCAGTCACCCATAGCCACTGGCATGTCAGGACCACGCCTCCAGTCTAGTTCTAGTGGGAATGTCTAAATAAAAACAAAATATATTATTATTAATCAATGAATTATAGTTAATGTAAATTTTGAGAACATAAACTTTTATTTGTGGACTATATGTAGACATAAAATTATTGTGTTGCCGTGGTTACTGTTTACATGCTAATGATTAAACTACAAGTTACATATCATCAGGTTAGTAATCAAACTGTTGAGGAGGTACTTATTCATATAAAACAATCTGTGGAAATTTCATCTTTTCTTTTAACCTTTAAAACCGATTGCCGGCCAAATACCCGATATTGGGTACGCACTAGCAACGCACGGAAGTGCCAAATACCCGATTTAGGGTACAAGAAGCAGGGGTTAATAAGTTTAGCTTACAGCTACCTACAACCCACCACTGTGCTGTGTTTGGAATTCCTGTGGTTTCTACTGTAGAGTAAGTATCTTATCAGCATATCTAAAGGGGGGGGGGGTTACCATAAAACATTAAATAGATATTTACAGTTAAATATAGTGCTCAATGAGTAGGTAGGTACAAATAATATGGGGTTCTCAAATGTAATAAAAACAAACTTTAAAAAAAATCTAGGTCTAAAATGGCATCAAGAATATTAAGTACAGAAGTTCTTTCATTTATTGTTGATGTTGATGATTTTGATGATGATACTGACCCAAATGAGCCTATAGCAGATGGAAGTGATGAAGAGTTTGAATGTATAGAGGACACAGAAGAGGTGGAAAGTATAGAAGGTAATGAATTGGAGTATTATAAGAGTATTTATTAGGTATACATTGTCTACACATAATACAGGGCCGTAGTAGATGGTCCGACCAGTCCGACCTTGGTCGAACCTTTTTTTGGAAAAGGTGGGCGTGTACATTTAATAAGTTACCGGGTAAAGGTCGGCAAAAAAATCGTACCTTCCTCTGTTGGTAAAGTGTCGCTAGTCTTTCCACCGGGAGTGTCCTGTTATGGCTTCATCGACTATAATAGCGAGTCCCGAGAAGAATCTTCTCGATAATTTACCGGAATCTCCGCATCAGCCGTTGTCTTTAACTTCCCAAAAAGAAAGTTTGGGAAGAAGACAATTTCGGAACGTAGCTTTTAAGCTAGTTGGTTTGATCGGTGGACTTGGCTTCACTACAATGAAGCTGTGAAATTAAATCACGTTGCTGCCAAAAAAGATGAGGCTGCTTTTGGAAGTGTATTGTTAAGTATTTTTAACATTTCAAATAGCTATAATTTTTTTTGTGTGTGCATGTTTCTGTGTGGTGCTAAACTGACAGATGCACTGGAAATGAAAGAAATTGCTAATGATGATTTCATTGGCCAAAATGAACGTCGCATGCAAATTTTTGGAAAATTTACTTAAATTATTGAACCCTTTTTTCTGTCATACTTACATATTTAACTCTTGCATACTGCCACTTTTTAATTTGTTACACCACTTTTGACGAAACCACACCCACTTCCTGGTCTGACCCTTTTTTTAATGGCAGAGACGGGCCTGTAATATAATGTGACACTGAATCAACTGATGATGATGACACAACAATCCAAATAAATGATATGGTCTCTCCCATCACTTCTCCTGCTGCTGTAAAAACATCCTCATTTGATACATCATGGAGTGACAAAAGCTTACTCCATATAAAATTAAAGATTTTTGTGGAGATATTGGTCCTACTGTGCCAATTCCCAAGACCCCGTTGGAAATATTTCAGCTGTTTTTCACTCCTGAGTGCTTGAAACACATAGTGGTAGAGTCCTAAGGAAGTTATGACGGCAGAGCAGTATGATACATGGATACCTCTGGATGTTGCTGATGTAAAAGCCTTCTTTGGCTTTCATATTCTGATGGGTCTGAACAAGCTTCCTTCAGTAGATGATTACTGGAAACAGTCCCCCATTTATCATTACTCTCCAATAGCAGATAAGATATACAGAAATCGCTACAGAGAAATTATCCGTTATCTTCATTTTGCCGATAACTCTAAGCTAGCTCCACGAGGAAGTGAAGGATATGATCGTTTGGGTAAAATCCGGCCTTTGTTAGAGCTGATCCAGTCTCGCTGTGCTGCCATATACAAACCATCAAAGCACTTAGCAATAGACGAGGCAATGATTAAGTTTCAGGGCAGATCTAGTCTCAAACAATATATGCCCCAAAAACCCATAAAAAGAGGAATAAAGGTGTGGGTCTTGGCTGATAGCAGTAATGGCTACTTTAGTCGATTGGAAATTTACACTGGTCACAAGGATAGAGTGGAGCATGGTCTTGGAGCTAGAGTGGTGAAGGATCTGTCCCATGGAAAGTGGCACCACCTTTATTTTGACAATTTTTTTACATCTAAGCAACTGCTTTGTGATCTGGAGTCTGTTGGAACATATGGGTGTGGAACTGCCAGAAGAGACAGATTGGGATTTCCTAAGGAATTTAAAAATCTGAAGTTCAAACAACGGTAAGTAAATACAAATTTACTAAATTAGCTTATTACTTTCAATATATCACAGGGGTCAAAATACAACAGTACAGTCTGATAATGTAATAGCATCGGCATGGTTGGATAGGAAAATTGTGAACGTGATGGCTACAGGCTATGATCCTAACGAAGTTGATACAGTTCTTCGTCGCCAGAAAGATGGGAGTCGAAAGGAAATTTCTTGTCCAGTATCTGTTGCAGAGTATAACAAGTACATGGGTGGAGTGGATCATGGTGATCAACTTCGTGGATATCATCAATGTAATTGTAGAAGTCGTAAATTTTACAAGTATATCGCCCGTTTTCTGTTTGGAGTAGCCGTTACAAATTTTTTAGTCTTGTATAAAATGAATAATTCTGGCCAAAAACATCACATCAAATACTTCAGAGAAAAATTAGCCCTTCAACTTACCGAGGATTACTGTACTAGACACAAAGCAGGGAGGTGTGGGGGGCAGTATCTTCCTAGATTGACAGTGCAACACTTTCCAAGGAAATATGAGGCCATGACTGGAACTGAAAGAAAACGAGGAAAATGCACTTTGTGTCTCAAGAAGAAGCAACGACGGAATACTCAATGGTTCTGCACTGAATGCAAGGTTTGGCTGTGCCATACTGAAGAATCCAATGACTGCTTTCTTGAGTGGCATAGTCTCCCAGAAACTGAGCCCTAAAAAAACACATCCATCATTCCTATAGCACTCAATGTTTTTTTTGTTGTTGTTGGTATTTCAGTATGTAAATTATTATTATCCATCACTTATATAATTCTATATCTCAACTAAACAAACTAAACTTACATAGAAGTAGCTTGGAGTAGTTATACTGGTCTAACAAAGGCACTGAAGTTTTGAAACCTGCGTTTTGTTGACATCCAGCAGTTGTGCGTAGCAACTGAAAGTAGAATTTTCGAAATGCCATAGGCTATTTCTTCTCTGGTAGCGATCGAACATATCAGCGCTAGACAAAATTGTTGTAAACGTAACGAGAAAGCCTTTACCTATTGTTAAACTGTACAAGCCGAAGGAAAGCGAGCCTTAGTTTTCTCGGTAGAGAGCTTCGACTGACTCAACTTCATAAGGGCTGTTTCCGGCAGAAAAGAATTCGGCGTTACGCGTTCGCGGTTTGGCAATTAAATTAAATACGGCCGACAATCGGTTAAGAGAAATCACGACATAATGTGTGCATGTCAGTATATTTGCATTTATTATGTATTAATATGTTTTAAGTGAAGGTATTACTGGGTTTTTTTTCGGTGTTTGTCTGGTGTTTGCAGCATTTCAAGAACAATGCCATTAAGTATGTTCACGCATAATATGTGAGCCTATGGAAAATATAACATGCAACAAAACTTAAAAGAAAACTTTTTGGCGAATGTAGAAAATTCTTTGTAACATATTCCAATTGAATGCTTGATCATAATGTAGCTATACAGCAGGGTGTAGAAAGGAATTTAAATTATGATTAATGTCTCACCAGTCTCAAACATGGCAGCCACCTCAAGATTGAAACAAGCATCAAAATGTTGCACTAGACATTTTAAGTTCCGTCAATGTGTCACAATTTTTTGTATTGATTTCTTAATTCAGAAAAGCTAATTATTTTAGGCCATATAATCGTCAGCAATTCTTGTTAATACCCTATATAGTCATGCCGTACTTATATGAGCAAATAATTTCTTTACTGCCCGCGGAAGTTTTGCATTACAATTTTTGCAGAGGTTTACTGGGGTGCTTGGTGTCTCCCATTGAAACTCCTGGTGAGGTGAGTTTTACTTGTACGTGTTAAGTGTCACTGATGAAGATAGCATTAATGTCTACAGTTTCAGTGCACGAGGTACATCCTGTTGCTCAAGCTTTATATATCAATGTATATATAATATATATATATTAAGCAAACAAGTGAATTACTAGGACTGAATAAAACGTTTTCTTTTAGGATTTGTTGCATGTTATATTTTCCGTATGCACACATATATATTTTATATATACTAAGCAATATTATATATTTTATAAAGCAAACAAGTGAAGTGAGAGAGACATTTCTAGGAATGAATTATTACATCGATTATAATGTTATTATATTGATTTATGTGGTCCCTAGCACTCATATTCATAATCTTATTTTAAAAAACATGACTACATAGGCCTGCCTCCAGTTTTTTTCTAATACTACAGCAGTATGCAAATGTTGGTTAGGTCCAATACAATGTGATATATTCATAGACATGCTCATATTTCAAGTCATAAAAATTGCTGCAACTGGTTAATAGCATTGAGAATTTTTACAACATAAATTTCCCAAAATGGCTGATATAGTAACCATATGACTATTATATGGAGCCATTGTTCACTGATCAATAAATGTACAACTACCACTACTTTAAAAAACTGAGATAGTTAAAGATAACTCAATATTTTGTCAACTAAAATTTAAGGACTTCGGCTACATGCTTGTATATGATTCAAGGGAGATTGCACTTGTGAAATTGAATAAAAAAAAAACAGATAACTTACTAACGACTTCTTTTCAATAGATACTGTCTTGATATGCTCCAGTTCCTTTGTTAGTCGCTCCACTTCAGATTGGAGAAGATTGTTCTCAGTCTTCAGTTGATTGTTCTCAGTCGTCTGTTGATTGTTTTCTGCCTGTACTTGCATGACACTTGTCTCCAATTGCATGACACTTGTCTGAAATTGATGTTTCTCTTCAATAAGTTGTGTATTTGAGGACTGAAGCATTTCTTTGTCACATTCTAGTCTTATATTTTCTTCACTTATTTCTTTGTTTTCTGCTTCTAATCGACTTTGAAAGATCTGAAAAATAAAACACATCCTATGCAACATTGCATTCTAATATTTAATAATGAAATTATTGCAAATGTTTTGTATAGAAATTATTCAACATGAAGTGTGTGCAAATGACCAATTAAATAAAATTGCTAATTGTATAGGATATGAAAGTGACAAAAAATTGTCGAAGCCATTATTTACTGTTGTAAGTTTATTGTGGTCGATAAATAATATTTATCAATATAGAATACAAAAAAAATTGAATTCTGTGAATAAAACCAGATGATGATATTTATTTACCAAAATAATAATCAAGTGAGCGGAACACTATTAATAGTTTTTAGTGAAACGTTTAATATACTATAAATTGTATGTTATTACTCTATTATTAGCATTATAAATGTTTTTTGTATGTTAACCCTTTCTTTTTTGCATTTTTTGACTTTAAAAATTGATAAAATTTTGTTACATAATTTTTTATATTTAATAAGGGTATTTTGCTTCCATTAAAAAGTCGAATCCCATGTGGACCGATTACATATTGTTTTTTATGGTTCGTCAATAATTTTTTGACTAAGACATTTCAGGATGTCAAGCGCTTAATTTGTTTGTTGGCTACGAACTTTGAACACTCAGATTAGAAAGTATGAAGCATATAGAGTGCATGCAGCATTGTAAACTATGAATAAAGTTTTCCTAATGAACACTGTGAAAATTGCAGCTTAAAAAGTGTTTAGTGGGCCACTTTGAACTAGAGTGACTAGAAGTAAGAATGACTTTAAGTGAGATAGCTAACTACTTGACAAAATTGAACTAACAAAGTAATTGTGTACTTTAATCCAGAATGTACTTTTCTCTATGAAAGAGGTTGAATGAAATGAAAGGCAAAGTGTGAAAAAAAACTTGATAGTCGCAAGGAATTAAACTCTGACCTAAGGCTGGAGCCTCTGATGTTTGAGTGGTAGAGCAGTAGTGGCTGAAACTAAGGATCCCGGGCTTGATTCTTGGGTTACAACAGAGATTATTTTATATTTCACTTTGCTTTTCCTTCAACCTCCTTGAATGAGATCAGTTTATTCTAATGTATTTATAAAGACTGAAAATTTATAAGCAGTTTTACTTTATTTTACTTCAAAATATCAATTGTATACCATAGACAATCTCTATTCAGTTCAAATGTTTGGTTTAAATATGTTTCAAGCTAAATTGTCCTGCACATTATATTCTTTTCTTTACATTTTAATTTTCACTTTACCTCAAGTTCTTTTATTCTTTTATTTTTTCCCTTTATTTCCTTCATGTGAAGCACATTGGCTATGCTGAGAGATCTCCCCAGATTCCCTCCATGTATGTTCTCCATTGCATCCTGTATTGGTGTTAGTGTCTCCAGTAGCTGCTCAGCAGTAGGTCTTGTTTGAGGAGTATTGTGCAGGCAATTAGTCACCATCTCTACTAGAATAGGATGTGATTCTAATATCAGATACTCCAACTTCTTCATGTACACCTCACGACGCTCTACTTCAGAGCGACCAACAAGTCGGCCAGGATTGTGTGGATCTGAATATGTATGCTGTAGTAGCTCTCCTGGAAATATCTATACAAAAAATACAATAATGATTATTTATTAGGTGGTCTTTAAAAGGATCATAGTTGATCGTCCAACATCTTTGAATTTACAATTATTGTGTGTGTATTTAAAAACTGGAAACTTCAGCCACATTTTTACTGGAATGTTAATGTTTGTAAATCATTGAGTCATTCTATCTATATGAAACAATTAACCGTTGGATAAGGACCAGAATAAATTCAACCTGTGACAGTGCGTTATTAACCCACATAATTCATGTAAACTTCTCATTGGACAATATTATGTAATAATTCGAGATCAACTTCACTTGTGCGCTATGCTAATGATTTGCTGATTTTACTTAGCTAGAATCATTTTTTTAATTGAAGATAATATTAGAAGAATAAAACCAAAGAATATGGTATAGTTAGTCAATGATAATGATTTGATAACTACGTAGAACAGACTTTGTACTTCAAGTGCAATAAGTTAAGTGAAAGCTAGTTTCTACAACTTCAGGAGATGGTTATCCCAGTATCAGCTGTTTTTAAACTTTCATTTACATTCAGCCTCAAAATGAATTATATATGTACATTTGTATAACTGTAAAAGGTAAATAAACTGATGTTTGAATTGGTGGTAGCTAATGAATAATAATTCAAATATTCAAGAAATTTCACATTATACAGGCATTACACTAAATTTTTTGACCAAAAGTGTTTGTATAGCTAATTAAGGAAGGTCTGTACAAGTAACAAAGAGTTGCCTAAGGATGGTGTGCAAATTTATTTGTAATAAATCAACATTAACTTGTTGCCATGCCTTGTGGTTTCATTTATATAGTTTAAAATTAAAATTACAACACTCCCACCTTATACATACATTAAACCAAAATTAATGGTCTTATAGTATCAGATTTGTGTTAGCTAGTAGTTTCAGTCAAGGCATTCTATATAGAAGAAATGGTGCCAGAACTTATAATTTTGATGAAATGTCAGTAACAATGGTAAGTTTTTTTTAATATAATTAGGCTGATAGGCTGGCTCTTTTGATTATTAGGCATGCATGATGTGTGACTGCCGGGGCCCTACTCCACTTTCTGTCCAAATATAATGTTTATGTAGCCATATTTATGACTATTTACCTGTGTCAGTATGTAGAGGGAAAGATGTCCGAATGAGAACACATCTAGAGATGGGCCATATCTGTGACTCTCGCTGAGACCCTCTGGTGGCATGTACACAGTGGTCCCCGGATTCTTTGAGAGTGTTTGAGCTATTTGAGCTGGTTTTAAAGTTACCATGTGAGAGTTTCCCATGTCAGTGATCTTAGCTGTCAGAGATGATGTGAGGAGGATGTTCCTTGCAGTCAGGTCTCTGTGGACGATGGGAGGTCCTCGACTATGCAAGTAAACTAAACCGCTGCCTGTGTCTGTAAGAATGGAAATTTTGACTGGAAGTGGAACATTAGGATAACATTCCAGGAGGTCATCCACACTCATTTCTAATCTCTCCATTACTAGTAGAGGTAGCTCTGATCCCTCTATGAAACACAAACCAAGGAACTGTGTTAGGTTAGGATGTCGGAGACTTGCCATGAGTTGACATTCTCGTTGATATCTGTCCACAGTCTCTTGAACTCCTTCATTCCCAGGATCCAGTAACAGTTCATGCATACGCTTGGCAGCACAGATAACCTTGCTATACTTCACCTAAAGCATCATTCATTATTTTATAAGTTAAATACATTAGAGAAGGTTTTCATAGTTTAGTAGTAGTATGATTATAGATGGAATGCATTGTTGAAAATTACATAATAATTATTTAAACACGACTCAACTGACCTTTTTAATGATTATAAGTAAATGACAAATACTTTTTGAAACATTTAAGATATCTTTAAGCTTAGAAAGCATTATAAACACCTATACTGCTGAACCATTCAAATAAGTAAAGGACAAAAAATGTTCAATTTTGCAAGATTTGAGTTTAGTAAACTACTTACTTCTAACACTGAGCCATATGAACCTGTTCCAAGTGTCTTCCCTGTCGGTACCACCAGGTCTAAGAAATACTGCTGTAACTTAGAATCTCTTCTAAAGGTTCTAAACCAGGTCTGCCTACTAGCCATTGTTAAGGCTTTTTTACTGGTCAGTCTTCTGTCAGGTATCTCCTCACAGCTCCGTAAACTTACGCCAAACGACGTTGAAAAAAGTTTGTCTCCGCCACGCCCTCCCAAAAACAATAAAGATGGGAGCAGACTTTAATGCGCATGCGCAAGTGGAAAAGATAGGTATAGGAATTTTCTGATGACTGTGAACACTTCCACTTTGTGGAAGTATATTTTCTCGTTTCCCTTTTATACTACCAACTATCGCCCGCGTCCTATTGGGAAGGTCGTGCTATGAGAAAACATTTTTTACCGCCCATCCTGTAAAAATAGCCAGAGCTGTTTGTTACAGGCTAACGATATTCACAAGAGATGAATACAATATATGAGCGACACGTAGGCATGACTATGCATCTGATAAAGTGTTTTCATGGGGATCAACGGCATATAGTCTGGCGTCGCCGACCCTTTTCCTCCCCTATATTGGTGGGCGGGGAGGAAGGAATGGGTCAGGTAGCTCTAGTATCAACGACTTGTGCAAATGACATCACACGTTTATGGCGTCATCATTAACGCTTAGGCTAAAATCAATGGCGAGTTAAACAATTCGTTGCAAGTAAACATTTTGTTGGAATGTCTTGTTGAGACTGTGGTGTTTCAATAATGCAGAACAGCAACAATAATAATGGCAGGTTCACACTCGTGTAGGAGTTGGTCATATACAAGTGACAAACTACTCTGGAAGCAAGAAATCTTCCGTACCCAGTAGGGAGAGCTACAAAAACATCTCTTTTTTTAATTGCCTTTCATCTTCTCTGGCTTTACGCAAGGAACTGTAACTTCTAAACACGCTCTTCATCACTTTATTTTTCATAGCTAACAACTCGGAATAAACTAGGTGGGCGCACTGTATGGGGTGCTTTAAATTAGAAATCCTCACTATTGCGTCTGACTGTTATTCACTATCCTAGAGTTCACATGCATGGACGGTTATTCACTATCCTAGAGTTCACATGCATGCATTTGTTGTGTTAATCGTATCTACTTTAACGTCCGGAAAAGATTGGCGCGAAATCGTTGTACGGGATGGCAAAGTCGTACCAGGATTTGTTAAAACCAATGAAACAAGTACTGTAAAACTATATTGTGGGAGTTTGTTTTCTGTAACTTGGATATACAAAAGCTATAAGAATTATAGATATATCTATTTGAATAACCCAAGAGATAGAGCCTTAGTGACATTTGGATTTGAGATAACAAACAATACTATTACATTAAAACATTTAAAGAGTTCTGACTCAGGTAATTTTCATTGTAAAGGAACATATAACGCACTAGATCATGGAACAAGACGTTTTATAGATTACGCTGTAGTCATTATTTTAAATTTTGCACCTCCGTCTCACGTAATACCCAACATATTAGAAATCTCTGAAAGTGACGATGTACTCCTAATGTGCGGTAGTGACAAAGAAGTGGAATGGTTTGGGCTAAATATAAAAGATCAAGATAAAAAGTTGCTCAATAATACCATTTTATTGCCAAAATTACGAAAGGAACTCAGTGGCCCTTATATATGTAGAGGAGTAAGTGAAACAAAAATTTTCCATTCTGCTTCTCTAGTAATAGTGGAAGGTTACATTCACCGGTTAGGTCTATCATCCAATGACTTAAACATTTAGCACTTACAATAAAATGTTTCTTAAAAGTAATAGCTAACTACAGACACAGATAAATTGACATCCAAATACAAAATTGATGTACATACAATCATATTATAATTGTATAGAAAGAATAAATGATTATAGAAGAGAATTATCTTGACATCTATTAGGAAAGAAGGAAGTTATAATTTTTAAATCGTCATTGATGTCGTAAACAAGTTGCTACATCATAAAAATTTCTTTGGAAAATCCTAAATACTTAAAGCATTATGTACCATCTTATGAAAATTACAAAATAGTGTGGGTCAGATTTCTTAGCAACTTTTCTAGAAATTAGACAGATGGCTGTAAAAAAAAAAGCTCTACACTCACTTAAAATAAGTGTATGAACCTGAATCAATTACACTACTCACAATATAGCAATTTTACTTATTAAGGGTGCTGGGACAACTCCCACCCAAATATTCACAATAATAGCTGGCTATTTCAAAATATTTTTTATATAAAATAAGTATCATTATATTATTTATACATTCATAAAAATTATCACTGGTCATCACAATACTGTAAAAAACGAGTGATATATCAGGAAGAAATTTTGCACAAGAATAAAAAATTAAATAATGGAGTCATTAGTCATGGAGTCATTAGTGAGGTATTATTTACCTGTCAAGGCTTGGAGACAATCTGGGAGCCAGTGTCTGCTCTCTAGGGAGAAACAATACTGATAAAGTAGGCCAAGAAATACAATATCAAACAGCTGCGCTCTTTACAACTTATAGCGGGGGCGGGGCCTCGGTTAGTTTTATCATTGGTGGGCGGGAAGCTTTGAATTACCCGCGCTAGCTAAGTTAGCGGTCGTTTTTACTATTGCGAGCAAGGCGGATTTTTGTGGTTATTTGTAGTGCGTGCGGGTGCGCGCGCGTTGCTATGTCCCAGCACCCTTAAGTATACAAACTCTTTCTTACTCAGTTTCCTCTCCTTATGACTCCAAGTGATCAACATTTCTGAAACAGTGAGAATATTAATTTATGTACCAGGCAAATAGTCTAATCAGGAAAATTAATGCAATGTAAATGGCGTCTATGAAAGATTGAAGTAAAATTGTTGCATACTATGGTCTTATTGTATAGGCAAAAATTTATAGTTTTGAGTGTGAGCGGAGGGCGAGTAGCTCCGGTCCTTGAGTAGCCTAGCTAAACTAGAATAACTACTTAGTCTGTGGATTTACAACCCATGGTCAATGGTAGTTAATATTCATTGTAGCTATTTCAAATTCATTGTTAGATAGTTTTACTGTGTCACTTGCTTAACACATAAAGGAGATATATAGGAGGTCCTTTGCTACCTAACCTGGGTGTTTAAGAAAATAATTTCTGTCATGAGTATTTTTGGATTATCTGGTTTGTCCTCACATTTACAAAACAAAAACTACAAATAGAGCAATGTGTCACATTTATTGTAGCAGAAAATTGAAAGGTGATCAAGGTCACCCTAGTCTCCCTATGAATTACTCATCTGTTAAATACAGCTGAATACTTAGCATTTTGACATTTTATTTATGTAAATGTATATATTCAGTAAACTATTCCACTTGTTAACACATTCTTGTTTATTATTATTCATACCAACTAAGTTATGTGTACCAAGGTCAGAAAAAATTACACCGCAAAAACCAGAAGAAACAAGAGAAACTTTTTGTATTAAAATTTAACTTCATTATTAGAAGTAACAAAAATCAATATTGTAATGGTGATCATTTGTGAATGAAATGAATGATATGCAAATATTCATAAGAAATTGTTGCATAGCTTTTACACAAATGATGTAACATATCCAAATTAGCTATATCTTGTCACTATTTTATTAATCAGACCACATAGCTATTTAAAATCGGTGTGTCTTTTTCATAAATTACACTCAAACATAATAATAAAGGATACGTAAAAACAATAATTTGTGTTGGTTAAGCTAAATTACAATTTGTATTCTAATAGCTAATTAACAAATTTTGCAAAGATACTTGACATAAATGTCGAGAAAGTTTAGGACTGTATCTGAGTTGTCAGAATCTCCATTATTGCAAAGCCGTAGCTCAATGTGATCTGTGGAAGTGTGGTTTGAAACCAGGGAGGATTATTGAGTTCACAGCACGTTCTGTAGAGACCACATCCTTTTCTGGGATCACTCGTAAAAATAGTCCTCCAACCAGTATTTGTAGTTCCGGTTTCACAGAAATAATTATTGCCAATAAATGAAGGATAGTCAATTTCTTCTTGTGTCAGTGCAGGCACAGTTCCAGGAAGCCTCACCTCAATTCTCACTATAAGCTGTAGCAAAGGTCCAAATATTGGATAGATAGCTAATTAGTTAAGAAGTCCAAATATTTGTAGTTCCGGTTTCACAGAAATAATTATTGCCAATAAATGAAGGAATAGTCAATTTCTTCTTGTGTCAGTGCAGGCACAGTTCCAGGAAGCCTCACCTCAATTCTCACTATAAGCATCAACATAGGGACTTATACCTATGGTTTTCATTCCATTCCATCATTGACAGAGGCTCTGAATGCATGAGTACTGTCTTTTTGGTAGGCTGTCAATGTACCACAAACTTCACTATAGCCATTAAATGGAACAGTGAATATGGTAAAATCACACACATGAGTACCAGTTTACTTTCTTGTACAGCCCCTGACAGGTGAATAAATGGTTGTGAGATTAGATGGACAGCTTTGACCAGCTTGAGTCATATTGAAAATATGCCATCCTCTTCCAACCTGTACCTTGACAAGAATGTGAATTAGAATATATATTGCTAATGACCTGCTGTATTTCATATATTGCAGCACTGTTACGAGTTTGTATATAGTAGAGTTAGAAGGGCAATCAAGAAGCTGTCCTTCACTTGGGGCCACCAGTGGAGATATTCTAACTGGAATAGTAGGGTTGAATACCTGAAAACTTATGTGTGGTAGCATAAGAGCAACAAGTATGGATAAGTATAATATTTTGTTGAAGTCCATTCTTAACTATAATTTAAGTTTACTATAGTCAAAAAAAAAAAAGTTGTGTTAGCTAGATACATTTCTGGTCATTTTTATACCTAATAGTGGTAAGAATGATGTTATAGGACAAATAATTGCTTCTACTAATGAACCTCAGACTAAAAGCATTCTATTTTACCATTCTGTGTCAGCCAATGGAGTCCAAGGTAAAGTAACAGTGCTTTGATAAAAAGTATTTAACTGTTGTTATTTAAGTGCAGACTAATTATCTAAGAGACAAACTAAGAGAACTGTAAAAATGGTTTCTTTGTTGCAAGAGTAAACAATATACCTATTAAAAAAATGCTAACTAATGAATAACCAATAAGTCTGGCTACTCGACTAAAATTGTCAACCAAAAATGATAATTAAGTGACTGAATGTTAGTTAATACTTACTTAAGTGAACTCTTATGTAACATAACATTTTTGTGTATTAAGAAGGGTCATCTATTATACTAATTTGTAGAAATTATAGAATTTGCTTCAAATTGAACAACAGTAGTACTGTTCATTGTCATTTTATGAATCACATAAAAAATAAAGCAAGTTCAGTGGTTATTATATATAATTATATATAGAAGAGAGAAAGAGCCAGGAACTTAGTAGCTACTCAATTGTTTAAGTTGTCATTTTTTAAGAATAAATGCTGGTGACAATGATGTTATCAACTGGTGGATAGTGCAACTGATAACAATAAAACTAAGGTTTGCAATCACTCATGTATTCATTATGTCAGTTGTGACAAATATTGCTGAGACATTATAGTGATCCTTAAATATCATTACTCCCTCTAAATGAGTTTTTTAATAGTTTTTCCAGTATTAGCTTCACATTCACTTATATATGCGATTGCACGCATATTTGAAAATCATTTATGCTAATTTTCCACCCAATTTATATTGTGTCAGACATAAAGCTGCTTTCCACCATTTTTTAAAAGCATAAAATCATCATAATTCAGGGCATCTACCTTCTTGTGTGAAGATTCAATGAATAAATTTAAGCAACGGGATGTTTTTTGTCAAAGAATGAAATTATATCTGAATTAGAAAATATAATTCAAATTTGTATATAAATGTATTGTACAATAAAAATGTCTGGTCAATATTTTGCTGTGTCAGCAGATTCATTGTGATAAATAGAATGCCATTCTCTAGTTCAAGCTTGACTGGTGGTATCATCTACTGAGATCTTCAATAAAGTCAAGCTATTATACTAAATGACCTAGAATTCACAAGGAGAAGATCGTTAGATGTCGCCAGAATCACACTAAAAGCCTTAGGCTTGTTACTACATTGTCTTTGCTACGAGAAAGCCCGTATGTAGCTACCTGCACAGTAGTTTTAGTATATAACAATTTCTTTATCAGCCTTTTTTACTCATTAGATTTACTCTCTCTCTTACTCAGGGTCATTTTTTGTAGTAGTTTTATAATCAGTAAAGAATACTGAACATTGGTATGGTGATTAACTTCTTAATTTACCGTAAGAGACGCTCCTTACTTCTTCTCTAATTTTCTCCCCTTGATGCTGTTAGAAACGTCATTAACGTGCTGGAAAAAATTATTAATGCACGAGATTCTAATATTGTCCGCTCTTGTATCAGTTATTTCTACTAGAGATTGGAGAAAGATAGTAGTGTATGACGGTGAAGTGGTACCCTCCCTCCTGGATATAGTCGAGGACACTCCAGTTAGACTTTATTGTGGAAGTTTGTCGCGGGTAAAATGGACTTACAGAAAGTATGGAAGCAACAAATATACCTTTCTAAGTCACAATAGAAATATAACCAAGTTACCTTTTCAATTCAGAGTAATACATAGCAGTATCATTATAAACAATTTAAGCCCAAGTGACTCTGGTTTAGTGTATTGCCAAGGTACTTACATAACACGAGCAGGAAATGATCACGCGTTTGTTAACTATACAGCAGTAAATGTGCTTGACTTTGTGCCCTTCGCATGCGTAATACCCAACATAGTAGAAGTCTCAGTAGGCGACCACGTTCAGCTCTTTTGCGGTACGGATAAGGGAGTGGAGTGGTTTGGTTTACGGTAAGGAATCTAGAAAAAACTATAGTTCATAACACCATAATATTACGAAATTTGAGAAAAGAACACAGTGGCCCGTATGTATGCAGGGGAGTGTACCATCATAAAATTTTTCATTCTCGTGCTACTGTCGTTGTAGAAGGTTACATTCACCGATGGGGGAGGTCACCAGTAGCAATCGCAGCTTAAGTAGGATTAACTTTATTCCATCTTTATGTTTAATTTTAACTAGAATAAAGTATTAGTAAGTACATGATTAAGACATTAGATTGAATCTTAACTTGATAATTGTGATAATGAAGAAATGTAACTACATAAAATTAAGATTATACAAGCCTAGCTGGTGGTTTACTTTAGTAAGCAAAGCTAGCCTAACTATATTTTGTATTATATAAGATTAATAATTCTAAAATCCATAATATCATCTTAATAATAACCATCAAGTACAGAATAGAGAGTTTACTCTGAGCTACAGCCTTTAGCATAAACTTTAAGAATCTATTGCACTGTTATAAGAAGAAGAAAAAAAATAAGAAGTAGGATGAAGAGGAGGAAAAAGGGAGAAACGTTTAGAGGGAGCAAAAATGATTGGCAAAGAATAAAGAAGTTGAAGATAGAGGCAAAAAAATATCGTCCAATTTAACTATTCTATATGGTCTTTAATTATTGTCTATAATAATGTCGAATTCACCATTTTTGCCACATGTTTTCTCTGCATATTTGTAACTTTGATATTTCTTACAAATTCCTATTCTCCCTATTCATGTCTGGCTAATCAATGGGAATAGTTTTGTCTATTTAATAGCTACATCTGTAGCTAGTTCAGTTGTCTCCAATTTATAAATGCATGTATAACTAAACAAAAAACTTAGCAGTCAGTAGATGCATAACTGTTATTTATAGCAAAATTAAATTTAAAAATAAACAGAATTACGAACCCCTAGAACCTATAAGCAACATGGATAGATGACTTCAGAAGGGACTAAACAAACCATTAGTTATTTTCCATGTTAGGCACAAACTTACAATTATAGCTAAAGAATGGAACCTTTTATTATTAGCTATTCCAAACTCTATATTCAGGGGTTACTATGTTTTGTTTTTATTTCAAAATTCATTATTAATTCTGTTATAGCTAACAATTTTTTCTTGTTCTTTTAACTACCAAAAACACTCAGTTAACTGTCTGTCTGTCTGTCTGTCTGTCTGTCTGTCCGTCAGTCTGTCTGTCTGTCTGTCTGTCTTTAGGTACATGACCTGTGAAATAACGCATGATATTTCACTCTGTTATTTCACTCTGTTCTGAGCAAGCTCATTATCCCTGTAGTTATAGCAACAAGCCAAACTTTTCAATTTTCTTGGTTTTTATAGCTACCTTTCTCCTGTGTACCTGCTCAACTGGGATAGAGCAGCTACTAAAATATCAGCTGGGGGTGTAGGTAGCCCAGACAACCAACTTTACACCATGAGTTACGTTACCCTTCTCTAGTGCTAACTACCATAGTAAAGATATCTAGTGTGGAATAAACCACTTATTACACTTGTTAGAGTGATATGGCTACATATTTCTCTCTCATGCTTTATTTTCTCACTCCCCTCTTGCTCTTGAAATAAATTAGCCTGCTCATGAAATATTTCCCCATATCACACTCTGGCTCATGTAATAAGTACTATATATATATTATATATTAAAGTTAACTAGCAAACTCCCCACCACCACACAGTGGCGCTTGTCAAATTGCAAAGTAAGAATGCAGTAGCACAAGTTATTTTGCTCATTATCATTCTCTACCATTGGTTAAGGTTACATAAGTTTTCCACTCCTGCTCTCTTTTTTCTGAACTATCTGAGCTTTTCTTATAGCCCACTTCTCCTTTCTTCAGCTCTTTTGAGTCATGGAGTCCTCTTTTTCTTTGTCTTATCTCTTCTACTTCTGAATTTATGTCCTACTTTGAGAAACTTTTGTCTTCTATTTCTTACTTTGCGTTCCTTTTGGAACTAAACCTACCGAACCTTACCTGGCCCACTCCACCAGCTATATATTCGCCTTTTACCTTCTCTTTCGTACTTTGCGTTCCTTTTTTAAACCTAAGCTGCTGTCTATATCACCCGCTTTTTAGAAGTAACCAGCACTTTCTACTGAATGCGGCGACAATTTACTTGCCATGAGATTACGATACTTTATAAAACCGTACAAAGCTCAAGAATTATTCATCAATACACAGACCGTCAGTCACCGCCGTCGTCAGCCGTCGTCTCGACGTTACTGACACACAAGCGTATTATTATAGAATGTAGACTCTACCCAAACCCTCTCTCTTACTCTATTCCTAGACTCCAATAAGGTCATCTAACATGTCCATAATAATGTTATTTGTGCACCGGATTCATATTCTAATAATAGTGTCCACTCCAGTATTAATTATCTCTACAAAAGATTGGAGAGAGATAGTAGTGCAGGTCGGTGAAGTCGTACCCTCCCACGTAAATACGTTTAAGAAAACTGTGGTGAAACTTTATTGTGGAAGTATGTTGCCCGTAACCTGGTTCAGGAAGTACGGTAGTGACGAGTATATTTATTTAAGTCGCACTAGAAATACAACCAATTTTCAATTCCAAATAAAGAATAACAGCATCACTATTAATAGTTTAAGACAAAGTGACTCTGGTTTAGTGTATTGTGATGGTACCTATATAGCACTAGCAAACCACACGTTTGTTAACTATGCAACAGTAAATGTGCTAGGCTTCGTGCCTCGTACTCGTGTAATACCCAACATAGTTGAAGTCTCAGTAGGGGACAGCGTTCAACTCACCTGTGGTACCGATAAGGAAGCGAAGTGGTTTGGTTTACACTTAAATAATCAAGAAAAATCGATATTTAATAACATCATAATACTAAGAAATTTGAAAAAAGAACACAGTGGCCCCTATGTATGCAGGGGAATACATAATTATAGAATATTTCATTCTCGTGCTATTATTGTAGTAGAAGGTTACAGTCACCTAAGTAACCAGCTGCAATCGCAGCTTGAGTAGGACAAATTTCATTTTATCATTCTGAATTTTGTAAACATATACACGTTGATATACCAATAAGTACGTTTCAATAAGTACATTTACAATTAATTTTGTAAAGGTATAAACGTTGATGTACGATAGATACATTTATGGTTTTTGTAAACGGATGCACAACAGTGTATCAATAAGTACATATTTGGCGAGCAAGCGTAGCGAGCGAGACACTTACAGGGGTAACACAATTGAAAATCGGGGATGTTTGTTGGCGAGCGAGCAAAGCTAGAGAGACAATAGGATAATGCAAAATCGGGTATAATTATGTTGTTACGTATGCCCTTTAAACGCGCGCGACAAACGCGCAACAAAAAGTTTATTCCACCGCTTACTATTGCATTGAAGACCCTTTTCCAGACTTAATTTCAAAACTTCGCCGTTATATGGGGGATAACAGTGCCGGTTGTTGGTTGTCAAGAGACGTTGGTAGTCAGAATGCCGTAGTATTAATGCTAAGGAAGCTACTACTTCTCGAGGGAAGCTGAGGTAAGTATGTAATTCCATATTTGTTAGCTAAATATGCAAAATTAACTCTGGCCTTTCTTTTTTGTAGCCAAGAGCTTGTCAACAGTGACTTGTAAATTCAAATAGTCAGATTGGCTCAAATTTGGTACTACAAAAGTTACCACTGCTCAAGAAAATGAGGTAAGAAAGTAATTTTGTATTTGTGTGCTAAAATTGATTGTCTTTTGTTTTTGTAGGTGAGAGCTTGTCAAGAATTCAAGGTAATTCAGATGGTCAAGTAACTTCAATTTGATACTACAGAAGTTATCAATACTCAAGAATGATGTAAGTAGTAATTCCATATTTGTTGGCTAAAATTACAAATAATAACACTGGTTTATTTTTTATCGTAGCTGAGAGCTTGTTCAAGAGTTACTGGTGATTGAGATTATCAGAACGGTTGATGTTTGATACTACAAAAGTTACCATTAATCAGGTAAGAGAGTGATTTTGTATTTGTTTGCTGAAATCAAATGTCATAACTGCTATTATAGTGTTTGCATGAAGTAAGCTAAAAATAGTAACATTTTATGTTACCTAACTATTAGGCTCGCTTGCCATTTGTGCTCAAGCACACCACTAGTTTATCAGTATGTATGGACGTACGTATGTCATTTTAAACTTTGACCCTCGCGTATTTTTGTGTTTGCTCCGCGTTTGACCCCGTCCCAAACTTCACTAAACAGTATCCTCTGAAAGTTTCTACTGAGCACTCGATTAATTTCCAATCCTGTAGAATGATTATTATCAATGGGCTAATGAAGTTTGTATAAATTTATAAATTTAAAAAAATTGATTTCAATCTAATACATATATATTATTCATTTGATACAGGAGAATATCACGAGTCTGTTGGCTTAGTATTTACGCGAGTGCCGCAGGCACGAGCGTAAATACCGCCAATCAGGCGAGTGATATTCTCGGGTATCCAATGGATAATAAATTTATTAGGTACTGCTCATGTGCGAATACCTTGGTAACACGGTATAACCTAGGGGGACGTAATAACCCAACGTAATAACTATGAACACAGGTGATGTGGAAAAATATTGCCCTAAGCCACATCCTGTTTACTTTAATGCATTTTCTTTGTGGCAACAGTTATCAGGCTCTGTTCAGTACCTAATAAAGTGTAGTTAAAATGGCCTAGAACCGGTTTTTCCACAGTTACTAGAGATTAAGTAGTTTATTTGACAGTGATTAATAGAATAAACAGATGCATAAAGTGTTGTATGTAATGTCTGACAGGTATTAGTAGGGCTGTGGTTTTTCGAAAAATTTCAAATTTTCAAAAAAATTTAATTTTTTTTTACCAGAATGTACTACTATGACCAGATGTGTATGCAGTCACCGACCCAATTATGAAGAGGGATTGTGAAGAGGACGCAGATGAGGCAACAGGAGCAGATGAGACAACAGGAGCAGAGTCTTCCAGTGATAAAGGAGAAGATGCCGGACCTGGCGAAGTACACTCAGAGCCCCACCCCCCCCTCCCAAACAAAAATCCTGTATGAAACACATCATTAAGTTGCAATTATATAGGCAATAGAGGGCTTGAAATTACAGGGGTTGTGGGTGTGGCCACAAGAGATAAGAAGAAGAATAGAGAAGAATAAAGAGAAAGAGAAGATCAAGGAGAACATTGTCATTGTGTCATTGTGTGTGTATATCTTATGAGCAGCGTGTGCATAGTTGAGTGTGTGTAATTTCGTGTGTTAGTTTGTGCCCCGGACTTCCGGTGGATCGTCTTTCATTTCATATGTGCGCATGAGTGACAACAGACTCAAATAGCCAGTCACGCATGCATCTCATCAGTTCTACAGTCCCGCAGTTCATTATCAAAAAACTTATTTCATTGGTTAATCAAATCATGTGACCAATTATAGCGCCGCGCGTGACCAATTATAGCGCCGCGCGAGGGCTAGGGCTAGGGCTAGGGGACCAATCAGAAGAATTCTTTGATAAGAACTGCGGGATGGCTCCATCAGTTCACTAAAATATCAAGATAGATTTAAACCTCTACTTGAACTGTGTGGATTCTGGTGGCAGTGTCGTCGGGAGCAGCTGGCTAGTCCATTAATAAGTGGAGTCAGGGCTTCCGACAACTACTTTACCTACAACTGGCGGCAGCGGTGGTGCCTGGACTGGATTAAGATCCTTTCCTACTTCGCCTGCTCGCGTCATTGATTGGTCCCCTTTGTCGGCTTCGTGTCTACAGTCGTCGCTACTGATTTAACCCTCAGTTCCGACTTTGTTCGTATCGTTTTCGTACTTACTTTCTGCACATGGTGTTTGTCTTCGTACCAGGTGTAACTTTTTTTTTACGTGTCATTATTGTTTTTTGTAATTGTCACCCGTTCACTTGTTGATTAGTTGTAATTGTTTGTGCCCGGTTTTGTTTTTTGTGCTCGTGTTGTTGTCTGCAGGATTCTCTGACATCTGGATTTGCCCCGGATGAGCCAGCAGCCGTTGCGAGCGTGTAAGAGAGTCAAGAGTGGAAAGGATTCCGATTCAGCCATCGATGGTGTTTCAGTCGATGATTCTGGTAGTGAGTATAGTCATGGTAGAGCTGGTACTCATTTGCGTAGTAGTGCTGTTGTCGTGAGAGTCTGTTAACTCCAGGTAGTAGTGTATATTTGAATAGTTTTAGTATTAGTGCCTTTGGTAGATCGGAGGAAACTGTCTTAGGCATATTGAATGAAGAGGAGAGTGCCCATGAGTTATATGGGTTGGATCATAGTGAGAATTTACCCCATGGTAGTGGGGTTAGTTGTGAATTTGGGCCCCAGAATTTTAATACGCTCATCACCCAGTTTACAAAGATGATGGAGAACATGGCTGTTCTTACTGGTGCATCGGCGGGTGATCATGCGAGTGTTGAAAAGAATAGGCAAGTTAACAATCTGCCCCCTCATGAGGACGGAGCAGATATTGCTAAGTACATTTGCAAGCTGGAAGCTGACTTGCATGATATAGGTGTACTGCCTGCCTATTAAAAATCTATTCTGTACCAGAAGCTACAGTGTAAATCGGCTTCAGCTATAGTTGCTTCCATAGACCGAGATTCGTGTACGTATGCTGAGTTATAAGAAACGCTTGTAGATGCTTTGGGCTCTGGTAGAACCAGCTTAGAAATAAAGCTAATTTCAGGCTTTTAAAATGCTACTCGCTCAATGCCTTCCTTGGAAACGTTTGTGTACCTGAAGGGCCTGATTGACTCGATCAGCATGGTCACTGACAGCAAAGAGGACGTGCTGCTGTTCATTGCCTGCGCAGTGTTTCACGCTTCTAGACTATTGCACCAGAGAAGAGTGATAGATAGCAGGGAGGTCAAAAGTTTCAAGGACCTGAACAAGCTTGCGCTCACCCTCCAGACATCCGACTCAGACAGGTCGCATGCCGGGAGAAATCAGGGCAGGGGTGGTTACTCCAGTGGCATCGAGTGTTTTAAGTGCCATAAAATGATTCACCGTGCCTGAGTGTAAGTCGAGTGTTGGTAGTAGTAGCAGGTTTCAGAATGTAGTATGCTATACATGTAGGGAGCCAGGACATAAATCACCAGACTGCCCAAACAAAGGGAAGTGTGAATCTGCTGACAGTAGCGAGAGCAAGAGTGAATCAGAGAATAAATTGAATTTGAAGAAGAGTGGGAGAACATATAATACTAATTGGGTGGCAATCAGAGAACGTTCTTCGTATGTTGAAAGGTTGGTGAATGGTACCAAGTGCCAGACACAGGTGCTGAAATTACAATAGTGCCAGGATGCTTGGTATATGAGCATCAGCTGAGAGATGAGAATGTGCAAGTTAGAGGCTGCAAAGGAGTGCCTCAGTGGCTCCATACAGCAGTGGTAGATTTCCAATTCCAGGGTAAACAGTTTCAATCTGTGGTGGCTGTTGCCCATGAGGATACTTTGTGTGGGAGAGTTTTGTACACGGTGCCCATGGATGATTCCATGGCAGTCAAACTCCTTCTGGACGCTGCTTCAGAGTCTGTCTCATTAGACTCTGGGGCAGGGCAATTACATGATACCCGTAACGTCCAGACATCCACACCAGTGGATGCCGGCTCTGCTGAAGGCTCTGTTGGGGCCCTAGAAACCCCACTGAGTCCTGAAAGCATCCCGGAAGAGGTCAAGGTGAATGTTGTCACCAGGTCTGCCAGCAATAAAGTCAAAGAGGCTAACATTGCGTCTGAGAGAATAGGTGTTTGTGAGGCTAATCCCAGTTCTTTTAGAGATGAGTTTGATAAGTTGTCTCTTATTAATGTTACTTGTTATGATGTTGGGTCTGTGGATAGATCTGCTTATGTATCTGGGCTTAGGGATGTGTTTCCAGACATTCTGGGTGTTGATTGTTTTGTTGGTGGTGATGGTTTTGTTTGTGTTAATGGTTCTGTTGGTAATGTTTCTGATAGCAACGATGTTTCTGTAAGTGTAGATAGGGACGTGTCTAGTTCTAGTCCTGTTGTAGAGTCTGTCGACACTTATCACACTATCGGATAAAGGAGGTAATGTCAGCATGGAGGCCTGGCCACGCAAACCTTATACCAAGCAATCTCCGCATACCTCTGACACCTACGTGTGCTGACTTGTCATGCGCCAAAGACATTGCATGACACCTCCTACCAACCGGCAAGACAATCCTATCGACCACGCTATTGTCAATATCAACAATTGAGTGAATGAGAACACCATCCCTCCAACTATAATTATTTAGCTTCCTGTCGGCCAAGTCTCTGCAAGCCTTCAAAGACTCGTCGACTAACATCTCTTTCTTCATCACATCTCTTCCTGCCTCTTCTTTCAAGACCGGAACATCAAGACTACCACACACATCCAAAGCAACATTATCAAGATCATCACACTCATGCACACTTTGCAAATCCACTATCACGCCCTCAGAATTGCTAACATCAACAGACACAATTGAAATAGACACGTTCCCCTCAGGTATAACAGTGCTGGTAACAAGAAAGCCAAGATGGTTGAGAGGAGTATAGTCACTGTGCACTTTGAGACTGTCGCAGTGGACTTGGTGGGTCCTTTGCCCAAAGGCAAGCGAGGAGTCAAGTACTTATTCACATACATTTGCCTTGCCAGCAGGTGGCCAGAAGCGCAACCTATGAGGACGGCTTTGGCCAAGGAGGCTGCTCAGTGTTTCCTAGACATCATTGCACGCATAGGTAATCCCCTCAAGGTGCTGTCCGAGGTAGTGTCTTCCTCAGCAAACTGATGCGAGGACTTTGTGAGACTTTGGGGATAGATAGTATAGTGACTTCCCCTTACAGGCCCCAGTCAAACGGGGTAGTTGAGCGATTTCACGGCTCACTCAAGCCTATGTTGGCTAAAGCTGTGGACAGTGGAGTAGACTGGGCAAATTTCTTGCCCTTAGCCCTCTTTGCCATGAGGCAGGTTCCGAATCGATCCACTGGTTTTTCTCCTCATCAGCTTGTCTTTGGCAGAGATGTGGTTGGACCCCTTGATGTGTTGTACGAGGGGTGGGTAAATAGAAAGTTTGACGGTATGGATGTAGAAGGGTGGCTCTTGTCACTGAATGATAAACTCTCACTCATTCACGACGTAGCAGTGGCAGAAGAAGCCAAGTGTGTAGATAAGCGTGTGGTTAGCTTTAACAAAGGTAAAAGCGATAGATGTTTGGAGGTGGGGTCTCAGGTTCTTATGAGGATCCCAGGAATTCAAGCTGCTTTGCAGGCAGCGTGTGAGGGCCCTTATACAGTCGTTGACAGGGTATCCCGAGTGACTTACAGGGTTTCCAAAGGTGACGGTCATCCTGTTAAGTTGGCACACATTAATAACCTAAAGGTGTACCAGGATCGAGTGTTGTCCATGAATGCTGTTACTCTTGTGACTGAGGAACAGGGAATTGGTGATGACTTGTTAGCGAGTAAAGCTGTTCTCAGCAAGGACAAATGTCCTGGTTATAATGAAGCTGTGTTGAAATCTGTGCTGTGGAAATGTATTTCAGTGTTAAACCTGGTTTGTGTAAGGCTGGTGTTTGTGAGATTGTATTGAATGATGGTGCTAGTGTTGTAAACTTACCTCCAAGACAGATACCAGGAGGCATAAGGAATGCAGTAAGAGCCGAGTTGGACAAGTTGTTCGTAATGGTGTTATAGTAGAGTCTATGGCTGAGTTAGCAAGTCCTCTTGTTCGGCTGAGGAAGAAGGATGGTAGTATCTGCCTATGCGTAGATTATAGAGAGTTGAATGCCCGCACACCCCTCAGACGATTTTGGCTCCCATCCCTGACTGAGATTTTAGTGAAGGTGTGTCCGAGTCTTTGTCTCTCAACTCTGGATTTCACGTCTGGTTTTCACCAGATCGAAATGTCAGAGAGCAGTAGCGAGTTAACTACTTTTGTCTGCCCGTTAGGCAAGTACAGGTACAACCGGATGCCTTTCAGTCTTAAAAATGCTCCCGCCACATTTCAGGCGGTTGTTGAAGAGGTGTTGACCCCGGTTAGGGAGGTGTGTAAAAATTATATAGATGATGTGGTGGTGTATAGCTCGTGTTGGGAGGACCATTTGGTGGATTTGGGTAATGTTGTTAGGTGTTTGGGTGATGCTGGGTTTACGTTGAAGGCCAAAAAGTGTGTGTTTGGGCGGAAGTACTTGGAGTATTTGGGACATAGAGTGGGAGGGGGTGTTTTGGCAGTGCCCGAGGTGAGAATCAGGGCTATGGCAGAGTTCGAGCTTCCCAGAACGAAGAAGCAACTACGTTCTTTCCTGGGCAGCATGTGTTATTATAGACAGTTCATTGATGAATATGCCAGACTCTCGAGCATGCTCTCCCAGGCTGTGGCTCTCAAGGCTCGTCAGAGAGTGGTCTGGACGGAGGAGATGACAGCAGCTTTCCGTGAGTTGAAATTGTCATTGTGCAATCATGTTGTTCTAACCATCCCAGGTCCTGAGGACGAATTCGTATTATATACTGACGCCTCGGGTGACGGCATTGGTGGCTGTCTCCATGTGAATAGAAGTGACGGTGAGAAGCCCGTCGCTTTTTACAGCCGGCAGCTGAGACCGGCTGAAAGAAACTACAGTGTTACGGAGTTGGAGTCCCTAGCAATCGTAGCTTCGATCAACCATTTCGAGTATCATGTGTATGGCCGCCCCCTGAGGTTGGTAACTGACCATAAGGCATGTATGGCGCTCAGAAGTAGTAGCAACCTGAACAGACGCCTCCTGCGATTTGCACTGGCCCTGCAAGATTGAGAGGTGGAGATTGTGCATCTGCCATGGAAACGCAGATGGTCTTAGTCGCCAGTGTTGGGACCGAGACGAATCAGATGTGGCCACCCTGGGTTTTTCAGCCGCGCCCCCTGGTCATGGCATGGAGGGGTGATGTGGGTGTGGCCACAAGAGAGAAGAAGAAGAAGAGAGAAGAATAAAGAGAAAGAGAAGATTAAGGAGAACATTGTCATTGTGTGTGTATATCTTATGAGCAGCGTGTGCATAGTTGAGTGTGTGTAATTTCGTGTGTTAGTTTGTGCCCCGGACTTCCGGTGGATCGTCTTTCATTTCATATGTGTGCATGAGTGACAACGGATTCAAATAGCCAGTCACGCATATGTCTCATCAGTTCACTAAAATATCAAGATAGATTTAAAACTCTACTTGAACTCTGTGGATTCTGGTGCTAGCGTCGTCGGGAGCGGCTGGCTAGTCCATGAATAAGTTGAGTCAGGGCTTCCTACAACTACTTTACCTACAGGGGTCCAAAAGTTTTATGACGCCAGTACTTTACTCAGTTTCTGTGCTATTTTACTCAGTTTCCTGGTATTTCTCTTTCCCTGTGTGATTTCAATTGGGCAGTAATTTTTCCCACATACGTGGCTAGTGGGGCGTATAAATTTCCCGTTCAATAATGTAGGGGGATAACCATGTTCAGTTTGAAAACAGTCTAGGAAATTGAAATAGCATAGATATTAGTGAAATAAGGCAGAAACTAAGTGGTATAGCTAGGTAGTTAAGTGAAATGGTATGATTCAGTGATCTTTCTTAAGTATCCAATGGAATACAGTAGTATTGTTAAGTAATTATTATAACATAGCTGACCCCTTTTTGTATTGTGAAGTAGATGTTCTATCCAGTATAGCCAGCAATGACTGTTGATTGTCTATACTGGTGAAACAAGAAGATGCTTACAAAATGACGTTAGTTCGCCTTTTGATTACATCATCATGACTGCAGTCATAGTATCATTGGGAGAGGCTAAAACCTCTCCTTCAGTTGTCTATAATACTGTCTGAATTACTGTATATTGTATGAACTCTTGTGGGGGTCACATAGCAGTTTAGACTGGTTGCCCAATAACCCAAGAGATAGAGCCTTAGTGACATTTGGATTTGAGATAACAAACAATACTATTACATTAAAACATTTAAAGAGTTCTGACTCAGGTAATTTTCATTGTAAAGGAACATATAACGCACTAGATCATGGAACAAGACGTTTTATAGATTACGCTGTAGTCATTATTTTAAATTTTGCACCTCCGTCTCACGTAATACCCAACATATTAGAAATCTCTGAAAGTGACGATGTACTCCTAATGTGCGGTAGTGACAAAGAAGTGGAATGGTTTGGGCTAAATATAAAAGATCAAGAAAAAAAGTTGCTCAATAATACCATTTTTTTGCCAAAATTACGAAACAAACTCAGTGGCCCTTATATATGTAGAGGAGTAAGTGAAACAAAAATTTTCCATTCTGCTTCTCTAGTAATAGTGGAAGGTTACATTCACCGGTTAGGTCTATCAGCCAATGACTTAAACATTTAGCACTTACAATAAAAAGTTTCTTAAAAGTAATAGCTAACTACAGACAAAGATAAATTGACATAGAAATACAAAATTGATGTACATACAATCATATTATAATTGTATAGAAAGAATAAATGATTATAGAAGAGAATTATCTTGATATCTATTAGGAAAGAAGGAAGTTATAATTTTTAAATCGTCATTGATGTCATAAACAAGTTGCTACATCTTAATAATTTCTTTGGAAAATCCTAAATACGTTAAAGCATTATGTACTGTCTTATGAAAATTACAAAATAGTGTGGGTCAGATTCTTACAACTTTTCTAGAAATTAGACAGATGGCTGTAAAAAAAAAAAGCTCTACACTCACTCAAAATAAGGGGGTGAACCTGAATCAATTACACTACTCACAATATAGCAATTTTACTTATTAAGTATACAAACTCTTTCTTACTCAGTTTCCTCTTCTTATGACTCCAAGTGATCGACATTTCTGAAACAGTGAGAATATTAATTTATGAACCAGGCAAATAGTCTAATCAGGAAAATTAATGCAATATAAATGGCCTCTATGAAAGATTAAAGTAAAATTGTTGCATATTATTGTCTTATTGTGTAGGCAACCGTTTATAGTTTAGAAAAATCCAGTGAAGCTCTATTGTGGAAATTTGTCACCTTTATAGAATAGTTTAACTCAAGATGTACCCAATTTAATTATGTATGAAAATATGAGCAGCTGCATTTTCATTTTTTTAATAAGAAATAGCAACTAAAGTATTGTATTTTAACAGTGTTTATTCTTCTTTAGTCTATTGTGACGATATCTAAACAGAAACAGTAGCATAGAAAGAGGGGGAGGCTCTGGGGGTTCCCCCCACAATGTTTTGGGGCACAATCTAATGATGCGATTTCTCACATGAACACTTGAAACCACACAAAAAGATGCCCTTCCATATAATTACTGTCCAGGAAAGATTAACTTATAATAATAGGAAATTTTTTTCTATTTAACAGCCAATATTTTTAATTATAACTTAACCCAACATTTCGATTTCTTGCCGAAGTCCTTTTCAGGGGTCAACTGAGGTCAAACTCTCCATGGTGATATTATAATAACACAAAGTAAACAGCAAGATTTCTGGAGGGCACGCTTAATTTCCTATTATTATAATTATTTCAGCCGACAATGACTGAATCATTGAAAGATCAACTTATTGTGAAATCTATTCAGTTTGCAGCAATTCTTCTTTGCAGAGCCCAAAGAATTGGATACACTGTGATTCTAGTTACTCATGAATCAGTATTGTGTGTATCAGCATATATTTATATAGGCCCGTTCCACTTTCAGAACTCCACCCATATAATCAGAACCAAGGCAATTATATGCAATTAGTAAGACTTGGCTCTTATGTAGTGCCTTTGATAGTCACCCGATATTCTAACAACAATAACAAAAAACCGTCAAAACCGTAACAAAAATCAATAATGTAATGGTGATCATTTGTGAATGAAATGAATGATATGCAAATATTCATAAGAAATTGTTGCATAGCTTTTACACAAATGATGTAACATATCCAAACTAGCTATATCTTGTCACTATTATATTAATCAGACCACATAGCTATTTAAAATCGTTGTGTCTTTTTCATAAATTACACTCAATCATAATAATAATGGATACGTAAAAACAATAATTTGTGTTGGTTAATTACAATATGTAATCTAATAGCTAATTAACAAATTTTGCAAAGTTACTTGACATAAATGTCAAGAAAGTTTAGGACTGTATCTGAGTTGTCAGAATCTCCATTATTGCAAAGCCGTAAGCTCAATATTTTCAAATGTGATCTGTGGAAGTGTGGTTTGAAACCAGGGAGGATTATTGAGTTCACAGCACGTACTGTAGAGACCACATCCTTTTCCATCCCACAATGGATCACTCGTAAAAATAGTCCTCCAACCAGTACTTGCAGTTCCGGTTTCACAGAAATAATTATTGTGTATGGCCAATTTCTTCTTGTGTCAGTGCAGGCACAGTTCCAGGAAGCCTCACCTCAATTCTCACTATAAGCTGTAGCAAAGGTCCAAATATGCTGGCGACTTCCAACTGGCCCTTATGTTAGTAATATTCCATCAACATAGGGACTTATACCTATGGTTTTCATTCCATCATTGACAGAGGCTCTGAATGCATGAGTACTGTCTTTTTGGTAGGCTCTCAATGTACCACAAACTTCACTATAGCCATTAAATGGAACAGTGAATATGGTAAAATCACACACATGAGTACCAGTTTACTTTCTTGTACAGCCCCTGACAGGTGAATAAATGGTTGTGAGATTAGATGGACAGCTTTGACCAGCTTGAGTCATATTGAAAATATGCCATCCTCTTCCAACCTGTACCTTGACAAGAATGTGAATTAGAATATATATTGCTAATGACCTGCTGTATTTCATATTTGCAGCACTGTTACGAGTTTGTATAGTAGAGTTAGTAGAGCAATCAAGAAGATGTCCTTCACTTGGGGCCACCAGTGGAGATATTCTAACTGGAATAGTAGGGTTGAATAACTGAAAATGAATGTGTGGTAGCATAAGAGCAACAAGTAGGGATAAGTATATATTGTTGAAGTCCATTCTTAACTATAATTTAAGTTTACTATAGTTAAAAAAAAAAGTTGTGTTAGCTAGATACATTTCTGGTCATTTTTATATCCTAATAGTGGTAAGAATGTTGTTATAAGACAACTAATTGCTTCTACTAATGAACCTCAGACTAAAAGCATTCTATTTTACCATTCTGTGTCAGCCAATGGAATCAGAAGGTAAAGTAACAGTGCTTTGATAAAAAGTAATTAACTGTTGTTATTTAAGTGCAGACTAATTATCTAATAGACTAACTAAGAGAACAGTAAAAATTATTTCTTTGTTAGTAGAGTAAACAATAAACTTATTAAAAAATGATAACTATTGAACAACCAATAAGTTTGGCCACTCAACTAAAATTGTCAATCAAAAAAATAATTAAGTGACTAAATGTTAGTTAATACTTACTCAAGTGAACTCTTATGTAACATAATAATTTTTTGTATATAATAAATGACCTAGAATTCACAAGGAGAAGATCGTTAGACATCACCAGAATCACACTAAGAGCCTTAGGCTTGCTACGTACATTGTCTTTGCTACGGAAGAGAAAGCCCGTATGTAGCTACCCACAGTAGTTTTAGTATACTAGAAAATGCTCGTGTAGCATTGGTTGGGCGAGCGAGCGAAGTTCTGGAATGCGCGCGCGAGCTTAGTTAATAATAACAGAATTACCTGAATAAACTTAGAAAGAAGTGGCAAAGAAGCGCAGTTTGACAAAGACTTCACAATTGTTTCAAGAAGAGAGTAGCTATAAACGTTTTGGTTGAAACAGAGTTGCGTAAGGCAGTGCAGCAGGATTCTCCGCGCTCGTTAATTGAAAAATACTGGAACTGTGAACGCTTTACCTAACTTACGTAATTAGAATCTCGGGCGAAAACAGAGGTCTCACGTACCCCATAAACAGATAAATAAATCGTGTAGCATCGGTTCGGCGAGCGAACGAAGATCTGGAATGCGCGCGCGCGTTTAAACGACGACGTACGACACGTTTAAAGGACGACGTATTCAGGATTTCCATAGACTACATCTTAGAGTTGCTCGCTCGCTTCGCTAGCTCGCAAATAATAATTTCTTTATCAGCCTTTTTACTCATTAGATTTACTCTCTCTCTTACTAAGGGTCATTTTTTTGTAGTAGTTTTATAATCAGTAAAAAATATTCAACATTGGTATGGTAATTAACTTCTTAATTTACCGTAAGAGACTCTCCTTACTCCTCTAATTTTCTCCCCTTGACGCTGTTAGAAACGTCATTAACCGTGCGGGAAAAAATTATTAATGCACGAGATTCTAATATTGTCCGCTCTTGTATCAGTTATTTCTACTAGAGATTGGAGAAAGATAGTAGTGTATGACGGTGAAGTGGTACCCTCCCTCCTGGATATAGTCGAGGACACTCCAGTTAGACTTCATTGTGGAAGTTTGTCGCCTGTAAAATGGACTTACAGAAAGTATGGAAGCAACAAATATACCTTTTTAAGTCACAATAGAAATATAACCCAGTTACCTTTTCAATTCAGAGTAATACATAGCAGCATCATTATAAACAATTTAAGCCCAAGTGACTCTGGTTTAGTGTATTGCCAAGGTACTTACATAACACGAGCAGGAAATGATCACGCGTTTGTTAACTATACAGCAGTAAATGTGCTTGACTTTGTGCCCTTCGCATGCGTAATACCCAACATAGTAGAAGTCTCAGTAGGCGACCACGTTCAGCTCATTTGCGGTACGGATAAGGGAGTGGAGTGGTTTGGTTTACGTTTAAGGAATCTAGAAAAAACTATAGTTCATAACACCATAATATTACGAAATTTGAGAAAAAAACACAGTGGCCCGTATGTATGCAGGGGAGTGTACCATCATAAAATCTTTCATTCTCGTGCTACTGTCGTTGTAGAAGGTTACATTCACCGATGGGGGAGGTCACCAGTAGCAATCGCAGCTTAAGTAGGATTAACTTTATTCCATCTTTATGTTTAATTTTAACTAGAATTAAGTATTAGTAAGTACATGATTAAGACATTAGATTGAATCTTAACTTGATAATTGTGATAATGAAGAAATGTAACTACATAAAATTAAGATTATACAAGCCTAGCTGGTGGTTTACTTTAGTAAGCAAAGCTAGCCTAACTATATTTTGTATTATATAAGATTAATAATTCTAAAATCCATAATATCATCTTAATAATAACCATCAAGTACAGAATACAGAGTTTACTCTGAGCTACAGCCTTTAGCATAAACTTTAAGAATCTATTGCACTGTTATAAGAAGAAGAAAAAAAATAAGAAGTAGGATGAAGAGGAGGAAAAAGGGTGAAACTTTTAGAGGGAGAAAAAATGATTGGCAAAGAATAAAGAAGTTGAAGATAGAGGCAAAAAAATATTGTCCAATTTAACTATTCTATGGTCTTTAATGATTTTCTATAATAATGTCGAATTCATCATTTTGGCCACATGTTTTCTCTGCATATTTGTAACTTTGATATTTCTTATTCTCCCTATTCATGTCTGGCTAATCAATGGGAATAGTTTAGTCTATTTAATAACTACATCTGTAGCTAGTTCAGTTGTCTCCAATTTATGTATAACTAAACAAAAAACTTAGCAGTCGGTAGATGCATAACTATTATTTATAGCAAAATTAAATTTAAAAATAAACAGAATTATGAACCCCTAGAACCTATAAGCAACATGGATAGATGACTTCAGAAGGGACTAAACAAACCATTAGTTATTTTCCATGTTAGGCACAAACTTACAATTATAGCTAAAGAATGGAACCTTTTATTATAAGCTATTCCAGGGGTTACTATGTTTTGTTTTTATTTCAAAATTCATTATTAATCCTGTTATAGCTAACAATTTTTTCTTGTTCTTTTAATTACCGAAAACACTCAGTTAACGGTCTGTCTGTCTGTCTGTCTGTCTGTCTATCAGTCAGTCTGTCTATCTGTCTGTCTGTCTGTCTTTAGGTACATGACCTGTGAAATAACTCATGATATTTCACTCTGTTATTTCACTCTGTTCTGAGCAAGCTCATTTACCCCTATAGGTATAGCAACCAGCCAAACTTTTCAATGTTTTTGTTTTTATAGCTACCTTTCTCCTGTGTAGCTGCTCAACTAGGATAGAGCAGCTACTAAAATATCAGCTGGGGGTGTACCTGCTCAACTAGGATAGAGCAGCTACTAAAATATCAGCTGGGGGTGTAGGTAGCAACCAACTTTACACCATGAGTTATGTTACCCTTCTCTAGTACTAACTACCATGGCAAAGATATCTAGTGTGGAATAAACCACTTATTACACTTGTTAGAGTGATATGGCTACATATTTCTCTCTCATGCTTTATTTTCTCACTCCCCTCTGTCTCCATGAGTTATGTTACCCTTCTCTAGTACTAACTACCATAGCAAAGATATCTAGTGTGGAATAAACCACTTATTACACTTGTTAGAGTGATATGGCTACATATTTCTCTCTCATGCTTTATTTTCTCACTCCCCTCTGGCTCATGAAATAAATTAGCCTGCTCATGAAATATTTCACTATATCACACTCTGGCTCATGTAATAAGTACTATAATATATATATTATATATATTAAAGTTAACTAGCAAACTCCCCACCACCACACAGTGGCGCTTGTCAAATTGCAAAGTAAGAATGCAGTAGCACAAGTTATTTTGCTCATTATCATTCTCTACCATTGGTTAAGTTTACATAAGTTTTCCTCATCTGTTCTCTTTTTTCTGAACTATCTGAGCTTTTCTTGTAGCCCACTTCTCCTTTCTTCAGCTCTTTTGAGTCATGGAGTCCTGTTTTCCTTTGTCTTATCTCTCCTACTTCTGAATTTATGCCCTACTTTGAGAAACTTTTGTCTTCTATTTCTTACTTTGCGTTCCTTTTGGAAACTAAACCTACCGAACCTTACCTGGCCGACTCCACCAGCTTTTTATTCGCCTTTTACCTTCTCTTTCGTACTTTGCGTTCCTTTTTTAAACCTAAGCTGCTGTCTATATCACCCGCTTTTTAGAAGTAACCAGCACTTTCTACTGAATGCGGCGACAATTTACTTGCCATGAGATTACGATACTTTATAAAACCGTACAAAGCTCAAGAATTATTCATCAATACACAGACCGTCAGTCGCGGCCGTCGTCAGCCTTTGTCTCGACGTTACTGACATACAAGCGTATTATTATAAAGGTAGACTCTACCCTAACCTTCTCTCTTACTCTATTCCTAGACGCCAATAAGGTTATCTAACATGTCCATAATAATGTTATTTGTTCACCGGATTCATATTCTAATAATAGTGTCCACTCCAGTATTAATTATCTCTACAAAAGATTGGAGAGAGATAGTAGTGCAGGTCGGTGAAGTCGTACCCTCCCACGTAAATACGTTCAAGAAAACTGTGGTGAAACTCTATTGTGGAAGTGTGTTGCCCGTAACCTGGTTTTATAGGAAGTACGATAGTGACGAGTACATTTATTTAAGTCGCACTAGAAATACAACCAATTTTCAATTCCAAATAATGAATAACAGCATCACTATAAATAATTTAAGACAAAGTGACTCTGGTTTGGTGTATTGTGATGGTACCCATATAGCACTAGCAAACCACACGTTTGTTAACTATGCAACAGTAAATGTGCTAGGCTTCGTGCCTCGTACTCGTGTAATACCCAACATAGTCGAAGTCTCAGTAGGTGACAACGTTCAACTCACCTGTGGTACCGATAAGGAAGCGAAGTGGTTTGGTTTACACTTAAATAATCAAGAAAAATCGATATTTAATAACATCATAATACTAAGAAATTTGAAAAAAGAACACAGTGGCCCCTATGTATGCAGGGGAATACATAATTATAGAATATTTCATTCTCATGCTATTATTGTAGTAGAAGGTTACAGTCACCTAATTAACCAGCTGCAATCGCAGCTTGAGTAGGAAAAATTTCATTTTATTATTCTGAATTTTGTAAACATATACACGTTGATGTACCAATAAGTACGTTTGGATGACGTATCAATAAGTCCATTTACAATTAATTTTGTAAAGGTATAAACGTTGATGTACGATAGGTACATTTACGGTTTTTGTAAACGGATGCACAACAGTGTATCAATAAGTACATATTTGGCGAGCAAGCTCAGCGAGCGAGACACTTACAGGGGTAACACAATTGAAAATCGGGGATGTTTGTTGGCGAGCGAGCAAAGCTAGAGAGACAGTAGGATAATGCAAAATCTGGTATATATGTTATCGGCTAGCGAGCGTAGAGAGCGAGACACTTACAGGGGTAAAAATGAAAAAATCGGGGATGTTTGTTTATTGGCGAGCGAGCGAAGCGAGCGAGACAGTATTAGGGGTGGATAATGCAAAATCGGGTATATGTTATATGTATATATGTATATATATATATATGTATATATGTATGGATTGTACGTATGCCCTTTAAACGCGCGCGCGGGGAATGTTTTTTCTTCAAAAAACACGGCTTTTTAGGTTTGACCGCAGTTTATTCTGAAACTACAGCATTAAGCAAGCCTTGCTCCAAAGTGTGAGAAAATTCCTGCGAAAACGCTTGCTTTTCAAGAAACAAAAAGTTGATTCGATCGGTTACTATGACATTGAAGACCCTTTACCAGATTTACATTCAAAACTTCGCCTTTTTTCCGGCTAAGTGCGGCTTGTTACTAGTTGTCAAGAGCCACCTGTAGTCAGTACTAAGAGAGCTATCATTACTTCTGAAAAGCGTATGTAAGCACATAAAGGATTAATGCTAAGGAAGCTACTACTACTCGAGGGGTGCCGAGGTAAGTAAGCAATTCCATATTTGTTAGCTAAAAATGCAAAATAACTCGGGCCTTTCTTTTTTATAGCTAAGAGCTTGTTGTCAACAGTGACTGGTAAATTCAAATAGTCAGAAGGACTCAAATTTGGTACTACAAAAGTTACCACTGCTCAAGAAAATGAGGTAAGAAAGTAATTTGTATTTGTGTGCTAAAATTGATTGTCTTTGTTTTTGTAGGTGAGGAGCTTGTTGTCAAGAATTCAAGGTAATTCAGATGGCCAAAGTAACTTCAATGATACTACAGAAGTTATCAATACTCAAGAATGAGGTAAGTAGTAATTCCATATTTGTTGGCCAAAATTACAAATAATAACACTGGTTTATTTTTTATCGTAGCTGAAAGCTTGTTCAAGAGATACTGGTGATTGAGATTATCAGAATGGCAGATGTTTGATACTACAAAAGTTATCATTAGTTAGGTAAGAGAGTGATTTTGTACTTGTTTGCTGAAATAAAAGGTCATAACTGCTATTATAGTGTTTGCATGAACTAAGCTAAAACATAGTAACAATACTTTTATGTTACCTAACTATCAGGCTCGCTCGCCATTTGTGCTCAAGCACACAACTAGTTTATTATTGAGCGAGCGAAGCGAGCGAGATACTATTAGGGGTGGATAATGCAAAATTGGGTATATGTTATATGTATGTATGTATGGATGGTACGTATGCTCTTTAAATGCGCGTGCGGGAAACATTCTCCAAAAAAGACGGCTTTTTAGGCTTGACCCCAGTTTATTCTGAAACTACAGCATTAAGCAAGCCTTACTTTATACTTAAGCGCAGAAGTGTGAGCAAATTCAGGCGAAAACGCTTGCTTTTCAAGAAACAAAAAGTTTATTCTACCGGTTACTATGGCATTGAAGACCCTTTTCCAGACTTAATTTCATAACTTCGCCGTTTTACGGGGATATGAGTGCCGGTTGTTGGTTGTCAAGAGCCGTTGGTAGTCAGAATGCCGTAGTATTAATGCTAAGGAAGCTACTACTTCTCGAGGGAACCCGAGGTAAGTACGTAATTCCATATTTGTTAGCTAAAATATGCAAAATTAACTCTGGCCTTTTTTTTTTGTAGCTATGAGCTAGTCAACAGTGACTGGTAAATTCAAATAGTCAGATTGGCTCAGATTTGGTACTACAAAAGTTACCACTGCTCAAGAAAATGAGGTAAGACAGTAATTTTGTATTTGTGTGCTAAAATTGATTGTCTTTTGTTTTTGTAGGTGAGAGCTTGTTGTCAAGAATTCAAGGTAGCTAATTCAGGTGGTCAAAGTAACTTCAATTTGATTCTACGGAATTTTATCGTAGCTGAGAGCTTGTTCAAGAGTTACTGGTGATTGATATTATCATAATGGTTGATGTTTGATACTACAAAAGTTACCATTAATCAGGTAAAGAGAGTGATTTTGTATTTGTTTGCTGAAATCAAATGTCATAACTGCTATTATAGTGTTTGCATGAAGTAAGCTAAAAATAGTAACATTTTATGTTACCTAACTATTAGGCTCGCTTGCCATTTGTGCTCAAGCACACGTTTATCAGTATGTATGGACGTACGTATGTCATTTTGTACTTTGACCCTCGCGTATTTTTGTGTTTGCTCCGCGTTTGACCCCGTCCCAAACTTCACTAAACAGTATTCTCTGGTTTAGCTACCATTACCCGTATTACCTTAGAAATTGAATCGTATGTACGGCTATGAATTCTTTTGCGTGTGCAGTTAAAACTCTAAAACTTATGGGAGTTCCATTTCCATCAAGTTAGTCGCTATTTCTCACAGTTATAAGCCCTACTCAACAGCATTTACTGGAAAATTCATTGTCTACTAGACGAACCACGAAGGTAAGTGTTGCGTAGGTATGTTCAGTTGTGTGAAAGTATTGTGCATAACAACTACTATAAAGAATATCAAAAAGAAAATTGTAAATAACATGACTTGATTTTGTTGCTTCGTTTACAATTCAAACAGTTGAGGGGAGTGGTACTATGGCATTGAATCACCTTTTCCGGATATGCTTAATTTAACAACTCGACTTTATTTTTGTAGATTGATTAACAATAGTGTAGTTTAAGGCTCGCTCGCCATTTGTGCTCAAGCACACCACTAGTTATGTATAATATATATTATACATAACCATTAATATTATTGTAAACGAAAACATGACCCTTAAATCAATTATCAATTATGTACATCGGGCGGGTACTTGGTATTAGTATGACTAAAAGCATGGTAAGCTGCTATTACTCTTACGATTGGGATATTAATATTATATATTTACCAAAATCTCAATTGAGACTCATTAGTGAGAGTCTAGCTTCACTAATCCAATAAGACAGAGCCAGTGCTATTTCAATTGTTTTACAATGCTTATAAAACTACAAGCTACCCTGCTATCACTAATATAGTAGCTCTTTTTTTTAATCCTTTGTGCTGTATCTTTTTTTTTTTTTTTTTTTTTGCTGCATCTTTTATTTTTTCCTGCTAGTGACACAGAGACCTAATACCTGCAGTAGTGCCATTAGGACCTGATTAAGTAAGTTGGAGTCAGTAATAAGTCTTTAACCAATCTAATTCTAAAAGTGTATTCAATGAGAGCCATGAAACTATTTAATAACCTATGCAAGGAAGTAATTGGTAATGGTGCGCAACGGTCCTGGATGATCATAAATGTACTTGAGTAATCAATGTTCAAGGTTACTTGGTTGTATTATTACAGTACACATGAATAATTTTAAATGGATAACTTACTTTGATTAAAGCTTTATTAGTGTGAAGTTTCTAGGCATATACCTATACCCTAATAATAAATATACAATCACAATCATATTGCTTATTGCATTTACTCGTGCATTACTCACCACATTCAATTGTTATTATTATATCATACTACGTTGGCTCTCTAACAAAGGGATTGTAGCACAACACTACACACTTTAGTAGAAGACGCAATTTTCATTAAAATCCATTGAAGTGGTTCACAGCTGTGCATACTTGTGTATATTTGGGACTAGTTTGCCTTCAAACTTGCACCTTAGCTAAGTTTATTTTACAGCCAAAAGGGGTTATAACAGCTTTGGTCAAATAACTGCAAAGGGTAATAACTTTCAAGTACAATTTTTTTCATACATTAGGAAATATCCAGTAACCTAGAAGTAGTTATTCCCTGAGTTAGCTGTCCTATGCAGCTCTGGGTAGGTAGGTAACCAGCTCTAGAACCAACAACTTAACGTTTTGTACTGAGCACTCGATTAATTTCCAATCCTGTAGAATTATTATTATCAATGGGCTAATGAAGTTTGTATAAATTTATAAATTAAAAAAAATTGATTTCAATCTAATACAGTGTAGTTAAAATGGCCTAGAACCGGTTTTTCCACAGTTACTAGAGATTAAGTAGTTTACTTGACAGTGATTAATAGAAGAAACAGATGCATAAAGTGTTGTATGTAATGTCTAGCAGGTTATTAGTAGAACTTCAGTGCTACTTTGAACCAAGTGTAGCAAATGGTTAGCACATAATACCATAGATAGGGAACATAATAATTATGTTTGCAAGCTTTTAAAGATTAACCCTTTCGTTCCCAATCCCACTAAAAACAACCGCTTCTTTGCCGACCAAGACTTTGCGGTTTGACCTACTGTCTTCTTTTTTTTTTATAAAATCGCCAGTTCAACTGGGGGCCTCCCCATTACCACAACCCACTTTCAAATCTCAAAACTCAATGAAATATATATATTATATTATAGCTAAACAGCTTTCTCTATATATAGCTATAAATAAGTCCTTTCCACAACAGAAGCTTGCTAGTTTTCAAGAGAAAGACAAGAGAAAGACAAGCTTACATCAATCATCTTCTTGACTTCCATTGTCAGTATCAGAATTGACGGGGTCTCGTCCACCAACCCTGATACAGGGCCTCCTATAGCCCTAGATGTCGTCTCCCTCTTCTCCGCTTGATCCTGAGTCGCTAGAGAGTCAGTATCAAGCAAGTCTAAAACTTCCACATCAAACTGACTTCGGAAAAAAAAATTTTTTTTGCATAGTTACCTGGAACACACGACACGCTCATTTTTTTTCTATGATGTAATAAGCATTACCTAAGACTGTACATTTTTTTAACAATTTCAAATTTTCAAAAAAATTTAATTTTTTTTACCAGAATGTACTACTAGGACATGATGTGTATGCAGTCACCGACCCGATTGTGAAGAGGGATTGTGAAGAGGACGCAGATGAGGCAACAGGAGCAGATGAGGCAACAGGAGCAGAGTCTTCCAGTGATAAAGGAGAAGATGCCGGACCTGGCGAAGTACACTCGGAGCCCCACCCCCTCCCCTCCCAAACAAAACTCCTGTATGAAACCGCATACAATACATCATAAAGTTGCAATTATATAGGCAATAGAGGGCTTGAAATTACAGGGGTTGTGGGTGTGGCCACAAGAGATAAGAAGAAGAAGAGAGAAGAATAAAGAGAAAGAGAAGATCAAGGAGAACATTGTCATTGTGTCATTCTGTATGTATATCTTATGAGCAGCGTGTGCATAGTTGAGTGTGTGTAATTTCATGTGTTAGTTTGTGCCCCGGACTTCCAGTGGATCGTCTTTCATTTCATATGTGCGCATGAGTGACAACAGACTCAAATAGCCAGTCACGCATGCAAATCATCAGTTATACAGTCCCGCAGTTCATTATCAAAAAACACATTTCATTGGTTAATCAAATCATGTGACCAATTATAGCGCCGCGCGTGACCAATTATAGCGCCGCGCGAGGGCTAGGGCTAGGGCTAGGGGACCAATCAGAAGAATTCTTTGATAAGAACTGCGGGATGGCTCCATCAGTTTACTAAACTATCAAGATAGATTTAAAACTCTACTTGAACTGTGTGGATTCTAGTGGCAGTGTCGTCGGGAGCGGCTGGCTAGTCCATGAATAAGTTGAGTCAGGACTTCCGACAACTACTTTACCTACAACTGGCGGCAGCGGTGGTGCCTGGACTGGATTAAGACCCTTTCCTACTTCGCCTGCTCGCGTCATTGATTGGTCCCCTTTGTCGGCTTCGTGTCTACAGTCGTCGCTACTGATTTAACCCTCAGTTCCGACTTTGTTCGTATCGTTTTCGTACTTACTTTCTGCACGTGGTGTTTGTCTTCGTACCTGGTGTAACTTTTTTTTACGTGTCATTATTTTTTTTTGTAATTGTCACCCGTTCACTTGTTGATTAGTTGTAATTGTTTGTGCACGGTTTTGTTTTTTGTGCTCGTGTTGTTGTCTGCAGGATTCTCTGACATCTGGATTTGCCCCAGATGAGCCAGCAGCCGTCGCGAGCGTGTAAGAGAGTCAAGAGTGGAAAGAATTCTGATTCAGCCATTGGTGGTGTTTCAGTCGGTGATTCTGGTAGTGAGTATAGTCAGGGTAGAGCTGGTACTCATTTGCGTAGTAGTGCTGTTGTCCTGAGAGTCTGTTAACTCCAGGTAGTAGTGTGAATAGTTTTAGTATTAGTGCCTTTGGTAGATCGGAGGAAACTGTCTTAGGCATGTTGAATGAAGAAGAGAGTGCCCATGAGTTAGATAGGTTGGATCATAGTCAGGATTTACCCCGTGGTAGTGGGGTTAGTGGTGAATTTGGGCCCCAGGGTTTTAATATGCTTATCACCCAGTTTACAAAGATGATGGAGAACATGGCTGTTCTTACTGGTGCATCAGCGGGTGATCATGCGAGTGCCGAAAAGAATAGGCAAGTTAACAATCTGCCCCCTCATAAGGACGGAGCAGATATTGCTAAGTACATTTGCAAGCTGGAAGCTGACTTGCATGATATAGGTGTACTGCCTGCCCATTACAAATCTATTCTGTACCAGAAGCTACAGTCTAAATCGGCTTCAGCTATAGTTGCTTCCATAGACCGAGATTTGTGTACGTATGTTGAGTTAAAAGAAACGCTTATAGATGCTTTGGGCTCTGGTAGAACCAGCTTGCTTTCAAAATGCTACTCGCTCAATGTCTTCCTTGGAAACGTTTGTGTACCTGAAGGGCCTGATTGACTCGATCAGCATGGTCACTGACAGCAAAGAGGACGTGCTGCTGTTCATTGCCTGCGCAGTGTTTCGCGCTTCTAGACCATTGCACCAGAGAGGAGTGATAGATAGCAGGGAGGTCAATAGTTTCAAGGACCTGAACAAGCTTGCGCTCACCCTCCAGACATCCGACTCAGACAGGTCGCATGCCGGGAGAAATCAGGGCAGGGGTGGTTACTCCAGTGGCATCGAGTGTTTTAAGTGCCATAAAATGGTTCACCGTGCCTGAGTGTAAGTCGAGTGTTGGTAAGTGTAGCAGGTTTCAGAATGTAGTATGCTATACATGTAGGGAGCCAGGACATAAATCACCAGACTGCCCAAACAAAGGGAAGTGTGAATCTGCTGACAGTAGCGAGAGCAAGAGTGAATCAGGGAAGAAATTGAATTTGAAGAAGAGTGGGAGAACATATAATACTAATTGGGTGGCAGTCAGAGAATGTTCTTCGTATGTTGAAGAGTTGGTGAATGGTACCAAGTGTCAAATAGTGCCAGACACAGGTGCTGAAATTACCATAGTGCCAGGATGCTTGGTATAATAAGCATCAGCTGAGAGATGAGAAAGTGCAAGTTAGAGGCTGGAAAGGAGTGCCTCAGTGGCTCCATACAGCAGTGGTAGATTTCCAATTCCAGGGTAAACAGTTTCAATCTGTGGTGGCTGTGGCCCGTGAGGATACTTTGTGTGGGAGAGTTTTGTACTCGGTGCCCATGGATGATTCCATGGCAGTCAAACTCCTTCTGGACGCTGCTTCAGAGTCTGTCTCATTAGACTCTGGGGCAATTACATGATACCCGTAACGTCCAGACATCCACATCAGTGGATGCCGGCTCTGCTGAAGGCTCTGTTGGGGCCCTAGAAACCCCACTGAGTCCTGAAAGCATCCTGGAGGAAGTCAAGGTGAATGTTGTCACCAGGTCTGCCAACAATAAAGCCAAAGAGGCTAACATTGCATCTAAGAGAATAGGTGTTTGTGAGGCTAATCCCAGTTCTTTTAGAGATAAGTTTGATAGGTTGTCTCTTATTAATGTTACTTGTGATGATGTTGGGTCTGTGGATAGATCTGCTTATGTATCTGGGCTTAGGGATGTGTCTCCAGACATTCTGGGTGTTGATGGTTTTGTTGGTGCTGATGGTTTTGTTTGTGTTGATAGTTCTGTTGGTAATGTTGTTTCTGATAGCAACGATGTTTCTGTAAGTGTAGATAGGGACGTGTCTAGTTCTAGTCCTGTTGTAGAGTCTGTCGACACTTATCACACGATCGGATAAAGGAGGTAATGTCAGCGTGGAGGCCTGGCCACGTAAACCTTTTACCAAGCAATCTCCGCATACCTCTGACACCTACGTGTGCTGACTTGTCATGCGCCAAAGACATTGCATGACACCTCCCACCAACCGTCAAGACAATCCTATCGACCACGCTATTGTCAATATCAACAATCGAGTGAATGAGAACACCATCCCTCCAACTATAACCATTTAACTTCCTGTCTGCCAAGTCCCTGCAAGCCTTCAAAGACTCGTCGACTAACATCTCTTTCTTCAGCACATCTCTTCCTGCCTCTTCTTTCAAGACCGGAACATCAAGACTACCACATACATCCGAAGCAACATTATCAAGATCACCACACTCATGCACACTTAGCAAATCCACTAACACGCCCTCAGCATTACTAGCATCAACAGACACAATTGAAATAGACACGTCCCCCTCAGGTATAACAGTGCTGGTAACAAGAAAGCCAAGATGGTTGAGAGGAGTATAGTCACTGTGCCCTTTGAGACTGTCGCGGTGGACTTGGTGGGTTCTTTGCCCAAAGGCAGGCGAGGAGTCAAGTACTTATTCACATACATTTGCCTTGCCAGCAGGTGGCCAGAAGCGCAACCTATGAGGACGACTTCGGCCAAAGAGGCTGCTCAGTGTTTCCTAGACATCATTGCACGCATAGGTATTCCCCTCAAGGTGCTGTCCGAGGTAGTGTCTTCCTCAGCAAACTGATGCGAGGACTTTGTGAGACTTTGGGGATAGATAGTATAGTGACTTCCCCTTACAGGCCCCAGTCAAACGGGATAGTTGAGCGTTTTCACGGCTCACTCAAGCCTATGTTGGCTAAAGCTGTGGACAGTGGAGTAGACTGGGTGGATTTCTTGCCCTTAGCCCTCTTTGCCATGAGGCAGGTTCCGAATCGATCCACTGTTTTTTCTCCTCATCAGCTTGTCTTTGGCAGAGATGTGGTTGGACCCCTTGATGTGTTGTACGAGGGGTGGGTAAATAGAAAGCTTGACTGTATGGATGTCGAAGGGTGGCTCTTGTCACTGAATGATAAACTCTCACTCATTCACGACGTAGCAGTGGCAGAAGAAGCCAAGTGTGTAGATAAGCGTGTGGTTAGCTTTAACAAAGGTAAAAGCGATAGATGTTTGGAGGTGGGGTCTCAGGTTCTTATGAGAATCCCAGGAATTCAGGCTGCTTTGCAGGCAGCGTAGGAGGGCCCTTATACAGTCGTTGACAGGGTATCCCGAGTGACTTACAGGGTTTCCAAAGGTGACGGTCATCCTGTTAAGTTGGCACACATTAATAACCTAAAGGTGTACCAGGATCGAGTGTTGTCCATGAATGCTGTTACTCTTGTGACTGAGGAACAGGGAATTGGTGATGACTTGTTAGCGAGTAAAGCTGTTCTCAGCAAGGACAAATGTCCTGGTTATAATGAAGCTATGTTGAAATCTGTGCTGTGGAAATGTATTTCACTGGTTTGTGTAAGGCTGGTGTTTGTGAGATTGTATTGAATGATGGTGCTAGTGTTGTAAACTTACCTCCAAGACAGATACCAGGAGGCATAAGGAATGCAGTACCACTTATCAATTGTTTCATTTATTTATAATATTATTATTATATGAAAATTGATGAGATGAGATAGAATGTAAGTAGTACACATACACAAAATATAGTTGTGATCCGAGTAATACATGAACATTAGCTATAATTTTATTAGTGATTCCTGGACATAGGTTTATATGAACACATTCATGATGCTTGGACATTAGCAATGCTGAGAGATTTATAGGGATACTGTGTAAGTTAGACCAAAAGAACAATTATTTGAATATTAATATGCCGATTATGCAGCTACGCTCATGCATGTGAATTATGTAAACCTTGAGCAAGTCCACTTGGGCAATGAACTGGTAGACGTTAATGTTGTCTTCATAAGAGACGCTTAGCTTTCAAGTCAAAATAACTTCACCTGTATCTTCAATGGGAAACTCCAAGACTCTTCTTAATGCAGTGCAAATCTACCTGGGGGGGGGGGGGGTAGTCTGGCGTCGCCGACCCATTTCCTTCTATTATTGGGCGAAGGAAAAGGGTCTGGTGAAGCTAACGTATACTACTTGTGCAACCGCGCACGCGTAACAGTATGACGTCAGTACGCAATAATTTGCATGTGAGTATTATAAACGCTGATTTTTCACTAACAGTTCCATACGTATCATCAAGAAGAAGGCGTGCCACGCAGACTTTTCCCTAAATGCACGTGACTATTTCATGACTTGGAGGGGTGATGTGGGTGTGGCCACAAGAGAGAAGAAGAAGAAGAGAGAAGAATAAAGAGAAAGAGAAGATCAAGGAGAACATTGTCATTGTGTCATTCTGTATGTATATCTTATGAGCAGCGTGTGCATAGTTGAGTGTGTGTAATTTTGTGTGTTAGTTTGTGCCCCGGATTTCCGGTGGATCGTCTTTCATTTCATATGTGCGCATGAGTGACAACGGATTCAAATAGCCAGTCACGCATACAGTGCTTCCAGCTTAAAGAGTGGATTTTTTAGCTTATTGGTTAAGGTTGCTAATTCTGCTATAATTTCTCAAGTATGTGTAATAGAAAGCTAAAAATTTGTATTATTATACATTAATGTCATATTAACATACAGACAAAACGATTTTGTGGGTTTGTGGTTATTTTTGTGGTTATAGGAAAAAGTGTTTAAGCCAGGATTTTTGAATTTATTGAGTTATATCTCTAAAATTTGACACATGATGTAAAATTGCCTTAAAATTATTATGTATAACTTTGGTAGCTATACCTAGAAAATTAAGTGAGTTGTGGCTGTTTTTCACCAAAAAAAATTATGCACGGTAAGGGTCATCAAATGATGACGTTTACAGCGGATTGTGGGCCTATAGCACACGTAAACGTGACGTCACAAAACAGCGCATGCGTATTTGTGCAAGGGCGCCAGTTTACCGCTAATTGTTGCACGGGTATGGCTGATTTAGCTACGGTTGTATCTCAGGCCCTAGCAGGTATCAAGTTTTACGGCGTTACTGCCTATCGCGGCCAGCGTTTTAGCTTCCGTCTGGAGCTGCACTAGGACTCCAACTGCATCGCCCTGATGTTGTCAGAATACCGAACTGGGAGCCTTGGGAGTATTAAACTCCTTCAGCTCTTGAAAAAGATGACCTCTTGGATATGCTTGGCTCCAAGTTAGTAATATACCAATTCTGTGACTGATATCGACTTCGTTTACTTATAGTAGAACGATGAGAATCCATACAGCCGATTACAGTTAGGGAAAGTCCCGTCTTACCGCTGAGGGAAATAACCGTTCGACCTTAGCTCGTTAACTAGTTACGTTTAATGACGAACTACCGCAAAATCTTGACGTCAAAAAAAATGGCGTAAAATGTATTAGAGTGAATAAGAAAAGTTATGTTCTCCGTTCTCCATTCTCTAAACAGGCAGTTTTACTATTGTAAGCATTATTGGGATGATGAAGAAAAGGTATGTGTATGTTAAATGACTGTAGTGAGGGTCTATACAGTAGTTTCAAAAAATCCACTCTTTAAGTTGGAAGCACTGTATGTCTCATCAGTTCACTAAAATATCAAGATAGATTTAAAACTCTACTTGAACTCTGTGGATTCTGGTAGCGTCGTCGGGAGCGGCTGGCTAAGGGCTTCCTACAACTACTTTACCTACAGGGGTCCAAAAGTTTTATGACGCCAGTATTTTACTCAGTTTCCTGGTATTTCTCTTTCCCTGTGTGATTTTAGAAAAGGGTCTGGTGAAGCTAACGTATACTACTTGTGCAACCGCACACGCTTAACAGTATGACGTCAGTACGCAATAATTTGCACGCGAGTATTATAAACGCTGATTTCACTAACCGTTCCATACGTATCATCAAGAAGAAGGCGTGCCACGCAGACTTTTCCCTAAATGCACGTGACTATTTCAAGCAATCTGATTGGCACGCCGCTATAGCTGCGTGTGCGGTTGCACAAGTAGTATACGTTAGCTTCACCAGACCCTTTTCCTTCGCCCAAGTATAATAATAATAGAAGGAAAAGGGTCGGCGACGCCAGACTAGGGGGGGGCCGCTAAGAAATTATTTCCTCACTTCAATACTGCGTGACCGCAGAGGCGTTCTACAATGGCTTATAATCTTATGGCCTAAAACGCTCTTCGCCTGAATAAAAAGCTTTTTTCAGAAAAAAATTCGAAGAGAAACATTATACCACATTAAGGATACTTAAAATATCAAGAGCAACATTTTGTGGTTTGTTTCAATCTTCCAAACTGACATTTACAAGATCCGTTTTTGGTTTTGTGACAGAATGACCAACTGACCTCCAGACTAACTGAAATGCGTCTGACGCTAAATAGTGAAACAAACTCTTCCTGTCTACCCATTTTGTATTTTGTTTCTTAATCCTTCTGTGCTTATAACCTACTCTCCCTCTCTTCCAGACGCTATAAATAACTATTCAACTAAGACAGTAAAAACAAAACAAAAAAAAACACATGATATTATTAACTCGTATTATTAACGTGTTTATCGTGATAAAATTCATAATACCTACTAAAGATTGGAGTGAAGTAGTAGTACATGTTGGTGAAGTCATACCTTCACGTGTTGATATAATTGAGAGAACTCCAGTTAAACTTTATTGTGGAAGTGTGTCGCCTGTAGTTTGGAATTACAAAAATTACGGAAGTATTACATATATTATCTTAAATTATAGAACAAATATAACTAAACTATCTTTTCAATTCCAAATATTAAATAACACTATAATATTGAATAATTTGAGAAATGGTGATTCTGGTTTAATTCATTGTGACGGTACTTACAGAACAAGTATAGGAAAAGTTCGCCCTTTTTTAAACTACGCACCGGTAAATGTGTTGGACTTCGCGCCTTCTACTTGCCTAATACCAAACGTAGTGGAAGTCTCGGTAGGAGACGACGTTAATCTCACCTGCGGTACTGATAAGGGAGTGGAGTGGTTTGGTTTAAACTTAGACGGTCAAGAAAAAACTAAACATGATAACACCTTAGTACTACGAAATTTGAGAAAAGAACACAGTGGGCCGTATATATGTAGAGGAGTGTACAATGGTAGAATATTCTATTCTGGAGCTGCTGTAGTTATAGTGGAAGGCTATGTGCACTATGTACACTATTTGCGCAAGTCAATAGATGTTGTTAGTGGTTAAATAAGACAACTTCAGTACATGTTCATGATTATTTCTTATATTATGCTGACTGGATATAATATTGTGTTATAATGTGTAATGTATAGAGTGGCTATACTACTAGCTATAATAAAAATTCAAGTATTAAATTAAAATTATGGAATAAGACAAATATTGGAAAAACAAGTGAAACTGTTCAAACAGCTTGAAGGAAAAGTATTTTCAATGTTAATTCAGTATAGAATTTGTCAAATCTTTGTTTCCAAATAAAACCAGGTGTGAATTATGTAATTGCATCATACATGTATCTGAATAATTTGCCTCTGACCCTTGACCTGAGTTCCATGAGTTTCTGATTTGCTGCAGCAGCTCCACAAAGAGTGTTACTGGCACCATTGCAAGTTGACATAGGAGTTCAACTTCATCATCATTTCGCATCACGCTTTCTCATTGACTCACTTCACCAACATGGTTTCTGTTGTTCCTACCATGAAGTTCAAAAATTTGAACGTAGTGCTACACTCTCTTATGGAACAGACATACCGAACTTCACAGGTCAATTTGTACAATATGTTGCAGACAATGTAGACCATAACATCCAATGACACTTTCCATGGTATGGGGATGATTGCTGCTATAACACATACTTCTAGTTAGGTTCGGTTTTTTTCCATTTCTGTGTACACTGTCAATCTCAGTCTGTTGTGCAATCATTATCTATCTCTTTCTTTATTTTGTGCTTTGACTCCAGTAAGTCCCCTTTTCTTTTTCTTTCTTGTCTTCAGCTATTTCTTTTTTGTCCTTGTCCCTTGATGTGTGTTTCTTAATTATAATCTTTGTGTCATAGTGAAGAACGTTATTATTTGGTAGTCAATTTACGGGACTAACAGTCAGAGTTACCCCTGACTGATACAAGGAAATATCACTCGACCACATAGCGTAGGTGGAACGAGAATCTTTGACGTGGTAATCCGTCACCCCCAAACTGATGTTCAAAAAGATAACTATGGTATTCAATAGTTAAGCCTTGGCGACCCACGCACAAGAACTGATTTTTATCAGCAACAAGTAAATTACGGGCTCCCTATCTTTGCACCAAGTTAGCAGAGACATTATTGATAAGTTTTTGACATCAAATACTTCATATGTTTAAATTATATAACCCACCAAATTGTACAAAGATGGCTATAATAACATAACATTACTGAGCAAATAAAAAAGAAGCTAGTTCATATTATGCAGAGCCATCCATTCTAAAATTTGGTCTTTCAAACAGCAATCAAGTTCATAATAAACCTTAACTTAACGGCTCTAAAAAATGCCAGTTTAAAATAATTTGACACTCTGGTGAAACAAATGCATGTTAATTCACACCTTATCAATTAAGCATGATGTGTTAGGAAATTTTAAAGCCACACATAGATGAGTGGCTCTTTTCATGTCTGCACCATTATCACTTATAAAATAAGTTGATTACTTTATTTTAAGCAAGTATTTTATTGTACATACAAAATGTTTTTGTTATAGACGATAGACTCTAAACTATAGACCCTAAACGGTGAACATAACCTTCTACTATAACAAGAGAAGTAGAATGAAAAACTTTTTTTTCACTTACTCCTCTACATGTGTAAGGACCACTGTGTTCTTTTCGTAAATTTTGCAACAGAATGGTATTATTGAGCAAACATTTATCTTGGTCTTTTATATTAATCCCAAACCATTCCACTTCTTTGTCACTACCACACTTTAGAAGAGCATCGTCACCTACAGAGACTTCTAATATGTTGGGGACTACATGAGTAGGAGGTATAAAATTTAGAACAATTATTATTGCATAATCGATAAAATTGTTGATTCCACATCGGGTTCCACGAGCTATTGAATTGCATGTTCCTTCGCAAAGAAAAGTACCCGAGACAGAATTTGTTAAATGTTTTAATTTAATGCTGTTATTGTTTTTCTCGAATTCGAAAGTCACCAAGGCATAGTCTCTTCGTGTATCTAAATTGATATACCTACCATTTTTATTGCTTTTGTACATCCAAGTTACAGAAGATAAACTACCACAATATAATTTTACAGAGCTTTCTTCAAAAACTTTAATAAATCTCGGTGTGACTCCCCCTTCTTGTACAACAACTTTGCGCCAATCTTTTGCAGAAATAATTTTTACTATGACAGTGGATAAAATTAGAAAGATAATACTTGCATTAATTTGAACTACAAGTTTCTGCATAATAGTTTAACGCCAATCAAGAGCATTTCTAATTTAAAGCACCCCTTGGACCCCTCCTCCACGCTTACAGGGGTTAATTTAGCTGACTAGTGCCTTCACCCTGTATTTGGAGAATTGTTTTTGTTTAGTTAAACAGCTATATTTTTTGCCGTGTAGTGTCAGGACAACTATAACTAATAAAGGGATACAGTTTTATTCAACGTTCTTTTTAGTGCTCTACAATTCAAGTAATTGTGGCACTTCTATAAATACTGCTGGTAAGCCTAATCTAAAACTCATTAGATTATGCAAGAAGTATAATCTGTTATTATTATAGGATAGTCCAGACAATGCAACTTGCTGTATCTCCAACAGTAACATTGTCATATAAACTAGTCCCCTGTCCACCCCCCCCCCCCCCCTCCCACTTTGCAAGCTAAGTGTGAGCAAGATGGACAAAAAAAAAAGACTCAGAAGCTTTGACTATGGAGAGCATACCCGTAGCCAGGGGGGGGGGGTTCGGTCGAACCCCTTTTGAGTGACCGGAAGTAAATTATTTAGCCACACCTCACATTTAACTTATGGTATGTCGACTTCTGATCGATCGTGTCTAAATCGCAATGGAACATTCTGCTATTTAGCTATATACATCCCCGGATATACTTCATAGCTCAATATGTGGACGGCCTAGTCTGATTCCAAGCTTTCAAATAAACATTGAGCTCCTTGACTACAAAACATCGCTCTCGTTATGGCACTGATAAAGCAAGCTACGCTACAACTATTCTTTTTATGGTGTGCCGTAATGTACTTATTTAGAAAACTTATAGTACGAAAGGCCTATTAATGGTTCACTGTTTGTGTACAGCTCACGGTAGTGGTTAGAAGCCTGGTTACACGAGAATGATATAGCGTTAGCAGTTTACCGCTTTGTTGATAGCCAGCAGTGTTCACTGAATTTATTAATAGAACACATAGAGAGTCAGAAAAATTAATTTTGGCATATTTCCCCCTTCTTTATCGCTTCAACGAAGAAAACAAAAGTAGGTGTGGCTTTCTTGCGTTTCTATGAAATCCGAACCCCCCTGTGCAAACTCCTGGCTACAGGCCTGGAGAGAGCCTGTCACTACAAGTCTACTGGCCAATACCTTCCACATGCTACTGTAAACTAGATAATGAAAATCAGCAGAAAAGCCAGTAAACTTAGTGTGAAAGAATAACCTGGTTGTTGTTTCAATAGCAAGTCTTTGCATCATTCTAGAAGATGTTTGTGCAAAAAAAATTTCTAGGATCAGGTAACTTAATCGTGACCCTTGAATAAAAGTGAATGATGACCTAAGATAAGGAATGTGCATTGTAAGAGATGGTTTTAAAAATTGTCAAACTTTGCAGAGTGTAATAGTTAGTTGGATGCTGGATTTCTTCCGGGTGTAAGCCACCTCATATATATAATATGTATATTTATTTCAAGCTAGATATCTTCACAATGTTATCAAGCTCATTACCCTAGCAGTTATAGCAACAAGCCTGGCTTACCAGTTTTCAGAATTTTTACAGCTACCTTACTCTAGTGGAGCCTATCCAACCATGTTAGAGCAGCAGCTATATCAGTTGGGGGTGTGGGAGTACTTGAGAGTTTTACTGCAGATTTCACACCAAGAGTTACCAACAATACTTCAGTGAAGATGATATGGCTAGATATTTCACTCTCAGGCTTTATTTTCATTTGACTCTGGCTTGTGAAAATAAATTAGCCTGGTCATGAAGTATTTCACCATATCACACTCTGTCTTATGTAATAAGTACTGTATATATTCTATCCTAGATATCTTCAGAATAATATTATTAGGTACTGAAACTCACAATATTTCATGTTGTTATTTCACTCTGTACTGCCACAAACTCATTAGTTTTAGCAACTGGCCAAGCTCACCACTTTTCCAAGATTTTATAACTAACATCCTTAATGTAGCCTACCCAACTGGGTTAGAGCAGCTGTTAAAATAACAGAGGGGCTTGGGAATCCCTATAGCAAACTCAAACAGTGTGAGTTAAGGCCCTTACAAATTACAATAGAGAAGATATTTAGGATGGAATAAACCACTTATTACACACATCAGAGTGATATAGCCAGATATTTCACTCTTAGGCTTTAATTTTATGAGCCAGAGACAAGTGAAAATAAAGCCTGAGGGTGAAATGTCTAGCCATATCACTTTGATAAGTGTAATATTTGATTGATTCCATGCTGGATATCTTCACTGAAGTAGTTTATACCAAGCTAGTATGTTGTACCTTATAGCTACCAATAAGTGCCATAAGGTAGTTATGCACACCTTATATCACACCTCTCACAGTGCAAAGGGTAAAGGGTCTGGCTACTCGAGACTAGTTACAGTCCTAGTTAGTCTCGTGTAGCCAGACCCTTTACCTAACAGCTACGCCAGACTAGATTGCTACTGCCTGTACATGTGCGGTCCCCCGGGCCCACCACCCGCTGAAATCTGTACACCCTCCAACATCCTCCGTGAAATCACTTGACATCTCTGGTGAAATTTTGAAATCAACTAGAAATCAGAAATCTGAAATCTTTGAACTTTCTGACCAAAATTTTATTATTGCAAGAGACATTTGTTTATCCTTCCCTTCAGCCAGTTCCCAGTTATCCCCATCTGTTAGCCTTTGGAAGGTTGCTTACAGAGGCCAATAGTATTATACATAAAGTGCTAGCTACAGATACTTGAGTATAGTTGACTGACACAGGCAGGGTTGTTTGTCTAAATTGGAAAACAAATATACATAATATATAATATATATATATTTATTTATTTATATTGTTGGTATTTATGCTACAAATTTGAGTTAGACCTGAGTGGGAAGTGTAGAGCATAGATTCCACCACAGAAGATGTCAAACTTTAAATGGAAGTGATAAACAAGCTAAGTGGTTTGGTTGTTTATTCATTACTTTGGTCTGGTAAGCTTATTCTCCTAAAAAAAATAGAACACAAATTACATGTGCAATCAAGCATTATCATTATAGTCCAAAATAATTATGGTCATGTATCACACCTGGCAGCCAGACGACAAGTCTTATCCATATACATTAAACTTTGCCTACTAGTTTACTAGCATTCGAATCAGGTGGACTAGGGGACAGTTTTCCCCCAAACTTTAAGCTAAGTATAAGCTCTACCCTCTACCCCTACCCCTTCCCCCAAGGTTTTTGGAGAGTGGTATGTAAGGCAGAGAGTGGTAGTCACAAGATTTGCCGTATGTGTGAATCTGCACCCACAAATATCTAGTGAGCATGTCTGATGAACAATGTGTGCATGTCATAGTTGGAAAGTTTCCACAGTAGTAAATAGACTATGATGTTATTCCTACAAAGTTTGTGACAAACTTTCATAGTAATTGACTTGTGCATGACTATGTCAATACACAAGTCATAATGACCAGCTTGTTTCAAAATGGCAACGTCATCACAAAACTTAACTGGCATTATTAATTTAGTGAGGAGAATGCTTCTTTATTAACGTTTTGTTCACTTTCTTTTAATTATTGAACTCAATTACTTCTTTTACTGAATGCTCAAATTCTTGCAAAGTTTCTTTCCACATTAAGTCAAAACATTGGTTTAGCTTAAAATAAAAGTGTATTGGTTGTTGAAGCTGATCAAAACCATTATGAATATATCATGCAAACTATATAGTATAAGGGTTTCCTCTCTGAGTTTACAATTTCAGCCAAATAGTCTACTTTTAAATAAGGTGGAAAACATTTAAAAATAAATTTATTGTTTATTCATGAAAGAATCAAACATGTCTATGTAGCTAATACTTGTTTGTATAAAATTAATCTGCACTAAATAATGGTTTGTAGATATAGTCATACCATGTATTAGTCAGCATTACTCTATATTTTTGTGACCATGAGTGTTACATGTACCTCACAGAAAAGATATCTCCATAGGTTCATAAACTGGGAGGGCAGAGTGACACTGGGTCACATGCTTTCCCGATATTATTAACCTGTAGTCAGAATTACTCATAGCTACTGCAGCTACTATTTAGAGACAAAAGAACACTTAGATATTTTAGATATTGCTAAAACTTGTGTTTGTTAACTAGCGCAAAAATATTTGCATGAGAGCCACACCTCCTCCAGTGTAGATTGGTACTTGTCATGCTGAGCCTCCTTCACTGCCCACAAAATTACGAACTATTCACCAATGTACGCGCTTAACACCAAGGGTGTAAGACAAAGAAATATTTGCTGATGCTATAGCCCCCACAAAAATGTCTATTTCTAAGAGCTGTCAATGTGAAGCACACTGAAGCTGTGCCAACCTGACAGAATGTATAGTAACAGTCATAATGGGGCTGGTACGTTGCCTTTTGTTTTCTTGCAAGTGTGATGGAATATCTGGTTTGAGGGTGCACAACTTTATACTTCTGGCAAGTGGAAAAGTTATAAGGCTAGAACTTTTACACATGCAGTTATTGCTACTGACAATTCTATACCAACTGAATTATTCCATAATTATTACACATACTGCTGTCTCCACTTTTTTCGCACTGACTTTTCTTAACTCATCCATGATACACTACACCATTCTTATAAGACCATTGCCACAGAAAAATGTTTGAGCATTTTTCATAGTTATTAAGCATTGATTACACTAAATAATAGAGCAAGCACAAAATAGGATCCTAAAGTTATTGCAGGAGATACTCATTGAAATTTTAGATATGCCAACTGTGCAATAATATTAGCAAAAAAATAATGGACTGTGTAGTTGTCTGGATCAAATCAGACAGAAGCTTCACACAGTAGCCAGCCTGCAATACATGAAAAGGCTCAGTGAAAAGGACTCCTAGGGGCATATTATCGAAGATCGTCGAAACTCGCCTATACGTCGTCGAACACATTAGTTACTTAGATATAATTGTTTACTTTAATTGTATTTTACCATTTTTACCATTATGTTAAAAATACATTCTACGTTGACTTGTATTTAATTCTGGGTGAAGCTCATATTCTCTACTCCTCAGGTTTTATACCATAGCTGGTCGTTCAGTTTTAATTATCTTTGCCTGGAGTTACGCCCCAGACAGTAGTACTAGCGGGTGTAGATAGAGTCGGAGTTCCTGGAACAAGAAACCTGTCTGCCATGGATCAACAGGAAATTTAATATGGTTGAAGAGTGACTGGGGTCACAATTACTACTCGCTCTCCCATTATGTTCATTTTATTGTTTAATTCGCTTGTTCAACTGTCAATGCATCAATTTAGTTCCTCAGTGAGCAAATCTAGCCCTTCTTGATAATAATGTATACTAACATCCACCATACAACCCATTAACAATACATTTTGACATTGTACCATCAATCCTTTTGTTCATTCGTTGTTCAATATATCAATTCTATGCATCAATCCCTTATTTGTCAAATTGTATGTGTGTAATGTGTGTGTGCATATCTTTTTATTCACAATTTAGCTATAACACATACCTATACTTATGTACACTTACATGATCATCTATTCAATCAAACAAATATCTACTCAATGCATATATTTTCCTATTTAATCTGAAACTGCCATGATGAATTGTGTCAGTCAGCAGTTATGCAACTTTGTCTTAGAAACACACTTGGTACAGATCTTCAAAATAATCATCATGAGCATATTTTAGCACTAGCAACAACTTTCATTATGAATTGTGTTGGTCAGCAGTTATGCAACCTTATCTTGAGTTATTAGAAACACACTTGGTACAGATCTTCAAAATAATCATAAAGAGCATGTCTTGGTACTAGCAACAAACTTTCATGTTAAATTGTGTTGGTCAGCAGTTATGCAACTTCATCTTGAGTTAGTAGAAAAACATCGTAGGCATATCTAGCACTAGCAGCAGAGAGGAGCCATAATACATTCGTACATATTTTTTTCTTTTCTTTTCAATAATCTAGGCAGGAAGAGGGGATAGCCTGGCCCCCTCAACCCCCCCTCCTCTGTTTACCAGTAGAGTATATAAGTGACCTAAAGTCTAACTAACTAACTAACACATTCTTTTTGTAACTACAGCAGACAAATATCCTCTAAATAGAATGGATTTCCGTAATTTTTACTTGGTCATACTTGTTGCTCATGCATTACCATGCATCTGTGTTCAGGTATTCAACTCTACTGTTCCAGTTAAATTATCTCCTGTGGTGGTCTCAAAAGAAGGACCACATGATTGCCCTTCAAACTTAAGCATACAAGCCAGTAGCAATGCTGCCAGACATCAAATTCGTCAGGCTATTAGCAACATATATTCACATTCCTGTCGAGGCACAGGCTGGAAGAGAGTGGCTTACTTTAATATGACACAAAATGGTCAAAGTTGTCCACCCAGTCTCAAATACGTCTCTTCACCTGTGAGAGCCTGTGCTAGAAAATTAACCAATAGATTTTCTTGTGATTCTACTACATTCAATGTTCCAGCAAATGGCTATACTGAAGTTTGTGGAACAATACGAGCCTATCAGAAAGCCAATACAGATGCATTTTATCCCTCACTTGGAGGTGGACAAAATAACATTGACAGTCCCTATATTGATGGAATATCTCTAACATATGGAGCAGCTGGATCTCGGCAGCATATTTGGACTTTTGCTGCTGCTTATAGTGAGAATGATCCTGTTGCTCTGAATGAATGGAACTGTGCCTGCACTGACACAAGAAGAAATTGGCAGTATGCTGTTCCGTCATTTATTGGCAATAATTATTTCTGTGATACCGGAAGTTCAGGAACTACTACGCATGGAATTACTTATACAAGTGATCCATTGTGGGATGGAAAAGGATGTGGTCTCTATAGTACCTGTTGTGAACTCAACAATCCTCCCTGGTTTCAAACCACAATTCCACAGAATACAACTGAAAATATTGAACTACGACTTTGCAATAATGGAGACTCTAACAACTCAGATATTGTTCTCTATTTAGTAGACATTTACGTGAAATAGCACACCAAAATTTGATAATTTGACATTGTTAGATGTGTAGATATTTATACCTTTGATTAGCTTTGTGAACACAAGTTACTGCTATACACTATTGTACTGTGGTCTTTATTCATGTTCGTGTGTAGTGCTTCCAGCTTATAAAGTGAAAATTTGTTGTTGTTTTTGTTGTGTTGTTATTTTCCATTGCAGATGGAGTTGCATAGAATTTTTTTAAGTCTCAGAATAATGCATTATGTGTTAATGTGCATTAAACAAGTTATTAAAATCATAAAATGATTTGTGGTTTATTTTGTAGCTATGCTTTAGAGAAGTAAATGTAAAATTTAGATTTGTTTAAGCCAGAAAAAGAGCAAAATTAAACCGGTGTCTTAACGCTTATCCAATAAAGTTTCATTGCATCAAACTTTTGTGAGTTCTTATTGTTTACAAAAAATTTAAATTTCGAATTTTTGTAAAATTGGAGGTGTCAAAACTGTTTTTTGCAATTTTAAAATAGGTTCCTTAAAACTCGAATAGGTAAAGTTGGTTTATAGTATTAATGGGGTAAAGAGAGAGTATGAAATGGGTGAAGTAAGAGTATGAACTGGGTAAAGCTAGAATATGGTTTAGGTAAAGCTAGAATATGGACTGGGTAAAGAGTGAGTACGAACTGTGCAAAGTGAGAGTAGTATGGACTGGGTAAAGCAGGAATATGAACTTGATCAAGTGAGAGTATGAACTGGGTAAAGCGTGAGTATAGATGGGGTAAAAGTAAGAGTATGGACTGGGTAAATAGAGAGTATGGACTGGATAAAGAGAGAGTATGGACTGGGTAAAGAGAGAGTATGGACTGGGTAAAGAGAGAGTATGGACTGGGTAAAGAGAGTATGGACTGGGTAAAGAGAGAGAATGGACTGGGTAATGCGAGAGTATAGACTGGGTAAAGCAAGAGTATAGACTGGGTAAAGCAAGAGTATGGACTGGGTAAAGTGAGAGTATGGACTGTGTAAAGCGAGAGTGAGTGGATAAAGCTAGGGTATGAACTGGGTAAAGTTAGTATATGAACTGGGTAACTGAGACTATGGACTTGGTAGAGAGGGTACGGTCTGGGTTCACATATAATTATAGTGGCATTTTTTATAAAAACAAACAAGCAACAAAGACCTATTGGATTATTTTAACTATTTTAATGAATAATAATTAGCTACAGTAATCTACTAATCCATTAAGTTTAGATTGACTTTGGGCTCAGTGTGGACACAATTTCTTACACAGGCTAAGAAGAACTGCTAAGTCATTCCCCCTTTCCCTTATCCTTTCTAGTGTAACCATTATTCAATGAAGACAGTCATATATATCTAAGACTGGCATTAAAAAATAATGGTTATATCATTTATACAGTTATCTTCCAATTGGAAATCTTGAAGAGAACCACCCTGTCTCATAACACGTGAAGGATTGTATCCTGCTTGTACTAAAAATGAAATTAATACAACTTGCTTGGATTGTTCTACACTGAACTATATAGATATTGGTCATTTTATTCACTTTTTTTTCACAGAAAGCACGTATTACGGAATTAATCTTCCACAGACCAAACCTACGTACACTGCCTGAAAATAGTCTATTGACAACCTTAACTAAATCCGTAAATTGCGCTGATAATATTAGAGTTGACAAAAAGTTGATAGGGCTGTAGAGGTTATCAACTGATTATACAAACTAATATACCATTTTGTTATGGATGTCAATGAACACTTTTCATGCAGTGTTATGAATTTAAAGAGAAGATAGAAAGAAGGTGCATCCACTGCTGAGCATTATAATTCCCGATTCACTTTTTACTCCAAATGCCTGGTTAGGTTTCTCATAAATGAACTTTTTTTTCTGCTGCAGCAGAGCATGTTTTCTCCATTCATTGAACATTTTTACGGGGGCCTTCATGATTTTCATTGAAAATTAAATAGTGATATTAAATGCTCTGTATTAAGTATTTCAGTATAAAAGTAAGAGAAATTCTTGTTTTAAATGTTACTTCAGATCAGCCATTCATGAAATTGAATGCTGACAGACTGACAGACAAACCCACTATTACAACTCTTGTGCATGAATGCTGAGGGTTTATAATATAATAACAATTCACAACAACAACAATAATAATAATAATAATTAATATTATTACTATTGTGATTATATTATATTATTACTATAAAAATTCCCTTTAATATCGATGCTTGTAAAAAAGTTGGTAGTGCTCAGCGGTATAGCCATTGGCAGATCACATAATTGGGTGGAATCAATAGAAGATTGTGGCAGTGGTGTTTAATCAAAGGCAAGTGCTTTGTTGTGGTTACTCCAGCTATCTTGTCCCTTCACACCATGGAATATCGACAAATAGTGGAAGGACACAGCCATGCAAACCTCCCTCATCACCCTCAAGGTCATTGGGATAGTCCTTCAAGGCATAGCAATAGTACAGGTCTAGATTTTATGAAGTTTTCTGTAGTATAGGACAAATGTAGTTTATATGAACAGTTCTGATTAATACAGGTGTACAGTTAAGTTGACTGTAATGTAGTAACTGACAATGCATAGAAAATTGTTTTATCCTGCTAGCTAACATATCTAGAAGAGTTGGACTGCCATGTTGTGTGTGATAAGTACAGGATTTATGAATTGCTAGCATACAGTACATGATTTATGTGTCCTGAAACTACAGGATTGAAACAGGGAAACATGGCATGGATGGTATACAACATGTGCAGGAAAGGTAACAACTATAACTTTATTTCTGAAGCATCCAAAGTACAGGTAATCTGGATATTTTTCAAATGTAAAGCATGAATAGAGTTCTTTAAATGGTATGATGGATCTACAAAGTGTGACAACCAGTAAGACCCAAATGAAACTTAAACAACAGCAAAATATTTAAATGCATCATGTGTGGCAGATTTTTTTCCTTTTCTTTTATTAAGGTGTTTGTTTTGATTGTGTTTATTACTTAATGCTACCATATCACAGACATGTCCATAGATCATGAAATGAAGCACTGGAAGACTTTGAAAGCACAACTGTGGGGTGTATTCTGCAAATAGTTATGGTGATTAAACCCCTACATTATATTACTTAGAAAACATGTAAACAGTAACCATTGAAACCACATTTAAAATTATAATTGCTAACTTGTACTAAGTAATTCCATAAAATCCAAGATATTTATTATTGAATAGTAGAAGTAAGCAATTTCTTTAATTTGCTATTCCCATCACGTCCTCCCATAACATGGACCTTGTCTGACATTATGATATAAGTACAGCCACCTACAGCATGTGGTAATTGTCCAGCCTGGACCCAGGTAAGTCTGAGGAACATAGCACTGGTTTGCCCAAGTGGTACTTTAGAAAACTCTGGGAAAACAGAAAAAATTTATATGTTTGCCATGAATATAGTTGGCTCCAAATTTTTTTTACAAGTTATATGTCCAGCATTATGATTATTAGGTGTATAGAATTCATTTATGATGGTATTTTTTAATCTGAGGCCAGAAACATAGCGAAAATTTCAAAATAGCTGCTAAAATAATATGGTCAGCTCTTAGGAATTATATGTAATATCTCAGGATAGTGCAAATGTCAAGCCTCTTAAAATTATGATAGCTGATTTTGCCCACAATAGAGTTACGTAGCTATGACTTTGGATTTACTGTTTCGTAAAATCAGCATTAAAATATGTAGAAAGATAATGCTACCACAATACAAATGATGGGACTCACTAAAACAGCTGATAGTATATTTTAATGTTATGATAACTTTGACATGCTAGTGTCAAATGGGAAAGGCTTGTACTGGTGCACATGCTCGACACATGAGCGAAATGGCAGGTTGATACACTTTAGTTGAAGAATATGAGCAATGAAGCAATTGCTTTTCCTAGAGCTTAGAGTATTCTAAAATTTACTACTTGTTTAGTCCTCATATTAATGCCTATTGCCAATAATGCTATCCCTCACGACCGACAAGGGCCTGCGAGATTATGCTCGAAATTTTTGAAATTTTTTTTTTTAATTCTAAAAAAATGTGTTATTATTCCATAAATGTTCTTATTATTCCAAATAGTTATTAATGAAATAATGGTGATGACTACAGTAGCTATAAAATGTTGGTACATTATGAAATGAATGAGTACATGAATCAGTCTCTCTTACTGATATACTGAATTACTCAATATAGAGGACTCACTACATTGCTAGTGACTCTTTCAGTGAAAATCATGAACATCCCCGTAAAAATGTTTATCAAAGAATGGAAAAAACATGCTATGCTATAGACCGCTAAAATAAGTTCGAGAAACCGTTTAGCATTATTCTCCAGATGACTTGCTGACTCTAAGTCTGAGCAGATAGCTCTCACAGTATTTCAAAACTTTCATATTTTTGGAAGTATAATAATTAAAAGTGGCCAACACAAATCCAGCTGCTTTTATCAAGTAATGAAGATCTACCTTATAATCACAATTCTAAATTGTTCATGTCCTTGTTTGTATAAGAAAAAGAGAGAGAGAAAAAGCACTATTGATTTTCTGTATATATAAAGATTATATGAACTGATTATTCTCATTTCTCCTTCATTATTCTCCTAAATACCCTTATTATTCTATATTCCACTATGCTATTTTATGTCTATTATTCAAGAAAAAAGTGAGCATCATCTGCCAGGACCTACTCACAACACTGATTTAACATATAATAAAGCTATCTTTTGTCAGTAAACTGATGAAATACATTCACCCCACTATAAACTTGCAGCTTTTAGTAGCTGCCAAAACAGCTATATTGGAATCAGCCAAGCCTTTTCCAAAATGGAATAAATAATGATATATTATTCCTACCGCAAATGTGTTCTCCACCTCACTTTATCTGCTTAGTAAAATGCACACTCATGATTCTGAGGCTAAAATGGACCGTGCAAAAATAAAGTATACTGATGTAGAAGTAGGGGTGTATTATATAATAATACATTGAGTATGCCCTCTAAGGTATTATGTATAGCAGAAGTATAACATGAGTTATACAGCTGCATTTATTACTAAGATATACATGTGTGCATTTGATATTGTATCATTGAATAATACACTGCTTGTACTGCAATATGTATTACTAAGTTGTACATGAGTACACTCAGGTAAGTATTACTGAATACTCAACATACACAGCAGTATGTATTACTAAGATATACATGTGCACACTTAATGTACATCAGTGTGTACAGTGGAGTACAGAAGATATACATTAGGCAATTAGGTATGTATTTAATACTCAGTGTATAAAGTTGTGTGTATTACTAAGTTATACATAGCACTTAGCTAGATGTCTAATACTGAATAATGGAGTGATTGAGCATACATTATATAAATCTATGTGCAGTATATAGGTTCATCATAGTGTCCTCTCTAATTTTCCATGGAAAGTATAGAGAGACACAGTGCACTAACTAACACTTGAGATATACGATACTAGGCCCTACTGGAGTTTACTAAAGTGGTAAGTTTACAGATATAATACTAGCTACCTCTTATATTTGAACTTTACAGATGTTGTACATGCAGGATGTATATACTGTATGAGCGAAAAATGACATTCATATACATATTCATTGATTTTTTTCAAAAAATGTGAACTTCTGCTTGTGTAGAGAATATTTTGCTACTTTTTATTGATTAGCTAATTAATTAATATTTATTTATTTATTTATTTATTTATTTATTTATTTATCTATTTATTTATTTATTTATGTATTTATTTATTTATGTATTTGTTTATCTATTTATTTATTTATTTATTTATCTAGCTATTTATTGTTTACTTATTCATTTATTTATTCATTGTTCATTCATCATTCATTTATTAATAAAATACTTTACAGCTTAATGTAATCAAAATTTATTCAATGTAGCTATATAAATAGTAAAGCAAAATAATAATTAAAAGATAATCATAAAATTCAAAGTAGTTCATAATTATGTATTCTATACTAGCTACTTAAAATAAATAAAAAATAAAAAAATTTAATTTTACAGTCAAACAATATTATAATTTGAAGAATGCAAGGCAAAAGGTCATAAAATTACAAAATGGTAAAAAAATAAAAAAAAGAGTGATAATAAAATAAAATAAAAGAATTTAAAAATGAATAATAATTATGAATAATCTAATAGACGATATGCATTATGACGTAATGGTAAAGGTCACAGAGGTCAACGGTGAATCAACAGCTGACCTCCACTTGTGTATGGCTTCTAGAACCGTGGTAGATCCACTTGTACGTCCACTTGTGCACTGGACTGTGGAGCAACTCAAAGATTTTTTACGTGATCGTCGTTTACCAGTGAGTGGGACCAAGGCTGAACTAATAACTAGAGTTGGGGCTTGCTATGATACGGAGTTCTTTGAATCTGAATTAGAAGTAGAGGCATTCCAATAGTTCATTAGTGGAAATTCAGTGCCAAAGTTTGACTGCTTACCTGTGGGAATGTGGACCAAAGAGAAGCTCCCATTGGTGCAAGAAGATGTTGTCATTAACTATTTGAAGAAGAAAGGTGGGTACACAAAGAACTTGAGAACAGGTGTACGTTTGTGCCAATGTGGCCATCTTTATGAAATTGAAGTAGCTACAGTTGAAGAAATTGTTGAATTTGATGGCCGTAAAGAAGCTGTATCATATGTTAGAGCAAAATGCCGACCAACTATGAGAAAGAACCCCTTATTTTATCCTCTTTTTGTTAGGGTAAAGGATGGTACGCCATTGGGTAGCAATTGTTTTTGTGCAGCTGGTGCTACCCAAAGTTGTGTGCACGTTGCAGCGTTACAAGTATGAAGTGTGCATGGTCTAGACCCTCAATGGCAGGTAAAGCTGTTTTATCTAAAGAATTAGATTTTGGAAAGGCATCCAGTGAAGGGTATGTTCCTTACAATGGTCCAAAACCTGTTATTGAAGCACTTCTTAAAGATTTACAAGCTACAGGATCTAAACCAGGTATTATAGATTATTTTGAAGGCGAAAACTTGAGACTGGCTTCAATAAAAGATGCAGCAAATGAAACAACCCATTTAAAAGATCCGATGGACATCTTAATGGCTATTTCTGAAGGAGAACCTACTGTAGATAATTTAATTACTGCTTTAAGGTGTTACATCTTAAGAAGTTGAGTTAATACAATTGATGACTTTAGGACAAAGAAATAACCCAAGATGGATGGATGCTAGACAGTGGAGATTTACAGCAAGCAATTTTGGTAGGGTGTGTAATAGGAAGTTTCGAATGTTGTATCAATCTTCTTTGAGCAAGATTTTGCTAGGTGATTATGGACACCCTAATACACCTGCTATAAATTGGGGAACGACTCACGAAGAGGAAGCACTAAGTGAATACCAGCGTATAACGGGAATTGAGGTAGATATATGTGGTATCTACCTCAGTGTTGAATTACCATTCTTGGGGGCCTCACCTGATGGCATTTTCTACATTGACTTTGGTAAAATTGGATTAGTTGAAGTCAAGCGTCCTTATAACCATCGCCATGACTCCATAGTTAATGCATGTGCTGATTCTAAGTTTTGCCTATCTATTGAGAATCATGAACCTATGTTGAAAAGGAACCATGACTATTATTATCAAGTGATTGGGCAGCTAGGAATCACCAAAGCTAGCTATTGCGACTTCATTGTCTGGACTTTATCCGACATTCATGTTGAAAGAATTTATTTGGATGCACGTTTATGGGATGAAATGAAAGACAAACTGAAACAATATTATTATTACACTACATTAGGTCCACAAATAATTACTAGAGTACTTGAATCATAAACATTTAAACATTAATTAGTCTTTCTTTTAAATTACATAATGCACATGCTGTAACAATCATATCATTAACAATTCGTTTGTTTATTCAATTAGATAAACAATCTGTAAATATCTTAAATTCTTTTAGCCGCCTGATAGCATTTTCAACTCTGATTCTAACACTTGCTATGGTGCGCGACTGCAATGCTTCTCGTTCACTAAATTTGTTCCCACTGAGAAAAGATGGAATGGTTAGAAAACATCGTTTCATAGCAAATAAATCTCTGGCAGTGTATCCTTTGTCAGCCAAAATTCGCTGACCTGGTTTTAACACCTCCGAAATACCACTTTGTTCAATGGTGTAGCGATCACTTGCATTTCCAGAGAATCCATTTGAAACATAATAAAAACTCCTGTAAAAGTATCTATAGCAACTAAATATTTTACAGTAGTATGGCTTTTGTAATCACTATAAGATGATTTTTGGGTGGTCAAATTACTTGGATGCTGAATAATTATTTCAGTGCCATCAATAATTGCACCTGAATTAGGAAGGAAGTTATAAGGAGGAGTTGCCGGTCCAATGTTAGTCTGAGGCCATACTATTAATCCACCAAGCACATTTGCTAACATTGGTATCCATTGATTAAGGATTCGTGACACAGATGATTGATCGATACAAAAGCGACAAGCAAGATCACCTTGTGTTAGATTCTGCCTTATTCTCATCAAAACTAGAAGTAATGTCTGAGAAAATGTTAAAGCAGACTCTGCAGAAGATAGTAAAGTAGGGCATGGGGATGTTGATCTCCTACTCACTGATGTTGTTGATAGCCAAGTCACTAAGCAGCGAAACTCAGCTTGTCCAAGACTAGTATACATATGTAATTGTGATTGGGACAAAAAACTAGGGTCTAATCTTTGTAGTGACGTCTGAAGATGCTCGACTTCGCCCTTTGATTGAGCTAGCGATGACTCTAGTTGTCATATCTTTGCCTCTAACTCAACATTTTGAGCTTTTAATACATAGGAATCTTCTTGATCTGAGATATCTTCAATAACACTATCAGTAGAATTAGAAGCAATTTTATCCACCTGAAAAGAGGAAGTATCAGCATGGTTACGCACTAACATACGTCTTTTTGCTGGAGTAACTGTAGATTCATGAGGCCGCTTAAAATACTGGGGTAACAAATGGCTGTTAGATCTAGTGGGTCCCTTGAAGTTTAAATAATGAAGGTTACAAATACAAGATTCAGCTGTTGGCTTCCACTTTCCTCCTACTGCATCCTTCCTAGTAAAGTTAATTTTATTCACAACTGCTCTTTTTACATCAGAAGGCATCTTCTCAATGTAGTGTAGAGTTAACAACTCCTTTGACTTTGGGCAGTCTGAAAAGCACAAGGAGGGACTGCCACACACTCTTTCTCCTTCAATGTTTTCTGGGCATCTACCTTTTCTATTATGGCAGCCCCAACAGAACACTGTCGCCTTGACATTTTCGACTTCACTGGAGCTGTACCACAACACCGTCGCTTCACCGTTGACCTCTGTGACCTTTGCCGTTACGTCATAATGCATATCGTCTATTCTATTTAATTGGGGTGCCCACCTAAAATAAATGTGTGTGTAGCAGTTTGGAACATGAGGTTTTGGAAACACTGCTATGATCATTGAAATACATAATATTTCAAGAAAGATCCATTCACAAGAAATGCTCACTGTATTAAACAACAGCTCAAGGAATAAGCAGTTAAAGTGTAACAATATTGCTGGCAGTTTACTCTGAATTGTGTGCCTTTAAATATAGTATCTGCATAAAATTTTCTCTTCGCTTTAGTAGACTTGGAACACATTCCAAATACGGATGTTAGGGTTGTATTTGGTCACACTCTGTAGTCCAGCAATGTGGTTGGCAATGTGGTTGTCATGGCATACTGGAGAGAAGCTATGATGATAATTAAAATGGGGCATACTGTATACACTCAAACTCCCCTTAACCAGACTCCCCTCTACCTGGCACCCCAATACTGCATTATAGGTGTGGTAAGGATTAGCTGGTCCATTAAGTATATAGTGTATGTATGTACTGAGAATTGTAGAATCAACTTACAGCTGCTAGTTTGAGTAAAGGGTACAGTAAATTTGCAGCAGCTGGATTATCTTCCCAGCTGGGCTCCCACCCTGTTCACCCCAATCAAAAATGTCTACACTCTACTAAGCAAAGCAATAGCAAATCATTTCCATCTAAACAGAAAAGGTGTGTTGTCCTTAGATACAAGTAGCTATTCTTCAAAGTATGTATAACTGTAATTATAAATAAGTTATTACAATTCATTAAAATAAAAGTGCAAATATGTTCTCAGATACGGATATTTCTGAATTACAGGCAATGCCCAGTCCCTAGCTGCCCGTATATTAGGGGAGTTTGAGTGTGAATCAGTGTTACATTTTCCTTGGATTGATGATGTGGCAAAGATCGGAACATTCATTAGCCTAACGTTTGGCTTCATGTATAGTGCTAAAAAATTCATCTATGATGACCATTACCAAATCTGGGATAACAAGGGGGGGCACAAAAAATAGTGTGTCTTAACAAGTCTTAAATCGATTAAGGCCACTGTGTACATTGTAGCCAAGTTCTACAATAATTCCATAATGAAATTCTTTTCCTTTTTATAAACACAAAAACAGAAACCATGGAAGCCAATTTAAAATTTATAATAGCTAACTTGAACAAAAGAATTTCATAAAAAACAAAGATATCAATTAGTGAATAGTAGAAGTAAAGAGTTTCTTAAGTTTGCTATTCCCATCATATCCTCCCATAACATGAACCTTGTCTGATGTCATGATACAGGTACAGTTACATACTTCATCTGGTAGTTGTCCAGCCTGAACCCAGGTATTAGTCTCAGGGACATAGCGCTGGATGGTGGACACTGGCTCCCAACCACCGACTGCCAGTAGAGATCCTCCAATATTGAGTGGACAGGAATCTGTACAGTTGAGTGAAGGTAGTTTGTTCCATATGTTGGGTCTGTCTGATGAGGAGTGTGAGACAAGATCCTCCAGAGATACACTATAGACATCAGCACTACTCAGCCACTGATCCCCACACATTCCCCCCATGAGGTACCAGGTATCTCCTATTGTAGTAGACTTCATCCTCCTCCATGGTGTTGGTGTAGATGGTCCAGTGGACCACTGCATGTTGGATACATCAAGTATCTCAATACTAGCATGTAAACGAGCTCCATGGCAACCACCAACCACCACCAGCCAATGTTTATATGAAGTAGCTGAATGCACACAGCGAGGTGTAGACATAGGAGGGAAGGGGTGTGTCCACTGGTTGCTGTCAGGCTGCCACTCTCCCAGCTCTCTTCGATCAGAGCCATCTCTATTTCTTCCTCCCACCACAACCAGTTTGTCGTTGATGGTAGTCATAGCAAACCACCTGGTACTGTATGGAGGTAGAGTGTGCCACTGGCAGGACTTTGTGTTGTAGGCCATCACTACGTAGGCATCCTTACCTCTGTAAGTTGCTCCTCCTCCAACATACACTGTATCATTTATCTCTACTGATGGGATGCATTCACTCATAGCCACTGGCATGTCAGGACCACGCCTCCAGTCTAGTTCTAGTGGGAATGTCTAAATAATAAACAAATACATTATCTGTAATAAATTTGTATTACATTACTCATGTCTATTTTGTTTATATTTTATGTAAAGAATATTGTTTACGTCAATTGCACACTATGTTCATTAAAAAAAAATTATATTGTTGCCATGGTTACTGTTTACATGCTATTGACAATTTTGATACATATTACACCGTCTACAGGAAAATCGGGCACAACGCGGCCCCGACGTAAAAAAATTTTTTTTTGCACTTACACACTCCTCGGCAAGCAGATATTAAGCTCTACAAGTTTTATCGCCATAGCTTCAGCCATTCCCGCTATATATCACCTAACCGTTCCCTTCGTTAGGCTTATTTAATACAATTTTAAGAACTAAATCGATCTTTTTGTGACGTTTACGCATGCCGCGTTGTGCCCGATTTTCCCATAGATGGTCACACATAAATAATTAATTAAATACCTACATCTTCTACTCTAAGTGTTATGATATTAAAATTATTCATCTACAGTTAGATGACTACATTGTTATTCATGCAATATTTTCATATGTACATTATTTATATACATCCAATTATTTTAAATAAAATACTGTTGGTATAAATGCAAAATACTTACTAATGATTTCTTGTCAATAGACACAGTGGTGATATGTTCCAGTTCATTTGTTGGTCGCTCCACTTCAGATTGGAGAAGTTGTTTCTCTCTTTGATGGCGAGATTCTAGATGAAGCTTTTCTTCTTTGTGATGAGATTCTAACTGAATTCTTTCAGCTGCTATCTGGTTCCTCAGTTGATTGATTTCAGTCTTCTGTTGATTGTTCTCTGCCTGTACTTGCATGACACTTGTCTCCAATTGATGTTTCTCTTCAATGAGTTGTGTATTTGCAGATACGAGCGTCTTTTTGTCACTTTCTAGTTTGGTAATTTTTTCAGTCAATTCTTTATTTTCTGTTCCTAATCTATTTTCAGAAATCTAATAATATAACACATAATACAAATACACAACATTTAAAACTGCAACAAACATTGACAAAGCAAACAATGTTTGAGTAATACCTTTGTAGAGTTGAGAAGCTACTGTTTATGATAATCTTAAGTTTTAGAACTACTTATAAACTAACAAATAAAAATATCTCTGCGTGAACGGTATATATAATACACGATCATAACGACAAAGATATCTTTAAGATGTTGATGACACCAATGACTAGTTCAGGTTTCAATTATATGCTTGCTTCTATAATCAACCATCACAGTAATAACTCACGTACAATCGGTGAATAGTTTGACCACATATTACGACATAAAAAATTAGGGTTAAAATTTGTATATATAAAGCTCAGCTGGGTTGCTTGATATGAGTGTTTAAGTATGTACTCTGTGACAACTTAACTTGGACTAAGTAAAGAATGTAGTTATTGTAATTACTATTTGGTAGATTTAACAAATGATTGCAGTTCACATATTGAAGTTACCTCGAGTTCTTTTATTCTTCTATTCTTTTCTTTAGCTTCCTTCATGTGTAACACATTGGCTATGTTGATGGACCTCCCCAGATTCCCTCCATGTATGTTCTCCATTGCATCCTGTACTGGTGTTAGTGTCTCCAGTAGTTGCTCAGCAGTAGGTCTTGTTTGAGGAGTATTGTGCAGGCAATTAGTCACCATCTCTACTAGAATAGGATGAGACTTCAATAACCGGTCCTTCAACAATTCCATGTACACCTCACGACGCTCTACTTCAGAGCGACCAATAAGTCGACCAGGATTGTGTGGATTTGAACGTGTATGCTGTAGTAGCTCTCCTGGGAAAATCTAAACAATTTTAATAATAGAATTGATTCTCGTGTGATAGTCAATAAGCATTATAACAATATATATCCAGAGTAATGATCACAATAATTCACAATCAAGATTATTCTCATGCTTAGTTCACAAACTATTGGGACAATGGTACAACTGTCCGAGCTACGAGCATACAACATAGGGTAGGGAGTACAACATGGAGGACCTGCTCTGACTAGTAATAGAATCACTCTCTGCAGTAAAAGTGGCCGGGCAGCATTGGATAATGGACAGCAGTAGCATTCAGTAGTGTATACTCAACTAATTGTATACTCAAATAATTGTATACAAATGAATGAGGAACAAAGCTGGTAAATGGTGAAGATGGTTACATTAATAGCACACATGAATCACAGTGGGTATGGGGAGGAAGAGTTTAACCCTCTCACTGGCAGATAAAATTCAGCATTACGTCATCCTTCAGCCTATCGGGACTCGTGCCCAGTGAATGGGATAACTAAGCCAAGGAGACAAATAGTAAAAACAAGTGTGCTTAGAAAAATTAGGAATGTTGAATACGTATCTAAGTAATGCGCACATGCTAATATTGAATAACAAGATTAATAATATTAGTGATCTTTTATTTGCTATAACACGGAACACTTACACACAGTATCATGAAAATAATTAATTGAATTTTTAACAGCTTTGCACAAATAGTGTATGTTGTATATTCAAGTTTGTTTTACCTCTGTTAGTATGTAGAGGGCAAGATGTCCGAATGAGAACACATCTAGAGATGGGCCATATCCGTGGCTCTCGCTGAGAGCCTCTGGTGGCATGTACACGGTGGACCCCGGATTCTTTGAGAGTGTTTGAGCTAGTTGAGTTGGTTTTAAGGGTACCATGCGAGAGTTTCCCATGTCAGTGATCTTAGCTGTCAGAGACGATGTGAGGAGGATGTTCCTTGCAGTCAAATCTCTGTGGACTATTGAAGGTCCTCGACTATGCAAGTAAACTAAACCTCTGCCGGTGTCTGTGAGAATGGAAATCTTAACTGCAAGTGGAATATTAGGGGAACACTCCAGAAGGTCGTCCACACTCATTTCTAGTCTCTCCATCACCAGTAGAGGTAGTTCTGATCCCTTAAGGAAACACAGACCAAAGAACTGTGTTATGTTAGGATGTCGGAGACCTGCCATGAGTTGACATTCTCGTTGATATCTGTCTACAGTCTCTTGAACTCCTTCATATTCAGGATCCAGTAATAGTTCGTGCATACGCTTAGCAGCACAGATAACCTTGCTATATTTTACCTGAAATACCAATATGTATCAGTAAATAAATTAAATAAGGCTCTGGTCTAGAATTAAAAACAAGAATTAATTGATAGCGTGTATAAATTACAGTTGATTTAAAATTCTATTGAGAACTTGATACCATTGATGCGTGAGCTTCAAAACATTACACTGAGACCTATCATACCTGTAGCCAAGGGAGATTCAGGAATATTGATAGATATTCAATTAAGACTGAAACTGCAATGGAATTGTTTGCTATTCTTGCAATAGTGAAATAAATAATAAATTAAACCAGGCTCAGGTTCAGTATTAAAGTAAAAAAGATTACATGTATTTGATAGTGTGTATAATCTACAATGATTTAAACTCATATTAAGAACTTGGTACATGAGCTTCAGAACATTACACTGAGATATAATCAACCCGTAGCCAAGGGGAGTTCGGTCGTATCTCCATCAGAAGTAAATGATTTAGTCACACCTAACATATAATTTCAGCAATATTGATAGCTGTTGGATCAAGACTGAACCTGCAATGATATTCTCTGTTATTTCCCAACATGTTCTGTATAATGTGCATGGGGATGGCCTAGTCTGAGTCCAAGTGACCTAATAATTATTCAGCTCCTAGTCTGGCATCGCTGACCCTTTCCTTCCCTAAATGGGTGGGCAGGAAGGAAGGAAAGGGTCTGGTAGCTCTAGTATCAATGACATGTGCAAATGATATCACAGGTTTATTACGTCACCATCAACACTTAAGTTAAACTCAAGCAACATTAAAAATGATCATTGCTCTTTCTTCATCTTTCACAATAAAAATGAGTAGAACAACAATAACAATAGTGGCCGGTTCACACTTGGGTAGGAGTTGGTCATATACAAGTGGAAAACTCCGGAAGCAAGCACTTTTTCCGTATTCTGTCGAGAGGGCTACACAAAATTATTTTAAAAATCCCTTCAATACTTTCATCTGCTCAGGATTCACCAGGAAACTGTAACTCTCTAAATGTGCTCTTCATCTCACTTGATCTTCCATAGCTAACAATGCAGAATAAAATGGGGCGTATTAAATATGTGGTTGAGGAATGTACTTAATTAACAATTCTGCAATCTGATTGGAGAACCACTTTTTGGTGCTGGCACAAGTCAAAGATACTAAAGCTATATGTACCAGACCCTTTCCTTCCTCCCCGCCCACCAGTTTAGGGAAGGAAAAGGGTCAGCGATGCCAGACTATTCAGCTCCCTCATCACAAAACTACACTCTCATAATACAATAGCACGAATAAAGCAAGCTAAGTTACATCTTTTCTTTATAAAGTGTAACATAATGCATTAAATAAATAACTTATAACATGAAAGGCCTATTAAGGGTGCACTGCGTGTATACAGCTCCTCATCATAGTGGTCATTGAAAACCTTGTTACATGAGGTTCTGATATATTACTACCAGTTAACCACTTCTCACTTGATATCAACATGTTCAATGAACCTATAGTATTGAAGAAGTAGTCACAGAACAGATTATTAGGTTTGGTGCAGTTATTATAGAATAATAAATGAAGGAAACTACAGTGGGTGTGGCTTTTTCAAGCTTTTTCAAAAGTTCAACCAAACTTCTAGCTAAGGGATAGTATTCCAAGCTTTCCTTTAGCGTCTAAGTTAGAACAGTCCACTTACTTCTAACACTGAGCCATATGAACCTGTTCCAAGTGTCTTCCCTGTAGGTACCACGTGGTCTAAGAAATACTGCTGTAACTTAGAATCTCTTCTAAAGGATCTAAACCAGCCCTGTCTTCTAGCCATGGTTAATACTGGTGGGAAGCACGTCTGCATCAGATCTCCTCAAACCTTAGTCTCACCACGCTGCCTGGTCTCACCACCCTAGTCACACCACGGTTCAGATTAGTCTGGCGCGCCAAACCCTTTACCTAACCTCTCCGAGCGGAGCGGTTGGGTAAAGGGTTTGGTGGGCGAGACTAGGTTCAGATAATAATGTCAAGTTTCGCGCGGGGGAGGTAGAAATCAAATAAACTCCGCCTATTCATCTGCCACGCCTGCTGTTGTGTTACGATTTCCAGTTCTTATGTCTGTGCTCTCGTTGCTCTTAATGGCTCCTCGATCTTTCGTCCAGACAAGCCTAAAATGGACATCTAGACAATGAATTTACACGCTTTCTTTTTTTTTCTTTCTGGAACTATGAATAGGGCACAGGCCAGGCTGTGCATATAGCTCTATAGCTAAGTGGGTCTATCACTTGTCACAACTGAGATTCTTTTGCGTTTATGCAGCTGAGGAATGACTAAATGGGGAAGAGTTATGATGAAACTGCAAATAAAGCTACACAGGATTAGACCTGAAGCTAATAAAAGTAAGGTAATTATAGCAACATAAAATAGCTTGCTAGATGAAATGTTGGATTATCCTAGCTAAGTAGACTCTAAAAATTTAAATGTCTAATTGCTGCTGTAGCAATGTACGTACTCTCATTGTGTAAAGAACTGATGAGTTTGAAAGTCTCAGTAATTTAGTCAGTGGAGTGTTCAAAGTCTGTGGGTTGTGGAACATGGTAATTACTGTATTGGAAAATTAATATTTCAAGTTACGGGGATTTTTTTTTACATAATGGATACCCCTGATCCCAACATTGCCCTGATAAGAAAGGTTTGACTGTATTTGATACAGGTGTGAAGACTGAATGAATGAATTATTGAATGAATGAGTTATTGATTGTAGTCTCGTTATTTTTTCTTGCAGGAATAGATATCCTACCAAGTTCTGTTTCAAGCCCTTATGCTTTATTGTGAACAACACATCTTTTTCCATAATGTTCTATGCTAAATATAACTTTTGTTCAACGTGAACCATTGTGATATTCTATTAATATTGAAATTCATATATGTGACCGTCTACAGGAAAACCGGGCACAATGCGGCACCCTTCAAAAAAATTTTTTTTGACCTTACAGAGTTGTCGGAGTCCAGATATTGAGCTCTCCAAGTTTTATCGCCGTAACTTAAGTCGTTCCCACTATAATAGACCTAACAATTCCCTTCCGTCGGCTTGAAACAATAAATTTTTAAGAAATCGATCGATCTTTTCTCGATACTTACGCACGCCGCGTTGTCCCCGGTATTCCTGTAGACGGTCACATATGATACATCTTCAGTTGTTGTTTTTTGTTTGTTTGTTTGTTTTTTGTTGTTGTTTTTGTTGTTGTTTTTGTTGTTTTTATATCCATAAACACAACTTTCTAAGTTCATCAGCTGCATTTGGTGGTTTGGCAAGTATTATTAGAGAGAAAATGTCCAAAAGAATCACTGATGGTGGTCCTTATTGGTAGCTGTTCGTTGGTATTCATGCAATGACACTGGCATCAGTTAAGTACTACTACTCTATTCAAAGCATAGGAAATTCTTAGCCTGCGCACAACACATACCATGGTAACCACTATCATGGGTACAACAATACATTGATAAGTGTGTGGCTGAGCTAATAAGCTACTGTGCAATTTGGTGGTGTTATCTGTGACCTCAGACTGGATTCTTAGTTCCATATTAACTAGTAGAGGAGCGATAGATTTCATTTAAATCTTCATAATTTCTACTATGAATCTGCTACATTATCATTTTGTGTACAGTTGGGTGAAGAGATGTGTACAGTTGGGTAAGGAGTCGTGTGCAGTTTGGTAATTTAATCATTTAGGTGATGAGCAATAGCTATTGCTACCAAACTTTATTTTCACAAGTATTTCAATTACTGCTGTTAATTTTGAAACCACCAGAGATACAAATAAATGAGTAGCCATGTTTCACATCCAAATAGTTCTATAGCTTATCACTTTAATTTTACCAGTGGTCCAAGAGGAAATTTGATGTAACAAAAACCAAAGTGACTTATAAAAACAGAAGCAGCAGCAACAACAACATTCTTCCTATACATTCGTGCTTCCTATACACCATTTGCATGTCTGAATGTTTGTTGGAAGGGGCATAGGGGTTGAATACCCTTACATCAAATTGTGTTCTTTCGTGATTGCCGCCCCAAACACTGTTTGCTGCAATGTCGAGTCTTGCTCCTGGCTGCACAGTAAAAAATGGGGTGCTTAATGAGCACCTTATGGGGTGTTAGAACGGCGCCTCCTCTACAACTCCTCACATGGTGCTCCCTTAACCCCCCTAATAGGGTGTAATGAAACACCCTTAAACACCTCTGTAGGCGTTTGTGTGGCACTCTAGACAGTGTTATGCATGCACCTCTAGCATGTGATCCAGAACACCTTTAGTGGTGCTTTAGTACACCCTTAGTAATGTTTAGTGGGCACCTTTTTCAGTGTTATTAGTACGCCCCTACAGTTCTCATATTTTTTCTTTGTTATACTTTCTTTTATAACAGTACATTCAATAAAAACAATGAATATGAGTAAAATAAATGATAATCATGTTCATGACTTCACTATAGTTTGCTTGTATTGTTCACAGAAATAACCTTCAGTCATTTCTTCAAATTTCTGGACATTTTGAGAAAATTGGTGCACTGAAGGTCTCCACACTCTCGCCTAAATGGAAATAACAATAACATTAAATATTTATAAATATTCAATTTCAGACTGATCATATAATATGCTGAAAAATCACCAAATGTATTTGTTTGAATTGACTCCATTCTCAAACACTCACTCTAGTTATAATTTTAAAAAAATACTCAAAGTTGAACAGCCAAGCATTTACACAATCACTGAATAAATCCTCATTCTATGTTTATTTTCACTTTAGTTGGTTACGACTTCTCACACACACACAACTAATTCTAATATTCTACTTAGACCCTTTACCAAGTAAAGGCAGATATGCCATGGTATACACATTTCCTCGATAACTTGTAGACTAGGTTGCACTCCACACACCTGACTGCTCTATGAAACATTGTGTACCATCGTGAAACTAGTGGAGACCTCTGTATATTAATACAACTCCTATGTGGCCTACATATATATAAGTACTTTTTAGTTATAAAAAAGATATTTTAATATGAAAACCCTTTACCTAAAGACATTCAATGACCGTTGCATATAGCCTGACATTGCTAACCCTTATCTCCTTTTAATATTGTGCGGGGTTGGAGGAAAGGGTCTGGTGACTCTAGTGCCAATGACCAGTTCAAAATGAATTTTTGTGCATGCGCTAATTAAGCCTAATTATGGACACTTGGGTAGTCCTGCAGTCTATTATCCAAGAGAGGTCCCTCACTTTGCAATTTATATGCTATGTCAGTCTCAGAAGGCGCTTGTATTGCATGGTAATGAAAAAGATTGCCTTACTTTTTATCAAACGACCTCGCTCTGGTTTGAAGGTAGCAATCTCTTTGAGGTGAAGTATACAAGCGTTGCGGTGAATATTTTTAATGGGTGGTTAGCGCCAGAATCTGGCGCTCTGGACTGATCATTAAAGTCCCCAGACCCTTTCCTCCTCCCCCGCACCATATTAAAAGGAGGTAAGGGTCGACAAAGCCAGACTATGCTGTATAGTGGATCCTTGAAATTCATAAAATGCCACATTTTAGCTTTCTGAACTATGATGTTTAGTTTTTCCCCACTGGCTTCACTTCAATGAAAGAGCCTGCACTGTTTGCCAAAGTATTCTAAAGAGGCATTACTTTTTAGCATGACGACCATTTACCAAACCAAACTATATACAGGTCCTAGTTAATCGTTATGTTGCCTTGACAAACATTGGCAATAAAGTGATGATTCATAAATATCACCTTAGTATGAACTTAAATTGATAAGAGGGCTACTCCCTCCTGCCCCCTTCCCATCACTATCTCTGTCATACAGGTATTGTCAGGTAAAAATTTTCAACATCATTTAGATGTCAGTGTTCTCAATCAGATAGGTTTCCTATTTTAAAATTCACATATTTTCCCAAATGTTTTCACAGTCGGAAAAATATGGGTGGGACAGCATCATGTTAAAGACTCAACATCTACCTTATGCGTAAAAAGAAATGCTAGAAATGGCTTTGCATGACTCAAGCCATGTACATCAGGAGGAACACAATGAAAGACCAAGGACATGACACGACAAGGTATTCAGACTAGAATAAAGTGAATTTAAGAGGAGCTAAACGCAGGGCAAAGTTAATCTACAAACACACGAAACTTCAGATGTGCATAGCTCATGCAACTTAGTACTTAACTGACCACCCCCTAGGTAATCACTTACTCAAACATCTCACATCTGTGAATACTCCAGATTGCCACAGTTCTACAGGGACTTGTTTTAGGTTATCAAGTACACCTGCATGAAAACAGAAATATTCAGATTATAAATTATCACATAAGAATCAATACCTCCATTTCTAGCTAAATTTACGTAACATTTTATAGTGTCAATTTGTACCAAGTGTCAAGGCTAACTGATTGTGATGTGATTGTCTGATCAGGCCTTTCGAAATAATTGTACTGATACTGTGTTAAGTAATTATTGTAGTTACAATCACCATGATGTATAAGTACACAACTATTATTCATTACAAGGCAAACTCCATTAGCAAAGAAATGGGCCAAAAAATCTAGCCAGCCAAACCCTTTACCCGATTACTACCAACTACCAACTACTAACTGATATCCTTTACCCAATAGAAATTTTGTGCACTAGTGAAAAATAAAACAAAACAGAACCACCCACACGAAATATTGGGCTTACATATGATTTACAAAACAAGTAGTTGGGGAGATGTTAGTATACATATAACCATGATAAAAACGCTTTAGTTTCTTCAAATTTACTCTTTCACCAGCTGACTCCCACTAAGGTAAAGGGACATGGTTCTACCAAAGTATTAAATAAAAAAGAATTAGGTAAAGGGACATGGTTCTACCAAAGTATTAAATAGAAATGTACATAGTTCTACCTGTCTGGCATAGCCAGACCCTTTACCTACCGCATAGCGGGGAAAGGGGTCTGGTCAAATGCAATAGTATGACCTGTTCTGGTTCCCCACGTTAAGTGGGGAAGCCGCAATGGCCATTAGCTAACCGCGCTATCCTAATAAAATGCGTGTAAAAATCGGATCTCTGCTGCAGCATCCAGACGGGCTAGCAATGGCGACTTGCTGCATATGCAGGAGTGATCTATCTACTGTTCAGGCGAAGAAGCGGAGGAAGAAATTATATGGTATTAGCTAGAAAAGAAGCTGTGACGTTATTAAGCTTCACAAAATATCTGAGCTGGAGCAACAACTCAAGCTGTTAGATCAGAGTGACTTCCACATATTGCTTCTTTCATGTTTTCTCTCAGTGACACCAAATAACTGCATGCTCTCCCTCATTGCACTTTCTGCATCCACACTTTAATTAACAAGCTAAAAAAATGAAACGTGTGCTGCAGAATTGTGCGCATTTTGTGGTAACATTTCACGCACCAATGTATGATGAGTCAGCAGAACAGGTCATACTATTGCATTTGACCAGACTAAGTTCTACCAAAGGTAAAGGGACATGGTTCTACCAAAAGTATTAGGTAAAAATGTATTAGGTAAAAATGGACATGGTTCTACCCTTTACCCACTAACTATGTATTGGTTCTACCAAAAGTATTAGGTAAAAAAAGTAATAGGTAAAGGGACATGTAATAAGTAAAGGTACATGTAATAAGTAAAGGTACATGGTTTACCCCTTTACCCACTAACTATGTATTAGGTAAAGGTACACAATCCCCACTACTACTTCTCCCCACGCTCGCTAGCTCGCTAGCTACGAATAGTCTGGAGGCGCGCAGTAATTTAAACAAACCTACAGATAGTCAATACAACAGGAAAATATCACACTAACACAACTTACTTGTTGGATGTCCCCATCACAACCCCCACTACTTCTCCCCACGCTCGCTAGCTACGAATAGTCTGGAGCGGCGCGCAGTAATTTAAACGAAAGACGTTATGTGCAGAACGGCTGACCCTCACCTTTGACCTCACGCGATGTCTTTGCGCGCGCTCTTGTTGCTAGCTGTCACCTTCGACCTTTGTGGAAAGTTGTCCTTGGTGACCCTGCAAGATTGATTAGGAGGTGGTTCGTTAGGTTGGTTGCTCGTGGGCTAGGCTGCATTTGTGCTACCTGTGAGTGATGATAAAGGAGAAGAGGACTGCAACGGCAGGAATTCACTTATGCTATGCGACAACAAGTAAGTGTACTAAATACTGTGATGTGTAGTGTTTAATAGATAGCTATTAGGAGTTTTGCAAATTATTTGACATGACAAAAAAAAACAGAGTTTTCTTTAAACACCTCTCCCTGCCAAACTTGTAAAGCATGTAACTGTCTGAACTAATCATTTCTGCTGCCAATTCATTGCTGAAAGTGTGGGTTATCGAATACAATTTTATATTATTGTAGTATGAGTAATAGCACGGGTAACAGTGCTATTAGGGATCAATAGCACTCGTAAAGCAATTGAAATAGCACTCGCCGAGTACTATTTCAATTGCTTTACGAGTGCTGTTGATCCCAAAAGTACAGGTTACCCGTGCTATCACTCGCTAATAGTAGGCCATCTTCTTTTTTTTTAATCATTTGCACTTGTAGCTACACTGTATCAGTCACTCACTATCTTTGTATTTCAGGATTAGATTCCTCTGGAATTTCGGTTTCAACCTATGGCTCCTCTTAAAATGTTGAAAATTTTCCGTCTAATATGGGTAGAGCTTCTGTGGTACAGAATGACATTGTCTCCAATTAGAATCTCTCCAACTGTACATTTCCAAGGTTAATACTGCATGCACGCACACTTATCCGTATTATTTCACTTAGCTACTGTGGTATTTCACTTAGTTTCCACTTAGTTACTGTGCTATTTCACTTAGTTACGTGCTATTTCACTTAGTTACGCACTATTTCACTTTCTCTGTGCGACTTCAATTGAAGAGTGATTTTCCCACACATTTTTGAATGGGCAACTTACGTGCCGTATTATTAGATTTAGAAATTGTTGTGACAATACGCCATCTGACAAGGAATAGTCTGAGAGAACAAACTCAAAACCTGTTTCATTTTGGTTTTCTTCATATACATGTTCCATATCATCGTCAGGAGTGGCAGTAAACACTCGGCCACTGTAACTAATGAAATGCTCCACCCCCCCCCCACCTCCCTAGTACTTTAGTGAGATTGTGTTGTTGTTTTTTCCCATTAGTGTACTGGCAATTTTTAATTAACAGTGGTATACATGATGACAGTGGCTAAGGTGTAAGGCTAAGTAGGAAAAATAAATAATATAAAAAAAAAAAAAAGAGAGTGGGGAAATTTTTATTCTAAGTCTTGACACAGAATTACATCTTATAAGGTGTATTGCATGATTAACTTTAATGTCGATTTCCCCCCCCCCCCCTCCCCCATTAACTTAGCTCCCCCTTGGGTGACAAGCCGGAAGAGCCTAATGATGATAGGGATAATAGGGTGTTGAACTTGTCTACAATCTGTATGGGTCATGAGATCCTCAGAAGTGTGTCTAAGAGTTGGCCAGAGATATATTTATCGTATTGACAGTGGTTAGTGTGCAGCAGTTCAATATGATGGGATTTCTTGGATAATATTTGTTTGACTAGGTATACATAAACATACTTGATTATTAAAGTTCAATGTTGTTGTTTTTTAATAGCAGCCTAAATGTTTGATTAATAAAAACATTTAGGTATGACTAGTGGTTTGAACTTTAATAATCAAGTATGAATGATGGGATGGAAGTCAACGGCTTCTATATCACTATCTGAACACAGCTGATGTCTTTTATAGTAGGCATTCACTATGTATATAGAAATTTGTAATAAGTAGCTGCAGCCAACTACTCCACATTAGTTCTCAAGATGTCTGGGCGAAGCATTTATTTGAAGTGAGAATTCATATCAATCAGGTGGATTTATTGAAGTTAAATGGGGAACAAAAACAATTGTGGCCGGATTAATGCAGCCACGGAAGTCGATCACTTTAAAGAATCATAAAAAATACAATATTAAAGCTATATGTGGCATACGGTAATCAAAAGACGTCTAAAAGACTGCTCATTCTGTCAATGGCTAAAACTTTCTTTTGCTATGTAACCTTTACCAATTTTTTGTACCATTCGATCAGGAGTTTACGGCTTCTTGTTTTACAACCTTTGAGCCTATTAAAAGCTTCTGGCGAATTTAGCCATGTTAGAGAAGAAGAAAGTAAGGACAGATAGTTAGCTACCTGTGCAGCCGTTTTCCTTAGAAGGCTCAAAGGTTGTAAAACAAGAAGCCGTAAACTCCTGATCGAATGGTACAAAAAATTGGTAAAGGTTACATAGCAAAAGAAAGTTTTAGCCATTGACAGAATGAGCAGTCTTTTAGACGTCTTTTGATTACCGTATGCCACATATAGCTTTAATATTGTATTTTTTATGATTCTTTAAAGTGATCGACTTCCGATATTGATTCATGTAGTAGTGTATGCCTGTGTGTGCAACTAGTTTCCTGTGTAGGAATGTTTCTTCTATAATATATAGAGCTGACGTTTCTTCCCTGTCACTAACCTCTAAAATTAATGTTGTGGTTTTTTACCACACTTTCTTGACCATTCTATTTCTGCATTATACTACAGTATGTGTTCATGCATGCCTCTACCTCTTGTTGTGTTACAACTGACTCCAATCTAAAGATCCAGAACCACCGTGTTAGTGAATATTTTCAAGAGACTATACCTCTCAGCTAGAGTTTGATAAATTGTTCCTAACAATTTCTTGGCGGGATTAGCTTGCAGAGTATAAGTTGAATTCATGATTGCATTTATTCACTTCTGTGTGTTTTGTTTTTCTATTGCTTTTCCTTGTAGTGGGATGGAGTGGGTGAAGCTGCTTTCAATGTCTCTGACTTAGACTAGCTGTGAATGATGGCTCAAGAAGTGTCAACATTTGATCATAGAGTTACCTGACATTGCTGAAGTGATGGCAAGGTGAGTGTTCTCTAGAGTGTGTTTGTAATAGGAAGCCCTGCAATGGCTGTCAAGTGTGGGCACATCTGAACATTTTTCAAATTTTATCCATCTGTGTCTCTGGCTTGTAGTTTATAAGCACATTATTTATTCCTGACAGGCTTTAGGATCTGTTTTGATCACGTCATATTAAATCTCGCTTTACTGGACCCTTTACCTACTGCTATGCGGCGGGTAGGCTGACATTAAGTAGTTTGTTCAGTTCCCCTCACTAATTGGGAAGACCACAAACAATAGATGACATAATAAGGTGGTATATCGTGTGACTCTCTAACTTTTTGTGTGTGTTGTATTTCTATATGGCTGACTGAGTTGAATAATTCATGTGCCATGAAATATCTTAGTGGTTATTCAGTCATTCTCGGCTGAAATAATTATTGGCTGTTAGAACGAGAAAAATTTGCTATTATCTTAGTGGTTTTACCCACACTAATTAAGCCCACCATCACATCACTCGAGCCCAGGTAAAGGTCGGCAGAGGACCTGCAAATACTGCGACCATTCGGCTAAGCGATCACGTGTGGAGTGTGTCACATGTGGAGCAATGGCATCCGGGCACAAGTACGTTAGTCCTGATAGCCACTGTTCTCAGTGCTTGTAGCCTAAGCCTAGTAGCTACCGGTTACTTCCTTGCCAGAATGGCTGGTTCACCCGGAACTATTAGCTCTCTAAGGATGGCTGCTCATCAGTGGTGGTATTATTTAAATAGTATGGGGCTGGAGATATACACTACTGTACTCTATGTAATTAGCTTTCTGTAGGTCAGGTTGGATTAATAGGATCTAAATTATCTATCAGTGGTGGATGGCCTTCATTGATGCACTCAGCTGAAAATAGGAGTTCTATGGCTTGATAATACATGGGCATGCTGCTGGTCCATTTGCCTTGCTTAACTATAGTACAGTTATGTTAAGAGTTGGACTCTGTTCTAATGCTGTTACTCTACCCAACAGTTGCAATCTCTAAATCACGAAATCATGCTGCCAACCCTCGTTATGATCAGGCGTAGGCCTTCGTTACAGGTGTGGGGTGCATTGCCGGCTCCCACTATTCTTATTCGAACCTTCATGCAAAAATTTATGATCATCATTGTCCATTGCATGTTAGTAACTATGTGCAGTATTTAGTAATGGCCGTATTGCCAAGATTGGCTCTGTCAAAGTGATCAGTATTCTTGAAAGCTTGGAAACTCCTGAATCAGTCAGGTTGCATGCTGTAATTGATATTATTTATGCTGACATGAGAGTGTTATATGAGAAGGGAGGCGGAGCAAATAGGGGTTACAGAGATTAGAGAATGGACTGTAGTGCTGTGTCTTGGGACTCATAAGAAGCCACACTACACTATTGCCAGTGTGGCATTATATAGAGCATGGGTAGGCGGTTCTAGTACATATGTAGTTAGATTTCCACCAAAAAAAGGTGTGGTGGTCTGAAAGTGTTTATGCAGGGGACGCTGCCCTTCACTTTATCTATTCTCACTCTCACTCAGGCTCGCTGCCTGTCTATTCTCACTCTCACTCAGGCTTGCTGCCTGTCTATTCTCACTCTCACTCAGGCTTGCTGCCTGTCTATTCTCACACCAGCAGACTCACCGCCTACCTATTCTCACACTATCAGGCTCACTCTCTATCTATTCTCACACTCAAGTTACTGTCTATCTGTTTTCACACCCAATGCTATTAAGGCATTCTTGCTCTCTAGCTCACCAATGTATTCGTGCACTCTCGGGCTCACTGCCTATGTATTCTCGTACTCAAACTAGCCACCTATCTAGTCCCACACCCGGATATCTAGTTCCAACTATCAGGTTCGCCGCCTATCTCGCACTCGTGTGCTGCCTTGCCACAGCCAGACTCACCACTGGTGTATTATCATGCTTGAGTATTGTTCTTGTTCTTACCCATCCTCACACTCAGACTTGCTGCCTATCTAGTTACACATCGTCATACTCTATCTGTGCACTCTCAGACTCACTGCCATCCAATCTTGCACTGTCAGACTTGCCTACCTAATCTTGCACTGACGCCCAGGGCCTATCTATTCTTGCATACACTATCAGGCTTGCTGCTTGCTCCTTAGGTATTCTCAGGCTCACTGCCTATGTATTCTCAGGCTCACTGGCTAGGTATTCTCAGGCTCACTGCCCAGTATTCTCAGGCTCATTCAGGCTCACTGCCTATGTATTCTCAGGCTCACTGCCTATGTATTCTCAGGCTCATTGCCTAGTATTCTCAGGCTCATTGCCTAGTATTCTCAGGCTCACTGCCTATGTATTCTCAGGCTCACTGCCTATGTATTCTCAGGCTCACTGCCTATGTATTCTCAGGCTCACTGCCTATGTATTCTCAGGCTCACTGCCTATGTATTCAGGCTCACTGGCTAGGTATTCTCAGGCTCACTGCCTAGGTATTCATTCTCAGGCTCACTGGCTAGGTATTCTCAGGCTCACTGCCTAGTATTCTCAGGCTCACTGCCTAGTATTCTCAGGCTCACTGCCTAGTATTCTCAGGCTCATTCAGGCTCACTGCCTATGTATTCTCTGGCTCACCGCCTATGTATTCTCAGGCTCACTGCCTAGTATTCTCAGGCTCATTGCCTAGTATTCTCAGGCTCACTGCCTATGTATTCTCGGGCTCACTGCCTATGTATTCTCAGGCTCATTGCCTATGTATTCTCAGGCTCACTGCCTATGTATTCTCCGGCTCACAGCCTATGTATTCTCAGGCTCACTGGCTAGGTATTCTCAGGCTCACTGCCTATGTATTCATTCTCAGGCTCACTGGCTAGGTATTCTCAGGCTCACTGCCTAGTATTCTCAGGCTCACTGCCTAGTATTCTCAGGCTCACTGCCTAGTATTCTCAGGCTCATTCAGGCTCACTGCCTATGTATTCTCTGGCTCACCGCCTATGTATTCTCAGGCTCATTGCCTATGTATTCTCAGGCTCACTGCCTAGTATTCTCAGGCTCACTGCCTAGTATTCTCAGGCTCATTCAGGCTCACTGCCTATGTATTCTCTGGCTCACCGCCTATGTATTCTCAGCGCTGCCTGTGTATTCTTTGAGCTGATGGAAGCAAATTAATTTAATATTAGAATTCCACCATGTGTTAAAAATGTTACTGCAAACATGTCTTGTATCTATATCAGAAAGGCCAATCTTCCTGTAGCACATTGCCCATTTTTGTGAAATAACATGTAATGTACGTGTATTACATTGAGCGACCAATAGTTTAGGTACATGTATTACAAGTGTAACATATGTAGTATTCTTCAAAGTACTTATGTAAAGATGGTTCTGATGTTTTGTACTGCTTAGAAAAATTTAGTGGAATATTTTACAATCTATCTTTTTTTCGCTCTCTGTTAAATTCTCAGGATTATCTCAAACTGCAAGAAATTATTTGCTCACATGATTACGACGTGACGATAGGGGGACCTTTTCCACAACAGTTAGTACCCTATGTGAAGCCAACAACTTCATGCTTTCTCAAACTTTCATGTTTTCTCTGACTTCCAGAACAACTATAACATTACATTTTATTTCATCATTAGTATTCACGCATGCTTATTTGTTCTTATTTTCGTGTACCGTCGATGGTCGTGCATCGTCGATGTTCCATTTTTTGTTTATATTTATCACCCAGAACACTGTCATTGACTGTTCTTACTGGAACTCTGACGTTACCATACCCGCTAGTGGGTCTTCACTGCAGTTACTCTATTTCTGCTTGGTGTAGTGCGTGTCAATAGACTACGCTGGGATCAAGTCCTCAACTTGCTGGATAGTCCCTCTTGTACATGCACACTGAGGGCTAATAATAATAGTAACGATTTCGTGTGTTAATATTAACTTATGTTCTTCGTATTCATCAATCACCAGCATTATTCATTTAAAATCATATATAAATTTTAGTTATTTTGAATGTAAATTCAATACAGACCACTGTGTGTAAGTATTGCTGATACGTTTGTAGTTGGGATTTAGTTTGTATTGCAAGTAAGCATTGATCTTTAGAAGGATCCACAACACCTTGTGTATTGTATATCAGATAGGATTGCAATCTTCTCTTTGAATCTCTCTAGTGAGAATGTTCGCGGATTCTTCATCATCAGTGACGTGTTCCACCTCAGTTTATTTATCTTATTATAACAATCTTGTTTCAATACTCTATACTTGTATTGTATATGCCACTTAATTGTTTTATTTACCCCGGCCCTTATAATTGTTATATATTTTTTGGTTAAAATGGCCCAGCTCCCCCCCCTCCCCAATTCACGCGCCTGAAAATATTTAACAATTTAAACCCACACTAATTGAACCACAGTTAACCGCTTGCTGACTAAGCAAGAACAAACTGCTCAATGTCAGTCTACCAGACCCTTTTCCCGCGAGACTACTTAGAGCCCATCCATACCGAATCATCTTCCTACACCACTGTTGCATTGCTCTTAAATTTACTACTTTTGCATTGTTTGTAACAAAAGGAGTCCATCTGAATACTTTCTGACTGGCAAGCAACACCCCATTTTTGTAATTAGAGCAAAGATTAGTGAAGCCATAAAACATTTTGATGCCATTTGTACAGGATCCTGATAGATATGAGCACAATGTTGCAATCATAAGTACTGGTACTCTCTGTATCACATGCACATACATGAACAACTGTGGCATGTAAAATCATTGAGAAATGATAGTTTCAATTATTACAAATTATTGTATCATCCCTTGAGTAAATTGTAGAGCTTTTGCTGCTATGTCTGTACAAATTAAAGATTTTGTTGTGGGGCTCGTCACACCTGTTTCCTCATGTACAAACTCATATATTGTATACACTTACACATGTACATGTGTGTAGTATATAAAGTGCCACTGTGGTCTCCTCTTTCATTCATGTTAGTAAGAGGTACTTTCTTGCTTTTTTTTCCTTTTTACATTCATAATGTATATTTAGTTTTCTAATTAAGCATTCCTATTTAATGGTTATTATTGAGACCTTTATCGAGTAGAGATGAGCAGAGTAACATCAAGTGCTGTACTGTACTGTAGTGAAAACAGCATTGTGTTCCTGAAAGGAGCACTGGACCTTTGGTAACATGTAATTACTTTCCCTTCTTTGTTACAGGTTTGAGATGCAAGAGTGTCCAAGGAATTGCCATGGATACGTTTCCAATGACGATTCAATCCTTGTTTGAAGGAAAATCTACTGGAACATTGAGGACAACTAAACTTATCACTGACACTGTCATAATCCAACTCTTCAAGAGATTCTTCATACTGGAAATTTACAGTATTTTATTTTTATGGAATAGTTCATCAGTATTTTGTCAATGGCATTGGGAATGTTATACTAGCTTACAAGCAGACTGCATTTTCAGAATAAAGTTGACTAACATAATACTCAAGGTTTCTTCAGTTAGTGACCTCTTAGTGCTGCCTTGAGTCATCACGTCGATCAATGCTCCATTTACTTTAACACATTGGAGAAACATTTCTATGAACAAACTGGGGTGGGGGAGGGAGGAAGGGAGGAGGAGGCGAGTGAGATGCATGGACGCAGGAAATGTACTTGTATGTTGCTCTCACTGTCGCTACTAGATACATACACAATCATGTAGTTTGCTCCATTCACTTTATGGAGTTGTGGTCTGTCGACTTAAGAATATGTGTCACCAGTATAACATTTACTTCAACTTTTAGAATAAGCAGTCACGCCCAAAATTGAAGCCACACCCTTTGATTGTTGTGTGAACAAGTATTATAATTATAAAACTACAGTTGCAAAATATTGATGTGTACCTACAGCTATTTTTCCAATGTACTAGCATGATTGAGGTGCTGCTCGGGGTGGGTCTGTCGGCACACAAATGGTCAGCCCCCGCAGTAATGGTCAGCCACCCAGAGATGGTCAGCTCCGCAGAGACGGTCAGCCGCGCAGAGATGGTCAGCCCCGCAGCGACGGCCAGCACATGCGCATGCGCATTTGCTTAAGGTTCAAAGTTCATTTGATCGGCCTGCGCTCTGAGGTCAAAGGTGAGGGTCAGCCGTTCTGCACATAACGTCGTTCAATTTAAACAAACTTACTCCGCCCACTCTGCACGCATGCTCTTCAATTCCTCAGTTTTTAGCTTTGGATATTGTGGGCCGGGAAAAAATACGCGACGACGTCTTCTCTACTTGACTTGTGGACGTACGCGATGACGGGAGGGGGCTCAGCTGCCATGCATGTTTTATAAAAGGTGAGTTTTAATGTTTTTGGCACATATAACCCATAGCCAGCACTTTCAATTAGGGGTTCTAATTTTGCACCGAAAGCCACATCCACTGTTTTGTTTTCTTCAATCATTTTTACACATAATTAAAATTTTTGATGTAGATAGCTATCTATATTGATGACACTAATTTAGTCTCTATAGCTAAATTCATTGAATACTGAATGATTCAATACTTAACTGATAGTGGCAGAGACAGCATATGAAAAGTGGGAGGGGGGAGGTGCTAAGAAGGCCACCTGTCAGGTTGGCTATCATACACTGAGAGTGCATCATGTTGTACATGAATAGCTAGTATTAAGAGTATATGAAATTTGATTGCTGTAATTGACTTTAACCTCTATGAAGTATTCTGAAATTCCTTTATCCCACAATATGGGAGGGGGGGTCCCCCTCCTAAAAAGTAAGGGGGCTCAAGCCCTCATCTGCCCCCTGGATTCTCTGCCACTGTGATAGTGCAATAGACTTCTCGCATAGTGGGCTTCTAATAACAACGAAGGATGAACTGATACTCAAACTCCTACAGGTTTATATGCCATGTAACTAAGAATTTAAATTAAAATATTAAATGTAACATAGCTTGACTTACCTGTGTGCTTAGTGCTAGCACTGTGCACGCACATAGTATTAACACTGTGCACGCTAGCTGCAATTGCATGCCTTGTGGTACCTGGGATAATTGGTGCTAGTCTTATACATTTGTGGTGGCTAGGCCTTTGGACTACGAGGTACATATTGTGGCTAATTATTAACTTCTGGTCACTGAAAAGGGTTAAACCGAACCCCCCTGGCTAATGGGTATGAAAAAAAATAATCTGCTTGCATGTGAATGGAGGGGGCACAGGAGAGCTTTAGGTGTATGTTGTTGTGTAGATGATCTTTCACACGAATCATGCACACTTCTGAAAATTAATTTAGATTTAATGATGCCTTCACTGGTTTCTTTATGGTCGATCAAATGATAAAGTTGAATATCTGTTATATGTACGTGTATGCTAATTGAGTTGACTACGTATGTTAGCTATCTATATTATTAGTAGGGGATGAGATTTCCCCTTTAGTGAAAAATTGTTATTCCTATTGTATCTATTGTTATTATTTCTTGTTTGTGTGTTTGTAGGTCTGTTGTTTGCAGTCACCTGACTGTAGGACAAGGTCTGTGGATTCCTCGGAAGGCACATGTAAGGGGCATGGGGTGAATTGGGTGGGGGGTAGGGGGTAAGGTAGTGGTGGGTGTGGTAGGTAGGATTGGTAGGGGTTGGATAGGTGGGGTAATTGGTAAGGTTAGTTGGGTGGGTTGGGCGGGTGTCATTTCCTTCAGTGCATCAGTCTGTAGTACTGAAGTTTAGATTTAATCATCTGTCGCAATGTGTTTGATTGATCGCAACCCTTCAAAATAGTTTTTATCGTGTTGTTGTAGATGGTCTCTGTAGCTGCGTTACAGGTGTTGTGTCTGCCTCTCTCTTCATCGTGGTCCATGCTCCCTGCTACTGTAAAGCTATCTCGGGGGATGAGGGTGGTTGTGTGGGAGTGGCTTCTCCTGGTTCAGTGCTTCTGTCCGGTTGTCGCTTAATCGGTTAGTGTTGTTTCTTGTTGTGTGCCTTGTGGAGGTGACTCTTTAGAAACATGGTGGTGGGGGGTATGGTAGTGTTCGGCTGCGGGGGTGGTGGTTGGGGGTGTGGTTCTGTGACGTCACCTGTGGGTCCATTTCCTGTCGGCCATTGTGTGGTGGGTGCAGATGATGGGTGTGGCTTCCTGTTGATGAGCTGGTTTCTGATATAGTTCATAGCAACCATTGAAAAATAGGGGGGAAACAGAAGTGGTGGAAATAATAGCAAGTTTGTTATGTATTCTTTGTGTAACAATTAGCTACAACTTTACTCTTATTGCACTTAGCTAATTAGCTGTAAGTAAGGAGCATAGCTAGCGAGCTATAATATACAAAATGTTTTGGTTTTGTTACGAATGTTTGAGGTTTAGTAGCAGTTGCGACAGAAGCGTTTCCTAGCTAGGTTTGCAACTCAGTAGTTAAACATTTATAACAAAACAATTGGAACTTGGCCAGGGTTTACTTTAGTACCTACACCGCGACTTGTTAACCTTATTTTGTACACAGGGATAGGTGGCTATCTAGACTTATTTTTTACCATAAAAAATAGATTTAGCTATCAGCTATACTTGAATCGTGTAAGCTAACACTTGCTAACACTTGCTAGATTAATTTAAAGATATAGTTGTGGGGGGCATTACGGTTACATTTCTGTTTTGTTGAAGCAGCACTTTTAATGAATAAAAGACTGACTCTTTTATAACTAATATCCTGGCTCTATTTTACACCTTGTCTTGGATATGTGGCTTCCCCTCCCACTACATACATAGAACCTAGTTGGGCGGGTAACAAGCCTATACCCGGGTTTGTTCTTGCTGAGTCAGCTAATCATGACGTCATGAACCGATTGCGTGGGATTTAGGATTTGTGGTCATTCTTTTCACCCACGCGCATTAAAAAAAAAAAAAAAAGCGCCAGTAAATCTCTCTTTTATTTCTGCGTAGGAGTATTCCTGTCCGCCCACCCATTCCCTTAGCATTTAACCACACTGCAATCTGATTGGACTGCAACGTACATTGCAGCAGGGAACAAACCCGGCTATAGGCTTGTTACCCGACCTCTCCCTTCAGCAGAGGTCGGGCTCCGCCCAACTACATAGAACCCTGAAGATGTAAGCAGTTGTGAGGGCTTTTAAGAGTATTGCTGGATTTTATTTCTCTAACTGAGCTGGTCATCCGGTAGGAAAAAAAATTGGCACAATATGTGTGGACAGTACCATATGATTAGTGAATCCTGCTTGTCTTGGCTAATACCTCATCACGATGATAGCCCAGTTACCTAACTGTGTTTGTTGATTAGGTTTGTGGTACTTTAGATAGGTGTTGCACAATTACCACTGAGTGTTCACACGTATGGTGATCTCGCTGAAACAATAGAATATCCAGTGTATGAGTGTTGCCAGCTTTGTGCTTATTATTTTGTATCGCTAATGCTTATTCCATTTAATGCACGTCCAACGTGTGGATAGAACCTAAGTTAATATTATTACGGTTTGTTAATCAGTGAGTTTGTGATAGTAATGACTGTTGTCTGAACAATGATTCACCAAACTGAGGGAACATCAGATCACAATGAGACAATTAAAAGGAATTTTGTTGGACATATATATTTTTGTTGTCATCACTTACCTGGCAGTTCTGTTTGAAGTATTAACGCAGCCGCAATTACAGAAAAATGTATACAATTGTATTTAATTTGGAATATTAAAAAAAAATTCCGGTAATTGCATATTATTTTAGCTACATAGAGTACTGGTAGAACCTCTCGTATCCGGACTCCTCACCTCTATTATCCAGGTGCCTAAATCTGGACAAAATCAATTAAATGAGTGGGTGGATTGACATTCCAGTGACCTTTCCAGACATAACTAGATTGAAAATACATTGTCTCAGAGATATGGGCACTTTCAGAGTTACCGGCACACACTGGTCCCAAGGCGCCCGGATAAGAAAGGTTCTACTGTATATATATCTATTGCAGCCATGATATTTTTTGCTTGAATATTTCTGCATCACGCGAGCGTTCTGTATTTTCCCAAATTGTATGCTTGTTATTGAATACTCGAATAAGCACGCACGTGGCAAGTAAAATCAATTAGAATTGTATTGTAACCGATTAAGAAAAATATCAAGGCAGCAATGAATCACTTATCACACTCGTTGTACAATATGGAAATGATATTTTACTCTCACACAATATTTCACTTTCTCTTCGGCTCATGAAAATATTTTGCATGCTTCTAAAATATTTTCCCATATTGCACTCTGACTCGTGCTACAAGTATTATGTATGTATTTGCAATGTATTTCAATACTCTGGTTGAATATTAGCTGGCCTCAAAATTTTCAATCTGTATTTGTGACCGTCTACAGGAAAACCGGGCACAACGCGGCACCCTTTGAAAAAAATTTTTTTGCACTTACAGAGTTGTCAGCGTCCAGATATTGAGCTCTCCTGTATTATTGTAGTATTGTGTCATTGAAATAATAATAGAGATGTTGTTGTTTTTGTTGTTGTTATGCTATCAATGTCTACTGTGAGACTGAACACATGATATGGATATTGAATTATGCATGATTGTGGCGTGATGAAGGTGGTGGGATTAGGTTACGTATCACAAAGTGTATAAGTTCAGATTGGAAGTTGATTTTAGGCCTGAATATTATATAATATTATATATAATATATATATATATATTTTTTTTTTTTGGTTTTTATGTAGCTTGATGGACTGAAGTCTTGTGACACTGAAGCTGTGAACTCTGATGACCAGTACATAAAATCCAACATCTTTATTGTCACTTTGTGTGTTATATAATATGTATTCTGTTGTAATGAATAACTTCTTTTTTTTATAAGTATTGTTTATTATTATTACCGGTAATATTATTATTATTATGATTAATAACATTGATTTTATGATCACAGCAAACAAGGAGAATGTAAATTGGTAAATATTAGCTATTATAAAAATGAAGGTCACTCGACGCCGCTGATTGTCCCCAGGATAGCCACATAGTTCGCTCTTTATAAAATTAAAATGCACTCTAATGAACTACTAATTTTGTAACTAATGAAACAACACACAGTAAGAATTATTATATTTTTTCAATGTCTAAACGAAGTTGTCAGTATACTCCAAACAATACATACAATGATTGTGCCGTAGATAATTATATGCATTATACGTGTATACCAATATTAGTTTTATACAAACATGTTATAGTTATGACTTGACGTCTTGGAAAGGTTGAGGTTGTCCAAGCATAGGGAGTTGGGTCATCTGAACATTTACAAAATACTGGTAGTTCATTATCTAATAAGTTGTACTAGAATGAAGAACAATAATACTGGAGACATTCCCTTCACACGTTTGATACAGATTAGTGCATAGCATACCACCTCGAATCATAAAATCAGCAACATGCATGTTTGAATAAAGTTACTACACTATCAGACTATACATTATAGATAAACATGTTAGGCAAAATATTTGAAAAACTGTTTGAAACAAGTTATATACAGTGGAGTCTCCGGATAAAGGACACTTTGGGAGCTATATAAATTCAGCGCATTTTGTCCCTTGTAGAGGGATTGTCGTTAGGAGATTCTATTTGGTACAGGAATTAATTTTGGGGGACTTCAGGTTTGTCTTTCTAAGAGAGATTATCAATACATTGTCCCTTCGTCGGAGTGTCCTTTATCGGAGACTTCTGTATATATTTGAATTGTAAATTGGTGCGCGCACACACACACTTATATATACGTATACTTATTATACTGAGTACGGAAAAACATTTAATAGCACACCATTTTTTTAATGTGCCAAATTGGAGTGATAATATGGTGAGAGAACACACATGTATTTGCAATAAGTGATTTCTTGTACTTCTCGTGATATTATTACTCCACCAGTTACAATTTTTTTCCATTGATTTTCCATTGATTTTGCTCACTACGCAAATGCATGAGTAGTGATGTGGAAATCATTGCATGAGTAGAAGTATAATTATGATGCATAGTTCACAACACAATCATAAGTGATTAATTTTCTTCTTTTAATGTTCCAGAATGTGGAGTTTCACCATAGAGCATTTGTGTTAATATGGGAAATTATAACACACTAATATGTGGAAATACTTTGATAATATCAAGGGTACAATAAATACAATATTGAATCCTATTGGATTATCAAATGCTTGCACATGATAAAGCAGTAGCCCTAATGTGTTCCAATGCCATACGTAGCAAAGAGTGGTTGAGCACTGTTTTTGTGCTTCCAAGTTCTTATGCTGATTATTGTATACAATTAGTACTTTCGAGGCAATGTTAGAAACTGTCTAATATCCACGTAGGTATATTTTATTGAATAAAAACCACCAGGTAACATCTAGCAACATGTATATACAAACATACATACACACACAGCAAATTATATATTTAATTTGGTAGATGTTTTTTAATGAATTCCGACAATTTAACTACATACAGTAGAATGTCAGTTATAACCAAACTCAATAGTGGCACGTGCAGTCACGAATAATTTGCTTAACCACACCCTCTCATAGCACTCTACAATACATTTTTCTATAGGATTCAGTTATCCGAACACCCCTCGGTCCCAGTGTGTTCGGATATGTGACATTCTACTGTATTCAGTAGCTAATCAGTCACACAAGAACTGGAGAAAACAAGTATTTTGTACAACGATGCGCACCTCATTGGTGAGGACAATTATTGTGTGTGTGTGTGTGTATGTGTGTGCAACTGAGAAGATATACAATAATTCATTCAACTGTCAGACTGGTTTGTTACCACACTATAACACAACCTATCCTCTGCCTAGCGTATGTTCACAGGAAGTGTATTACCAACAGTTGTATATAATGTTCATCACTGACAAAATTTGGTAAATATATCTTTTTCAGCTAGTTGGTTCCCTTCGCAAATTCAATTAATACAGCCACTCCTTGCATGTTTTGAGCTATCATTGAATGAGCACCGCAGGGATAACAGCCTCACATATGGCACATCCCATTATAAAAGAAAACTTGGCAGCTCCATGGAGTATATATGTGTGAGTGTGCGTGAGTGTGTGCATATGTGATGTGATATGTAGTGTATGTGGAAGGAACTTCGCACAGCCTGGAGACCTCAAACGACACAAGTGTTTACAAGAACGACAGAAACCAGTGAAGGACCGGCAAGGCGCTGTACAATGTGGAGTATGCCAGCGATGGTTTCGAAGTGCCGGCGGTCTTGCTGTTCATCGGCGCACCCATAATCCCCAGCCGAGTTGAGGCCCTACTCATACCCTCTATTGGAGGGACGCATGACCCGTTGTGGGCAGTATTGAGACAAGACAAGTATGCACGTGTGTGCGTGTGCGTCCAAACTGTGTGCTTGTTTTTCACATATCTTAACATGTTTATACTTTATACCACCACCCTCATGTCACCATGTTATTTATTGTTTGTCATCCACTGATGAAGGTCACTGTTAGTGTGATGAACCGAATTACAACAAATAAAGGCTAGTGGAGTTTCAATAAAAACCTTGTTATGTCTATCCCTAGCCAAACAGGTATATTTATAGTAATAAATGTGTGTGCTTGCACGCAAAATTTGATAGGTAGGCAAAGTAGAAGCATTCATTTCTGATATATTGCCCACATGTATCGACTGGTTGCACCATTGGATATTCACATTTAAATAAATTTTTATTTTGAATAACTGAAACTGGCAATATTAAAATAATGTATGAATATGACTACAAAATACCACACAAAAAAACAGCTGGAAATTTTGAAACAAGGAATCAGTGTAGTTATAATAGTTACTTAGATATCCTGGACATCTTCTCTATAGAAGAATCCTGAAACAGATACTACAACAATTCACCAATAAGTTCAAGAAGTATTGCACAAGTCAAAGAACAATAATGAGGAAATGTTAGTGAGCAAGCATTACTGCATCCTACTCTGGCCAAGATGTACGAATAAAAACTAAAAGTATTGCATACCCACAGTGACAACACAACTCAGGATTAGGGCTACTAACTGCTATTATTAATAAAAAGAGGCTCTAAACGGTGATTGTTAAAAAAAAAAAATAATAATAGTAGTACAATGACTAAATGTACCCAAATTATGTTTTCTGTTTAACAACAAGAAAGTTCACAAACTGAGACTGAGCAGATGACCCCACATATCAATAACCTATAACCACGTATGAAAGCAGCCGCAAAAATATGCGGTCAGGTTGTGGATGCGATTTCTGTGATTTCAACTTTCATCATGCACATACTTTGTAGGATTTTTCAATGCTTCGGGTTGTAACAACTAATCATATGCTATTTCTGAAAAGTAATTTCAGCCAGAATTCATAATTCATCCTTTAATGTAGACTTTAGGAGCCCAAAGCCTTACAGAAACTTCGAAAATAGTTTTCAGCCAAAAAAAAAAATGTGTTCTGAGGTACTCGAGATCGATGACCTCACGATATAAGTCAGGAACTAAAGGGTTAAGTAGGAAGCACCGTACATAGACATTAAAAGTTTCATTTGCGCATGTGTCGTTTCCCGCCCCCAAGCAAAAAATCCTGTATGAATCCCTAGGACTTGGGTCAAAAACAACAACAACAACAAACAAACAAACAGAACAACTGTAATTTGCTTAATATCAATCCTTTATGGGTACCCCCAAGTGATAGTGTGTGTTTGTGTGTGTTTGTGTGTGTGTGCAAACCACATTTCATTATATTTTTTGGAGCATGCTAATCCATTTTAAAGCTGTCAATATGAAGGTTGTGAATGTACCTTTTAATTTTTAATCTATATGATACTCCCAGTAGTAGTACGCACCAGAGTTGGGGTTGATTATGACTACAATCGTAATCGATTACACTCGATTACAAGGTTTTGCGTAATCGTAATCATAATCAAAATCATGTGACAAATTGTGGGTGTAATCGTAATCGTAATCATAATCATATTTTTGTAATCAAACCCATAGAACTATTACTGGTAATATTAGCAGTGAAGTAGAACAGCAAGTGTTTGCTATAATTAGTTGTGACACAGCAGTTTTTAACTATACCACTTTTTACAGTGTTGATTAGTGTTCTATTGACACCTAATAGTCTACAAGGGAGAGCTTGTCTAACTGTGCTTGTGTGTGTGTGTGTGTGTGTATGTGTGTATGGTGGGGAGGTGGATCATTTTATCATTCATGACTGGCTCTGAATGCCTTGAGAGCTAGCTGCTTACTGAATGCTAGAAAGCACAACATTTGTTAAAAAACTTATGTTTCTTCGTTGCAACAATCATTAATTTTTGACATTGTAATCGTAATCAACACACTGTAATCGTAATCATAATCATAATCGTAATCAACACACTGTAATCGTAATCATAATCATAATCGTATATTTGACTGTGTAATCATAATCGTAATCAATGTTTCGTAATCATACTGTAATCGTAATCATAATCATAATCATGTTACCGTAATCAACCCCAAGTTTGGTACGCACCATCATGAGTTTGGCATGAGGAGTACAGTACCCAACACATGCTTGTAATTCAACATGTACCATCCACCCCCAACCAAACCATAGTGGTTGACCAGTGTCTACAAATAGCAGCTGCTTTTGTATGTGCCAGAAGACAGGAGGAGGCTCTGCTAAATCATAGTGGTTAGTACCCAGCAGATGCAGAGTCTCTGTCTTCTAACACACTCACACATGCACTTTTAGTTTTTTTTTGTTTTTTTTTGTTAACTCCTTCATTTTTATTAATGAGGGGTGAGGGTGTTCCAAGATCAATTTGTCCACTGACTTGACAACAGTCAGGCACAATCCCCTGGACTCACACACAAGCTATACATGATACACATTTTAAAAAAATGAAGGAAGGGAGAGAGGGACGGATGGAGGAAGAAAGGAATAAGGAGAAAGAGAGAAAAGATGAAGCAAAATATAGTTTGGACAATGGCAAACAAACACACACACACACTATACACACAACACATACATAGAGGTTAAGAATACATGATATACACAAAATAATTATAGTTTGGATAATGAGTTAATTGTTGCTTTTATGGTTTCTACATTTCCATATACAGATAATAATTCACATGCACACACACACACACTTTTTTTTGTTAACTATACATTGTAATTAATGGGGGGTGACTGTTCCAAGTTAAGCGGGAGGGAGGATAAAGAGGACAATGAGAGAAAAGATGAAGCAAACAAACACACACACACAACACATACATAGAGGTTAAGAATACATGATACACACTAAACAAAAAAATAAGGAAGGGATAGAGGGAGGAAGGGAGGGACCGAAATTAATAAAAAGGAAAGAAAGAGAGAAAAAATAAAGCAACTGAAAGTAAAATAACGGAACACACACACACACACTACTGATTTAAATAACAACAGTCAGGCGCAATCCCCTGGACTCATGATACACACTGTAGCAAGCACTTGAAATGGTAAGGCCAGGGAGTGGGTGCAGTCAAGCTATGATAAGTGTGGCTCTTGAAAAATATGGGATGTTAACAAAGATTTATATTGAAAGAGAAGATGAGGTCATATGTGCCACAAAAAATCCAGTTCAGCAGCATGCATGTAGCATATGCCCAGTTAAATATCTGACACACCCAATCTTAAACTCAAAAGTGGTCCGATCAAAGTGGATCTGCCAGATCACTTGCTACGACCATGCATACGCACACACCCGCACATACACACACACACATACATACACACATATATACACACACATACACACACACATACATACACACCACACACACATACTGTACAATAGAATAAAAATTAAGTTGTGGAAAAAGATTGCACAACTAGTTCAATGGTAAATTGAAACAAAGTATCTGAAAATTGTCATGTCGTACGTCTAGTACATAGTACGTTTTCACAAGATGGCGAGCAAATTTCTCTATAAAAGACTTATTGTAGCAAATAGTTTTCACCAGATGATAGTAATAGTAATAATAATAATAAAATAATACTAATAAAAAAAAAAAATAAAAAATAAAAAAATAATAATAACATAATGATGATAACAGTAATAATAATAAATAATAATAATAGTTATGATAATATTAATAATAATAATAATAATAATAATTATGATAATAATCATAATCATAATAATAATGTCGATAATAATAATAAAAATCATAATTAAAATCATAATAATGATGATAATAATAATAAATAATAATAATAAATAATAATAATCATAATAATCATAATAATGATGATAATAATAATAATAGTAAAAATCATAATAATAATAATAATCATAATAATAATAATGATTATAATAACAATAATAATATTAACAACAACAACAATAAATAGATTTGAATTTTGACTTTGGTGGGAGCCAATAGCTCTCTCCCCATTTAAAAAAACCTGAAACCTCTTGTAAACTTTTGGCTAAATAGATTTGAATTTGATTTATGGGAGCCAATAGCGCTCCCAGCAGACATAGTGGCTAACACAGTTTCGGTGATCACATGATCACAGGCATACTCGACCTATATAAGGATTGACTTGAAAGCTGACAGAATGCACTTACAGCAACTAGCGATGGAAGGATTGTCGTGCACTGAGCTGGCGAACTTTATGCTGGATAACGGAATTTCTGAAAGTGTAATAGATAATTTTATAACTAATGAAACAACACACAGTAAGAATTATTATATTTTTTCAATGTCTAAACGAAGTTGTCAGTATACTCCAAACAATACATACAATGATTGTGCCGTAGATAATTATATGCATTATACGTGTATACCAATATTAGTTTTATACAAACATGTTATAGTTAGTACTTACAATGTTTATATTAGACCTTATTGGAGCGTATTTTAACTTTGAAAATGAAATCATTAAGTTCCATTTTATTATTTTTCACCACTATATGATTTTTGAAATAGATCATTTCAAAGTTACCTGATTCACTATTAAACTTTATAAGACTTAGTCACTAAAAGAATCCATCACTATCATACTATTAGTTTGTCCTCATATTATATCATTCCACATCGTAAAATATTTCAAACTGCTAAATAAATAAAAAAAAAAAAAAAAAAATCATGGTTAGTTGCCGTTTACTCTGGAGTGTGCTGAACAGGAGGACGCTCCTGCATACAGATAATAAAAGAAAGAGCTGTTTCTTTTTGTTTAATATCATAAAGGTGGTACAAGGTAACAAAGATTCTACCAAGTAATTTGCTGCTAGCTCGCTCACCATCAATGCGTACTTGAGTGCACCACTAGTTATTATTACTATTCAGAGCTAAGACATAAATAAGCTTTAGCTTGCTAGTACAAATTATTCAAATGCAAGCAAGTTTATACCAGACAGATAGTTTTTTCTTCCTTTTTTAAAACTTCTCCGCATTATAGGTTGTATGTGTGTTACATGTAAATATGTATGTATTCCAGATCCTTCTTCTACACGTCACACTGAGCTAGGATAGGCTCTTTATGCAAGATGAAATGCTGCAGAATTACTCATAAGATATAACATTCATGTACATAAAGCTACTTGCTCTAAATGTGGTATTCAGGCTAAAAACAAACAATCAAAATACCAAAAACAATCAAAAAATAAAATAAATAAAACAAATACAAAACAAACCCTACAAACATACATACTATATTTCCTCAATCAGATGCCACACCTACTATTTCAGTTTCTCTACACGGGTCTATGGCAACAATTTGAAGGCAACGTTACACAATCCATAAAAACAATGTGACTTGATTGTTTGCTAGTCATTGCTGTGTTACAGAAATTTTATTATTATTCTTTTATAAAAATTAGAATTTATTTAAAGTACTCGGCACTGGTAGTTTAATCATCTCAGTATTTGTGGGCATGTCCAGCTATTCAAGGGCAGCGAGTTATACTACTAAGGCAAGAATATATGTGGCTGAATTGGAGGGCAGCAACTATTGGAGAGCGGCATCTGATACATGAAATAACTTTTTTTTGTTGTTGTTGCAAGTTTGTACCTTCATGGCCAACTGGATGATTGCCCCATAAACTTTTGAGTTGTACGCTAGTGACTTTGTTCTCCTTAGGGAGTTTCCCTCTGAATTGTTCATATCCTGGTGCATTGTAACCGGCTCTGGGACCAAGATCAGAGACTGGATTGATACCAGAACCTAAAATAATAATAATATTAATAAAACATTATTTCTTGCCATGATAACAGATGAGAACATCAGAGAACACTGAACTAGAATTGTAGTCTAAACAAACAAGACTAATCCTGCAATGAATTAAAGGTAAAATATTCACAAACAGAAATGTGACCTCAGCTTATGGAATACCAAATATACTAATCAATCCTTTCACTACAGTGGTGGCTGCCTATACCTTGAACTTTTAGCAAAATTACCGATCCGTGTTGTTTATTCTCTATTATGACTGGCTATGATTTATTTCTGTATTTTATTTTTACATCTCATGTGGATGTTAGGATGGACAGTGATACTCAGTCACAAGTACTACCAGTCAACAAGGACGTCTAAGACTGACTCCTTTTTGACAAATTGTTAATAATGATAGGAGTGGAGCTCTAATTCTGTAGCAGTGGTCCTGAGCTACATATAAAACGTGGGTCTACTGGGGCCTACTATTATCCCTGTGTTCTACTAACTGCCAACTGCATCACCATATCTCCAGACATGCTACTCCGCACCTTAGTCGCTGATTTAAATCTCACACACTGTCAATCTTACCCAGCATATGTAATTCTTACCTGTATAAAACATGATGTCTGAGCATTCTATATTTCCTCTGGTTTGCCATGCCATGTGTTAAGCACACTGAGACATACCTACAAACAAACACAGATACATACAGTCACTCATACTACATAACACATTGAGAGGCGATATGGATAGACATTCATGGAGTTCCACTACATATCAATAATTTAATTGTTGTCTAGCATCCTAGTAAATGTTGGAACTTTCTCAATCAAACGACCTGAAGTTTTTTGTATTGTTTTGTTGTTTTTTTCCGTTTATTCTCCTATTGAGACAAAGAAGAGGTTATTTAACAGTTTTTAGGTGCAGATGAGGTTGTCTTCTGAAACGTGAATAAGCATGGTGTCCAACCAGGCGGTGATGTTGTAAGACTTAAAGGAGGATACAAGAGAAGGAGGTACGAGAAGAGAGTACGGAATGTTACTTTGCCGTATTCAAAGTGTAACTTATTTATCATGTGCCCATAGTAACCGGACAGGATTGCTAAAGGGGGTGCGATAACACTTGGAGAGCAGAAGGGGACGCGACATGGTAAAATATTGGGATAGTTCAAATACTATTGTTCCTATGGGACTAGCTGAGTGCGGAACATGATAAAAATTTGTATGGGCAAGGATAGGTGGTCATGAAAAGAGACTCTACATGATGCATCTAATTAAGCCGCACAAAACAAACAATCCAGAAAAACATTAAACCAGAATACATATCGACTATTTCTAGAATCAATCTCTCCAAGGTCCCCAAGTGATAGTGTGTATGTGAGCCAACATTTCAGGGATAAGGGGGGGGGGGAGGAAGGGAACGAGTTACCATGGAAATGAATTAGAATTATGTTAGGAAGGTAATAAAACCGGTTTGTCATTTGCAAAAAGCTGTATGCTAAGAATCCTTACCTAGTATATTCAATTGACTGCTGCAATATGATATAATTTCAAACTTTATTTAGCAGAAACTAGAGCAACAAAGGTGCGAACCCTCAGCGCTAGCTGTGCAAAACCATTCTATTAACTTATCTAAGAGCACAAAGCCAGCTTACATCCAAGGCTTAAAAACTACTTCCAGGATATTAGCCACACCCACTCTCCACACCCAAACCATAGCAAATTACATCTAAACCATAGCAAATTACATCTAAACTACATCAACACAACCACATCATGTGTATTAAGATAAAAGCATAAAAACGAAACAATGCTTACTCTAGACTCAGTGACAGAAGAAGGAAGGAATAATGAAAGAGAAGGACAAACATAAAAACAGCAGAAAAAAGGGAAGGGGTTTAATTTATTAACTAGTAAAACAGAGTAAGAATACTAGAGCATCTAGTTGTGAATCCTAGCTAAATGGCAAAAATACATGTTCAGAGCACAAAATATTTTGCTTAGGTCATTATATAGCTTGTTTCATCACATGGCACACAGCTGCATCATGAGGCTGGTAATTTTAAACTCACTGAAGCTATATATACACTTACTGACCACTTCATTAACCTGTAACTGACCGTTTGCAATAAGGAGACCTCAGCAGTAATTTTTGCTAGCACATGACTGTCGTCTAACTTTTTGCAATGACGAACAGTGGAGTCCCCGGAATTGAGGATGAACCATACCGTACGTATACCATTACACATTTCATTCTTTAGGGGGAATGCTTTGTGTATTGGTGCAGTTTGATGCCACTTTTGATGTCTGAATGGCTCCCATTTCGGAGAAGTGTTGTTGGCAGACAGACAGACAGACCCAGTGGACAACTATAACCCTCAGTGTGCAGCCACACTGAGGGTTAGTACAGACTTGAAGGAAATCTATTTTAGTGTGAAACAACCTGTGTACTCTAGCATACACATGCTTGCAATTCAAAACACAACAACAAGCACAAAAACAAAACCACATAGGTTAACCAAGCCAACTTATAAACAGCCTGACACACACACACACAATTAAAGAGAATAGCAAACATCACACATCACGAGAATTGAAACCTCCTTCCAGCCCCCCCCCCCCGCCCCCCATGTTTACCCTGCTTAGTAAGCTACAATTTTATGCCGGTAAATGTAAAGCTATGATATGTAGCCAAGTCAGGTATTTTGGGGGAGGGAAACCTTCCAAGGATGTCCTCAAGTACTTATGAAAAGAGACCCAAAGGCATGTACACGAAACAAACTAAACCACTGCTGGAGTACTATTTTAGTCTACCCCATGCAAGAGGTGTGACAACAATGTGTCCCCATCACATGTTGTAATTCAAGATGTGCTAGCTACCCAAACAAAACCACAGAGGTTAACCAGTAAACCACAGCAGCTGCTTTTATGTGTGCCCTAGACTCACACTGTCATGCTAATATATTTTTGCAAAGTTTGCACAGAATAATGATCAGCTAAATAAAACAATTTAAATAATAATGACATCACAATAGCAAATAACCTAGTGTATGAAAAATGTACTGTAAAAATTAACAACAACAAAACAAAACGAACAAAAACAAAAAACAACAACAACCTATGAATATCTGCTAATGCAAACTAATAGTGAGTGTTGTCCAGTAACGCCGTCAATTGTCCCATGCGACTAGGATGATAGAGAAGTCCCTTGGGATGTCCATGCCAAAATAAAAAAATTATGAAATTTAAAACTTTCTGTGCTAGGGAACCCCTCCCTGTGGTTGAAAAGTAGCCCTAGCCTGTTGTGGTTATAGTCACATGACCGACACACCCAATTTTGGGGGGCTTTGCCCCCATATCCTCCAATACGCCTGGGAGGCTTCGCCCCCCGCACCCACCAGATGCTGTGACAAACATATGAATCAGGCTAATGTGAGTGAATTGAACATGAATAGGATGCTGTTGAATTGTTAGGGCCTTGTAATATGCCCGTGGACATTTGACGGCATTACCGGACTACTATGCATATCATACAAACGTACACACAAAGAAAAGTCCAACAAGAAGGGAGAAAGAAGGGAGAGTAAGAAAGAGATAGATGGAAAAAAAAAAGAAAAAAAAAAGTTTCATACAGAGGAGGAGGGGGAACTAGAATTTCCCCCTCAAGGTTCTAGCTTCCCCCCACCCAAGAAGTTATAAATAATTGAATAATAATATACTAGATCAGATTTAAGGGTGGCCGCACACCGCCCACGCAATTTTTACCCGGTTGGTTGCTAAGCACGATTCTGCTACTTTCTTTATTTGCAGGGCTACTCTACTATACTAGAAGGATAAAGTACCTGCCGAAGATACTGCACACCGAATTTGGAGTGAATCTGAAGGAAATATCATGGCCCCGATGTAAAACTTTGAAACAACTTTTTGGAGCGGTGCGGCAAGTTGGAGCTCCAGAATTTTGTACGCCGCTAGCCAAGACGATACTCTAGGGCAAGACAACGAGTTTTTTCCATTTCAATATTACTTTATGATTTATTTACATTTTTTTCCTTTTATAAGATTTTGAAAAATTCAAATTGTGGTGCCCTTCTTTTTTTTTGTGTTCTACACGTGTGCAAAAAATATAGTCGTTCTCATTATTTGATTCCAAGAAAAACTGATTCAAAATTGGATACTTCTATTCCACTCGCAATTCTTAAGAAATAGCCCCACCCCCATATCTCGTACTACGAGTACGCGAGCAATTTATTTTTCAATTAGTTTCTATTGGTTCTAAAAAGAGCCCGCCTATATCAAGAGTAAACAAACATCAATACAACAATAACAAGAGAGTCAGAAGAGAGAGCAGTTTATTGGAGATAGCCATAGGTGAAGGTATTAGATCTGCGCAGCTTGGGAAGTCTTCTCTCCGCAGAAATTATGCTGGTATATCCATCCGCTTGAGTTCAGGTGCGCAGAGTCCGGAGAACGGCTACAGGAGGAGAGACAGCCTGGTGCACCTTGCTGCGTGAGCTCAGACGACGTATGGAGAGTTCCTGTAAACGGATATGAGACAACAAGAAGCTAAACTAAAACACCACAAATTCGCAAAGTATACTTCTGCTACTACTGCGCGATAGTTTCTGCTCGCGTATTATCAAATGGTGGGGTATTGGCGGGGAATAAATTAATGTCCGGATCTACAGGCAGTGCGCGTTGCTATGTGCGGCCACCCTTAATAGCAATAACAATACCGCGCACAATATGCACTACAAGTGCCAGCTCCACTACACTAAACTACATCTTCCCCAAGCAAAACATGCGAAAAACACCATATCCACGAACACACAAACCCGCGCGCATACACACATCTAACCATGGCACGATCAAGCTTTCCCAGTTTGAAATAGAGAGCACCACTACCGTTGAGTATCTCTGGAGGAATATCAGCTCCCACTTTATCTGTCAGAATGTGTGATGACTTATAGTATGCATCAACAGCTAAACAACAAGAACGTCAACAAAAACTTGAGTCAAGTGCTTTTTGTACCATTTTGCTACTCCAATTTTAAATGTTTGTGAAGATCGTAAATAACAACTAAATATGCAGTATTCTGCTCACGTTGTTCAGAATTGGTTGTCATTATTTTTATTTAAAAAAAGCTCCAGTTTTTGTATTACGTAGCAGGGCTCTGAATCACATAGTGCCTCCAGATGAGGGCACTATATGTGACTGTCTATGGGAAAATCGGGCACAACGCAGCATGCGTAGACGTTGCGAAAAGATAGATTTAGTTCTTAAAATTTTATAAAATAAACCTAACGAAGGGAACGGTTAGGTGATATATAGCGGGAATGCTAAAGCTACAACGATAAAACTTGGAGAGCTTAATATCTGGATGCCGAGGTGTGTGTAAGTGCAAAAAATAAAATGTTTTCGTCGGGGCCGCGTTGTGCCCGATTTTCCTGTAGATGGTCACATATGTAGTGCCCTGGTAGAGGGCTACTACATGTAGTGCCCTGCCTCTCAGGGTATTAGCAATGACTACCGTTGCTATTTTCTAAATTAGTTAAACACTGTGCGTCCGTTGGGAACTACTGTGTTTAGGGTCCCTCTGGCGTCATTAGTAGTACCCTTGTTTCACTTGGGATGCCACAACCCTGGCACTTCAGGACCCTACACACAGTAGTGCCTTCGGTGACAGTGCCTAATTATTATATAATCAGTTCCAAATACATTACCAAGTACCATATACTTGCAGTTAGACGTTGCCTTCAATACTTAACCTCCCAGCTCGAGAGACTTAATAAAACGTCAGCCACTCTTGAATAGTAGCTGCAGACAAATGTTACTGATTCCACATAGCGCATTAGACCACTATAGGACTTCCAAATGTAGGAGTAAATTCATGTAATCTATAGTCCACTTGGTCAACATTAATAACAACTCTTGAATTAATAGCCACTATTGAATAGTAGCATTCATCAGCAGTAAGTTATAAAGAAACATTATTGCAAAAATGCTCTATCAAAGTAAACCCAACACATGGTTACAATTCAGTTCTCATGAGATGCTGAGCAAAATTTCATATTATATGGTTGGTTGGCCATATATGACCACTTCCAACTATGGACTGGAGCTAAACAAATGACTTACCACACCCACCTATACATTCCCCTGCTCCAGGACACTGCCCAGTTCTATATTGCATTGACCACACCCACCATTAAATCTCCGTGTTCCAGGATACTAATGCATTGACCACACCCACCATTAAATCTCCGTGTTCCAGGATACTAATGCATTGACCACACCCACCATTAAATCTCCCTGTTCCAGGATACTAATGCATTGACCACACCCATCATTAAATCTCCTTGTTCCAGGATACTAATGCATTGACCACACCCACCTTTAAATCCCCCTGTTCCAGGATACTGCCCAGTTCTATCTAAGTCTCCATATCATCTGGGAACTGGTCTGTCACTTTCTTCAAGTACTCCTAAATATTTCATAGTTGCTAGGCTTAGCTGCCAGAACCTTCTCAAAACACTGGGTAGCATTCTTACTGTCACCTTGGGCGATGTACATCGTGAGGCAACACTGGACAAAAACCTGGTGGCCTGCAGTGAACATGAAACACTAAATTGTTGTATACAATTAGTCTACTTGATTGTTCATCACTGGACTATGAATATGAAGCTAAACATTCATACTGTGTGCTATACGCTGAGCGTGTAACAAAGCTGCAGAACAACTGGTCCCGTGGGTACAACACTTCTCTATATGCGACTGCCTACAGAAAAATCACGCCCAATGTGGCCTCCATAAAAAAAAAAATAATAATAATAAAAATTTTTTTTTTTTGCACTGAGTCGTCAGCATCTAGATATTGAGTTTCCAAGTGTTATAGTCATAGCTTAAGTGGTTCTCAATACATTCTACATAATCGTTCCCTTCCGTTAGCTTATTTAATGCAATTTTAAGAATTCGACCACTCCCACCCCCCTCAAGAAAAATAATCATAATCACACTCTTTCTTAAAATATGCTGTACTCAGTACTAGCCATAGAATACATACAACAGTACCCTCTAGCAGTCATTGCAACACAATGTACACACCGAGTTCTCGTCTTCACCTATCCAAGTACAAATATGAGTGTGGCTTAGCATACTTGAAGTCTCCCCTCAGCAAAAAATCCAGTATGAAACCCTGCCAATATGTAAATTCCCGATGATGCTTATGTGTGACCTACATGTAACACTCTCGCCTGTTTTATCATGCCCATCAATTCTAATTGCTATGTTTCCAAATTGGCACCTTTACTTTCTCTTTGTGAAATTTCTCATTATTATTACCTGAGTTGTCTTGTGTTGTTCTTTCCTCCCTGGCTCACTCAATGAGTGCTGTTCCTATATCAGCAGCTGACAAATGGGAGTGAGTCTTACAGCGGCCCCTTAGTGGGTTGTTTGTGTTGGTGGTAGTAGTTAGTAGCTTCTGTGCTGAAAATACATGAAATAAGACAAAAGCAAAAAAAAAAAAAAAGTGAAGTCAGAGAATATGCAGTACTCAATACTAGCCATGAAACCTTTTCACAATATCATACTCCACAAGGAGATTTAAAAAAATCAAAGCCCGAAAAAAATGACTACTTGAATGAAAAAAAAAAAGAAAAAAGATCAACGTTTATCCAATTGGTAGGTCAGTTTAACTGTACTAAATGTCTCATTTCCATACTTAAAGCTTTACCCCTCAAATAAAAATCCTGTATCAATCCCTGATGGGGCTAAAGTTGAAGTGATCACATATAAAAGGAACACTGCAGTTATCATCAGATGTTATTGAAGTTCTGATTATCAACCAATATCACACCAGTGCTCTCGAGCTTATCGCTAGCTATAAAATTGGTTATCTACCTTCACACAAAGTATCCATATCTCAAGCTAGCTCAATCAATGTCTTGTTGTGTGTCCGCGTTTTCATTTTGTAGAATCTCGCTCTCTGCCGCCACTTACATCACGATCCAATAATAGACACTCTTTTTAGGACAAAAACCCTTTACCCCATCAAGTATCAAGGGATTTAGGATAAAGATACCCTTTACCCTCCCATTAAAAGTTAAGCGTTATCCCTTTACCAAAAGTAATTTTATTCTTGGCTTTGGCTGTGTAGAGGGCAGAAGCAGAAGAAATGTTTAGTCTAATCAGTCTAAAGATGTCTCGTCGACGTAAGTGAAGGTATTCATACAAGTGTTGTTTGGTAATAGCAACCTAAGTCAGATTTGGGCTTACCATATGGTGGGGTTATCAGCCACCTGCACATTGCATATTTAGCTGATTTCAACTTGATGAGAACAGAAGCTTTATGATTACAAGTTGCCTAAATATATCTGTGCATGTGAATGTCAGAAAGTGTACACCCTATGCTTCTAAATAATGGTTTGCAAAATCATGACACTGATGTACTGATAGAATGTATCATAGTTATTCTAATTACAGCACCAAAATAATTCAGATTCTGAAATAGTCTATTATTAGAACAGAACATTAATTGTTGGTTTGAGCTGGTTCTAAAATTAGGTCTGAGCTTAGCAATTAGGATGGAGTTGGACCTGTGACCTTGGCAAGTGATCAGTACATTGTCACATCTTCGTGCAGTGATGGCAATTTTGGAGGACCAGCACTAAATTTCATCTTCTCTGCTTCCCTTTCATAAAAAGCAGTAGTTTCAGCCCAGATAGAGGTAGAAGATAGTCCCACAAATCTATGTATGCTATGAGTCCGTACATATTGGCTAAGCACCACAGAATAATTCCAAATTCAGTTTAGTTTGTAATAGAACTAGGAATAAAATATTACCGCGAAAAGGTGCTACTATTAGAGTGGTGCTGTAATTAGAATATGGTATAGAGCAGAGTCTATATCCTTGAAGCCCTGTAATATTATAGAAATGAATCCAGTGTTATAGGTATACTTTGTATGTGTAATCATGTAGGAATCTGTGATCTTGATGAAGAGATTTGTTGTGGTCTCAGTGACAGCAAGAGGTGAAATAGAATAATATGTGAGTTTGTATTGAACATGAGTAACTAAGGTAGTCAGGATTAATAGCATGAGTAAGGTAATTAGAATGAGGTGATGCATCATACGACTAACCATGCTATTAGTTGCTAATAGTTTGCCAACATCCTAACATGTATTAGAATTGCAGTGCTATTAGCTGTTTATTTAGCATTGATATTTTGTCCTTGAGCTGATGATCAAAGCAGTGGTGCCTGGCTAGCTCTCTTTACAAGCTAGCAATACCATATTACTTTTCTAGGCAGGGCTGTAAGATTGAAATGTGCATTTGTTGACCCTTACCAAACATACCTTTAAATTTAAAATTTGTTGTGCAACATTCATGAGGATTCGATATTAAAAAAACAAACAGCTAGAACCTGTGATATTTACAAAATTCATTAGTATTTAAAAATAATTGGATTTTTTTTGACAATGCTTAATAAGTGTCTGTTGAATAAAATCAGTTGTCTTAGTTTCACTCATCTCTGCAGTTGTTCTATCACAGTTCCTTCTGTAACTTCAAACACCTTGGATCCCATTAGAAGTTAAATAAAAGTAGAGGCTGGATAATAAAATCACGATACGTCATGTTCGCTCTTTGGCAGTAGATTCACTTCTCTCTGGTCCTGTTTTCCTAAATCACACTGTAGTAACAGTGCAGTCTAACATATCTTGTTACATACCACTTTTTACCCATTACACGTGTGCCTGTGGAGATATGTATGCATTTATGTGGCATGTGTATGTGTTCATGTTTGTGTAGGTGAAGTACTTTCTGACAATGGGCCTAACTGATATGTTTGATGTGGTAAGTTAAATGCAGCTAAATGTGTTAAAGTCACGACATGCACGCACGCACACAAACACACACACACTGTCTATGAGCCCAAGCAATGATACAGATACTTTCTATTTAGTTAACCTGCTTATTCTTACCAGATTTGTATGGTTATGTTCATATCTGGTAAAGGGACAGTAAGTATGCAAATAAATAACAGATTTCAGCAAGAAGTCAAGATAACATTATCATTATATTGAATGCGTAACCCTGAATATTCTGGGGCCCTGGTTAATTCTATGCATATTCTAAATTTTGAATTTCTGTCTAGCAATACTTATCTATGGCTAGGCTGGGTATAACTGCTTGTGGAAAGTAAATCTGATATTTCTGTGCTTGCAACAAAACTTATAGATTGTGTTGTGTGTGATGTAGATAATGTGTGCCATCATGGAAGAGTGAAGATCTGTTCTCAAGTCATCTTCTATTGTTGAACCTTCACTTGTTGATCATGTAGAGTTTTTTTCTTTTTTTTCTTTCTTCAAAATGTAATGTATAAACATTGTTAGTGAGAATTTATTTAAAACAACCCAAATAAAATTATAGTGACATCAGGTGGTCATTACAGGTAAAACTCTATTAAGGAAGTGTATCAAGGCTTTATTTAACTTGACGATCTATCCTAATTCAATATATGCACGTTGGGTACAAGGTCCTCAGATATACAAGACAAAAGATAAAGCACAGAAATAAAAAGGGATAAGTGGCATTTAATTATTTTATAATAGTCTCTATGGTATAGATATGTAGTATTGTATTTTGGCAAGAACTTCAAATATATTTGATTTACTGAGTCACACTCATACCATTTGTTTATCACACACAGCCACCAGTCTTTTTAAAGAAATTGACAAAATTCAATCATAATAAATTATAACAAAAAGGTTTTCCTTAGACTGCTTTTACAAGTTGCTCTCACCAGGATTTAGGAGTATACTATAAAGTGTTGTGATACATCATAGGGTGTTATGGTACACCATAAGGTGTTTCATTAAACACCTACTTTATAGTAGGGTGTTATGGTGCACCATAGAGTGTACCATAACACCCCTGTTTAATAGGGTGTTCCATTACACCCTAGTAAGGGTGTACCGTTACACCCCATTTTTTACTGTGTAGTTTACTTGGCTACGATACTCTGAAATGTAATATATTACTCCTAAATGTTTCAAAGCTACACAAAACACTGTATAAAATATATGCTAGAGTAAGAAAATATCTAAAGGTTAAGAATAATGAAATGAGAAAAACGGTAATCACAAAACAGACTAGTAGAATGATCAGTAACTTAAGATGACCTTCATCACGCTATCTGGTTGTTTATATCAATTCAACCAAAAGTTTTTCAAATAATTTTTGTCATAGAGTTCTTTACACTTAGGTTTAACGAATGGTTCAAGGAGCGCCTTGTTGTCTGTTTCTCAAGTACATACCATAAAATTAATGGTGCTGCTGGAACAAGGCTCTAATTCGGGATACTGAACTTCCAAGTCCCGGAGAATGGGGTTGGTATATGAATACTGCTGGATGGTACCTCCTTTGGACAACTCTTCCAGAGGCATCAGAATCTTGTCATAAACTAATTCATTGCGAATGCAAGAAAGGATGCAATAATCGCTGCAAGTGTGTCAAAGCAGCACTGAACTGTACTCCTCTCTGTCAGTTTAGGTGCATATTCATCAAATAGTGAATGAATCATGATCACAATAGACACAAAACTATTCATTTAATTTTATCATGGCCATTTGTCAATCTATTCTTATTCCTTATACTATATTTATTCCTAACCTTTTTATGAAGGAAGTTGTCATATTTATTGAAACATTGAAGCAGTGGCAACTTCCTCCTCCATGTTCAGGTTGTTCAAAGGTAAAACTCAAACTAGTTATATTTCTAGGACCAGCTCCTTCATAATATTGCAGCTCTGGCAGAGAAGAGATGTAATTGGCCCAAACGCGGCAAGAATAAGTCTGATTATCTGTGCCTGTTTCATCAGTGGAATTAGAAGTGTAGTTCAACCATAGTCCAGTACTCAATAAAGCTCGGTCTCCTCCAATACAGGAAAACTGATACCATTGATTGTCCACACTTGGCAGATTACTTTCACCCCCTAGTGTTCCATACAGCACTACGAAGCATAGTAACAGTTTCGAGAACAAGACATCAGTAGCCATCTTTAGCGCTCCGTAGAATTATTAAATCAGTCGCTCATCTTTAAATCTTCTATATTCTAGCTCTCAGTCGCTTATCTACGCGATAAGTGTACGTCCACCAAAATACGCGCAATATTTCGCCAAAATGTCAATAGATGTACTTTTATATAGTGCCAATGATCTAACAAGCAATTTATACAACTCTACTTGCTCCCAATATTTCTTGAAGACATTGTTTTCCATTAATAAATAGTCCAACACGGTGTTTGGTTGCATACGTTTATTGAAGTCATAATGACTAAACATTCCAAGTGTATTAGCTAGTGCTGTATTTATATAGATGTTCAGGCGCCATCAAGACCTTCACATGGAGATTCTTCCTGAGGATGCAGGCTGGCTGCGCCACCCTTCTTCACGGCAGGTTCTCTCCTCCACAGCGAACTCAGTCATGCGCACACACTACCTGTAACGATCCTTTCCACACACATAATTATATTCATAGCTAGGTCAACCCACCGTCTTTATCACCGTGCCTCACTACTTAAATAACATAATTAGACGGCAAGGCGTGTTCTGTGATACTTATACTATAGCCCTAGCCAAGTTATAGAGTGCGCTCTTTGCGGGTGCGGCTTCAAGACTGCAAGCGAAAGCCAGCGGTTGCGAGGTTGACTCACTCGGCGCCAATAGGCCACAGAACTCCTGGTCCTTCGGGCGATAACGACATCTATGCCACACCCACCAATCGGTTCGGAGGAAGTTTCGCCCCCTTCGACATTGGTCCTTCGAGCCGGATCTGATCCTTGTCAACACGCCCGCGCTGAGACTCGACTGATCGACGATCCGTTCGAACCAGAAGCTCCACCAAACTGAAGGACTTCAATTGTTTGACCTCTGGTTATTGCTGCTCAGATTTCACCTTTGAGATTTCACCTTTCTCATAGAGCAAGGCACCAGAGCAATAACAAATTCAATCAATACCGATGAACGTCGAACTTAAAGCTATTGTGAACCTCAGCGACATCAACTCTGTCAAGATAAAGCGTGCCAGCCTTCGTAGACAGCTCACCAGACTCAAGACCCGGTATGAGCGCCTCACCAACGATTCTGCGCTCTGCAACATTCCTTTGGATGACCTCGCTGAAATCCATCAGCTATGCAAGGACAACGTCAGTTTCCCTTGGACTCAGCAGTCTTCCTCGGACTCAGCAGTCTTCCTCGGACTCAGCAGTCTTCCTCGGACTCAGCAGTCTCCCTCGGACTCAGCAGTCTCTCTCGGACTCAGCAGTCTCTCTTGGACTCAGCAGTCTTCCTCGGACTCCGCAGTCTTTCTCGGACTCAGCAGTCTCCCTCTGACTCAGCAGTCTCCCTCGGACTCAGCAGTCTCCCTCGGACTCAGCAGTCTCCCTCGGACTCAGCAGTCTTCCTCGGATTCAGCAGTTTAGCTCGACTCGGCAGTCTCGCCAGACTCATTCCGTCTCACTCGGCTCAGCAGTCTCACTCGGCTCTGCAGTTTAACTCGACTCAACAGTTTCACTCGACTCAGCAGTCTCATTCCGTCTCACTCGAGTCAGCCAGTCTCTCGACTCACAGTCAGTCAGCAGTCTCGCTCGCACTCGACTCCACAGTCAGTCAGCAGTCTCGCTCGCACTCGACTCCACAGTCAGTCAGCAGTCTCGCTTGCACTCGACTCCACAGTCAGTCAGCAGTCTCGCTCGCACTCAATCCACAGTCAGTCAGCAGTCTCGCTCGCACTCGACTCACAGTCAGTCAGCAGTCTCGCTCGCACTCGATCCACAGTCAGTCAGCAGCCTCGCTCGCACTCGACTCACAGTCAACCAGCAGCCTTGCTCGCACTCGACTCACAGTCAGTCATCAGTCTCGCTCGTACTCGACTCCACAGTCAGTCAGCAGTCTCGCTCGCACTCGACTCCACAGTCAGTCAACAGTCTCGCTCGCACTCGACTCTCAGTCAGCAGTCTCGCTCGCACTCGACTCCACAGTCAGTCAGCACTCTCACTCGCACTCGACTCACAGTCAGTCAGCAGTCTCGCTCTCACTCGACTCAGCCAGTCTCACTCGGCTCAACAGTTTCACTCGACTCAACAGTCTCACCCGACTCAGCAGTCTCATTCCAGTCTCACTCGACTCAGCAGTCTTCCTCGGACTCAGCAGTCTTCCTTGGACTCAGCAGTCTCCCTCGGACTCAGCAGTCTCCCTCGGACTCAGCAGTCTCCCTCGGCCTCAGCAGTCTCCCTCGGACTCAGCAGTCTCTCTTGGACTCAGCAGTCTCCCTCGGACTCAGCAGTCTCCCTCGGACTCAGCAGTCTCCCTCGGACTCAGCAGTCTCCCTCGGACTCAGCAGTCTCCCTCGGACTCAGCAGTCTCCCTCGGACTCGGCAGTCTTCCTCGGATTCAGCAGTTTGGCTCGACTCGGCAGTCTCGCCAGACTCATTCCGTCTCACTCGGCTCAGCAGTCTCACTCGGCTCAGCAGTTTCACTCGACTCAACAGTTTCACTCGACTCAGCAGTCTCATTCCGTCTCACTCGAGTCAGCCAGTATCTCGACTCACAGTCAGTCAGCAGTCTCGCTCGCACTCGACTCCACAGTCAGTCAGCAGTCTCGCTCGCACTCGACTCCACAGTCAGTCAGCAGTCTCGCTCACACTCGACTCCACAGTCAGTCAGCAGTCTCGCTCGCACTCGACTCACAGTCAGTCATCAGTCTCGCTCGTACTCGACTCCACAGTCAGTCAGCAGTCTCGCTCGCACTCGACTCCACAGTCAGTCAACAGCCTCGCTTGCACTCGACTCCACAGTCAGTCAGCAACTTCGCTCGCACTCGACTCTCACAGTCAGTCAGCAGTCTCGCTCGCACTCGACTCACAGTCAGTCAGCAGCCACGCTCTCACTCGACTCGGCCAGTCTCACTCGACTCAGCAGTCTCACTCGACTCAGCCAGTCTCACTTGGCTCAGCCAGTCTCACTAGACTCAGCCAGTCTCACTGTTACTCCCAGCCAGTCCAAGCATCCTCGCTCGCACTCGACTCAGCAGTCTCACTCCGTCGCAGCATTCCCTCCCTCGCTCCCACAGTTTTACTCACTTCAGCAGTCTCACACCCGAACTCACAATCTCATTCCGTCTCACTCGCACTCGGACTCAAGTCAGTTCAGCAGCCGCGCTCGCACTCGACTCACAGTCTCATTCCGTCTCACTGACTCAGCCCGTCTCACTCACTCAACTCAGCATCTCACTCGACTCAGCAGTCTCACCCGCTCGCCAGTCTCACTTGGCTCGGGCCAGTCTCACAACACGGTATACCAGGACCGTGACTTCCTGTGTTCCGATCATACCTATCGGAGACCCGTCCACATGCTGGTCGGCTCTGGCGCCGATGACCACGCCTCCAGATGAATCTACAACTCAACGCCGAGGACCAGCACCTCTCCCCCCCCCCCCCCCCCCAGGATGTTCAGGCGCCATCAAGACCTTCACATGGAGATTCTTCCTGAGGATGCAGGCTGGCTGCACCACCCTTCTTCACGGCAGGTTCTCTCCTCCACAGCGAACTCAGTCATGCGCACACACTACCTGTAACGATCCTTTCCATACACATAATTATATTCATAGCTAGGTCAACCCACCGTCTTTATATCACCGTGCCTCACTACTTAAATAACATAATTAGACGGCAAGGCGTGTTCTGTGATACTTATACTATAGCCCTAGCCAAGTTATAGAGTGCGCTCTTTGCGGGTGCGGCTTCAAGACTGCAAGCGAAAGCCAGCGGTTGCGAGGTTGACTCACTCGGCGCCAATAGGCCACAGAACTCCTGGTCCTTCGGGCGATAACGACATCTACACCACACCCACCAATCGGTTCGGAGGAAGTTACGCCCCCTTCGACAATAGAACAACTATGATTTCCTGTAATTGGAGCTATCCTAAATAGTTGTATAACAGGTGTCACTTGATACTTCAATTCTTAAGTTAATTGATATCTATAGTTTACTTGGCTAAGATACTCTGAAATGTAATTTATTACTCCTAAAATGTTCAAAGCTACATCAAAACACTATAAAATATGCTAGAGTAAGAAAATATGTGAAGGTTAAGAATAATGAAATGAGAAAAATTGTAATCACCAAACAAACCAGTAGAATGATCTGTGGCTTAAGATGACCTTCATCATGCTATCTGGTTGTTTATATCAATTCAACCAAAGGTTTTTCAAATAATTTTTGTCATAGAGTTCTTTACACTTAGGTGTAAACGAATGGTACAAGGAGAGCCTTGTTGTCTGTTTCTCAAATACATACCATAAAATTAATGGTGTGCTCAATGGCAAACATGACATGTGTATTACAGTAAATGAAATAGCAGGGCTCCAGTAACTAAAACAAGATAGTAATCAAAGTAATATAATCTTCACTTATTATATACAGTAGACCCTCTCATATCTGACCTATATGGGACCAGCCCTAGTTTGGATAAGTGAATTTTCTGGATATGTGAAGCCACTTAAAAAAATTGGTTTAAACGATTTTTTAATGATTAAAGTAAATGACAGATTTAATTAACTACATGCTTCCTTTTTGAAGGTGTTGGGGTAGCAATTATTAGCCTACAGCAACACACACAATACATTCAAGCTCAGGAATTTACCATAGCTAGTGCTTAACTGCTTACCACTGTAGAGTTAGATCTGGAGATAACAGCTGGAAGCTACAATGCTAAAGTAAACTTGCTGTTGTGCTTCAATTGAGTTTTAATTGAATTTTAATTTTGGGCCAGATAAAGCAGGGAGCCTGTTATGTGAGGCCCAGATATGCAGGTTGTACTGTAGTACAAAGTAACTCATTATCTAAATGTTTCCTTATCTGTTACAATAAAGCAATAGATTAAAAGTATGTTTGGATAGGTGACACTAGAACAAGGTTTGCATGAAACAATAAGTGCTGAAAAGACTTCGGTTTCGGCTTCAATAGTACATAGATTGCCTATCTTGCATGCTTTCAAAAGACACCTCTCCTGTAATCCATTTTAGTAACTAAAAAAATTATGACATTATAATGATCAATATAGTGGCGATCAATATAGTGGAGGCTGGGAGTTAGGGGTAGGGGCCTTAACCCTCTCCAGTGGTAGCAGGTGGGGTCTAAACACCCTACTCCCCCACTTGCCTCACCCCCCCTCCCCTCCCCATCCTTTTTGGTTGGCTGCTATAAAGACTAACTGGTCCTTGATTTGTGGCCACAGAATGTAGTAATCCATACAGAACATAACAATTAGGAATATCATTATTGTTCATGTGTGATAGTATATATATATTATATGGTTGTGTACCTATATAGTGATAGTAAACAATAAACTATTTTGGATAACCCACATATTTTGGTTCCCCAGCCACTCCCGATCAATTTATAATGTGCTTGCTTGTTATGGATGGAAATGCAGAGAGATTAAAAAGCTGGAAAAGATAAACAAAGTATAGGAGATGGGAATCCACGACTCAAGAAGAAAATCTATCCAAAGGAAAGGGCTCAGGAAGGAAGAGAGCAGGAGAAGAAAACCAATATATTTAAATCAAGTAGTTCAAAATGGTAAAAAAATGGATAAAAATGCATTAACTTATTGCATTTCTGATTAGCAAAAGTTGGCAGGGACTTGATAGGAAATAAATTAGTCAAGTTAGGTATGTGGATAAAGGTTGTGTTGTTTCAGTATTACACAAATGAATATAATATTTCAGATATGAACATTCAACAATTAAACTCAAAGATAAAAGAGTTCTAATAATGTTTCTATATTTTAACTCATTGAATGTTAAGGCAATTCTAATAATCCTTTTTACCTTATCTTGCAAATACACCTCGTTTAAATATGGTACATAGCCTTTCTGTACAAAAAAACAAATTTATTTCAAATATTTATTTTATCTAAGAGTTCAAAAGTTGATTAATTATTGAGAAGGAGAATAATTTCACATATTACATTATCGAATCACTACTCATTAAATTGTAAACGGATACTTACTCAGTGTGCTACAACTGCAGATCAGCCGGAAAATACTCGGTAAACTTGATTATGTGCTCTCGTTTCAGACTGAGGATTTGTGCATGTGAGAACAGCTAGCTATCCACTGTTTAGGCACCACACTTGAGCAACCTGTACTTTTAATTTTTCTGGACTATTTGCTCTGCTAGGAGAGAAAGACATGTCTCCTTATTTTTGTTATTAGCTTACATTGCCAACATCTTTAGAATAAATTACCATTTTCAACTATAGATGGTAGAGTTACAATTTTAAAGTTATATGGGCAAACAAAGGGACATAGAGAAATGCAAGCTTTTTGCATGTAAACGGTAAATTATGTCACATTATTTTTGGACCATACAAAGTAGTCTATCAATCAAAACACCATGTACAATAAAAGAGCGAATAAAGCTCTGTGAATTCATGAAGGCTTATGTTGACCAGAAAACCTTTCTATCAACGAAGGAAACATGAGCCAGTGTATCTTGTTGTTATCCCGTAATGACACAGTTCATATCTTCGCTGATAATGCTTTGCATTTGATGCTCCAAAATTTAAGCCTATAAAACATATAGCTTGGCCATTCACACAACAGTTCTTAAGTTAACTATAAGTGATTCCTTTGAATTGCAGTAATACTGAACACTTCAATGCTACACATTACACATAGAACGTATTAAACATGGACTAACAGTACTTAATACCACATAGAAAACATTTAACCATTTTGAAAAATGAACACAGCTCTTCTATGAAAGATTTGTGGCTTCAGGTGATGGATATTGTAGTGTTATCACATACTTTACATAAATAACCTATCACTTTTTGAAATAACTTTTGTAAAATAAAATGTTAATTTTGCCATAGCCATCTCAATAATGTAAGGTGTCTCCAAGTGAAATTTTGTTCCCTCATTTCAAACTACAATAAAGTTATCTATCTACAATCTGAAAGTTGTTTAGCCACATAACTCTTAGAGTCAAAAAAGACCTAATCGAAGTCATAGGAAATTCTTTTGTTTCTATTATAATAATATATTCACTGTTCGTTTGATTGCTTTCATGTGTGTTTGTGTATGAACTAGTGTATGCTAATAAAACTTAATACTGTTGGCTTCTTTTATGTTAATGTTAAGTTCACTTTGTGCTTTTTGACTAAATTAATTAGTTAAAATTATCTCATTAAATTTAATGTTGCAAAGTACCTCGTGAGGCTTGAGCCCAGCAATAAAAAACTAACACATTCTATTATCTTTCAGATTTGACTTCAGTTTCTAGCAATACTCACTGTGCACTATTGTTTACAAAAGTTCTTATTCAACTAATGCTGTGACACTTATGGGTCAAACTACTAGATTCATTTGAGCCATATTGATATAACATTCAGAGCATACTACTGCCATTTTTGCTTCAGACACGAGCATATTTATGATTTTTTGTAATTTGAGCTGCTATGACCAACCTAAATTAGGTGTCTTTTGATACTTCAAAACTTTAGTGTATAAAATCTAGCTATGGCTGTATAGTAGCTAGCTCCACGTGTGAACTAGCTACCATTTGTTTGAAATTCAATAATCACTATAAATATGAAGAGGAAATGACAATCCTGTAGCTAGATCAAGTAATAATTTTAGGATTTATGAAATTTTGTGGCTTCAGATAATAGTACTGCAAATGCTATCTGATATTTTATACTAGATTATATAAATGCTGAACCCTGCACTCAAGTTACACAGGCACCTAAGTTACACAGGCACCTGGTTTTATAGCTGTGTAAAAAGAAACAAAAACAAAAGCTCTCAAATTTAAACATTTCATTAACTGTAAAATTTGAACAGGTATCGAAATAGTGAAAGTATTTTCCCTGAATTTTTAGGGCTGTCCAAGATTTTTTAATCCTAAAAGGTACTTTCATATAACCATTTAATATTCTTGTGTTGTGTGCAATAGCTGCAAAGTGGTTAAACTAGGGTATTTATGTGCCAGGATTCTTAGTGGTTTGTCTTTTTTCCCATTTCATAAAAATATTTTGCTGCCAGTACATTCAGATGGCTATTAATTGAACTATCTCATCTCATGCATCATGATGCTATTTCAATCTTTGTTTTATCTCCTTATACCCACTTTACCACTGCTGCATTTGTCTAGCCACTCTGCACTATGAATGAATCAGTGCTTATGAGAATTTGTATCAATCACTTAGTGAAGATAGTCAGACTTTATTATTTGAATAAAATAGCAAGAAATATTTTTTATTAGTATCATATTATATAGTTTCAATTAAGTCATGTTAAGAAAGTATTTGAGAGGTGCTTAGGAATGAAGATGAAAGGAAAGAAACATTTACATTGTGTACTTCAATTAGTACTGTGCAATTGGCAAGTGCTCTAAAGACTCCACAGAAGAACATGTGAAGGATATCATAGTTGCATACCATGAGCTGATCTATAGTTTTAGTGACATGTGGTCACTTGGTAACAATATAAACTGGCCAATTAAGTTATGATTACCATATAGCTAGATTGCAATGAATACACACATTTAATGTCACTGTGTACACAGCTAATGGTTACATTACTTCCAATCTATCAAATAAGGCAACTTCGTAATATTAGCCTGTTATATCAATAATGATGACAAAATGACAGAATGCGTGTATACCTATAAACCAACAAATTAGCACTTTTGATGCCATAAATTTTATTATTTGAACAGTCCATTTTATAGCTACTTGTATTCTGGATAATTTAGTGCAATTACATGTATAATGAATATTGTGATCATCATAATTATCCCTATAACAAAATAATTCTAAATGTGTATACATACTGCTACTAACTTAACAATAATAATAATAAAAGAATAATATATATAATAATAGAAATCGTTTATATTTTATTAATACATTGTTGTTATTGTTATTATTATTAATATTAATGTTATTAATATTATGCAATATAAGTGTGTGTATTTCCATCGTTGTAAATTATTTAGAAGTGTTATCTGTGCATAAAGTTTTAGAAAATAGAAGTTCTTAAGCAATTACATAGGAAATCTGACCAAAATAGAGCAATACAAAGTTTGGAAGCTTGCAACCATGTGAAACACTGCAATCATAGCTTTTTGACTCGTGGTAATCACCATGGTTACCAAGTATACTTAGCAGCATAATGGCACATTTAGGTGGCATAATTGTTATAATACCAAGCATCTGGCAGCATAAATGAAAAAAATATTAGAATGATTCGTGAAACCCGACTTAGTTACCCTGTGCCTCATTGGCCCCATGACTACCTTGGAATACTGCAGTTCATCTGACCAAGAATACACACTTTTACTCTTACATCAACTACCCTTTCCCAGTTTTCTTGTGATGTATTAAAACCAGCAACAAAATCTACCTTGGCATGAGAAATAGTAACAGAGAACCTCAACAAAAATAAAACTATTCCTATTTTCAGTGATAAAAATGATATTATGCCTTACACTCCACATTTGTGGCCAACCGTCCACCAGCCACAGCTCTTCTATGAAAGATTTGTGGCTTCAGGTGATGGATATTGTAGTGTTATCACATACTTTACATCAATAACCTATCACTTTTTGTAATAACTTTTGTAAAATAAAATGTTAATTTTGCCATAGCCATTTCAAACTACAATAAAGTTATCTATCTACAATCTGAAGTTGTTTAGCCACATAACTTTTAGAGTCAAAAAAAGACCTAATTGAAGTCATAGGAAATTCTTTTGTTACTATAATAATAATATATTCATGTTTTGTTACTGTCTGAGTCATAAAGAAATAGAACCAAGCTGCAACACATTCTCTATGGTAACAAGAAATTCCAAAATCAATATTTTATTTATATTTTATTGAGGTGGTTTTATAACTCTATTTATGCTATAATCAATTTAGCCTTGTCCAGGTCCCTACAAGTTTAATGATTAGTTTGCGCACTCGCAATCAGAGTTTGCAGGTTAAAAGTCCTGAAAATGATTTTGTTCTTCAATTTTTTCCCCTTGTGAAACACTTTTCCCATTGAAATAACAAGACTCCATACCAGATTATTTTCTGGGGTTGGGGAAGGGGGGAGGGGGGAGGGGGGTGACTTGTTTTTTATTCCTTGTAGGATAGCATGTGGCTAAATGGCTGAATAGGCCACAGAGGGAGGAAGGTGTGGAAGCTGGTTCATCAATGCGATTTCCGGTGCGTCATTGTCAACTGATGGTCATGCTTATGAAATTGTTTTATATATTACCTTCCGGAGCTGTGCGTGCACCTAGTTTATCTTCTGTGTTTCACATTACTAATTAGTCCAACATTGTCTGTCACTGTTCAGAAAATTAAAATACTGGAGAATCCAGATGACTGTTATGTTGTGATTCAATGTTCCTTTGATTGCTTTCATGTGTGTTTGTGTATGAACTAGTGTATGCTAATTAAACTTAATACTGTCATTTCTTTTATGTTAATGTTAAGTTCTCTTTGTGCTTTTTGACTAAATTAATAAGTTAAAATTATCTCATTAAATTTAATGTTGCAAAGTACCTCGTGAGGCTTGAGCCCAGCAACCAAAAGCTAACACATTCTATTATCTTTCAGATTTGACTTTAGCAACTTCGTGAAGATAGTCAGATTTAAATGAAATTTGATTGACTTCTTCAATTAGTACTGTGCAATCGGCAAGTACTCTAAAGACTCCACAGATCTTGTGCCACAGGAAAGTTTGTTTCCATAGAGTACAAGACAAAGTGACAATCAGAGAGTGTGAATAAATTTTGACAATAACAAAATAACAACAACGCAATTTAAGTCTGTATATAGGATCTGCATAATATGATTACATCTTGTTTAATGTATTGATATCTTTATGAAGTCACTTTATCCCAATCATTTTCAGAGAAGAATTGTAAGGTGTTTATCAGAGAGTTTTGAGGATAGCTAACTTGAGGAAAAAACACTGAGGAAAAATGAAAGATAATTGTATGGGTTATTTAAACACAAATCTTAAGAAATATTATAATATTATAATTACCTCATAGAAAATCCACACCTTAGTGTAAGATAATTGTAAACAGTGGAAGTAAGCGTACCATTCTTCAGAAGCAGTGGAGCAAAGGTAGTTTATGTTTTTAATTTTTATAGTAAAATTTAAGTCTTGCATAGTTAATAGCGAATATTGTTAGTTTTTCAATTCATTTTCTGACTGTGCAAAAAAAATTCATACAAATACATGTATTTCTTTCACAACTCTGTTTATCAGGACAAGGGTTCAAACTTTGGGGGGAAAACACCAGCAACAACAATCCTCCATGTAGTACTTGTAACGTCTACTAGTATTAGTTTGAATAGCGTGGCTTCACCTAAAGAAGGAAGTTCAGAGAACATGTGAAGGATATCATAGTTGCATACAATGAGCAGATCTATAGTTTCAGTGACATGCGCTCACTGGGAAACAATATAAACTGGCCAATTAAGTTATGATTACCATATAGCTGGATTGCAATGAATATACACACCTAATGTCACTGTGTACACAGCTAATGGTTACGTTACTTCCAATTTATCTAATAAGGCACTTCCTAATTTTATTAGCCAGTTATGTCAATAATGATGACAAAATAACAGAATTTGTGTTTACCTATAAACTAACCAATTAGCACTTTTGATGCCATAAATTTTGTTATTAATAGTCCATTTTATAACTACTTGTATTCTGGATAAATTAGTGCAATTAAAATGAGTATTGTGATCATCATAATTATCCCTATAACTAATTAATAATTCTAAATGTGTATACATACTGCTATTAACTTAACAATAATAATAAAGGAATAATAATATATATAATAATAGAAAACGTTTATATTTTATTAATACATTGTTGTTATTGTTATTATTAGTATTATTAATATTATTATGCAATGTAAGTGTGTGCATTTTCATCAGTGTAAATTATTTGGAAGTAGTATCTGTGCATAAGTTTTAGAAATAGAAAGTTCTTAAACAATTACTTAGGAAATCTTACCAACATAGAGGAATAAAAAGTCCACAGGGTTACCAAGTCGGGTTTCACAAATCATTCTAATCTTTTTTTCATTTATGCTGATCCAGTAATGCTTGGTATTTTAACAATTATGCCACTTAAATGTGCCATTATGCTCCTAATTATACTTGGCCACCAGGGTGATTACCACGAGTCAAAAAGCTATGATTGCAGTGTTTCACATGGTTGTAAGCTTCCCTCATTGGCCCTCACGACTACCTTGGAATACTGCAGTTCATCTGACCAAGAATACACACTTCTACTCTTACATCAACTACCTGTCCCAGTTTTCTTGTGATGTATTAAAACCAGCAACAAAATCTACCTTGGCATGAGAAATAGTAACAGAGTAACTCAACAAAAATAAAACTATTCCTATTTTCAGTGATAAAAACAATAACTAGTGATGCGCTTGAGCACAAATGGCGAGCGAGCCTAAAGACTATACTATTTTTATAGAATGATTTTGACTTCTAACACTGAAGCTACTGAAAATAAGGTCCACTTTTTTAATTTCGCATACACGGTAGAGGGATTTCAGTGCCATAATAACAACTCTCTGCAACTGCTTGAATTAAGGAAAAAAACAACAGCAAAACAATGCACGTTATTTACAAGTTTTCTTTGTGATATTCTTTAGCTAAGTAGTGACACAATGCTTTGACACAACTGGACATGCACCTACACAGACTTGCCTTCGCAGCTAGTGGACAATGTATTTTCAAGTAAATACTGTTGCCAGGGCTTATAACCATGACAAAGAGAGCATTGACTTACCACCGCCACTAACTCGAATAGAAATGGAAGTCCCTTAACCGATTACTTCTGGAATTAATTACTGCCGCGGGGCGCCGTAAAACGGAATTCTTTTTTGGACGCGGTCGCGGTCGACCCTTCTAGAAGGAGTTACTTGAAAGCTACAGCAGCTAACTACAAATTATTATCTATTATCAATCTTACTTGGTTGTACTTTAACCACAAAGACTCCAGGCTAGGCTACCTCAGTCCAAACAGTTGTAATAAAACCAAACTGAAGCTGCTTTTCTCTGGCCGCGTTTATGCGCCTATCGGAACTACCGGATTTTAGTTCATGGTCGCGTATACGCGCCTATCGGAACTAATCGGTTAAGTTTTCAAGTTTTAACTGCACCCGCAAAAGAATTCAAAATGGTAAACAATTCCATTTCTAGGGTGATACGGGTGCTGATCGATAAACCAGAGGATTCTGTTTAGTGCAATTTGGGACGGGGTCGACCACATAAATAACACAAAAACGCGATGGTCAAAGTACAAAATGACATACATACGTCCAAACATATATATAAACTAGTGGTGTGCTTGAGCGCAAATGGCGAGCGAGCCTGATGTTAGGTAACATAAAACTAAGTATTGTTACTATGTTTTAGCTTAGTTCATGCAAACACTGTAATAGCAGTTATGACCTTTTATTTCAGCAAACAAATACAAAATCACTCTCTTACCTAATTAATGGTAACTTTTGTAGTATCAAACATCAACCATTCTGATAATCTCAATCACCAGTAACTCTTGAACAAGCTCTCAGCTACGATAAAAAAATAAACCGGTGTTATTATTTGTAATTTTAGCCAACAAATATGAAATTACTACTTACATCATTCTTGAGTATTGATAACTTCTGATTGAAGTTACTTTGACCATCTTAATTACCTTGAATTCTTGACAACAAGCTCTCACCTACAAAAACAAAAAAAATCAATTTTAGCACACAAATACAAAATTATTTTCTTACCTCATTTTCTTGAGCAGTGGTAACTTATGTAGTACCAAATTTCAGCCAATCTACCAGTCACTGTTGACAAGCTCTTAGCTAAAAACTTACCTCAGCTTCCCTCGAGAAGTAGTAGCTTCCTTAGCATTAATACTACGGCATTCTGACTACCAACAGCTCTTGACAACCAACAACCGGCACTCCGTATTCCCCCCATAAAACGGCGAAGTTTTGAAATTAAGTCTAGAAAGGGTCTTCAATGCCATAGTAACCAGTCGAATCAACTTTTTGTTTCTTGAAAAGCAAGCATTTTCGCAGGAATTTTCTCACACTTTGGAGCTTAAGTATAAAGTAAGGCTTGCTTAATCCTGTAGTTTGAGAATAAACTGGGGTCAAGCCTAAAATGCCGTGTTTTTTGGAGAAAAAAGTTCCACGCTTGCGCGTTTAAAGGGCATACGTACCATCCCACATACATATACATACTAGTGGTGTGCTTGAGCACAAATGGCGAGCGAGCCTGATAGTTAGGTAACATAAAATGTTACTATGTTTTAGCTTACTTCATGCAAACACTATAATAGCAGTTATGACATTTGATTTCAGCAAACAAATACAAAATCACTCTCTTACCTTATTAAGGGTAACTTTTGTAGTATCAAACATCAACCATTCTGATAATCTCAATCACCAGTAACTCTTGAACAAGCTCTCAGCTACGATAAAAAATAAACCAGTGTTATTATTTGTAATTTTAGCCAACAAATATGGAATTACTACTTACATCATTCTTGAGTATTGATAACTTCTGTAGTATCAAATTGAAGTTACTTTGACCATCGGAATTACCTTGAATTCTTGACAACAAGCTCTCACCTACAAAAACAAAAGACAATCAATTTTAGCACACAAATACACAATTACTTTCTTACCTCATTTTCTTGAGCAGTGGTAACTTTTGTAGTACCAAATTTGAGCCAATCTGACCATTTGAATTTACCAGTCACTGTTAACTAGCTCTTAGCTACAAAAAAGAAAGGCCAGAGTTAATTTTGCATATTTAGCTAACAAATATGGAATTGCGTACTTATCTCAGCTTCCCTCGAGAAGTAGTAGCTTCCATAGCATTAATACTACGGCATTCTGACTACCAACGGCTCTTGACAACCAACAACCGGCACTCCGTATCCCCCCATAAAACGGCGAAGTTTTGAAATTAAGTCTGGAAAAGGGTCTTCAATGCCATAGTAACCTGTCGAATAAACTTTTTGTGTCTTGAAAACAAGCGTTTTAGCAGGAATTTTCTCATACTTTGGAGCTTAAGTATAAAGTAAGGTTTGCTTAATGCTGTAGTTTCAGAATAAACTGGAGTCAAGCCTAAATAGCCGTGTTTTTAGGAGAAAAAAGTTACCCGCGCGCGCGTTTTAAGAGCATACGTACCATCCATACATACATACATACATATATATATATACTAGTGGTGTGCTTGAGCACAAATGGCGAGCGAGCCTGATAGTTAGGTAACATAAAATGTTTCTATTTTTAGCTTACTTCATGCAAACACTATAATAGCAGTTATGACATTTGAATGCAGCAAACAAATACAAAATCACTCTCTTACGTGATTAATGGTAACTCTTTAGTGGTATCAAACATCAACCATTCTGATAATCTCAATCACCAGTAACTCTTGAACAAGCTCTCAGCTACGATAAAAAATAAACCAGTGTTATTATTTGTAATTTTAGCCAACAAATATGGAATTACTACTTACATCATTCTTGAGTATTGATAACTTCTGTTTTGATCATCTGAATTACCTTGAATTCTTGACAAGCTCTCACCTACAAAAACAAAAGACAATCAAAGCACACAAATACAAAATTACTTTCTTACCTCATTTTCTTGAGCAGTGGTAACTTTTGTAGTACCAAATTTGTGCCAATCTGACTATTTGAATTTACCAGTCACTGTTGACAAGCTCTTAGCTACAAAAAAGAAAAAAGGCCAGAGTTAATTTTGCAAATTTAGCTAACAAATATGGAATTACGTACTTACCTCAGCTTCCCTCAGAAGTAGTAGCTTCCTTAGCATTAATACTACGGCATTCTGACTACCAACGGCTCTTGACAACCAACAACCGACACTCCGTATCCCCCCCATAAAACGGCGAAGTTTTGAAATTGAGTCTGGAAAAGGGTCTTAAAAGCCATAGTAACCGGTCGAATCATCTTTTTGTTTCTTGAAAAGCAAGTATTTTCGCAGGAATTTTCTCACACTTTGGAGCTTAAGTATAAAGTAAGGTTTGCTTAATGCTATAGTTTCAGAATGAACTGGGGTCAAGCCTAAAAAGTTGTGTTTTTAGGAGAAAAGAGTTCCCCGCGCGAGCGTTTAAAGGGCATACGTACCATCCCACATACATATATACATATAACATATACCCGATTTTGCATTATCCACCCCTAATACTGTCTCGCTCGCTTCGCTCGCTCGCCAAATAACATATACCCGATTTTGCATTATCCACCCCTAATACTGTCTCGCTCGCTACGCTCGCTCGCCAATAAATAAACAAACATCCCCGATTTTTTCATTTTTACCCCTGTAAGTGTCTCGCTCGCTACGCTCGCTCGCCGATAAGGAGGAGTTGTTAAGGAATTCGAATTCCCAGTTGACTTTTTGGTGGTGATAAGGGAAACTAATTTTGCTCAGTTTCGTAAAAATCAGAAGTAAAGCGCCACACAAATCATATTTGTACACACAAATTCTAAGATAAATTTATCTGAAAGGACAGCCAGGGAAGAAGATATTGCTAGTACAGGCAGATGGGTCTTTGCTATCTGTGAAGGTAAGATTTTATGGTAGTAAATCTGCCCCAAGCAACTCGTCAGTATTATACAATATTGACGAAGCCGACTGTGATCAAATAGTGTGTGTACTATACTAGATGATGTAATCATGAGACATTGGCATATGGCCATCCCTATCACGAATCTGAGCTATGCTGCCTAAATTAATTGTACATGTAGTCCAATGCATTGAGTTTACTAGAGTTATGAAAGATTGGAAGCTAGAGATGTAAGTATGGCTTTGCGTAGCAATTTCCAAACCATCAATAATACAATGTCATGCACTTAGTATCACTATAGTATTTATTTCAGAGTAGATGTACACATTAAATTGAATAATATTATTATAGCTGCCATGAGTAACATGGGACATAGTCATGTATTGTTAAATCACCATCTATATCCTATATTAGACATACTACATTGAGCTAGCAATATTGTTGTTAAAAGAAGTAATTTTTAGTAATAATAATTAGCTATAGTTGTTAAAATACCTAGTATAATGTTTCAAAATTTGTCCACAATTTTCACCAATTATTGATTAAATTAGTATAGCAAAAATGTTATATGAAACAAAGTTACATGGCATGTATGCATGAACGATAAATGTGTTGAGCTTGCTAAAAACTAAAAAAAAAAGAATGAGTACAATTGTATACAATAGTTACTTTATGTTTTGTATGTAACGTTAATTTGCAAGCATGATTAGTACATAACAGATAATGCATGATGTCAAATAATAAAGTATAACTTAAAAATGATATTTCACAACTATTTCTACACATCAAGTTAGTTACTACGATACTTAATATTAAATTCTTAATGTTTCCCCAAACGTGCAATTTCTACATTCTGGTATATATGCTCCATTTTCTCATTTTCACAGCAATCCTTGTTTGACGAAGAGAAGGCATCTTCTTCCATTGTTGCGTCAATATTTTCATATATATTATCATCAGGAGTAGCAGTCATAGAATCAGCATTTGCTTTGTGCTCAAAAGATTTCATGTTCACACAAAGGTTGGAAGAATCATTTAGTGAGGTATTTGGGTGGGACTGACTTGGTGTCCCTGTACCTTTAATATTGCCTTTCGCTGCTGGCAAACCAGAGTAGCGGGGATCACTGGATTTGTTCTATTAAGGAAAAAAGCATACTGAAAATGATCTCATTCAAGGGACCATAATATCATTATATTGCATTGTTGACTTTCCAATTACTGAATTCTTGTAAAGTAAACATTTCTTACCTGGTTAGTTGAAGTTAATTTCTCTCCAAAGTATTTACTAAGAAACTCAGACTGATTGACTTGAACTTTCCATTGCTTTATAATAGTATCACGTACTGACTTGGACAACAGAACAAACAGTATAAAAATGAATGTCCCTTGAAATGCTACTAAAATTGAGTACACATAGACAAATGGTAGCAGGCTTGGTTCTTCAATAATGAAAAGGCCAATTATCCACGCAAGGCCCATAATAACAGTAAGTGAAAGGGCAGCTTTGAGCCAGTTTTTGACGTTAGAGAGTTTAGAGTTATCCTTTATTTTCTGCTGGTGTTTCCACATTATAACCACGGCCATGATAAAAAAACAAATATTAGCCAGGAAAATGAGAATAACTGGAGCTATAAAAGCCCATATGAAACCTCCGTGAGGTTCTAAGTAGCATCTAAAAAATAACAGCATAATTATAGCCTTACTTCACACGAGCATATTCTATTGCATAATTTGTATAATACATTATTATTCTGAAAAAAGCAATTACCATATTATTTTTTTTAATACGACATTGAGTAGAAATAATGGATAATTTCTGACTACTTCCTTATATAATTATAAATAAACTCTAGAGCACTAAGAGTGCAAACATTCCAGACAGTTAAAAAATACGCAACAATGTGCAAATGAAGTCATTACTAATGAATAAAATGTTATTTAATTCTCAGCTTATAACATAAATAGTTTTGTACTATTTAGGAACATAAATTTTGTCACATTTAGCTTCTGCATATTTATACTATGCTATGGCTTAGTGTGGACAACTTTAGTCCTGCACTGTAGCTAAAGAAATATATCCCGATAAGCTGATGTAGCTTTTCAGCAAACAATAGAGTTCATGTGAATGATATCCTAAGAAAACATTTGGACTTTTTCTGACGTATATGTTACACACTTTTTTGAAAAGCAGGCGTACATAATATAGTTGATGAAAGAATCACACCTCCAGCAAGGAAAAGATAAGAACTGGAACTATGAACCGAGAACTTTAAAATGTGTACACTCACGTTTGGAGGTGTGATTCTAACGGAATGAATGGGCAAGACCAAATCAGAGTGACAAAATAAATAATTGACAAACAGACTGCCTGAACCCTTATGCATGTGCACAGAGGGTAAGTAATAATTTCATCACTTTATTGACTAATTTTTAACTAGTTAGTAGGATCGTGTGGCGAAATACTTCATTGATTTTCTACACATGATTCACTTTAATACATTCAAGGTATGAGGACAATTATTAAGAAAGACTTACGCTGTAGAGTATCCATAACCAATGGGAGTGAGGTGAGCAAATCCAAGTGGTAGACTCAGTCCTCCCATGTAGATTAGGGGAAACCCGTAACTTACAATAGTATACCCTATATAATATGGCTTTTGCTTTTTGACAAACACTTTAACTAAAGTGACATAAAGAAAAACACCCTCCATTAGCATCCACATGAAGGAGACCAGGAAGAAGTAGTGGAGGAGAACTGCAATGGACTGGCAGTGGATGGGTACAGTATCATCACCAGTTTTGTCTATTCCAGCCACAAATATAATCTGTGCAATGGCCAGATTGATGCAGAGATTGACATGTATATAATTTCTTAGACTGCGAAGTGATCTGTCAACGGGAAGCAAACAGAAACAACACAATTAGTTTGTTTGGTATCAGTAGTCAAAATCGGTCAATATCATTATGTAATAGTATGAATATCATTATGTAATAGTATGAATATCATTATGTAATAGTATGAATTTGTACATTTCTATATGGAATGAGATTTATTATTATTGAACAGTGAAATTAGCTAAACTGATGGAAGCTGAAGTTAAGTCAGTTCAAATATCGCTTACTGAAAAGTGCTGCTATAACCATAACTAAATTGTACACTATTATTTAATGTGTTGGAAAATAGTTTATTAGCCTCTACATTCCCTTCAATTGCTTGACATGAGGTAAACAAACTAGATTAATTTACATAGTCATGATTTTTAAAATTTGATATCTGGCACATATTATTACTAATTGATATTCTATATTTTACACAATAAAGTTGAGCATGAATATACAATTAATGTTGATATTTGGGCTAGAAGTTGTTAAGGTATAGAGCTTTCAAGATATGTATTTTACAATAAAATCAATTATTGTTATATATTTATACAATAAATATTATTGGAGTTACAACTATTCTTTTAATGAAAATTAAATAAATACAATAATATATTGACATACATATGTATTATAATTACGTGTTCATAAAATAATAATGTATTTACATTTCTTGGCTTACCTAAAGAATATGAAGATGAATATAAGAATTGCCATAGCCACCAGTGAAACAGAGACTCCAATGTAGCTGATAATATTTAGTGATAGTTGGACTCTCTCACTGGTAATGGTCACTGGTGCGGCACTGAGCAGGATAGCAAAGTGTGTCAGATGATTGCACTCACACACTGTTCTCTGGTTGGAAGACATGTTCTCATTCTTCATGCATCCTCTAGTAGACCACTCTCCAAGTTGAAGAATTGTGGTTCTATTATACAATTATCCTAGCATATTTGTACACAATATTGCTTAACTAAATGAAGCACCAAAGGTGCGAACCCTCAGCGCTATTAAACACTACCTAGCTACTACCATATAATCTCCTTCCAAAAGAACAAGCAATCTGTTAGCTATTTTTAAGGAGGTATCGAAATAGCTCGACCAATGAAAATGGTACATGGAAACGCTGTCTTCATAAGAGAAGAAGCTAAACTAGCCAGAAACAACACTCACCTGTATACGTACATTTTCTACGCGTTTCAACTCTGTTAACTTTCCTGAGCATAAAGTGAACTACACCACTGGCTGCAGAAATTATTTGCTCACGTGATTATGACATGATGCTGGGGGGGGGGGGGGGGTTGCGCATAAAAGCTGGTACCTATGTGGAGTTGAAAGAAATTAGAGTGTGACAGACAAACAGACAGACAAACAGACAAACAGAGAGGACAACTACTAGACCCCTCTCGCTCATACAGCTGAGGGTTAATGAGCTTGTGTGCCTTTTTTTCCCCTTATTCTGCTGTATTCTTGACCATTTCTATTGTTATGAGGTTTTGAATTAATTTTAGTGTATAATATGAATGCAAATTACAACTTAAAATATCAGTTTTTCAAAAAAATTGAGAAAATAATGATATGAAATAATTAACATTGTATTGTAATAATATTGATGACCTAGTAGATATAGCACAAGTGTCAAAAGGTCAGATGATTTGTTGAAGGCATGTTAGAACATTTTGCATATTTGGGGTAACACTGTAATACACTGTGATGATGTATTATATAACTGCTTTATAACACTTATAATATATTGATTGCTCATAAATTGTACTTATACATATGCTATTATTGTACAATAAAACTAACTTATTTCTACCTTATAACAGTAAAAGTATCTCATATTATACTAAGTGTAGTAAGTGTAGTTTATGGGCTATAAGGCATTGGTTATAGCATATCAATAAGCTAATGCTATTAACTAGCTTATACTGGATTCTTTTCACAGTACAAGTATTTTTATTTTAAGACAAACTTTAACTATAGTCAAGTATAAATAATACATTAGTAATGTAGTACTAATTAAAGTCAATGTACCAGAACATTAAGTGCACTATATAGAACCAGAACATTGAATGAACAATTTAATTTAACTTCAAATTATTTATATTTTATATATTCTAATAATTTACCATAATTTTATGAAATTTAAACGCAATATATAATTGGTACCTGCTAATAATATCCAAAAAATAACATTGGGTAACTTTAGATTCATTGTTATTTAGTTGATCCTGTACAAAAGAAGAATAAGTCAAAACAACATATTTTGTTATTATGCTTGTATCACTTACTTCTAGACTCTCGTCATGATTGAACACAATCTGAACTGATTTATTGAAAGTAATATCATTTGTGAGACAAACTTCTTCTCCACATTTTAAAGAAATCCCAATTACATCAGAAACCAATGTAGAACTAAGGTTAGGGTATAATCAAATGACATTATATCAAATTATTCATCATTTTTCATACCTGTTTATTCCCGTTGGTAGAATGATAGAAATATTTCTATAAATGTTTGCTATTATTCTAACATTATCATTTGTTGAAAATGATTTCATGCCTTCCAATGAAATATGAGCTCCCGTAAATGGAGGAGTCCATTCAGGGAATGTGGAAGTATTGAATACAACTACTTCATCACTTAAATTAAACTGTCGTATTTGTGTACCTAAATTGAAAGAAACATTTGAAATCATAGATGATAGTCACTTTACCATTTCTTTCTTTTCCTTCTTTTATTCACATATTAATAATATTTTCTACTCTTCACAATTATTTTTGTATGCAGTACAGAATTACACATATCTGGATGTCACTGGGGATTGAACCCAGGACTACTTGGGTGAACCAAAATATCTCTAATTGCTAAGCTCAGATAACCAATGGGCACATTAACATTTCAGTACTGCTATGAGTATGAATCCCACTCTCAACTAAGCAACAAAAATTTGTGGTTAAATATTAGTTGTCATAGCTTAGTGTTTTGAAATTTTAAAGCAATTGGTCCTGGGTTTAATCCTCAAAACATTTATTAATCCTATATTGTTTTAAAAAAGTCTATGAAAGAGAGAGAATGTATGTAATGAACCTCATAATGTACACACAAGTAATACATTAAAGAGCAAAGTGGCAGATTGCCTGAGCTCAATCAGTTTTGAAATTGACTCAAGATTATGCAATAAATAATAATTTAACAATGCGTACCGACTGTTTCCATGATAGCATAAGAAAACTGCTCCTCGCAGGGTACCACTAATCTTTCTAGTGATACTAACAGAGTTGTACCCAGTACAAATTGTCTTATTGTATCATTCATGAACTAAGTCAAATAATGATTAATAGAATTAATGAATATTATATTAAAATTATATAATTGAAGTGAATATGAATTTATAAATTTTAGTATAGCACACATAAACTACGTTCAGTGGTATCATAATTTGGGTAACTTTATTTAATTTGTTTTGTCATACAAAACAAAATATTTAAACATTAATCATTTATTTTGTATATGTAGGATAGCAATTTATATACAAAATATATACAATACTGATTTGATCATTGATAGATTCTTGCTTCACTTCATACAATTGGGAATGATAATAATACTTTGTGTTATGAATTTACACTTTGCTTGGACTTACCTGCTTCATCATTTGCGTTTGTAGTATAACATTTGCTCCAATATTGATTGTATTCTGTGAGGTATGCAAGTAATTCACGTAATTATGATGATAGTCTTATAGCATTAATGGCATGCAAGTTAGTCTACCTTAGCTTCAATGAATATGATTGATATTATACAAGAGAGCTATTGTTTGTTGGCATTCATTACTTAATGATTTAAATGACTCCACGAGAAAGTCATCTCACTGTCTCGGCATGAAACACTCAGGGTCTTTATTGATAGGGAGTGTTATAAATTTAATGTTACTTTAGCCCAGGGGGTTGTATTTCTGCAGGCTAGCAAGGAAACTGCATCTACTAAAAATAAAGACTGATGGTTCGTTTCATCTCACTAAATAACTTCCTAACCATTTTGGCATTATCCATTGTGATGTGTCAGCAAAGTTTAGAAGTTGATTTTTTGTACATCCTATTCTTATTCTGTTACACTGTACTCATCACAGCACATGTACTATTATCTATAATGTCTTTAAAACTCTGAATATAGAATTATCCCATTAAAATAGGGTCGTCCCCTTACAGCCGATGTAATTCTTCCATTCCCAAACAGTGCACTAGAATTGATTTTAGCATCATCACTTTTACTTTAGTCTTGAACTAAACCCAACCAGAGGAGTGTGTGTCTTTGATGCCTACAAAAAATGATGCTTTTAGCATACTAAATTTATTCCTTGAATTATGATTGTTACTACAGTAAATATTGTGAACAATTTTGCTGCTGGAGTAATTATGATTTAAAAATTCTAAAATATTCCTGATCTGTTTTGTGTTCAGGTGACAAAAAATTGAGTTATAAAATTTTGAGGAATTGTTCTTTCCAAACAAAAAATGGCAAAACTAGTTTTGATAAACTTTACAAAAAATAGTATTTATCATTTAGAAAGTAAATATGGAAGATTGGATTTAATTTACACTATGCAATAACTTTCTACTTGTACCAACACAGTTGAAATGTACCTATCCTATAGCTATCCTTATGTGGGATAAGTGCAGATAGGTACATTTCCATTCGTAGGAAATATCAATTTTGTACTTGTGTTAATGAACAGTACTAAATGAAGCTAAAGGCAATCAACATAATATCATTTACTACGATATACAACAAGGTTTGTAAAATTTCTGTGAATAATAATGTTCAGTGCTTTTCTAGTTAACCTCAGTTTATAAATTCTCAGGGTTTTTTATATAGTCAGAATGACCGAGATATGCTCTATTGATACAGATTTATAAATAAAATCATTGATTCAGTCAATGAATTAAGCTTTCTTAAATTAATTTATTCATTGTCATTATTTTGTCACAATTCTGTGCAACTCGAACAACTCCAATAAATCGAGGCTTCGTAAGTATCAATGATAATTGATAATAATTTGAATTCTTCTTGCCTTCTAATGCTCCTTTATTTAGTGAGTTAATTTACCCAGGATAAAACATGATCTAATATACTAGAGGTTAAATGTATTTTTGTCATGCCAGGATAATAAGTAATACAATAATTTATGGTTAAATAATACGCTGCTTATCAAATTTTATCCTGTGTCTTTGTTAATCAGACACTCCAAGTTTATTGCCATGCCATATAAGACAAGTTAACTAAGGCCCTTTATTCATTTCATATACAAATATTTTTTCATTAATTAATTGGCCTTTGATTTCATAAACAATTGTGTAGATATTAATTACCTGCAGTATTTCTGTTTCACAGATCATGGAGGTTGCATTGTTCAGTATTATACCAAGAATGTAGACAAGTACTAGTGGATCTTCTGTCATGTTCATTGAAAGTGTCGATAACCGTCCTATTTGCTCTTCCACATCCTAACAATTGAAAACTCATAGGAAAATATTGTTAATACACAATAGTTGATACTTACACTGTTGTTCAATGTGTTTAATATAGTCTGTTGAAATGAATTCTAAAACACCAAAAAAAAGTTTCCAATGTCAAAAAATATAACCTTTAATTTAGTATTATGTAATTTACACATCTATCAATAGCCAAATTTTAATCATTATTATTTAACTATTGATATTGTATTTATATAATCATATTTCTTGAAAGCAAGGTTTTATATTTATTTGATAAGACTGAAATAATTTCACATGTTAATAACAACTTTAGTTACTCAAATTATTGAATATTACTGGCTAATAACTTTGCTTATTCAATTAAATTACAAATACAAATAATTGATATTCATCTTTTTCAAAGCAAAATAAAAGGCAATATTTATGGATTATTAGTGCTATTTGTATCTAGCTTTATGTTTCCATTAATACGTAAAGGCATAGTATAATTTTAAAGATAATAATTATACCTCAACTTCAGACTCCAAGTTAATAATGTAATCATCCACCATTGTAGTTGTACTAGAGTTTTCAGTAGACATAGATACTTCACTCTCACTGCTAAATGGTGTCATTCCAGTGGTACTCATGGATGCAATCAGAGGACCACTGGAGGTTGATTCAACATTACACAATGTCAGATCAGTAAGATTTATAACATTCGTCAAAGCAGAATGACTTGCAATAAACTTATCATAAGGAAGAAAATTAATGCCTTCCCCAAACACTAAAGCAGTATTGTTAGTTCCGTTGGAACAACTTGAGGAAATGTTTCCATTTCGAATATTTGATGAAACATTCCAATAATTATCGCTGTAAAAATCAAATTATTGGTAGCTATACTATAACAGTAATGGTTACGAAAAACAACAACATTAATTACTCTATCATAATTATAATGATGCTGTAATAATCAAAATAGTAATCTTAATAATCTGTATTAATTTTAATGACAAGACAATGTATTGTGGAATAGTGCAGACTGCCCTATCACTATTTTATACTCTAACATGAAATAGGATGAAGTCTGAAGCATTACACTTAAGCCTGTATTAACAGAGGAAGCATCTATGAGGCAATTATCTTTACCAGTCGCTGAGTTTGACATCCAGTCTTTCTCAAAACCGGAGTTTAGAGCTACCAAACTGAATCCATTGCAGAGTTTAGAGTGCTGAACACTTCAGAGTTATTGAGCAGCTGTAACTACTTAACTTGTGATATCGTGCAAACTTTGTTCACTTAATTATGTGTGGGAGTATGGGGTATTATTTTCTTAGAAAATACTAATCCCATCACTTTAAAAAATGTCTACATTGGTTACTACTTTATATCTATAAAATACAACCAAAAACATAGAAATGAAAAACAGGTGGCAGTTACCCTTTAATTTAACAGGTATATAACAATATTTCAGTAAAATTAATAATATAATATTACTAGCAGGTACCCATGACACTTGATGTTGTACTCTGTACTCACTTTGGACAATTTCAAATGCTGAGAAAGCATGGTATTTTATATCCATTGTTATCATTTGCTACCACTTAATTTAGTTACTTCAGCTACCTTCTACTGCTCTTTATTCTTGAATTGTTTCAATTCGTCTTATTCCTCTCTCTCTCTCTTCCTCTATTTAGCTCATTCTTTTTGCATTATGGATTTCCTATTCTCCTTGTTTTATGTTTCTCGATTCTCAGACTCACTGTTATGTTATTCATTGTTGTAAACGTAGGTTTTTTGAAGCTATTGCCTTACATGATTGTTCCTCACTGATTTTACCTACTTTTAGCTACATTAATAGTTTTTCAATTGCCTCTACTACTGACTGAGATAATGATTATTTACTCATTAAATTCTAGGCAATGCATATCAAACAGATTGAGGTCATAAATTATTCATAAATACACACATTGTCTGTAGTCGTTTCTGACTCACAAGGGCATTATTGACTATAATATTAATAATACTATAATAATTCAGCCAAAGAGTAGGAAGCCAAATTGGATTGGTAACCACACCCTCTTAACCACACCCACAACACCCATTTAACCTTATCGTCATGTTCATTAAATTAGAGAATTCAACCTATTAAAAAGGACAATTTTGAAGTTTTAGATCAATTGAACCAGAAAGTACAAGCACATTTATTGTACTGCAATGCAAAGATTTTTATAAACAATGAGTAGGTGCATGTCAATTAATAACTTTTGAAGTATAACTATAGAGTGTCTATATTGTATAGCTAACATAGCTACTTGGACATATAAAACAAACAACACAGTAAAAAAAATAAACTTAATAAAATGAAAAATTAGATCTTATACAAATGCCTGGTCTGCTTATGTGGCAGTCTTCGCTTTTTCTTTCAACAATTTTAAGAATGTGTGGCCATAAAAAAAACTACATCAACTGACTCCTTATAAGGAAGACCTCTGCGCTACGTTCGTTATTCCAAAAGATAGCTTTGAAAAACTAAACGTCAACGAAGAAGAAGGCTAGTGCGAAGTTCTGGGAATATCTCACAAAATGGTTACTAGCTGTTAGTTCCCCGCAGAAGACTTTGCCACAACAACCATGGGAGAAGGACTCTAAAAGACAATATGAGCCATGCCCGATGTGGTGAGACATGTAGAGACGAAATAAAATAGCGCCGCCACCAGTTCGGAATGTGCAAAAGGATTCTCAGCGATCAAACCGAGTTCCTTCAAACCCTCGACCCAAGCTAGAGTTTTAATTCTAAGCAGAGAGGAGTAGGTATCTCCCAAGATGTCAAATAATGCTTATATAATCAGAACTGAACTTTACAAGTTGGGTTGGCCAATATAATATAAAACCAACCAGAAATTGTGTGTGATGAGAGCATACAAGGGTGGTGCTTTAGAGTACATGGGAAGTAGCAATGGGAGTGAATAGGGTGAAATGTGAGATGCATGAATAGTGAATGGCAAGGTAGGCTAATTATAGTTAATAATCTAATATGTTCCTGAAGGTGTTCCTGTATTGAGCATGTGGGGAAGGGTATTTCACCACACCCCTTTTAATTAAAAAATTGGTGAGGCAATGGCCACTCGTACAGTATGACTATAAGAAGTCTTATAGTGATATTTGAATAATGTTGATTAACCAAAGGGTGGTGTATTTATTGTCATGTGGCTACTTACAATTAATGAGGAAAAAAATTTCAATATAAGCTTAATTTAACGCAATCTACAATAGCAAATATAATATTATTAACAAATTACCATTTCTTCAATGTTCAAGGAAGGAGCAAATTGCTTACTGTACAATGTCAAATAGAGGGCAATTGAGTTCTTATGCGTAAACTTTGCAAATTCTTATAATTATAATGTCATCGTGTATTGAGCAATATTAAATGGTACCCTTATTAATTTTGTTTTGGGCATTGTAGATAATAATTAATGAAAGACAATTTTCATATACATTGTTTTTACTTCAGTATAGTATATAATATTATATAATACATACTATATATAATATATTATGTATACACTCTGACTAATAATGGAATGGTGCTAAACTCAATTTTTAAATTAGTATAGTTATACATTCATAGTTAATAATTTGTGAGTAAGGCTTTAAGTATGTAAACTTATTGAAATATATTTCCGTACCATTAATTTTTTTTGTTGCTATTCTTGAGGTAATTAAAAGTTATAAAATGCTTATGTATAATTGTACATTTATCTATAAGGTCAAGAATAGTTAAAAGTATTTAAAATTCATTAATGTCCAGTTTGGCAATATTCACAATACCTTTAAACTTCTAATTAATAATGTGGACTTACTTTAGTGTAGGATTATCAAAATTGTCCTTCATTAAACATGTGGAAATATTCCCCTTAATTAATTTTATTTCAATGTCATCCAAACTCCACTTATCTTCAAATGTACGATTACGGGCATTAAATTTAGTCGACATGAGCCAGCGTAGTTGTACAGACTCATTGAGGGGAAATCCACATATCTGAATATTCATCTTACTGTAAGGTTTGTAATTGTTACCAGGATTAGAAATCAAGGTGTCATTGTCTTGCACACAATATCCACGTCTGCAATTAGATGTTGTTGGCATATTAATGTGTGTAATTGAAAGAGGAATCCATTCTGATGGATTAGATAATAATCTAATAGAGAATTCTAATACATCAGCTTTTTCTAGAGCATTAAGATGTCCACATGTGTCGTGTGAAGAATAGATTCCATAAGATATCATTCTGAATAATTATAGTATTTATATTCATAATAGTATTATTGTTACTACTAATCTCAAATGTGTAGGGGTTATCAGATTGTGAATTTTGTTTCACTTAAGTAGCATGCAATTAAGCAGAAGTTGACTATTTAACATATTTCACCTGACAGTCAACAGCTAATAACATTAACTTACATTTTGTTGCTTGCTTCAGAACAATTAACACTAAATGGCAACATTTTGTTCAGTTCAGGAATTGATATTTTTTCAAAATAATTGTTTGCACTATTCCAAGTGATGTGTACTGTTCTAGGAAATTGGGGATTGCCACCACAGAGACTAAAAGCATATAATAAAGATAACATGACACTGTATGTTGAATACTACGTAAATAATGGATGAAAATGTCATCCAAACTTAATTCCTTTACATTAAAGCCAAAGTGGTAATACTTTACATTTACAACTGATACTGCTATTAGTAGAATTACATTTATAATACAGTCACAAAATGTGGTTCTGATAATCAGTCCTGTAACTCGCCCCACCATATAGGAACACAATGTCAGCTCACACAGATGCTTCTGAACTTTGAACTATTTTCATTTCAAAGTTATGGTCATTTTAGTGGATGTAATTGTGACCACATTTTACAAGAAGGTGTAAATGACATGTATTTTCACCTGACAACAAGACTACTACATCATGTAGTTGGTACTAGTATGGGCTTTTTATAGAATCTACTGAGCCTCAATGGTAAGTTCACTGAAGATATCCTCTCAATGATGTCTCTATTACCAGTATGTTATGTGTCCTTAGATTTTATGGGAGTATTCTGTGTTTGCTGAACTAATGCTAGTGATGCTAGTCCGTCTAATGAGGGTGTGCAAACACGTTCTCAACATGACTGTATTGATTGTCAGGCTATATGTATCTTTTGTGATGAATCACAGCTGGATATGCAGGGCTCCACAATGCCTGCACCTATGACTTCGACATGAAAGTTCGTAAATGTGCACTTGAACTTAATGACACTGCTCTTTTTTTCCGCTGGAGACATGATCGCAATAAATAGAGGCTAACTATCGCCACAAATGTTTAGTTGCACTGTAATGATTCTTGAGGGTCCCAACATTGAATGCCAAACCCAGCTTGCTAACAAAAAAGCATAACTTTCAATATCTCAGCTTTTGATGTTTATATTAACAGTGTCAAACATAAACGAGCAACTGATTCCTCTTCAACGGTTTGCTATAACCAAGATCGTGAAATGCCACTTCCCCTTTATATATCAATGAAAATCCATACGGTTACACGCAGTCGCAACCTTATTAATACTCTCTTTGATCTAGGTATGTGTTGTTCCTATGATCAAGTTTTGAAGCTAACTTAAAAAATCAGTGTGAACATTTGTCAGCAATATTCTGCTGATGGTGTTGTATGTCCCCTGAAATTGAATTCTGGCTTGTTCACAACAGCAGCTGTAGACAACATAGACTACAACCCCACATCAGCTACAGCAAAAGAGTCATTTCATGGCACAGGCATCTCTCTTATTCAGCATCCATCCCGCATGTCAGAGAGAACAGATCGACATAAGTCAGTAATTACTTGTCAGTCTGCCTCATCCTCTCATTCAGTTGCTCATTTACCATTAGAATACACAAATGTAGCACCAGCATCCATTAAAAGCAAGTTTTATTGTATAATGATTCCCTTGTGCTGCCCACAAATGTACAAAAGTTTACACTTGAATTCATTGTTATTATAGGTGCTGGGAGATTGGCTTGATGGCAGTGGCTGGATTAGTGGTTTAGTACAGGCCAATATAACAAGTGCTGGTACTGCTGATTCCTTCATTAGTACTAGTCAAGTGGCAAAGACAAGACATGCTCATCAGGTCACTGCTGCAAGCATCCACATTCTGCTTCAGCATACATATGATGAATACAAGATAGAGGTAAATAACAATGCTGAAGTTCTGTCTTTGGAGCAGTGGTGTCAAGTTCGATCACAACATAGTGTTCATTTTTACTATTATTGGAAAACACTGTCATTGGAAACTATGATGCTCCTTTATCAGATCCCTTAGAGAAGGAAACTTCCAGTTGTACTTTTTAATACAGATAGTACCATTGATGTTTGCTCTGGATCATACTCACTATTCGAGATGGTTGCCAGTTCACATCTGTGACATGAGCTTGCTACCACAAAATCATCCAGCAGTTTTTGAAGAATTTTGCAACTGGAAGTTTGTTGTTTAGAAGACACAAAAAGTATTCTCTTGCATGGCTATTGACCAGTGCCATGAGCAAAATAATGCTGATGTAAAGGGGTCCACTGGAGGAGCCATTGGTTTGATGACTAATCCTGTAGCATTAGAGCGCTGGATGGTGACTGGTCCAGAGGTGGCAAGAATGGTAAAGGAGTTTGAATCGTCATTAGCGGGTACCAAAGGCAATAATCACAGACATCATGAACAAACTCCAGCAGTACAAGCTACTTTTTTGAAGGAGGTGAAGTCTTTAGTTGCGGTCTTTGAAGAGATGGGCAATCCTTTTTTGGAACAGAGTGAAGATCTATTGGTTTTGGACACCAAAGATATTTTGGATCCATCTGTGGCAGAAACAGTTAAAAAAGTTGAAACGCTAGGTGTAGAGCAGTATCAGAACTTTGTGGAAGAAAGGCTAGTCAAATGTGAAAAGCCAGTCATTGATGTCATTTCAAAGAACAAATTGCCACTGTTAAAACATACATTTAATCATAGCTCTTCCAAACAAAAGATGCAAATTGATGCTTTAAAAAGTAACTGCAATATTTTCTTGAGATTGTATGTGTCTTATCAAACATGGTCTGGCAATTTGGATTTGTTTTTTTCACATGAGAACCAAGCTGCTCCCCCATCTTTGTCACTTGGAGGAAAACTTCGGCATAGAAACTAAAGCTGACCTACTTGACTGTCTTGCCCTAGATGACAAGAAGTCAGTTAACATGCCAGGGGTTGATGAACCATTTATTGATGGAGCTGCTGCAGTACAAATGATGCATCCAGGAATAGCAATAATATTCCAAGATTAATGCTGATCACGTGTTTTTGCCTATATCGAAGTACCTGAAAACAGCTAAGAGAGTGGATGTTGTTTGGGATACTTACATTCTGTTTGGGATACTTACATTCTGTTCAGGACTCAACCTGAACAATAAACAATTACTCTTCAACTTGAACTGTCACCAATAACACCCAATATGCACACACGAATATATCACTATGTTGCCTTTCACATTATATGTCTTACCCACAGGCTCTGTCTCACTGTGCGTACTTATTTATCCCTTTTAATCATAAGTTTAAAAGTGTGATATATGACCCTAACCTGTTATTGCATGGGCAAAGTTGCCATTGCTAGCACAACAGCGGTTGCGCCATATCTATAGCTAGAGTCAGGGGGGAGTATAACTCTGGTCCTTTGAACATCCACCAGTTGAGGTTTCACTACTAAGGCCTCAATACATTCGAAACAGCTTAAAAGCTTCTACAAGGGAAAGATGGGGCAAGGGAATTCGAAGACGTGTATCTGCAACCACTCTTCTTCCCAAGAAGTGGGATGATTTTCTTTGTGTAGCAGAAAATAAAACTGAATTATTCAAAATTTTGACTGAGCAATTAAAAAAATATCCCAAAATGGCAAGATGGTTTTTGCAACAGATGAAAAAGATGTTTTGAGTACCATGGCTGTTGAAGACCTTTCAAACCTCAGTCCATGCTCTCAGGAAGAAGCTGACACCTGCCTTTTGCTTCATGCATTTGATGCTGTCCAGAAAGGTAGCAGAAAGCTACTAGTACGTACAGTAGACACTGATTTGGTGGTACTAGCGATATCTAAGTTTCATGAAATGTATCCAGATGAACTATGGATGGCATTTGGTACTAAGGCTAACTTTTCTTACTTTCTTATTCATGAGGTCATCAGTGGCATGGATCCTAAAATCTGTAAAACTCTACCAGTCTTTCATGCTTTTACTGGATGCAACACAGTGTCAGCATTTGGAGGTCAAGGTAAGAAGACAGCTAGGAAGGTATGGCTAGTATTTCCTGATGTCACAGAGGCCTTTGAGGACCTTCTCTTTATGGAAGATAACATAGGTGAATCAACCTTATCAGTACTAGAGCGATATGTTGTCTTGCTGTATGACCGAACTAGTGACTTAGAGAAACTAAATGATGCCAGAAAGTGGTTATTCACGAAAAAATGAAGGACCCTTGAGAATTTACCGCCAACATAAGCTGCGCTTAAACAACATGTGAACTTAGAGCTTTAATTTGATACCCCACATGAATGGTTTTAAAAAAAAAGCGAAATAATTTTTAATTTTTTTTCAAATTTAGGTGTGTAAATTAATAAATAAAGGTCACCAAAGGTCAAATCTGCGTTGGCTCCACATCTAATATCAAAGTACTTATTACATACAACTTATGTACAAAATTTCATGCTTTTACCATAAAATGCACATAGGTTTTGCTTAACATCTAGAGTATAGCCTCTGCTCCAAGTATTTAAACTAGCATCTCTGCCGAAGTATAAGTATAAACAGAATGACATGATACAAATATTAACTACACAACATTCTCTTCTCTTTCTTATCTTTGTTGAAGAGTGGTTCCTCAACATGTATGAATCTTACTTGGTTAACATGTATAGGGCTTAAACACAATTTGCCCATTATTTGTTTGTTTAGAAATTGAAATATGAAGTATGATAAAAGTTGCACTAAATTGGTTTGAATATTGTGATACCTTACTGCATTTGAATGTATGGAACACAATGCATGTGCATAATGACAACAATTGAAAGTTTGTTATATTAATACATACATTGAAACTAAAAGTATGTCATATTTTTAACCTAAGCACTTTGACTATGTTATATGAAATAATGTATTTTAATACCACTTAGGTCACTTATTGACATCTGATGAAACTAAGCTGACATTAATTTGTAAGAAAAATAGTAGAATTGATTTTTCAAGTGACACATGTCCTATTTTAGTTCGAATTTTTACTTTCAGAAATATTCTGTACATAACACAACTGTGGCAGTGGGATCAGTTTTTGTACAATTCAAATGTTATAGTTAATCAAGATTATCACCTGGAATGAAATTAGTTCCATTTGATGTTGCTTCTCTTTTCACTAGTGTTCCAGTGAAATGTGCTACAGAACTAGCACACCAAAAATTATATAAATGATTCTATACTAGAAGAGAGAAACAAATGCCACTTCAATTTTATCTAAATGCAACATGTTTATCACATAATGGGGAAATATGTCAACAGATATTTGGAACTACAATGGGGAGCCAGGTTTCTGTAACAGTTGAATCCAGTGGAAGATATTATTTAGGTAAGGGCAATTTCTAGTTTTTGATCACCATTATGTCGATAATGTCTTTACTGGATTACCTAAACATGTAGTCCTTTATTTCATCAACATCTAAATACCATCTAAAAAGCAATTAAATTTACATTTGTAATGAAAAGACAACTTTACACGGGTTTTTCTGGATATCCACTGTCACACACCACTTAGATTATTTATTCACAATCACGGTAAAAAACAACAACAAAAGACACATACAGACAAATACTTGTCCTTTGACTCCACCCCCCCCCCCGATACTTCACCTACAAAAAACACAGACACCAAATATAGATAACTGAAAAAGAATAAGAAATGAAATGATAAATTTACTGTTCCACACATAAACACACAAATAATACAGACAACTGTAAAATATCATGAAATGAAATGATAAAAGGAAATAATATGTATAAAAAGCCAGTACAATTTTTTTTTTATGTCACAAATGACTGTTTGAAGAAGAAATAACCCCACAATAAGCTTGCTCTACAAGCCAGTGGATGTCCATTCAAATATCATCATAAATCTTTAGTTCGATAAGATACACAGCTTTGAGCAATATTGAACAAAGTTTTGTTACGGTATGTGCAGAATGTTTGTTCAACTATAAGAAGAGTACTTGCATCACTTGACATCAAACCTCCCTCAAACCGTACCACAATATATTTGGACAGTATCGCTTTCCTATTTGAGATATGATACTAATCAATAGGATGGACAAGGAATGTTCTTAGTGTACTCAGTGGTACTTATCGACTAACATATATTGGGAAAACAGGTTGTACACTCCATAAGAGAATAAAAGAACTCAAGAAATTTGATCTTTCAGATGTCACTTATTTCACTTCAGCAGTTGCAGGACATGCAATCAAGAACATCACATTATAGAAGACTGGGACATGCTGAAGTCATAGACTCAAATACCATTATTTTTAGACACAAAAGTTATAATGTAGATGTTTCAGTACACTATACAGTGGCCCTCATAAAGTATAAATATGATAGAAAAACCCAAGCAGCCAGTGAGTGACAAAAATAAACAAACACGCATCAGACATCACTTATAAAAAACACAAGCATAACTTGCCGCTACCACCACCAATAATAGAAATAAACACCAGAAAATTTATTAGACTTAACTATCACTGCTGGAATAGTGTCCATTTGACAACCAAAAGAAAATAGTAAATTAGAGTATAATGTGTTGACAACTAGTTTGTTAACCTCTACATGCTTGTAATTTTTTTGTTAACTCTAATTACCAAGACAGTTTACGGATTTTTTAAGGTATAGCTATTTCACATCTTTTTTAAAAGAGCCCCCCATTAAAATAACCTAGATCCGCCCCATGAATGTGGAACTCCGATTCCAGCACTTTGATAAATCACTAAGAAAAGCAATACTACAGTGCAGAAAAGAAGTATTTGCTCATGTGATTACAGTGTGACCCATGGGGGTTCTTACCAATGTAAGTGTATTATAGTATGGTCAAAAATCCAATACGACATATTGATGCTTTTTTCAATCTTAGGGAGACCACAGGCCTCAATATCCGATGTTGCGTGACAGAATGATTGACTGATTGACTGACAGACAAGCTGAATACAATTACACTCTCACTCATGCGCGATAAGGGTTATTAACTTGGTAGTATACCAAATAGTTAGGAAAATATCTTATTTGACTCATTGTTTACCTTTTTATAACCAATTTTGCAGTAACGGTCACTCAGTCCTTAACTCTAGACGAGAGAAAAGAAGAAAAAAGTGCTGGGTGTATTTTATTGCATTGCATACATACCATCAGGTTAAATTAACTTCTAGATGTGTTTGGCTAATGTTTATAGTTTCAACATTGCCAGAGTTAAGGTTTACTTTGGTCCATGTAGCTCCTGTTAGGCTTATGTGGATAAATTACATTATAATTTCCTTGTTTATATTCCTTACCTTTTTATTAAGGAAGATCCAGAGATATTAAAGCAGTGGCAACTTCCTCCTCCATGTTCTGGTTGTTCAAAGTTAAAACTCACACTAGTTATATTTCTAGGACCAGCTCCTTCATAATATTGCAGTTCTGGCAGAGAAGAGTTGTAATTGACCCAAACACGGCAAGAATAAGTCTGATCATCGGTGCCTGTTTCATCAGTGGAATTAGAAGTGTAGCTCAACCATAGTCCAGTACTCAATAAAGCTTTGTCTCCTCCAATACAGGAAAACTCATACCATTGAATGTCCACACTGGGCAGATTACTTTCACCTCCTACTGTTCCATACAGCACTACGAAGTATAGTAACAGTTTCGAAAACAAGACATCCGTAGCCATCTTTAGCGCTCCGTAGAATTATTAAATCAGTCGCTCATCCTTAAATATTCTATATACTAGCTCTCAGTCGTTTATCTACGCGATAAGTGTACGTCCACCAAAATACGCGCAATGTTTCGCCAAAATGTCAATAGATGTACTTTTATTGGCGAGCGAGCGTAGCGAGCGAGACACTTACAGGGGTAACACAATCGAAAATCGGGGATGTTTGTTTATTTATTTATTTATATATATGTTTGGACGTATGTATGTCATTTTGTACTTTGACCCTCCGTATTTTTGTGTTCGCTCCGCGTTCGACCCCGTCCCAATCTTCACTAAACAGAATCCTCGGGTCTAGCGACCATTACCCGTATCGCCTTAGAAATTGAATTGTTTACGGCTTTGAATTGTTTTGCGGGTGCAGTTAAAACTCAAAAACTTATGGGAGCTCCATTTCTATTCGAGTTAGTGGCGGTGGTAAGTTAATACGCTATTTGTCACAGTTATAAGCCTACTCAACAGTGTTTACTTGAAAATGCATTGTCCTCTAGACGAATCACGAAGGTAAGTCTTGCGTAGGTATGTTCAGTTGTGTGAAAGTATTGTGCGTTACAACTACTATTAAGAATATCACAAATAAAATTTTAAATAACGTGACTTGATTTTGTTGCTTCTTTTTCAATTCAAACAGTTGCGGGGAGCGGTTACTATGGCATTGAAACCCCTTTACCACATACATAATTTTAAAACTCGACTTTATTTTAGTAGCTTGAGTGTTAGTTGTTAAAATCAATCATTTAACAATAGTGTAGTTTAAGGCTCGCTCGCCATTTGTGCTCAAGCACACCACTAGTATAGTGCCAATGACCTAACACATAGGTTCCAAGTTTGAGAAATGGAAATCAGTGACAAACCACACCCATTAATTAAATCAACTCAATTGACCACATCCTTCATGTAATTAATGTTATGAATATAATTAATGACAATGACTATTGTTATATTGATTTATTTTGGAGAATGATTGTAGCTTTTTTGCATTTTGTAATCAATTCATCTGATAATTATAGTGTCAAAGCAGCAATCACTATTGTTCATCATAACTCTCAGCAAGCTAATAATAGTAGAGTGGCTAAGACTGGCCCTCTGTCAGTATGGACTTTCCTCAGCACTGAGAAGCCCCTTTCTGCCTCTGCATTTGAGCAAGGAATATTCAAAAGTCCAGACATCAACTATAATATATGTTCTATCCACTTATTATCAAAAATGAGTTAGCCTTGTCTTTCCTTTTTTTTTTGCTTTCTTAGGAGCAGGTGGTTGGGAAACACTCTGCCATTGCCAGTACTACCAAGAAAGAAGTATTCAAGATCAGAAATCAAAATTTGATATGTATAAGTGTTGTGTGGAATTGCATCATGAGGGCCTACATGGATACGCTGCATGGTTTTGCTGATAGAGAGTATGGTTTTGCTGATAGAGAGTATGGTTTTGCTGATAGAGTATGGTTTTCTATTAAAGCTAGGTATTAAGTAAACTGTGGTTTCTGATAGGGGGATTTCCGTGGCAGACAATAGGCAATCAGAACTTCCGTGCGTGGCAGATTGATAGAGTAAAATTCCGTGACTGCCACGGAGCTTTCGTGGCACTTGGAACCTATGCAGTAACAAAGCAATTTATACTAGTGGTGTGCTTGAGCACAAATGGCGAGCGAGCCTTAAACTACACTATTGTTAAATTTGATTTTAACAACTAACACTCAAGCTATTAAAATGAAGTCGAGTTTTTAAATTACGTATGAGGTAAAGGGGTTTCAATGTCATACCGCAACAGTTTGAATTGAAAAAGAAGCAACAAAATCAAATCACGTTATTTAAAATTTTCTTTGTGATATTCTTAATAGTAGTTGTAACGCACAATACTTTCACACAACTGAACATACCTACGCAAGACTTACCTTCGTGGTTCGTCTAGTGGACAATGCATTTTTAAGTAAATACTGTTGAGTAGGGCTTATAACTGTGACAAATAGCACATTAATTTACCACCGCCACTAACTCGAATAGAAATGGAGCTCCCATAAGATTTTGAGTTTTAACTGCACCCGCAAAACAATTCAAAGCCGTAAACAATTCAATTTCTAAGGTGATACGGGTAATGGTCGCTAAACCGGAGGATTCTGTTTAGTGAAGTTTGGGACGGGGTCGAACGCAGAGCGAACACAAAAATACGGAGGGTCAAAGTACAAAATGACATACATACGTCCATATATATAAATAAACAAACATCCCCGATTTTTTCATTTTTACCCCTGTAAGTGTTTCGCTCGCTACGCTCGCTCGCCAACAACTCTACTTGCTCCCAATATAATGATATAGCTAATTGGATAATTACACACATGGCATTTTTGTACATTGAAATACCACATTTTTAACCTTACTAAAAATAAAAATAAAATGTTGAATCCTATTGCATTTAGATATTTAATTATCAGTATTTTAAGGTCATTACAAAACAGGAAAGCTATCGATTGATGTTTTTTGTGTCCATATGTGCTTATATAGTCCCTTAAAGAACTTGTGAAAGTATTGGAAATCTTTGAATTAACATATCTGCACCTTGATATAGTCAATGAGCCAATCACACACGTTCAAGTGATAAATGCAATGAACATTCGTACTGATACTATATCAATCTGAGATAAAAACTCATCAAAATTCAGTTTTATTAATTGATGATAATTTAGGACCTTTATCTCTGTAAATAAACCTCATAATAATATTCAGAAAATAGGCCTATATATTATGGGGTGCCGTTTGTACCAAAATTAAAAAATAATTTTTGCTATAAAATACTTTATTTTATAACCAAAGGCTGGTTTATAAACCTGGCCCATGGTTTATAAAACTGGCCCATGGTTTATAAACCTGGCCCATTATAAACCTGGCCCATGGTTTATAAATCATAGCCTAGTTTATAAGTATAGTGTAAGTTGTTGTTGTTGTTGTGTGTGTGTGTGTGTGTGTGTGTGTAAAATGGTCTGGTAAAGTACTTACAGCTTCAAAAATATATGTTCATAGCTATTAATGCACACCTGTGGATTCTTTTCATTATGGCTACTGCTCCTAATATGAGAGATTTGACAGAATTAGCTACAGTGGCTTCTACTATTGCTGAAGTTTTTATGCAAAATCAGCATCTCACACCCAGAATTTCACAAGTACAACATCTCCAAGGCAAGTTTTTACTTCTTTACAGTGGCATAGCTGCGGAGGGGCTTAGGGGGGCTTGTGCCCCCAATCACAAATATTTCATTAATCAATCATGTTGGTTTCATTTTAACCTGGTCCATACATTTTATACATTACAAACACTGGTCTCGAGACTAGGCCCATCATTTTCTGTCCAGCTATGCCTCTGCTTGTTTAGACTAATTTCATAGTCTGATTAATGTCTTTGAAGCTAGATATGACCCAAATAATGCACTTCATGAACTTCACCATACTTTAAACTTTGCATGGTTACAAAAGGGGAGACTGCTAACCAAATGTGGGGAGGGAGGGAGGGGGGGGGGGGTTTTAAGATGTCTAAAATCGGCAGTTTTCAATTATGTAAAGCAAAAATATAGCAAAAATTGGGGGAGAGGGGGAAGAGGTGATCAAGCCCCCTTGCCCCCCTATTTCTCGGCGTACATTACCAGTTTAAATGTTATGTAACAAAACAATTTACGTACTTTTGACTGGTCATCATCTCAGTAATTATTGCTGATTTTAGACAGCTCAAATCATGAAAGTGTATTATTTGGGTCATATCTTGCTTCAAAGACATTAATCATACTATGAAATTAGTGTAAACAAGCAGAGACATAGCTGGACAGAAAATGACGGGCCTAGTCTCGAGACCAGTGTTTGTGATGTATAAAATGTATGGACCAGGTTAAAAATGAAACCATGATTGATTAATGAAATATTTGTGATTGGGGGCCCAAGACCCCTGAGTTAGAAAATTCACTGACATTCTTTATTGAAAGTCATGGTCATGTGTGTGTTATACCAGATTATCAAGCAGCCATTTGAACCAGAAGCTTAGAGAACCTACCTAAAACCTTCTGTGGTTGGGAATCTAATGCTGAAGGAGACTGTGGGGTAGGATCACGTTGCCACCAGGGAGGTTGAGCGCGGAGCAAACTAAGGGAAGTATCTGAGATATACTTAAAGACTAATCACCCAGAACTCCCCCAGGTTGGCAGTACTAGACATGCCGTAGAGCGGATATCGAGCTTCTTATGTCACTAGTAACCTCTGTCTCAATAGTAACTCTAATACTCAGACTAAAAATCTCCAACAGAACTGTGCTCAGCCAGGGTTTAAATAACTGAGTTGGTGTGTGTGTGGTATGACATAAAGACTAGCATGAAAAGACTACAACATTATGAATGAAAGTGTTAATTATTTAGTTCTTTCAATCCTTCTGGATTTCTCAGGGCTACTCTATTGTTCATTGAAGGTGTGAGGCTCTTCACTGTTTCCACAGAGACCTAATAATTAGTGGGTGACTGGTGAAGCTACTCCTAGTGCAGTTTGGGGTCTAATTAATTGCTTAAAAGTTACAAAATTGCTCAAACATAGAGAAAGTTGTGCAAGAAGAACAAGACAGCAATGACTAATTCTGGCACTAAATAAATCACTTTAATCAAGCTAACTAAATATTTTGTAAAAATTAATTTCACCCCACCAAAATATGCGTAACCAAGATAAATTATAGATGCAATAGAATGCTGACACAATGTACAATTTTCAGGTGTCAAAATATTTTTATTAATGGGGCATTTTTATTTTCTCATTAATTTTTCATCAAAAATTACTCAACAATAATCTTTAATAATAGAAAGCTACCATCTTTCACTTTAAAAAATGTGAAGTATGAAAAGTTCTTATTGTAAATATCAATAAAATAGGCATTGCATCATATTACTTGAAAGTGTTGGGCATTTTGAAAGATTGCATCCATAACAAACACCAGTGTAGCTAAAAATGAAGGTAAGAATTACTCCCCCAATTGATACTCACTTTTCACATGGCTCATGGACTAATACGTTTATCGTTTACACTAGAATTATTACCAAAATCATTTATTTATTCATGATACAGCGTGAGTTCACATTTTTGAACTTACAATTTTGTCCGAGTTTCATTACATATAGTGCTAATTGGTAGCTGTTTATTACCATCAATTATAGTATTCGTTTCCCATGGACTAAAAGGAGTCCAATTAATCTCAATTTTTCTTGGCTCTTGTGATACACCTCTACATAATCTACGAGAACATGGATCACTGATAATGCATACTATGTAACTTAATTGGAACAATTGTGTGGCAGCTTATAAACACATTCTATTTAAATGAATGATGAAAATAACAAGTGTTGCAATTTTTCTAGGAATGAATAAAATACTTACTGGTATACACATCACAGTGCTTTAATAGATCTGAAAATGTATCTATTATTTCTGAATGAATAACCTAAAATAGCATTGTCTTGAACTCTCTCACAGTGGGAAACTCATTATAACTGACAGAAAGATGGAACAACAATATGACATACATAGGCTTATAAATATTTTGTATATGTATATATATATATTATTGACAATAATAGAATTATGCAATAGGACCACAAAACTTATTGCAACAATCGCTGTTATACGTAAATCTGAGGTTTAGATATTTTTTTTACATAGAAAATAATGCCTATTTGTAATAGTTATGCAACTCCTCTAGCTATGTAGCTCTTGACATAAAATGTACACTTTAAAAAATCTAACCATGTATATTAAGCACAGTTAATTTACTGGTTTACCTATACTGCATTGATTCATTGGAAAGCCTGCAATCTGTTGGAAAAGATATATTCACACAAAGGCATCCTCCTCCCCCATGTTCTGGCTGTTCCACCACGTATTTCACACCAGTAATATTTCTGGGATCATTTCCCTCATAATACTCTAAAACAGGTACTGAAGAATTGAAATCAATCCACACGAGACAAGAATAGGACTGTTCATCTTCTCCCTCATAATCAGTCGAGTTGGAACTATAATTCAACCATAATCCATTTGTCAGAAGAGCGGCATGTCCCCCCACACACTGTTGGTTGTACCAGTCTAGACACAAATTGGGAAGAGAATCAGATGATGCTAATGCAAAAATACCTAAATATAAAATAAATACAAATAGTGTGAGTTTCTCCATTGAAATGATTCAGCTAACAATACGAGTCTTAATATTTTTCTTTGCTGTTGCTTTTATAGTGATCATTTCCGGGTAAAGTGCATCACAAAACAATAACAAATGTGTTTCATTGTTTATATACTTGCCCTTTTAATGCACCTCTAATGAAAGTCACAGTTTTCACCGTATTGTATATATTACAACTAAGTGAGACATCAGTAGTAGGAACTCTCAGTGTCATATTCAACATTTCATAATGATCCTGAATTTTGTAAATGTTATTATAATTCAAACAAAGACAGATGTGCTTTGTAAGAGTCGGTGTTTGTGCATCAGAACTTCATTGTAGTTTTGTGTGTGTTTGTGCGTATGTGGCGCATGTGTATTGTGCACATGTGTATGTTGAAATGCAAGAAGTCACTGGACTAGTATGTCCAAGTTGAATTAGCGCCAGAAAAACTTGAATAGCTTTAGAACGGAAGCAGCTACACATCCAGGGTTTGCCCCATTGGAAAGCTCGCGGCAAGCGGTTAAAAATATTCCCTCAGTAAACTCCAAAACTGGAGGGTAAATACTATTTCAAAACTCATTATAAAAGTCTATGGGAATGGAAAAAACCACAGCTTTCCCGCTTGACACGCACCCGAATTTTGTCACCCAGTTCGGTGCTGTAAATTTTCAATGAGATTGTAAACAACAAACTTCTATGTTCTCTGGTGAGTAGTTTCTAGCCTTGTATTCCATTACTAGTGTATGCTATGAGTGCCAAAGGGTCTTTAGTTTTTGGTCTAGGATACAGGTAAGTTTAATATGCAGGTAGATTTAATTTTTATATCTGTTAAATTACTAACGCCTAGCTGTAAATAGAAATAATGTAATATAGCTGTAGTATTAGTAATAAGCTATTGTAAATCGAGCATATACCAAATGTGTGATTGTTAGATCTCTTTTATGCAGATTTCTTAACGTTCCACTAATGTTTTTTTTTAAATTGTGACCATTCTGAGTAACTCCACCTTCACTTCGGGGTTAGCTACTAAAGAAGCTTTTCATTATCATTCTTATTCCTGTACTATTTGTTCTGTAAATATTATAATGGTTGTGATAATTTAATTGTGATATTGTGATTGATCAATGAATATATATATAAATATATATAATATATTATATATATATATATGTATTTATTGCAGCTTTGATATTTTTACTTGAATATTTCCGCATCACGCGAGCGTTCTGTATTCTCCCATATTGTACGGTTTATATTGTACGCTCCTTGTAGCGCGCGCGTAGCGAGTAAAATCAATGAAAATTGTATTGTAACCGGTTGAGAAAAATTTCAAAGAAGCAATAAATCACTTATCACACTCGTCGTACAATATGGGAATGATATTTTACTCTCACGCCACATTTTCACTCGCCTTTGGCTCGTGAAAATATTTTGCGTGCTCGTAAAATATTTTCCCATATTGTACTCTGACTCGTGCTATAAGTATTATATATAATAATTATAATATATATATATATAAAAATATAAAAAATATAAAATATAAAAAAATATAAATATCATTCCCATATTGTACGACGAGTGTGATAAGTGATTTATTGCTTCTTTGAAATTTTTCTCAACCGGTTACAATACAATTTTCATTGATTTTACTCGCTACGCGCGCTACAAGGAGCGTACAATATAAACCGTACAATATGGGAGAATACAGAACACTCGCGTGATGCGGAAATATTCAAGTAAAAATATCAAAGCTGCAATAAATATATATATATATTATATAGATACAACACCTCACTCTGAATGCATGTAATTTTTAGCTATTTAAAAGTGATTTGCAACCTGCAAGCTGGCTCACGTGACAAGCAAGTTTTTTAAGGGGCGGTTCCCGCTGTAAGCCTACTATCGCACGGCTCTGGAAAGACTCGCTTTTTTCTGGAAAATGAAGTCCAAAATCAAAATTCTGGCATATTAAAAGAACTTACTTCGTGAAATACTGCTGTTTGATGCCGCTTTCAGAGCCTGGCTGGTTCCTACCTTCCAGAAGTGCCTGTTGACAGACAGAGTGACAGAATGACACTAGGACTACTGTAACCCTCTTGCGCATGCATTACAGGGGTAACACAATTGAAAATCGGGGATGTTTGTTTATTGGCGAGCGAGCTTAGCGAACGAGACACTTACAGGGGTAAAAATGAAAAAAATCGGGATGTTTGTTGGCGAGCGAGCGAAGCGAGCGAGACAGTATTACGGGGGTGGATAATGCAAAATCAGGTATATGTTATATGTATGGATGGTATGCATGCTCTTTAAACGCGCGCGCCGGGAACTTTTTTCTCCAAAAAAACACGGCTTTTTAGGCTTGACTCCAGTTTATTCTGAAACTACAGCATTAAGCAAACCTTACTTTATACTTAAGCTCCAAAGTGTGAGAAAATTCCTGCGAAAACGATTGCTTTTCAAGAAACAAAAAGTTGATTCGACCGCTTTCTATGGCATTGAAGACCCTTTACCAGATTTAAATTCAAAACTTCGCCTTTTTCCCGGCTAAGTGCGGCTTGCTAGTTGTCAAGAGCCACCTGTAGTCAGTACTATGAGAGCTATCACTACTTCTGAAAAGCGTATGTAAGCACATAAAGTATTAATGCTAAGGAAGCTACTACTACTCGTGGGATGCTGAGGTAAGTACGTAATTCCATATTGTTAGCTAAATATGCAAAAATAACTCTGGCCTTTCTTTTTTATAGCTAAGAGCTTGTTGTCAACAGTGACTGGTAAATTCAAATAGTCAGAATGACTCAAACTTGGTACTACAAAAGTTACCACTGCTCAAGAAAATGAAGTAAGAAAGTAATTTTGTTATTAAGGCACTGAAATCCCTTTACCCTGTATGCTAAATTAAAAAAACTGGACCTTATTTTCAGTAGCTTCAGTGTTAGAAGTTAAAATCAATAGTTGGCGAGCGAGCGTAGCGAGCGAGACACTTACAGGGGTAAAAATGAAAAAAATCGGGGATGTTTATTTGTATATATGTATGGACGTACGTAAGGTATTTTTGTACTTTGACCCTCGCGTTTTTGTGTTAGTTCGGTTGTCGACCCCGTCCCTAACTTCACTAAACAGAATCCTCTGTTTATCGATCAGTACCCGTATCACCCTAGAAATTGAATTGTTTACCTTTTTGAATTCTTTTGCGGGTGCAGTTAAAACTTGAAAACTTAAGGGACTTCCATTTCTATTTGAGTTAGTGGCGGTTGTAAGTCAATGCGCTCTTTGTCACGGTTATAAGCCGTGCGCAACAGTATTTACTTGAAAATACATTGTCCACTAGACTACCCCTAAGGTAAGTCTGTGTAGGTGCATGTCCAGTTGTGTCAAAGCATTGTGTGTTACAACCACTACTTAGCTAAAGAATATCACAAAGAAAACTCGGGTATGCGAAAATTAAAAAACTGGACCTTATTTTCAGTAGCTTCAGTGTTAGATGTCAAAATCATTCATATAAAAAATAGTATAGTCTTTAGGCTCGCTCGCCATTTGTGCTCAAGCACATCACTAGTTTATTTGTATATATGTATGGACGTACGTAAGGCATTTTTGTACTTTGACCCTCGCGTTTTTGTGTTAGTTCGGTTGTCGACCCCGTCCCAAATTGCACTAAACAGAATCCTCTAGTTTATCGATCAGTACCCGTATTACCCTAGAAATTGAATTGTTTACCGTTTTGAATTCTTTTGCCGGTACAGTTAAAACTTGACAACTTAAGGGACTTCCATTTCTATTCGAGTTAGTGGCGGTGGTAAGTCAATGCGCTCTTTGTCATGGTTATAAGCCGTGCGCACAGTATTTACCTGAAAATACATTGTCCACTAGACTACTGCGAAGGTAAGTCTGTGTAGGTGCATGTCCAGCTGTGTCAAAGCATTGTGTGTTACAACCACTACTTAGCTAAAGAATATCACAAAGAAAACTTTTAAATAACGTGTATTGTTTTGTTGTTGTTGTTTTTTCCTTCAATTCAAGCAGTTGCAGAGAGTTATTACTATGGCACTTAAATACCTTAACCCTGTATGCTAAATTTAAAAACTTGACCTTATTTTCAGTAGCTTCAGTGTTAGAAGTCAATAAAAATAGTATAGTCTTTAGGCTCGCTCGCCATTTGTGCTCAAGCACACCACTAGTATAGTCTTTAGGCTCGCTCGCCATTTGTGCTCAAGCACATCACTAGTTTATTTGTATATATGTATGGACGTACGTAAGGCATTTTGTACTTTGACCCTCGCGTTTTTGTGTTAGTTCGGTTGTCGACCCCGTCCCAAATTGCACTAAAACAGAATCCTCTGGTTTATCGATCACCCTAGAAATTGAATTGTTTACCGTTTTGAATTCTTTTTCGGGTGCAGTTAAAACTTGACAACTTAAGGGACTTCTATTTCTATTTGAGTTAGTGGCGGTGGTAAGTCAATGCGCTCTTTGTCATGGTTATAAGCCGTGCGCAACAGTATTTACCTGAAAATACATTGTCCACTAGACTACTGCGAAGATAAGTCTGTGTAGGTGCATGTCCAGTTGTGTCAAAGCATTGTGTGTTACAACCACTATTAGCTAAAGAATATCACAATGAAAACTTGTAAATAACGTGTATTGTTTTGTTGTTGTTTTTTCCCTTCAATTCAAGCAGTTGCAGAGTTGTTACTATGGCACTGAAGTCCCTTTACCCTGTATGCTAAATTTAAAAACTGGACCTTATTTTCAGTAGCTTCAGTGTTAGAAGTCAAAATCATTCATAGTATAGTCTTTAGGCTCGCTCGCCATTTGTGCTCAAGCACATCACTAGTTTAGATATATGTTTGGACGTATGTATGTCATTTTGTACTTTGACCCTCCGTATTTTTGTGTTCGTTCGGCGTTCGACCCCGTCCCAAACTTCACTAAACAGAATCCTCTGGTTTAGCGACCATTACCCGTATCACCTTAGAAATTGAATTGTTTACCGCTTTGAATTGTTTTGCGGGTGCAGTTAACACAAAAACTTATGGGAGCTCCATTTCTATTAGAGTTAGTGGCGGTGGTAAGTTAATACGCTATTTGTCACAGTTATATAAGCCCTACTCAACAGCATTTACTTGAAAATTCATTGTCCACTAGACGAACTACGAAGGTAAGTCTTGCGTAGGTATGTTCAGTTGTGTGAAAGTATTGTGCGTTACTACTACTATTAAGAATATCACAACGAAAATTTTAAATAACGTGACTTGATGTTGTTGCTTCTTTTTCAATTCAAACAGTTGTGGGGAGCAGTTACTATGGAATTGAAACCCCTTTATCCCATTAACTTAATTTAAAAACTCAACTTTGTTTTAGTAGCTTGAGTGTTAGTTGTTACAATTAATCATTTAACAATAGTGTAGTTTAAGGCTCGCTCGCCATTTGAGCTCAAGCACACCACTAGTTTATTTAGATATGTATGGACGTATGTATGTCATTTTGTACTTTGACCCTCCGTATTTTTGTGTTCGCTCCGCGTTCGACCCCGTCCCAAACTTCACTAAACAGAATCCTCCGGTTTAGCGACCATTACCCGTATCACCTTAGAAATTGAATTGTTTACGGCTTTGAATTGCGGGTGCAGTTAAAACTCAAAAATCTTATGGGCGCTCATTCTATTCGAGTAGTGGCGGGTGGTAAATTATGTGCTATTGGTCACATTATTAAGCCCTACTCACAGTTATTTACTTAAAAAGCATTTGTCCACTAGACGAACCACGAAGGTAAGTCTGCGTTAGGTATGTTCAGTTGTGTGAAAAAGTACACCCTCCATGTGCGTTACAACTACTATTAGTGACACTATCACAAAGAAAATTCTAAATAAACGTGATTTGATAGCTCCTTCGTCTACCTCCCGCTTCTGTTTCAATTCAAATGCCCTCGGTCTCCGCACCCAGTAGGAATTGAAACACCTTCTTTACTCATACGCCTAACTTAAACAAAACCCACTACAGCACCTTTATTACCACCATCGCTTGAGTGGTAGTGTTAAAATCAAATTACCACAATAGTGTAGTTTAAGCCGCAGCCCTCGGCTCGCAATTTGCCTCCCGCTCAAGCACACCACCTAGCAGCCGACCTATATATATGTTGGACGTATGTCATGTCATTTGTACTATCCCTGCCCACCCCCCCCCCCCATCCGTATTAATGTCCGCCCGCCGACTCTCGCCGTTCGACCCCCGTCCAAACTCTCCACTAAACACGCCCATCCTCACCGGTTTAGCGACATTACCCGTTCACTAAGAAATGAATTGTTACTGCTTTGAATTCTTTTGCGGGGGCAGGTTTAAAACGCAAAAACTTATGGGAGCCCATTCTATTCGAGTTAGTAGCTATTTGCACAGTATAAGCCCTAACTCAACTGATTAACTTGTAAATTCATTGTCCACTAGACGAACCACGGAGGTAAGTCTTGCGTAGGTATGTTCAGTTGTGTGAAAGTATTGTGCGTTACAACTACTATTAAGAATGTCACAAAGTAAACTTTAAATAACGTGACTTGATTTTGTTGCTTCTTTTTCAATTCAAACAGTTGCGGGGAGCGGTTACTATGGCATTGAAACCCATTTACCGCATACGTAATTTAAAAACTCGACTTTATTTTAGTAGCTTGAGTGTTACTTGTTAAAATCAATCATTTAACAATAGTGTAGTTTAAGCTCGTCGCCATTTGTGCTCAAGCACACCACTATTGTAGTTATTTATTATTTGTATATATGTATGGACGTATGTATGTCATTGTGATTTCGACCCTCGCGGCTTTGTTGCTGTTAGGTATGTGGTCGGACCCCGTCCCAAATTGCAACTAAACAGAATCATCTGGTTATCGTCAGTCCAGTATCACCCTAGAAATTGAATTGTTTACGTTTGAATTCTTTTTCGGGTGTTGCTGCAGTTTAAAACTTGAAAACTTAAGGGACTTCCATTTCTTATTCGAGGTTAGTGGGATGGTAAGTCAATGCGTCTTTGTCATGGTTATAAGCGCGTGCGAACAGTATTACTTGAAATAATTGTCCACTAGGGAATACTGCGAAGGTAAGTCTGTTTAGGTTTCGTATGTCCAGTTGTGTCAAAGCATGTGTGTGTTACAACCACTACTTAGCTAAAGAATATCACAAAGAAAACTTTTAAATAACGTGTATTGTTTTTTTTTTTTTGTTTTCCTTCCAAGCAGTTGCAGAGAGTTGTTACTATGGCACTGAAATCCCTTTACCTTGTATGCTAAATTAAAAAACTGGACCTTATTTTCAGTAGCTTCAGTGTTAGAAGTCAAAATCATCCATATAAAAATAGTATAGTCTTTAGGCTCGCTCGCCATTTGTGCTCAAGCACATCACTAGTACTCTGGTTTATCGATCAGTACCCGTATCACCCTAGAAATTGAATTGTTTACCGTTTTGAATTCTTTTTCGGGTGCAGTTAAAACTTGAAAACTTAAGGGACTTCCATTTCTATTCGAGTTAGTGGCGGTGGTAAGTCAATGCGCTCTTTGTAATGGTTATAAGCCGTGCGCAACAGTATTTACTTGAAAAAACATTGTCCACTAGACTACTACCACGAAAGTAAGTCTGTGTAGGTGCATGTCCAGTTGTGTCAAAGCATTGTGTGTTACAACCACTACTTAGCTAAAGAATATCACAAAGAAAACTTTTAAATAACGTGTATTGTTTTGTTGTTGTTTTTTCCCTTCAATTCAAGCAGTTGCAGAGAGCTGTTACTATGACACTGAATCCCTTTACCGTGTATGCGAAATTTAAAAACTGGACATTATTTTTAGTAGCTTCAGTGTTAGAAGTCAAAATCATTCATATAAAAATAGTATAGTCTTTAGGCTCGCTCGCCATTTGTGCTCAAGCACATCACTAGTAATGTGCACCCGAGTAGCCACCCTTTTCACGTGAACGTTGATTTACTCGCGCTCAATTGCAATTAGTTCACGTGACCAAATTGCTTCTGTTTTTTTTTTTTTTACCAACTGCATTCCTCCTTTATACCAAGTATATTCCTCCTTTACCGCACTGGCGCCGCACTGGCGGTCGCGCCAACTCAACTTGGACATACATGGCCGGCTACACAGTCTACACAGTCAAACTTTCCTTGAAGATTAATCTACTATACATTTCAAGTCTTATTGAGACAATTCTGTGAAGTAGCTATTTCAAGCACTTGCTTTTACATGCATTTTCACTTAGAGTTCTCTCATTTATTGTATTATTAAAATTAATTTGCAATAATTTATTATTGTGTGTTGTTACTTGTAATGCATTAGACACCCTAACTAAGTTCTGACCCTACATTACAGTAGACAGGCTAGGGCTCAGTGAGGGCTTTAGACTCCCCAATTTTGGCAAACTGACGAAGCTAACTATTGATTCGTATTCATTTGATTATTCAACCTCTGAGGTCGCAATTTATTGTGGGTAAAATTCCGGGTGGTGTTGGCTCTAATTAAAGCTGATAAGCAAACACTGAAGAAGATAAATTACTAAACCAGTGAGCCCAGTGGAGAAGAGTAGAATTTTATCATGGCTCACAGCTGCGACTTGAACGGAGAATCTGCTTCTATGTCTTTGGAGAGCTTGACAAAAGGTTAGTGAAGTGGGTAGAAGTTTGAAGCAGTTTCAGAGTGGTAAGTTTTTCGTGCTATTTTTTTTTCATTCCTGTTGCTGTTGTGAAGGATGAATAATATTATATGTATGATATATTATTAGCACACCAATGAACTAAAATGTGAATTATTACGTTTGTTATTTATTTACCTATATATTTATTTACTATTAATTATATTAGTATAATCTTTTATTATATTTTTATCATTTCGGCTATTTATTATCAATTATGATGTATTGATTTATTTAAAATAAAACCTGTATCAAATTTTAGATCACATTATAGTCTAATCTACTTCACAGGAGAGAAAGATGCTTTCATTCTCTTCATAGAAATAGGTGGGCTCCCATTATCCAGTGGAGAGGTCGATAAGAAGGCACAGCTCCTTGGTGCCCCTTGACTAATTGTGATAATATTACACACTTTAAGCATTTGATTTCATTCATTCCATATTGTATTTCATTATGGCCCTGCTGGTTGGGAGCTATGGTTTTAAGTATATAGTATTGTTTTAAAAATATAATTAGAAAGTGAACCAAACAGTATCTACACTGTTTCTTCTGCCCTACAACTGGTAGACACTAAGGACCTCCCCCCCCACCCCCTTGGGGTGAAAGCTCTTTGTGATAAATTGTCTTCATACAGTTAATTGGTATGCATTCAAATTGTGCGAGTTGCCTATAATAGTCTGTTCGCAGAGAGTAAATTGGATCCAGTTATGGGTGTGTTTTGTGGTATTCTACTGAATCACTTTATTACCACAGGTTCCCGTGGTGCTGCACCCCTAAGCCACCCTTTCCAAAGCACTTGTCTACCCCCATGCTTAATTAAAGGGATTGATTAAGTAATTTGTGTTTAAAGGTCACCCTTTGAGGTTAGCCTCCTCCTCTTTGTGGAGTTCATTCACAAGCAATAATATGTTAGTGTAGTAATCTAGCAGCTTGCTAGTTTAATTCCAGATTAACATGTCCATGAGTCAATGAAAATGTATTAATTTGAAAAATTTTCTGACTTATAAACATTAGTTTCATATATTTTGTACTTCATTAGTCATTAAATAATTATTGTTACTCAGTCATAATAACAAAGTTCCTCAGGAAATATTGTTGTGACTTCTCCATCATCCACCCACTGATGATGACCATTGAAAAATGGTTGCAATGATTGTGTATTTTATAAATATATTTTACGACTAGTGAAATACAATATGGACCTAATACTTGTTATTTCAATTTAAGGCCTATGTACACATATTAATGGGTAAGGAAACGAGGAGCTGAAATGATCTAGTACAGATTTATTTAATATTTTTAACCAAAATAATATTAGTTTGAAAATGTAAAGGATTCCTTGGGGCTTGTAATAGCTGAATAGTGAAACATTTTGATTCACATGCATGAAATTCAAACAAGATTTTTTTATATACCTGCATATTACATTTAGTCTATGATATGGGAATATGAGAATAAACTGAGAAATCTTAGAATGGGTGCAAGGTAAACAATAGCATAAAGTTGATAGCTTTCAGTTCTTGATGGATTTTTCAGAGTTTCGCTGCTCTACATATCGTGTCATGATTTCAAAGTCTTATTATAATTTGTATAAGCTAAAAGCATGTGTTTAATGATGCTGTTAAAAAAAAACTGATTTGTGATTACTTTTTCTGCAAAATATTTGCAGAAGATTTGAAGTTAAAAAGGAAGAACTATTGCTGTGTACCTCATTTGGTTGTTAGAATTCGTATAGTATGGCAATATTTCTTTTCACAGTGTTGTGTGCAATTATAACTGGCTGTGAATTGTCTCAAACCAACTCCTCATCATTACCTATTCTCATTCCTGCATCTATTGGCAATAGTGCTAACTGTTCCTCTCAAGATATCGTTGCTGAGCAACTTACAAATGTCAGAAATATTCTCCACACACAATTTGGGACGAATATCAGTAGCAGCAATCTTTCATGCACTTGTGGCAGCGATGATCCAAGTTGGAATAGGGTCGTCTATCTCAACATGAGTGATCCAAATCACTCATGCCCCTCTAACTGGAACCTCGTTACAACTCCAGTACGTGGGTGTGGGAGAGTATCTTCTACTGGTGCTTCTTGTGACTCTGCCATCTTTCAAGTTACAAATCATACATATTCCAAAGTGTGTGGCCAAATCAATGCTTTTCAAAGAGGCATAAGTGGAGCATTTTACAACAGTATTGTGAGTAGCGCACGTAATTTAGAAAGATCTTATGTATCAGGAGTTTCACTGACTCATGGTCAAGCTGGTTCTAGGCAGCACATTTGGACATTTGCAGGGTCCATCAATGAGGACCCACTCAATCCAAACTTGACTCTGAACCATAAATGTTCTTGTACAGATGCCAATACTGCATGGAATTATGAGGTTCCGAGTTATGTAGGAAGTGACTATTTTTGTGAAACGGGGAAGAAAACAGCATTAGTCCAAAGCAATGACATGATTTATGTGGATGACCCGCTGTGGAACGGAAGGGGCTGTGGTCCTGCTAGCACATGCTGCTCATTCAATTCTCCTCCCTGGTTCTGCAAATCTCTTCCCCAACCAACCAGTGATGACTTGGAGATAAGACTATGTTATACCAGTGCAGCCCAATATGAGGACAAACTGATTTCATTAATTGATATATATGTGCAATAAATGATGACATTCAGAACGTAACACTTAATATGTATAATATTGTACTTATACTTTTCTCAGCGTTGTATTATACTGGTGAAGTATTGCAGTTATTGTGGCACTGATTTGAGTGATGTAATTATGTTGAATGTAATTCTGTTAAATTATTTTAATAAAACAACACTATGTGACCATATTAACCCTCAGCTGCATGCACAAGAGGGTTATAGTAACTGTCCTGTCTGTCAGTCTGTCTGTCACGCTCTGATTTTGGAGATTATAACGTTGATTTAGGTATGAACTTACTCGAACGAGGATTTAGGAGTTTTGATGTGTTACCTTTTTAATTTCGGGCTAATTGTTGAAAAACTCGAAGTTTGCAGCTCCACATAAGTACCAGATTTTATGGGTAATGCCCCCTAGTGTCACATCATAATCACGTGAGCAAATAATTTCTTGCAGCTTGCAGTATTGTTTGCTTTATGCTCAGGGAAGTTAACGGAGTTGAAAATACTGGTGAGTGTTTCTGGCTAGTTTTGCTTCTGTTCTTTTGGAGCAAGGTAGTGTTTAATAGCGCGGAGGGTTCGTACATTTGGTGCTTCGTCATAACTGATTCTATTACATGGTCACATTGCTAACAGAATGTAAATGTGACAACTCCGTCATTGTATACAAGGGAGAAAGGAATAGCTATGAATTGCTTGTGGACACATGCATTCACCACATGAAGTATTTAGAAATGTCTTATAATATTGTAACATTTATATTAAAATTACATCATGCATCTTGCTTTAGATTTTTAACATTATGGGTATTACTCTATGTGATATTGATTAGCTTAGCAGTTCACCTTGCCTGTATTCATAAGAAGCTGAGGGTGGGAGGTGGAGAGGCTAGAGGCCCTTAATGTTTTGGAAGGGGAAACTGAGCCTCCAAAATTTTACTTAGGAGGCTCCAATGAGACAACCATTACAAAAAATTCAAATATTATTATAAAAATGTTATGAACTTTGGTGTAATTAATACTATTAATTATTTACATATCAAATGACACGTTGTGGTCTTTTAATGTATTTGGCAGCTAGAAAATTTCAATAATATTATTTCTAGTGCCCCATTAAAAGTGTAAAAGCTCAGTCACCCGAGTTGGGAAAGGGTATGGGCTATGAAAGAACCTGAAGCTAAGACACCACAACTTCGCTAAGTATACTTTTGCTGCAATTGTGCAATTGTTTCTGCTCACGTATTATCGAATTGTAGGGTATTGGTGGGGAATAAATTAGTGTCTGGATCTATGGGCGGTGCACGTTGCTATGGGCGGTGCACGTTGCTATGTGCACTACCTTAACATTGTATATTAATGAATAGTTGTGAATACCGATAAGTGTTTTTTCGACTTAGCACAAACACAATGAATGACAATTATGTAAGGCTTCATCTATAGAATGGGTGCAAGGTAAACAATAATGAGAGCTTTCAATTCTTGTGGACTTTTCAGGTTTCACTGCTCTACATTATCATGTTATGATTTCAAATCATTATATAGCTTGTATAATCTAAAATCATGTTTTTTAGGAATGTCATGATGCTGTAAAAAACTGATTTGTGATTTACTCTTTCTACAAAATCTTTGCAGAACCTTCAAGTTAAAAAGGAAGCACTGTATTGCTGTGTATATCATTCGGTTGTTAGCTTTTGTAAAGAATGGCTGTATTTCTTCTCTTAGTAATGTGTGCAATTATAACTGGCTGTGAATGGTCTCAAATTAACTTCTCATTATTACTTATTCTCATTCCTGCATCTATTGGTAATAGTGCTAACTGTTCTTCTCAAGATATTGTTGTTACACATAAAAAAAAACCGGTAAGGGTTTTCTTGCTGTAATTTTAGCAAACAGATACAAAATTATGTTAAGCTTTTGTTTAATTTAGTGCACTCAAACTAGTGTACCAATTATGCTCCCTAACTTCATGGTTGGGGATTTCCTGGCTTAAAATGCTAGTCACATTAAAATATTGTACACCTCCCAACTCCCCTTTTTCAAATTTCTACTCTATGAATGATAATGACTTTAACTGTGATACAAGTTTTTAGGAAATTTGACTGAACACATTAGGAAGGAGGGGGGGGGGGGTCGAGCTAGGGATGGGGAAGTGAAAAACTTTTAGAACATTGGTGTGAAGGAAATTGTTTTCTCAATGAACGGTATTACCACCTTGACTTTGATGCCTTGATTTTTTAAGTGGAAGTTAATAGCCTAATGTATCTGTTATATACTTTGTTATTAATGTGAAAATTCGTCTGTTACTATAGGTATAGACATGTTATATCTGAATATTGAAACTGTTGATTCATGACGTAAGAAATTCAAACAAGATTTTTTTTATTATGACTGCATATTAAAATTAGTCTATGATAAATGGGAATATGAGAATAAACTGAGAAATCTTGTTTGAATTTCTTACATAAACTGTGAATTAAATTCTTTCACTATACAGCTATTGTAAGCCAAGGAATCCTTTAAGTTTTGAAACTGTTATTGCTACTGTCAGGAAAAAACTGGTATGTAATAAAATTATATACATACATATATTATAGATACTTATGTATAATATTTTCAAATTGCGAAAATAATCTAGACAAATTTATAATTTTTTGTTTTATCGTGTGAACTCTGCCAAATGTTTAAATTATAATTTTAAGTTTACTTATGCTGATATTATGTCATCATATTAAAATGGCCAGAATTATTGCTTATTTCTTAATTGTAATTATTCAGGCTTGAATACAATAATGAAGATTTTCTTTGGGCACCTTTTCTTACAGCATTATACTTTTTATTGATATCATTAGTGCTGTGCCTCTTTATCGGTGCTATACAATAACCCTAACTTCAATCATTTTCTCATACTTCTATAATTTAAGTGGTGTGGATTATCATTACATAAAAATGACTGCCAAGGTTCACTGTTGCCAATAACAGAAATACAAGTGTTATACGAGGGCACATAGGTTATCAAACATAGGCCCAAAAAATCCCAGACGATATAATGAGTGAAGCAAACTAATAGAAAAATGGTAGGCAAGCTATACTGGTAACAAAGTGGAAACTATTGAAGCTTGCATGATTAGTAATTTATGCCACACTTTGTTACCTTTGATCCATTACAAGAACCTCTTTATAGTAAAAATGTCATAACTTTACATTTCTGTTGGAAGAAGATTATGAGGTAAATCAATCAGAAATATTCATACGTCCAGAAATATACAATAGACAATACTAAAAATATTGTGGAGTCAATATTATAGTTCATGCCAATCCCATTATCTGGATGCAAAACATTTTAATTGAAGTTATTTTCTTCAACAGTCATTTTTAAAATTGTAATTTTAATAAATATAACACTATGTGACCTTATTATCACTGAATCTAGAAGTTACATGGTGCCATTTCTAACAGAATCTAAATGTGGTACCACCCTCATTGTATATAAGGGAGAAAATAATAGCTGTGAGACGAAGCTAAGACACCAAACCTTCTCAAAGTATACTCTGCTACTACTGCACTATTGTTTCTGCTCTCATATTATTGAACTGTGGGGTATTGGCGGGGAATAAATTAATGACTGGATCTACGGGTGGTGAGCATTGCGATGTGCATACCCTTAACATTGTAAATTTAATGAATAGTTGTGAATACCGATAAGTGATTTTTCGACTTTACACAAGCACAGTGAATGACAATTATGTAAGGCTTCATCTATTAGATGCAGGTGCAAGGTAAACAATAACATAGAGTTGAGAGCTTTCAATTCTTGTGGAGTTTTTCAGGTTTCACTGCTCAACATATGTCATGATTTCAAAATCTTTTTATATGCTAGTTTGTATAATCTAAAATCATGTTTTTAAGGAATGTAATGATGCTGTTAAAAACTGATTTGTGATTTACTCTTTCTACAATTATTTTTGCAGAAGATTGAAGTTAAAAACAAAGCACTACTGCTGTGTATGAATGGTCTCAAATCAACTCCTCATTATTAGTTATTCTCATTCCTGAATCTTTTTGCAATAGTGCGATCTGTTCTTCTCCAGATATTGTTGCTACACAAAAAATAGGTGAGAGTTTTCCTAGTACAAACTTCAGTAGTGAAGATATCTAGGGTAGAATAAACCATTTATTACACTTGTCAGAGTGATATGGTAAGATATATTTCACTCTTAGGCTTTATTTTCACTTCCCTCTGGCTGGGTTAAAATAAATTAACCTGCTCCAGTGATATATTTATGCTATATCATATTCCACTCATGTAATAATATTATAACATGTACCTGATTTTCAATTATTCACCCCTAATAGTATCTTGCTTTCCTTGATAGCAAACAAATATCCCCGATTTTCAATTGTTGTACCCCTGAGAGTGTCTAGCTCACTTGGCACGCTCGCCAATAATACGCTTATGTGTCAGTAACGACGACGACCACGACCGACGTGTATTCAGAAATTGGTAAAGCGTCGTCATATTTAGTAGAAGGTGATTAATTGTATTTAAACAGTCCAATCGCCACCGGCACTTTTAAATTTTTGACCGGAAGTAAAGAATTGGAGTGCGGTTTTACCTGTGGTCTGAGCTCACTTTTGGTCGTATTTTCCAATCTTTATAACTCTCTAGCAAGTCATTCTGCACCAATATAATATGCGCTTTTACTACCATTAGCAAAGCTTCCTACACTGTAAAAAACGAAGTGTTCAGTTACACCCCTACTGGGTGTATTGGAAGATTTAATTATATTCATAGCAAACCACTGGTAATAGTGAAGTGCTGCTTACATGTGAGATAGCTATTTACAATGTAACTTAACTCTTAGAAGACAGAGCATAAGTGTAAAGAATAACAGGTTAAGTTTACAATAAATTGGGTGTGGTTAGAGTTTATTGACCACACCCCTAACAGATCCGGCTAGCTGCTGAAGCTAATACTTATTTAGTATCATAATTAAGCAAGTGTAAATGGTGTCATGCAGGAGTGTATTTTAATACCAATCTGGGTGTAAGATAACAGAAAAATGAGTATAATAGAGGTGTATTACAATACTCTATTGGGAGTTACACAGGGGTGTTTTGAAGTGTGTAATGGAACACTATTTTGGGGTGTACCATTACACCCTGTGGGGTGTACAACAGCTAGTGTAGCTGAAGCACCAAAAAAGGAGTTTTGTAACACCCCAGTGTAATAAAGCAAAATACTCGCCTATACATTTAATGGTCAAAACTCAGTTCCCAGGATGCTAGCTCAACAGCAGCAACAGTATTTTATTGTTAAATATACCAAATTATGAGTTGTTCTCAATAAAACTGCATGTTGTATACACCATTAAAGATGACCCTTATTAGCCCTATAACACAATAACAAGCAATTGTGAAGTGTCTTTGTGAAGAGTTTTCTTATAAATAGCTACTTCTGAGTCCAGCTACTTAAGTCACAAATGACCAAGATTATAAATTACACGTTAATGCCATAGTATCCACTCTCTGCAACTATATTATTATGAAGAAAAGAAAATCCCCTACATTTTTAAGTATTTACTTCACAGTTTATAGTGTTACCCATAATGCACTAGGCAATAGCTTAAATTACCTGCATGTCACACACTGTATAGGAAATGCATGTAACCTAATACACCTATACTACATATGATAGAACCAAATTTCACACAGTTATGAAATGTGGCTCTATCCTATGTAGGATAAGTGTAGGATAGGTACATTTCCTACAATGTGGGACATGCAGGAAACTTCTATTTTGGCTTAGTGATGGTGACTTGCTGACTACAGCAGTAGCTTGAAGCAGTGGGTGTAACACTCTAGACTTTCATACTCACTTGTTCTGTGATAGCTATACCAACACAAGACTTATTACTGTGATTCAACCATAGCAGAATGGTTTTTCAAGTTTAAGAACAATACTGATGCTAGGGGTGACAATTATGTCGAACACAACTTAATTCAAAAGGGTAAACAATTCACAGTTAATGTTATTGCTAAAGATCACTAAACCGACTATACTATTGTAACATTTAGTATGAAGCTTAGGTCACATAAAACAGTACATATAGCAGTTAACCATTAAAAATTTAAACGACAAATATGGAATCTCTTTCTTACCTCAATTTCACAATATATCTGAAGTTATTCAGCCTAATGAGGTCAGTTATATTAAGTAATCCTTGATAGCAAAGCACTCTGACTCAGCTACAAATATAATGTGTTATATAAAAGATCTCGGTTGAATTTACCTTTCTTGAATAGCACTAGCTAGTATGACAAAATACATTACTGCTTTATCTTGCTAAGTTTGAGTGAAGTGTTGGAATTTAAATATGGTAAAGGGTTTTCAATGTCATAGTAACCACTCCAACAACTTTTTGTGACATAGAAGAGAAAGCATTTCAGGGACATTTTGCACAGATTGGAGCCTAACCCTAAAATAAGGCTTGCTTACCACTGTAGTACCAGAAGAAACTAGGGGTAAGCCCAAAATAAAACTGTTTTTTTGAGAAAAAAAGCGCCTACAGTTGCATTGAGCACCCCTACTAAACTAAAAAATGTGATTTGAAATGGTTGAATTTTCTTTTACAGCTGTAATCATTGTGCTACCCAGAGAAAAGTTTATTATTAGAAGTAAAAAGCAAACAGAACAAGTTGTAGAGATGGTACTGAATCCATCTTCAATGCCATTCCCGTTTCCTGTAAAACCGTTTTTGTGACCAACAACATCACTCACCCCAACTCCCGCCCCCTGCTCTTCATTCCTGTCATCACTTGAAAAGCAAATGACTCCATCCTCCCTATTTCTTACCTTGTTAAAAGCGGTCATGCTCTCGTGCTTTTGAAATTTATATATAAAATACGGCACATACATATCTATTGTGAAACTGGAAAACTTTATTGATTGAAATAAAAATATTGGTATATGACTATTCTACTACAATATTTTGAAACCAGTGATTTTTTGTGTACACTTATTTTATTTATAACTCAAGTTCAAGATAGAGATACATGTAGTTGCACGACTATAATTTTAATTAAATGCGTGGGTGGCATGTGTGATCAGTTTCAGTGTAATTGGCATAATTACATATATGGCTAGAAGTATCATGTTTTTATTGAGTTCACTGAGTTTAGCGACATTGGAATCTGAACTTGGTAATTTAATGAAGTGTAACAATTAGATAAAGTGTGGTGTAAAATGAGCTGACTTGTATGTGTGGCTTTACATAACCACCTCTTACCCATTAAGCGTCACTATTGTAGCATGCATTTCAGAGTAATGTGCACTTTTACATCTGGATATGGAGTGAAATGCTTTGAATAGTTGTGTAACGATGAATCATATGCTTATATTTCATACATTGGAATTCTTGTAACAAAAATAACTTATTTAAACTTATGTCTTGGCATTGGTCAGTACCAAATTTTTACAAGGTTGCAGATAATTATTTTGCATTATGTTAAAATTTTAAACTGGCAAAAAATAGCCAATATTTTATTAATACTAAAGTAAGTGGTACCTACATCATCATTAATTTTTGTAATTATTATGAAATTTAAAGCACAATAATTTACATAACATTAGTTTGATGTATAATGTTCACTGTTTAATATACACTATGATTAGCTATTATACAGATGTGTGTTACTAGTATATATTGTAGAAGCAAGTTGATTATAAATAGATATGATTAAATGAATAATGAAATCTTAATGCTTCTGCAAATTTGTAATGTTTGCACTATGATAGTTTAGCTCAACTGTCTCTTTTTCAAAGCAGCTCTTGTTTAATGTGTCAATACCCTCACCTTCTGCCATTGTTGCATCAATATTCTCATATATATTGTCATCATCAGGAGTAGCAGTCATTGAATTAGCATTTGTTATGTCTTCAAAAGATTTCATGTTCATATAAACGTTGGAAGAACCATTTAGGGAGTCAGTTGGCTGGTGACGACTTGTTGTCCCTGTGTCTTTAATATTGCCTTGAACTGGCCAACCAGAGTTGCGGGGATCACTGGATTTTTTCTAATTAGGTGCAAAATAAAGCATTAAAAATTTAATATAGCTATGAGCTTTAACTTTGAAATACTTCATATTGAATCTTTTTTCAATAGATATTGTTTTTATATTTGGCTATATGCTGTAATTAGACTGAATTATCATAAAGTAAACAATTCTTACCTGGTTAGTTGAAGTTAATTTCTCTCCAAAGTACTTACTAAGAAATTCAGACTGATTGACTTGAACTTTCCATTGCTTTGTGATAGTATCACGCACTGACTTGGACAACAGAACAAACAGTATAAAAATGAACGTTCCTTGAAATGCCACTAGAATTGAGAACACATAGACAAATGGTAGCAGGCTTGGTTCTTCAATAATGAGGAGGCCAAATATCCACGTAAGGCCCATAATAACAGTAAGTGAAAGGGCAGCTTTGAGCCAGTTTTTGACGTTAGAGATTTTAGATTTATCCTTTATTTTCTGCTTGTGTTTCCACATTATAACCACAGCCATGATAAAGAAACAAATATTAGCCAGGAAAATAAACATAACTGGAGCTATAAGAGCCCATATGAAGCCTCCGTGAGGTTCTAAGTAGCATCTGCACGACAAAAAAAACAACATAATTTTTTTAACAACTCATTGTTACATTTACCATTGCATAATATATTATAAGGGATTATAGTTTTATTCTGGAAATGATTTAACTTCTAATAATGTAATTCTAATTTTAGCTACCAAGAAAAAGAAATTTTAGATATATGACTACTTCTCTATGTTGCAACTTATTTGATGAAACATTTTTAATAAAAACTTTCTATCATTTTTTTATCAACTTCAATTAGCACTTACGCTGTAGAGTATCCATATCCAATGGGAGTGAGGTGAGCAAATCCAAGTGGCAGACTCAGTCCTCCCATGTAGATTAGGGGAAACCCGTAACTTACAATAGTAAACCCTATGTAATATGGCTTTTGCTTTTTGACAAACACTTTAACTAAAGTGACGTAAAGAAAAACACCCTCCATTAGCATCCACATGAAGGAGACCAGGAAGAAGTAGTGGAGGAGAACTGCTATGGACTGGCAGTGGATGGGTACAGTATCATCACCAGTTTTGTCTATTCCAGCCACAAATATAATCTGTGCTATTGCCAGGTTGATGCAAAGATTGACATGTATATAATTTCTTAGACCTCGAAGTGACCTATGAAATGAAACAGAAAAATAATGACACAATTGTAGCTGAAAACAATAGTAAAAATTATAGTATGTGATGTGTGTTTATGTTAACACAATTTACTCTCATTGGACATCATCACACTAACAATTCCATGATGTGGAAATACTCAAAACATCAAATGTATAACATGCAAATTCATATATAAATTTTAACGTACCTAAAGCATGTGAAGATAAATACAAGAATTGCCATAGCTACCAGTGAAATGGAGACTCCAATGTAGCTGATAATATTTAGTGATAATTTAACTGCCTCACTAAACATAGTCACTGGTCTGGCACTGAGGAGAATAGCAAAGTGTGTCAAATGATTGCACTCACACACTGTTCTCTGGTGGGAAGACATGGCCTCATTCTTGATGCATCCTCTAGTAGACCACTCTCCAAGTTGAAGAATTGAGGCTCTTAGAAAGGGATTATTATGGTTTACATTTTTTAGATCACGTATGGCTTAATTGAGATAGAATTTTAAAGTTTTGGGGTGTTTCTGAATGTTAGTAGGTGATTTATAATTTATAATCTCTTTACACAAAACTATAAATTACTTAGAGCTCATTATATTATTTTACTGTATTTACAATGAATATACATACTTGTACCATGGTACGTTCAAACTGTCCAATCAGATTGCTCAATTATAGGTGGACATATTTCATACCCACTTCCTAGTAAGTGATTAAGTAAACCATCCAATTAAAATTTGTTTTTATGTATTTCCCATAGCCTAGAGTCATGTTACAAGTTGGTTGCACCACTCCATTCGGTCAGTACGGAATTTATGATATCCTTGGGCCTTGGCCCTTGGTTGTGTAAATCCCGTACTGACCTCTGCATTGTGGTGTAACCAATACATATATATATAATACTACACTCTTTTATTAGTATAGCATTTATAATAATACCTGCTTGTAATATCCAAGAAATAACATGTGGTAATATTGGAATCATCATTGTATAGTAGAGACTATAAAGAATTTAGAGCAAGTCAATTACAACATTTATGTTATAGACTTAATTCACTTACTTCTAGATTCTCGTCATGATTGAACACAATCTTTACTAATTTGTTTAAGGTAATATTATTTGTAGCACAAATCTCTTCTCCACATTGTAAAGAAATTCCAATAACATCGGAAATCAATGTAGAACTATTAACATATTCAAATGCCATATAAATCAAACAATTAGGAATTAGTTATTATTTTGTCACCTGTTTATTCCATTTGGTAGAATGTTTGAAATATTCCTGTAAATGTTTGCTATAACCCTAACCCTATCGTTTGTTGAAAATACCTCAAATTCTTCCAATGGAATTATTACTTCAGTAAATGGAGGAGTCCATTCAGGGAGTGTAGAAGTATTGAACACTGCTATTTCATTTTCTAAATAAAAGTTTTCTATTTTTGCACCTAATATGAAGAAACCTCTGAATAATATTTTTTTCAATTAAAGTTTATGGATATAATCTTAAAGCCACAACCAATTCCATAAAACAATTTGTAAAGAGAATTACAGCAACAAGTTTGCATATTTTATGAATTTGAATTAAAATTGACTATAAAATTTGTTTTTCAGCTATAGCTTGGTTAAAAAGTAAAAAGATTTAACATAATATTATGCAAAATAGAAATTCAATATTATTGTATACCCAACTTATTGCTAACAATAATTATTAGTTAGTGTAGCATACCAACTGTTTCCATGGTTGTGTATGAAAATTGTTCCTCGCAGGGTATTCTTTCTAGGGACACTAACAGCGTTGTCCCCAGTATAAATGGTGTTAAAGTATCATTCATGAACTAAAGCAAATTAAAATATTATAATGAATTTTAATTTGAAATGAAACAAGTTTGTCGACATTCTTCTAGTCACTAAGTCACTACATGCATGAATATCACACTCTTTCAAGATATAAAAGTTATCTCTGTTATATCTTAAATTTGAAATGGACTTTTTTCATACTTTTATCTTTAACCTAGCTGTAAAGAACTAATTTGTTATTGGCTCTCTAGGATACTAGTAAGCCGCCATGAAAGATATCTTGCAAAATTCACCCATAGCTAATTATAATAATAATTAACAATTTGTTTCTGATTACATACATCTGAGATATCATGATTAGCTTTGCCTACAAGCTAATGAAGATTGTGCTAGCTATATGATACTCATTTTAGTAAGTAATATTCCACTTATGCGTAGCTTGAATGTATTAACTGAATTGGTAATTAAAATTACTGCAACACATGACCAACTTATAGGCCACACATATGCCCATCATTGATATAAATAATTATATTTGTATCATAATATTTACTAATATTATTCAAATTTTAAACCCCTCACAGTTGATACTCACTCTGCTCTGTTCACTTCATGTCTATTATATAAATACTTCTTGTCAGTATCGTTTTCCTATACTTACCAAATCCATCTCTTGTGACTGCATTATCACATTTCCTCCCACATTAAACGTTTCCTGTATGAAATAAGTAAAATTGAACTCAAATTGAGATAGCATGAATAGTCAGAAATATATCTAGCTTTGGTATGATCCAATAGAAAATGCAGCAGCCCTGCATTATGCAAAGCCTATATGAAAATGAGATTTATTTAAATGGCAATATTTCCACTTACGTTCTCTCTTCTTTACATGTTGCTTAAGCATAATAAATTGAGTTTACAATAATATTGTATATCGTTTTGTATAACATTATGCTAATAGATTATACAATGTATACTTTATGTATTTTTTTACTTTTTAAACTAACTAGCTGAAAAACAAATTTTATAGTCAATTCTGAATAATTAAGACAACAACCTGTAGTGTTTCTCTTTCACATATCATGGATGTTGCATTGTTGAGGATTATGCCAAGAAGGTAGACAACTACTAGAGGGTTTTCAGTCCTGTTTCTTGAAATAGTTAATAACTCTGAGATTTTTTCATATACGTCCTAAAATTAAATACCTTGTTAGCAAACTGATAATTGACAATAGTTAATACTTACACTGTAACTCAAGATATCATATAGAATCGTCTGAAATGTTGTCTAATAAATATAATAAATATATTACACATTTGAAATGTAATATGGTATGCTAATAGAATAAAGTCTTTCAAAAATATAATTAATCTCTGGTATTGAAAGATTTACAAGTATCATTTCAAAACAGAAACAATAAATTTCTGAGTCAATTTATTTTAATGGAATAATCCTATTGAAAACAATAATATGGAAGACATTTTGTATAATTTTCTCCTAGGCATCTTAAAAAAGAATTTTAGTTTGTGAAATGATTGAAGTGGCTACCAATATAATATGTATTATCAACCAAAATATACAGCAGAATCCAAATTAGATTATAGTGTCACTTTAGTAGTTTTATAAGTTTCCAAAAAATTTAATTTTAATAAATGAAGGCATAAATACATAATTGTACCTGAAGTTCAGTCTCCAAATTAACAATGTAGTCATCCACTGTTGTTATAATCTCAGTATTATTTTCAGAGGATGTTGATTCCCTCTCACTACTAGATGATGTAAATTTCGTCGTACTCGTGGATGTAGTTTGAGGATCATTTGAAGTTGAGTCAAAATTATACACTAAAGTAGAGGTAACTGGGGGATAATTTCCTTGTGGAGATGAAGAAGGATTGTATGTCAGATCAGTAAGATTTATAACATTCGTCAAAGCAGAATGACTTGCAATAAAATAATCATAAGGAAGATAACTAATGCCTTCTCCAAACACTAAAGCAGGATTATTTATTCCATTGGAACAACTTGAAGAAATGTTTCCATTTCGAATATTTGAAACATTCCAATAATTGTTACTATAAATAACACAATATCACCCATAATCAAAAGTTCAAAATAGATATACATATTACCCCAGTAAAATATGGCAGATTGCAGCACTACTACTGCTTCCCATTCTATGATGCAATCACGTAGTAGCTAATCAGGAGTGATTTTACGACATGACAATGTCTGTGTGTACAAATTATAGTAAACTATCTTCTACATTAAGCCTCAATTGATACTATTAGTCTGAAACAAATACATATTCAACTTTAATTGTTGTATAGGGTTGGTATATTTTGAAATGTTTGGTTTTGAAAGCAAAGCATTATTGAATTGTATTTATTATGACTAGTAGGAATATGTGGAGAAAGATTAGGTCATTGAGTTCTAGATGTAATACTAGAATATTTTAGGCAAAATTTCACTTATTAAAATGGGACAAGATTCCTAATTATGTTTTTTACTTCATTAAGTTTTAGTTCAATAAGCTATAAACCACATTAAATAAATTAAAATATAGTAATATTATATATTTATATATGTACATAAAATACAATACTATATCTTCTTGTTATTTTTAACTATGTTCATAAAAGCATATTTAAGTATTTTGTCTTTAATTAAGTAGTACATACAATTAGTCGAAGGTTAGGTGGAAGCTATATATTCAAACAGATATATTCAGTTTAATAAGTGCTTACAAGTAATTGTGCCTATATCTACATGTATACTGGCAATTGACATATGTGACAGTACTTGGGAAAGGGACCAATTACTATAATCTTGGTATCAAAAAAACTTCATTTTTCAATTTTTGATTCAATTGGTCTTTTTTCCCAAGTACTGTCACATATAGTGTTTGAATCATTGCATTACCATATTTTTATCTCTTCATAATTTCTTACTCAGCTTCTTTTACTCATTAGATGTACTCTCTTTCTCTTTCACAGGCTTTTTTTTAAACAATACAGATTCCCATTGGCGACCAAATATTTTTATTTTGTATGGTTTTAAAAAGCCTGTGAAAGAGAGAGAATACATATTTTATCATTTGATCATATTCACTTATTGATTCTTATACATATTATTAATCTCATCCACTTACTTTAAAGCAGAATTATTAAAATTATCCCTGATTAAACTTTTAGAAAAATTCCCTGTAATTAAATTTATTTCGATGTCATCTAAGCTCCACCAATCTCCAAATCGTCTGTTTTTCCCTAATAGACTTGACATCAGCCATCGTAGCTGTATAGAGTCGTTGAGGGGAATTCCACATATCTGGATTTTCCTCATAATATTGGGCATATTCCTCGGGTGCAAGGTGGCGATGTCTTGCACACAATATCCACGTCTGCAATTAGATGTTGTTTGTTCAATAGTGTGTATTATTGAAAGAGGGATCCATTCGGATGGATTAGATAATAATCTAACTGAGAATTCCAATACTTCGCTCATTTCTAAACTATCTTGACGAATGTTACATGTGGTTGAAGAATAGACTGTATAATATATTTGTCTAGAACATAGCAAAATAATATTATAAAGCTAGAATTCGAATGTTGTGTATCTTTCTTTACTTATTTGTAACTAAATAATGTTCTTAACTCAAGGTGACCATTTACTGGAAAATTAACTACTAAACATTAACTTACATGCTGTTGCTAGCTTCAGAACAATCAACACTAAATGGCAACATTTCCCTCACTTCAGGAATTGATATTTCTTTAAATGAATGAGTAGCACTATTCCAAGTGATGTGTACTGTTCTAGGAAGTTGGGGATTGCCACCACAGAGACTATAATATGATTAAGATAATACATCATAGTTTGATACCTAATATAAGTTGCAAGATAACTGCAGGGTCGTAACTAGCATTGAAGCTGAGTAGGCCTCTGCCTCATCAAAATCTATCAGCCTGGTTAAAAAAAATCCATTCTTACCAACAAATTATAAAGTTTGTGGTTAAATGACTCCATTTAGCATCAAGTTATAATGTTGATGATGTTTACAGACTTAATGGAAAAGGAAGCTAAGTGGAGAAACCAAGTTGATTTTGCCACACCTTACCTTGCTGCTATTGGTTAGTCTCTAGTTGGCAAGGTCCTTGGATACAGCCAGATATATTTCATCAGATTGTATTTAGCTATTCTTTATATATATATATATATATATATATATATATATATATATATTTACAAGCTTTATTTAAATGGGTGTGGTGATAAATCTGAGCATGGTTAGTAACCAAATTTTTTTTGGCCTCGTCTCTTCTGTAATTAAAGTTAAGGCACAGAACTGTATTTAATAAGGCACAGAACTGTATTTAATAAGGCACAGAACTGTATTTAATAAGGCACAGAACTGTATTTAATAAGGCACAGAACTGTATTTTTAAAACAACTTTATACAGCTAAGGGAAGTAATTATTAAATCAGTTGCTAAATAAATATATCTTTCCAAGTCAATTGTCGTAAACTTAATTATTAGCATATTGAGTGTTGATCACATACAAACTAAATGTAGCCATGCTAAAGCTTTGAAGAGCTTTGAAGTGCTTTAACAGATAGAATTTATAGGAATCTTTTGAATTGATGTCCAGTAATGATGATAGAATATAAAGAGTTGGTAGTCAATATTGCTAAGGAATGTACATGTACATGAAATAATTTTTTCACAGGTTATTAGATTTTTTTGTTACATATAGGTAGTGTTGAGAGGTGGCTAAGTTTCCTTATATTTATATGAAATATTAAAACAATTTCTTAGAACAAACAACTGTAATATGAGTAGTTGCATTGGAGAGGTTTCACTTTTGTAATTATTTGACAGCATTGGAATGTATGAATCACAACAACAAACAGTTCAACAATTAATCATTCTAAGATGGCTCAGCATTTGTGAGGTTTAAGGCCTAACATTTAGTAACTATACATTCTGTATTTTGATGTCTCTCAATAGTTTTTAAACAATAGATAATTTGAAGTTTTTCATATTGATGTATTCATTGAAACAAAAGTATGCATAGTCACTTAGAATAATTTAGCTAAACTACCATAGTGAAGTGCATGTCACAGCTATACTAGCATTTACAAGGCTAATGTTCTATGGTATATATGTACTTGTTAATTTGCCTCATATTATTGTAAGCAGATCTGCACTATAAGCCAGTCTGTGGTAAGGATCCATGTCACTTCACATTGATCAAGATGCGATCTACTCTCTCCACTCTCCATTCGAGCCCACTTACACATTTTAATCGAATCTGGAATTTTCTTACTTATATTACTAACCTTTTTATAAAGAAAGATGTTGTATTTATTGAAATGTTGAAGCAGTGGCAACTTCCTCCTCCATGTTCAGGTTGTTCAAAGATAAAACTCACACTAGTGATATTTCTTGAACCAGCTCCTTCATAATATTGCAGTTCTGGCAGAGAAGAGTTGTAATTGACCCAAACACGGCAAGAATGAGTCTGGTCACCAGTGCCAGTTTCATCAGTGGAATTAGAAGTGTAGCTCAACCATAGTCCAGTACTCAATAAAGCATTGTCTCCTCCAATACAGGAAAACTCATACCATTGAATATTCAATGTGGGCAGTCTGCTGTCTCCTCCAAAAGATCCTTTCAACAAGATGAAGCATAGTATAAGTGTTGAGAACAAGATGCCAGTAGCCATTCTATCCCACCCCAACTTGCAATGGAATAGTAGAGCACGCGCCCCTTATACTGTTGCCCAAATAAGTACGCAACACTTCGCAGCCTGGTCAATATTCTCTAACGGATAAAAAGCCCGTATTCCAACAATACTATATGCCTGAAGTTTTACTGCGTGCTCTGAATATTTCATTGAAACTATCCAGCGCCTAGCTATTTAGGCCCATAGCTATTGAAACTATAAGATTCGGACCGTGCTGCTGTATTTGAGTTTTAAATTATGTGAAGGACTATATGATTTCTTGTAATTGGAGCTATTAGTAATTATACAGTTGTATGGTGGTACGTGCCATTTGATTCTCCAAAACTTAAGCCTATAAAACATATAGCTTCACCATGCACACAGCAGTTCTTAAGTTAACTATAACGATTCCTTTGCAGCAATACTGACACTTCAATGCTGCACATTACACATAGAACATATTAAACATGGACTAACAGCGTTCAATTTAACCATTTTGAAAAATGAACACAGCTTTCTATGAAAGATTTGTGGCTTCAGGTGATGGATATTGTAGTGTTATCACATACTTTACATCAATAACCTATCACTTTTTGAAATAACTTCTGTAAACTAAAATATTAATTTTGCCATAGCCATCTCGACAATGTAAGGTGTCTCCAAGTGAAACTTTGTTCCCTCATTTCAAACTACAATAAAGTTATCTATCTACAATCTGAAAGTTGTTTAGCCACATAACTTCTAGAGTCATAAAAAGACTTTGTTACTATAATAATAATATATTCATGTTTTGTTACTGTCTGAGTCATAAAGAAATAGAACCAAGCTGCAGCACATTTCATAATCTATGGTAACAAGAAATTCCAAAATCAATATTTTATTTAAAGTTAAGTATATTTTATTGTGGTTTCATAACTCTATTTAGTGTCCAGGCCCGTACAAGTTTAATGATTAGTTTGCGCACTCGCAATCAGAATTTGCAGGTTAAAGTCCTGAAAATGATTTTGTTCTTCCATTTTTTTTCCTTGTGAAACACTTTTCCCATTGAAAAAACAAGACTCCATACCAGATTATTTTCTGGGGTTTGGGAAGGGGGGAGGGGGGGGGGGGGAACTTGTTTTTTATTTCTTGTAAGATAGCATGTGGCTAAATGGCTGAATAGGCCACAGAGGGAGGAGGGTGTGGAAGCTGGTTCATCAATGCGATTTCCGGTGCGTCATTGTCAACTGATAGTCATGCTTATGAAATTGTTTTATATATTACCTTCCGGAGCTGTGCGTGCACCTAGTTTCTCTTGTGTGTTTCACATTACTAATTAGTCCAACATTGTCTGTCACTGTTCAGAAAATTAAAATACTGGAGAGTAAGCTGTGTACAGATGACTGTGCTGTTGTGATTCACTGCTCGTTTGATTGCTTTCATGTGTGTTTGTGTATGAACTAGTGTATGCTAATAAAACTTAATACTGTCATTTCTTTAATACTGTCATTTCTTTATGTTAAGTCCTCTTTGTGCTTTTTGACTAAATTAATAAGTTAAAATTATCTCATTAAATTTAATGTTGCAAAGTACCTCGTGAGGCTTGAGCCCAGCAATCAAAAGCTAACGCATTCTATCATCTTTCAGATTTGACTTTAGCAACTTCGTGAAGATAGTCTTTAAGTCTTACATAGTTAATAGCGAATATTGTTAGTTTTTCAATTCATTTTCTGACTGTGCAAAAAAATTTCATACAAATACATGTATTTCTTTCACAACTCTGTTTATCAGGACAAGGGTTCAAACTTTGGGGGGAAAACACCAGCAACAACAATCCTCCATGTAGTACTTGTGACGTCTACTAGTACTAGTTTGAATAGCGTGGCTTCACCTAAAGAAGGAAGTTCGGAGAATTTCAGAGATTTCAGCAAACAATAAAGTTCTTGTGAATGGTATCCTCAGAAAACATTTGGACTTTTTCTGTTGCACAGTTTATTGAAGAGCCGGCGTACATACAGTTGATGAAAGAATCACACCTCCAGCAAGGAAAAGATAAGAACTGGAACTGTGAACCGAGAACTTTAAAAAGTGTACACTCATGTTAGCAGGTGTGATTCTAAAGGAATGAATGGGCAAGACCATATAGTAGCACTCCCTGCAGTATCTGCATTTTCTCTCGAATTCTCAAAAACTAAGCTGAAATATCTTTTTTTTGCTAATAAAAGGGACTTAAATCCTCATCTAGTGTAAGTTCCTATTATCTCCAGCATAATCATCTGCATCTTTGGACAGAGTGACAAAATACACAATTGACAAACAGACTGTTTGAACCCTTACACATGTCACAGAGGGTAAATAATAATTTCATTACTTTATTGACTACTTTTTAACTAGTTAGTAGGATCGTGTGGCGAAATACTTCATTGATTTTCTACACAGGATTCACTTTAATACATTCAAGGTATGAGGACAATTATTAAGAAAGACTTACGCTGTAGAGTATCCATATCTAATGGGAGTGAGGTGAGCAAATCCAAGTGGCAGACTCAGTCCTCCCATGTAGATTAGGGGAAACCCGTAACTTACAATAGTAAACCCTATGTAATATGGCTTTTGCTTTTTGACAAACACTTTAACTAAAGTGACGTAAAGAAAAACACCCTCCATTAGCATCCACATGAAGGAGACCAGGAAGAAGTAGTGGAGGAGAACTGCTATGGACTGGCAGTGGATGGGTACAGTATCATCACCAGTTTTGTCTATTCCAGCCACAAATATAATCTGTGCGATGGCCAGATTGATGCAGAGATTGACATGTATATAATTTCTTAGACCTCGAAGTGATCTGTCAGCGGGAAGCAAACAGAAACAACACAATTACTTTGCTTGGTATATCAGTAGTCAAAATGGGCCAATATCATTATGTAATAGTATGAATATCATTATGTAATATTACTAGTGATGTGCTTGAGCACAAATGGCGAGCGAGCTAAAGACTATACTATTATGATTTTGACTTCTAGCACTGAAGCTACTGAAAATAAGGTCCAGTTTTTAAATTTAGCATACAGGGTAAAGGGATTTCAGTGCCATAGTAACAACTAACTCTCTGCAACTGCTTGAATTGAAGGAAAAAACAACAAAACAATACACGTTATTTAAACGTTTTCTTTGTGATATTCTTTAGCTAAGTTATGGTTGTAACACACAATGCTTTGACACGACTGGACATGCACCTACAGACTTACCTTCGTGGTAGTCTAGTGGACAATGTATTTTCAAGTAAATACTGTTGCCACGGCTTATAACCATGACAAAGAGCGCATTGACTTACCACCGCCACTAACTCGAATAGAAATGGAAGTCCCTTAAGTTTTCAAGTTTTAACTGCACCCGCAAAAGAATTCAAAACGGTAAACAATTCAATTTCTAGGGTGATACGGGTACTGATCGTTAAACCGGAGAATTCTGTTTAGTGCGATTTGGGACGGGGTAGACAACCGAACTAACACAAAAACGCGAGGGTCAAAGTACAAAAATGCCTTACGTACGTCCATACATATATACAAATAAACTAGTGGTGTGCTTGAGCACAAATGGCGAGCGAGCCTAAAGACTATATTATTTTTATATGCTTCTAACACTGAAGCTACTGAAAATAAGGTCCAGTTTTTTTTACTGATTTAGCATACAGGGTAAAGGGATTTCAGTGCCATAGTAACAACTCTCTGCAACTGCTTGGAAGGAAAACAACAACAACAAAACAATACACGTTATTTAAAAGTTTTCTTTGTGTTATTCTTTGGCTAAGTAGTGGTTGTAACACTCAATGCTTTGACACAACTGGACATGCACCTACACAGACTTACCTTCGCAGTAGTCTAGTGGACAATGTATTTTCAAGTAAAATACTGTTGCGCAAGGCTTATAGCCATGACAAAGAGCGCATTGACTTACCACCGCCACTAAGGATTCTCAGAGCTCGTTAATTGAAAAATACTGGAACTGTGAACGCTTTACCTAACTTACGTAATTAAAAGCGCGGGCGAAAACAAAGGTCTCACGTACCCCATAAACAGATAAATAAATAAACTAGTGGTGTGCTTGAGCACAAATGGCGAGCGAGCCTAAAGACTAAACTATTTTTATATGAATGATTTTGACTTCTAACACTGAAGCTACTGAAAATAAGGTAAAGTTTTTTAATTTCGCATACACGGTAAAGGGATTTCAGTGCCATAGTAACAACTCTCTGCAACTGCTTGAATTGAAGGAAAAAAACAACAACAAAACAATACACGTTATTTAAAAGTTTTCTTTGTGATATTCTTTAGCTAAGTAGTGGTTGTAACACACAATGCTTTGACACAACTGGACATGCACCTACACAGACTTACCTTCGGGGTAGTCTAGTGGACAATGTATTTTCAAGTAAATACTGTTGCGCACGGCTTATAACCATGACAAAGAGCGCATTGACTTACCACCGCCACTATAACTCGAATAGAAATGGAAGTCCCTTAAGTTTTCAAGTTTTAACTGCACCCGCAAAAGAATTCAAAACGGTAAACAATTCAATTTCTAGGGTGATACGGGTACTGATCGATAAACCAGAGGATTCTGTTTAGTGCAATTTGGGACGGGGTCGACAATCGAACTAACACAAAAACGCGAGGGTCAAAGTACAAAATGACATACGTACGTCCATACATATATCTAAATAAATAAACTAGTGGTGCGCTCGAATAGCGCAAATGCATGGCGAGCGAGTAAATATATGAGTATAGGTAAAGATGATTTGTGAAGGAAATCTCTAAATAATAGCAATGATTAGGCATGAAGAGTTAACAATAACAGAATTATCTGAATAAACTTCGAAAGCAGTGGCAAAAAAGCGCAGCTTGACAAAGACTTAACAATTGTTTCAAGAAGAGAGTAGCTATAAACTTTTTGGTTGAAACAAAGTTGCGTAAGGCAGTGCAGCAGGATTCTCCGTGCTCGTTAATTGAAAAATACTGGAACTGTGAACGCTATACCTAACTTACGTAATTAGAAGCGCGGGCGAAATTTTTTGACGTACGCATACATACCTACATATATATAATACTTATAGCACGAGTCAGAGTACAATATGGGAAAATATTTTACGAGCACGCAAAATATTTTCACGAGCCAAAGGCGAGTGAAAATGTGGCGTGAGAGTAAAATATCATTCCCATATTGTACGACGAGTGTGATAAGTGATTTATTGCTGCCTTGATATTTTTTCTCAACCGGTTACAATTCAATTTTCATTGATTTTACTCGCTACGCGCATGCGTAGTGTACCGTACAATATAAACCGTACAATATGGGAGAATACAGAACGCTCGCGTGATGCGGAAATATTCAATTAAAAATATAAAAGGTGCAATAAATATATATCTGAAATCTCAATTGAACACGACTGAGAGTCAGCTTCGCTCGCTTCGCTCGCTCGCTGAATAAACATCCCCGATTTTTTCATTTTTCCCCCTGTAAGTGTCTCGCTCGCTACGCTCGCTCGCCAATAAATATAGCGAAATCTCGATTGAGTTACCCCTGATAGTGTCTCGCTCGCTTCGCTCGCTCGCCAATAAACTGACATCCCCGATTTTCAATTGTGTTACCCCTGTAAGTGTCTCGCTCGCTACGCTCGCTCGCCAATGAATTTGTACATTTCTATATGGAATGAGATTTATTATATTGAACAGTGAAATTAAACTGATGGAAGCTGAAGCTAAGTCAGTTCAAATATCGCTTACTGAAAAGTGTTGCTATAACCATAACTAAATTGTACACTATTATTTAATGTGTTGGAAAATAGTTTATTAGCCTCTACATTCCCTTCAATTGCTTGACGTGAGGTAAACAAACTAGATTAATTTACATAGTCATGATTTTTAAAGTTTGATATCTGGCACATATTACTAATTGGTATTCTATATTTTACACAATAAAGTTGAGCATGAATATACAATTAATGTTGTTATTTGGGCAAGAAGTTGTCAAGGTATAAAGCTTTCAAGATATGTATTTTACAATAAAATCAACTATTGTTATATATTTATACTATAAATATTATTGGAGTTACAACTATTCTTTTAATGAAAATTAAATGAATACAATATAATTATTAATATACATATGTATTATAGTTACGTATTCATAAAATAATGTATTTACATTTCTTGGCTTCCTAAAGCATTTGAAGATAAATACAAGAATTGCCATAGCCACTAGTGAAACGGAGACTCCAATGTAGCTGATAATATTTAGTGATAGTTGGACTCTCTCACTGGTAATGGCCACTGGTCTGGCACTGAGCAGAATAGCAAAGTGTGTCAAATGATTGCACTCACACACTGTTCTCTGTTGGGAAGACATGTTCTCATTCTTCATGCATCCTCTAGTAGACCACTCTCCAAGTTGAAGAATTGTGGCTCTGTTGTAAAATATTCGTAGTGTATTTGTACACATACAATATATTGCTTAACTAAATGAGCTAGTGTGCCTTGTTTTCCCCCTTATTCTGCTGTATTCTTGACCATTTCTATTGTTATGAGTTATGAGTTAATTTTAGTATATAATATGAATGCATAATTACAACTTAAAATATCAGTTTTTCAAAAAATTTAGAACATAATGATATGAAATAATTAACATTGTATTGTAATAATATTGATGACCAAGTAATTATAGCACAAGTGTCAAAAGGTCAGATAAATTGTTGAAGGCATGTTAGAAAAGTTTGCATATTTGGGGCAACACTGTAATAAACTGTGATTATAATGTGTTTTATAATTGCTTTATAACTATTTTATATTGATTGCTCATATTGTACTTATTGATACGCTATTATTGTACAATGAAACTAACTTATTTCTACCTTATAATAGTAAAAGTATCTCATTATACTAAGTGTAGTAAGTGTAGTTTATTGGCTATAAGGCATTGGTTATAGCATATCAATAAGCTAATGCTATGAACTAGCTTATACTGGATTATATTCACAGTACAAGTAATTTTATTTCAAGACAGACTTTAACTATAGTCAAGTATAAATAATATAGTAGTAATGTAGTACTAATTAAAGTCAATGTACCAGTACATTAAGTGCACTATAGGACCAGAACATTGAATGAACAATTTTAATCTAACTTCAAATTATTTATATTTTATATATTCTAATAATTTACCATAATTTTATGAAATTTTAACGCAATAAATAATTGTTACCTGCTAATAATATCCAAGAAATAACATTGGGTAACTTTAGATTCATTGTTATTTAGTTGATCCTGTACAAAAGAAGAATAAGTCAAATACAACATATTTTGTTATTATGCTTGTATTACTTACTTCTAGACTCTCGTCATGATTGAACACAATCTGAACTGATTTATTGAAAGTAATATCATTTGTGAGACAAACTTCTTCTCCACATTTTAAAGAAATCCCAATTACATCAGAAACCAATGTAGAACTAAGTTTTGAAATTGCCACAAGATTATGCAAAAAATAATAATTTAACAATGCGTACCGACTGTTTCCATGATAGCATAAGAAAACTGCTCCTCGCAGGGTATCACTAATCTTTCTAGTGATACTAACAGAGTTGTACCCAGTACAAATTGTCTTATTGTATCATTCATGAACTAAGGCAAATAATGATATATAGAATTAATGAATATTATATTAAAATTATTATAATTGAAGTGAATATGAATTTATAAATTTTAGTATAACAACAATAAAAAACGTTCAGTGGTATCATAATTATTTGGGTATTACTTCAACTATATTTAATTTGTTTTGTCATACAAAACAAAATATTAAAAAAATTATCATTTATTTTGTATATGTAGGATAGCAATTTATACACAAAATATATACAATACTGATTTGATCACTTGATAGATTCTTGCTTCACTTCATACAATTGGGAATGATAATAATACTTTGTGTTATGAATTTACACTTGCTTGGACTTACCCGCTTCATCATCTGCATTTGTAGTATAACGTTTGCTCCAATATCGATTGTATTCTGTGAGTTATAAATTCACATAATTATGATAATAGTCTAACATTTATGGCATGCAAGTTAGTCTACCTTAGCTTCAATGAATATGATTAATATTATACAAGAGAGCTATTGTTTGTTGACATTCATTACTTAATGATTTAAATGATTTACCACAAGAAAGTCATCTCACTCTTGGGGCATGAAACACTCAGGGTCTTTATTGATAGGGAGTATTAGGGAGGCTTCATTAGTATCAATGATAATTGACAATAATTTGAATTCTTCTTGCCTTGTAATGCTCCTTTATTTAGTGAGTTAATTTATCCTGGATAAAACATGATTTAATACTAGAAGTTAAATGTATTTTTGTCATGCCAGGATAATAAGTAGCTAATACAATAATTTATGGTTAAATAATACACTGCTTTGAAAGACAAGTTAACTAAGGCCCTTTTTATTCATTTCATATACAAATATTTTTTCATTAATTAATTGGCATTTGATTTCATAAACAATTATGTAGATATTAATTACCTGCAGTATTTCTGTTTCACAGATCATGGTGGTTGCTTGTTCAGTATTATACCAAGAATGTAGACAAGCACTAGTGGATCTTCTGTCATGTTCATTGAAAGTGTTGATAACCGTCCAATTAGCTCTTCCACATCCTAATAATTGAAAAAACTCATAGCAAAATATTGTTAATACATAATAGTTGATACTTACACTGTTGTTCAATGTGTTTAATATAGTCTGTTGAAATGAATTCTAAAACACCAAAAAAAAGTTTCAAATGTCAAAAAATATAACCTTTGATTCAGTATTATGTAATTTACATTTATCTATCAATAGCCAAATTGTAATCATTATTATTATTTAACTATTGATATTGTATTTATATAATCATATTTCTTGAAAGCAATGTTTTATATTTATTTGATAAGACTGAAATAATTTCACATGTTGATAACAACTTTAGTTACTCAAATTATTGAATATTTCTGGCTAATAACTTTGCTTATTCAATCAAATTACAAATGCAAGTAATTGATATTCATCTTTTTCAAAGCAAAATACAAAGGTAATATTTATGGATTATTAGTGCTATTTGTATCTAGCTTTATGTTTCCATTAATACGTAAAGGCATAGTATAATTTTAAAGATAATAATTATACCTCAAATTCAGACTCCAAGTTAATAATGTAATCATCCACCATTGTAGTTGTACTAGAGTTTTTAGCAGACATAGATACTTCACTCTCACTGCTATATGGTGTTATTTCAGTCGTACTCATGGATGTAGTCAGAGGACCACTGGAGGTTGAGTCAACATTACACATTAAAGTAGAGGTAACTGGGGGATAATTTCCTTGTGGAGATCAAGAAGGATTGTATGTCAGACCAGTAAGATTAATGACATTTGTCAATGCAGAATGACTTGCAATAAAATTACGATAAGGAAGATTATTAATGCCTTCCCCAAACAATAAAGCAGGATTATTAGTTCCATTGGTACAATCTGAAGAAATGTCTCCATTTCGAATATTTGAAACATTCCAATAACAATTGCTGTAAAAATCAAATTAATATAAAAGTTATTGATAGCTATACTTTAACAGTATGGTTACGAAAACAACAACAACAACATTAATTACTCTATCATATATATCCAATGATGCTGTAATAATAAAAATAGTAATCTTAATAATCTGTATTAATTTTAATGACAAGACAATGTATTGTGGAATATTGCAGATTACCCCAATCACTATTTTGATACTCTAATTTTGCAGTAAGATTAAGTCTGAAGCATTACACTTAAGCTTGTATTAACAGAGGAAGCATCTATGAGGCAATTATCTTTGCCAGTGGCTGAGTTTGACATCCAGAACCTGAGTTTAGAGCTACCAAAATGAATCCATCGCAGAGTTTAGAGTGCTGAACACTACAGAGTTATTGAGCAGCTGTAAGCTACTCAACTTGTGACATCATGCTAACTTCCTTCACTTAGTTTTGTGTGGGAGGGAGTATTACTTTCTTAGAAAATACTAATCCCATCACTTTAAAAAAAAAGTTTACATTGGTTACTACTTTATATTTATACATTAACCAAAAACATAGAATTGAAAAATAGGTGGCAGTTACCCTTTAATATAATAGGTATAATATAGCAATATTTATGTAAAATTAATAATATAATATTACTAGCAGGTCCCCATGACACTTGATGTTGTACTCGGTACTCACTTTCGCAAATTTCAAATGCTGAGAAAGCATGAGCTATTTTTATCCACGTTATTATTTACTACCACTTAAATTAGTTACTTCAGCTACCTTCTACTGCTCTTTTTTCCTGAATTGTTTCAATTCTTCTTATTCCTCTTTGTCTCTCTTACTCTATTTAGTTCATTCTTTTTGTGTTATGGATCCTTATTTTATGTTTCTCGATTCTCGGGCTCTCTGTTATGTTATTCATGATTGTAAACTTAGGCTTTGTGAAGCTATTGCCTTATACGTTTGATCCTCGCTGATTTTACCTACTTTTAGCTACAGTAATAGTCATTCAATTGCCTCTACTACTGACTGAGATGATGATTATTTACTCATTAAATTCTAGACAATGCTTTATCAAACAGATTGAGGTCATTATTCATAAATACACACATTGTCTGTAGTCGTTTCTGACACACAAGAGCATTATTGGCTATAATAATATTAATAATGCTATAACAATTCAGCCAAAGAGTAGGAATGAAAAATTAGAACTTATACAAATGCCTGGTCTGCTATGTGTCAGTCTTTACTTTTTTTTTCCACAATTTTAAGTATGTTTCATTTGCTATTGTAGATTGCATTAAATTTTCGATAAACACAGCTTGTTTTGAAAATTATTTTCCTGATTAATTGTAAGTAGCACTAGCCTGGTCCTTCCTTTAGTTTTTCAAAGCTATCTTTTGGAATAACGAACGTAGCGCAGAGGTCTTCCTTATAACGAGTCAGCTGATGTAGTTATATTGCCACACATGCTTAAGTGGTTAAGTGAGTGTGGTTACTAATCCAATTTGGATGATGTTGTGTCTTGATTAATGTGCGTAATTGCAAGAGGAATCCATTCTGATTGATTAGATAATAATCTAATAGAGAATTCCAATACATCTGCTTTTTCTAGAGCATGACGAAATCCATATGTGTCGTGTGAAGAATAGACTCCATAAGATATAAGTCTGAATAATTATAGCATTTATATTTATAATAATAATTATTGTGATACAATCTTCACAGTGTAGGTGCTATTAGATTGCAAATTTTGTTTGATCTTTAGTACCATTTTAAAGGTATTAAATTTATGCAATGGTGTTACTTACATAAATTAAGATGTGAAGCAATAGACATTTAAAATAACCATAAACACAATGAGTTTGCAAACAAATATTGAATGAAAACGTCATCCAAGCTAAATTCCTTTACATCATTCCAATGTAGTAATACTAGTTTAGCAAGAATATGAAGTGTTTAAATTAATGACTGATAATGTCATTAGCAGAATTTAATTTATAATAAAAAGTCATAGATGCTTCTGAACTTTGAAAGGTTTAGTATGTTGCAACCAGAGTTACTACTCTTGAGTGGCCTCTGTGCAAAATACTATAAACTAATATCTCTGCCGAAGTAGAAAGCTAACGGGCTTGCTCTAGGCCAATATAAATATAACAAAAGCTAGCCCAGTGAGAGATATTGAAAAAAAGAGCAAACAGTGTAAGCAGACCCAATGGATGAGCACATGGCTTTCGGACAATTCACACACACATCTCACCTAGCATATTATACTGAAGGGTACATAAAAATAATAAGATGTATGTAAACACATTAAATGCACAAATTACAGTCAACAACTTAATGCAAATATTGTTCATTAAACTATTGAATGGCCTAAAAAAACTATGAATGCAACTTTACTCAATACTGTAAATTTATAATTTAATTGATAATCACAAACAATTACTCCATAGTAAGCTTGATTTCATCTTCTAAATCTATCTCTTTTTCTGTAGGGATAGCAAAGTATATATCAAAATTATTTCATAAAGCCCATTGTGTAGGGGGATGAATACTATCACAGGCAACAGGTAGTAGCTTCTTACGATTGACACCAGAATCTGTAGCATTAACTGCAAGCCCTATAGGTACGCCCAGCCAAATTCAATATTTGGTTTTAAGTTTTAATATGCTCGAGAAACTGGTCATGGACTAAGCTTAGCAAATAAAAAGGAACAGATGGACTATCACACAATACACACACAAATATTTAGTTCTATTGATAAACCAATTGCACATGCACTGGTTGCCTAAACCATGTTGATCCTTTACCCAACCAGGAAAGTCAACTTGCATGCACACACTGTTATAAGTGTTAAGAGAATGACATGATACAAATATTAACTACACAACATTATCTTCTCTTTATCTTTGTTGAAGAGTGGTCCCGCAGCATGTGTGAATGTTGAAATATGAAGTGTGATAACAGTTGCACTAAACAGGTTTGAATATTGTGATACCTTACCGCATTTGAATGTGTGGAACACAAGGCATCATGTGTATAATGACAATAACTGAATGTTTGTTATATTAATATATACATTGAAAGTAAAAGTATGTCATATTTTAAACCTAAGCACCATTGATTACGTCATATGAAAGAATGTACTTTAATACCACTTAGGTCACTTATTGACCTCTGATGGAGCTAAGTTGTTGGCCTATATTAGTAAGAAAATTAGTAGAATTGATTTTTCAAGTGACACAAATTCCCTTAATTATGTCCTATTTTAGTATGAATTTTTTACTTTCAGAAATATTCTGCACATATAGCAACACAACTGTGGCAGTGGGATCAATTTTTGTACAATTCAAATGTTATAGGGAATCAAGATGTATCACCTTGAATGAAATTAGTTCCATTTCATGTTGCTTCTCTTTTCACTAGTGTTCCTGTGAAATGCGCTACAGAACTAGCATACCAAAGATTTTATGATTTTATACTAGAAGAGAGAAACAAAGGCCACGTTATTTTTATCTTAATGCAACATGTTTATCACATAATGGGAAAATATGTCAACAGATATTTGGAACAACAATGGGGAGCCAGGTTTCTGTAACAGTTGAATCTAGTGGAAGATATTTAGGTGAGGGAAATTTCTATTTTTTTTCACCATTATGTTGATGATATCTTTACTGCATTACCTAAAAACGTAGTCCTTTATTTCATCAACATTTAAATACCATCTAAAAAGCAATTAAATTTACATTTGAAATGAAAAGACAACTTTACATGGGTTTTTCTGGATACCAACTATCACACACCACTTAGATTATTTATTCACAATCAAGGTAAAAAAAACAACAAAATCAAAAGACACATACAGACAAATACTTGTCCTTTGACTCCACCCCCCCCCCCCATGTCACACATGACTGCAGTTGCCAGGACACTATTTATTGAAGCAAGCAAAATTTACAACCCTACAATAAGCTTGCTCTACAAGCCAGTGGATATCCATTCAAATATCCTCATAAATCTTTAGTTCGATCAGATACATAGCTTTGAGCAATATTGAACAAAGTTTAGTTACCATATGTACAGAATGTTTGTGCAACTATAAGAAGAATACTTGCATCACTTGACATCAGAACCTCCCTCAAACCACTTAGTACACTAATAACACTCCTTGTCCATCCTATTGATTGTTAACCTATCTCAGATAGAAAAGCGATACTGTCCAATTACATTGTGGTACTTATCGACAAACATATATTGAGAAAACGGGTCGTACACTCCGTAACAGAATAAAAGAACTCAAAAGAGATTTGTTCATTCAGATTGCACCTATTTCACTTCAGCAGTTGCAGTCATAGACTGGGACATACTGAAGTCATAGACTCAAATACCATTATTATTAGCCACATTAGTTATAATGTAGATGTTTCAGTACACTCTACAGTGGCCCTCATATGTATAAATATGATCGAAAAAGTAAAAAAGCCTATGAGTGACAAAAATTAACAAACATCAGTTATGAAAAACACAAGCATAACTTGCTGCTACCGCCACCAATAATACAAAATAAACACCAGAAAATTTATTATACTTAACTACCACTGCCGGAGTGTCCATTGACAACTAAAAGAAAATAGTAAATTAGTGTATAATGTGTTGATAACTAGTTTGTTAACCTCTACAGCCTTGTAAAATTTTAGTTAACTCTAATTACCAAGACAGTTTACGAACTTTGTTATGGTTGTAAATGAACACTTTTCACCCTGTGTACACTCACATAGATAAGATATGTATGGGACTACCTAACAAACAATTATAGTTCCTTAGATGACATGGCAAAAATTGATAAACTAAAAGATTCTGCATATAGTTGGATATAGGACGGAGTTGACTTACAAGCCAACACAAATACTTGGGGTCTAAAGACAAATTGCCATAATGTACATCCAAATAGATCTTTGATTTTCAATTTTTCATTTTTTAGCAACTTATTTCTTATATGTTAATTGGAAATTAAAGCTCGTAGTAGGCCAATCAAGTTTATCATTTTTTTAAATCTTGACAGAAGAGTATTGTAATTAGTGGTTACTGATTATTTATTTTTCTCTTCATGAATGAGGTTGATAATATAAAACTACTTTTACAAATAGAATATACAAAGTTTTGGGAGGGTACAATTTCACCATTTGTTTTTCTTGCTACGACAGAAAAATCTCTTTAGCCAGTAATTGAGGGCTGTAGGCTCTTGAACTGTCAACAGGTCAAGAGGACATTTCTCCACTTCATTGGTGTTGTGATGCGTTACCCAGTTTTCGAATACAGTTGTTGCCCATTTTGTACTTGCTTGGGTTTTAGGGGATAACTACAAATTTGCTTTCAAGTTGTTTTGGTTGTCACTGCTGGATGAATAGAATCATTTGCTATTATGACCTGAATTCTGAATTTCATTTTCTTTTTTAAAAATATATACAATTTTTGGGTCTACCATGAACAGAGATGTTGGTCGAGTTCCGTCTCTTTCCGAATAAAAGATAGAGTTACAGTTGGAGCATTTACTGGTATACTAACCGTTGTTACCGTTTCTTCAGCCATTCGTTTAGCTACTGAAAATGGTTATGGTAGCAACAACGGAATAGAGCATGCGCAACATGATCTAAATTAGTTAAAGCACCGCGTCTCGTGCACTGGTCGATTAATGCACAAGCCCTCGGGCTGCCATGCATTAAATCGACCAGTGCACTCCAACCCGTGCTTTAACTATTACATAGATAATATTGCCGATGACATAACAAGCCATTTATACATATTTCTGGAACTCTACTTGCCATTAATAATTAGTCCAACACGGTGTTTGTTTATTAAAGCCATAATGATTAAACTTAGCAGGTGAACTAGCTAGTGCTGTATTTATATAGAACAACTTTATAATACCTGGTAATAATTAATTGGAGCTATGACTGGAAAGCACGGAATACTGGTGATTTCAGTCCAAACTTTCTTCTAGGATATGAAGGGAGAACTGGCTGGTTTCGATTTTCTCCAAGACTGACAGTTTCTGATGACTTTGTACTACTGGTAGCCTCTACAGATGCCATTTTAAGACCAGCTGCAACTACAGCAGTTATGCTGGCATTAACCACAGGAGTCATTAGACAGAAAAGTGTAAAGTAATGAGGCCACGCCCAGTGACATGGTGTGCAGATCTGTATGAAAGGGATGCAAAATATTGGTCAGGCCATGGCCTGGCCTGCCCGCACAGTTCCCCCAGGCCTGTTGCTGCAGCAGCATAATTAGTGCTCAATAGAATGAACCCTTTTCTTTAATTCATTTGCTGGGATTGTAAGAAAATGAGGAACCATTAATTAATTGTTGCATTGTTTTGAAAAAGCAGCATTTTGACCGATTTTCTAGGCTAGATGCCGCAAATATTACTACTTTTAAACCCTTTAAATATGAATCGAAAGAAATTCTGTCTTGCGTCTGTGGGATGCCGAAGGATAAGACGATGACTCCATGCAAGACTTGTGGGCAGTTGTTTCACAAGGCTTGTATTACCTTAACTGCAGTTCTTGTACAAAATTGAATTGATTAAAAAATTTTCATGGAAAGTGTCAAGCTTTCTTGTGTAAAAATTCAGTTATGTGTGAAAATTCAATTATGTTTAATAAACATGATAGCACATATGACCTGGAGTTACTATGTGGGGACAATACATCTGACCTAAAGTTAGTATGTGGGGGTGGTACATCTCACCTGAAGTTAGTATGTGGGGAGTGGTACATCTGACCTAGAGTTAGTATGTCGGAGTAGTGCATCTGGTCTGGAGTTAGTATGTGGGGACAGTACATCTGGCCTGGAGCTGTGGTAAGAGTACATCTGACTTGGAGTTAGTATGTGGGAGCATTATATCGATAGTATGTGTGGGTGGTGTATCTGACCTCAAGTTAGTATGTGGTGACAGTACATCTGACCTGGAGTTAGTATGAGGGGTTGTGCATCTGACCTGATATAGTGACATAACTGGTGGTGACAGGTAGGATATGTGTTAGTGAATAAGTGAATAGGTAAAATGAGCATGCGTTAATGTGAAGGACCCACTGGTAGATAGGTGTAATACCAGCTGTCTATGCAAATGATTGATAAATGGTTTGAGGCTTTCACCTGTAACGGTGGAGACAGAGAGATATCTATGACTACTCTATGCAGCAACCTAGTTCAGATTCCAGGTGATGGTGTCCACCAGATACTTGGTCACTGGCAGTACTGCTATCTGAGAATGCTGTAATAAGCCTAGGTGCTAGGCTTGATTTCAATTTTACAAGTTATATGTTTAGTTTAATGAAAAGCAACAACAACAAAAGCATAAAAAACAAGACAAAAAACAACAGAAATAACATAAAAAATTATATACTACATATCTACACTCAAATTCAAGCGGGAAAAATTAAATGTCTTCATCTAATCAGAATCAGAATCTGAAATGACAGGTTAACCCGAAAAAAGTTTGCTACATTCTTTTGTCATAAGCTCAGAGTTTTCACGTAGCTTCCAGAGAAGAGAAACAACTCCTTTGTTATAAGGCTCTTCACTTTCGGCAAATGAAGTGGATATTTTTTTCACAGTATCATTCTTAGTTGAATAGAAACTGGCTATATTCCATTTCAGTATGAAGTAAAGCCATTTCTTTGGCGGTCCATATAACAGTCAAATATACGCCAATTGCCTTTTTGTGGTTTCTGAATGGCGAAGTAGTGAGCTTGTCACAGTAGATAAAACAGATAGGAGTTTGGCAGAATCAAATAAATCCTTTAATTCTACCACTTAGACATCATTAATAGTTATGATGACTTTAAATTCATCTTAAGTTTCTTTGACTCCTTGCCAATTTGAACTAACAATTTCTTAGCAATCTTTTGTCCATCTACAGTACACAATACTGAATCATTCTATTGTCATATTAATTGATACAGAGCACAGGTCATAAAGTACTCATGAAATACTTAAATCATTTAGGTAAATTGAAGAAAAATACTTGTACTGTATTTAAGCATTTCCCATTTTTTAAAATACTTCTAAGAACTTTTGAAGTACTTTTGAAGTACTTGTAACTAGTCTCAAAAAGTGTAATTATTTATTGAGGGAGCAGTCACATGGTAAAGTTCAAATAATGTCATCAGCTTCTTTCCAGCTTCATTTTTACTTGGAAAGGCAGACAGTGACAGGTGAAAATAATTTTTTTAGTTTACTCGACAAAATAACCTATTATGTTATTGACTTCTGAAGGTGTTCACTTTCAATAAGCCAAGAACGCGGAACATTCCTATTAGTCAACAGCTAAGGTAAATTCAAAATTGTATCACTAATGGCTGTAATGATAACACAAAAACATACTGAATAGATTCACAATATCAAATAAACCATGTTCAAGCATACTTTATGCTGGCTCATTGATTGGGACACTAGTAGGTTGAAAAGTTCATTCTGTATGGTGAGTACTCAGTTTGTAATCATTGCAAATACAATTGTTTTAATCTCATATCATTTTAGAGGTATCAAATTGCAGTAGCTAGCAAGTGGCAAAATTATATGCTACAGACATTATTTACCGAATTCATATTGTTGAATGTTGTTGTTGTGAAATGTCTTGTAAGGTTCAGTTATAGTGAAGAAGTGGATAATATAAATAAGGACAATATCTTTACTTATACTATTAATTACTACTCCTATACAAATACACATTATGTTTATTAGTGCATAATAGACTTCAATCTGTATATTATAAACATTAGTGTCTTTAGCTGATATATCTAATTTCAACTATATTTTGATTAATGATGATATAGCAGCACTTAAAGTGACAATGGTAATCAGCACAATGTAGGCAACAATGATCACATTTCAATTGGCCAGCCATATATCATCGATATCTTATTTTCTTTTTTCTATGTAGGGTGCTGCACATAGCAACAAGAGTTTTACAAACCATGCCAGCATAAATTTAAGCATAATGAGTGCCCTTAACATAGGAGCTCAATGAACATGTGAAGTTTACTGAGGAAATATTTTTAACTGCTTCGGCCGGAGTTTTTCCAAAGATGCAAACCCTGGACTTGTAGTTGCTTCCGTTCAAAAGTTATTAAATTTTTTGTTGAGACTCAATTTAGACAAACTATACATGGTATGTTAACTTGATATAAGCTTATTACCTGACTTTAAACTTGTATCTATGTAATAACAGAGAAAGGAAACAAAACAGCATTTCTTTGCAAATGGCAGTTATTGCACAGCTAACCTTTCTATTGACTAATATTTATTAACTCTGAAGCTGTGGAAACTTCCTCTTCCATGTTGTGGTTGTTCAAAGAGAATATCCACATTCACGATATTTCTAGGACAAACTCCTATAATATTGCCAGAGTATTTTATTAATGACACAAAAATTATTAGAATAAGTCTGGTCATAAGTACCTGTTTCATCGGTGGAATCAGATGTGCAGTTTAGCCGTAGTCCAGTACTCAATAAAGCATTGCCTCCTCCTATGCAATTTAACTTATACCATTCAATACTCAATCTTGGCATTTCATTATCTGCTGTAGTTTCAATCCAACTACTGGAGTATAGTACAGCAAATAGAAAAGTCACCAAGGTCATCGTTAACTTTGATTTCTTGTGCTAAACCTCTTGGATTAATAAGAAAGCTATTTTCTTAGTATCTGAATAATCATAAAATCTGTACTTTAAAATGTTCTAATTATCAAGATTGTTTAACTATTGAATGGAATATAATATATACTTTACAAATACTTCTCTCAATTTTCTAAGAATTATATTAATTCCAGGTGAGTTCCTATACTATTTTCTTAGAACTCTCTTAGCTAAACACATTAAAATAAATGGATTATAATGTAGCAACAATTTATTCTAGGAATTCATGTTGTCTATCGATCTACCATTCCTCAAGTCCAGGGTAAATATTTGATTTTAAGAACTGTAGCGGATAACAAACTGCTGAATAGTTATGAAAGCACTATAAAGCATGTTGTTAAATCTATGCATTTTTCTTCTCAAATAATTTAGTGGGCATGGTTATCTCTTAAATAAAGAACCCCTCTGTTTTAGTCTCTCTATAGACCACTAGGAAGCATCCCTGCATCCTTAATTAAATACCTATGGTTGAAAAGACTCCTGGTCAGTCTATCCCGATAGGGACTGAACATTAGCAGTAACATGAATTTTTTCAGGAACGCAAATGTTTTTCTACCTGATGGTCACCAAACAAAGTGCCATTACCAAGTGATGAAAGTAGAATATATACTGTTCTGAACCAGTGGATAGTAAGGGGGGGGGGCAAAGGAGGGCCTCCAGGGGATTAAGCCCTTCCATAATTTTTTGGCACATCTTTACAATGTGATTTCTCCATGAACACCGGCAAACTACAAATAAAACATGCCCTTAGAGCCCTCCCATACCAAAACATCTTGTTACACCACTGTTAACTATCAACCGACAGACTCGCAATCACCAATTTTACACATATGAGATGCATTTATACCAAACACCAATGCCTGGCTGGAAATGTAGAATGATAACACAATTGATTTGCTTTAGGGTGCTTGCACACATCGCCTATGCGCTCAAACCACGCCATCTATCAACTCAATACTCTAATAGATCAGTACATTTTTCTAACTATATATATAATAATATATAATTATCTCATAGTAATGATATATGACTACAATTAAAGATAGTAAGCTACTTTAAAATGACTGAATAATGTGAATACTAAAAATACTAAAAAATACTAAAAATAGAACTAAGAACTGAATGTAATGTCATATAGCATTGCTTGTTTATGTAGTGTTCTTTAAATTTGCTGCTTTGTCCATGAATTCCTTAGGTTTGATATCTTTCAAGGACATGGGACTTGATATTACAATAGTAGTTGTCTTTGGAGTCATACACAAAACATATTAACAAATCAGTATGACTGAGAGCATTTTACTTACCTCAGAATTTCTTTTTATAATTTTTTGCCACTTGGATGCAGTCCATTTGCTGACTTCGTCACGTACTGGTTTTGTGAAGACTACTAGAACTAAGAAAATGAAGAATCCTTGAAATGCCACCATTATTGTGTAGATGTAGGCCAAAGGCAACAGTTCCTCTCTTTCTACTATCAAAACTCCAATAATCCAAGTCAGTCCCATAACTACTGTTAGAGATATCACAGCCTTTAGCCACTTTAGAATTTTGTTTGATTCGGTTCTCACATCTCTCTTTCTTTGCTGTTTCCACATGATAATGGCAGCCATTACAAAGTAGATGAGATTGCATACAAAAATAATGATCACTGGTGCTATAAAGGCCCACATAAAATGATTATCCGTTTTCAAGAAACACCTGTACCAAAAAACAATCAGCGTCACTATTTTTTATAATAAAGAATAAGAAGTACACTTACGCTTTATGGTAGCCATAATTTATACCAGACAGTCCAAATCCAAGAGGTAGTGAGACACATACCATATAGAGGAGTGGTACTCCATAGCTTATAACAGTAAATATAATCAAATACTTTTTTGTATTAGTTATGAAAACCTTGACAAGAGCAAGGTAAAGAAAAACACCCTCCATTAGCATCCACATGTAGGAGACCAGGAAGAAGTAGTGGAGGAGAACTGCTACGACCTGACAGTGTATTGGGACAGTGTCACTTCCAGTCTTGTCTATGCCAGCCACAAAAATAATTTGTGCAATAGACAAACTTAAGCAGAGATTGATGTGAATGTATCCTCGGAGGCTTCGAAGAGATCTAAATTAGTCAATTATTACAGATCTGTCTTCAACATTCTGCTGAACTTACTTGTAAATGATGAATATTGTTATAGTTGCAACATTTGAAACTATAGAAATAGATACTCCAATGTTTCCTATGAGTTGTAAGGATATTTTGACTCTTGTGTCTAAAACTATTGGCTTTGGACTGAGAAGAATTGCAAAATGAGTCAAGTGGTTACATTCACAAGTGGTAGTTGTTAATGATGAATACGTTTTAATACATCCTCTGGTAGACCATTCTCCATGTTCAAGTATAGCTGATCTATAGAAGTAACAAGAAAAAAGTTTTTAAATCATCAGTTATTTCCATATTTGACTGAGCTACAGGTTAAACCAGGGGTAAAATTAAGATTACAGCCAAATAATACATTGAACAAGTACTCAGTTGAAGTGAGTTATTTTTGTTTTGTTTTTGAACTATTACATTTAAAGTTTATTATGTTATTAGTGCATTTGTGTATTTGAGCAATGATGACTGTGACAACTGTATGTATTCATGAATAATTCATAAGCCGAGAAGTCGGTAAAGTGTCGTCATTTTTGAATGGGGAAGAGTGTCATGTCGTACCTGCTCTATAGTTGACAAGAAAACTAGTATCTCCACGTCGAATTTGAACCTGTGTTCGTCAACACTGTGAATTGCATACTTACCATTAAACCGTTAGAGCAGAGATATTGAGGAACAGGAGAGATAAACAAAGGAGAAGGGAATTCATGAGTTGAATGGAGGAATTTTAATTTTTTATTCTACATTAGCTAGACAAACCAATAACTATCTCTATTACTTACTTGTAAAGAATGTCCAAAAATACACATTGTGTAATTAGTGAATCATTTGCTTTCAAGTTATTCTTTACAAACAAACATATAAACACAAGTAATAACAAGCAGATATGAATCTGTTAACTTACTGTCAATGAGGTTGTATGGCTGAATGTAATGGTAATTTTGAGACTGAGATTGATATTTAAAAAGAGATCCTCATTGTCATCATCTTTTATTGATATTCCAATAACATCTGATGCAACTTGAGAGTTACTATATCCAGTGCTTGTAATAACAGCAGCAACAATAATAATAATAATAATATTAATAATGATAAAAACCCTATATAATAATACGCTTGTGTGTCAGTTACGATGACAATGATGATGCATGTAATTCATTAGCTTAGCCTGGTTGGTAAAGCATTGCCAAGAGGTGAAAAGGTCAAGCTTCAACACATTCTGAATTGGAAGACGATTTACGAAACTAAGACGATAAGAAAAGTAAGTAAAAAAACAGGTGAATTGATTATGGAATAAACAGAGAAGGCAAAAGCTTGACAAAGCCATCATGAATAGAAGGACAGAGAGCATGAGAATCAGGAGAGATAAACAAAAGTGAAATATTAGTGTTATAATAAAGTATGATATTTTAATATATTATAGTTCAGAGAATATATACTTGATGGCAATTTATATCTTTATTATTATTAATAATGAACATCTCGATTCAAAGTGAATTGTTTACAATAAAATTGCATAGTTTTTAGTTTACTCTCTTCTACAATATTTAGTTTTAGTTTTTCCATTTCTCTACAACTTTAGTCTCAGTTATTCTTATAAAAAGTAAAATATCCCAAAACTAAGGGGTTTTGGTTTTAGTTTTAGTTAACTAAAACAGCATAGAAGACACCAAGTGTGCCTCTGTGTGGTAAGTTACTTGCTAGACTGATATAATTACAGAATTAATTATAATAATATTTATATGTGTGAATAATGTGAGTGGGTCTAGGAAAAGGGACCTTATGGAGCAAAGCAAAAAAAATTGAGTTTTTTATGCTAATAAAAAGCTACAATTTATCTCAACTTAGTGCTAAAATACTGGAGGGTAAAGCCTTCGACGTGCAGAGAAACTGGCAGTTGAACTGGGCTGTATTCAGCAAAGCAATTGAACAAGAAATCGAGAAAACATAAATTGAATTTCCACTTCCGGTATAATTAACGTTTCCGTATACTTAACGGCGTACTCCACATACGCAATTAAATCGTACAGCCGCTTTATAACGGCGACTAAGGAAGTTTGCCTAGAGTTCTTTTTAGCTTTCAAAACGTCTCACGGCCTGTCTTGTCGGAATCCTTGGCTACTCTATTCGCTGTAGCGGTAAACTTTCAGCCAGAGGTAAGCTGTAGAGTGCATGCAATAGTCTCAAAGCTATGCCGTTTTTTTTAGCTGCTTCTTTGAAACTCCGCCCACCCCCCGTTTATTGTACTTCGAGAATGAGAGAGAATAAAAAGTAGCTTGTCTTTCCACGGCACACTTGTGGTCTTTTAAGTTGCTTTGACATTTGAAATTTGGCATAGACGTAGAGTAAGGGTCACTAAGACTAATTCTGCAAAAAACAAAAATAGGAGAAAGAAAGAATTTTTCCGATGACTTACTTCTGGAGCCTATATCTCAATTTCAATTTTTGCGCCATAAGGTCCCTTTTCCCAGACCCGCTCACATATGTTTATTTTTACATGAGCACCTAATTATGTAAGTAAAATGTCTTTAAAAGTAAGGAAGATTGAGTAATGAAATTTTCAATCATTTCGTTATGACAATTGTGGCTAATTTGCCTTGAAGCACATCTGAAAGCTAGACCTTTGTATGTATTCTGTCAACTGGCATTGCACAGGTAATCATGAGGGTCACTGTAAACAATGCTTCTTAAAGTATCTGTACAGTTTAAAACTTTAACTTCTACTACTAAACTTTGTACATTGAACTAAGGAAGCCCCTCAAAGACTACTGCAGTGCCTTAAAATGCAAGTGTAGCTTCTTCAACTTCAAAACACTCCTCATAGTATAAATCATAATTTCTATCTTAGGTATTTTTAATCCCCAAATTAGTGATTCTTCAGTAATAATCACTACTTTGGGGATTAAAAATACCTAATATTAGAAATTAAACTTAATACAATGAGGAGTGTTTTATTTATGTACTTGATTTTATAGTTTAGCCCCCCCCCCCACCCCCTCATAGATATTAATTGCTCTATTGCCTCTGGTCAATTGTCACTTTCTCACGGCACACACTTATCATTGAACCGTCCTCAACTAGCATTTTAGATAGCCTATAGGAATAAAATGTTGAAAGTGCAATTAAACAATGAGGACTTACACTTATACATGTCATTGGTTATGTCTGGGATTCCTTTCCCAGACAGTCAAAACATTATATGTGTTTATTTCCTTCCCTTATCCCTCCGTTTTTTCTTATTGTATATATGCGTATTCCATTTCCTTTGTGACGACCATTTCCATCTCTAAATCCCTCTTAATTATATTCATATCCATCCGCATCCCATTCCACCTCACATTATGTTGTACGGTATTTAGTTGTCTGTAATTCTTAATGATACTTGTTGTTTACCTCTGACGCACTCGTACATACCAGCCGCGAGATAGTTGCGCACCTTTTTAGCTCTGCTCACAAGACTGCAAGCTACACGGCCAGCGGTTGCGAGAGTTCTAGAGCCGCGCCGCGTTAAGCAAACACCTGGTCCTTCGAACCGTCCAACACCTGCTGGGGACGATCCTTTCCCCTTCAATTTGTTGACGATCCTTTCCCCTACATAATTTGGTCCTTCGAGCCCTGAGACGAACCCGCCATTGCTCTCCAGCTGTGAAGTCTTCTCCGAGACGCCATTACGGACTTCTTCTACGAGTAAGAGGTCACCTCTCCATCCACTGACACTTCGGACTCGTTAGAGGCAATCAACGTTTATTGTTACCTCTTGACCGGACAACATCAGCATTCGACTTAGCCGTTTTCCAGCCTTCTGCTTCACTCTATCCTTTAGTGATGTCTACAGACTCTCCACATGGCCTCCAAGTCGACCAAGCCAAGCGCCGCCGCGCCAACAGGAAAGGGCAGATCACGAAGCTCAAGAATCGTGTTCAGGACCTGCGGGCGCGCCAACCGGAGGATTACGCCGCAGAATCCTTGGTGGACCTTCAAGAAGAATTAAAAACACAAATTGCGGAATACAATCATCAGCAGCAAATCATCGACGAACTCATCATCAACCATTCAGATGTCTTACCTGAGGACGAGACAGAGCTAGACAGGACGGAGGAATCCTTCATAGCCTTCAAGTCTTCCCTGTCAGCCCTCATCAAAGCGAGACTCCTTTGGGATGAGTGTGCAGCCTTACAATACAGGGTCGACGACGAACTCTCCAATCCCAGCCCAAACTCTGCCAGCTTTCGTGCCACTGCGGAGAAACTGGACACCCAGTACGCCTCCATCGCTGCTCCTGCACGTCCTCTCTTCAAGGCCTTCCCTCCACTCAAAGATCCAGTCATGGCTCTTGAAGACAGCATGAAGAAGCTTCGGCACATCGTGCGCGAAGCTGATAAGGTCCCCTCTGCAATCCCACCCACTCCAGCTTCATCCCCGCCCACTCCGACTGCTACAGCCACCTCCCACTCCACACTGCACATCGAAGTCCCATCGTTCGACGGCAACCCGGAGAAATGGGAGCAGTTCGAGTCGCTCTCCACCTCCACTGTCAGGACGAGAGCTAAGGGCTTCTCCCCCATGGAGATCCGAGGTCTGCTACGATCAGCGGTCAAGCCGGACCGTGCTCGGCGCATCCTAGACAACTTGCCTTCCACCACCTGTGACCTAGACGAAATGATTGCTGAACTGAGGTCCATCTATGGGTCAGCCAGCGTCATGGGCCCACTGCTGGCGAAGAAAATCCAGAGTGTCAACAAACTTGGGTTTGATTATGCTAGTCTTACCTCATTTTATGACCAATTTTGTCTGCCTTGGCAGAGATTTGTATCCATCTCAGGTGACAGCCTCTCCAACTACCTCGCGGTAACTGCTGTGGAGCTCATGACGGATCCGTGTCGTGATGAATGGCTCCGCACTACAGACAGCACCAAGGTTCCATGTATGGAGGACATCAGTGCATTTGTCAAGCGCTGGATGTTAAAGTTCCCTGACTCCAACTCCTCGGCTCCACCGTCAGCCTCTCCATCCATTTCCATTCCATCCCAGCCATTCCGAAAGAAGATCCCTGAACAGCCTCTGCCCAGGAAACCACTCCCTGGCTGTCCTGCATGCAACCAGTCTCACGGTCTACTGCGCTGTCCCACCTTCAACGCAATGGACACGGAGAGGAGGAATAAGTTGGTAAGGGACCACAAATTGTGTCTGAATTGCTTTTCCTCACAGCACGGGTTCAGACAATGTCCCGGACGTTTCTCCTGCAAAACCTGTGATGGGCGCCATCACACAATGTTGCACCGAGACAACGCCTCCAAGGTCACTCCAGCCACACCTCCATCTCCAGCTACAGCCACACCTTCAGTTTTATCCTTGACAGCTGCCACTACCACTCCAATCCAATCAGAGTCAAGGTTCCTGCTGACGGCTACTGTCACCCTGAAGAACGACAGCAACACTGTGATTGCCCGAGCAATCCTCGACACAGGGGCTGCCATCAGCTTTATGACGGAGTCCACCGCCACTGCCCTGAAGCTGAAAAGGCGCCACACACCTCTCCAAGTCGCGGGCACAACAGGTGAGAGTCAATGTAAATTCTCAGTGTCTACCCAACTACACTCACATGATCTCTCATTCACCTCCGATCCAATACAATTCACTGTGTTGCCCAAGTTGCCCACACTCCAGGTCCCACCCAACCGGAAGGAGCTTCTGGAACATCCTACCTTCCGGTCTTACAAGTTGGCGGATCCAGAACTCGGGGGTCGCGTTGATCTACTCCTAGGGGTCACCGACTCGCTGTCACTCTTCACGGGAGAAGCCTTGCGAGTTCAGGGTCTGCTAGCTATGCCCACCCAACTCGGCCTCTGCATCTCAGGTCCAATGCTGAATGCAGAACCACCTCTGGCACTGATGGCTACCGTCCCACCTACTGACCTGCAACAGGATCTCGGCAAGCTGTGGGAGCTAGATCAGGTTCCGGAAGCTCCAAAGTGGTCTCCAGAAGACCAAGCTGTCCTCAACGAATTCCAACAGACTCATCAACGAATAGAGCGAAGATTCTCTGTCTCTCTCCCTCGTGTTTCCGATCCCCCACCTCTGGGAAACTCTCGCCGGCAGGCAGTCAGCCGCCTGTTGGCTAACGAACGTTCCTTAGCAGCCAAGGATAAGCTGACTGCCTTCCAATCAGCAGTTCGAGAGTACATCGACATGGGCCACGCCCACATCATTCCCCGTCACCAGCTCCACGATTTACCCCATTTCTACCTGCCGGTGCACGGGGTGTTCAAGGACTCCTCCTCCACAACCAAGGTGCGAGCAGTCTTTGACGCCTCTGCCCGGTCAAGCTCCGGCTTTTCCCTCAATGACCAACTCCTACCCGGCCCCAACCTCTACCCTCCCCTTCAAGACATTCTCCTCCGTTTCCGCCGCTTCCCTATCGGGATGTCAGCAGACATCTCAAAAATGTTTAGGGAAATTCTCCTCAACCTCCCTGAACGCAACTTTCACCGTTTCCTTATGAGAGACCGGGAAGGACATATCACTGACTGTCGCATGGATCGCCTTACCTTCGGCGTCAAGTGTTCACCCTTCCTGGCGACTCAAGTGCTCCACACCCTTGCCCAGCTGCACACTTCCTCCCACCCCGCCGCGTCCTCGGCCATCCTTGAAAATTTTTATGTCGATGACTTTCTGTCGGGAGCCGTTGATGTAGAATCCGCAGACTCCCTGAGGAGGGAGATCTGTGATCTCCTGAGCCATGCTGGGATGGTCCTGAGGAAGTGGCGCAGCAACTCCCCTGCCCTCCTTGCCCTCATTCCCGACGACCTCCACGACCCCTCCTCTTCCATCCCCCTCCAAGACCCCAGCCTATCACCCAAAGCCCTCGGAGTCCATTGGGTCCAGACTGACTCTCTACATGTTTCGATCCCAGATGTACCACCATCCACATCCTCTGTTACCAAACGGTCTATCGCCTCAGCAACAGCTGGGGTGTTTGACGTCCTAGGGTTGTTCGCCCCCGCTATCCTTCCCGCCAGAGTCCTATTCCAGGAGACATGGAAACGTGCCCTCTCCTGGGATGAACCTGTGCCTGACGACATGGCTTCCTCTTGGTGTACCTGGGTGGAGGATCTCCACTCAGTGAATGGCCATGCCATTCCCCGCAGAATCTCCTGTTCTGTGGGTGTCTGCTCCGAGGAGCTACATGGGTTTTGCGACGCATCCTCCTATGCGTATGGCGCTGCCATCTACCTTCGCTCCACACCACCGGAAGGATCCACTACCACCTCTCTCATCACAGCCAAGTCGCGTGTTTTGCCGGTACGCCCAGTCACTATCCCGAAGGCGGAGCTGCTGGGGGCCCACCTACTCGCGAAGCTCATCCATCACACCTGTGCAATCCTGCACATTCCCCTCTCGCACGTCCACGCCTGGACGGACAGCGAGATTGTCCTGCACTGGTTGCCGAAGACACCTCCACAGCTCGAGAGGTTTGTCGCGAATCGAGTCTTCGCCATCCAGCAGCTCCTGCCTTCCGTCCACTGGCATCATGTACCAACAAACTCCAACCCTGCTGACTTGGCAAGCAGAGGCGTCCGTGCGCCGGACCTGGCCATGTCAGCACTCTGGTGGTCAGGTCCGCTATGGCTCGCCCTGCCTCCAGATCAGTGGCCACATTCTCCAATCTCCAAGCCGTCTGTTCCTGCGCTGGTCGCATCCATCCGTCCTCCCCCATCTCCTCCTCAGCAGTTGTTGAACTTTGTCAAGTCCTTGTGGAGTAGGTACTCCTCCTTTTTCCTCCTTGTCCGTGTTTGTTGTCTTTTGTTCCGTTTTTCCCACAACTGCAGGTCCAGCTCTGATCTCCGTCGCCATGGCCCCATCTCCTCCGAAGAAGTTGAACATGCCAAGTTCACACTCTACCGTTTGGCGCAGACTGAGTCCTTCAATGATGTCTTCTCCTACCTACGAAAAGACACTCCCATCCCCAAGAACCACTCCCTCGCTCGATATCTGCTCACACTCTCCAAACATGGTCACCTCCAGGCTCATAGCAGGATCCGTGACCCTGACACTCCTACCCAGCCGGTCCTCCTCACCGTGCTTCCAAAATCGTCCGCCCTTACCAAACTCCTTCTCCGTACTCTCCACATTGCCTACTCCCATGCTGGAGTCTCCGCCATGCTCTCCATCATCTCCCACACTTATCTCATCCCGTCTCTACGATCTCTCCTCAAGCAGGTTAGCAGATCCTGTGTAGTGTGTCAAAGGGCCTATGCTAGACCCCTGGCACATTGCATGGGCCTGCTGCCTTCCGTCCGCACGACCCCAGCCCCGCCCTTCACCCACACCGGCGTCGACTTTGCTGGCCCCTTCACCTTGCGTACTGGCCACACGCGGAAGCCTGTCTACCTTAAGGCATACGCAGTGGTCTTTGTGTGCATGGTGACAAGGGCCGTGCATTTTGACCTCGCCTCCTCACTTTCCACCACCGAGTTCCTTGCCACCCTAGAGAGGTTTGTGGCCCGCCGAGGTGTTCCTTCCTCCATCCACTCGGACAACGGGTCAAACTTCTTGGGGGCCCGGGAGGAAATCCGGGAGCTCCAACGATTCTCCGGAAATCCAGCCACCCAAGACACCATCACACAGTTTGCTACAAAGCATGACATCACCTGGAAACACACGCCTCCCAGGTCTCCCCACTTTGGGGGACTCTGGGAGGCTGCCGTAAGGAGCATGAAAACTCACCTTAGGAAGACTACAGGAAAGCAGCCCCTCCGATGGGACGAGCTCTACTCCGTGCTGGTCGAGGCGGAATCCATATTGAACTCCAGACCTCTAGCTCCGATCAGCACGGAGGAGGCAGCTGACCTCTCATTCATCACTGCAGGCCATTTCCTAATAGGGAGGCCACTCAAGGCACCGCCCTCGAAACAGCCATCAACCAGCCCCATCAGCCATCTCCGACGCTGGAATCTTGTCACTCGTCTGAAGGCAGACTTGTGGAAGAAGTGGTCCGCATCCTACCTGTCATCCATCTCACAACGATCCAAGTGGTTCCGTCCCAGCCTCCAACTCCGTCCCGGTGACATCGTATTTGTCAAGGATGAAACCTTGAGGACCCGGGACTGGCCGATTGCTAAAGTAATCAAGACATATCCGGGCGACGACGGAGTCGTCCGAGTTGTGGACATCATATGCCGAGGTACGACCTATCGTCGTCCGGTAGTCAAGCTGGTCCTTGCTCTGACAGACGACGAGATCGACGCCAACCGTTCCCAAGCTGAAGACGCCTCTTCATCAACTCCATCCACCTGAAAAACTTCATCTTCCATCCCACCCGGGGAGTATGTCTGGGATTCCTTTCCCAGACAGTCAAAACATTATATGTGTTTATTTCCTTCCCTTATCCCTCCGTTTTTTCTTATTGTATATATGCGTATTCCATTTCCTTTGTGACGACCATTTCCATCTCTAAATCCCTCTTAATTATATTCATATCCATCCGCATCCCATTCCACCTCACATTATGTTGTACGGTATTTAGTTGTCTGTAATTCTTAATGATACTTGTTGTTTACCTCTGACGCACTCGTACATACCAGCCGCGAGATAGTTGCGCACCTTTTTAGCTCTGCTCACAAGACTGCAAGCTACACGGCCAGCGGTTGCGAGAGTTCTAGAGCCGCGCCGCGTTAAGCAAACACCTGGTCCTTCGAACCGTCCAACACCTGCTGGGGACGATCCTTTCCCCTTCAATTTGTTGACGATCCTTTCCCCTACAGGTTATTGTCACTTTGATTCCATACTCATTTCCTGTTTTTTGTTTCCTGTACCACAAGTCAGCCTTCTGTTGTGTTCTTTTGTCTATTGTTGTGATGGAGGCTCTGCTCCCTTTTGTTCATTGTTTTGTAAGGAGGCCCTGCGCTGTCTTCCATTATATATATAGTTGTATGCATACAGTTGTGATTCTTTCTCTTATACTGTCAGATTTCAATTGTTTGCAATTATACTTAAACTCTGTCAATTAGCTTAATCACTTGCATTTGCGCTAGCTCATGTGGCTCTACTGTGCATATCACTCTTGCCAATTGGTTATGGGCCCAGGCATCTGTTTAGTCAGCCAGTGAGTTAGTCAGTGTTCGTTGAGTAGCGGCTTATTCTAGTATTGACCTATCGTAGCTAGCTAGCTTTATTGATCGCTCGAATTGTATTGTGCTAATTCATCGCTCGGACCATGTCGGATAGTAAAACTGTTGTAATTCCATTGAAAGGGAAGAACTACGCGACCTGGAAGATACAATGTCGTATGTCTCTGATCAAGGATAGTTTGTGGTCTATAGTTACCGGAACTGAAGTAGCTCCGGTAGACAATGCTGAGCTTGCCAGAAAGTTTAAGGCAAGAAGTGACCGGGCACTTGCTACGAGCTCTGCTTTCATTTTTGATGGAGCTTTTCTGTTGCAGCTTAGTCTCTTCGTGAAGGAGTCTTTCCGTAACAAGTTCCCACTTTGGAATGCTCTCAGACTGAGCCTCAAGTGCTGTTACAAGCACATTGTAACTGTCAGGCAAACTAGCAAGTAGTTGCACAACTCTATCTTCTTCTTGAACTGCTTCTCCAATCACAGCGAGCTCTTCATAAACCTCTATCATGCTCTTTATATGCTCACTCACTGACCCTCCTTCCTTGAGCCTCAACGAGAATAGCTTTCTTCTCAATTGCAACTTATTGGCCCAAGTTTTTCTCTGGAACTGTTCTTCAAGCTTGGTCCAAACAGCCTGTGGATCTTCTGGATTTCCGAGTAGATACAGTAACGATGAATCCACTGCCAGCACAATACTAGCAGCGAGTGGAGGTAAACCAGTACAGTCATCATATCAGACGATAATATGTCATTTTTGTCATAAACCTGGGCATATAAAGAAAGATTGTCGAAGATATCACAAATGGGTTTCAAAGAAGCAGAATGCTGCTGTTGCAGAAGTGAAACAATTCAGATGATGAATCTCTTGTTGCTACTCAAATGCTTGCTGCTGCTGCCACTTTGAAGGGAAATTGGATAGTGGACTCCGGTGCAACTTGCCATATGGCAAATGATAATACTATGTTCTCTGAACTAAAGGTACTGTCTACTCCTCAAGACGTAACCATTGGTGATGGTCGATCACTTAAAGGTACTGCCATAGGCACTGTGAAACAAGAAACTCTTTTACCAAATAGAGGAACCAAAAAGTGCACATTGAGCGACGTTCTTCTCGTTCCAGGACTAGCTTATAGTCTACTAAGTGTGTCCAAGATCTCCAGTACTGGAAAAACGACAAAGTTTAATATCAAAGGATGTGCAGGATAAGATTATTGCATTTGCTACCAGAATTGGAAATTTATATCATCTGGAATTCTGTCAACCAACTCAACCAGTTAATAATGCAAAGAATAATGATCAAGGGAAATTGTGGCACAGACGATTTGGTCATCTCGGTGAACAAAATCTACAGAAATTGGCCAGAGAGAAATTAGTGAAATCTTTCAATTATGATGTCTGCAAATCAATTGGTTTTTGTGAAACCTGTGTAGATGGAAAACATCATCGCAGATCATTCTCCACCAGTAATACTCGAGCAACTGAACCACTACAACTGGTGGACTCAGACATATGTGGAAAAATGTCTGAAAAATCTTTAGGAAGAGCAGAATATTTTCTCACATTCACCGATGATTATACAAGATTCACTTGGACTTACATTTTGAAAACAAAGGATCAAGTATGGGAGAAGTTTATGGAGTGGAAAGCATTAGTGGAGAAACAAAGTAACCGAAAGCTCAAAGTGTTAAGAACTGATAATGGGGGAGAGTACACATCAAAGAAGTTTGAAGAGTACCTGAAAAAAGAAGGAATCAGGCATGAAAAGACTATCCCCAAGACACCTGAGCAAAATGGTGTGTCAGAGAGGCTCAACAGGACTCTGGTTGAGTCCGCTAGGTCTATGCTTTTGGATGCAAACCTCTCAAAATGCTACTGGGCTGAGGCAATTGCAACTGCTACCTATCTCAAGAACAGATGTCCTACAAAATCTGTCGAAGGAAAAACTCCCTATGAATTATGCTGTGGGGAGAAGCCCAGTGTTGATCACTTTCGCGTTTTTGGCTGCGAAGCTTATGCTCATATCCCCAAAGATGAGCGACACAAGCTTGACACAAAGGCTAGAAAATGTATTTTCCTTGGCTATGGAAAAGATGTGAAATGCTTCAGATTGTATGATGTGGAAAATAAGAAACTCATTCACAGCAGAGATGTCAAATTTAACGAAAGTCCAGATGATTCAAAAGGTTGTAAAACAGATTTGCTAGATGTTGAAGTTGAAAAGTATGAATTTCATGGATTTAATGATATTGAAAATGTAGTTGATAATGAAGAGCCTACTGAAGATCCTGATCTACCTGAAGACCCTGATAATTCTGAAGATCATGATCAACCTCAAGAACTGCAAAGATCTACTAGAGAGAGACGAAGACCTGACTATTATATGCAACAGAGTTATGTGAGTGAGACTCCAATTACCTACAAGGATGCTACAATTAGTCCGGACAGGCTAAATGGAAAGCAGCAATGGAGGCAGAGATGAAATCCCTGGAGGATAACAGTGTCTGGACTCTTGTCAATTTACCTTCTGGATGTAAGACAGTTGGAAGCAAATGGGTGTTCAAGCAAAAGACAGGTCCTGATGGTTCTGTTGAACGCTTTAAAGCAAGGCTAGTTGCTCAGGGATACAATCAACAGTATGGGAGAGATTATGATGAAACATTTTGCCCAGTTGTAAGGCAGGAATCTCTACGAGTTCTATTAGCACTGTCAGCTAAACACAGTTTGAAAGTTAATCAAGTGGATATAACTACTGCATTCCTCAATGGTTCACTCGAGGAAGATGTGTACATGAAACAACCTGAAGGTTTCGAAATTTGTGGCAAAGAAAATTTAGTCTGCAAATTAAACAAAAGCATAATATGGATTAAAGCAGTCACCACGTTGTTGGAATACAACATTGCATAGTCACTTGAAGAAAATTGGTTTTATACAATCCAAAGCTGATCCATGTATATATCACAAAGATGCAGGAGGAGAAGCACCAATTTACATGGGTGTTTATGTTGATGACATTGTCATAGCTGGAAAAACTGACTTTCAACTACAGAATGTGAAGGACTCTCTCTCTCTCAAAAGTTTGAACTGAAAGATTTAGGAAGTCTTCGTTATTTCCTTGGAATGTCAATTACACAAGACAGTGACTCAGGATCTATTGTGATTAATCGACCTGCTTATACAAAGAAGCTTCTTGAGAATTTTGGAATGCAAGAGTGCAAACCAGTAGCTACTCCAGTAAGTAGCAGCTCCAAGCTAATCAAAGCTACGGAGAGTGATGAGTGCGTGGACAAGACTAAGTATCAGTCAGCTGTTGAATCTCTAATGTATCTTGCAGTTTGTAATCGTCCAGACATATCGTTTGCCGTAAACTCACTTGCTAAATTCAATTCAAAGCCAACAGAAGATCATTGGAGTGCTCTCAAGCGTGTGCTACGTTATCTTCAAGGCACAAAGAATGTTGGAATTTGTTACTCAAAAGATAGTGGAGATATTATTGGATATACAGATGCAGACTGGGCTGGTGATCTAGATGATCGTAAGTCAACTTCTGGTTATCTCTTCATGCTCTGTGATGGTGCAGTGTCCTGGAAAAGTCAGAAGCAAAGGTGTGTAGCACTCTCAACAGCTGAAGCTGAATATGTTGCGATGAGCGCTGCTGTTCAGGAGTCTGTGTGGTTGTGTCAGTTAATTAGTGAGTTAACAGATTCTTCAATTGGTATCAACCCAGCGTTAATTCATGAAGATAATCAGGCAGCAATTACCATGGCCAAAAACCCCCAATTCCATGGAAGAGCAAAGCATATAGAGATAAAGCATCACTTCATTCGTGATCAAGTAGCTTGTGGAATTATCAAGCTGGAATATTGCCCAACGTCTCAAATGATTGCAGATATATTGACCAAAGGTCTAAGTCGTGACTCTTTTTGTGAACTTCGAAAAAATTCTGGAGTAATCGAACAATGTCATGTAACGTGAGGAAGAGTGTTGAAAATGCAATTAAACAATGAGGACATACACTTATACACTTTGATGTCATACTCATTTCCTGTTTTTTGTTTCCTGTACCACAAGTCAGCCTTCTGTTGTGTTCTTTTGTCTATTGTTGTGATGGAGGCTCTGCTCCCTTTTGTTCATTGTTTTGTAAGGAGGCCCTGCGCTGTCTTCCATTATATATATAGTTGTATGCATACAGTTGTGATTCTGTCTCTTATACTGTCAGATTTCAATTGTTTGCAATTATACTTAAACTCTGTCAATTAGCTTAATCGCTTGCATTTGCGCTAGCTCGTGTGGCTCTACTGTGCATATCACTCTTGCCAATATAAAAGTATTAAGAGAGGGAAACCATGCAAATAAATTATATATTATGCTACTGAATTCTTAATTTACAAATATTAGTACACCAAGTGCAAGGGAGTGGCAGGTTACTTGTGAGTAATCATAATCGGACAAATTTCTAACATACCTAACACCCGAAGGAAGAATATTAGATGCATTTCTGTAGACAGATATAATAACTGTGAAAGTTTCACTGACAGATAATGGAACATTGTCCAATTGAAGGTGAGCAGATATAAATGGAGGAGTCCAGCCATCAATCTCAGATGTTTCAATAGTAGTTAATAATGTGCTGGTCAAACTTTGTGTCAATATTTGTATTCCTAAAAAAATTAAGTAATTATAATAATATTGTGTTAGAAATGGCGACTTTCACTTGCCTATATTGTTATTAGAGTATGATATATCTTCTGCACATACCACAAGATTGTCCAGTGATTGCAGCAGACTACTGCTTATTACTGAATTTCTCAATGTTTCATTCTATAAGTATAGCATATGTAAAATATTATAATATTATAGTTTAATGTTCTATTTACTATAGATTTATCAGGCTGAATATGAAACTATATACATCACAACAAAGAATTTGATCTTATTGGCCTCTTCGGACAAGATTAGTAAGAACTGAGAAAAATTGGCAGTTTTATCCTTTCTTTCTTGCCATTGAAAAGTTAAATATCACTTTATTTTAACACAGGTTTTCAATTAAAAGTATAAATTTAAGCTATATCCTGTGTTACTGCTTATAACATACTTACAGATTGTTGATATGATATCACGTCATTTCCAATATCTACAGCATTCTAATAGACAGAAATAATACATATGTAATACTAATGTTTTTATGAAACATAAATGAACTAATTAAGATATGAAGAATAGTATTGGTTTCTTTTAATTGCAACTTGTACTACACAAATAAACTTTATATTTTTAAGATGCATACAGATTAAATTTAGAGGTGTTACTGTAATTGAAAATACGTATTTTAAGTACCCTGTGCTTAAATTCATGGTGAATTTAGTAAAAACTGTTTAATTTTGTGCTTAATGTTATTATAATTACTCTAATAACTGCTGATACCTGAATAGTTTCATTGTCACAGTTAAGGAAAGTCGCATTGTTCAGTATTAGTCCTAGAATATAGACAACTGCTAGACCATCTTCATTTGTGTCCGTGGAAAGACTTGACAATAGTGAGAGCTGCTCATTAACATTCTATTGATAATAGAATGAAATTATTGAGGTTATATGTACATCTATAAAACATTAGTAACTTACAGTGCCACTTAAAATAATTTGTATAGTCTGCTCAATTTCTTTCTGAAACAACAAATTTCAAGTAGATAAAAATTATTTTCCGGACAGCATTATCCCTATTTGTAGCTATCAAATTTTATAATGTTTATAATATAATTTATGCACTATTTTAATTTATCTTCACACTCGGTGAGAATCTGTGTTAATAACATTATACATGTAGAACAATGAGGTTAGTTCTATAACTCACCATTACTTGAGTTTCAAGATGAATGACTGCTTCATTAATTGAGTTGGTAGTAACTAGAATATTATCAGTGGTTGTTGTGTTAAAGATATTGTTTGGTTTTACTGCTGTTGACTCAGTAAGAGGAGAAGAGGAAACTGGTTTATTAGTAGGTAGTAATGTAACTGGCATGTTGTTGGTAACATTAATAACAGTAATAACATTAGTTACTGCAGAATGACTTGTTATAAAGTTTTCATATGGAGGATAGTTGATACCTTCCCCAAACACTAGAGCTGAATTGTTAATTCCATTGGAACAAGCGGTAGAAATGTGTCCATTTCTAATGTTGGAAGGATTCCAATATATGTTGCTGAAATACAATCATTATTTTAATAATATGTTAAGGTACTTCAACTGTAGTAAACACACACAATATAGCACATTGAATACCTTAAAACTTGTATTGATAAATTTTTATAGAAAACGAAACATCAGTGATACTGAGCACTACCACCACTTAATATTTCATAATGTGGAGAAAGATTAGGTCATTGAGTTCTAGATGTATACTAGAATATTTTAGGCAAAATTTAACTTATTAAAATGGGACAAGATTCCTAATTATGTTTTTTACTTCATTAAGTTTTAGTTCAATAAGCTATAAACCACATTAAATAAAATTAAATATAGTAATATATTACATATTTATATATATGTACATAAAATAAAATACTATATCTTCTTGCTACCTTTAACTATGTTTATAAAAGCATATTTAAGTATTTTCTCTTTAATTAAGTAGTACATACTGTGGGTGTGGCCACAAGAGAGAAGAAGAAGAAGAGAGAAGAATAAAGAGAAGATCAAGGAGAACCTTGTCATTGTGTCATTGTGTGTGTATATCTTATGAGCAGCGTGTGCATAGTTGAGTGTGTGAAATTTCATGTGTTAGTTTGTGCCCCGGTCTTCCGGTGGATCGTCCTTCATTTCACATGTGCGCATGAGTGACAATGGACTCAAATAGCCGGTCACGCATGCGTTTTATCAGTTCACTAATATCAAGATAGATTTAAAACTCTACTTGAACTCTGTGGATGCTGGTGGCAGCGTCGTCGGGAGCGGCTGGCTAGTCCATGAATAAGTTGAGTCAGGGCTTCCAACAAATACCTAACCTACAACTGGTGGCAGCTGTGGTGCCCGGACTGGATTAAGACCCTTTCCTACTTCGCCTGCTCGCGTCATTGATTGGTCCCTTTCTCGGCTTCGCGTCTACAGTCGTCGCTACTGATTTAACCCTCAGTTCCGACTTCGTTCGTATCATTTGCATACTGACTAGGCTACAAACTGTTTTTCGTTTCTATTTAGTGCTCAGTGCACGTGGTGTTTGTCTTCGGATTTTTTTACGTGTCATTATTTTTTTTGTAATTGTCACCCGTTCACTTGTTCACCTGCCGAAATCTCCTATCATATCTGGCTACCTTCGCCCACGGTGCTCTCTTGGCCAGCCTGAATATGATTTATCGATAGGCTGCCAACGGCACCCACATCTCGGGATTACTGGTGGCCCATGCCACCTGGTACAGGGTGAAACATGTGCTCCAGTCCTGCAGGCTCGGAATCTCTTCGATCGATTTCTTCTGGCTTGCCGCCCCACTGCTGGTTACCCACTGGGTCATAGAAGGATGTTTAGAAGACATCAATTTTTTTTCCTCTCTTACAGTCAAGTCTGTTAAACAGGCTTTAGGCTTGCGGGAGGCGAGCAGTCGATGGGCTCTCGATTTTTTGCCGCTTGGGGCGGTGGCACGGCAGTGTCTTCTGCAGCTGCCCTGCCGCCTTATTCGTAGCGCCTCGCTTCTCGAGATGCTACTTCTCCCACACAACCCCCCACGCCGGCCACTCAGAGAGCCCCGCCTGCTCCGAAACCGCACACCTCCACTCTCTCGCCCTTGTTCCCCCCGTGCCTCTTAGCAGTGATCAACCACTAAAGCTACCCACTCATTATATTCATTACCTTTAACAAAACTTTTTTTTTGCCAATAACAGTTAACAAGACTCATGCACACAACATAATCACCTATCTAACCACACATATAGTGTCCCCGCTAGTTCACAGTTACAACACGTAGCATACCAGTGGTAGATCAACTGCACTGGTCGGCCTCCTGATTGGCCTCCGCCAGTTTTCTAGGCAGCTCTCCCAGTCCTTGGCTGCCGCTCCTCACATAACCTTTGTACTCCCTGCTCTTCCAGCGTCCCAGCTTCTTGATCTCTGCGTCAGATGCTCCGCATTGGGCAGCTGCAGTAGCAGCCCCTATTCTGAAGCTGTGACCTGAAATTGCTCTGCTGTCCAAGTCCGCTCTGTTCAATGCGCCTTTGACCTCCCGCACGAAGATCTTTCTTATCAACCCTATGCCTGCCTTGTCAATGAAGAACGGCCCAGGGCCAACTTTTCTTACTATCATGAACCTCAAAATAGCGTTGACTGGGCACAGCGACTTGCCTGTCCATCCGATTGTCACGGTGGCACCACGTCTCAGCCTGTCAGTCTTCGAGTCCTTTATTCGTACATTCAGAACTCTAGGTTGTTCATAGCTATTCACACTGACGTCATCCTATGCCAGGTGCGCCTTCGGGTCAAACGCAACCCGCTCTGACGCTAGGGCCTCGCTGGCTCTAAGGCAGCCGTAGAAACACATACATGCAGCTGCCCACAGCAATGTGCCTCTGACGCTACTGCTGCTTCATGCATCATGCAGTGCAGCCATGTGTCTTCCTGACACTGGCTCTTTTTCTGGGCCAGTCGTGCACTGCATCGCTCTGCGACGAGCGATGCCCTTTCGGAGTTGAGCTAGCTTTGCCATGGTTCCCCACTTGGGCACTTGTATGCCTGCTTTAATGTGCGCCTGACGTAAACCAGCCAGGTGATAGTTCACTGTAGCCGCCTGTAAACCCTCCTCAGCTAGCATGGTAACGTACGCCACGGCTTTTTCCTCTGTCACAGGCAATGAGTCACAGCCCCACATTTTGCACAACTCCACGAATCTCGCCCATGCCCCGACATACCTTTTAGCCGTGGCAGGCGCTAAGCCGTCCTGGAGATAAGCCTCCGAAGCTTGTTCCACTCTGATTCTCGCCAATGGTACACAGTCTCTGTCAGCAATTTCACCAGTTCTGGGTGTACTCGAGCAGCCTCTGCAGCCGCGCCCTGCATGATAGATTGGGCAAGTGATAGCTTGTTCCTCGACAAAGCATTTGCAACCATATTATCTTTTCCTTTGATATGCTCTGCTATCAGCACACACTCAAATATGGCCTCCAGGAATGCCAGGCATCTTATCAAGTGCATTGTGTGCACCTCTTTGCATGAGCATGCCTTGATCGTCGCAACAACAGCCATGTTGTCACAATGAATTCTGACAGTGCTACCTTTCCACTCGTTGCCCCATATTACCAGTGCTACCACTATGGGTAACATTTCTTTTGGCATGATGCTCCACTCTCTCGTTGCTGGCGCCGATTCCCAGCACAACTGGAACCATCTGCTGTTCCACCATGCCCCACACCCCCATGAGCCGGAGGCATCTGACACGAGTTCGATTTGTGGCTGGTCAGCTTCAGCTAGCGCACTCATCATTGTGACACCATTCCACTGGAGGCCGAACTGCCACCATCATTCCAAGTCTGCTCTGGCAGACAGATTCAGCCTGACTCTTCTATCGCACTGCTTCACTGTCGTCCAGAGGTCCACCAGCCTTCTCATAAATGCTCTGCCTGGCCTCACTGCTCTGCTAGTGAACCTCAGGTGGCCAACAATGGACTCCAACTCTCTCCTCGTGCATGATTTCATACCTCTCCATTCCCTCAACATTTTTTTGAGTGCTTTCAGTCGCTCCTCTGGCAACCTCACCACCATACTTCTAGTATCCAGTTCCATGCCCAGGAACGTGATCACCTGCGCTGGTCCTTCTTCCTTTGCAGGGTCTAGCGGCATCCCCAGCACCTCACAGGCTTCTTTAAACACTGCCATAGTTCGGGCGCACTCTCCTGTATCTCTGCTACCAACGGCTACAAAGTCATCGATATAATGACCTAGCCATCCAGCGCCTCTATTCTTAGCAACCCACTCGATGGCATCACCAAGTGCTGTGAACAACAGCGGCACTGATCGTAAGCCAAATGGTGGTGCGCCGTCAGCAAAAACATCTCCATCCCACTCCATTCCCAGGAGCCACCTGTCTCTCGGATGGACTCCGCTCCTCCACCAAGTTGGAGCACTCTCCTCACTACATCATCCACGTACAAATACTGGACCCTTGCCAGTTCTTTGTCAATGCCGTCATTCACACTTCTACCATCAGGAGTCGACAGGTTCACAATTAGCTTCCATTTACCCGGCTTTCCTTTCTTAGGAATGACTCCAAATGGTCTGCATTACACCCTGCCCTTGTCCACAGACGAGGATACTCTCCAGATCCTCCTTGCTCTCTCTTCCTTCGCTAAAGACTCATCAATGATTGCTTTGTGCTCCAGGGCCATATACATGCCACCCCTGCGGCCTGTCACCTCCACAACACTCTGATCATGGCCCAAGCGGAAGCCTGCACGAATGCCCCTCACAAGGAACTTCATCCATTCCTTGTCCGGGTGCTCCTCCAGTTCTCTCTCCCATTCCTGCCACTTCAGTGGAGACACCACCGCCTCCGCACCTTCGAGCGTCCCACTTTTCTCTCCTTTTGATACTCTCTCCAGCTCCAACAGCTGGTCTATAAATCGATACCCTGTGTCAATGTACAATTGATGACACACGCTCTCCCCCCTTTAACACCCTCCCCTGCCGCCCCTTACCACCCTCCCGTGTATGCCTGCCTGTGTGCATTGTCCCACCCACGTTGACTACACTAAACGCAACACGCCCCATGTAACAATTCAATCCAACAGCAAATCAGGAAATGCAACAAAACAAAACAGATAACTTGTGCGTGAGCTACGCTACCAAGCGTGAGTGTGTGTGTGTAATTAGCACGTTTCAATCTATATTGTTCCTGTCACCCTCTGCCACTCTACTGGCTTGGGGTCTCTTGCTTGTGACTCCTTCCTGTCACTTTCACAGTACACTGCGTTGCCGGGTGATCGCCACCACACGTGGCACAGGCGTGCACAAACCGGCACTGCTGCCCAAAAATGCAGACACCATTCTGCTTGTTAAATCTGAAGCACGCGCCTGCTTGTCTCCTGTCTTTCCTCAGGCCGCCGCTTCCGGTGGCCTGTTGGCTCCTACACACTGTCCCAGCGGCACTTCTTTCAATGACTAGTGGGCATTCATACATCAGCACCACTGAGTCAACTTCATTCCATGGCTTTTTGGGGTTAGCCGCTGCTTTCATGCGGAATTTTCTGTCATAGTTTGCTACACCTACCCACCTTCTATTTCTTGCCATCTCTGCAATGGCCACTCTATATTCCGCAAGAGCCTTGGGTATAGAGAGGCAGTAGCTAGCCATAATGGGTATTGAGAGGCAGTAGCTAGCCATAATGGGTATATAAGAGAGGCAGTAGCTATAATGGGTATATATAAGAGAGGCAGTAGCTGATCATAATGGGTATAGAGAGGCAGTAGCTAACCATAAGGGGTATATAAGAGAGGCCCTTCATCAGCTCCGGCTGCACTCCTGCTCTTACCCTCTCATAGAGAGTGAAACACACGTGCCACCATCCCACGTCGGGTCCCGTGGGCCTTTTTTCTTTGTGTCATCCTTCCCAGTAGTACCGTCCTTCTCTACGCTTTTACCCAGCACGGGTGTATTCTCCATGTTTCACTCGTCTGGGTAATTATAACTAATGCTTCCCTACTACCAACGTGCCCTTTTCCATGTGTGCACCCGCTACGCATGCGCCCTGCCAAAACCTTTACTCCTTTAACCGCAGGTAACCTCGATACGCTGCGCTGGATCTGCCATGCCTTCACCTAGCTCTCCCAAGCTGCCTTTCCCTTCCCCTGTGTCAGCTGGTCCGTCGTTGAACACTGGGAAGCTTGCAAATTCTACGAATGCTCCCTCTCTGATCTTTTCCACTACCTTATGATGTAGTGGTGGCTGATTCTTCAAGAGGTGCACCACTTTGGGAGACTTCTTCTCCCCCATGCCCCCTGCCATTGCCTCCTTGAACTTCACCAGCCATGTCTGCAGAGCTGGCCCCTTGTCTCCGCCATCCCCTTTTGGGACTGACACTGCTCCCTTGCTCCTGGCATGGTCTGCCGCCTCTGTTCCCTTATCTGTGGAAAATTACCAACAGCACAGACATGATCCTTCCCATGCCTGTGCCACCCCTTTGTGGCTCCACCTCATAATCCGGCATGGCCTGATGAGAGCTCTCGGCAGGCACCCCTCCCTCACTCTTACCTTGGGTGACCTGCCTTTCCCTCTCTGGTCCATGCCCCTCTTTCTCTCCCTGGCATCACCCGGGAGGAGACCCTTCTTGCACTTCCGTGCCTCCTGGTCCCCTCCCCCTTTCTATGCCTCTTTCACTCTATGCATTTACCATGGAGGAGACCCACCTTGCACTTCTGTGTTTCCTGGTCCACTCCCCCTCACTAAGCCTTTTTCTCTCTCTGACAGGGAGGAGACCCTCCTGGCACTTCTTTGCCTCCTGGTCCCCTCCCCCTTTCTATGCCTTTTTCTCTCTCTGGCATTCCCAGGGAGGAGACCCTCCTGGCACTTCTTTGCCTCCTGGTCCCCTCCCCCTTTCTATGCCTCTTTCTCTCTCTGGCATACTCAGGCGGAGACCCTCTTTTCACCTCTGAGCTTCCTGGTCCCCTCCCCTTCTCTATGCATTCCTCTCCCCCCCCTTTAGCTACCTGCCCGTTTGTTAGCTCTCCTCACCAACTTGCTTGCCCTGTCTCTCTTCCCCAGCTCCACCCCCTCTTGTTCTCTTACACTCGCCCACTGGACGCCTCTACAAAGCCCGGAGCTCGGTCATGTACTACCATAGTGCGGAAGTAAGCATCAGGGACATTTGTCCTGGCTTTCCAGCCTTCCTCCCCCGCGTCCCTGACTATCCCCTCTCACATTCTCATCTGACTACACCCTTTCCTCCTCTCTACTCACCCTTTCGTTCCTGTAGGCACTGCAGAGCCATGTGGTTGGTCTTTTGTACCTCGCTCAACTGTTTTCCCAGCACACTGATGGCTTTGGCATTCTCCTGACTCAAGGAGACGTCCTCATCATTGGATTCTTCCACTCCTTCCTCTTCACACTCTCTCTCTGGCATCTCTATTGCACCTCCCCGGCTTCTTTCCGCCTCTTAGGTGCCAGCGCCTGGTTTACTCTGCCGCTGGGCTCGGCCGCTGCCTTGTCCCGCGGCCTAAGCACCTTGTCTTTTTTCTCCTTGTCCATTTTTCTTTATTTTTTTTTTCTATTCTAATTGGTGCATCCCGCCCGAGGCCCTTGAGTCTCGCGATTCCCTTGGATGCATGCGCACGGCCGAGCACGCGCCCGGCAGTGGGCTAGCTAATTTTTCCCCAGACCCTTTTACCGCCAGTAACCTCGGTCCGCTGTGCTTCACCTGCCGTAACCACTGTGCGACATTGTCTAACATTGGTTGTGATGTTTGTCATGTAGAGATTTATGACAGCTTGTATAATTCAGCGTCTTATAATACCAAGAAACGCATTTGTCATTTTTGGCGTTCATCATTAAACTATGCTTTTTTCAGTAGTCAAATGCAATAGAATTCTAGATACTGTGGTCTGTTTGTCATTGCTGCAGCAGCATAATTAGTGCTCAATAGAATGAACCCTTTTCTTCAATTCATTTGCTGGGATTGTAAGAAAATGAGGAACCATTTGTTGCATTGTTTTGAAAAAGCAGCATTTTGACCAATTTTCTAGGCTAGATGCCGCAAATATTACTACTTTTAAACCATTTAAATATGAATCGAAAGAAATTCTGTCTTGCGTCTGTGGGATGCCGAAGGATAAGACGATGACTCCATGCAAGACTTGTGGGCAGTTGTTTCACAAGGCTTGTATTACCTTATCCATTAAGGACTCCAAAAATGGTGACTGGAACTGCAATTCTTGTACACAATTGAATTGATTAAATTTTTTTTGTAATTTTCATCAAGCTTTCTTGTGTAAAAATTCAATTATGTGTGAAAATTCAATTATGTTTAATAAACATGTTAGTTGCACATATGACCTGGAGTTACTATGTGGGGACAATACATCTGACCTAAAGTTAGTATGTGGGGGTTGTACATCTCACCTGGAGTTAGTATGTGGGGAGTGATACATCTGACCTGGAGTTAGTATGTCAGAGTAGTGCATCTGATCTGGAGTTAGCATGTGGGGAACAGTACATCTGGCCTGGAGCTAGTATGTGGGAGTGATACATCTGACCTGGAGTTAGTATGTGGTGACAGTACATCTGACTTGGAGTTAGTATGTGGGGAGTGGTACATCTGACCTAGAGTTAGTATGTCGGAGTAGTGCATCTGATCTGGAGTTAGTATGTGGGGAACAGTACATCTGGCCTGGAGCTAGTACGTGGGAGTGGTACATCTGACCTGGAGTTAGTATGTGGTGACAGTACATCTGACCTGGTGTTAGTATGTGGGGACAGTACATCTGACCTGGAGTTAGTATGTGGGAGTGGTGCATCTGACCTGGAGTTAGTATGTGGGGACATTATATCTGGCCTGGAGTTAGTATGTGGGGAAATTATATCTGGCCTAGACTTAGTATGTGTGGGTGGTGTATCTGACCTCCAGTTAGTATGTGGTAACAGTACATCTGACTTGGAGTTAGTATGTGGGGACATTATATCTATAGTATGTGTGGGTGGTGTATCTGGCCTCGAGTTAGTATGTGGGGACAGTACATCTGACCTGGAGTTAGAATGTGGGGACAGTACATCTGACCTGGAGTTAGTATGTGGGAGTGGTGCATCTGACCTGGAGTTAGTATGTGGTGGACATTGTATCTGGCCTGGAATGTGGGGTAATTATATCTGGCCTAGAATTAGTATGTGTGGGTGGTGTATCTGACCTCAAGTTAGTATGTGGTGACAGTAAATCTGACCTGGAGTTAGTATGTGGAGTTGTGCATCTGACCTGATATAGTGACATAACTGGTGGTGACAGGTAGAATATGTGTTAGTGAATAAGTGATTAGGTAAAATGGGCATGCGTTAATGTGAAGGACCCACTGGTAGATAGGTGTAATATCAGCTGTCTATGCAAATGATTGATAAATGATTTGAGGCTTTCACCTGTAACGGTGGAGACAGAGAGATATTTGCGTAGTAGTGCTGTTAGTTCTGAGAGTCTGTTAGCTCCAGGTAGTAGTGTATATTTAAGTAGCTGTAGTAGTAGTGCCTTAGGTAGTTCGGAGGAAACCGTCTTAGGCATGTTGAATGAAGAGGAGATTGCCCATGAGTTAGATGGGTTGGATCGCAGTGAAGATTTACTCCCTGGTAGTGGGGTTAGTGGTGAATTTGGGCCCCAGAGTTTTAATACATTCATGACCCAATTCTCTAGAATGTTTGATAGTATGGCCACCCTCACTGGTGCGTCAGCGGGAGGTCAAGAGAGTGCTGATAGAAACAGGAAGATTAATAATCTGCCTCCTCACAAGGATGGAGCAGATATCGCGAAGTATATACGCAAGCTCGAAGCTGACTTGCGAGACATTGGTATGCCTTCTTCGCGCTTCAAATCTATCAAAAGCTTCAGTCGAAGTCTGCTTCTGCTATAGTAGCTTCGATTGATGGAGATACCTGCACTTACTCTGAGTTAAAGGAAATACTCATAGATGCTTTAGGCTCGAGCAGAACTAGTCTGGGAATCAAGCTCATGTCTTTTCTAGAAACTTTTGTCTATCTGAAGGGCTTAACGGATTCTATTAGTATGGTGACAGATAGCAAGGAAGATGTGTTGATATTTATCGCCTGTGAGGACTTTTGCGCCACCAGGCCTTTGCACCAGCATGGGGTCATGGACAGCAGGGAAGTGACCAGTTTCAAAGACTTGAATAAACTAGCAATCACCCTCCAGACATCTGACTCTGACAGGTCTAGTGCCGGGAGAGGAGTGGCTATGGCAGTAACGTAGAATGTTTTAAGTGCCATAAGTTGGGCCATCGTGTTCGAATGAAAATGGAATGGTAGTGGTAGTGCTAAAGGTCAAGGTGTAGTGTGTTACACTTGCAGGGAGCCAGGTCACAAATCGCCTGACTGCCCTAACAAGTTGAAAAGTGAGAGTGCAGAGAACAAACATGAGCTTGGAAAGAAGCTGAACCTTAAGAAGATTGGGAGGACTTATAATACGAATTGGGTAGCTGTGCGAGAGAAATCTCCATATGTTGAAGGGTTCATGAACGGTACCAAGTGCCAGATTGTGCCTGACACAGTCCTGTTGTAGAGTCTGTCGTAGATGGGGACGTGTCTAGTTCAATTGTGTCTGTTGATGCTAGTAATTCTGAGGACGTGATAGTGGATTTGCAAAGTGTGCATGAGTGTGATGATTTTGATAATGTTGCTTCGGATGTGTGTGGTAGTCTTGATGTTCCGGTCTTGAAGGAAGAGGCAGGAAGAGACGTGCTGAAGAAAGAGATGTTAGTCGACGAGTCTTTGAAGGCTTGCAGGGACTTGGCAGACAGGAAGCTAAATGGTTATAATTGGATGGATGGTATTCTCATTCACTCGATTGTTGATATTGACAATAGTGTGGTCGATAGGATTGTCTTGCCAGTTGTTAGGAGGTGTCATGCAATGTCTTTGGCGCATGACAAGTCAGCACATGTAGGTGTCAGAGGTATGCAGAGATTGCTTGGTAAAAGGTTTACGTGGCCTGGCCTCCACGCTGACATTACCTCCTCTATCCGATCGTGTGATAAGTGTCTCAGGTATAACAGTGCTGGTAACAAGAAAGCCAAGATGGTTGAGAGGGGTATAGTCACTGTGCCCTTTGAGACTGTCGCGGTGGACTTGGTGGGTCCTTTGCCCACAGGCAGGCGAGGAGTCAAGTACTTATTCACATACATTTGCCTTGCCAGCAGGTGGCCAGAAGCGCAACCTATGAGGACGGCTTCGGCCAAGGAGGCTGCTCAGTGTTTCCTAGACATTATTGCATGCACAGGTATTCCTCTCAAGGTGCTGTCCGATAGAGGTAGTGTCTTCCTCAGCAAACTGATGCGAGGACTTTGTGAGACTTTAGGGATAGATAGTATAGCGACTTCCCCTTACAGGCCCCAGTCAAACCGGGTAGTTGAGCGTTTTCACGGCTCACTCAAGCCGATGTTGGCTAAAGCTGTGGACAGTGGAGTAGACTGGGCGGATTTCTTGCCCTTAGCCCTCTTTGCCATGAGGCAGGTTCCAAATCGATTCACTGGTTTTTCTCCTCATCAGCTTGTCTTTGGCAGAGATGTGGATTGACCCCTTGATGTGTTGTACGAGGGGTGGGTAGATAGAAAGTTTGATGGAATGGACGTAGAAGGGTGGCTCTTGTCACTGGATGATAAACTCTCACTCATTCATGACGTGGCAGTGGCAGAAGAAGTTAAGTGTGTAGATAAGCGTGTGGTTAGCTTTAACAAAGGTAAAAGTGATAGACGTTTAGAGGTGGGGTCTCAGGTTCTTATGAGGATCCCAGGAATTCAAGCTGCTTTGCAGGCAGCATGGGAGGGCCCTTATACAGTCGTTGACAGGGTATCCCGAGTGACTTACAGGGTTTCCAAAGGTGATGGTCATCCTGTTAAGTTGGCACACATTAATAACCTAAAGGTGTACCAGGATCGAGTGTTGTCCGTGAATGCTGTTACTCTTGTGGCTGAGGAACAGGGAATTGGTGATGGCTTGTTAGCGAGTAAAGCTGTTCTCAGCAAGGACAAATGTCCTGGTTATAATGAAGCCATGTTGAAATCTGTGCTGTCTGAGTTGGAAACGTATTTCAGTGTTAAACCTGGTTTGTGTAAGGCTGGTGTTTGTGAGATTGTATTGAAGAGAGAAGAATAAAGGAGAAGATCAAGGAGAGCCATGTCATTGTGTCATTGTGTGCGTATATCTTATGAGCAGCGTGTGCATAGTTGAGTGTGTGTGATTTCGTGTACTAGTTTGTGCCCCGGTCTTCCGGTGGATCGTCCTTCATTTCATATGTGCGCATGAGTGACAACGGACTCAAATAGCCGGACACACATGCGTCTCATCAGTTCACTAATATCAAGATAGATTTACAACTCTACTTGAACTCTGTGGATTCTGGTGGCAGCGTCGTCGGGAGCGGCTGGCTAGTCCATGAATAAGTTGAGTCAGGGCTTCCGACAACTACCTAACCTACACATACTATTAGTCGAATGTTAGGTGGAAGCTATAATATATTCAAACAGATATATTCAGTAAGAAGTGCTTACAAGTAATTGTGCCTATATCTACATGTATACTGGTAATTTACATATGTGACAGTACTTGGGAAAGGGACCAATTACTATAATCTTGGTATAAAAAAACTCCATTTTTCAATTTTTGACGCAATTGGTCCCTTTTCCCAAGTACTGTCACATATAGTGTTTGAATCATTGCATTACCATATTTTTATCTCTTCATAATTTCTTACTCAGCCTTCTTTTACTCAATAGATGTACTCTCTTTCTCTTTCACAGGCTTTTTTTAAACAACACAGATTCCCATTGGCGACCAAATATTTTTATTTTGTATGGTTTTAAAAAGCCTGTGAAAGAGAGAGAATACATATTTTATCTTTTGATCATATTCACTTATTGATTCTTATACGTATTTTTAATCTCATCCACTTACTTTAAAGCAGAATTATTAAAATTATCCCTGATTAAACTTTTAGAAAAATTCCCTGTAATTAAATTTATTTCGATGTCATCTAAGCTCCACAAATCTACATATGGTCTGTTTTTTATTCCTAATAAACTTGACATCAGCCATCGTAGCTGTATAGAGTCGTTGAGGGGAATTCCACATATCTGGATTTTCCTCATAATATTGGGCATATTCAACGGGTTCAAGGTGGCTATGTCTTGAACACAATATCCACGCCTGCAATTAGATGTAGTTTGTTCAATAGTGTGTATTATTGAAAGAGGGATCCATTCGGATGGATTAGATAATAATCTAACTGAGAATTCCAATACTTCACTCATTTCTAAACTATCGTGACGAATGTTACATGTGGTTGAAGAATAGACTGTATAATGTATTTGTCTAGAACATAGCAAAATAATATTATAAAGCTAGGATTCGAATGTTGTGTATCTTTCTTTACTTATTTGTAACTAAATAATGTTCTTAACCCAAGGTGACCATTTACTGGTAAATTAACAACTAAACATTAACTTACATGCTGTTGCTAGCTTCAGAACAGTCAACACTAAATGGCAACATTTTCCTCAATTCAGGAATTGATATTTCTTTAAATGAATCAGTAGCACTATTCCAAGTGATGTGTACTGTTCTAGGATATTGGGGATTGCCACCACAGAAACTGTAATATGATTAAGATAATACATCATAGTTTGATACATAATATAAGTTGCAAGATAACTGCAGGGTCGTAACTAGCATTGAAGCTGAGTAGGCCTCTGCCTCATCAAAATATATAAGCCTTGGTTAAAAAAAATCCATTCTTACCAACAAATAATTATAGAATCACTACACCATAACTAGAACTACTTTTACAGTTTGTGGTTAATGACTCCATTTACCTTGCTGCTATTGGTTAGTCTCTAGTTGGCAAGGTCCCTTGATACAGCAGGATATATTCCATCAGATTTTATTTAGCTATTCTTTACATATTATATATATATTTACAAGCTTTATTTAAATAGGTGTGGTGATAAATCTGAGCATGGTTAGTAACCAAAATTGCTTTGGCCTTGTCTCTTCTGTAATTAAAGTTAAGGCACAGAACTGTTATTTTTAAAACAACTTTATACAGCTAAGGGAAGTAATTATAAAATCAGTTGCTAAATATATCTTTCCAAGTCAATTGTCGTAAACTTAATTATTAGCATATTGAGTGTTGATCACATACAAACTAAATGTAGCCATGCTAAAGCTTTGAAGACCTTTGAAGTGCTTTAACAGATAGAATTTATAGGAATCTTTTGAATTGATGTCCAGTAATGATGATGGAATATAAAGAGTTGGTAGTCAATATTGCTAAGGAATGTACATGTACATGTAATAATTTTTTCACAGGTTATTAGATTTTTTTGTTACATATAGGTAGTGTTGAGTTAAGGTGACTAAGTTTCCTTATATTTATATGAAATAATTAGAAAAATTCTTAGGACAAACAACTGTAATATGAGTAGTTGCATTGGAGAGGTTTCACTTTTGTAATTATTTGACAGCATTGGAATGTATGAATCACAACAACAAACAGTTCAACAATTAATCATTCTAAGATGGCTCAGTAGTTGTGAGGTTTAAGGCCTAACACTGTAGTAACCATACATTCTGTATTTTGATGTCTCTCAATAGTTTTTAAACAATAGATAATTTGAAGTTTTTCATATTGATGTATACATTGAAACAGAAGTATGCCATTTTTTATAGTTTGTAATAATAACTGTCACTTAGAAGAATTTAGCTAAACTACCATAGTGAAGTCCATGTCACAGCTATACTAGCATTTACAAATCTAATGTTCTATAGTTTATATGTACTTGTTAATTTGCCTCATATTATTGTAAAAAGATCTGCACTATAAGCCAGTCTGTGGTAAGGATCCATGTCACTTCACATTGATCAAGATGCCATCTACTTAATCGAATCTGGAATTTTCTTACTTATATTACTAACCTTTTTATAAAGAAAGATGTTGTATTTATCGAAACGTTGAAGCAGTGGCAACTTCCTCCTCCATGTTCAGGTTGTTCAAAGATAAAACTCACACTAGTGATATTTCTTGAACCAGCTCCTTCATAATATTGCAGTTCTGGCAGAGAAGAGTTGTAATTGACCCAAACACGGCAAGAATGAGTCTGGTCACCAGTGCCAGTTTCATCAGTGGAATTAGAAGTGTAGCTCAACCATAGTCCAGTACTCAATAAAGCATTGTCTCCTCCAATACAGGAAAACTCATACCATTGAATATTCAATGTGGGCAGTCTGCTGTCTCCTCCAAAAGATCCTTTCAACAAGATGAAGCATAGTATAAGTGTTGAGAACAAGATGCCAGTAGCCATTCTATCCCACCACTTGCAATGGAATAGTAGAGCACGCGCCCCTTATACTGTTGCCCAAATAACTACGCAACACTTCGCAGCCTGGTCAATATTCTCTAACCGATAAAGAAGCCCGTATTCCAACAACACTATGCCTGAAGTTTTACTGCTTGTTCTGAATATTTCATTGAAACTATCCAGCGCCTAGCTATTTAGGTCCATAAATGCTATTGAAACTATAAGATTTGGACTGTTCTGCTGTATTTGAGTTTCAAATTACGTGAAGAACTTTATGATTTCTTGTAATTGGAGCTATTAGTAATTATTATACAGTTGTATGGTACGTGCCATTTGATGCTCCAAAACTTAAGCTTATAAAATATATAGCTTCACCATGCACACAGCAGTTCTTAAGTTAACTATAAGTGATTCCTTTGAATTGCAGTAATACTGAACACTTCAATGCTGCACATTTACACATAGAACATATTAAACATGGACTAACAGTGCTTAATACCACAGAGAATACATTTAACCATTTTGAAAAACGAACACAGCTCTTCTATGAAAGATTTGTGGCTTCAGGTGATGGATATTGTAGTGTTATCACACACTTTACATTAATAACCTATCACTTTTTGTAATAACTTTTGTAAAATAAAATATTAATTTTGCCATAGCCATCTCGACAATGTAAGGTGTCTCCAAGTGAAATTTTGTTCCCTCATTTCAAACTACAATAAAGTTATCTATCTACAATATGGAAGTTGTTTTGCCACATAACTTTTAGAGTCAAAAAAGACCTAATTTTGAAGTCATAGGAAATTCTTTTGTTACTATAATAATAATATATTCATGTTTTGTTACTGTCTGAGTTATAAAAAAATAGAACGAAGCTGCAACACATTTCATAATCTATAGTAACAAGAAATTCCAAAATCAATATTTTATTTAAAGTTAAGTATATTTTATTGAGGTTTCATAACTCTATTTATGCTATAATCAATTTAGCCCTGTCCAGGCCCCTACAGTTTAATGATTAGTGTGCTCACTCGCAATCAGAGTTTGCAGGTTAAAGTCCTGAAAATGATTTTGTTCTTCAATTTTTTTCCCCTTGTGAAACACTTTTCCCATTGAAATAACAAGACTCCATACCAGATTATTTTCTGGGGTTGGGGAAGGAGGGAGGGGGGGGGACTTGTTTTTTATTCCTTGTAGGATTGCATGTGGCTAAAATGGCTGAATAGGCCACAGAGGGAGGAGAGTGTGGAAGCTGGTTCATCAATCAGATTTCCGGTGCGTCATTGTCAACTGATGGTCGTGCTTATGAAATTGTTTTATATATTACCTTCCGGAGCTGTGTGTGCACCTAGTTTATCTTCTGTGTTTCACATTACTAATTAGTCCAACATTGTCTGTCACTGTTCAGAAAATTGAAATACTGGAGAGTAAGCTGTGTACAGATGACTGTTCTGTTGTGATTCACTGTTCCTTTGATTGCTTTCATGTGTGTTTGTGTATGAACTAGTGTATGCTAATAAAACTTAATACTGTCATTTCTTTTATGTTACTGTTAAGTTCTCTTTGTGCTTTTTGACTAAATTAATAAGTTAAAATTATCTCATTAAATTTAATGTTGCAAAGTACCTCGTGAGGCTTGAGCCCAGCAACCAAAAGCTAACACATTCTATTATCTTTCAGATTTGACTTTAGCAACTTCTTGAAGATAGTCAGATTTAAATGAAATTTGATTGACTTCTTCAATTAGTACTGTGCACAGACTCCACAGATCTTGTGCCACAGGAAAGTTTGTTTCCATAGAGCACAAGACAAAGTGACAATCAGAGAGTGTGAATAAATTTTGACAATAACAAAATAACAACAACGCAATTTAAGTCTGTATATAGGATCTGCATAATATGATTACATCTTGTTTAATGTATTGATATCTTTATGAAGTCACTTCATCCCAATCATTTCAGAGAAGAATTGTATAAAGGTGTTTATCAGAGAGTTTTGAGGATAGCTAACTTGAGGGAAAAAAACTGAGGAAAAATGAAAGATAATTGTATGAGTTATTTAAACACAAATCTTAAGAAATATTATAATATATTGACCTCATACAAAATCCACACCTTAGTGTAAGATAATTGTAAACAGTGGAAGTAAGCGTACCATTCTTCAGAAGCAGTGGAGCAAAGTTAGTTTATGTTTTCAATTTTTATAGTAAAATTTTGTCTTGCATAGTTAATAGCAAATTATTGTTAGTTTTTCAATTCATTTTCTGACTGTGCAAAACAATTTCATACAAATATGTGTATTTCTTTCACAACTCTGTTTATCAGGACAAGGGTTCAAACTTTGGGGGGAAAACACCAGCAACAACAATCCTCCATGTAGTACTTATGACGTCTACTAGTATTAGTTTGAATAGGGTCGCTTCACCTAAAGAAGGAAGTTTAGAGAACATGTGAAGGATATCATAGTTGCATACAATGAGCTGATCTATAGTTTCAGTGACATGCGCTCACAGGGAAACACTATAAACTAGCCAATTAAGTTATGATTACCATATAGCTGGATTGCAATAAATACACACACCTAATGTCACTGTGTACACAGCTAATGGTTACGTTACTTCCAATTTATCAAATAAGGCACTTCCTAATTTTATTAGCCAGTTATGTCAATAATTATGACAAAATGACAGAATGTGTGTTTACCTATAAACTAACCAATTAGCACTTTTGATGCCATAAATTTTATTATTTGAACAGTCCATTTTATAGCTGCTTGTATTCTGGATAAATTAGTGCAATTATAATGAGTATTGTAATCATCATAATTATCCCTATAACAAAATAATTCTAAATGTGTATACATACTGCTACTAACTTAATAATAATAATAATAAAAGAATAAACATTTATATTTTATTAATACATTGTTGTTATTGTTATTATTAGTGTTTTTCCATCAGTGTAAATTATTTGGAAGTGGTATCTGTGCATAAGTTTTAGAAAATAGAAAGTTCTTAAACACTTACTTAGAAAATCTTACCAACATAGAGGAATACAAAGTCCAGGGTTACCAAGTCGGGTTTTACGAATCATTCTAATATTTTTTTCATTTATGCTGATCCAGTAATGCTTGGTATTTTAACAATTATGCCACCTAAACGTGCCATTATGCTCCTAATTATACTTGGTAACCATGGTGATTAGCACGAGTCAAAAAGCTATGATTGCAGTGTTTCACATGGTTGCAAGCTTCTCTCATTGGCTCTCACGACTACCTTGGAAAACTGCAGTTCATTTGACCACAAGGCCATCGGAACCGCTGAGGCTGGTGAGGTTTCGGCCACACCACCTTTTTTGCCGAAGTGGGCATGGTTTTGTTTGCGCGAGCGCTTATTATCATGTTGCTTTTTAGCTAGGTAAAAATGGCATCAATGTTGGAGTCCAAAGGTGAACTATGATTACTTAATTTTCCACACCATTGACTTTGTTTACCAAACTCAAATTTCTATAAACTTATGGAAGTCTACCTGCATACAATGTTTTTTCTTTTTTCCTGTGTACTTTACTTTCACCACCAAGTCTTGAGCATGCCTATAAAACTACCAGTCATTCAGTCATTTTTTAGTTGTTGTTCTTGATCTAGTCATAGTGATTACATTATATTCGTGAACTAACCTTACCACTACCTAGCTAACCACCATTGTGAGTGTAGCCAGAGCTATAATACAGTCAACTAGCTAGTAAAGTTTTGGCTGCATTCAATCTTCCATGAAGCCTAGAAAGCTGCAAGTGCCAGTAGATGGAACAGAGCCGCACCAGCCATCCTCTCCTCCATTCAAGTTCCCAAGGAGAGAATTTGGGAAGAAAAATGTCGTAAAAAGATCGTTTTTGCCCCAGTGGTTCCAAAGGTGGCCTTGGCTTCATTATTGTGAACATATGGATGCAGCATTCTGCATCATTTGTGTGAAAGCCTACTCTGAGAATAAGCTTAATTCAGTAAGTAATCTTGAAACCACCTATGAAACCACATTGATAACTTGAGCAGAGCATGCAAAAGAGTGACATATCAGCCTCAGAAGGTCAGGAAGTGGCCTCCATGACTTTGAAAGTTCTTAAATCTATACGTTCTGATGACATGTTTAAGTTATTTTGGGATAGATTTGTAAAGAGGTTGAACATTTTAGTATTTCACCACCAGGTTTACCACGTCGTCGTAAAGCTCCTCGAAGATTTGAAGAAGGAGATGCAGAGAGTGTGTTTCCTGAAACACCAGAGGACTACTACAGACCTATCTACTTTGAAGTATTGGATCTCATCACCACTTCTATTACTGATCGATTTAATCGGCCTGGTTATAATGTTTTTCACAATGTTCAAAATCTTATTCTAAAAGCAGTTCAAGGACTGGATTTAAAGTGTATGGCTACTTTCATACGACTGATTTTAATTATGAATTATTTAGAACTCAGCTGGGAGATACTGAGAGCTAATTTCACTCCAAATCAAACCTCTGTTAAAATCACTGATGTTACTGAATTCTTCAAAGCAATGACTCCAGTTCAGCAAGAACTTCTATCTGAAGCGTGTCAATTGTTTCAACTCACCAGCAACTAATGCTGTCAGTGAAAGGTCCTTTAGTGCTTTACAAAGAGTGAAAACGTATTTGCGTTTGACAATGGCTCAAGACAGTCTGAATCACATCATGACTTAGCATATTCATCGAGGTCTTACTGATGATCTAAGCTTGATTGAAAGTGCTAACCGATTTATTCATGGAAGTGATCATAGAGAACAGATTTTTGGGAAATTTGTGGCAACTGATATTAAATAATGTGATTGAAACTTTGTATTTGTAAACATAAATAAAATTTTCTTGAACAATGTTTGAAAGTTTTAAAAAAAAATATAATTAAATTTTCTTGGCTAATAATTGGCCGTGATTATTAGTAAATATAAATTAAATTTTCTTGACTAATATTGGCCTCACCACTTTGTATTTGCTTCCGACCCCCCTGGACCAAGAATACACACTTCTACTCTTACATCAACTACCCTTTCCCAGTTTTCTTGTGATGTATTAAAACCAGCAACAAAATCTACCTTGGCATGAGAAATAGTAACAGAGCACCTCAACAAAAATAAAACTATTCAAGGAGGAGTTGTTAAGGAATTCCCAGTTGACTTTTTGGTGGTGATAAGTGAAACTAATTTTGCTCAGTTTTGTAACAATCAGAAGTGAAGCGACACACAAATCATATTTATACACACAAATTCTAAGATAAATCTATCTGAAAGGACAGCTATGGAAGAAGATATTGCTAGTTGATTCAAAACAGAACTGGCAGATGGATCTTTACTATCTGTGAAGGAAATATTTTATGGAAGGAAATCTGCCTCAGCAACTTGTCAGTATTATACAATATTGATGAAGCCGACTGTGATCAAATAGTGTGTGTACTATACTAGATGATGTGATCATGAGACATTGGCATATGGCCATCCCTATCACGAACCTGAGCTATGCTGCCTAAATTAATTGTACATGTAATCCAATGCATTGAGTTTACTAGAGCTATGAAAGATTGGACGCTAGAGTTGTAAGTATGGCTTTGCGTAGCAATTTCCAAACCATCAATAATACAATGACATGCACTTAGTATCACCATAGTATTTATTTCAGAGTAGATGTACACATTTATTGAATAATATAATTATAGCTGCCATGAGTAACAATATTGGGACATAGTCATGTATTGAACCTATATCCTATATTAGACATACTACATTGAGCTTGCAATATTGTTGTTAAAAGAAGTAATTTTAGTAATAAATTAGCTATAGTTGTTAAAATACCTAGTATAATGTTACAAAATTTGGCCACAATTTTCGCCAATTATTGATTAAATTAGTATAACAAAAATGTTATATGAAACAAAGTTATATTGCATGTATGCATGAATGATAAACGTGTTGAGCTTGCTAAAAACTAAAAAAAAAGAATGACTACAATTGTATGCAATAGTTACTTTATGTTTTGTAATTAACGTTAATTTGCAAGCATGATTATGTACATAACAGATAATGCATGATATCAAATGGTATACACTATAACTATTAAAAATGATACTTCAGTACTATTTCTACACATCAAGTTAGTTACTACGATAATATAATTATTTAATATTAAATTCTTAATGTTTCCTCAAACGTGCAATTTCTACATTCTGGTAAATATGCTCCATTTTCTCATTTTCACAGCAATACTTGTTTGATGAGGTGAAGGCATCTTCTTCCATTGTTGCGTCAATATTTTCATATATATTATCATCAGGAGTAGCAGTCATAGAATCAGCATTTGCTTTGTGCTCAAAAGATTTCATGTTCATACAAAGATTGGAAGAATCATTTAGAGAGGTATTTGGGTGGGACTGACTTGGCGTCCCTGTACCTTTAATATTGCCTTTCGCTGCTGGCAAACCAGAGTAGCGGGGATCACTGGATTTGTTCTATTAAGGTAAAAAAGCATACTGAAAATATCTCATTCAAAGGACCATAATATCATTATAATTGCATTGTTGACTTTCCAAATTACTGAATTATTGTAAAGTAAACATTTCTTACCTGGTTAGTTGAAGTTAATTTCTCTCCAAAGTACTTACTAAGAAACTCAGACTGATTGACTTGAACTTTCCATTGCTTTATAATAGTATCACGCACTGACTTGGACAACAGAACAAACAGTATAAAAATGAATGTTCCTTGAAATGCTACTAAAATTGAGTACACATAGACAAATGGTAGCAGGCTTGGTTCTTCAATAATGAGAAGGCCAATTATCCACGTAAGGCCCATAATAACGGTAAGTGAAAGGGCAGCTTTGAGCCAGTTTTGGACGTTAGAGATTTTAGAGTTATCCTTTATTTTCTGCTGGTGTTTCCACATTATAACCACGGCCATGATAAAGAAACAAATATTAGCCAGGAAAATGAGAATAACTGGAGCTATAAAAGCCCATATGAAACCTCCGTGAGGTTCTAAGTAGCATCTAAAAAATAACATTATAATTATAGCCTTACTTCACATGAGTATGTTCTATTGCATAATTGTATAATACATTATTATTCTGAAAAAAAAGCAATTACCATATTATTTTTTTAAATACGATATTGAGTAGAAATAATAGATAATTTCTGATCACTTCCTTATATAATTATAAATAAACTCTAGAGCAGACAGTTAAAAAATACGCAACAATTTGCAAATGAAGTCTGTACTATGGAATAAAATTTTCTTTAATTTTCAGCTACATAAATGGTTTTGTTCTATTTATGAACATAAAAATTATGTCACATTTAGCTTCTGCATATTTAAACTAGCTATGGCTTAGTGTGGACAACTTTAGTCCTACACTGTAGCTAAAGAAATATATCCCGATAAGCTGATGTGGCTTTTCAGCAAACAATAAAGTTCATGTGAATGATATCCTCAGAAAACATTTGGACTTAATCTGACGTATATGTTACACAGTTTATTGAAGAGCAGGCGTACATACAGTTGATGAAAGAATCACATTTCCAGCAAGGAAAATATAAGAACTGGAACTATGAACCGAGAACTTTAAAAATGTACACTCATGTTAGCAGGTGTGATTCTAAAGGAATGAATGGGCAAGACCATATAGTAGCACTCCCTGCAGTATCTGCATTTTCTCTCGAATTCTCAAAAACTAAGCTGAAATATATATTTTTTGCTAATTAAAGGGACTTGTGTAATATCTTTAGGCATAATAGTCTGCATCTTTGGACAGAGTGACTAAATAAATAATTGACAAACAGACTGCTTGAACCCTTACACATGTGCACAGAGGGTGAATAATAATTTCATTACTTTATTGACTACTTTTTAACTAGTTAGTAGGATCGTGTGGCGAAATACTTCATTGATTTTCTACACAGGATTCACTTTAATACATTCAAGGTATGAGGACAATTATTAAGAAAGACTTACGCTGTAGAGTATCCATATCCAATGGGAGTGAGGTGAGCAAATCCAAGTGGTAGACTCAGTCCTCCCATGTAGATTAGGGGAAACCCGTAACTTACAATAGTAAACCCTATATAATATGGCTTTTGCTTTTTGACAAACACTTTAACTAAAGTGACATAAAGAAAAACACCCTCCATTAGCATCCACATGAAGGAGACCAGGAAGAAGTAGTGGAGGAGAACTGCAATGGACTGGCAGTGGATGGGTACAGTATCATCACCAGTTTTGTCTATTCCAGCCACAATTATAATCTGTGCAATGGCCAGATTGATGCAGAGATTGACATGTATATAATTTCTTAGACTGCGAAGTGATCTGTCAACGCGAAGCAAACATAAACAACACAATTACTTTGTTTGGTATCAGTAGTCAAAATGGGCCAATATCATTATGTAATAGTATGAATATCATTATGTAATAATGAATACCATTATGTAATAGCACAAATTTGTACATTTCTATATGGAATGAGATTTATTATATTGAACAGTGAAATTAAACTGATGGAAGCTGAAGTTAATTCAGTTCAAATATCGCTTACTGAAAAGTGTTGCTATAACCATAACTAAATTGTACACTATTATTTAATGTGTTGGAAAATAGTTTATTAGCCTCTACATTCCCTTCAATTGCTTGACGTGAGGTAAACAAACTAGATTAATTTACATAGTCATGATTTTTAAAAAAAATTGATATCTGGCACATTATTACTAATTGATATTCTATATTTTACACGATAAAGTTGAGCATAAACATACAATTAATGTTGATATTTGGGCACGAAGTTCTTAAGGTATAAAGCTTTCAAGATATGTATTTTACAATAAAATCAACTATTGTTATTATATTTATACTATAAATATTATTGGAGTTACAACTATTCTAATGAATGCAATAATTATATTAACACACGTATGTATTATAATTACGTATTCATAAAATAATGTATTTACATTTCTTGCCTTACCTAAAGAATGTGAAGATAAATATAAGAATTGCCATAGCCACCAGTGAAACGGAGACTCCAATGTAGCTGATAATATTCAGTGATAGTTGGACTCTCTCACTGGTAATGGTAACTGGTGTGGCACTGAGCAGGATAGCAAAGTGTGTCAAGTGATTGCACTCACACACTGTTCTCTGTTGGGAAGACATATTCTCATTCTTCATGCATCCTCTAGTAGACCACTCTCCAAGTTGAAGAATTGTGGTTCTATTATAAAATAATTCTAGCATATTTGAACACAATATTGCTTAACTAAATGAAGCACCAAAGGTGCGAACCCTCAACGCTATTAAACACTACCTAGCTACTACAATATAATCTCCTTCCAAAAGAACAAACAATCTGTTAACTATTTTTAAGGAGGTATCGAAATATATGCGATATGCGATATGCGGACGACTACTATAACCCTCTCGCGCATGCAGCTTAGGGTTAATGAGCTAGTGTGCCTTGTTTTTCCCCTTATTCTGCTGTATTCTTGACCATTTCTATTGTTATGAGGTTATGAGTTAATTTTAGTGTATAATATGAATGCATCAAAATATCAGTTTTTCCAAAAAAAATAGAAAATAATGATATGAAATAATTAACATTGTATTGTAATAATATTGATGACCTATTAGATATAGCACAAGTGTCAAAAGGTCAGATGAATTGTTGAAGGCATGTTAGAACATTTTGCATATTTGGGGTAACACTGTAATACACTGTGATGATAATGTGTTTTATAACTGCTTTATAACACTTATATTGATTGCTCATATTGTACTTACTGATATGCTATTATTGTACAATAAAACTAACTTATTTCTACCTTATAACAGTATAAGATCTCAAACATATTATAATAAGTGTAGTATATAATTATAATAAGTGTAGTTTATTGGCTATAAGGCATTGGTTATAGCATATCAATAAGCTAATGCTATAAACTAGCTTATACTGGATTATTTTCACAGTACTACAAGTATTTTTATTTTAAGACAAACTTTAACTATAGTCAAGTATAAATAATATAATAGTAATGTAGTACTAATTAAAGTCAATGTACCAGAACATTAAGTGCACTATAGGACCAGAACATTGAATGAACAATTTTAATCTAACTTCAAATTATTTATATTTTATATATTCTAATAATTTACCATAATTTTATGAAATTTAAACGCAATATATAATTGTTACCTGCTAATAATATCCAAAAAATAACATTGGGTAACTTTAGATTCATTGTTATTTAGTTGATCCTGTACCAAAGAAGAATAAGTCAAATACAACATATTTTGCTATTATGCTTGCATTACTTACTTTTAGACTCTCGTCATGATTGAACACAATCTGAACTGATTTATTGAAAGTAATATCATTTGTGAGACAAATTTCTTCTCCACATTTTAAAGAAATCCCAATTACATCAGAAACCAATGTAGAACTAAGGTTAGGGTATAATCAAATGACATTATATCTAATTATTCATCATTTTCATACCTGTTTATTCCCGTTGGTAGAATGATAGAAATATTTCTATAAATGTTTGCTATTATTCTAACATTATCATTTGTTGAAAATGATTTCATGCCTTCCAATGGAATACGAGCTCCCGTAAATGGAGGAGTCCATTCAGGGAATGTGGAAGTATTGAATACAACTACTTCATCACTTAAATTAAACTGTCGTATTTGTGTACCTAAATTGAAAGAAACATTTAAAATCATAGATAATAGTCACTTTACCATTTCTTTCTTTTCCTTCTTTTATTCACATATTAATAATATTTTCTACTCTTCATAATTATTTTTGTATGCAGTACAGAATTACATATCTGGCTGTCACTGGGGAGTGAACCCAGGACTACTTGGGTGAACCAAAATATCTCTAATTGCTAAGCTCAGATAACCAATGGGCACATTAACATTTCAGTACTGCTATGAGTATGAATCCCACTCTCAACTAAGCAACAAAAATTTGTGGTTAAATATTAGTTGTCATAGCTTAGTGTTTTGAAATTTTAAAGCAATTGGTCCTGGGTTTTATCTCCAAAACATTTATTAATCCTATATTGTTTTAAAAAAGTCTATGAAAGAGAGAGAATATATAATAATAATGAACCTCATAATGTACACACAAGTAATATATTAAAGAGCAAAGTGGCAGATTGCCTGAGCTCAATCAGTTTTGAAATTGACTCAAGATTATGCAAAAAATAATAATTTAACAATGCGTACCGACTGTTTCCATGATAGCATAAGAAAACTGCTCCTCGCAGGGTACCACTAATCTTTCTAGTGATACTAACAGAGTTGTACCCAGTACAAATTGTCTTATTGTATCATTCATGAACTAAGTCAAATAATGATTAATAGAATTAATGAATATTATATTAAAATTATATAATTGAAGTGAATATGAATTTATAAATTTTAGTATAGCACACATAAACTACGTTCAGTGGTATCATAATTTGGGTAACTTTATTTAATTTGTTTTGTCATACAAAACAAAATATTTAAAAATTAATCATTTATTTTGTATATGTAGGATAGCAATTTATACACAAAATATATACAATACTGATTTGATCATTGATAGATTCTTGCTTCACTTCATATAATTGGGAATGAAAATAATACTTTGTGTTATGAATTTACACTTTGCTTGGACTTACCTGCTTCATCATTTGCGTTTGTAGTATAACGTTTGCTCCAATATCAATTGTATTCTGTGAGGCATAAAAGTAATTCACGTAATTATGATGATAGTCTTATAGCATTAATGGCATGCAAGTTAGTCTACCTTAGCTTCAATGAATATGATTGATATTATACAAGAGAGCTATTGTTTGTTGGCATTCATTACTTAATGATTTAAATGACGCCACGAGAAAGTCATCTCACTGTCTCGGCATGAAACACTCAGGGTCTTTATTGATAGGGAGTTTAATGTTACTTTAGCCCAGAGGGTTGTATTTCTGCAGGCTAGCAAGGAAACTGCATCTACTAAAAATAAAGACTGATGGTTCGTTTCATCTCACAAAATAACTTCCTAACCATTTTGGCATTATCCATTGTGATGTGTCAGCAAAGTTTAGAAGTTGATTTTTTGTACATCCTATTCTTATTCTGTTACACTGTACTCATCACATCACATGTACTATTATCTATAATGTCTTTAAAACTCTGAATATAGAATTATCCCATTAAAATAGGGTCGTCCCCTTACAGCCGATGTAATTCTTCCATTCCCAAACAGTGCACTAGAATTTATTTTAGCATCATCACTTTTACTTTAGTATTGAACTAAACCCAACCAGAGGAGTGTGTGTCTTTGATGCCTACAAAAAATGATGCTTTTAGCATACTAAATTTATTCCTTGAATTATGATTGTTACTACAGTAAATATTGTGAACAATTTTGCTGCTGGAGTAATTATGATTTAAAAATTCTAAAATATTCCTGATCTGTTTTGTGTTCAGGTGACAAAAAATTGAGTTATAAAATTTTGAGGAATTGCTCTTTCCAAACAAAAAATGGCAAAACTAGTTTTGATAAACTTTACAAAAAATAGTATTTATCATTTAGAAAGTAAATATGGAAGATTGGATTTAATTTACACTATGCAATAACTTTCTACTTGTACCAACACAGTTGAAATGTACCTATCCTATAGCTATCCTTATGTGGGATAAGTGCAGATAGGTACATTTCCATTCGTAGGAAATATCAATTTTGTACTTGTGTTAATGAACAGTACTAAATGAAGCTAAAGGCAATCAACATAATATCATTTACTACGATATACAACAAGGTTTGTAAAATTTCTGTGAATAATAATGTTCAGTGCTTTTCTAGTTAACCTCAGTTTATAAATTCTCAGGGTTTTTTATATAGTCAGAATGACCGAGATATGCTCTATTGATACAGATTCATAAATAAAATCATTGATTCAGTCAATGAATTAAGCTTTCTTAAATTAATTTATTCATTGTCATTATTTTGTCACAATTCTGTGCAACTCGAACAACTCCAATAAATCGAGGCTTCGTAAGTATCAATGATAATTGACAATAATTTGAATTATTCTTGCCTTCTAATGCTCCTTTATTTAGTGAGTTAATTTATCCTGGATAAAACATGATCTAATACTAGAGGTTAGATGTATTTTTGTCATGCCAGGATAATAAGTAATACAATAATTTATGGTTAAATAATACACTGCTTATCAAATGTAATCCTGTGTCATTGTTAATCAGACACTCCAAGTTTATTGCCATGCCATATAAGACTAGTTAACTAAGGCCCTTTATTCATTTCATATACAAATATTTTTTCATTAATTAATTGGCCTTTGATTAAATAAACAATTGTGTAGATATTAATTACCTGCAGTATTTCTGTTTCACAGATCATGGTGGTTGCATTGTTCAGTATTATACCAAGAATGTAGACAAGCACTAGTGGATCTTCTGTCATGTTCATTGAAAGTGTTGATAACCGTCCTATTTGCTCTTCCACATCCTAACAATTGAAAACTCATAGGAAAATATTGTTAATACATAATAGATGACACTTACACTGTTGTTCAATGTGTTTAATATAGTCTGTTGAAATGAATTCTGAAACACCAAAAAAATTGTTTCAAATGTTAAAAAATATAACCTTTGATTCAGTATTATGTAATTTACATATCTATCAATAGCCAAATTTTAATTATTATTATTATTTAACTATTGATATTGTGTTTATATAATCATATTTCTTGAAAACAATGTTTTATATTTATTTGATAAGAATGAAATAATTTCACATGTTAATAACAATTTTGGTTACTCAAATTATTGAATATTTCCGGCTAATAACTCTGCTTATTTAATCAAATTACAAATACAAATAATTGATATTCATCTTTTTCAAAGCAAAATAAATGGTAATATTTATGGATTATTAGTGCTATTTGTATCTAGCTTTATGTTTCCATTAATACGTGAAGGCATAGTATAATTTTAAAGATAATAATTATACCTCAACTTCAGACTCCAAGTTAATAATGTAATCATCCACCATTGTAGTTGTACTAGAGTTTTCAGTAGACATAGATACTTCACTCTCACTGCTTAATGGTGTTATTTCAGTCGTACTCATGGATGTAGTCAGAGGACCACTGGAGGTTGAGTCAACATTACACATTAAAGTAGAGGTAACTGGGGGATAATTTCCTTGTGGAGATGAAGAAGGATTGTATGTCAGATCAGTAAGATTAATGACATTTGTCAATGCAGAATGACTTGCAATAAAATTACGATAAGGAAGATTATTAATGCCTTCCCCAAACAATAAAGCAGGATTATTAGTTCCATTGGTACAATCTGAAGAAATGTCTCCATTACGAATATTTGAAACATTCCAATAACAATTGCTGTAAAAATCAAATTAATATAAATAGTTATTGATAGCTATACTTTAACAGTATGGTTACGAAAACAACAACAACAACATTAATTACTCTATCATATATATCCAATGATGCTGTAATAATAAAAATAGTAATCTTAATAATCTGTATTAATTTTAATGACAAGACAATGTATTGTGGAATATTGCAGATTACCCCTATCACTATTTTGATACTCTAATTTTGCAGTAAGATTAAGTCTGAAGCATTACACTTAAGCCTGTATTAACAAAGGAAGCTTCACTGAGGCAATTATATTTGCCAGTTGCTGAGTTTGACATCCAGAACCTGAGTTTAGAGCTACCAAAATGAATCCATCGCAGAGTTTAGAGTGCTGAACACTACAGAGTTATTGAGCAGCTGTAAGCTACTCAACTTGTGATATCATGCAAACTTCCTTCACTTAGTTTTGTATGGGAGGGAGTATTACTTTCTTAGAAAATACTAATCCCATCACTTTAAAAAAAAAGTTTACATTGGTTACTACTTTATATTTATACATTAACCAAAAACATAGAATTTAAAAATAGGTGGCAGTTACCCTTTAATATAATAGGTATAATATAGCAATATTTCAGTAAAATCAATAATATAATATTACTAGCAGGTCCCCATGATACTTGATGTTGTACTCGGTACTTACTTTCGCAAATTTCAAATGCTGAGAAAGCATGAGCTATTTTTATCCACGTTATTATTTACTACCACTTAAATTAGTTACTTCAGCTACCTTCTACTGCTCTTTTTTCCTGAATTGTTTCAATTCTTCTTATTCCTCTTTCTCTCTCTTCCTCTATTTAGTTCATTCTTTTTGTGTTATGGATCCTTATTTTATGTTTCTCGATTCTCGGGCTCTCTGTTATGTTATTCATGATTGTAAACTTAGGCTTTGTGAAGCTATTGCCTTATACGTTTGTTCCTCGCTGATTTTACCTACTTTTAGCTACAGTAATAGTCATTCAATTGCCTCTACCACTGACTGAGATGATGATGATTTACTCATTAAATTCTAGACAATGCTTTATCAAACAGATTGAGGTCATAAATTATTCATAAATACACACATTGTCTGTAGTCGTTTCTGATACACAAGAGCATTATTGGCTATAATAATATTAACAATACTATAATAATTCAGCCAAAGAGTAGGAAGCCAAATTGGATTAGTAACCACACCCACTTAACCACTCCCATAACACCCATTTAACCTCATCATCATGTTCATTAAATTAGAGAATTCAACCTATTAAAAAGGACAATTTTGAAGTGTTAGATCAATTGAACCAGAAAGTACAAGGATATGTTGTACTGCAATGCAAATGATTTTTATAAACAATGAGTAGGTTCATGTCAATTAATAACTTTTTAAATATAACTATAGAGTGTCTATATTGTATAGCTAACATAGCTACTTGGACATATAAAACAAACAACACAGTAAAAAAAAATAAACTTAATAAAATGAAAAATTAGAACTTATACAAATGCCTGGTCTGCTTATGTGTCAGTCTTTACTATTTCTTTCAACAATTTTAAGCATGTTTTATTTGCTATTGTAGATTGCATTAATTTTTCGATAAACACAGCTTGTATTGAAAATTATTTTCCTGATTAATTGTAAGTAGCACTAGCCTGGTCCTTCCTTTAGTTTTTCAAAGCTATCTTTTGGAATAACAAACGTAGCGCAGAGGTCTTCCTTATAACGAGTCAGCTGATGTAGTTTTATTGCCACACATGCTTAAGTGGTTAAGTGGGTGTGGTTACTAATCCAATTTGGATGATGTTGTGTCTTGATTAATGTGCGTAATTGCAAGAGGAATCCATTCTGATTGATTAGATAATAATCTAATAGAGAATTCCAATACATCTGCTTTTTCTAGAGCATGACAAAATCCACATGTGTCGTGTGAAGAATAGATTCCATAAGATATAAGTCTGAATAATTATAGCATTTATATTCATAATAACAATTATTGTGATACAATCTTCACAGTGTAGGTGCTATTAGATTGCAAATTTTGTTTAACTTACAAGTAGCGTGTTATTGAATAGAAAACTATTTAACATAATTCACCTGACAATCGACAACTAAACATTAACTTACAATTTGTTCCTTGCTTCGGAACAATTAACATTAAGTTGACGTTTTCATCTGTGCAGGGACTAATATTTCTTGAAATGAATCACTTTCACTATTATTCCACTTAATATAAACAGTTCTAGGATATTGGGGATTACCACCACAGAGACTAAAATAATATAAGGATAACATTACGCTGTACATTCAATGTATCGTACTTTATAATTTAACCTTATTTGTTTGAAATAAATTGATCTTTAGTACCATTTTAAAGGTATTAAATTTATGCAATGGTGTTACTTACATAAATTAAGATGTGAAGCAATAGACATTTAAAATAACCATAAACACAATGAGTTTGCAAACAAATATTGAATGGAAACGTCATCCAAGCTAAATTCCTTTACATCATTCCAATGTAGTAATACTAGTTTAGCAAGAATATGAAGTGTTTAAATTAATGACTGATAATGTCATTAGCAGAATTTAATTTATAATAAAAAGTCACAGATGCTTCTGAACTTTGAAAGGTTTAGTATGTTGCAACCAGAGTTACTACTCTTGAGTGGCCTCTGTGCAAAATACTATAAACTAATATCTCTGCCGAAGTAAAAAGCTAACGGGCTTGCTCTAGGCCAATATAAATATAACAAAAGCTAGCCCAGTGAGAGATATTGAAAAAAAGAGCAAACAGTGTAAGCAGACCCAATGGGTGAGCACATGGCTTTCGGACAATTCACACACACATCTCACCTAGCATATTATACTGAAGGGTACATAAAAATAATAAGATGTATGTAAACACATTAAATGCACAAATTACAGTCAACAACTTAATGCAAATATTGTTCATTAAACTATTGAATGGCCTAAAAAAACTATGAATCCAACTTTACTCAATACTGTAAATTTATAATTTTAATTGATAAACACAAACAGTTACTCCATAGTAAGCTTGATTTCATCTTCTAAATCTATCTCTTTTTCTGTAGGGATAGCAAAGTATATATCAAAATTATTTCATATAGCCCATTGTGTAGGGGGATGAATACTATCACAGGCAACAGGTAGTAACTTCTTACGATTGACACCAGAATCTGTAGCATTAACTGCAAGCCCTATAGGTACGCCCAGCCAAATTCAATCTTTGGTTTTAAGTTTTAATATGCTCGAGAAACTGGTCATGGACTAAGCTTAGCAAATAAAAAGGAACAGATGGACTATCACACAATACACACACAAATATTTAGTTCTATTGATAAACCAATTGCACATGCACTGGTTGCCTAAACCATGTTGATCCTTTACCCAACCAGGTAAGTCAACTTGCATGCACACACTGTTATTAGTGTTAAGAGAATGACATGATACAAATATTAACTACACAACATTATCTTCTCTTTATCTTTGTTGAAGAGTGGTCCCGCAGCATGTGTGAATCTTACTTGGTTAACATGTAGACCTTAAATACAGTTGGCCCATTCTTTGTCTGTTAAAAAAATTGAAATATGAAGTGTGATAACAGTTGCACTAAACAGGTTTGAATATTGTGATACCTTACCGCATTTGAATGTGTGGAACACAAGGCATCATGTGTATAATGACAATAACTGAATGTTTGTTATATTAATATATACATTGAAAGTAAAAGTATGTCATATTTTAAACCTAAGCACCATTGATTACGTCATATGAAAGAATGTACTTTAATACCACTTAGGTCACTTATTGACCTCTGATGGAGCTAAGTTGTTGGCCTATATTAGTAAGAAAATTAGTAGAATTGATTTTTCAAGTGACACAAATTCCCTTAATTATGTCCTATTTTAGTATGAATTTTTTACTTTCAGAAATATTCTGCACATATAGCAACACAACTGTGGCAGTGGGATCAATTTTTGTACAATTCAAATGTTATAGGGAATCAAGATGTATCACCTTGAATGAAATTAGTTCCATTTCATGTTGCTTCTCTTTTCACTAGTGTTCCTGTGAAATGCGCTACAGAACTAGCATACCAAAGATTTTATGATTTTATACTAGAAGAGAGAAACAAAGGCCACGTTATTTTTATCTTAATGCAACATGTTTATCACATAATGGGAAAATATGTCAACAGATATTTGGAACAACAATGGGGAGCCAGGTTTCTGTAACAGTTGAATCTAGTGGAAGATATTTAGGTGAGGGAAATTTCTATTTTTTTTCACCATTATGTTGATGATATCTTTACTGCATTACCTAAAAACGTAGTCCTTTATTTCATCAACATTTAAATACCATCTAAAAAGCAATTAAATTTACATTTGAAATGAAAAGACAACTTTACATGGGTTTTTCTGGATACCAACTATCACACACCACTTAGATTATTTATTCACAATCAAGGTAAAAAAAACAACAAAATCAAAAGACACATACAGACAAATACTTGTCCTTTGACTCCACCCCCCCCCCCCATGTCACACATGACTGCAGTTGCCAGGACACTATTTATTGAAGCAAGCAAAATTTACAACCCTACAATAAGCTTGCTCTACAAGCCAGTGGATATCCATTCAAATATCCTCATAAATCTTTAGTTCGATCAGATACATAGCTTTGAGCAATATTGAACAAAGTTTAGTTACCATATGTACAGAATGTTTGTGCAACTATAAGAAGAATACTTACATCACTTGACATCAGAACCTCCCTCAAACCACTCAGTACACTAATAACACTCCTTGTCCATCCTATTGATTGTTAACCTATCTCAGATAGAAAAGCGATACTGTCCAATTACATTGTGGTACTTATCGACAAACATATATTGGGAAAACGGGTCGTACACTCCGTAACAGAATAAAAGAACTCGAAAGAGATTTGTTCATTCAGATGGCACCTATTTCACTTCAGCAGTTGCAGTCATAGACTGGGACATACTGAAGTCATAGACTCAAATACCATTATTATTAGCCACATTAGTTATAATGTAGATGTTTCAGTACACTCTACAGTGGCCCTCATATGTATAAATATGATCGAAAAAGTAAAGAAGCCTATGAGTGACAAAAATAAACAAACATCACTTATGAAAAACACAAGCATAACTTGCTGCTACCGCCACCAATAATACAAAATAAACACCAGAAAATTTATTATACTTAACCACCACTGCCGGAATAGTGTCCATTGACAACTAAAAGAAAATAGTAAATTAGTGTATAATGTGTTGATAACTAGTTTGTTAACCTCTACAGCCTTGTACAATTTTAGTTAACTCTAATTACCAAGACAGTTTACGAACTTTGTTATGGTTGTAAATGGACACTTTTCACCCTGTGTACACTCACATAGATAAGATATGTATGGGACTACCTAACAAACAATTATAGTTCCTTAGATGACACGGTAAAAATTGATAAACCAAAAGATTCTGCATATAGTTGGATATAGGACGGAGTTGACTTTCAAGCCAACACAAATACTTGGGGTCTAAAGACAAATTGACATAATGTACATCCAAATAGATCTTGGATTTTCAATTTTTCATTTTTTAGCAACTTATTTCTTATATGTTAATTGGAAATTAAAGCTCGTAGTAGGCCAATCAAGTTTATCATTTTTTTAAACCTTGACAGAAGAGTATTGTAATTAGTGGTTGCTGATTATTTATTTTTCTCTTCATGAATGAGGTTGATAATATAAAACTACTTTTACAAATAGCATATACAAAGTTTTGGGAGGGTACAATTCACCATTTGTTTTTCTTGCTACGACAGAAAATCTCTTTAGCCAGTAATTGAGGGCTGTAGGCTCTTGAACTGTCAACAGGTCAAGAGGACATTTCTCCACTTCATTGGTGTTGTGATGGGTTACTCTGTTTTCGAATACAGTTGTTGCCCATTTTGTACTTGCTTGGGTTTTAGGGGATAACTACAAATTTGCTTTCAAGCTGTTTTGGTTGTCACTGCTGGATGAATAGAATCGTTTGCTATTATGACCTGAATTCTGAATTTCATTTTCTTTTTTTTAAATATATACAATTTTTGGGTCTACCATGAACAGAGATGTTGGTCGATTTCCGTCTCTTTCCGAATAAAAGATAGAGTTACAGTTGGAGCATTTACTGGTATACTAACCGTTGTTACCGTTTCTTCAGCCATTCGTTTAGCTACTGAAAATGGTTATGGTAGCAACAACGGAATAGAGCATGCGCAACATGATCTAAATTAGTTAAAGCACCGCGTCTCGTGCACTGGTCGATTAATGCACAAAGCCCTCGGGACGCAGGCCCTTGGGCTGCCATGCATTAAATCGACCAGTGCACTCCAACCCGTGCTTTAACTATTACATAGATAATATTGCCGATGACCTAACAAGCCATTTATACATATTTCTGGAACTCTACTTGCCCCCAATATTTTTTGGGACATTGTTTTCCATTAATAATTAGTCCAACATGGTGTTTGTTTATTAAAGCCATAATGATTAAACTTAGCAGGTGAACTAGCTAGTGCTGTATTTATATAGAACAACTTTATAATATCCTGGTAATAATTAATTGGAGCTATGACTGGAAAGCACGGAATACTGGTGATTTCAGTCCAAACTTTCTTCTAGGATATGAAGGGAGAACAGGCTGGTTTGGATTTTCTCCAAGACTGACAGTTTCTGATGACTTTGTACTACTGGTAGCCTCTACAGATGCCATTTTAAGACCAGCTGCAACTACAGCAGTTATGCTGACATTAACCACAGGAGTCATTAGACAGAAAAGTGTAAAGTAATGAGGCCACGCCCAGTGACATGGTGTGCAGATCTGTATGAAAGGGATGCAAAATATTGGCCAGGCCATGGCCTGGCCTGCCCCCACAGTTCCCCCAGGCCTGTTGCTGCAGCAGCATAATTAGTGCTCAATAGAATGAACCCTTTTCTTTAATTCATTTGCTGGGATTGTAAGAAAATGAGGAACCATTAATTAATTGTTGCATTGTTTTGAAAAAGCAGCATTTTGACCGATTTTCTAGGCTAGATGCCGCAAATATTACTACTTTTAAACCCTTTAAATATGAATCGAAAGAAATTCTGTCTTGCGTCTGTGGGATGCCGAAGGATAAGACGATGACTCCATGCAAGACTTGTGGGCAGTTGTTTCACAAGGCTTGTATTACCTTATCCATTAAGGACTCCAAAAATGGTGACTGGAAAACTGCAGTTCTTGTACAAAATTGAATTGATTAAAAATTTTTTGTAATTTTCATGGAAAGTGTCAAGCTTTCTTGTGTAAAAATTCAATTATGTGTGAAAATTCAATTATGTTTAATAAACATGATAGTTGCACATATGACCTGGAGTTACTATGTGGGGACAATACATCTGACCTAAAGTTAGTATGTGGGGGTGGTACATCTCACCTGGAGTTAGTATGTGGGGAGTGGTACATCTGACCTAGAGTTAGTATGTCGGAGTAGTGCGTCTGGTCTGGAGTTAGTATGTGAGGACAGTACATCTGGCCTGGAGCTAGTATGTGGTAACAGTACATCTGACTTGGAGTTAGTATGTGGGAGCATTATATCTATAGTATGTGTGGGTGGTGTATCTGACCTCGAGTTAGTATGTGGGGACAGTACATCTGACCTGGAGTTAGTATGTGGGGACAGTACATCTGACCTGGAGTTAGTATGTGGGAGTGGTGCATCTGACCTGGAGTTAGTATGTGGGGACATTATATCTGGCCTAGAGTTAGTATGTGTGGGTGGTGTATCTGACCTCAAGTTAGTATGTGGTGACAGTACATCTGACCTGGAGTTAGTATGAGGGGTTGTGCATCTGACCTGATATAGTGACATAACTGGTGGTGACAGGTAGGATATGTGTTAGTGAATAAGTGAATAGGTAAAATGAGCATGCGTTAATGTGATGGACCCACTGGTAGATAGGTGTAATACCAGCTGTCTATGCAAATGATTGATAAATGGTTTGAGGCTTTCACCTGTAACGGTGGAGACAGAGAGATATCTATGACTACTCTATGCAGCAACCTAGTTCAGATTCCAGGTGATGGTGTCCACCAGATACTTGGTCACGGGCAGTACTGCTCTCTGAGAATGCTGTAATAAGCCTAGGTGCTAGGCTTGATTTCAATTTTACAAGTTATATGTTTAGTTTAATGAAAAGCAACAACAACAAAAGCATAAAAAACAAGACAAAAAACAACAGAAATAACATTAAAAAATATATACTACATATCTACACTCAAATTCAAGCGGGAAAAATTAAATGTCTTCATCTAATCAGAATCAGAATCTGAAATGACAGGTTAACCCGAAAAAAGTTTGCTACATTCTTTTGTCATAAGCTCAGAGTTTTCACGTAGCTTCCAGAGAAGAGAAACAACTCCTTTGTTATAAGGCTCGTCACTTTCGGCAAATGAAGTGGATATTTTTTTCACAGTATCATTCTTAGTTGAATAGAAACTGGCTATATTCCATTTCAGTATGAAGTAAAGCCATTTCTTTGGCGGTCCATTTAATAGTCAAATATACGCCAATTGCCTTTTTGTGGTTTCTGAATGGCGAAGTAGTGAGCTTGTCACAGTAGATAAAACAGATAGGAGTTTGGCAGAATCAAATAAATCCTTTAATTCTACCACTTAGACATCATTAATAGTTCTGATGACTTTAAATTCATCCTAAGTTTCTTTGACTCCTTGCCAATTTGAACTAACAATTTCTTAGCAATCTTTTGTCCATCTACAGTACACAATACTGAATCATTCTATTGTCATATTAATTGATACAGAGCACAGGTCATAAAGTACTCATGAAATACTTAAATCATTTAGGTAAATTGAAGAAAATATACTTGTACTGTATTTAATCATTTCCCATTTTTTAAAATACTTCTAAGAACTTTTGAAGTACTTTTGAAGTACTTGTAACTAGTCTCAAAAAGTGTAATTATTTATTGAGGGAGCAGTCACATGGTAAAGTTCCAATAATGTCATCAGCTTCTTTCCAGCTTCATTTTTACTTGGAAAGGCAGACAGTGACAGGTGAAAATAATTTTTTTGGTTTACTTGACAAAATAACCTATTATGTTATTGACTTCTGAAGGTGTTCACTTTCAATAAGCCAAGAACGTGGAACATTCCTATTAGTCAACAGCTAAGGTAAATTCAAAATTGTATCACTAATGGCTGTAATGATAACACAAAAGCATACTGAATAGATTCACAATATCAAATAAACCATGTTCAAGCATACTTTATGCTGGCTCATTGATTGGGACACTTGTAGGTTGAAAAGTTCATTCTGTGTGGTAGTACTCAGTTTGTAATCATTGATAATACAATTGTTTTAATCTCATATCATTTTAGAGGTATCAAATTGCAGTAGCTAGCAAGTGGCAAAATTATATGCTACAGACATTATTTACCGAATTCATATTGTTGAATGTTGTTGTTGTGAAATGTCTTGTAAGGTTCAGTTATAGTGAAGAAGTGGATAATATAAATAAGGACAATATCTTTACTTATACTATTAATTACTACTCCTATACAAATAAACATGTTTATTTGTGCATAATATACTTCAATCTGTATATTAATTCTTTTTTCTATTTAGGGTGCTGCACATAGCAACAAGAGTTTTACAAACTATGCCAGCATAAATTTAAGCATAATGAGTGCCCTTAACATAGGAGCTCAATGAACATGTGAAGTTTACTGAGGAAATATTTTTAACTGCTTCGGCCGGAGTTTTTCCAAAGATGGAAACCCTGGACTTGTAGTTGCTTCCGTTCAAAAGTTATTAAATTTTTTGTTGAGACTCAATTTAGACAAACTATGCATGGTATGTTAACTTGATATAAGCTTATTACCTGACTTTAAACTTGTATCTATGTAATAACAGAGAAAGGAAACAAAACAGCATTTCTTTGCAAATGGCAGTTATTGCACAGCTAACCTTTCCATTGACTAATATTTATTAACTCTGAAGCTCTTTGAACAACCACAACATGGAAGAGGAAGTTTCCACAGCTTCCTCTTCCATGTTGTGGTTGTTCAAAGAGAATATCCACATTCACGATATTTCTAGGACAAACTCCTATATAATATTGCCAGAGTATTTTATTAATGACACAAAAATTATTAGAATAAGTCTGGTCATAAGTACCTGTTTCATCGGTGGAATCAGATGTGCAGTTTAACCGTAGTCCAGTACTCAATAAAGCATTGCCTCCTCCTATGCAATTAAACTTATACCATTCAATACTCAATCTTGGCATTTCATTATCTGCTGTAGTTTCAATCCAACTACTGGAGTATAGTACAGCAAATAGAAAAGTCACCAAGGTTATCGTTAACTTTGATTTCTTGTGCTAAACCTCTTGGATTAATAAGAAAGCTATTTTCTTAGTATCTGAATAATCATATAATCTGCACTTTAAAATGTTCTAATTATCAAGATTGTTTAACTATTGAATGGAATATAATATATACTTTACAAATACTTCTCTCAATTTTCTAAGAATTATATTAATTCCAGGTGAGTTCCTATACTATTTTCTTAGAACTCTCTTAGCTAAACACATTAAAATAAATGGATTATATGTAGCAACAATTTATTCTAGGAATTCATGTTGTCTATCAATCTACCATTCCTCAAGTCCAGGGTAAATATTTGATTTTAAGAACTGTAGCGGATAACAAACTGCTGAATAGTTATGAAAGCACTATAAAGCATGTTGTTAAATCTATGCATTTTTCTTCTCAAATAATTTAGTGGGCATGGTTATCTCTTAAATAAAGAACCCCTCTGTTTTAGTCTCTCTATAGACCACTAGGAAGCATCCCTGCATCCTTAATTAAATACCTATGGTTGAAAAGACTCCTGGTCAGTCTATCCCGATAGGGACTGAACATTAGCAGTAACATGAATTTTTTCAGGAACGCAAATGTTTTTCTACCTGATGGTCACCAAACAAAGTGCCATTACCAAGTGATGAAAGTAGAATATATACTGTTCTGAACCAGTGGATAGTAAGGGGGGGGGGCAAAGGAGGGCCTCCAGGGGATTAAGCCCTTCCATAATTTTTTGGCACATCTTTACAATGTGATTTCTCCATGAACACCGGCAAACTACAAATAAAACATGCCCTTAGAGCCCTCCCATACCAAAACATCTTGTTACACCACTGTTAACTATCAACCGACAGACTCGCAATCACCAATTTTACACATATGAGATGCATTTATACCAAACACCAATGCCTGGCTGGAAATGTAGAATGATAACACAATTGATTTGCTTTAGGGTGCTTGCACACATCGCCTATGCGCTCAAACCACGCCATCTATCAACTCAATACTCTAATAGATCAGTACATTTTTCTAACTATATATATAATAATATATAATTATCTCATAGTAATGATATATGACTACAATTAAAGATAGTAAGCTACTTTAAAATGACTGAATAATGTGAATACTAAAAATACTAAAAAATACTAAAAATAGAACTAAGAACTGAATGTAATGTCATATAGCATTGCTTGTTTATGTAGTGTTCTTTAAATTTGCTGCTTTGTCCATGAATTCCTTAGGTTTGATATCTTTCAAGGACATGGGACTTGATATTACAATAGTAGTTGTCTTTGGAGTCATACACAAAACATATTAACAAATCAGTATGACTGAGAGCATTTTACTTACCTCAGAATTTCTTTTTATAATTTTTTGCCACTTGGATGCAGTCCATTTGCTGACTTCGTCACGTACTGGTTTTGTGAAGACTACTAGAACTAAGAAAATGAAGAATCCTTGAAATGCCACCATTATTGTGTAGATGTAGGCCAAAGGCAACAGTTCCTCTCTTTCTACTATCAAAACTCCAATAATCCAAGTCAGTCCCATAACTACTGTTAGAGATATCACAGCCTTTAGCCACTTTAGAATTTTGTTTGATTCGGTTCTCACATCTCTCTTTCTTTGCTGTTTCCACATGATAATGGCAGCCATTACAAAGTAGATGAGATTGCATACAAAAATAATGATCACTGGTGCTATAAAGGCCCACATAAAATGATTATCCGTTTTCAAGAAACACCTGTACCAAAAAACAATCAGCGTCACTATTTTTTATAATAAAGAATAAGAAGTACACTTACGCTTTATGGTAGCCATAATTTATACCAGACAGTCCAAATCCAAGAGGTAGTGAGACACATACCATATAGAGGAGTGGTACTCCATAGCTTATAACAGTAAATATAATCAAATACTTTTTTGTATTAGTTATGAAAACCTTGACAAGAGCAAGGTAAAGAAAAACACCCTCCATTAGCATCCACATGTAGGAGACCAGGAAGAAGTAGTGGAGGAGAACTGCTACGACCTGACAGTGTATTGGGACAGTGTCACTTCCAGTCTTGTCTATGCCAGCCACAAAAATAATTTGTGCAATAGACAAACTTAAGCAGAGATTGATGTGAATGTATCCTCGGAGGCTTCGAAGAGATCTAAATAATGTATTATGTTCAATATTACTGAATTCTTAATAACATTATTTCCAATTAGTCAATTATTACAGATCTGTCTTCAACATTCTGCTGAACTTACTTGTAAATGATGAATATTGTTATAGTTGCAACATTTGAAAATATAGAAATAGATACTCCAATATTTCCTATGAGTTGTAAGGATATTTTGACTCTTGTGTCTAAAACTATTGGCTTTGGACTGAGAAGAATTGCAAAATGAGTCAAGTGGTTACATTCACAAGTGGTAGTAGTTAATGATGAATAAGTTTTAATACATCCTCTGGTAGACCATTCTCCGTGTTCAAGTATAGCTGATCTATAGAAGTAACAAGAAAAAAGTTTTTAAATCATCAGTTATTTCCATATTTGACTGAGCTACAGGTTAAACCAGGGGTAAAATTAAGATTACAGCCAAATTATACATTGAACAAGTACTCAGTTGAAGTGAGTTATTTTTGTTTTGTTTTTGAACTATTACATTTCAAGTTTATTATGTTATTAGTGCATTAGTGTATTTGAGCAATGATGACTGTGACAACTGTATGTATTCATGAATAATTCATAAGCCGAGAAGAGTCGGTAAAGTGTCGTCATTTTTGAATGGGGAAGAGTGTCATGTCGTACCCGCTCTATAGTTGACAAGAAAACTAGTATCTCCACGTCGAATTTGAACCTGTGTTCGTCAACACTGTGAATTGCATACTTACCATTAAACCGTTAGAGCAGAGATATTGAGGAACAGGAGAGATAAACAAAGGAGAAGGGAATTCATGAGTTGAATGGAGGAATTTTAATTTTTTATTCTACATTAGCTAGACAAACCAATAACTATCTCTATTACTTACTTGTAAAGAATGTCCAAAAATACACATTGTGTAATTAGTGAATCATTTGCTTTCAAGTTATTCTTTACAAACAAACATATAAACACAAGTAATAACAAGCAGATATGAATCTGTTAACTTACTGTCAATGAGGTTGTATGGCTGAATGTAATGGTAATTTTGAGACTGAGATTGATATTTAAAAAGAGATCCTCATTGTCATCATCTTTTATTGATATTCCAATAACATCTGATGCAACTTGAGAGTTACTATATCCAGTGCTTGTAATAACAGCAGCAACAACAATAATAATAATAATATTAATAATGATAAAAACCCTATATAATAATGCGCTTGTGTGTCAGTTACGATGACAATGATGATGTGTGTAATTCATTAGCTTAGCCTGGTTGGTAAAGCATTGCCAAGAGGTGAAAAGGTCAAGCTTTAGCACATTCTGAATTGGAAGACGATTTACGAAACTAAGGCGATAAGAAAAGTAAGTAAAAACAGGTGAATTGATATGGAATAAACAGAGAAGGCAAAAGCTTGACAAAGCCATCATGAATAGAAGGACAGAGAGCCTGAGAATCAGGAGAGATAAACAAAAGTGAAATGTTAGTGTTATAATAAAGTATGATATTTTAATATATAGTTCAGAGAATATATACTTGATGGCAATTTATATCTTTATTATTTAATAATGAACATCTCGATTCAAAGTGAATTGTTTACAATAAAATTGCATAGTTTAGTTTACTCTCTTCTACAATATTTAGTTTTAGTTTTTCCATTTCTCTACAACTTTAGTCTCAGTTATTCTTATAAAAAGTAAAATATTTCAAAACTAAGGGGTTTTGGTTTTAGTTTTAGTTAACTAAAACAGCATAGAAGACATCAAGTGTGCCTCTGTGTGGTAAGTTACTTGCTAGACTGATATAATTACAGAATTAATTATAATAATATTTATATGTGTGAATATGTTTATTTTTACATGAGCACCTAATTATGTAAGTAAAATGTCTTTAAAAGTAAGGAAGATTGAGTAATGAAATTTTCAATCATTTGGTTATGACAATTGTGGCTAATTTGCCTTGAAGCACATCTGAAAGCTAGACCTTTGTATGTATTCTGTCAACTGGCATTGCACAGGTAATCATGAGGGTCACTGTAAACAGTGCTTCTTAAAGTATCTGTACAGTTTAAAACTTTAACTTCTACTACTAAACTTTGTACATTGAACTAAGGAAGCCCCTCAAAGACTACTGCAGTGCCTTAAAATGCAAGTGTAGCTTCTTCAACTTCAAAACACTCCTCATAGTATAAATCATAATTTCTATCTTAGGTATTTTTAATCCCCAAATTAGTGATTCTTCAGTAATAATCACTACTTTGGGGATTAAAAATACCTAATATTAGAAATTAAACTTAATACAATGAGGAGTGTTTTGTTTATGTACTTGATTTTATAGTTTAGCCCCCCCCCCACCCCCTCATAGATATTAATTGCTCTATTGCCTCTGGTCAATTGTCACTTTCTCACGGCACACACTTATCATTGAACCGTCCTCAACTAGCATTTTAGATAGCCTATAGGAATAAAATGTTGAAAGTGCAATTAAACAATGAGGACATACACTTATACATGTCATTGGTTATTGTCACTTTGATTCCATACTCATTTCCTGTTTTGTGTTTCCTGTACCACAAGTCAGCCTTCTGTTGTGTTCTTTTGTCTATTGTTGTGATGGAGGCTCTGCTCCCTTTTGTTCATTGTTTTGTAAGGAGGCCCTGCGCTGTCTTCCATTATATATATAGTTGTATGCATACAGTTGTGATTCTTTCTCTTATACTGTCAGATTTCAATTGTTTGCAATTATACTTAAACTCTGTCAATTAGCTTAATCACTTGCATTTGCGCTAGCTCGTGTGGCTCTACTGTGCATATCACTCTTGCCAATAGGTTATGGGCCCAGGCATCTGTTTAGTCAGCCAGTGAGTTAGTCAGTGTTCGTTGAGTAGCGGCTTATTCTAGTATTGACCTATCGTAGCTAGCTAGCTTTATTGATCGCTCGAATTGTATTGTGCTAATTCATCGCTCGGACCATGTCGGATAGTAAAACTGTTGTAATTCCATTGAAAGGGAAGAACTACGCGTCCTGGAAGATACAATGTCGTATGTCTCTGATCAAGGATAGTTTGTGGTCTATAGTTACCGGAACTGAAGTAGCTCCGGTAGACAACGCTGAGCTTGCCAGAAAGTTTAAGGCAAGAAGTGACCGGGCACTTGCTACGAGCTCTGCTTTCATTTTTGATGGAGCTTTTCTGTTGCAGCTTAGTCTCTTCGTGAAGGAGTCTTTCCGTAACAAGTTCCCACTTTGGAATGCTCTCAGACTGAGCCTCAAGTGCTGTTACAAGCACATTGTAACTGTCAGACAAACTAGCAAGTAGTTGCACAACTCTATCTTCTTCTTGAACTGCTTCTCCAATCACAGCGAGCTCTTCATAAACCTCTAACATGCTCTTTATATGCTCACTCACTGACCCTCCTTCCTTGAGCCTCAACGAGAATAGCTTTCTTCTCAATTGCAACTTATTGGCCCAAGTTTTTCTCTGGAACTGTTCTTCAAGCTTGGTCCAAACAGCCTGTGGATCTTCTGGATTTCCGAGTAGATACAGTAATGATGGATCCACTGCCAGCACAATACTAGCAGCGAGTGGAGGTAAACCAGTACAGTCATCATATCAGACAATAAGATGTCATTTTTGTCATAAACCTGGGCATATAAAGAAAGATTGTCGAAGATATCACAAATGGGTTTCTAAGAAGCAGAATGCTGCTGTTGCAGAAGTGAAACAGAATTCAGATGATGAAGCTCTTGTTGCTACTCAAATGCTTGCTGCTGCTGCCACTTTGAAGGGAAATTGGATAGTGGACTCCGGTGCAACTTGCCATATGGCAAATGATAATACTATGTTCTCTGAACTAAAGGTACTGTCTACTCCTCAAGACGTAACCATTGGTGATGGTCGATCACTTAAAGGTACTGCCATAGGCACTGTGAAACTAGAAACTCTTTTACCAAATAGAGGAACCAAAAAGTGCACATTGAGCGACGTTCTTCTCGTTCCAGGACTAGCTTATAGTCTACTAAGTGTGTCCAAGATCTCCAGTACTGGAAAAACGACAAAGTTTAATATCAAAGGATGTGAAATTCTCAACAGTCAGGATAAGATTATTGCATTTGCTACCAGAATTGGAAATTTATATCATCTGGAATTCTGTCAACCAACTCAATCAGTTAATAATGCAAAGAATAATGATCAAGAGAAATTGTGGCACAGACGATTTGGCCATCTCGGTGAACAAAATCTACAGAAATTGGCCAGAGAGAAATTAGTGAAATCTTTCAATTATGATGTCAGCAAATCAATTGGTTTTTGTGAAACCTGTGTAGGTGGAAAACGTCATCGCAGATCATTCTCCACCAGTAATACTCGAGCAACTGAACCACTACAACTGGTGCACTCAGACATATGTGGAAAAATGTCAGAAAAATCTTTAGGAAGAGCAGAATATTTTCTCACATTCACCGATGATTATACAAGATTCACTTGGACTTACATTTTGAAAACAAAGGATCAAGTATGGGAGAAGTTAATGGAGTGGAAAGCATTAGTGGAGAAACAAAGTAACCGAAAGCTGAAAGTGTTAAGAACTGATAATGGGGGAGAGTACACATCAAAGAAGTTTGAAGAGTACCTGAAAAAAGAAGGAATCAGGCATGAAAAGACTATCCCCAAGACACCTGAGCAAAATGGTGTGTCAGAGAGGCTCAACAGGACTCTGGTTGAGTCCGCTACGTCTATGCTTTTGGATGCAAACCTCTCAAAGTGCTACTGGGCTGAGGCTATTGCAACTGCTACCTATCTCAAGAACAGATGTCCTACAAAAATCTGTCGAAGGAAAAACTCCCTATGAATTAAGGTGTGGGGAGAAGCCCAGTGTTGATTACTTTCGCGTTTTAGGCTGCGAAGCTTATGCTCATATCCCCAAAGAGGAGCGACACAAGCTTGACACAAAGGCTAGAAAATGTATTTTCCTTGGCTATGGAAAAGATGTGAAAGGCTTCAGATTGTATGATGTGGAAAAGAAGAAACTCATTCACAGCAGAGATGTCAAATTTAACGAAAGTCCAGATGATTCAAAAGGTTGTAAAACAGATTCGCTAGATGTTGAAGTTGAAAAGTATGAATTTCATGGATTTAATGATACTGAAAATGTAGTTGATAATGAAGAGCCTACTGAAGATCCTGATCTACCTGAAGACCCTGATAATTCTGAAGATCATGATCAACTTCAAGAACTGCAAAGATCTACTAGAGAGAGACGAAGACCTGACTATTATATGCAACAGAGTTATGTGAGTGAGACTCCAATTACCTACAAGGATGCTACAATTAGTCCGGACAAGGCTAAATGGAAAGCAGCAATGGAGGCAGAGATGAAATCCCTGTGGAGGATAACAGTGTCTGGACTCTTGTCAATTTACCTTCTGGATGTAAGACAGTTGGAAGCAAATGGGTGTTCAAGCAAAAGACAGGTCCTGATGGTTCTGTTGAACGCTTTAAAGCAAGGCTAGTTGCTTAGGGATACAATCAACAGTATGGGAGAGACTATGATGAAACATTTTTCCCAGTTGTAAGGCAGGAATCTCTACGAGTTCTATTAGTACTGTCAGCTAAACATAGTTTGAAAGTTAATCAAGTGGATATAACTACTGCATTTCGAAATTTGTGGCAAAGAAAATTTAGTCTGCAAATTAAACAAAAGCATATATGGATTAAAGCAGTCACCACGTTGTTGGAATACAACATTGGATAGTCACTTGAAGAAAATTGGTTTTATACAATCCAAAGCTGATCCATGTATATATCACAAAGATGCAGGAGGAGAAGCACCAATTTACATATGTTGATGACATTGTCATAGCTGGAAAAACTGACTTTCAACTACAGAATGTGAAGGACTCTCTCTCTCAAAAGTTTGAACTGAAAGATTTAGGAAGTCTTCGTTATTTCCTTGGATTGTCAATTACACAAGACAGTGACTCAGGATCTATTGTGATTTATCAACCTGTTTATACAAAGAAGCTTCTTGAGAATTTTGGAATGCAAGAGTGCAAACCAGTAGCTACTCCAGTAAGTAGCAGCTCCAAGCTAATCAAAGCTACGGAGAGTGATGAGTGCGTGGACAAGACTAAGTATCAGTCAGCTGTTGGATCTCTAATGTATCTTGCAGTTTGTACTCATCCAGACATATCGTTTGCCGTAAACTCACTTGCTAAATTCAATTCAAAGCCAACAAAAGATCATTGGAGTGCTCTCAAGCGTGTGCTACGTTATCTTCAAGGCACAAAGAATGTTGGAATTTGTTACTCAAAAGATAGTGGAGATATTATGGGATATACAGATGCAGACTGGGCTGGTGATCTAGATGACCGTAAGTCAACTTCTGGTTATCTCTTCATGCTCTGTGATGGTGCAGTGTCCTGGAAAAGTCAGAAGCAAAGGTGTGTAGCACTCTCAACAGCTGAAGCTGAATATGTTGCGAGGAGCGCTGCTGTTCAGGAGTCTGTGTGGTTGCGTCAGTTAATTAGTGAGTTAACAGATTCTTCAATTGGTATCAACCCAGTGTTAATTTATGAAGATAATCAGGCAGCAATTGCCATGGCCAAAAACCCCCAATTCCATGGAAGAGCAAAGCATATAGAGATAAAGCATCACTTCATTCGTGATCAAGTAGCTCGTGG